>Ga0164290_1000442_pt1 | contig 133898 bp, 136 predicted proteins | sample Micstemetagenome_FD_108782 | JGI IMG/M metagenome (GOLD analysis project Ga0164290, IMG submission 108782) | Contaminated culture microbial community from soil near Moab, Utah, USA - Microcoleus steenstrupii SON62 (Illumina Assembly) | ecosystem: Environmental > Terrestrial > Soil > Soil crust... | reverse complement strand
GGCGGTGCTGTCGCTCGACTACCGCCGCGCCCCCGAGCACCCGTGGCCCGCCGCGGTCGACGACACCGTCGCGGCGCTCACCTGGATCGCGAGCGCTCCGCCGGAGCTGGGCGGGCGCCCGGCCGCGGTGGCGGTCAGCGGCGACAGCGCCGGCGGCGCCCTCGCGACGCTCGCGTGCCTGCGGCTGCGCGACGAGGCGCCGGAGGCGAGCCCCGCGCTGCAGGTGCTCCTCTACCCCACCACGGACCTGCTCGCCGAGGGCGGCTCGATGGACGAGAAGGCGCACGGCGTCCCGCTGACCGCCGAGGACGTGCGCTGGTTCGCCGCCCAGTGGGTGCCGGACCCCGCGCTTCGTGGTGACGGGCGGGTGAGCCCGCTGCGGGCCGCCGACCTCACGGGGCTGCCGCCCGCGGTGGTGGTGACCTGCGAGCACGACCCCCTCCGCGACCAGGGCGAGGCCTACGCCGCGCGCCTCGCGGAGGCCGGGGTCCCGGTGACGGTGCGCCGGGAGGCGGGCATGGTCCACAACTTCCTGCTCTGGGACCTGTTCTCACCGGCCTGCGCCGCGGCGGGCGAGCGGGTCGCCGCCGACGTGGCGCACGGGCTCGGGCTGCCGGCCTGAGACCGCGCGCCGCGGTCCGCGCGACCGCCGCCCGCCCTACCTGCCGTCGCGGTCCAGGCGCGCCAGCAGGCCCACGTTGCGCCGGTCGAACTCGTCGTCCCCGTCGGGCGCGTCCAGGAACGCCTCCACGATCTCGCGTCCCACGGGCTCGCTGGTGGAGCGCATCGACAGGGCCAGCACGTTGGCGTGGTTGTACCGGCGCGCCATCCGCGCCGTCTCCGGGTCGAGGCACAGCGCCGCCCGCACGCCCGTCACCTTGTTGGCGGCGATCGAGGCCCCCGTGCCCGACCAGCACATCACCACGCCCCGCTCCGCGCGGCCGTCCGTGACCGCGCGCGCGACGGCGGCGGACACCTCGACCCACTCCTCGTCGCCCCCCGCCGGCGGGCCCATCACCTCGACCTCGTGCCCCGCCTCCCGGAGGGCCGCGACGACGGCCCGCGGCAGGGGACCGTCCTCGTCGGCGCCCAGCGCGATCCTCACGGCCACCTCCCGGCCGCCGCGCGGGCGGCCCGCTACTGTCACCGGTCGTACCCGAGCATGGCGGATCGCGAGCGCATGATCATCAAGGGGGGGACGTTCGGTCCCGTCGCCACCAACACCTACGTGGTCTTCGCCGAGCGCGGCGGTGAGGCCCTGATCGTCGACCCCGCGATGGGGTCGCAGACGTGGGTGGAGCGGACGCTGGAGACCAACGCGCTCACCCCCGTGGCGGTGCTCGCCACGCACGGCCACTGGGACCACGTGGTCGAGGCGCACGTGTGGGACGCCGCGGGCGTGCCCGTCTGGGCGGGCGCGGGCGACGAGGACTGGCTGCGGGCGCCGGCGCCCTTCAACCCCGCCCTGTTCGGGAACCCGCCACCGACGCCCGGGGTCGAGCCGGCCCGCATCCTCGCCGAGGGCGAGGAGATCGCCGTGGGCGACCTGCGGTTCACCATGCTGCACACCCCCGGCCACTCGCCCGGCTGCTGGACCGCCTGGGAGCGGGCCCGCGGCGAGGCGCTGGTGGGCGACCTGATCTTCGCGCAGGGCATCGGCCGCACCGACTTCCCCCGCTCCGACGGCACCGCCATGCTGCGCAGCCTGGAGCGCGTCCTCACGGAGCTGCCGGGCGAGACGCGCATCCACCCGGGTCACGGGCCCTGGGGCGTCACCCTGGCCGAGGCCGAGCCCTGGGCCCGGATGTTCATGTGAGCGCGGCGGGCGGCACCGCGGGGGGACCGACCCACGAGGCCGTGATGGCGGCCCTCGCGGGCGTGACCGACCCGGAGCTGCGGCGCAGCATCGTGGCGCTCAACATGGTGGGCGACGTGCGCGTCGCCGGCGGGCGCGTGGACGTGCTCGTCAAGCTCACGGTGGCCGGCTGCCCCCTGAAGGCCGAGATCCAGCGCCGGGTGACCCAGGCGCTCGTCGCCCTCCCCGGCGTCGAGACGGTGCACGTCGCGATGGACGCCATGAGCGACGAGGAGCGCCACGCGCTGCGGCACGGCGTCGCCGGCGGCCCCGCCCGGACCAGCCCCTTCACCCCCGGCTCCCGCACCCGGGTGATCGGCATCGCGTCGGGCAAGGGCGGGGTCGGCAAGTCGAGCATCACCGTCAACCTCGCGGTCGCCCTCGCGGCCCGCGGGCACAGCGTGGGCGTGCTGGACGCGGACGTCTACGGCTACTCCATCCCCCGCATGATGGGCGTGCAGCGACCGACGGTGATGGTGGACGACCTCATCCTGCCGGTGGAGTCCCACGGCGTGCGCCTCATCTCGATCGGCTTCCTCACCGAGGACGACTCGCCGGTCATCTGGCGCGGCCCGATGCTCCACAAGGCCCTCACCTCCTTCGTGACGGACGTCTTCTGGGACGACCCGGACTACCTGCTGGTGGACCTGCCGCCCGGCACCGGCGACGTGTCGCTCACCATCGCCCAGCTGCTGCCCACGGCCTCGCTGGTGGTCGTCACCACGCCGCAGATGACCGCCCAGCGCGTCGCCCGCCGCGCCGCGGCGATGGCCCGTCGCGTCGACCTGCCGGTGGTGGGCGTGGTCGAGAACATGAGCTGGTTCGTCGCCCCCGACACCGGCGCCCGCTACGAGGTGTTCTCGGGCGGGGGCGGCTCCGCGCTGGCCGCCGAGCTGAACGTCCCGCTGCTGGGCCAGATCCCCCTCGAGTCGGCCGTCGCCCGCGCCGGCGACGAGGGCCTGCCCGTGGTGGCGGCGCGGCCCGGGTCGCCCGCCGCGCAGGCCCTGGCGCGCACCGCCGACGCGGTCGCGGCCGTGGTCGGCGCCCCCGACGCGGTGGGCGCGCCGGCCTAGCCCCCGTGGGATTGCGGGCGCGCCCCGTGGGCACCGGGACGGTTGGTAATCTGCGCGCCGCCGCACGCCGATGGCGCGTGCAGCTGTCGTCCGCCCGGAGGAGCCCCCTTTCCATGACCTACGTGATCACGGAGCCGTGCATCGGCACCAAGGACACGTCGTGCGCCGACGTCTGCCCCGTGGACTGCATCCACCCCGCGCCCGGCGAGGAGCACCACGAGCAGGCGACGATGCTCTACATCGACCCCAACGAGTGCATCGACTGCGACGCGTGCGTCGAGGCATGCCCGGTGGACGCCACGATGTCCGAGGACGACGTCCCGGAGCAGTGGGAGATCTTCAAGGAGATCAACCGCGTCTACTTCGAGGACGGGCACCAAGCCGGCGAGAAGATGGTCGCCGAGTACCTGGCGGCCAAGGGCTGATTCACCCGGCCCCGGCCGCGACAGGCGGCCGGGGCGCGGCGGCGGGTGCCCGCACGGCCCCCGGCGTCACCGCGCGGACGACGTGCCCCCGCCGTCGTCGCCCGTGGCCACGCGCAGGACCAGCGTCGCGATCATCCCCGTGATCGCCAGCACCTGACCCGGGGCGGGCAGGCGGCGGCGGGGGCGGGCGGTGTCGGCGTGGGGGTGCATGTCCTCTCCGGGGTCGGCGTGGTCCACCCCACCGACCCCGTCCCCGCCCGGGCGTTACGCGCCGCCCGGCGATCCCCGCACGACGGGCGACCCGTGGTGCAGCACCATCCGCCAGCCCTGCGGGCCCAGCACGAACACGTTGGTGGCCGCCACCTCCGCCGCGGCCACGCCCCCCGCCCCGCCCGCCCGGATGCGCTCGACGCAGGTGACCCAGGCCACCGGGTCGGCCACCCGCAGCCCGCGCACCTGCACGTCGAACTCGATGTAGCCCGTGTGACCGAGGATGACGTCCCACGACCCCTGCACGGCCGCCGCGCCGTGCAGCCAGGGGCCGCCCGGGTGCAGGCACGCCACCCCGTCGCCGTCCTCCCAGCACGCCTCCATCGCCACCGGGTCGAGCGCCTCGAAGGCGTCGTAGAAGGCGCGGTTGGCGGCGAGCACCTGCTCCCGGATCGCGTCGCTGGTCACCCCGTCCCCCCCTGCGCCGCTCCGGCGCCCGCACCGCCGCCGCCGTCGCCGGCCAGCAGCGCCGCCTGGCACGCCTGGGCGGCGGTGCGGCACAGGGCCTGCACGACCTTGCGCGCGGCGCGGGCGGCGTCGTCGTCGCCGGCCAGGTCGACGCGGCGGGAGGCGTCGCGGGCCAGGCTCAGCAGCGGCCCGGGCGCCAGGCCGTCCGCCGCGCGGGCGGCCTGCGCGAGCAGGGGCCCCGCCACCGGGTCACGTCGCACAAGGCACATCTCGAGCGCGCCCAGCGCCGCCGTCAGCCGCACCGCCTCCGCCCGCGTCACGGACCCTCCAGCATGTCGGTGAGCGTGCCGCCCAGCACCCCGGCCACGTCCGCGGCGCCCCAGCCCGCCACGGCGGCGGCCAGCGCCACCAGCTGCAGGGCGGAGCCGTGCTCGCCGTAGGGGCGGTCCGCACCCAGCACGAGGCGCGCCGGGGGCAGCTCCACCAGGTCGGGGAGCGCCGCGAGGGACGTGTCGAACCAGACACCGGGGTGGCCGGCGAGGAGCTCCCGCACCGCCCGGGCGTCCCCGCGTGCCCCGTGGGCCAGGATCAGGCGCGCGCCGGGGACGGCCGCCAGCAGGCGCTCCAGCGGCCCGGCGAGGGCGCGGGCGCCGTAGCCCGCGTGGATCAGCACCGGCCAGCGGCGGGCGGTGGCGTCGCGCACGCACGCGATAGCCGCGGGCGCGTCGAGGGCGAACCGCTGCGCCACCGGGTGCAGCTTGAGGCCGCGGGCGCCGTCGGCGGCCGCGCGTCGCATGGCCGCCTCCGCGCCCCGCCCCGGATCGACGCGGCAGAACGGGACGATCCGGCCCGGGTACCGGCGCGCCGCCTCCGCCACCGCGGCGTTCGCCGGGGTGAAGTCCCCGTCCGGCCCGGGCTCGTTGGCCGGGAAGCACACCGCGTCGGCCACGTCCCAGCGGTCGAGATCGGCGACCAGGTCCCCCGGTGAGAGGCGGTGCCCGTCGGCGTCCCGGCCGAGGTGCGCGTGCGCGTCCCGGCGGGGCGTCGCCGGGAGGGCGAGCCCCGCCTCCAGCGCCCTTTCGGCCTCGCGCAGGGCGCCCACGTCCAGACCCGCCTCCGCCAGCACGCCCGCGTCCTCGCCCCACAGCCTCACGAGGCGAGGCCCTCGAAGGCGCGCAGCGCCGCCGCCAGGTCGGCCGGCATGCGCGTGGGCCGCGGCGCCTCGTAGTCCGACACGCCCACGACGCTCACCCGTGCGCGGGTGAGGACGGTGCGCCCGCCCTCCCCCATCCGGTCGATGCGGCACTCCAGGGTGTGGCTCGTGCGGCCCACCGCGGTCGTGCGCACCAGCACCTCCAGGGCGTCGCCGAACCGGGCGGCGGCGAGGTACTCCATCTCGAAGGCCCGCACCACGAACAGGTGGCCCTCGGGACCCAGCGGCGGCACGCCCAGGTGCCGCCGGTAGGCCACCGCACCCCGGTCGAGCAGCACGCTGTAGCGGCCGTAGTAGACGACCCCGCCCAGGTCGGTGTCGGCGATCTCCACCTCGGCCGGCAGCGCGAAGCGGAAGGGCGCGGGCGGCGGCGCGGCCCCCGAGGGCGCCGGGCCCGTCACGCGCGTCTCCGCGCCGGGCGGGCGCGCCGCGCTGCTACGCTCGCCCCCGTGACGATCGGACGCGCGAAGAAGAGCGCCAAGCGCACCGGCGGCCGGCGCCGCAACTACGCCCCGGCCCCCGACCAGGTCGGATACCGCGCCAAGCTACCCACGGGCTGGGCCAACTGGCTCGGGTTCGTGCTGTTCGGAATCGTCGGGATCGCCGTCATCGTGGCCGCCGTGGTCTACGCCGCGGACGCCCGGTGGGCGGACGCCGTCGTCGCGGCGGCCCTGGGCGCGGGCATGGTGTACATGGTCTACCTGTTCGGGACCACGCGCCTGCGCGTGTGACCGCCCGCGGCGCGCCGCGCCGGGCTCATCCCCCCAGCAGTCGCTTGAGGAAGCCCTTCTTGGGGGCGGGCTGGTCGGGCGACTGCCACCCGGACTCCTCGTCCGAGGGCGACCCCGTCGGCGGGCCGTAGCCCGGCGGGGGCGGGGGCGGCGGGTAGGCGGACGGTCCGCCCGCCGGCGGCGGCGGCGGTGGCGGGGCCTCGCCGGACAGCACCGTGCCGGGCGCGGGGGGCAGCGGGGCCTCGCCGGACAGCACCGTCCCGGGCGCGGGCACCGGCGCCGGCGGGGGCTGATCCGCGACGGGGGGCGCCGGCGGCCACGGCGGCATCGACGCGGGGTCCTCGGCGGGGGCGGGGGCGGGCGGGTCGGACCGCGGCGGCAGCACCGACGTGGGCGGCTCGGGCTGGGCGGGGTCGAGGCCGCTCAGCGCGTCCGGCGGCGGCGCCGGCGCGGGCGCGGGCGGCAGGCCCGGCAGCGGCAGGTCCGGATCGGTGAAGCCGTGCTCGGACGGCCAGGAGGTCTGGGGCGCGAACCCCGACCGGGCGAACGGGTCCTCGCCGTCATCGGCCTCGCCCGCGGGCACCGGCGCGGCGGACGCCGGGGGCGCGGGCGGCACCAGGTCGGCCGGCGGGGGCGGGGGCACCAGGTCGATGTGCGCCGCCGGGGGCACGACGTCCTCGGGCGGCGGCGCCACCGGGGGCGGCGGCAGCACGGGGGCGTCGGCGTACTCGGGGGTGCCGCCGTCCACGGGGACGGCGGGTCCCTCGGCGGCCGGGTCCACCGCGGAGACGGACGCAAGGTCCGGCACGGGACCGGTGATCGTCGGCGCGGGGGCGGGCGGGGGCACGTCCCGCAGCTCGGGCGGCACCATCCCGATCATCGTCGCCGCCGGCGCGGGCACCCACAGCACGCGCAGCTCGGTGGTGCCCAGCAGGATGCGGTCGCCGGTGCGCAGCGGCCGCGGCCGCTCCACCGGCTCCCCGTCCACGAGCGTCCCGGCGGTGGAGCCGAGGTCCTCGAGCAGCAGGATCCCGCCCTCGATCCAGATGCGCGCGTGACGGCGCGAGACGCGCGGGTCGGTGAGCACGAGGTCGCACTCCGCCGGGTCGCGCCCGATGCGGGCGCTGTCGCCCTCCATCGCGAAGCGCGCACCGCGCTCCGTCCCCTCCACCACCTCGATCAGCTCCGGCGTCGGCATGGCGGCAGCATACCCCGGGCCCGGACGCCGACGGGGGCGCGCGGCGACGTCCGACGACGCCGCGGCGCGGGCCCTCCGGGGGCCGGATGCGGGTGCACGCCGCGCAGACGGGACGTTTATCCTGGCCCCATGCCCCACCCCGCCGCGACCGCGGTGCACACGGTCGACGTCCTCCGGCGACGCCACGAGGCCGAGGACGAGAGGAGCCTCGCCACGCCCGCGCCCGCGCGCGGGGCGCCGGGACCGCCCCGGCGGGTGCTCGGCGACCCGCCGGATCGCGCCCGGGTGCCGCGGGGCCTGCGCCCGGTGGACGCGTGACGGGCTCCCGCCCCTTCGCGGGCGTCGAGAAGCTGCCGACCCACGTCGGCGGGCTCGACCACATCTTCGAGGGGGGCCTGCCCCGTGGCCGCACGACGCTGGTCAGCGGCACCGCCGGCAGCAGCAAGACGGTGTTCGCGTGCCAGTTCCTGGCCGCCGGGGTCGGCGTGGGCGAGCACGGTGTGTTCGTCACGTTCGAGGAGACGCCCGAGGACATCCGGCGCAACATGGCCGCCTTCGGGTGGGACATCGCACGGTGGGAGCAGGAGGGCCGCTGGCGGTTCGTCGACGCGTCGCCCCAGCCCGGCGGCCCGGCGGAGCTGGCCGGCGAGTTCGACCTCGGCGCGATGATGGCGCGCATCGAGCACGCGGTGCGCACGGTCGGCGCGGAGCGCGTCTCCGTCGACTCGCTCGGGGCGGTGTTCGCGCAGATGCCCGACCCGGCCACGATCCGGCACGAGCTGTTCGGGCTGGTCACCAGCCTCAAGGAGCTCGGGGTGACCGCCGTGCTCACCGCCGAGCGCGCCTCGGATGACGGCCCCCTGTCGCGCTACGACATCGAGGAGTTCATCACCGACAACGTGCTGATCATCCGCAACGCGCTGGAGGGCGACAGGCGGCGGCGCACGATGGAGGTGCTGAAGTTCCGGGGGGCCTCGCACCGCAAGGGCGAGTTCCCCTTCTCGGTGCTGCCCGGCCGCGGCATCGTGCTGATCCCGCTCTTCCCGGACGACGCGGTGCACACCACCTCCGGGTCGCTGCGGGTGCCGTCGGGGGTCCGGACCCTCGACGAGATGTGCGGGGGCGGCTTCTTCCGGGACTCGATCGTGCTGGCGTCGGGCGCCACGGGCACCGGCAAGACGCTGCTCACCACGCACTACGCCGACGCCGGGGCGGCCGCCGGAGAGCGCGTGCTGCTGTTCGCCTTCGAGGAGAGCCGCGAGCAGCTGCTGCGCAACGCGGCGGGGTGGGGGATCGACTTCGAGGACCTGGAGGCCCGCGGGCTTCTGCGGCTGGTGACCGAGTACCCCGAGGCGATGGGCCTCGAGGACCATCTCATCCGGATGCGCACGCACATCGCGGACTTCCGCCCGCTCCGGGTGGCCGTCGACAGCCTCTCCGCCCTGGAGCGCCTCGCGACGCCACGGGCCTTCCGGGAGTTCGTCTTCGGGCTCACGGCGCACCTCAAGCAGCAGGACATGAACGCGCTGTTCACGGCCACGACGCCGACGCTGGTCGGCGGGGGGTCGGTCACCGAGGCGCACATCTCGTCGATCACCGACACCGTCATCCTGCTGCGGTACGTCGAGATGGGCGGCGAGATGCGGCGCGGCCTGATGGTGCTGAAGATGCGCGGATCCGCGCACGACCGGCGCATCCGCGACGTTACGATCGACGGCACGGGCATGCACATCGGCCCCCCCTTCCGCAACATCGCCGGCATCCTCATCGGGACGCCACGGCCCGTCCCCGAGGACGAGCTCACGCGGCTCGAGGAGATCTTCACCGAGGGGCGCTAGGAGGCGGCGGGCGCCACCTCGGCCACGCACGCGTCGTCGCCGCGGGCCCGGCTGGTGGCCGTGCTGAGCGTGGCGCGGGCGTCGAAGGCGGCGAGCATCCCCCGCCAGATCGCGCGGTCCAGGGCGCAGACCCGGCCCGGGTCGGCCTTGGCGAGCTCCTCGAAGGGGCAGGCGCAGGCACGGATGGTGCCGCCCCCCTCCGATCGCGCCGCGAAGCCGTAGCGGCTGAGCAGCGACACCACCTCGGCCACGGCGTCCACCTCGGCGCGGCCGGGCCGGCTGCGCCCCGCCTCCGCCTCGGCCTGCCCGACCCCGAAGCCGAAGTCGTAGCCCACGCGCTCGAGCACGTCGCCCGGGGTGCCGGAGTCGTCGGCGGCCGCCTTCAGCAGCAAGGAGGCCAGCAGCTCGTAGTGCCGCGCGGGCAGGGCCACGGCGCGCTCGTCGGCCGCCAGCCGGTAGTGCTTGGCGGGCCGCCCGGCGCCGGGTCCGCTGCGTCCCGAACGGCGGTGGAACTCGGCCTCCAGGAACCCCTGGGACACGAGCTTGTCGAGGTGGTGGGCCGCCAGGCGGCGGTCGATGCCGACCTCGGCGGCGACCTCGTCCTTGCCCACCAGGCGCCCGAGCTGCCGGACGGCGAAGAACACGCGGCGGCGGGTGGGGTCGCCCAGGGCCTCGGCGAGCCGGGAGATCTCCTCCTCGGTGCGGTCCGCCCCGGCCGCGCGCGCGCCGGCCCAGTCGCTCATGTGACGTCCCCCCGTGTGCGCGACGCCCGCCGCGCTCGTGTGCCAGGGTACCACCGGCCGGCGTGCCGACCCGGGCACGGCGGGGAGCGGAGCCGATGGCTCGGCGTCCCCCGCCACCCCCTACCGCTTTCCGGCTACGGATATATCCTAAAGAGCCACGCGAGTCCCGGATGCGGCGCCGCCGCCCCCCCGGGAGGTGCCGTCCACGCCCGATGCAGGAGGGACCGTGTCCACGACCACGCCGCCCGAGCTCGAGGGGATGGGCCAGTACAAGTTCGGCTGGCACGATCCCGCGAACCACGTCTTCACCCCCAAGAAGGGCCTCAGCGCGGACGTCGTCCGCGAGATCTCCATGCTGAAGTCCGAGCCGGAGTGGATGACGAAGTTCCGCCTCCGGGCGCTCGAGATCTTCGACCGCAAGCCCATGCCCAACTGGGGCGCCGACCTGGAGCCGATCGACTTCCAGGACATCTACTACTTCATCCGCGCGTCGGAGAAGCAGGGGCGCAACTGGGACGAGGTCCCCGAGGACATCAAGAACACGTTCGACCGCCTGGGCATCCCCGAGGCCGAGCAGAAGTACCTCTCCGGCGTCTCGGCGCAGTACGAGAGCGAGGTCGTCTACCACTCCATCCGTGAGGACCTGGAGAAGAAGGGCGTCATCTTCTGCGACACGGACACCGCGCTGCGCGAGCACCCGGACCTGTTCCGGGAGCACTGGGCCACGGTGATCCCGCCCGGTGACAACAAGCTGGCCGCGCTGAACAGCGCCGTGTGGTCGGGCGGCTCGTTCATCTGGGTCCCCGAGGGCGTCGAGGTCGAGATCCCGCTGCAGGCCTACTTCCGGATCAACCAGGAGAACATGGGCCAGTTCGAGCGGACGCTCATCATCTGCGAGCCCGGCTCCTTCGTGCACTACGTCGAGGGCTGCACCGCGCCGGTGTACTCGTCCGACTCGCTGCACTCGGCCGTCGTCGAGATCATCGTCAAGCGCGGCGCCCGCTGCCGGTACACGACCATCCAGAACTGGTCGACCAACGTCTACAACTTGGTCACCAAGCGCGCCGTGTGCCACGAGGACGCCACCATGGAGTGGGTCGACGGCAACCTCGGCAGCAAGGTCACCATGAAGTACCCGGCCGTGTGGCTGAAGGGCCGCGGCGCCCGGGGCGAGGTGCTGTCGGTGGCGTTCGCCTCCGAGGGGATGCACCAGGACGCCGGCGCCAAGATGGTGCACGTCGCCCCCGACACGTCCTCCACGATCGTCAGCAAGTCGATCTCCAAGGGCGGCGGCCGCACGTCGTACCGCGGGCTCGTGCAGGTGGAGCCCGGCGCGCACCGCGCCAAGGCGAGCGTCGTGTGCGACGCCCTGCTGCTCGACGAGGACAGCCGGTCCGACACCTACCCGTACATGGACATCCAGGAGGAGGACACCTCCATCGGCCACGAGGCCACGGTGTCCAAGGTGGCCGACGACCAGATCTTCTACCTCATGAGCCGCGGGCTCTCCGAGGAGGAGGCCATGGCGATGATCGTGCGCGGCTTCATCGAGCCCATCGCCAAGGAGCTGCCGATGGAGTACGCGGTCGAGCTGAACCGGCTGATCGAGCTGCAGATGGAGGGCTCCATTGGCTGAGGGCGCGACCGGCTGGGCGGCGGAGGCACGCGCCTCCGCCGCGGCCGCCCTCACCAGCCTGCCCGACCTCACCGGCCGCGAGGAGGAGTGGCGCTTCACCCCTCCCGCCGACCTCGGGCTGGACGGCGGCGAGCCGGCCGCGCCCGGCCCGGTGGGCCTCGTCGCCCCGCCCCCGTCGGGTGAGCGGGCCGCGCGCCTGGTGTTCGCCGACGGCGCGCCGTCGTCGCCCGAGAGCTCCGCGCTCCCCGAAGGCGTGATCGTGTGCGAGTTGGGCCAGGCGCTCATCGCCCACGAGGACCTGGTGCGCGCGCACCTGTACCGGCTCATCGGGTTCGGCGACCGCCCCGGCGCGCTGAACGCGGCGCGCTGGGAGGCGGGCACCTTCGTCTACGTCCCCCGCGGGGTGGAGCTGACCCTGCCCGTGGAGACCCTGCTCACGGCCACCGGCTCGCAGGGCCGCGTCTTCGGGCGCACCCTGGTGGTGGTCGCCGAGGGCGCCAAGGCGACCGTCATCGACCGCTGCGCGTCGCCCGACCTGCCCGGGGAGGTGGTGGTCTCCACCGCCACCGAGCTGGTGGTGGAGCAGGGCGGCGAGCTGGAGCACGTCAGCGTGCTCGGCTGGGGCGCCGGCGTGCGGCACCACGCGATGCTCACCGCCACGGCCGACCGCGACGCGCGGGTGCGCTCGGTGGTCATCTCGCTCGGCGGCGACGTGCTGCGGGTGGAGCCCACGGTGCGCTGCGTCGGCCCCGGCGCGGACGCCCGTGCCCTCGGTCTGTACTTCGCCGGCGACGGCCAGCACTTCGAGCACCGGGTGGTGTCGCGCCACGAGGCGCCGAACGCCTACTCCAACCTGCTCTACAAGGGCGCCCTCAAGGACCGGGCGCACACCGTCTTCTTCGGCAACCTGGTCGTGCCCCCCGGCGCGCCGGGCACCGACGCGTACCAGACCAACCGCAACCTCGTGCTCAACGAGGGGGCGCGCGCCGACACGATCCCCTTCCTGGAGATCGAGACGGCCGAGGTGAAGTGCTCGCACGCCGGGGCCGTGGGCCGCGTCGACGACGAGCACCTGTTCTACCTGCGCTCCCGCGGGGTCCCCGAGGGGGTCGCCAAGCAGCTCATCGTGCTGGGCTTCCTGCAGGAGGTCCTCGAGCAGGTCCGCCTGGACGAGGTGCGCGAGGACCTGGAGCGCGCCGTGGCGCGCAAGCTGGGCGTCGCGCCGGCGGAGGGTCTCCTGGAGACGCCGGCCGCGTGATCGACGTCGCCGCGGTGGAGGACGTCCCGGTGGACGGGACGCTGCGCGTCGATGTCGAGGGCACCCCCGTGTGCCTCGTCAACGCGGGCGGCGCCCTCCACGCCCTGCACGACGTGTGCACGCACGCCCTCGCCTCCATGTCCGAGGGCTTCGTGGACGGCGACACGCTGGAGTGCCCCCGGCACGGCGCCCAGTTCTCCGTGGTCACCGGCGAGGCGCTCACCCCGCCCGCCAGCCGGCCCCTGCCCACATTCGCCGTCGCCGTGAGCGACGGGCGGGTGCTGGTCGACCCCACCCCCAGCCATCCCCATCCCATCCACCGCTGACCGGAGCACCATGGCCGAACCCATCCTGAAGATCTCGGGCCTCGAGGTCGCCGTCGACGGCAAGCCGATCCTCAAGGGCGTGGACCTGGAGGTCCCGCAGGGCGAGGTGCACGCGCTCATGGGCCCGAACGGCTCGGGCAAGAGCACGCTCGCGTACGCGCTGGCCGGGCACCCCCGCTACGAGATCACCGGCGGGCAGGTGCAGTTCGCCGGCAAGGACCTGGCCGAGATGGAGGCCGACGAGCGGGCCCAGGCCGGCTTCTTCCTGGCCATGCAGTACCCGGTCGAGGTCCCCGGCGTCTCCGTGCTCAACTTCCTGCGCACGTCGCTGAACGCGGTGCGCGGCGAGGAGACCAGCCCGCGCGAGTTCATGCGGCTGTTCCGCGAGAAGAGCGCCCTGCTGGAGTTCGACCAGAGCTTCACGGACCGCTACCTCAACGAGGGCTTCTCGGGCGGCGAGAAGAAGCGCCACGAGATCCTGCAGATGGCGATGCTGGAGCCCAGGTTCGCCGTGCTCGACGAGACCGACTCGGGCCTCGACGTGGACGCCCTCAAGGTGGTGAGCCGGGGCGTCAACAGCATGCGCGGCCCCAACCTCGGCGTGCTGATCATCACCCACTACACGCGCATCCTGCGCTACATCCAGCCCGACGTCGTGCACGTGATGTTCGAGGGGCGGATCGCCCGCACCGGCGGCCCGGAGCTCGCCGACTACCTCGAGGAGAACGGGTACGTGGAGTTCGGCGCCGCCGAGGCGGCCGCCGCGCCCCAGGGGTAGCGCGATGGCGGCCGCGGTGCTCGACGCGCGCGCCCTGCGGGAGGACTTCCCCATCCTCCGGCGGGGCGACGGCGACCCCCCGCTCGTGTACCTCGACTCGGCGGCCACCTCCCAGAAGCCCCGGGCGGTCCTTGACGCGATGGACCGCTACTACGTGGAGACCAACGCCAACGTGCACCGCGGGGTGTACGCCTTGGCGGCGGAGGCCACCGACCGGTACGAGGCCGGCCGGCTGGAGGTCGCGCGCCTCGTGGGCGCGTCGCGCGAGGGCTGCGTGTTCACCAAGAACGCCAGCGAGGCGATCAACCTGGTCGCCTACGCCTGGGGGCTGCGGAACCTGCGCCCGGGCGACGTCGTGCTCCTCACGGAGATGGAGCACCACAGCGACATCGTGCCCTGGCAGATCGTGGCCGGCCTCACGGGCGCGCGGGTGGTGTTCACGCCCGTGACCCCGGACGGCGAGCTCGACCTGGGGTTCCTGGAGCGCACGCTGCGCACCGAGCCCGTGCGCATGGTCGGCGTGGTGCACGTGTCCAACGTGCTCGGCACCATCAACCCCGTGGGGGCGATCGCGCGGCTGGCCCACGACGCGGGCGCGCTGGTGCTCGCCGACGCGTCGCAGAGCGTCCCGCACATGCCCGTCGACCTCGTCGACCTGGGCTGCGACTTCCTGGTGTTCACCGGCCACAAGATGCTGGGCCCCACCGGCATCGGCGTGCTGGCGGCGCGGCCCGAGACCCTCGACGCGATGGAGCCCTTCCTGGGCGGCGGCGAGATGATCTCGGACGTCCGCACCGACGGCTCCACCTGGGCCGAGCTGCCCTGGAAGTTCGAGGCCGGCACGCCCCCGATCGCGGAGGGCGTGGGGATCGGCGCCGCCGCCCGCTACCTGCGGGACGTCGGGCTGGAGGCCGTGCGCGCGCACGAGGTGTCGCTGGTCGCCTACGCCCTGGAGGCGCTGCGCGAGGTGCCCGGGCTCGTGGTGCACGGCCCGCAGGACCCGGCCCGCCGGGGCGCGCCGATCTCGTTCAGCCTGCCCGACCTGCATCCGCACGACATCGCCCAGCTGCTCGACCGCGACGGGGTGTGCGTGCGCGCCGGCCACCACTGCGCCAAGCCGCTCATGCGGGCGATGGGCATGCCGGCCACCGCCCGGGCCAGCGGCTACATCTACAACGACACGGCCGACATCGACGCGCTGGTCACGTCGCTGCACCGCGCCCGCGCCTACATGGGGGTCGCGTAGTGGGCGGCGTCGACGACCTGTACCAGGAGCTGATCCTCGACCACTACCGGCGTCCGCGTCACCGCGGCACGCTCGCGGAGCCGACGGTGGCCGTCGACCACAACAACCCGATGTGCGGCGACCAGATCCACATGGAGCTGCGCATCGAGGGCGGCCGCATCGCCGAGGTGGCCCACACGGGCGAGGGCTGCTCCATCTCCCAGAGCTCCGCGTCGATGCTGGGCGAGGTGGTCGCCGGCCGCTCGACCGACGAGGCGCTCGCGCTGGTGGAGCACTTCCGCCAGGTGATGCACTCGGCCGAGTCGCCGGACGAGGACCGGCTCGGGGACGCCGTCGCGCTGGAGGGCGTGGCGCGGTACCCGGCCCGCGTGAAGTGCGCGCTACTGTCGTGGATGGCGCTGAAGGACGCCGTCCAGACCCATCGCTCCACGACGGAGGACTGAGTTGGCCACCGAGGAGGAGATCCGCAGCGCGATGAAGTCGGTCGAGGATCCCGAGCTCGGGATCAACGTGGTCGACCTCGGGCTGCTGTACGGCGTCCGGCAGGACGACGAGGGCAACGTGACGCTGGACATGACGCTGACGTCCATGGGCTGCCCGCTCACCGAGCAGATCCTGGGCGACTCGCGCGCCGCCCTGCAGGACCTGGAGGGCGTCGCGGGCGTCGACATCAACTGGGTCTGGGACCCTCCGTGGAGCCCGGAGCAGATGTCCGAGGAGGGCCGCTTCATGATGAAGGTGATGGGTTATGGCTGAGGCCCCCGCGCCCGCCGCGCCCGAGCGGCCGCTCACCCTGGAGGAGAAGAAGGCCGCGGCCCGCGCACGGGCCCGCGCCGCCCGCGAGGCGCAGCAGGCCGGCGGCACCGACGCCCTGGTCGCCCTCAGCGACTCCGCCGCGGAGTACGTGCGCCGCTCGGCCGAGCGCCTCGGCCGCGAGGAGGGCATCCGCCTGCGCATCCTGGCCGGGGGCTGCTCGGGGCTGGAGTACAAGCTCGACCTGCTGGAGCGCGGCGAGCAGCCGCGCGACGGCGAGCGTGAGATCCGCGCGAACGGCGTCCGCGTGCTGATGGACCTCAAGAGCGCCATCCACGTGACCGGGTCGACGATCGACTACGAGACCGGGCTGCTGCGGCGCGGCTTCCGCATCACCAACCCCAACGCGACGGGCACCTGCTCCTGCGGGGACTCGTTCAGCGCCTAGCGGCGCGGCCCGCCCCCGCGCCTGTCGCGGCGGGCGGGCCCACCGCCTAGGACCCGCCGCCGGGGGCGGCAGGGTCACGCCCGTCGGGGGCGAACCCCATCGGTGGCGCGCCGGCCGGCGCGCCGGTACGAGGAGCCATGCTCGGCAAGAGGTACACGGTCGCCGTCGTCGGACTGGGGGGCTCGTCCGCCGCCCAGCGCAGCGAGGTCAACCGCTTCCGCCGCGAGCGGGACGCGCTGGCCTGCGCCGCCGACGAGCGCGACCGCCTCTCCGTCGCCCACGGCGCGGGGGCGCGCAACTACCAGGTAGTCGTCGAGCGCGACGGCCTGGTGGTGCAGGCGCTGTCACCCGAGCCGGCGGCCGACGAGCTGCCGCTCGCCCGCCGCCGGTCCGCGGACCCGGAGCCCGAGGCCGAGCCCGAGCCCCTCGACGAGGTCGCGGAGTCCGCGGACGTGGACGACGCCGGCCTCTCCGCCCTCATCGACGAAGGGGACGAGGACATGTCCGACACCGCCGGCGCCACCATCATCCGCACCGACCGCGCCGCCACCGGCGACACCCAGCAGACGCCGCGGAGGGCGCGCCGCGCCGAGCGGATGCCGGCCTGGGACGACGTCCCGTCCGGGCGGGTGCCCGAGGACGTGCTCCGCTACTTCGAGGACGCCGTGGCCCGCGAGGAGGAGCGCCGCGCCCGCCGGCGCGCCGACGAGGCCGAGTAGCCGCCGGCCGGCGCGCCCGCGGCCCTCGGGGCGCGGGCGCGCCGGTCAGCGCACCGCCACCGCCCGCCCGTCGCCCGCGGGCACGGGCGGCAGGTCGACCTCCGGGGCCACGCCCACCACCACCGCGCCCGAGGCGTGGTCGGCGGACGGCGCCCCCGCGGGCTCGGGCGTCCCGTACGAGGCCGTCTCCCCCCGCTCCCAGGCCCGCAGGAAGGGGTACGGGTCGACACTGGACGCGTCCCCGCCGCCCGGGTGGATCTCGAAGTGCAGGTGGGGCGGCGTGGTCGCCGCCTGCCCGGTGTTGCCCACGTACGCGATCACCTCGCCGGCGCGCACCCGGGCCCCGTCCACCGCCACCGGCGCGTACGCGGACAGGTGCGCGTAGTAGTAGGCGGTCCCCGCGTCGTCCGTCAGCCAGAGCCGGTTGCCCCCGAGCGTGTTCCACCCGACGCGGGAGAGCGTGCCGTCGGCCACCGCCACCACGGGCGTGCCGACGTCGGCGAAGACGTCCACGCCGTGGTGCCACCCGGTCACCGCGCGCGGCGCGCCGTAATCGGCGGTGTACGTGTTGGGCCCGGCCACGGGGAACGCCGCCCCGTCCACGACCGGGGCCACCGGGGCGCCCGGCAGCGGGCGCCCCACCCGCGGCGGCGGCGGCACCACGCGCGGCGCGGGGGCGGGGGCGACGGTCATGGGCGGCGGGGCCGGGGCGGGCGTGGTGCGCGGCGTGGTGGTGTCCCCCGCGCGGTCCCCGCCATCGGGCGGCGTCGTGGACCTCCGGGGGCGCGACGGGGCGGGCGGGGCGGCCGCGTCGGGGTCGGGCGAGGGACGTGCGGCGGGCGGCGGATCGGGGGCCGGCGGCGGCGCGGGCGCGACGGCCCGGGGGCCGGGCACCGCCTGCACCTCGGCGTGCCCGATCACCAGGGTGCCGCCCGAGGCCCCGGTGACGCGCACGAGGTTGAGACGGGCTGTGCCCGCACCGTCGCCCGAGGACTCGCCGAAGGTGACCGTGCCGGCCCCGGGCACGGGCAGCACCGTGCCGGGCCCGGCGGCCACCGGGGCGCCGTCCAGGGTCACCCCGCCGACGCTGACGCCCACGGGCCCGCCCGAGGCGTCCGCGGCCCCCGCGGAGGCCTGCACGCCCCCGGAGACGGACGACACGACCACGCGGCCCTCCAGCAGGCGCAGGCCCGACGCCCGCACCGTGGCCGACGCGGTGCTGCGGCCCGCGGCCCGCGAGGCGGCCACCTGCACGGAGACCGCGTCCACCTGCCCCAGGGGGTCCGCGACGCCCGCGGCCTGCGCCGACCGGCCCTCCGTGCGGTCGACCGCGGCCGTGGCGCCGGCCAGGCCCGTGCCCCCGCCGGTGAGCACCCCGTAGGCGCTCACCTGGGCGCCGCCGGCCTGCCCGCCCACCCCCGCCTGCAACGCCACGTTCACGATGACGAGCACGAGGACGGCCACGAGCACGGCCGTGCGGGGGCGGATGCGGCGCACCCGGGCATCATCGCGGGCGGCGAGGACGGCCGGCGGGCCCGCGGTCGCCCTGTTGCAGGCGCCGCGGCCGCCGACCTGCGCGGGTTGACCTGCGGGGGGCATGCCGTCATCGTCCCACCACGTCCGGTCGCCCGCGACCGCCCCTGCTCCCCGACAAGGAGCCGCGTCGATCCCGACCGATCGCGCCCGCCGCATCCGACGCCCCGTCGCCTGCCTGGTCTCCGTCCTGGGGATCGCGCTCGCGGCCCCCGCGTCACTCACATACGCCGATCCCAGCGCGGTGCAGGAGCAGCGCAGCGAGGTGCAGCGCCTCGAGGGGCAGCTGGAGCGCATCGACGCCCAGGCCGCCCGGGCCGCTGAGGCGTACAACGGCGCGCGCTGGCGCCTGGGGCAGGTGGAGTCGCGCATCGCGCACAACGAGCGCACCGTGCGCACCACCCACGTGCGCCTGCGTGCGGCCCGCACCGTGCTGACCACCCGCCTGCGGGAGATCTACGCGTCGCCCCCGCCCTCGCTGGTCCAGGTCGTGGTGTCCTCGGGCAGCATCACCTCGGCGGTGGACGGCGTCGCCCTGCTCGACCGGGTCGGCGCCCGCGACGCGGGCGTGGTGCGCGACATCCGGTCGGACCTGGTGCGCCTCCGCGAGATCCGCGCCCAGCTCGGCGAGGACCGGGCCGAGGCCCGGCGGCAGGTCGACGAGGCGCAGCGCCGCCGCGCGGAGGTGCTCACGCTGCTGCAGGAGCGGCGGCGGGTGCTGGAGAGCGCCCGCGGCGAGCTGCGGCGGCGGATCCAGGTGGAGGAGGAGCGGCGGCGGCAGGAGGCCGAGCGCCAGCGCCAGCGCGCCCTCGCCGCCCAGCGCGCCGCGGAGGCCGCGCGCGCCCAGGCGGTGCCCTCCACCCCCTCGTCGCCCGCGTCGTCGCCGTCGTCCTCCGCGGGGGGCTCCGCCCCCACCACGTACGCGCCGCCGAGCGGGGGGGCCAACGCCCGGGCCGCGTCGATCGCCATGCGGTACCTCGGCACCCCGTACGTGTGGGGCGGGGCGTCGCCGTCCGGCTTCGACTGCTCCGGGCTGGCCTCGTACGCCTACGCCCAGGTCGGCAAGAGCGTCCCCCACTACACCGGCGCGATCTGGGCGGCCTTCCCCAAGGTGGCGCCGGGCGACCTGCAGGTGGGCGACCTGGTGTTCTTCCACGCCGACCTGCACCACATGGGCATCTACATCGGCAACGGCCAGTTCGTGCACGCGCCCCACACCGGCGACGTGGTCAAGGTCTCCAGCCTCGCCGAGCGCGGCAGCACGTTCGTGGGGGCCGTCCGCCCCTGAGCCCCGGGCCGCGCCGGTCCGGCGGACGCTACGCGGCGTGGGGTGGCAGCGGCACGCCCGGTGCGGCGGGCACCTGATCGGGGCCGTCGGCGAACGTCACGGCCGGCAGGCCGGCAAGATCGCCGCGCACGTCGTCCCCGGCGTTCAGGACCACGACGGGCACGGGCCCGTCCCCGCGGACGGCGCGCACGCACGCCGCCGCGGCGCCCGCGCCGACCCGGGCGTCCACCGCGACGAGCTCCGCCTGCACCGCGTGCAGCGCCGCGCGCGCGGCCTCCGGCTCGGCCGCGGCGGGCAGCGTGGTCCACCCGCGCCCGGCCAGGAACAGGCCGACCGCGTCGCGGTCGTCGCCGCGGCCGGCGATCAGGAGGGCGATGGGCACGGCTCCAGCGTAGACCGCCCTCCCCCGTCCCGTGCCCCCTCAAGCCGCGCGGCGATCCGGGCGATCCATGGAGAGGATGCCCATGCGCCGCCACCCCCTCCGCGCACGCGCCCTGCTGCTGGCGGCCCTCGTCCTCGCCCCGGCGGCCGCGGCCCAGCCGTCCCCGTCATCCGCGCCCGCCCGGGCGGAGGCGGCCGCGCCGGACGCCCGCGTGGACGCCGCGCAGGCGCGGGTGGACGCGCTGCGCGCGGAGGCCGACGCCCTCTCGGCCGACCTGGCGCGCGTGCGGGGCGGGATGGGCATGGACGGGCCGGACGCGGAGGCGGCGCTCGCCGCCGAGGAGCGGGACCTGCAGGCGCGCAAGCGGGTCCTGGTCGGCCGCCTGGCGCAGGAGGAGCGGCGGCTGGCCGCCGTCACCGCCGCCGCGGCGGCGGAGCGCGAGCGCGAGGCCGTGCGCGGGGACGCCCCCGGCCACGCCGGGGCCGACAGCCCGAGCGGCGTCGTGCTGGCCCCCTCGGCCTTCGCCGCCGTCGGGACGGACCCCGCCCCCGCCGGCACGGCCCCCGCGGCGGGGGTCGCGGCGCCGCCGCCCGCCGTCGCCCTGCCGCCCGGGGCCGGGACGGACGCGGCGCGCATCGACGGCTACCTGGCCTCCAAGCAGAGCCCGCTCACGGGCAGCGGTGCCGTGTTCGTGGCCGAGGCGGCGGCGGTGGGCCTGGACCCCCGGATGCTGGTGGCGATCGCCGGCGCGGAGACCGCGTTCGGCACCTACGGCCCGTCGCAGGCCATCCACAACCCGTTCGGCCTGGGTCCCGGCATGCGCTTCGCCTCCTGGGCGGACGCGATCCGCTTCGCCGCCCGCACGCTCGGCGGGCACCTGTACCGGGGTGACGGGCGGGTCACGATCCCGGCCATCAACGCCCGCTGGGCCCCGCTGGGCGCCTCCAACGACCCGACCAACCTGAACTCCAACTGGACGCGCAACGTGGGCGTCTACTACGCCGAGCAGGGGGGCGATCCCGCGGGCCCGGTGTTCACCGGCGTCGCCGCCTCGGCGTCCGTGCCCGAGACCGCCGCCGCGCCGCCCGCCGTCGCGGCGACCCCGCCCGGCGCCAGCCCGCGCGCCGCGGCGGAGGCGCTCGCGCTGCTCGGCACGCCGCACCCCCGCGAGGCGGGGACCGGCGGCCTGGACGCCGTCGGCCTGGTGCGGCTCGCCTACGCCCGGCAGGACGTCGCGCTGCCGGAGGGCCTGGCCGGGCTCGCAGGGGCGGGGACCCCGGTCCCGCCCCTGCGGATGCGGGCGGGCGACCTGGTGCTGTTCGCCGACGCGGCGGGCGCGCCCGTCCACGTGGCCCTGTACGTCGGCGCGGGCCAGATCGTGCACGCCCCGGGACCCGGCGCGTCGGTCGCGCTGGCATCCCTGTACGAGGCGCCCTGGGCCGACGCGTACGCGGGGGCGCGCCGGCCCTAGCGCCGGTACGGTCGGGCGCCATGCGCCCGGAGCTGCTCACGGTGGGACCGCTCACCCTGAACGCGCTCGGCGCCCTGGTCGGCGTGGCCCTGGTGGCGGCCTGGTGGTTCGTGCGCCGCGACCTCCAGGAGCGCGGCCTGCCGCCGGCCGCGGCGATCCCCCTGGTGGGCGGGGGCGCCGTGGGCGGCGGCGTGGGGGCGCGTGCCTGGTACGCGGCGGCCAACCCGGGCGAGGCCGCCCTCTCGGGCTCCGGCCTGGTCTGGTACGGCGGCGTCGCCGGCGGAGCCGTGGGCGTCGCGGCGGCCGCCTGGTGGTGGCGCGTCCCCGCGGGCACGGTGGCGAACATCGGCGCCCCCGTGCTGGCGCTCGGCTACGCGATCGGCCGCATCGGCTGCCAGCTGGCGGGCGACGGCGACTACGGCGTCGCCTCGGACCTGCCCTGGGCGATGGCGTACCCCGAGGGGACCGTCCCGGTGACCACGCCCGTCCACCCCACCCCCCTGTACGAGGCGGCCGCGGGCCTGCTGCTGTTCTCCGTGCTCTGGTACCAGCGACGGCGGTTCGCGGCGCCCTGGGCGCTGGCGGCCCTGTGGGCCGTGGGCGCCGGCCTGCAGCGGCTGCTGGTGGAGGTGGTGCGCCGCAACCCGGACGTGGTGGCCGGCCTGACCGCCGCCCAGCTGGTGTCGCTCGCCCTGCTCGCCGCCGGCGCCGCCGGCCTCGTCGCGACCCGCGCCACGTGGACGCGCCCGCGCGCGCCCGTCGCGCCGTCGGCCTAGGCGCCGCCCTCCCGGCCGGCCCCCGGCGTCCACAGCACGTCGCCCCGGTCGGCGTTCTCGGCCCGGGCCAGGATGAACAGCAGGTCCGACAGCCGGTTGAGGTAGGCGAGCGCGTGGGCGTTGACGGGCTCCACGTCCCGCAGCGCGACCACGGCCCGCTCGGCCCGCCGGGTCACGGTGCGGGCCAGGTGCAGCGCCGCGGCGCCCGCCGTGCCCCCCGGCAGGACGAAGCTGGTGAGCGCGCCGAGGCCGGCGTTCACCTCGTCGCACCACCCCTCGAGCCGCGTCACCTGGGCCGCCGTCACGCGCAGGGCCCCCTCGCGTGCGTCCGGGCCCTCGGGCAGGCACAGGTCGGCGCCGACGTCGAACAGGTCGTTCTGCACCCGCTCCAGGCGCCGGTCGGTGGCCACCGCCAGCCCGTGCGCGCGGGCGACGCCGATGGCGCTGTTGGCCTCGTCCACCTCGCCGAAGGCCCGGACGCGCAGGCTGTCCTTGGCCACGCGGCGCATGTCGCCCAGGTGCGTCTCCCCGCCGTCGCCGAGGCGGGTGTAGATGCGCGTGAGCCGGACCATGCGCCGATCCTACGCCCGGTGGCCGACGCCCCCGGCCGGACCCGGTCCCTAGCGGAGCCGTCGCCCCTGGAGGTTGACGGTGACGATCAGCATGCCCCCGCAGTCGCGGACGGCGCCGACGCCGATGTTGCGGAAGCGGCGGCTCAGCAGGGCCCCGCGGTGCTGGGGGCTGCGCGTCATGGCGGCCATCGCCGTGGCGACGGCGTCGCCGGCCGCGACGTTCTGGGCGGCGATCGCCCCCGACGACCACGTGCGCAGGTCGTCGTGCCAGAGCCGGCCCGCGCGGGCCATGCGGGTGCTGTGGGCACGGGCCGGACGGGTGATCGGGGTGCGGGGCACCAGCGGCGCGATCCCGTGCGCCGTGCGCAGCGCGCCGATGGACTGCACGAGCCGCGCCGCCGATCCGGGCTCGGACCGGGGACAGGCGCCCTGGGCGCCGGCGGCGGGGACGGCCACCGCCAGCAGCGCGGCGAGGACCGTCGCCTGGGGGCGTACGGGGGTCACTCGCGCTCGACCCTACGGCGCCCGGGGGCGGGGGTTCAAGCGCGGGGAGGTCCCCCAACCTGCTCTTTTCGCCGGACCCGCCGCCGGTCCTGCCGGCACCCGCGGCGGCCCCGTGAGGGGCGGTCAGCCCGCGGCGCCGTCCTCGCGACGCACCCACTCCTCGGCGAAGCGCCGCGCCCGGGCGGCGGTCATGCCGGGCCGCACCAGCTGCTCCTCGCGGAGGTCCGCCAGCAGCCGCCCGAGCCACGGGCCGGGGGCACGCCCCAGGTGCGCGGCGAGCGCGTCGCCGGGCACGGGCGGGCGCACCGGTCCGCGCGCCCGCAGCGCGTGGCGCGCGGCGTCCACCTGCCGCACCAGGTCGAGGTGGCGCGTGATCTGCAGCGGCGTGGTGCGCGGGCCGTCGGTGGCCAGGCGGTCGGCGGCGGTCAGCACCAGCAGCTCCGCCTCGGCCGGCGCCGTCGCCCGCAGGTACCGGTCGACGCGGCGGATGTCGAGCGGCTGCCGGTGCACCAGGAAGCCCAGCCGCAGGTGCTCCCGGACGCAGAGGGCGACCGTCTCGCGTACCCGGGTGGCGCACCGGAGACGCGTGAGCAGGTCGGTGGCCTGCGCGGCGCCCAGCCGGTCGTGACCGATGAACGTGACGCGGCCGTCCGGCGTGACCGCCCGCGTCGCGGGTTTGGCCATGTCGTGCAGCAGGCACGCCAGCAGCAGCACCTGGCCGCGGGTGAGGTCGTCGGCCGCGGGCGCGGCGAGCTCCTCGACCAGGGCGGGGCCGTGGGAGCGGAACACGGGCGCCGGGTCGGCGAGGATCTCCGCGCCGTGGCGCACCACCTCCAGCGTGTGCCCGAGCACGTCCCGGTGGTGGTACGGGTTCTGCTCCATCCCCCGGGCGTCCTCCAGCTGCGGCACCACCACCCCGAGCGCGCCGAGCTCGTCCAGCACCTCCAGGCCCCGCCAGGGCCGGGGGCCGCGCAGGATGCGGTACAGCTCGTCGCGCACGCGCTCGGGGGCGCCGCGCCACAGCAGCGCGGCCGCCGCCCGCGCCTGCACGGCCGTCCCGGGCTCCACCGTGAGCCCCCGCTGCACCGCCAGGCGCGCGGCCCGCATCACCCGCACGGGGTCGGCGGCGAGCACGTCCGGCGCCGTCGCGCGCAGCACCCGCGCGCGCAGGTCGGACCGCCCGCCATGGGGGTCCACCAGCCCGCCCTCGCCCGCGAGGGGCAGCGCCATCGCGTTCACGGTGAAGTCGCGCCGGCGCAGGTCGTCCTCGATGCCGGCGCCCTGCAGGGGCGTGATGTCGACGCTGCACGGCAGCCCGCCGCCGAGCACGCGCCACGAGCCCCAGCGGTCCGACAGCGGGAAGCGCGTGGCGCCGTGGGCGCGGGCCAGGGCCGCCGCGGCCGCGCGGGCGTCGCCCGGCACCACCAGGTCGGCGTCGTCGACGGGGACGCCCAGCAGGGCGTCGCGCAGGCCGCCGCCCACCAGCCAGCCGCCCCCCACCGGGGCGAGCCCGCGGCGCAGCGCCGCGGCGTCTAGGGCGTCCACACGCGTGGCACGCGCGGGCCCACCCCGCACGTGACCTCGTAGTTGATGGTGCCCCGCAGCGCGGCCAGATCCTCGGCGAGGATCCGCTCGCCGCCCGCGGCGCCCAGCACCACCACCTCGGCGCCCACCCCCTCGCGGGGCTCCGGGCCCAGGTCGACGGTGATCTGGTCCATGGAGACGGTCCCCACGACCGGCACCCGCCGGCCCTCCACCAGCACCTCGGCCCGGTTCCCGAGGGCCCGGGAGTACCCGTCGGCGTACCCCAGGGGCACGAGGCCGATGAACGTGCCCCGCGCCGCGCGCCAGGTCCGGCCGTACCCGACGCTCTCCCGCGAGCGCGCCACCTTCACCGAGGCGATGCGCGAGACGATGCTCATCGCCGGGCGCAGGCCGTGCGCCGCCGGGTCGCCGTGGAAGGGCGAGCAGCCGTACAGGGCGATACCGCACCGCACCATGTCCCCGTGGGTGCCCGGGTCGCGCAGGGTGGCCGCGGAGTTGGCGGCGTGCACCCGCGCCTGCGGGAACCGCGGGCGCAGGGGCCGTACGAGCGCGCGGAACCGCAGCATCTGCTCGCGCATGAACCCCGCGTTCGGTCCCTCGGTCTCGTCGGCGGTGGCGAAGTGCGTCATCAGGCCGCGCACCCGCCCGGGGTCGCCGGCGGCCGCGGCCTCCACCAGCGCCGGCAGGTCCTCCTCGCGGACGCCCAGACGGCCCATCCCCGTGTCGATCTTCAGGTGGACGCCGGGCACGCCGGCGGCGTCCGCGGCGCGCACCGCCTGCGGAGACCACACCGCGACCTCCGCGTGGGCGGCCGCGGCGCGGCCCCACTCGTCGCCCGTGAGCGGGCCCAGCACCAGCACGTCGCCCCCGATGCCCGCCGCCCGCAGGTCCTCGGCCTCGGCCACGGTGGCGACGCCCAGGCAGGCCGCGCCCCCCTCCAGGGCGGCGCGCGCCACCCGGGCGGCGCCGTGCCCGTAGCCGTCGGCCTTCACGACCGCCTGCAGCCGCGCGCGCCCGGCCGCCCGCGCGAGCAGGGCGGCGTTGGCGCGTACGGCGTCCAGGTCGATGCGGGCGTGGGCCCGCTCGCGGGTGCCGCCGCTCACGCCGCCGCGCGGATCCGCGCCATCGCCCCCGGCAGGGCGTCCACGAGGTCGCCCGCCACGGTGCCGTCGCCGTGGCCGGCGTGGGCGCCCGCCGCGGCGTGGAGCGCCACGGCGGCCGCGGCGGCCACCGGCGCGGGCAGCCCGCGGGCGAGGGCCGCGGCCACGACCCCCGTGAGCACGTCCCCGCTTCCCGCCGTGCTCAGCTCGGGTCCGCCCCCGGCGGCGACGACCACCAGGCCCCCGGGGTCGGCGACGATCGTGCCCGGCCCCTTCAGCAGCACCACGGCGCCGGAGGCCAGGGCGAGGGCCCGGGCGGCGTCGAGGCGGCCGGCCTCCACCTCCTCGCGGGGCACCTCCAGCAGCCGCGCGGCCTCCCCGGCGTGCGGGGTCAGCACGGTGGGCGCGGACCGCCCCCGCAGCCGGTCGAGGTGGCCCACCAGGTGCCACAGCCCGTCGGCGTCCACCACGGCGGGCCGGTCGATGCCCGCAAGCAGCCCGAGCACCGCGTCGCCGGTGGCCTCCTGTCGGCCCACCCCCGGCCCCAGGGCCAGGGCGGAGACGCGTCCCGCCTGGCGCACCACCTCGTCCTTGGACTCGGGGCCCAGGTGGCCGTCCCGGTGCGCCACCCCCGCCACCATCACCTCCGCCGCGCCCGCCGCCACCAGCGGCTGCACCGGGGCCGGCACGGCGGCCACCACCAGGCCGGCGCCGGCGCGCAGGGCGGAGCGCGCCGCCAGCTGCGCGGCGCCGGTGAGGCCGGGGGCGCCCGCCACCACCAGCACGGCCCCCGCACGGTACTTGTCGCCGCCGGCGTCGCGGGGGGCGATGGCCGTGGCCGCGCGGTCGCCGGCGAGCCATGCCTCCGCGGGGGAGGTGACGGCGCCCGGGATGCCGATGTCGGCCACCACCACCTCGCCCGCCAGCCCGCGGCCGGGGGCGACGCGCAGGCCCACGGTGTCGCCGTGGTACGTCACGGTGAGGTCGGCGCGCACCGCCGGCCCGGGCACGCGGCCCGAGTCCGCCTCGACCCCCGTCGGGAGGTCGAGCGCCACCACCGGTCCGCGGGCCGCCCGCGTCCACTCCACCATCGCCCCGATCGTGCCCCGGGGCGCGCCGCCGGCGCCCGTGCCCAGCAGGGCGTCCACCACCACGGCGCCCTCCGGCGGGCGGGCGCCCCCGTCGAAGGGGCGCAGCGCGCTGCCCAGCGACACGGCGATGTTCGCCATCAGGTGCGCGTCCGGCGTGCGGGGCGGGTTCCCGTCGGCCGAGACCGCCTCCACCCGCCAGCCGGCCTCCGCGAGGTGGCGCGCGACCACCATGCCGTCGCCGCCGTTGTTGCCCGGGCCCACCAGGACCACGGCGCGCCGGGCGGCCGGGTACCGCTCGAGGATCGCGCGGGCGCTCTCCAGACCGGCGCGCTCCATGAGCAGCACCGACGGGATGCCGTAGCGCGACGTCGCCAGGCGGTCGGCCTCGCGGAGGGCCTCGGCCGCGAACAGCGGCGTCGCACCCGGGAGCGGGGCCGGGGTCCGGGGGCGCGCGGTCGGCACGGTCCCATCGTAGGGCGCGGCGGGCGCGGGCGGCGGCCCCCCTGCCCCCCCGGCGTCGCTAGGCCTCGGCCACCGCCACCGCGGCGGCGATCCCCCGGCTGTGGGTGAGGGAGATCGTGATGCGCACGACGCCCAGGTCCTCGCCGCGGCGCCGGTACCGGCCGTGCAGCGCGGCCGTCGGCGCGCCGCGGCCGCGCACCACCTCGACCTCGCGCCAGCGGGTCATGCCGATGCCGAGGGCCTTGCCCACCGCCTCCTTCGCCGCGAAGCGCGCGGCGAAGTGCTGGGGCGGGAAGGCCCGGGAGGCGCAGTAGGCCGCCTCCGCCTCCGTGAAGCAGCGCTCGGCGAACCGCGGCCGCCGCTCCAGGGCCGCCGCGATCCGGTCGATCTCGATCAGGTCGATCCCGACGCCGACGACGGCCACGGGCGGCTCCTACTCGACGGTCACCGTCTTGGCGAGGTTGCGGGGCTGGTCGACGTTGAGGCCGCGCCGCTTGGCGATCTCGTAGGCGAACAGCTGCAGCGGGACGATGCCCGTGATCGGCGACAGCAGGGCGGGCGTCTTGGGCGCCCACAGCACGTCGTCGACGTGGACCTCGATCTCGTCGTTGCCCTCGGTGGCGACCGCGATGACGCGGGCGCCGCGGGCGCGGACCTCCTGGATGTTGGAGACCACCTTGTCGAAGACGTGGCCGTCGTTGGCGACCACGACCACCGGCGAGCCCTCCTCCAGCAGCGCGATCGGGCCGTGCTTCATCTCGCCCGCCGGGTAGGCCTCGGTGGGGATGTAGCTGATCTCCTTGAGCTTCAGCGCGCCCTCGAAGGACGCGGGCACCCCCACGTGCCGGCCCAGGTACAGGAAGAAACCCCTGTCGGCGTACCTGGCCGCCACCTCGGCGACCCGGGCGGGCTCGCCCGAGGCCAGGTAGCGCTCGATCGCGTCGGGCAGCCGCCGCAGCTCCTCGGCCAGGTCGATGACCCCGGCCTCGGTGAGCGCCCAGCGCAGCCGGCCCAGCTTCAGCGCGAGCAGCGCGAGCGCCATCACCTGCGCCGTGTGGGTCTTGGTGGCCGCCACGCCGATCTCGAGGCCCGCGCGCGTGTAGAGCACGCCGTCGGCGTCGCGGGTGGCCTGCGAGCCCATGATGTTGGTGAGGGCCACCACGTGCGCGCCCCGCTCGCGCGCCACGCGCATCGCGGCCAGGGTGTCGGCGGTCTCGCCGCTCTGGGTGATGCCGATGATGAGGTCGCCCGGTCCCGCGAGGCAGGTGCGGTAGCGGTACTCGGAGGCCACCTCGCAGTGCACCGGCACCCGCGCCCAGTCCTCGATCAGGTACCGGCCGACGAGGCCGGCGTGGAACGAGGTGCCGCAGGCCACGATGTGGACGCGCTCGACCCGCGCCAGCATCGCGTCGTCCAGGCCCAGCCCCTCCAGCGCGATCGAGCCGTCCGCCCCGAGGCGGTCGCCGATGGTGTCGTACAGCGCCCCGGGCTGCTCGTGGATCTCCTTGAGCATGAAGGTCTCGTAGCCGCCCTTCTCGGCGGCGTCCTCGTCCCAGTCGACGGTCTGCGCCGAGCGCGGGACCTCCATGCCGAAGCGATTGAGGACGCGCACCCCGCCGGTCTCCACGACCACGACCTCCCCGTCCTCGGGGTAGATGACGTCGCGGGTCTCGTTGAGGAAGGCGGGGATCGCCGAGGCGAGGAACTGCTCGCCGTCGCCCACGCCCACCACGAGGGGGCACTCGTGCCGGGTGGCCACCAGCCGCCCGGGCTCGTCGGCGTGCATCGCCACGAAGGCGTAGTGGCCGGCCAGCAGGGGCAGCGTGGCGAGCACGGCCGCGGTGAGGTCGCCGGCGTAGTGGCGGGCGATCAGGTGCGGCAGCACCTCGGCGTCGGTCTCGCTGGTGAACACGACGCCCTGCCCCTGCAGGTCGCGCCGCAGCTCCACGTAGTTCTCGATGATGCCGTTCATCACGACCGCCACGCGGCCGTCACCCGACAGGTGCGGGTGCGCGTTCTCCTCGGTCACCCGGCCGTGCGTGGCCCAGCGGGTGTGCCCCACGCCCGTGGTGGCGGTGGCGCCCGTGCCGTTCATCTCGGCGCTGGCCGCCTTGAGGTGCGACAGGTTGCCCACGGCGCGCACCGTCGCGAAGCCCGTGTCAGGGGTCTCCAGCAGCGCGAAGCCGGCGGAGTCGTACCCGCGGTACTCCAGGCGCTCCAGCCCGGCCACGATCAGCTCGCGCGACGGCCGTCCGCCGACGTACCCGATGATCCCGCACATACGGACCTCCCTCGGTGGGACGCGCTCAGGCGCCCAGTTCGCGGGCGACGACCGCGGCGATGCGGTCGCACCAGCTCGTGCACTGCTCCGCGGTCGGTGCCTCGACCATCACGCGCACGAGCGGCTCGGTGCCGCTGGCGCGCACGACCACCCGCCCGTCCTCGCCGAGCGCCTCCTCGCAGGCACGCACCTCCGCCCACACTGCATCGGCAGCGGGGAGGTCGGCCTTGCGCACACCGGGCACGTTCACCAGGCGCTGGGGCAGCCGCTGCATCACGGCGGCGGCCTCGGCAAGGGGGCTCCCGGTGTCGACCAGCGCGCGCAGCAGCATCAGGCCGGTCGCCAGGCCGTCGCCCGTCGGTCCGCTGCGCAGGTTGATGAGGTGGCCGCTCTGCTCGCCGCCCAGCACGAACCCGCCGCGCTGCATCTCCTCCAGCACGTACCGGTCGCCCACGTCGGTCCAGCGCACCGCGATCCCGGCGTCCGCCATCGCGCGGCGGAACCCGAGGTTCGTCATGGTGGTGGTGACGACGGTGTCGTGCGGCAGGTCGCCCGCGGCCTTCAGGTGCAGCGCGAGCACGGCGAGGATGTGGTCGCCGTCCACCAGCGCGCCCGTGCCGTCGACCGCCAGCACGCGGTCGCCGTCGCCGTCGAAGGCGAGGCCGAGGTCGTGCCCACCCGCGCGGACCGCCGCCTGCAGCTGCTCCGGGTGGGTGGAGCCGCAGTCGCGGTTGATGTTGACGCCGTCGGGGTCGGCGTTGATGACGCTGAGGCGCGCGCCGAGCCGGCGCAGCACCTCCGGGGCCACCGCGTGGGTGGCGCCGTTGGCGCAGTCGAGCACCACCGACATCGCCGACAGGTCGACCGGCAGCCGCGCCAGCAGGCCCTCCACGTAGCGGCCCGCGGCGTCGTCGAGGCGGCGCACGTCGCCGACCCCGGCGCCCTCCGGCCGCTCGCCGCCGTCGTCCATGGCCTCCTCGACCGCGGCCTCGCGCGCGTCGTCGAGCTTGAAGCCGTCCGGGCCGATGAGCTTGATCCCGTTGTCGGGGAAGGGGTTGTGCGAGGCGCTGATGACGGCGCCGGCGTGCGCGCCGATCGCGGGCACCAGCTCGGCGATGGCGGGGGTGGGCAGCACGCCCGCGAGCACGGCGTCCACGCCCGTGCCGGCCAGGCCGGCCGCCAGGGCGGCCTCGAGCATCGGGCCCGACCGGCGCGTGTCGCGGCCGATGAGCACCGTCGCGCCGGGCCCGAGGGTCGCCCCGAGCGCGCGGCCGAGCGCGAGGGCGAGCTCGGGGGTGAGGTCGCGGTTGGCGACCCCCCGGACGCCGTCCGTCCCGAAGAGCCGCCGGCCGGCGGTCGTCACGCGGCCGCGCGCTCCCGCTATCGCTTCGAGAACTGCGGCCGCTTGCGCGCGCCCTTGAGACCGGCCTTCTTGCGCTCGGTCTCGCGCGCGTCGCGGGTGAGGAAGCCCTCGCGCTTCAGGTCGGGGCGCAGGTTCTCGTCGGCCACCACCAAGGCCCGCGCGATCGCGTGCCGCAGGGCGCCGGACTGGCCGGCGGTGCCGCCGCCGTCGAGGCGGGCGATCACGTCGTAGGTGCCGAGCGTGCCCGTCGCCACCAGCGGCTTGAGGGCCGTGGTCACGAGCACGCGGCGGCCGAAGTACTCCTCGGCGGAGCGGCCGTTGCAGAGCACCCGGCCCTCGCCCGGCGCGAGGATCACGCGGGCGACGGACGTCTTGCGCTTGCCGGTCGCGATGAAGCGGCCCTGTCGATCGGTCTTCACGAGGCCACCTCCGCGACCCGGGTCAGCCGGAGGGGCTCGGGCGACTGCGCCGCGTGGGGGTGCTCCGGGCCCGCATAGATCTTGAGCTTGGTGAGCTGCTTCCGGCCGAGGCGGTTCTTGGGGAGCATCCCGCGGACGGCCATCCGCAGGACCTCCTCCGGGTGCCGCTGCAGCTGCTCGCCGAGCGTGCGCTCGCGCAGGCCGCCGGGGTAGCCGGAGTGCCGGTAGTACTTCTTGTCGCGCAGCTTCTTGCCCGTCACCGCGATGCGCTCCGCGTTGACGACCACGACGAAGTCACCCGTGTCGCAGTGCCGCGTGTACCAGGGGGACCGCTTGCCGCTGAGGGTCTCGGCGATCGTCGCCGCGAGCCGGCCGAGGTTCTGCCCGTCGGCGTCGACGACCCACCACCTGCGGTCGACGGTCCCCGGCTTGGCGCTGACGGTCTTCACGACGGCTCTCGTCCCCTCGTTCGCGGTCACAGCAGGGCCCTCCGGTCGCAGGGCCGACGGTGGAGGGTAGAAAAGGCACCGCGTCCGCGCAAGTCGCGGCGGCCGCCGCGGGGCCGGGCGCCACTGGACCTCTCGTCCGCGACCCGGTACATAGTTGAGCACTGAATCGTTACGCCGGTCACGTGCATGCCGCGGCCGGAGGAGGTCGGGGCCGATGGCCGTCCCCAGGAGCGTCAACCGCTGCATCGCCGTCGCGGCCCATGGCCGCCGGTGCCAGCAGACCACGTACCGCGGCAGCCCGTACTGCTGGCACCACACCCAGAGCCGCAAGGTCTGGGCGCCCAGCCGCATGCAGGCGTCCGTCCGGCGCCCCCTGCCCGCCCTCGGCGCCGGCGAGGCCCCCGTGGTCGAGCCCGTGGCGCTGGCGCCGCCCCCGGTCGCGCTGCCCGTCGCCCCCACGGCGGCGGACCTGGCCGACCGCATCGCCCAGGCGCTCTCGCCCGAGCAGCTGGGGGCCCTGGCGCGGTTCCTGGCCGACGGCGTGGACGGCGTGTTCCGCCTGGAGATGACCGGTGCGCAGGTCACCGGGGCCCGCCGCGACCCGCGCCTGTCGCGTGCCCTCGCCACCCGCCGCGACCCCGTCTGAGCCCGGCCCGCCCCGGGGGGCGGGCCGGGCACGCGTCCCTACCGGCCGCCCACCGGGTGGTTGGCCAGCATCACGCCGTCCGGGTCGAGCCGTTCGCGCAGCGCACGGGCGCGGGCGGCGGCCTCGGGGCCGAGCAGCGCCTCCGCGGGCGTGGGGCGCTCGCTGAGGTTGAGGAACGCGCGGGGGGCGGTCCAGGGCGCGACGCTCGCCAGGAGGGCGTCGAGCCCGGCGGCCACGGCCGCGCCGGCGGGCGGGGTGGGCGCGATGCCCACGGCGAACAGCGCGAAAGGCGCCGGGATGTGATCGAGGGCACCTCCGCCGGGGGCCGGGCGCCCCACGGCGCCGCCCAGGTGGCGCACCTCCACGGAGGTGACCGCCGCCCCCGGCGCCACCGCGGCGGCCCGCGCCAGCGCCTCCAGCGCCGCCGGCGGGGCGTCGGTCAGCAGCACGCCGTGCCCGACGGCGGGGGAGGGCTGCGGCGGGTCCATGTGCACGTGCCCCAGGGCGGCGGGCGGCATCACCGCGAGCGTGTCGATGTCGGGCCCGAGCGCGCGCAGCGGGGCCACGAGCGCGGCGCCCTCCTCGGGTCCGCCGATGTGGAACACCTCGACCATGACCAGATCGCGGCCGCGGATCGGGTCCGGCAGCTCCGGGAGCGGCGGCACGTGGACCAGGCGGCCCACGGAGGTCGTCTCCTCGGGGACCCCGTCGGTCCAGCCGCGCCACGCGGCGAGCACCTCGGCCGCCCGCTCCATCGGCCACATCAGGGCCCCCGCGTACAGGGCGTCGACCGGATGCAGGGTGAACTCGAGCGCCGTCACCACGCCGAAGCTGCCGCCCCCGCCCCGGAGGGCCCAGAACAGCTCCGGCGCCGTCATCGCGTCGGCGCGCACAAGCATGCCGTCCGGGGTGACCACCTCGACGGCCTCGAGGGCGCTGCACGCGAGCCCGAACCGGCGCGCGAGCCAGCCGAGCCCTCCGCCCAGCGTGTAGCCGGCGACCGCGACGTCGGGGGCCGACCCCGCCAGGGCCGCCAGGCCGTGCTCCCCCGCGGCGTCCGCCACGGCCTGCCACAGCGCCCCGGCGCCCACACGGGCCCGCCGGTTCACGGGGTCGACCGCGACGTCGGCGAGACCGTCGAGGCGCACCAGCACCGCGTCGTCCAGCGGGGGGCGGGCGGCGGCGCCGTGACCGGTGGACTGGGGCGCGATCCGCAGCCCGGCGGCCACGGCCGCGCGCACCACCTGGGCGACGTCCTCGGGGGTGTCCGGCCGTGCCACGGCGACCGGGTGCTGGTCGACCGCGAGGTTCCAGGCCGCGCGCGCCTCGTCCCATCCGGGGTCCCCGGGCAACCACACCTCGCACCCGAGTCCGTCGCGCAGCGAGGCGCCCCGCCTGTCCACCGTCGTCATGCCCATCCCCCTGGTCGGCCGGTACGGGGGCATTGAGGCGGGTCGCGGGGCTGGGCTCAACCGCGCGCGGCCGGAGCCGGGGTGCGGGCTACCCGCGCCCCGTGCGCCGCGGGCCGGGGTCAGACGCCGGCGCGGGCGCGCACGCGGCGGCGGCGGTGCCACAGCCCGGCGGCGACCAGGGCGGCGCACACCATCAGCACCACGACGCCCGTGCTGATCGGGCCGAGGGTCCGCTCGACGTCGCGCCAGGCGTCCCCCAGGGCCCAGCCGAGGCCGATGAGGACGCTGTTCCAGGCCAGGCTGCCGATCGTGGTGAGCACCACGAAGCGGGGCAGCGGGAAGCGCGCGAGGCCCGCCGGCAGCGAGACGGCCGTGCGCGCCAGCGGCACCGCGCGCGCCACCAGCACGGTGGCCGAGCCCCACCGGGCCATCCACGACTCCAGCCGCGCGACGCGCTCGGGCGTCGCGCCGAGCCGGCGCCCGTGGCGGGCGACGAGCGCCGCGCCGCCGTGGCGGGCGGCGACGTAGAGCATCAGGTTCCCCACCAGCGAGCCGGCGGTGGCGGCGCCGACCGCGAGCGGGAACGACAGGCGCCCCTCGTACACGGCGAAGCCGGCGAAGGGGAGGATCGCCTCGCTCGGGATGGGCGGGAACACGCACTCCACGAGCATGAGCGCCGCGAGCCCGATGTAGCCGAGCGTGTCGATGATGCGGATCGCGAAGTCGGTCACCGGGGAGCCACGTTAGCGGCGGTGCCCGGGTTCCCACCATCGGCCGGTCGGGGGGGTCCGCCGGACGGTGGCGGGCCGCGCGCCCCCGTCGCCCGTCGAGGCCCCGTGCCCGCGGCCCCCCGCGACGCGGGGCGCCCCTACTCCCACTCGATGGTGCCCGGGGGCTTGGAGGTGAGGTCGAGGGCCACGCGGTTGACGCCCGGCACCTCGTTGATGATGCGGTTGCTGATGCGCTCCAGCAGGTCGTGGGGCAGGCGTGCCCAGTCGGCCGTCATGGCGTCGTCGGAGGTGACCGCCCGGATCACGACCGGGTAGGCGTAGGTGCGCTCGTCGCCCTGCACCCCGACGCTGCGGATGGCGGGCAGCACGGCGAAGCTCTGCCACAGCTGCCGGTAGAGGCCGGCGCGCCGGATCTCCTCCTGCAGCACGAAGTCGGCGCGGCGCAGGATGTCGAGCCGCTCGGCGGTGACGTCCCCGATGATCCGGATGGCGAGCCCGGGGCCCGGGAAGGGCTGGCGCCACACCATCCGCTCGGGGAGCCCGAGCTCCTCGCCCACCACGCGCACCTCGTCCTTGAACAGCTGGCGCAGCGGCTCCACGAGCTCCACGTCCATGTCCTCGGGCAGGCCGCCGACGTTGTGGTGGCTCTTGATCTTGGCCGCGTCGCGGGACCCCGACTCGATCACGTCCGAGTAGAGCGTGCCCTGCACCAGGTGGCGCACCCCGCCCAGGGTGCGGGCCTCCCGCTCGAAGATGCGGATGAACTCCCGCCCGATGATCTTGCGCTTCTGCTCGGGGTCGGTGACGCCGGCGAGCTGCGCAAGGAAGTGGTCCTGCGCCTGCACGTGCACCAGCGGCACGTGGAAGTGGTTGCCGAACGACTCCACCACCTGCGGGCCCTCGTTCATCCGCAGCAGGCCGTGGTCGACGAAGATGCAGGTGAGCCGCTCGCCGATGGCCCGGTGCACCAGGAGGGCCGCGACGGCGGAGTCGACCCCGCCCGAGAGCGCGCAGATGGCGTGCCCGTCGCCGATCTGCTCGCGGATCCGCGCCACCTGGTCCTCGATGACGTGCACGGGCGTCCACGTGGGCGCGCAGCCGCAGGCGTCGAACAGGAACGCCTTGAGCAGGTCGGTCCCGAACGGCGTGTGCACCACCTCGGGGTGGAACTGCACGCCGTAGTGGCCGCGGGCGCGGTCCTCCATGGCGGCCACGGGCGCGCCCTCGGTCTGGGCCGTGACGGTGAAGCCGTCCGGCGCGCGGGTGACCGAGTCGCGGTGGCTCATCCAGCACACGTCCGCGGGCAGGTCGCCCAGCAGCCCCTGGCGGGAGAGCACCCGCAGCGGGGTCTTGCCGAACTCCGACGCCCCCGTGCGCGCCACCTCGCCGCCGAGGGCCTGCGCCATGCTCTGCATGCCGTAACAGATGCCGAGCACGGGCGGGCCGAGCCGCAGCAGGTCGGCGTTCAGCGTGGGCGCGCCGACCTCGTACACCGAGGCGGGGCCGCCGGAGAGCACCAGCCCCTTCGGGCGCAGCGCGGCGATCTCCTCGGGCGGGGTGTCGTGGGGCACCACCGCGGAGAACACGCGGCACTCGCGGATGCGGCGCGCGATCAGCTGGCTGTACTGGGCGCCGAAGTCGACCACCAGCACGCCCCCGGGCACCGCCGAGGCGAGTGCGGGGTCGAGCGCCGGGCGTGGGGCGGCCGCGGCCTCCGTCGTCACCCCGCGGCCCCGGTGCCGTGCGACCGGTGCTCCGCCATCAGCCCATCCCCACGGCCTGCGTCTGCTGGAGCCGCTTGCCCTCGCTGCGGAGCGCCGGCGCCACCATGACCTCGCACTTCTGGAAGCTCTGGATGGAGTCGTAGCCGCAGGTGGCCATGGCGGTGCGCAGCCCCCCCACCAGGTTGAGCGAGCCGTCGTTCTCGGACGCCGGGCCCACCAGGATCTGCTCCATGCTGCCGATCGTCTTGGTGGCGACCCGCGTGCCGCGCGGCAGCGTCGGGTGGAACGTGGCCATGCCCCAGTGGTAGCCGCGGCCGGGGGCCTCGGTGGCCTTCGCCAGCGGCGAGCCGATCATGCAGGCGTCCGCTCCGCACGCGATCGCCTTGGCGAGGTCGCCGCCGTAGGCCATGCCGCCGTCGGCGATGACGTGCACGTACTGGCCGGTCTCCAGCAGGTGCTGCATGCGCGCCCCGGCGGCGTCGGCGATGGCCGTCGCCTGCGGCACGCCCACGCCGATGACCTGCCGGGTGGTGCAGGCCGCGCCGGGGCCGACGCCCACCAGCACGCCCACCGCCCCGGTCCGCATGAGGTGGAGGGCGGTCTGGTACGACGCGCAGCCGCCCACGATGACCGGGATGGGCAGCTCGGCGATGAAGCGCTTGAGGTTGAGCGGCTCCGCCACGGTGGAGACGTGCTCCGCGCTGACCACCGTGCCCTGGATGACCAGGATGTCGAGGCCGGCCTCGAGGGCGACGTCGATGTACTGGGGCACCCGCTGCGGCGTGAACGAGCCGCAGGCGACCGCGCCCTGGTCCTTGATCTCGCGGATCCGCTGCGCGATGAGCTCGGGCTGGACGGGGCGCCGGTAGATCTCCTGCAGGCCCCGGGTGGCCTCCGCGGGCGGGTAGGCGGCGATGCGCGCCAGCTCGTCGTCGGCCTCCTCGTACCGCACCTGGATGCCCTCGAGGTTGAGCACGGCCAGCCCGCCCAGGCGGCCGATGATGCCCGCGGTGCGGACGTCGACCACGCCGTCCATCGCGGACGCCATCAGCGGGATGTCGAAGGTGTGCGGGCCCACGGTCCAGCTGAGGTCGACGTCCTCGGGGTCGCGCGTCCGGCGGCTCGGCACGATCGCGATGTCGTCGAACCCGAATGCCCGACGTCCCTTCTTGCCCCGCCCGATCTCGATCTCCACGCCGCACGCCTCCCCTCTCGGACCGCCGGCACCGCGACGGGAGGCGTGCCCCGATACAGCAGGACCCAGGCCGGAGACGACGCCGGTCCTGGGTCCGGATGCCGCCTCGGCGGCGCGCCCCCTGCGAACGGTGAAGGGCGAGGATAGAGCACCCGTGCGGACGGCGCCGTACCCGATCCGGAGGTTGCGGCAGGAGTCCGTGGACCGGCCGCGACGGACGGCCGCGCGGGGTCAGGCGGCCGCGTCCACCCGCCACACCTGCACCTGCCGGCGCAGCGCCTCCACGTCCTCCATCTGGAACACGCCGGCACCGGGCATCAGCGTGTTGGCGGCGCCGCAGGCCACCGCCAGCGCCAGCCGGGCCTCGGGCTTCTCCTCCCGCACCAGGCCGGCCAGGTAGCCCGCCAGCAGGGCGTCCCCCGAGCCCACCGTGGTGAGGGCCTCGCGCGCCGGCAGGTGGGCCCGCAGGGTGACCTGGGTCTTGGCGCCGTCCTCCCGCAGGCGGGCCATGCAGCCGTCCTCCTGGTGCACGATGGCGCACGCCGCGCCCATGCCCGTGAGCGTCTCGGCCGCCACGGCGAGGTCCTGGTCGTCGCTGAACTCGTAGCCCACGATCTCCTCCGCCTCGCGGGCGTTGGGACTCACCAGGTCCGGCTCGGCGGCGAGGGCGGACCGCAGCGGGGTGCCCTGGGCGTCCAGGGCGGTGACCACCCGCGGCGGCAGGGCGCGCAGCACCTGGGCGTAGAAGTCGTTGCCGACGTGCCGCGGCAGGGAGCCGGCGAACACGAACAGGTCGGCGCCGCGCGCCAGGAAGCGGATCTTCTCGAGCAGGGTCTCGAGCTCGTCCTCCCCCACCGACGGTCCGTACTCGATGATCTCGGTCTGGCCGCCGTTGGGGTCGATCACCGCCGTGGACGTGCGCGACTCGTCGCGGATCCGCACGAAGTCGTTGAGGATGCCCTCGGAGGTGAGCCCCTCGATGATGGAGGTGCCGGCGCGCCCGCCCGCGAGCCCGGTGGCGATGACCGGCTCCCCCAGGCGCTTCAGTGCGCGCGCCACGTTGACGCCCTTGCCGCCCGGCAGCGCCAGGGCGTCGGAGGCGCGGTTGCGGGCCCCGGGCTGGAAGTTGGGCACCGACAGCGTCCGGTCGAGCGCCGCGTTCATGGTGACCGTGACGATCACGGCACCACGTCCCCGACCAGGTCGCGCACCCGGTCCCACATGCCCGGGCCCCCGGCGTCGGCGCCGGCGACCAGGGGGCGCTCGCCCAGGACGACGGCGCCCTGCCGGAGGGTCACCCGGCCCAGGGGCTGGCCGCGCACCACCGGGCCCACCACGTCGCCCGGGGCGACGACGGTCTCGCGCACGGGGCGCCCGATGCGGATCGCGGCCCGCAGGGGCGGCCCCTCGGCCCGCAGGGGCACCGTGACCCCCGGCCGACCGCGCACGGGCAGCATCCCGTAGAGCGCCCCGGACGGCACCAGCTCCGCCCGGCCGTAGCGGGCGAAGCCCCACAGCAGCAGCCGGCGCATGTCGCGGGCGCGGCGCTCCTCGCTGGGGGCGCCGATCACCGCGGCGTAGAGCTGCACGCCCAGCCCGGGGCGCCGCGCGTGCGCGACCAGCGCGTACCCGGCGCCGTCGGTGTTGCCCGTCTTGATGCCGTCGGCCTCGGGCAGGATCGCCAGCAGCGCGTTCCTGCTCACCAGGGGCCGGCGCCCCACCCCCCGGGGTCCCGGGATGCTCGCGCGGCGCCGCGCGGCGAGGTCGCGCAGCACGGGCACGGCCATGTACGCGCGGCCGAGCGCGACCAGGTCGCGCACGGTCGAGCGGTGCCCGGGGGCGTCCAGCCCGTGGGGGTTGGCGAAGCGGGTGCCGCGGAGACCGAGGGCGGCGGCGCGCCGGTTCATGAGCCGCACGAACCCCCGCTCGGAGCCGCTGACGTGCACCGCCAGGGCGATGGCGGCGTCGTTGCCGCTGCCCACGACCAGGCCGGTGAGCAGGTCGCGCACGGCGATGCGCTCGCCGGGCACGAGGGCCGAGCTGGACTCCCCCACCCGGGTGGCGGAGGCCGGCACGCCGACCTCCTCGTCGAGGTCGGCGTTCTCGACGACCACCAGGGCCGTCATCATCTTGGTCGTGCTGGCCATCGGAAGCTGGACGTCGGCGTTCCGCCCGGCGAGCGTCTCGCCCGTGTCCGGGTCGACGAGGAGGTATGCGCGACCCGCGGGGGCCGGCACCGCCGCGACGGCGGGGGCGGCGGAGACGAGCGCGGCCGCGACGACGAGGGGGCCCCAGGCCCGCCGTGAGAGCCACACGGCCCGACTGTACCAACCGTCACCCCCCCGCCGTGCCCCGGCGCGGCCGGTCCCACACCCGCCGCCCGCGGGCCCGGCGCGGCGCCTCGCGCGCCTCGTGGCCGCGCCGGCGCGCGCCGGCCTCGCCCGCGCACCGGTCGTCCGGGCCGTCCCCGCGCCCTCACCCGGGCGCGTGGCGGGCGTCGAGCGGGCCGTCGCCGTGGAGCTCGGCCCGGTGGTCGGGCTGGAGCTGCGCCCCACCCGGGCCTTCGTGCGGCTGGGGCCCGGGGGCCGGCTCGTGCGGGTGCTGCCCCTGTCGGCGCGCCCGCGTCCGCTCCGCCGTCCGCGCCGCGCCTGGGGGGTGGCCGTCGGACCGCTGCGCGTCACGGGCATCGGCAGCCCCGTGCTCACGGTGGGCCTGGCGGGGGCCCACGCCCTGCGGCGCGCCCTCGGCCGCTAGGGGGCCTGCGCCCCCGACACCTCCCACAGCTGCGCGCGCAGGTCCTCGGCGGCGCGGCGGGGGTCCTCGGCGAAGATCACGGAGCGACTGGCGTTGACGACGGCCGCGGCGCGGCGGCCGGCGAACGCGGGGCCGAGGTCCCCGGGACGTCCCCCCTGGGCGCCGACGCCCGGGATCAGCATCGGCTGGGCCGGCATGAGCGCGCGGAGGCGGCCGAGGTGGCCCGGTTCGGTGGCGCCCACCACCGCTCCCACGTCCGAGAGCCCGGAGGCGCCGACGCCGCCCTCACCCCACCCGGCGACCGCCCGCGCAACGGCCTCGTGCCAGAGGCCCCCGCCGGCCAGCGGCAGGTCCTGCAGGTCCCGCGCGCCGGGGTTGGAGGTGCGCACCAGCACGAACAGGCCCCGCCCCTCGGCGCGGGCCCGGTCGACGAAGGGCGCGACGGCGTCCCCGCCCAGCATGGGGTTCACGGTGACGGCGTCGACGGGGTGGCGCAGCAGCCCCTCGGCGTAGGCGGCCGCCGACACGTCGACGTCCCCGCGCTTGGCGTCCGCGATCACCAGCAGTCCCGCCTCCGCCGCGAGGGCGCAGGCCTCCTCGAAGGCCTCCCAGCCGGGCGCCCCGAGCCGCTCGAACCAGGCCAGCTGCGGCTTGACGGCCACGCAGGCCGGCGCGACGGCGGCCACGGTGCGGCGGCAGAAGGCGCGCAGGGCCTCCGGCCCGTCCCCGACCCGGCGCGGGTCCGGGTCGAGCCCCACCACCACCTGGCTCTCGCGCCGGGCGACCGCCTCCGCCAGGCGGTCGCCGAACGGGCTCACGGCATCACCGCCCGCACCAGCGGCAGCGTCGCGGTGCACAGCACGCTGGTCACCACCACCGCGCCCGCGAGCACGTCCGCGCGCAGCCCGTACCGGGCCCCGAGCACCAGGGACATCATGGCGGTGGGCATGGCGGCCATTATCACGACCGTCCGCAGCACCTCGCCGGACAGCCCGAGCAGGAGCCCCGAGCCGAGCCCCGCGACCGGACCGAGCCCCAGGCGCACGACCGCCACGGCGAGGACCGGGGTCCAGGCGGCGCGGACGCCCGAGACGTCGACCATCAGGCCGGCGTACAGCATCACCAGCGGCAGCACCGCGGCGGCCAGGACCTCCAGGGGCCGCTCGACCGCCGTCGGCAGGTCGGCGCCGAGCCCGGCGAGGTTCCACACCAGCCCCGCGGCCAGCGCCCAGGTGGGCGGCAGGGTGAACCCCCACAGCAGGCCGCGCACGTCCACCCGGGGGCGCCCGTCGCCCGCCGCGCCGAAGGCCGTGGCGATGGCGACGGTGGAGGTCCAGGTGATGACGGCGGTCGCGAGCGCGTCGTACATCACCGCGGCCGGCTGCGAGAAGCCCGGACCGGACGCGGCGATCAGCGGCAGGCCGAAGAACCCCGTGTTGCCCACGGCGGTGCACACCAGGAAGGCCCCGCGGGTGGGCCGGTCCATCCCCCAGAGCCGGGTGATGCCGAGGCCGGCGACCAGCAGGACGCCGTGCGTGAGGAACGCCGCCACGGGCACCAGCAGCAGCTCGGCCCGCAGATCGGCCCGCGCCACGATCAGGAACACCAGCGGCGGCATCGCGAGGTACAGCACGATGCGCACCAGCACCGCGCCGTCCTCCGCCTTCAGCACCCCGGTGCGGCGGGCCACGAGCCCCGCCAGGATGATCGCCAGCGCCGCGAGGGCGGTGGTCGTCACCCGCGGACCGTCACGGGCGTGGCTGCGGGGGCGGGCACGCGGGGCAGGTTATGCGCCGCGTGCCCGGACCCGCCGTCAGGGCGGGGTGACCTCCCGCCAGTAGGCGATCTTCCACGACCCCTCGAGGGTCGGGAACAGCGGGGGGCGCAGCGCCTGCAGCGTGGGGTCGTAGTTGTAGACCCGGGTGGCGAACATCGACGCGTAGCCCCCCTCGGACGTCGCGATCGATCCGGTGAAGCGCATCGTGCCGTGGTCGGTGGTGCCCTTGTTCGTGCGCCACTGGCCGTTCTGGGCCAGCGTCGCGGCCCGCCAGTCGAGGTTCTGCGGCGTGTACTCGCCGATGATCACGTCGCCGGTGGCGATGAGCCCGAGCACGTCGTCGGCGTCGGTCTCGTACCGGATGTCGTTGCCGATGTAGACGTTGTTGCGCGACGCGAGCGTGATCTGCCCGTCCACCACGGAGGTGCGGGCGCCCGACGTGGCGTTGCAGGTGTCGGTCTCCGGCACGCCGTTGCCGACGATCACCGACTGCTCGAAGTACATGTAGACCGGCTGCGCGCCGCCCGGCAGCGTCACCGTCTCGGGGCACTGCAGGGTGGGGATGGACGCGCCCAGGTCGGTCACCGCGCCGGTCACCTTCCAGATGCGCACCTGGCCGCTGGCGAGGAACTGCACCATCCAGGCCGTGGCGTCCGGCGCCGTCCGGTACACGCCGGTGGCCTGCGCCGCCGCGCGCAGGTCGCCCAGGTCCTCGGTGAAGCTGGAGAAGTCGATCGGGGTGGGGAACTTCTGCCGGAACGACGGCGTGGTGGTGCGGTCGAAGGCGCCGGCCTGGAAGGCGCCGTTGCCGGCGTCGGAGCCGGAGCAGTTGAGGCTGTTGCTGCTGCGGCAGATGAGGTTGGCGGCGAACAGGGGTGCCTGGGCGACGCCGGAGTGCACGATGTTGCGCGCCGAGTAGAGCTTCCCGGTCGTGGTGGCGCCGCTGCCGTACGAGATGCTCTCGTTGGAGATCATCTGGAAGTCGGCGATCGACAGCGGCGCGATGCGCGCCTGCACCGAGCGCACCACGGGCGCGCGACCACCGGACGGCATCACCCGGGCGGTCGACTGCACGATGATCGCGCTGGTGTCGCCCGGGGCCGGCAGGACGCGCAGCGAGTACGCGGCCTGGCCGAACCGGGCGTCCTGGAGGGGTCGCCAGGTGGTCGCGCCGCCCGTGTACGTCCAGTCGGCGCCGGCGGGCCACGCCTGCCCGGGCTGCACGGTGCCGCCGCCCGTGAGGTTGATGCGGGGGTCCTCGGCCGGGTCCACGTAGTGGCGCCAGTAGCGGGGGTCCTCCACGATCCGCGACAGGTACACCTGCACGCCCGCCTCGGCGGCCTGCAGGGCCACGTCGCCGCGGGCGGTGCGCGTGGACTGGCCGGTGCTGCTGCGGGCCCACGACAGGCTGGCCACCAGCAGCAGCGCCACCACGCTGGTGATGGCGATCGTCGCGACGAGGCTCTGGCCGGACTGGCGCCGGCCGCGGGCCTCAGAGCGCCTTGCGCGGGTTCCGGGGCGCGACATCGGTGGTGAGCTCCAGGGTCGAGTTCGCCGCGCCGGTGCGGTAGCCGACGATCAGGCGGATGGCGACGAGGGCGACCTCGGCGGTGGTGGGCGGGGCGATCGTGGCCGCCAGGGGGGCGCCCTCGGGGTCGGAGGCGCGGAACAGCGCCACGGTGCCGTTGCGGACGTCCGACACCAGGGGCTCCGCGGGGCGGTAGGCGCTGTAGGTGTACGGGGGCGCGGAGCCGATCGGGTCGGCGTACTCGCGCGTGAGGGTGGTGCCCGAGACCTGGTAGCGGATGCGCTGGGGGCGCGGCGCGCCGTTGCCCGGCACGCGCGAGCCGTCCAGGTGGAACACGATGCGGGTGGGGCTGAGCTCCACGATCGGCGGCGTCGCGCCGGCGTCCGGGCTGACCGCCTGCCGCAGCTCGCGGGTCATCACGTCCATCGCGCGGCGGCCGTCCGCCTGGGCGCGCGCCTGCTCGCGGTGCGTGGCGGCCGACGTGAGGCCGCTCGTGAAGAACGAGTACAGCGCCAGCGAGAAGATCGAGGCCAGCACGATCCCCAGCAGCAGCTCCACCAGCGTGAAGCCCGACTGGCGACCGGCCGGGTGGCGGCGGGGTCGGCCCGTCATCGCAGGCGGTACTGGGTCAGCTGGCCGCCGGTCACCACCACGGGGAGCCCGGGGCTCCAGACGGGGGTGTCGCCGGAGAAGCCCGTCGCGTAGTACGCGACGTAGTTGCCGGCGGCGAGCCCGGTGAAGTCCGCGTAGCCGAAGGTGTTGGTGCCCTGCGTGGCGTCGTAGGTGCCCTGCAGGGCCTGCAGCCGCACCAGGACGCCCGAGGCGTTGGCCAGCAGCCGGACGTCGCCCGTGGCCGCGCGCACCAGCCGAAGCGTCACCGGGGTGGTCTGCCCGGTCCGCACCTCGGCGAGCACGCTCCCCGCGCCGTAGCCCGCGGCGCCCGCCGACAGCACGTACCGCACGGCGCCCGAGCGCGGCAGGCAGTAGCGCGCGTAGCCGTTGGCGTCGACCGCGCGCAGGCGGGGGGTGAGGGCGGCCTCGCCGCCGGACACCTGCACCTGGGCGCTTGTGAGGGGTCGTCCGGTGGCGTCGTCGACGACCCAGACGTCCATGTGCCCCGTGCCGGGCAGCCGGGCGAGCGCGACGTCGAACACCTGCACGGTGGAGTCGGGGTAGCCCTCGGGCACGGGGGCGCTGCGGCTGGCGCCCGTGTAGCAGTCGGCGGTCACCTCCACCGAGAACGCCGTCTTGCTGGGCTCGATGGGGGCGTCCTGGATGCGGTCGATCGCGAACGCCCCCGTGAAGCTCACGAACGTCTGGGAGATGCGCGTCGGCGGCGGCGTCGTCACGCGCACCTCGGTCCGCTCGGTCACGAACTCGCCCGTGCCCGCGTCCCGCACGTTCACCCGGATGCCCGCCGGCCGGTACATGCGGATCGTCGCCTGCCAGGTCTGCGACGCCGCCAGCGACTGCCGCGTGCGCGACGGCGAGGAGTCCTCGTGCGTGATGTACCCCGCGAGGGTGGCCTGCGCGCCGTAGGTGTTGTTGGCGCTGCGCGGGTCGGGGTCGCTGGGGTCGAGGCCGCCGAAGATCGCCTTGCCGTCGTCGCCCGTCACCTGGGTCCGGGTGCCGCCCGCGCCGGCGAGCGCCACGACGGCGCCCTCCAGCGGCTGCTCGGTGTAGGCGTCCACCACGCGGATGACCGCGGTCGCCCGGCCGCTGACCGCGGCGTAGTTCGGGGGTGCCACCACCGTGGTCTGCACGACCGGCCGCCCGGACGGCACCTGCGGCGTCACCGTCACCGTGACCCGCTTGTAGTTGATGTAGATGCGGGGGCGGCCCGGCGTCGGGTCGTCGGCGTACGCCACGGACGTCTGCACCAGGTAGTCCGTGCCGGCGACGCGGCGCGTCTGGGTCGCCACGATCGTGCCCGGGGGGTTGCCCCCCGGGATCCCGACGTCCTCGTAGTCCATGCGCCGCACCTGCTCCAGCGACGACTGGGCGAGGTCCGTGGCGACCGTGTCGAGGCGGGCGCGGCCCACCTGCGTGCTCGAGGCCGCGAAGCCCTGCATCACCGCTCCCGCGACGATGGCCAGGATCACGATCCCGATCAGGACCTCCATGTAGGAGAAGCCCGCCTGGCTCCGCCGCCGCCCGTCCCGTGCCACACCGCCTCCTGCATCCGCTCGGGACCCGGGACCGGGGTCCCGGGACGACTGGAAGGCAGTTCCTCTATCGGCGGTGTCCGCGGCGGGCTCAAGGGGTCCCCCGCCGCCCGGCGCGGCCGTGCAGGATTGGGCGCGTGGACATCGACGGTCTCCCCCCCGGCTGGGCGGAGGCGCTCGCCGCCGAGCGCGCCACCGACCGGCACCGGGCCCTGCGCCGATTCGTCGCGGCCGAGCGGCGCCGCGGACGGGTGTGGCCGCCGCAGGGGCAGGTGCTGACGGCGCTGCAGCTGACGCCGCTGGAGTCGGTGCGGGTGATCGTGGTGGGCCAGGACCCCTACCACGGGCCGGGCCAGGCGCACGGGCTCGCCTTCTCCGTGCGGCCGGGCGTCCCCCACCCGCCCTCGCTGCGCAACATCTTCCGGGAGCTGGGCGACGACACCGGCGAGGCGCCGGGCGAGGACGGCTGCCTGGAGTCGTGGGCGCGCCAGGGGGTGCTGCTGCTGAACGCGGTGCTGACGGTGCGCGAGGGCCAGGCGGGCAGCCACCGCGGGCGCGGGTGGGAGGAGTTCACGGGCGCGGCGCTCGCCGCCGCCGTCGCCCGCCACCGGGGCCTGGTGATCGTGGCCTGGGGCGGGGACGCCGCCCGGCGCATCGAGGGCCTCGATCTCGGCGCGCACCACGTGCTGCGCGCCCCGCACCCCTCCCCCCTGTCGGCCGCCCGCGGCTTCTTCGGGTCGCGCCCCTTCTCGCGCGTCAACGAGCTGCTCTCCGCCGCCGGCGGCCCGCCCATCCGCTGGGGGCGTCCGGCGGGCGCGCCCGCGTGACGACGGCCGCGCGGCCCGGCGCCGCCGGCGCCCACGGAGCCTCCCGGACCCCGGCGGCCACCACGGCCGCCCGGCGCCCGTCGCCGCTGCCCGCGTCCCTCGCCGCCTGCGCCCTGCTGGCCGCGCTGACGCTGCTGCTGCCCTCCACCCCCACCTACGACCCGTGGGCCTGGCTGGTGTGGGGCCGTCAGCTGGCCGAGGGCGGGCTCGAGACCACGGCCGGCCCCGCCTGGAAGCCGCTGACCGTGGCCGTGGCCGCCGTCCTGGCGCCGCTCGGCGACGCCGCCCCCGCCGCATGGCTGCTGGTCGCGCGGACCGCCGGGCTGTGGGCCCTCGCCCTGTCGGCGCTCCTCGCCGCCCGCCTGGTGCGCGGCCACGGAAGCGCGGCGGTGGCGGCGGCCGCACTGCTGGCGCCCCTGGGCGTGCTCGCCACCGGCGACGCCGTCTGGCACGCGGGCGTGGGCAACGCCGAGGGGGCCGCCCTGGCGTTGCTGCTGCTGGCGGGGTGGTGGGGGCTCGACGGACGGCACGTGCCCGCCCTGGTGGCGCTGGCGCTCGCGTCGCTGGTGCGGGTGGAGGCCTGGCCCCTGCTGCTGGTGGCGGTGGGCGCCGCCGTGCTGCGGGCGCCGGCGGCACGGCGGACGGCGCTCGCGCTGGCCGCGGCCGTCCCCGTGCTGTGGCTGGTGCCGGACCGCCTGGGCAGCGGCCGCTGGAGTCGCTCCTCCGACCGGGCGCGCGTGCTGGAGCCGGGCGCGCCGGGGTTGTCCGACCACCCCCTGGCGGCGTCCCTGGCGGCGGCCGCGCGCCTGGTCCCGCCGGCCGTGGCCCTCGGGCTGGTGGCGCTCGCGGTGCTCACGGTGCGCCGGCGCGCGCCGGCGGCGGCGCTCGTCCCGCTCGGGGCGGCCCTCGGCTGGGTCGCGCTCGTGGCGGTGATGGCGGCCGCGGGCACGTCCGGTGAGGCCCGCTACCACCTGCCCGCGGCGGGGCTGCTCGCGGTGCCCGCCGCCGTGGGGGCCGCCCTGCTGATCCCGCGCGGCCGCCGGGGCGCGCGGGTGGCGGCCGCGCTCGCGGCGCTGGCGGTCGCCCTGCCGGCCCTGCCGGCCCTTGCGGACCAGTGGCGCCGGCTGGGGTACGAGGCCACGCTGTACGGCGGCCTGGACGGGGCGGTGGCGGCGGCCGGGGGGGCACCCGCGGTGCGGGCCTGCGGGCCCGTGGGGACCGGGAAGATGGCGAAGCCCGCCGTCGCGTGGCGCCTCGGCGTGCCACTCGGGCGCGTGGTCTCGCGGGCGGTGCCCCAGGGCACCGTCTTCCGGTCGGCGCCCGTCCGCGGGGCCGCGCCCGCGCCCGACCTGGTCGCCCCCCTGCCGGTGCGGGCGGTGCACCGGCTCTGGACCGTCCACGCGGCGTGTCCCGCGGCGCCCCAGGCGGCGCGGGCCGCCGGAGGGCGGGCCGTCCCCGCCACCCGGGCCGGCTGACACCGGTTCCTCTTTAGGTCACCCTTATTTCTTTTATTCGGGCATGCTGCCGCCCGATGACGACCCCCCCGCCCCCGCGCCTCCGGTGATCGAGACCCTCCTCGCCACCGTGGTGGGCGCCGTGCTCACCAACTCCGCCGGCCTGGGTGGCGCGTTCGCCCCGGAGGGTCCGGCCGCGCTGCGCCTGCGTCCCGTCGCCCGCCACCGCCTCGCGGTGGAGGTGGCCTTCCCGCCCGACGGCGGGCCGGCGGCGCTGGTCGGCCAGGACGGACTGGTGGTGCGACGGGGCGCGCGCCGCCCCTTCCTGGACCTGCGGGGCCGGACGGCCGCGGTCAACGAGCAGGGGCTGCTGTCGCTGGCGTTCCACCCGCGGTGGCCCCGGGACCCGCGCGTGTTCGTGCACCACACGGACCCCGCGGGCGACACCCGCGTGGCGGAGTACCGGCGGACGGGGGGGCGCTGGACGCGGCGGGTGCTGCTCGCCGTCGACCAGCCCTACGCGAACCACAACGGCGGGGAGCTGGCCTGGGCGCCCGACGGGCGGCTGCTGGTGGGGCTGGGCGACGGCGGCGGGGCGTGGGACCGCCACGACCGCAGCCAGGACCCGGAGCTGTGGCTGGGCAAGCTGGTCGCGCTGCACGTGGACGGGCCCCCGCGTCCCCGGCGCCTCGCCCTGGGTCTGCGCAACCCGTGGCGGATCAGCGTGGACCCCGTGGGGCCGGCCGTCTGGATCGCGGACGTCGGCCAGGACGCCGAGGAGGAGATCAGCCGGCTGCCGCTGGACGGGCGCGTCGTGCGCAACTTCGGCTGGCCGCGCCACGAGGGGCGCACCGTGCACGCGGCGCGCCGGCTGTCCCCGGTGGGCCGCCTCACGGGGCCGGAATACACCTACCCGCATCCCCAGGGCTGCTCCGTGGTGGGCGGCGGCGTGCCGCGCGGGCCGCGGGCGCCCGCCGTGCTGGTGGGCCGGTACGTGTTCGGCGACTTCTGCCGCGGCGGCCTCGCGTCCTTCCCCGTGGACACCTCCGGCCGCTCCGGGCAGACGCGCTGGGAGGGCGCGGCCGTGCCGGGGGTGGTGGACGTGTCGGTGGCGCCGGACGGCCGGGTGTGGGTGGTGCGGCGCGACGGGGTGGTGCTGGCGGTGGAGGACGCGCCGCCGGCCGGCCCGGCGCCCGCCGCCGTCGCGGCCTCCCGGGGCTAGCCCGCCCCCCGGCGGTCAGACCCCGGAGGCGGGCGCCGGCGCCCCGGACGCCGCCGGCACGCGCGTGCCGTCGGCATCGTCCCTCGGGTCGGCCGGGGTGCCGCCGGGCCCGGCCTCCACGTCCCGGTGCAGGCCCCGCGCGAGCAGCACCCCGAGGGCGCTCGCGACGAGGGCCGGCAGGTACCCGGCGGCCGGGCCGCCGGCGCCGACCAGGACCCCGGCCAGGGCGTTGCCGAGGGCGACGCCGGCGAAGACGGCGGAGGACGCCCAGGCGAAGGCCTCCGTCAGCACCTCGCGCGCCGACACCCGCGGCACCAGCTCGTAGATCGTGCCGAGGGTGGGGGCGATGGCGACGCCGTGCAGCACGAGTGCGGCGGCCAGCACGGGGACGTGGCCCGCGAGCGGCGCCAGCGGCACGGCGAGCACCAGCAGCACGAGCAGCAGGCGCGGCAGGCGCTCCACCGGGTCGCGCCGCACGCGGCGCGCCACCAGGAGGCCGCCCACCAGGCTGCCGCCCGCCCAGCCCGCCAGCACCACCCCGGCCAGCGCGCGGTTGCCGGCGTCGTCCAGCGCCGCGATGGTGGCGAGCTCCACGGCCCCGAAGACGCATCCCACCAGGGCGTAGCACCCCGACACGCGGCGCAGCCCCGCCGAGCGCAGCGCCCACCGGCGCCGGGCGGGCGACCGGGGCGCGGCGTGGGCGCGCGCCATCACCGCGAAGCCCGCCGTGCCCACGACCACCAGCACCGCGCAGGCCGCCAGCGCCAGCCGCGGGGACCCGACGGCGACGACGGCCACCACCACCAGCGGCCCGCTCACGAACAGGGCCTCCTGCAGGGCCGCCTCCAGCGCGTACAGGGTGCGCAGGCCCGCGGCGTCCGCGATGCGCGGCAGCAGGGCGCGCAGCACCGCCGACACGGGCGGCGTCGCGGCGCCGGCGACGAGGGCGGCGACGGCCAGGCCCGGGGCGCCGAGCCGCTCCGGGACGGCGGCCGCGACGCCGAGCCCGACGCCGGACACCACCGCCGCCCCCGCGAGCACGGGCACCGGGCCGAGGCGGTCGGCGAGGCGCCCGAGCAGGGGCGCCGCGAACCCGGTCCCCGCCACGAAGGCCGCGGTGACCAGGCCGACCACGGCGTACGGGTGCCCGACGTCCCGCACCAGCAGCACGAGCGCGAGGCTCACCATCACGTGCGGGAGCCGCGCCAGCAGGGCCGCGATCAGGATGGAGGGGACCCGCCGCGGGGGCGGGGCGGTTCGGGGGGCGGCGGAGGCCATCCCCCCAGCATGCCGCAGAGCCCGCGGCGGCGCCGCGCCGCTAGGCCGGCGTCACCACGAACTGGCGCAGGTGGAGGTCGCGGAAGGTCACCGGCCCCCGCGGACCGGGGACGTGATCGACGTTGATCCCGGTCTCGGGGGCCGCCAGCAGCTTGAAGCCGTCCAGCAGCCGCGTGGTGGCGTTCCAGAAGGCCCCGGTGCCGGAGTACCGCGACAGGAACCGCGAGGCGGCGTCGGCGTCCTCGGTCGCGATGCCCGCCGCCAGGCCCGAGGTCTCGGCGTCGGCCAGGGCGGCCGCGTCCTCGGGACCCCCCGCCGGGGCCACGGTGACGGTCGCCTCGCGGCCCTCGTCGAGCGCCCACTCGTGCCCCAGGGGGTGGTCGTGCGGGGGCTCCGACAGCCGGGCGCCGCGGGCGGCGACCTCGTCGCGCGCCAGCGGCAGCATGTCGTCCCACACCTCGCGCTCGATCAGCAGCAGGTTGAGCCGGTTGCACACCCCGAGCCGGTCGAGGCTCTCGCCGATGAGGCGCCGCACCGTGTCCGGGCGCGCCGCGCGGTGCACGTACAGCACCCCGCCGCCCTCCGCGTGGGCCAGGGTGCGGACCCCGTGGGCGGCGGCGTGGGCGCCCAGGTCCCTGGTGGTCGGGCCGCTGCCGCGGATGATCACCAGCGGGATCAGCCCGGGCGCCGACACCAGCGCCCGCGCGCCCTCGCGGTCGGCCGAGCGCACCAGCTGGATCGCGTCCGGGTCGAGCCCCGCCTCGGCGAGCGCGGGGGCGATCACCTCGTCCAGCAGCGCGACGGCGGAGCGCAGCGCCGCCCCGCCCGTGCGCAGCACGCCCGCGTTGCGGCTCTTGAGCAGCTGCGAGGCCACGTCGACGGTGACGTTGGGACGCGCCTCGTAGTTGGCCCCGATCACTCCCACCGGCCGCCGGCGCTCCTCCAGCCGCAGCCCGCCCGGCAGCGCGCGGGTGGAGACCACCGCGGGGTCGAAGGGGGCGCCGGCGAGCACCTCGATCTGCGCGGCCATCGCCTCCACCCGCGCCTCGTCGAGGCGGAGCCGGTCGCGCATGGCGTCCGGGAAGGCCGGGTCGAGGGCCTCGAGGTCGGCGCGGTTGGCCTCCAGCACGGGGGCCACCCGTGCGCGCAGGCCCGCGGCCATGGCGCGCAGGGCGGCGGTGACGGCCACGTCGGGCGCGGCGGCCAGGGGGACGGCGGCGCGGCGGGCGGCCTCGCCGGCCTGGCGCACGAGGTGCTGCACGGGGGTCTCGGTCACGCGCAGGATCATGCCAAGCCCCGGCCTCGCGGGCCGGGCGCCCGCCCGCGCCCATCGGCTTGTATGCGCGCATGCCGTCCACCCCCGCGGCCCCCCGCCGGGCCCGCCCGCACTACGCCTGGGTCGTGGTGCTGGTCGTGTTCCTGGCGCTGCTCGCGGCCGCGGCCTTCCGGTCGACGGTGGGCGTGTTCGTGGTGCCCTTCGAGGAGGAGTTCGGCTGGAGCCGCGACGGCGTGTCGATCGCGATCGCCGTGAACCTGGCCTGCTACGGGCTCGTCGCGCCCTTCGCGGCCGCCCTGGTGGAGCGGCTGGGCGCGCGCCGGGTGATGGCCGGCGCCCTGCTGGTGGTGGCCGCCGGCGCGGGCCTGACGGTCGTGATGACCTCCGTGTGGCATCTCGGCCTGGTGTGGGGGCCGCTGATCGGCACCGCCACCGGGGCCGTGTCGATCCCCCTGTCGGCCATCGTCGCCACGCGGTGGTTCGTGCGCCGCCGGGGGCTCGTGACCGGCCTGCTCGCGGCGAGCTTCGCGACCGGCAACCTGGTGTTCCTGCCCCTGCTGGCGTGGATCACCGCCGAGCACGGCTGGCGCTGGGCGTCGGGCGCGGTGGCGCTGGCGGCGGGGGCCGCCGTGGTGCCCATCGTGCTGCTCATGCGGGAGCGGCCTGCCGACCACGGCCTGCGCCCGTACGGCGCCGGGGACGACTGGGCCGAGGAGCCCGCCGAGGCCGCGGGCAACCCGTTCACACGGCCCGTGGCGGTGCTGCGCGACGCGGTCCGGGTGCGCGACTTCTGGCTGCTCGCGGGCACGTTCTTCATCTGCGGGTGGACCACCAACGGCGCGGTGCAGTCGCACTTCATCCCCGCAGCCCACGACCACGCGATCCCCGAGGTGCAGGCCGCCGGGGTGCTGGCCCTGATCGGCGTGTTCGACATCGTGGGCAGCACGGCCTCGGGCTGGCTCACCGACCGGTACGACCCGCGGCAGCTGCTGTTCGCCTACTACACCCTGCGCGGCCTGGCGCTGGCGCTTCTGCTGCCGCTGTTCCAGGCGCCGGGCTGGACCCTCGTCGCCTTCGCCGTGGTGTACGGCCTCGACTGGGTGGCCACCGTCCCGCCCACCGTGGCCCTCACGGTGGCGGCCTTCGGCCGGGAGCGCGCCGGCGTCGTGTTCGGGTGGATCTTCTGCGCCCACATGCTCGGGGGCGCGTCCGCGGCGTGGCTGGCGGGCGCGACCCGCGCGGCCCTGGGCGACTACGTCCTGGCCTTCACCACGGGCGGCCTGCTGGCCGTGGGGGCCGGGTTCCTGGCGCTGGCGATCGGCCGGCGGCCGGGAGCCGCCCTGCGTCCGGCCGTCCGGCCCGCCTAGCCACCCGGGTCGACGCCGGCCACCATGGCCGCCGTCCGCCGGTCGGCGCGATGGCCGCGGATCTCGCGGAACACGATCCCCAGGGACGCCGCGATCGGGATGGCGCCCAGGGCCCCCACCACCCCCGCCAGCTCGGCGCCGATCAGCACGGAGATCAGCACGCCCAGCGGCGAGAGCTGCACCACCCGCCCGTACACGAGGGGCTGCAGCAGGTGGTTCTCGAGTTGCTGGTAGACGACGAAGAACGAGACGATCACGAGCCCCGGCACCACCCCCTGCGTGAAGGCGACCCCGCTGACGGCGACGGCCGCGATGGTGGCCCCGGCCAGCGGGATGAGGTCCAGCAGCGCCACGAGGATCCCCAGGGGCACGGCGTAGGGCACCCCGGTCAGCAGCAGCGCCACGATTGCCGCGCCGCCCGCGATGAGGCTGATGAACAGGTTGCCCGCCACGTAGCCGCCGACGGAGCGGTAGATGCCCTGCGCCGCGCGCTCCCAGCGGGGCCGGACGGGCTCGGGCACGGCGTCCAGGGTGGCGCGCACCCACCGCGGGCCCTCCAGCAGCATGAAGAGCGTCAGGACGGCGACCGTGATCGCCCCGAAGATGAACTCCACCACCCCCTGGGCGATCGAGATCACGGGCTGCGTCACGCCGAGTCCCCCGCCTCCCCCGCCGCCCGCGCCGCCCTCGAGCGCCTCCCGCACCCGCTCCGAGATCTGGTACTCGCGCTCCAGGCGCCCCAGGGGTCCCCGGCCGGAGGTGAGGTCCTCGATGATCCCCGGCAGGGCCTCCGCGAACTCGCGCACCTGCGACACGAGCGGCGGCACCAGGAGGGCGACGAAGCCGCCCACGACGAGCACGGCCCCCGTGAACACCAGGCCCACCGCCAGGCCGCGGCGCATGCCCGACACGGCCAGCGCCTCCACGGCCGGGTTCAGGGCCAGCGCGAGGAAGGCCGCGATCGCGATCCAGATCAGGACGCGCTTGACGTCCAGCACCACGCCGAGCAGGGCGATCGCGCCGAGCACGATGACGACGCCGTTGACGATCGTGCGCGGGCGCAGCACGACCAGCCGCTCGGGGGGCGGCTCGGACGGCGGATCGATCTGGTCCAGAGGGCGCATGCACGTCCCGCGTCGGGCGCGCCGGGCGGCGCGGCGGGTACAGGTGCCCGCCCGGGGCCCGCGGTGAACGGACGGCGCCGCAACGACGGAGGGGGCCCCGCGGGGCCCCCTCCGGTACCGCTCTCTCCGTGGGGAGAGTGGGCTTACATCATGCCGCCCATGCCGCCCATGCCGCCCATGTTCGGGCTCATGCCGCCGCCCATGCCCCCGTCCTTCTCGGGCTTGTCGACGACGAGCGCCTCGGTCGTGATGATGTTCTTCGCGATCGAGGCGGCGTTCTGCAGCGCCGACCGGGTGACCATGGCCGGGTCGATGATGCCCGCGCCGACCAGGTCGACGTACTCGCCGGTGTCCACGTTCAGGCCCTGACCGGCGGGCAGCTCGCGCACCTTGCCCACCACGACCGAGCCCTCGAGCCCGGCGTTGTCGGCCAGCTGGCGGAGGGGCTCCTCCAGCGCGCGGCGCACGATGTTCGCGCCGGTCGCCTCGTCGCCCTGGAGCTGCAGGTTGTCGAGCACCGGGATCGCGTTGACGAGGGCGACGCCGCCACCGGCGATGATGCCCTCCTCCAGCGCGGCGCGGGTCGCCTGGAGGGCGTCCTCGACGCGGTGCTTCTTCTCCTTCATCTCGGTCTCGGTCGCGGCGCCGACCTTGACCACCGCGACGCCGCCGGCGAGCTTCGCCAGCCGCTCCTGCAGCTTCTCGCGGTCGAAGTCGGAGTCGGTGGTCTCGATCTCCTGGCGGATCTGCTTGATCCGGCCCTGGATCGCACCCGCGTCGCCGGCGCCGTCGATGATCGTGGTGGTGTCCTTGGCCACCACGACCTTGCGGGCGCGGCCGAGCTGCGAGACCTGGGTGTTGACGAGCTTGAGGCCCATCTCCTCGGCGATGACCTCACCGTCGGTGAGGATCGCGATGTCCTCGAGCATCCGCTTGCGGCGGTCGCCGAAGCCGGGGGCCTTCACGGCGATGCCGGTGAAGGTGCCGCGGAGCTTGTTGACGATGAGGGTGGCGAGCGCCTCGCCCTCGACGTCCTCGGCGATGATCAGCAGGGGCTTGCCGCCCTGGATCACGCGCTCGAGCACCGGGACCAGGTCCTGGACGGAGCTGATCTTGGCGTTCGCGATGAGGATGTACGGGTCCTCGAGGACGGCCTCCATGCGGTCCTGGTCCGTGATCATGTACGGCGACATGTAGCCACGGTCGAACTGCATGCCCTCGGTGAAGTCGAGGTCCATCCCGAAGGTCTGGCCCTCCTCGACGTTCACCACGCCGTCCTTGCCGACCTTCTCGATCGCGTCCGCGATGATGTCGCCGATCTGGCGATCACGGGCGGAGATGGTGGCGACCCGGGCGATGTCCTCCTTGCCCGAGACCTCCTTGGCGGCGCCCTTGACCGACTCGACGATCGCCTCGACCGCGGCCTCGATGCCGCGCTTGAGGCCCATCGGGTTCGCGCCGGCGGCCACGTTCTTCAGGCCCTCGCGCACGATGGCCTGCGCGAGCAGGGTCGCGGTGGTGGTGCCGTCACCGGCGACGTCGTTGGTCGCCGTGGCGACCTCGCGGACCAGCTGCGCGCCCTGGTTCTCGAACGGGTCGTCGACCTCGATCTCGCGGGCGATGGTCACACCGTCGTTGGTGATCGTGGGGGCACCGAACTTCTTGTCGAGCACCACGTACCGGCCCTTGGGGCCCAGCGTTACCTTGACCGCATCGGCGAGCACGTTGACACCGCGCTCCAGCGCCTTGCGGGCGTCCTCGTGGAAAAGGATCTCCTTGGCCATTCGGCTCTCGCTCCTCTAGTGAACTTCGGTTGGGCGGGGCAGGGAGGCCTAGGCCTCGACCTTGGCGAGGATGTCGTGCTCGGAGAGGATCAGCAGGTCCTCACCGTCGACCTTGATCTCGGTCCCGCCGTACTTCGAGTAGATGACGGTGTCGCCGGCGGCGACGTCGAGCGGGACCCGCTCGCCGTCCACAAAGCGCCCCTCACCGACCGCGAGGACCTTGCCGCGCTGCGGCTTCTCCTTCGCGGTGTCGGGCAGGACGATGCCGCTCGCCGTGACCTCTTCCTGCTCCACGGCCTTCACGAGTACGCGGTCGCCCAGCGGCTTCAGGTTCATGCACACACCTCCCGGGTCCAGAGGATCCCCTTGCGTCTTTGCGCGCCCTGGCAGCGGGCCCGGAACGCGTTGGCACTCTCACGGGGTGAGTGCCAGCGGCAGGATAGCCAGAAGACCGGCGCATGTGGAGGGGAGGGCGGTATTTCGGCACTCGAGGAGGAGGAGCGCCGGGTCCCGAGGGCGGAGGGACGGGCGTGAGCGGCCTGCGCGACATCCGCGGCGACGACCTCCCGGCCCTGCTGGCCCTCAACCAGGCGTGGGTCCCCGCCGTCGGCCACCTCGACGAGGCGGGCCTGCGCCGTCTGGTGGACTGGTCGTGGTGGGCCGTGACCACCCCGGACCGGCGGGCCTTCATGCTGGTGCTGCCGCCCGGCCTGCCCTACGCGAGCCGCAACTACCGCTGGGTGACGGCCCGCTGGCGCGACGTGCTCTATATCGACCGCGTCGCCGTGGACGCCGCGGCCCGCGGCACCGGGCGCGGCCGTCTGCTGTACGAGGAGCTCGAGCGGCGCGCCCGCGAGGCCGGCGTCGCCCGGCTGGCCTGCGAGCTCAACGTGCGCCCGCCGAACCCGGCGTCGCTGGCCTTCCACCTGCGGATGGGCTACCGGCGCACGGGCGTCCGGGCCGACCCCGACGGGCGCGGGGTGGTGGCGATGATGCTGCGGCGGCTCTAGCTACCGGGCGGGGGCGCGCGCGGCGACCTCGGCCAGAAGGGCCGGCCGGTCCTCGCCGGCGGCCGTGAACACCCACCAGCGGTAGAAGGCGTCGCGCCGGTCCGACACGATCGCCGCCCTCCGGTACAGCGGCTCGTCCGGCAGCAGCGCGAACAGCCCGTCGGCCAGCGCCCGCGGGGCGATGCCCTCGACGTCCCAGCGGGCCATCGCCGCCTCGGCGGCCGTGATGGGGTGGTCCCTGCCGCCCGCGTAGTCGGCGGCGCACACCGGGCAGGTCCCGGGCGCCGGCTCCCCGCCGCGGTGCGCCGTGGCCCCGCACAGCGGGCAGGGCAGCACGACCTCGCCGCTCACAGGGTGGGCAGCACCAGGCAGGCGGCGGTCACGACCACGGCGATGACGATGCCGAGCGGCACGCCGCCGCCCCCGCGCAGCCGCCAGACCGCCGCGTTGATCACCGCCGCCGCCACGCCCGAGACCACGATCAGCACCACCTGCGCCGTCGGCAGCACGTCGCGCGACCAGGCGACCGCGGCGAGCACGGCCGTGAGCAGGCAGGCGAACCAGATCGAGTCCTCGTAGTTCAGGTTGGGCGACAGACCGGGCGCCATGTCCTCCCCGGACCGGGGTCCGCCCCGCGCGCCGGCGGGGACCGGCGCCGGCACCCGCTGCACCGCGCTGCGCGCCACGGCGAGGCGCCGCGCCTCGTCGGCGAGCCAGACCCCGAAGACCACGTTCCAGGCGATCAGCAGCAGGGTCGACCGGGGCCGGCCCTCCTCGATGCCCAGGTAGTCCACGCCCATGCCGACCGCCACGGCCACGGCGACCAGCGCCGCCGCCCCCAACGCCACCACGGGAGGCCCCAGCAGCCGCACCACCTGCGTGCGGTCCACCGGCCGGCCCTCGGGGGTGCCGTGCACCACCCGGCCGGCGGAGTGCAGCCGCCGCAGCACGAGCAGGCCCACCGCGAACAGCGCGAGCCCGGCGAGCCCGCCGATGAGCAGGGCGGGCAGGGCGGCCGAGGCGGGGTCGTCCCCGCCGATCCGCATGACGTTGTAGACGACGAACCAGGCGGCCAGGACGGTGCCGGCGAGCCAGCCCGCGACGCGCGACAGGGGCGTGTCCGGGCTCACGCGGCCACCGGCTCGGCGAGCCCGAGCACCTCCGCCAGGCGGCGCGCCGCGCGGCCCCGGTGCGAGAGGGCGTTCTTCTCGTCGGCGGTCAGCTCCGCCAGGGACCGGGCGTCGCCCTCGGGCACGAACACGGGGTCGTAGCCGAAGCCCCCCTCCCCGCGCGGCTCCTCGGTGATCGTGCCCGGCAGCACCCCGCACCCCATCGCCATGTCGCCGTCGGCCCGCAGGGCCACCAGCACGCACACGAAGGCGGCCCGGCGGTCCGGGACGCCGTCCAGCTCGGTGAGCAGCAGCCGGCAGTTGTCGGCGAAGGTGGCGCCGGGGCCGGCGTAGCGGGCGCTGTAGACGCCGGGGCGCCCGTCGAGCGCGTGCACGGCCAGGCCCGTGTCGTCGGCCACCACCAGGGCGTCGGGGTCGGCCTCGGGCCGCAGGGCCCGCGCCTTGATGAGGGCGTTCTGGAGCAGGGTCGTGCCGGTCTCCTCGGGGTCGAAGCCGGCCGGCGCGGTCTCGACGTCCGCGCCGGGCAGCAGGGGGCGCAGCTCGGCCGCCTTGTGCGCGTTGCCCGTGGCCAGCACGATCCTCACGCGGTGGCCCCCGCCGCCCGCTGGGCCTCGAGCAGCTGCCGGATGCCGCCCTCCGCGAGGTCGAGGAGCCGGTCCAGCACGTCGCGCGCGAACAGGGCCCCCTCGGCGCTCGCCTGCACCTCGACGATCCCGCCGGAGGCGGTCATCACCACGTTGGCGTCGGTCTCCGCGCGGCTGTCCTCGGCGTAGAGCAGGTCGAGCATCGGCACGCCGTCCACCACCCCGACGCTGACGGCGGCCACCGCCTCGTGCAGCGGGTTGGCCGTGATGCGCCCGTCGGCCAGCAGCGTCGCGACCGCGTGCTCCAGTGCCACGTAGGCGCCGCAGATGCCCGCGCAGCGCGTGCCGCCGTCGGCGGTGAGCACGTCGCAGTCGAGCCACACGGTGCGCTCCCCGAGCGCCTCCAGGTCGACCACCGCGCGCAGCGCCCGCCCGATGAGCCGCTGGATCTCCGACGAGCGGCCGTCGAGCTTGCCCCGCGAGATGTCGCGCGGCTTCCGGTCGCCCGTCGAGGCGGGCAGCATCCCGTACTCGGCCGTGACCCACCCGAGCCCCGAGCCGCGCCGCCACCCGGGCACGCCCTCGTCGACCGAGGCCGTGCAGATGACGCGGGTCCCCCCCATCTCGATGAGGGCGCTGCCGGCGGCGGTGGGGACGAAGCCGGTGGTGATGGTGACGGGCCGCAGCTGGTCGGGGGCGCGGTTGTCGATGCGTGAGTCGGGCACCGGCAGACCATAGAGGGAGCGGCGCAATTCCGGATCCGCCGGCGGGCGGCGGATCCGGATCTGCATGTCCCATCGACCATCGGTACCCGCGCCGAGGCCGGCCAGGACGGCACGCCGGACGCGTGGACGGACAGTCCGAAGTCACGAGGCAGGGACGCCGAGTTCGAACCGGTTCCAGGCAGCCGAAGGCGCGGTGGTGACGGACCGCTGAGCATGGCCGCCGTGGGACCCGCAGGCGTGCCCGAGGCGCCTCTAGAGTCAGCCGCATGGAGAACACCACGGAGGCGCTCGCCGAACTGCTCGCCCATGCCCGGCACGCCGTCGTCCTCACCGGGGCCGGGGCGTCGACCGAGAGCGGCATCCCCGACTTCCGCTCCCAGGGCGGCATGTGGGAACGCTACGACCCGATGGAGGTGGCCAGCATGGCGACCTTCCTCAGCGACCCGGCCCGCTTCTGGTCGTTCCACCGGCCGCGCATCGACGCGCTGTCGGGCGTCGCGCCCAACGACGCCCACCGGGCGCTCGCCGAGCTGCAGCGCCGGGGGATCGTGAAGGCCGTGATCACCCAGAACATCGACGGCCTGCACGCCAAGGCGGGCAGCACGGACGTGATCGAGGTGCACGGCGCGCTCGACCGGGGCGTCTGCCTGCGCTGCGACGCGCGGGTGTCGATCGACGAACTGACGGCCCGGGCGGACGCCGCCGGGGACGGGGTGCCGCGCTGCACGCGGTGCGGCTTCCAGATGAAGAGCGCCGTGATCCTGTTCGGCGAGCAGCTGCCCGCGGAGGCGATCTCGGCGGCCTACGACCACGCCGAGCGCGCCGACGTAATGCTGGTGATCGGCTCGTCGCTGCTGGTGGCGCCCGTCAGCGGGTTGCCGGGGATCGTGCTCGACCGGGGCGGCCGGCTCGCCATCCTCACCGAGAGCGAGACGCCCTACGACGACCGCTGCGCGGTGCGCCTGCACGGGCGCGCGGGGGTGCAGATGTCCGAGGTGCTGGCGCACCTGGACGCGCTCACGGCGTAGCGAGCTCGCCCAGGTCGCGGGGCGGGGGCGCCGCCGGCGGCGGCGGGTCCGCCGCGTGGGTGGCCTCGACCAGGCGCATGATCCAGCGGGCCGCGGCGTCCACCGGCTCCTGCTCGCGGTCGCTGAACACGTGGTCGGCCCCGCGCACGTACTCCAGGTGCACGTCGGGGCAGCCCCCCTCCAGCGCCAGCCGCCGCAGCTCGGCGCCCTCCTCCGGCGGGATCAGTGGGTCGGTCTCGCCCTGGATCAGCGCCAGCGGCACCCGCAGCACCCCCACCCAGCGGCGGGACTCGGCCGCCTGCGCCTCCGGGCCACGGGAGTGCCACCACGTGCGGTAGGTCCAGATCTCCGCGTGCTCGGGCAGGTCGGTCGGGCCGGTGGCGCGCCGCACCACCACGATGCGGTCGCGGCTCGGCTCGTCGCGCCCGCCCAGCCCCTGGTGCACCAGCCGCGTCATCTCCGCGTAGCTCGGCCGGCTGCCGAACCGCGCCCACCGGCGCTGCAGCGAGAGGGGCAGCGACAGCGGATGGGCGATGGTGCACACCCCGAGTACCTCGGGCTGCTCGTACACCGCCTGGTACCGGGTGACGATCGTGGCGCCCATGCTGTAGCCCAGCAGCACGACCCGCCCGTAGCCGCGGCGCCGCAGGGCGTTCATGGCGGCGTCCATGTCCAGGTGAACCCGGTCGAGCAGGCCCGTGCCGAAGAACGGCCCGTAGTTGGCCATGCGCGTGTTGATCGTGAGGGCCGTGAAGCCCGCCTCCGCCAGGCCGAACGCGGCGCGGCGGGGCATGCCCGTGAGGTAGTTGCCCACCGACCCGTGCACCACCACCACCGCCACACGGCGGTGGGCCAGGCTGCGGTCCCGGGGGCGGAACAGCATGCCGTCCCACTTGTGCCGGTCGGCGGTCTCCAGCAGCACCAGGCGCGTCTCGATGCGCCGGTCGTCGCGGCCGAACATGGGCAGCCGTTTGGGCGGGGTGAACCGCCGCGTGAGCCCGCTGCGCGCCGTCGACCCCGTGCCGCCGTCACGCATGACTGCGGATCCACGGGAGCAGATTGTTCATGGTGCGCACCTCGTGCCCGCCGAAGGTGTGGTCGGCACCCTCCACCAGCCGCACCTCCACGTCCGGGTTGCCGGCCTCGCGGGCCAGCCGGGCGAGGTCCTCGGCCTCCTGCGCCCTGACCGTCTCGTCCTCGGTGCCGTTCATCAGCAGCAGCGGCGCCCACACCCCCGGCATCTGCAGGTGCGTCTTGGCGGAGTCGGCCTTGGGCCCGCGGGAGTGCCACCACGTGAGGTAGGTGTAGACCTCGCTGTCGCGCGGCGTCCGCGTCGGCCCGCGGCTGCGCTCGATCACGAACAGGCGGTCGGCCTCGGCCGGGTCCGGGCTCTCGGCCACCTCGCGGGCGCGCGCGAACACCGTGTCGTAGTCGGGCTCGGCCCCCCATTGCCGCGAGCGGGCCTCCAGGGCCTCGGGCAGGCCCCACGGGGCGCCGAGCAGCGCGAGCCCGCGCAGCCAGGGGACGTGCGAGGTGGCGACCCAGCGGGCGGCCAGCGAGGCGCCGCTGGAGTAGCCCATGGCGATGAGGTGGCTCCAGCCCTCCTCGCGCAGCCAGCGCACGCCCGCGTCCACGTCGCGGCGGGCGAGGTCGAAGATCCCGGGCCCGAACAGCTGGCCCACGTTGCCCAGGCGCGTCTCCACCACCAGCACCGGATAGCCGTCGCGCGCGACCTGGGGGGCGAGGAAGCGCAGCGTGCCCACCAGGAAGTTCCCGAACAGCCCGTGCATGTGCACGCAGGCGGTGCGGCGGCCGGTCATGCGCTCGCGGCGCCGGGTCGCCCGCTCGTCGATGGCGAGCATGGCGTCGTGCACCGCGCCGTCGCTGGCGCGCAGGGACACCAGGTGCAGGTCGACGGGCATCAGCCCCCCGAGGGGGCGGCGACCGCGGCGGCGCGCGCGGGGGCGGGGGCGGGGTCGACCTGGGCGACCTCGCCGAGGGGCATCTGCAGGAAGCGGGTGCCCAGGGCGCGGAACGCCTCCGGGTCGCCGCTGCACGCGAACCGGTAGGTGCCCTCGGGGCCGGGCGGGCGGAGCAGGCCGCGCCGGCGCAGCGAGTCCCCGAGCTCGCGGGCGAGCTCCTCGCCGCTCTTGATGAGCGTGACCCCGGGGAGGGCGCGCCGCAGCAGCCGGTCGACCATGGGGTAGTGGGTGCACCCCAGGATCACCGTGTCCACCCCGCGCTCGCGCAGGGGCGCGGTGTACGAGCGCACCATGGCCACGATGTCCTCGTCCACGGGGTCGCCGCTCTGGATCGCGGGCGCGAGCCGGGGGCAGGCCACCGAGGTCAGCTCCACGCCGGCGTCGTGCGCGCGCACCATCCGGGCGTACGAGCCGGACCGCACCGTGGCCTCGGTCGCCAGGAGCCCCACGCGCCGGTTGCGCGTCGTCTGGACGGCCGCGTGCGCCTCGGGCGTCATCACGCCGATGACCGGGACGTCGAGCATGCGCTGCAGGAACTCCAGCGCGGCGGCGGTGGCCGTGTTGCACGCGATCACGATCGTCTTGACGCCCTGGTCCAGCAGCCAGCCCGCGATCGCCAGGGCCCGCGCCCGCAGCTCCGCCTCCCCCCGCTCCCCGTACGGGAAGAAGGCGGTGTCCCCGAAGTAGACGAAGTCCTCGGCGGGCAGCTGCGCCAGGCACTCGTCGAGCACGGTGAGCCCGCCGACGCCGGAGTCGAAGACGCCGACCGCCCCGGCCGCGCCGGGGTCCTCCAGGGGGGTGGCGGACATGGATGGAGGTTACCCCGCGCGGCGGCGCAGCCCTCCCCGGGGCCCCCCTCCGCGGCCCCGGCCGCATGGCGGGTCCCCGCGGGGGGACCGGGGCTACCATGGCCCGGTGCCCGCCGTCCCGGTGACCTACCTGTGGAACGCCGCGTGCCCGTCCCACCGCGAGGGCCTCGCCCTGCTGCGGCGCGCCGCCGGGGAGGCGGGCGTGGATCTCGCCCTCACCGAGCACGAGGTGCGCTCCGACGACGAGGCGCGGACGCTCCGGTTCCCCGGCTCCCCCACCTACCTGGTGGCCGGGCGCGACGTCGCCCCCGCGCCGGCCGGCGTCCCCTTCGCCGCGGAGGGCTGCCGCGCGTACACCCGCCCCGACGGCCGCATCGGCCCCCTGCCCGCGGCCGAGACGCTGGTGGCGGCGCTCGCCGCGGCCGCGGACCCCGCCCCCACCCCCTCGGAGGACGCATGAGCATCCCCCTCGGCACGGCCGGCCCCGACTTCCGGCTGCCCACCACCGCCGGCACCACCGTCGACCTGGCGGAGCTGTCCGACGCCGAGATCGTGGTGGTGGCGTTCTGGTGCAACCACTGCCCCTACGTGCAGGCGTGGGAGGGGCGGATGAACATGATCGCCCAGGACTACTCCGACCACGGCGTGTCCGTGGTGGCGATCAACGCCAACGACCCCGCCACCTACCCCGCCGACGACTTCCCCGCGATGGTGGATCGGTCCCGCGAGCGCGACTACGCCTTCGCCTACGCACAGGACCTCCACCAGGACGTGGCGCGCGCGTACGACGCCGAGCGCACGCCGGAGGTGTTCGTGCTCGACCGGGAGCGGCGGGTGCGGTACCACGGGGCGATCGACGACGCCGTCGAGGCCGGCGACGCCCGGGCGGCCTACCTGCGCGACGCCATCGACGCCCTGCTCGCCGGGCGCGCGCCCGAGGTGACGGACACCCCGCCGGTGGGCTGCACCATCAAGTGGCGCCGCTAGGCGCCGGGGGTGCCCGACCTCCCCGTCGCGGTGCTGGTGCCCGTGCTGGTGCTGGGCGTCGCCCTGTGGGCCGCCCTGCTGCGGGACGTGGTGCGTGACCCGGCGCTCGGGCGCAACGGGCGCATCGCCTGGGTGGTCGCCTTCTGCGTGCTGTGGGTGATGGCCCCGATCGCGTGGGCCGCGGTGCGGTTCCGCCGCGCGGTGCGCGGCGCCCGCGCCGTCAGTCCCCCGTGACCCCGCGGTAGGTCCGGGCCCAGTACACGAGCGGCCGCCGCTCGCTGGTCGCGACCTCGAGCACGCGCCCCACCAGGATCGTGTGGTCGCCGCCGTCCAGCGCGGCGTGGTGGGCGCACACCAGGCGGGCCGTCCCCAGCGGCAGCATGGGAGCCCCGAAGGGTCCGGGCTCCAGGTCGTCGCCGTCGAACTTCTCGGGCCCGGGCCGGGCGAAGCGCTGGGACAGCTCCGCCTGGTCCTCGGCGAGGACGTTCACCACGAAGCCCTCGGCGCCCACCAGGCCGTCGTGGCTGCGCGCCCGCCGGTCGATGCACACCAGCACCAGGGGCGGATCCAGCGACAGCGACGAGAACGAGGCCGCCGTGATGCCCACCGGCCCATGTGCGTCGCGCGCCGTGCACACCGTCACCCCGCTGGCCCAGAGGGCCAGGCAGTCGCGGAAGTGCTGCGCGTCGACGGCGGTCGTGGACACCGTGCCTCCAGGGGGCGGGGGGCCGTCCCCTGACGCTAGCGGACCGGCGTGATCAGGACCCGTGACCGGGATCCCGGCGGCGTGAGGCCGTAGAAGCCGCCCACCGGGCCCGCCGGGCGGCGCGTGCGCACCTCGGCCCAGGCCACCCGCGCCGCGCGCACGGACGGCGGCGCCAGGAAGGCGCGCTGGCGCCGGTCGTCGCGCAGGCGCACCAGCACCCGCGCACGGCGCCGGACCACGTCGAACACCAGCACCCGGTCCGCGTAGCCCCCCGCGGCGCGCGTCCGCTCGCGCCAGGCCACGTGGCGCCCCTGCGCGGCGGGGGACGGGAGCGCCGGCACCGCGCGCGGCACGGGCGCGGGCAACGGCCCCAGCCGGCGCAGCATCCGCCGGCGCCCGGTGGTCCGGTCGAGCAGGTGCACCCACGCACGCCCGGTGACCGGATCGGCGAGCGTGTACGCGAGCACCCGGTCCGTGAGGTCGGCGGCCTCCACCCGGATGTCGGGGCCGACCCGCACCAGCTGGCGAGGGGGGACGACCATGCGCAGGCGCTGCGCACCGGTGCCGTACCCGTACAGCGCACCCGCGAGCGCCTCGCGCACGACGAGGCCCCCCGAGGGCGCCACCCGCACCCCCGTGGGCACGACGGCGCCCGCGATCAGCGCCCGCGTGTCCACCACGCGCCCCGGCCCGGCCCCCGACGGGTCGGCCGTCGCCCGGCCGCGCAGGTCGGCGACCACCGTCTCGGTGACCCGCGCGTCCCCCACCCCCACCGACCGCAACCACACCACGCGGGGGCCCTCCACGTCGGCGGCCACGATGCGGGTGCCCGAGGCGGGCAGCGTCTCGGCCTCCAGCAGCCGCCGGGTGCCCCGGCGCACGTCCACCGCGTCGAGGCGCGCCAGGGTGGTGCGGGCGGTCGTGCGCAGCACGACCAGGTCGCGGTGGAGCCCGACGATCTGGACGACGTCGCAGCCGCCGGCCGCGCGGGCGCCCGGCACCCGCCGGGGGCGGCCGGCCTCCCGCGGGGCCCACCACACCTCGGTCGGACCATCGGGCGCGAGGCAGCGCGTCCAGGCCACGTGGCGGTCGCCCAGCACCACCTGGCGCACCGCCCCCGGCTGGTCGGCCACCACACGTGGCTCCTGTGCGGGCGCCGTGGCGGGCAGCGCGCACAGGGCGAGCACGGCCAGGTACCGGCCGGCTCGTGGGGGTCGGGCGCCGCTCACGGCGTCACCCTACCCCCCGCCCGGCCGCGGCCGGTATCGCGGCCTACAGCTCGAAGTCGAACAGGTCCTCGAGCAGCCCGCGCCGGCGCTTCTTCTTGCCGTACCGGCGGTCGTCGTCGTCGTGGTCGTCGCGCCGGGGCGGCGGGGGCGCGCTGCGCGGCGCGGCGGCGGCGGTGCGGCGCCGGCCCTCCACCTCGGCGAAGAAGTCGTCGTCCGGGTCGCCGCCCACGAGCGACTGGCGCTCCCGCGTGAGGATGCGGTCCAGCTCGCCCCGGTCGAGCCACACGCCGCGGCACTCGGGGCAGGCGTCGATCAGCACGTCGGAGCGCTCGACCTCCACCAGGCGCGACGCGCAGGCGGGGCAGCGCAGGGGCTCACCACGGGGGGGTCGGTGCATCGGTCCTCCAGGAGACGGATGGCCGCCGGACGCCCGGAGGCCTCCCCAGAGGATGCCACCTCCGGCACGGAGATCGGGGGGCATGGCGCCGGGGGGACCGGGGCGCCCGGGGCGCACGCGCGGCGGGGCCGCCGGGGCGCGGGACTAGGGCGCCGAGGGGGCGGGTGCCGGCACCGGCACCTCCACCATGTCCGTCGCGCGGTGGTGCAGCAGGGAGACGAGGGCCGCCGCCAGCGTCACCGCCAGCGCCAGCGCCTGCGTGGTGAGGCTGAAGGCGAGCGCGGTCGCGGCCGGCACCCCGTGCGCGGCCGCGAGGGCCGGCACCAGCAGGGCCTCCCGGGCCCCGGCGCCGCCGGGGGCGAGGGGCAGCAGCCCGGCCAGCTGCGTCACCGCGAACACCAGCAGGGCCGCGCGGGCCGGCACGTCGAAGGCCGCGAGCAGGACGGCGAGCGCCGCGACGCGCATCCCCACCGCGACCACGGCGAGCACGACGGCCGAGCGCACCTCCGAGGGGCGGCGCAGGCCGGCCAGGCCGGCCCCCACGCCGGCGAGCGCGCGGCGGACGGGGGTGGGCACGGATCCCAGCAGCCGGCCGCCGCGCATGCGGCGCGCCAGCACCAGGACCACCGCCGCGACGGCCACGGCCACCATGGCGGTGCCCCGCAGCCCCGCGACGGCGGGCGGCAGCGGCGCCGCGGCGAGGATCGCCAGCACCACCGCCCCGGTCACGATGCCGTCCAGCGCCTTGTAGGCACCGAGCGCCCCCACCACGCGCCAGGTGCCGGCGCGGGCCCCGGCGGGATGGCGCCGCACCAGCGCGACCCGGACGGCCTCGCCCAGGGAGGCCGGGAGCAGCTCGCAGGCGGCCCGGCTCATCCAGTGCAGGCTCAGCACGTGGGCCCAGCCGATGCCGCGCACGCCGCCGGCGTGCTGGCACCGCCCCCACATCAGCCCGGAGACGCTCTGCGCGAGGGCGAACAGCAGACCCGCGGCGATGACCAGATCGATGTCGGCGTGCGCGACCGCGGCGGCGGTGGCGCCCAGGTCGACCGCACGCGCCGTGGCCAGGATCCCCACCGCGACGAGCAGCACGGCGAGCACGAGCAGCACGGGCCGCCGGCGGAGCCGGACGTGGAGGGCGTGTGATGTGGTCGCGATGGCGGGTGGGGTGGTGGGCGCCGGGACGGGGACCGCGCCGCCGGGGGAGGGTAGCCCCGACACGGTCAGCGGCCGACTACCCGCGTTCCCGCCGCCCCACGCCCGATGGGCCCTCCGGCGGGGCACGGATGCGCCGGGTCCGCCGGCGGCGCGACGATCGGCCCTCGACCACGGGGGTGCCCACTGACCGTCCCGGACCTCACGCACCGTCGCCTGTCCGCCGCCGCTCCGCGCGGGCACGCCCTCGGCCTGCTGGTGCAGGTGGGCCTGGTGGCGGCATTCGCGCTCGCCTACTTCGGCATCCGCGGCATCACCCGCGGCGGCGCGGAGCGGGCCTTCGCCAACGCCCGCGACATCGTGGACCTGGAGGGGGCGCTCGGCATCGCCTGGGAGCGCGGGATCCAGGACGCGATCATCGGCCACGACGCGCTCGTGACGCTGTCGAACTGGATCTACATCTACGGCCACTGGCCGGTCATCGTCACCGCGATGGTCGTCCTGTACCTGCGGTGCCCCCCGCACTACCTGCGCCTGCGGGACGCGCTGATCCTGTCCGGGGTGATCGGCATGGTGTTCTTCGCGCTGCTGCCCGTGGCGCCGCCCCGCCTCGGGGTGCTGGAGGTGGTGGACACCGTCACCACCCGGTCCGAGGGGTACCGCGCCCTGCAGCCGCCGTCGCTGACCAACCCGTACGCCGCGATGCCCAGCCTGCACGTGGGCTGGAATCTGCTCGTGGGGATCGCCCTCTGGCGCGCGTCCGGCCGCCGCGTCGTGCGGGCGGCGGCCGTGGTGATGCCCCTGGCGATGGCCTGGGCGGTGGTGGCCACCGCCAACCACTACCTGCTCGACGTCGTGGCGGGGGCGCTGGTCGCCCTGGCCGGGCTGGCACTCGCGCGGGCCCTGCGCCCCGACGGGGGCGACCTGCGCTCGGCGGGGACCTCCGGCTGACCCCGTTCCCCCTCGTGGTCGCCCACCGGGCCGGCAACGACCCGGCGGCGCTCGCCCGCGCGCTCGCGCTGGGCGTCGACGTCGTGGAGCTCGACCTCCACCTCCAGCGCGGCCGCCCCGAGGTGCGGCACGCCAAGCGCGTGGTCGGCTCGCCCGTGCTGTGGGAGCGGTGGTGGCTGGAGGACGCGCTGGCGCGCCCCCCCGCCCTGGAGGAGGTGCTCGAGGCCGTGGCCGCGCACGATCCCCCGGTGACGCCCATGCTCGACCTCAAGGGGCCCGATCCGCGGCTCCCCCGGGCGGTGCGCCGGGTCCTGGCCGCGCGCCCGCTGCCCCGGCCGGTGCTCGTCTGCGGGCGGGTGTGGCGCAACCTCGCGCCCCTGGCGGGCACCGAGGGCGTGCGGATCGTGCACTCGGCCGGGACGCCGCGGGAGCTCGCCGCGCTGCTGGCCCGCTTCCCCGAGGACGGCGGCGGCCTGGACGGTGTGTCGGTGAAGCGCACGCTGCTGGACCCGGGGGTCGTCGCGGCCCTGCGCGCCCGCACCGGCACCGTGCTCACCTGGCCCGTCGACGACGCCGGCGACGCGCGGCTGCTCGGGTCGTGGGGCGTCACCGGCTGCATCACGGACCGCCCGGAGCGCCTGGTGGCCGTGTCCGGTCGCGCCGGAGCCTGAGGACGGCACACCGCCCGCGCGCGCGGCGCCGGGGCCCGGCGGGCAGGATGGGTCCTCCACGACCGGGAGGGAGCAGATGGAGATGTCGCTGGCCGAGGCCGTGCTGCACGGCCTGGCGGAGGACAGCGGGGTGGAGCCCGACGGCGACCTCCTGGAGCGGCTCCGCGCCACGCCCCCCGCGGCGCTGCGGCGCCTGCGACGCCTGGATCCGGAGGTGCTGGAGCTGTGCGGGGTGGCCCCCTTCGCCCTGGCGCACGGGCTGGTGACGCTGCTGGAGTCCGGGGTCGGGGACGACGGCCTGCTCGACCGGGAGCGCGCCTGGGAGCGGATCGAGGCGGCCGGGGACGACGACCCGGAGGAGCCCGAGGTGACGGAGTCGCGGCTCCTGGAGGTGGCGCACGCGGTGCTGGGGCTCCCGGCCGGTTGCACCGCCTGCCGCGACGCCCTGTCTCAGGCTCGACCCGAGACTCAGAAGGAGGAGTTGGAGGCGCATGGGCATGGGGAGGACGCGCACGCGCACGGGGACGACGGCGCGGGGATCCTCGGCACCGTGTTCGAGGTCCACGCCGACGCGCTGGACAGCTGGGAGCAGCAGGTGGGGTACCTCATCGCCGGCGACGCCGCCGAGGCGATGGCGGACGTCGCGGGCTTCGAGCTGCTGCACGAGGTCGTGGGGCAGAACGTGCCGGGCGTGGACGGGCACCGCCGCAGCCAGATCCACGCGGCCCACCACGTCGGCGTGACGCTGTGCCTCACCGCGGCCGAGGTGCAGGGCCTACGGGCGGCCCTGGGGGGCTTCGCCGTGGAGGGCGGCGTCGCGGCGCGCCTGGAGGAGGCCGAGCGGCGCGCCACGGAGGACGGCGCGGTCCTCGGGACGCTGGTCGCGTCGGTGGTGGTCGACGAGACCGCGCAGCGGGTGGTGCCCGCGCTGGAGGCCGCACCGCCCTCGGGCCCGCCGCGCGGCCCCGCACGCGCGCGGCGCAAGCGCCGGTAAGAGCCGGAGGGTCGGCGGGACCGCGGCCGCCGTGACCGGCGCCGCGGTCGCGGCATCCCCGGCCCGTCCCGCGGGTCCGGCTCCCGGTAACGCGTCCGGCCGGGCCGGGTCCCCCCGTCATCGCCCGACGCTCAAGTCCACATCGCCGCCGCCGATGAACGGGCGCGCGGGCCGGTGCGGAGACCGTCTCCGTCGGACGCGCGGCCCCATCCGGGCCAGCCCCGGCTCGTCGACCTCACTCCATCAAAGGACCGGCATGACCCGCACCACTCGCGCCCTCGCCCTCGTGACCGCCGCCGTCGGGCTGGGCGCCATCGCCGCGGCTCCGGCCGGCGCGATCCCGATCCGCAACTTCCAGGTCTCGGACAACGGATCGGTGACGCGCTTCAGCGCCACACTCGTCTCCCCCTCGAACGCCCGGAGCTGCATCGCGAACGTGCGGGCCGTCATGGGCTTTCCCGGGCAGGACGGCAGCACCCCGCGCATCATCAAGGCGCTCGGCAACCACCGCATCAACGTCTGCCAGAACGGGCGGCGCGGCGTCACGTTCGGCCGGGTGCGGGGTCAGTTCCCCACCGCGAACCTGAAGCGGCCCTACCAGTACAACGTGTGCATCCGCGCCACGCAGGCCCTGCGCAACGGCACCAACTCCAGCCACTTCGTCTGCAAGCCGGTCTACCTCCTCTACTAGTCCCGCCGCGGCCGGGGCGGCGTCCGCCGCCCCGGCCGCCACGCGGCTACTCGAGGTAGCCGGCATCGGCCTCCACGGGCGGACCGCACCGGTCGAGCAGGTCCGCCGGCACCAGCAGCGGCGCGTCGCCCGCCGCGGCGTCGTCGATGAGCCCCGCGGGCACCTGCACGGAGAACACGACCCCGTCGTCGGTCTCGGGGGGCCGCGTGGCCACCTGCACCATCCCCCCCTCCGCCACCGACCGGAAGCCGCCCTGCCGGATGCTGAGCGCGTCCTCATACGGTGCGCTCATGAACACGCGCACGCGCGCCTCCGGCTGCCGGCCGATCCGCCCGCGCGGGTCGGGGTGCACCGTGCCCTCGTCGCTGGCGATGTCCACGACCAGGTGGGTGATCGGGATCTCGTAGCTGCTCCGCGCCCGTTCCACGAGGCGGCGCTCCAACCAGAGGGAGCGTTTGGGCGGGTGGGTCACCAGCACCACCTCGTCCGGGGCGAACCGCCGGATGGCGTCGTCCAGGGCCTGCTGGGGGCTCGCGTCGCCGAGCTCGCCGCGCACGTCGAGCCCCGCCTCCCGGAGCGCGTTGCGCGTGTGCTCCATGCGGGCCTCGGCCTGGCTGCGGGCCTCCATCTCGCGCGAGTTCAGGAAGTGATCGAGGCGCCCCCTGTGCTGCACGGGCGCGACCACCAGCACCTGGGCATCGGGATGCGCGCGGCGCAGCACCTCCTCGACGACTCGCGGGCTTGCGACCGTCTCGTTCGCGAGGACGAGCAGGCGTCGGGCCATGGCGTCACCTCCGGATGTGCCGTAGCCGAACCTAGCGCGGTCCGCGCGGGGGCCTCAATGCCCCGATGACGGGCGGCCGCCGGACGTCGCCGGCGGCCGTCGCCCGCCTCAGCCCTGGGTCGGGCCGGTGGTGTCCTCGGCCGTGCTGCCGCCACCGGCACGCCGGTTGGACGTGGTCAGCACGTACGCGACACCCACCACGGCCACCACGGCCGCGGCGATCCACAGTACCGGTGCCAGCAGCCCGGCGATCAACAGGGCCACCACCACCACGATCAGCAGGAGCCATCCGCCCAAAGTGGGCCTCCCCTCGTCGGAGCCGTACGGCGCGGAGGTGCCCCCTGTGCCTCGCTCCCAACCCCGGGTCCGGTCCGGGCGACCCGGCCGGCCGCGCGCGCCGGACCACTCAGCCCAGCTTGTCGTCCACGTAGCACCAGCGCCAGGCCTCGCCGGGCTCCGCGCTCTCCATGACCGGGTGGCCGGTCTCGTGGAAGTGGCGCTGCGCGTGCCGGCCCACCGAGCTGTCGCAGCAGCCCACGTGTCCGCAGGCCGTGCAGGTGCGCAGGTGCACCCACCGGGTCCCCTCCCGCAGGCACTCCTCGCATGCTCCGGGAGTGCGTGGCGCGGGCGCGGGCGCGGCGGCCCGCAGGTGGGTGCACGCGTCCGCCCGCCGTCCCCGGCCGGGATCCCCGAGGGGCTGCCCCACCCCGGCCTCGACGCGGTCGAGGAACGACTCCTCCAGGTCCACCATCGTCAACGCGCTGCGCAGCACCTCGTCGTCCACGTCGCCGGCGTCCCGCCGGGCCAGGATCGTGGCGCGCTCCGCGGCGAGCATCTCCACGCGCAGGCGGCGGTACACGGCCGACGGCGGCTCCAGCTCGGCCTCCGGGCGGCCGAGGCGCTCCCACAGCAGGTGGGGCCGGCGCTCCGCGCGGGTGCGCAGGTCCTCGATCACCTCCTCGGGGTCGTCCGGGGCGCGGATCTCCTCCAGGCGCGCCAGGCCGGCCCGCGACGCCTCGTCCGCCAGGGCGGCGGCCTGCAGGGCGTCCTCGGCCGGGTCGGGCCCGATCAGCCGCAGCCGCCGCACCAGCCACGGCAGCGTCGTGCTCTGCACCAGCAGCGTCGCCGCCACCACCACGAAGGCGGCCAGCAGCAGCACGTCGCGCTGCGGCGTCTCCTGCGGCAGCAGCAGCGCCGCGGCCAGGGTCACCACGCCGCGCATCCCCGCCCACGAGACCACGAGCGACGAGCGCGTCGTCCACGCCCGCCGGCGCATCGCCGGCGTGCCCACCACGTGCACCCCCTGGGCCACCAGGATGTACGCCACGCGCACCAGCACCGTGGTCAGCAGCACCGCCAGGCACACCGCCGTGACCCGCGCCGGGCTGATCGGGTCGTCGGCGACCGCCTCCAGGATCCCGCTGAGCTGCAGGCCGATCAGCAGGAACACCACGTGCTCCAGCAGGAACTGGATCGTGCGCCAGTTGATCCCCTCGGCGATCCGCGACGCGGCCGACTGCAGCGCGGGCGCCCGGTGCCCCAGGACCAGGCCCGTGATCACGACCGCCAGCACCCCCGACGCGTGGATCGCCTCGGCGGGCAGGAACGCGACGTACGGGGCCGTGAACGACAGCACCGTGTCCAGCAGGGGGTCGTCGATCCGCGCCCGCACGCGGGAGAGCACCTCGGCCACCACCAGGCCGATCACGAGGCCGCCGCCCGCCGCCCGCACCGTCTCCCAGGCGATGTCGAACGCGCCCACCGAGCCCGTGATGGCGGCGATGCTGACGCTCAGCGCGACCAGCGCGGTCGCGTCGTTGACGAGGCTCTCGCCCTCCAGGATCGAGACCGTCCGACGGGGCATCCCCACGCGCCGCGCGATCGCCGTCGCCGCGACCGCGTCCGGCGGCGCGACCACCGCCCCCAGCGCGAGCGCCGCCGCCAGCGACACCCCCGGCAGCACCCACCACGTCGCCAGCCCCACCGCGAACGTGGTGACCACCACCGCGCCCACCGACAGCAGCAGGATCGCGTAGGTGTTGGCGCGGAAATCGATCAGCGACGTCCGGATCGCCGCCGCGTACAGCAGCGGCGGCAGCAGCCCCACCAGCACCAGGTCCGGGTCGAGCTCGAACTCCGGGATGAGGGGGATCGCCGATCCGACGATGCCCACCACCACGAGCACGGCCGGCGCCGGCAGGCCGAAGCGCCGGCAGGCGCCGGCGACCACCGCCACCGTGATCACGACCGCGAGTATCCCGAGGGCGGGCTCCATCCCCCCGCACTATCGCGGGCGGGCCCGGGCCGGGGCCCCGGGGACCACCCCGGCCGCCCCCGCCCACGCCTTATCTCCCGCCCGGCCCCGCGCCTCCGCGTCCCGGCCGCGCCGCCCCCGTACCGCCCCGTCCAGGGGCGGCGTCGATCATCCCGCGGGCGTCAGGTCCCGGCGGCCAGTGCCGCCAGGGGCAGATCCGGGTTGCGCCGGAGGAAGAAGTCGAGCTGGTGGCGGTTCTCGAAGACGGCCATCACCTCGCCGTCGCCCCTCAGCAGGGTCATGACCCCGGCGCGCTCGACGGCGGCCGCGTCGTCCGCGCGGACGCCCCGGGCGATCCCGCTCCGCGGCGGGTCCAGCTCCACGCCGGCGCGGAACTCCTCGCGCAGGCGGTGCACCGCGACCTCGAACTGCAGGGGGCCGACGGCGGCGAGCACCGGCGAGGGGTCGGGCCGGTCACGGCGGCGCAGGACCTGCACCACGCCCTCCTCCTCCAGCTGCTCCAGGCCGCGCCGGAACTGCTTGTGGCGGGTGGTGTCGGTGTTGCGCGCGACCGCGAACAGCTCGGGCGAGAACGCGGGGGGCGGCGGATACCGCACCGGCCGCGTCTCGTAGAGGGTGTCGCCGATCCGCAGCTCCGCGGCGTTGACGAGGGCCAAGACGTCCCCCGGGTAGGCCTCCTCCAGGGGGTGCCGCTCCTGGCCGAAGGGCAGGTGCGCGTGCCGGGTCGTGATCTGGCGGCCGGTGCGCGCGATCGTGAGGCCCGCGCCCCGGCGGAAGCATCCGGAGCACACCCGCACGTAGGCGATGCGGTCGCGATGGGCCCTGTCGCTGTTGGCCTGGACCTTGAAGACGAAGCCGCTGAAGGGCTCCGCGACCGCGCGCGGGGCGCCCTCCACGTCGGTCCACGGTCCCGGAGGTGGGGCCAGGTCGACGACGGCGTCGAGCACGTGCCGCACCCCGAAGTTGGCGAGCGCCGAGCCGAAGAACACCGGCGTCACCTGCGCGGCCAGGAACTCCTCGCGCCCGAGCAGCGCCCCGGCCCCCTCCAGCAGGGCGAGCTCGTCGTCCGCCTGCCGGCGGGAGTCGGCCTCGATCCGGGCCTCCTCCCACGCCACCACGTGCTCCTCGGCCTCCACGGCCCCATGCGCCGTGCGCGTGAAGCCGACGAAGCGGTCCCCGGCACGGTCGTACAACCCCTCGAACAGGCCGTGGGTCCCCACCGGCCACGTCACGGGGGCCGCCGGAATCCCCATCTCCTGTTCGATCTGGTCGAGCAGCTCGAGGGGCTCCATGCCCGGCCGGTCCACCTTGTTCGCGAAGGTGATGATCGGCACCCCCCGCCGCCGGCACACAGCGAGGAGCTTCCGCGTCTGCTCCTCGATGCCCTTGGCCGCGTCCACCACCATCAGCGCCGCGTCGCACGCCGTGAGGACCCGGTAGGTGTCCTCCGAGAAGTCCCGGTGCCCCGGCGTGTCGAGGAGGTTCAGGACGGTGTCCCGGTACTCGAACCGCAGCACCGTCGAGCTCACCGAGATGCCCCGCTCCCGCTCGATCGCCATCCAGTCCGACGTCGTGGAGCGGTGGCCCTTGCGCGCCTTCACCGCGCCGGCCATCTCGATCGCGCCGCCGTACAGCAAGAGCTTCTCGGTCAGCGTCGTCTTACCGGCGTCCGGGTGCGAGATGATCGCGAAGGTGCGCCTGCGGGCGGCCTCCGCGGCGATCGGCAGAGCGCTCACAGATGCGCCTTCCCGGCCTCGCCGGGAGACGGCCGGCGGTGCGTGGGGACGCGCCCCGCCAGAGCGCGCACGGGTGGGGTCTCGGTGGGGGGGTTCACCCGGCGACTGTAGCCGTGGGGGGAGCGGAGACGCGGTGCGACGTCTTTCCCAGTGGCGCCCGCGAGAGGGGCGTGTGGGATCATGCGGCCCTGCGGAGCCGCGTCTGTCCCGGGCTTTGGTCGTGTTAGTTGGCCGCTCGGATTCAGGGCCACGCGGGGGTGCAGCGGGCCGCCGAGGCGGTGCCGAGTAGCGAGGGCGTGTAGCTCAGTCGGTTAGAGCAGGGGACTCATAATCCCTGGGTCGCAGGTTCGAGTCCTGCCGCGCCCATAAGACGAATTCGCTATTTGTGGTCCTTGAGCCCCTTACGCCCCCGCCACGGCTCACCGACACCGTAGGAATCGGAATGGGGCGAATTCAAAGATTTGGTCTGTCCTAACAAGGGTTGTCGACTGTACTTAGCGGACGCGGTCACCGAACCTGCACCGCGACCGCTGGCATCGCCGATCAGGTCGGATTCATGGTGAAGAGGGCTGGCGTTCCGCAAGCGCGGCACCTCGATATCTCAGCCTGGACACCCCGCCGCCTGGAGTTCGTGCTCGGGGTGGAGCGCGACGGGCTGCGAATCTGGTGGGCACTAAGGAGACAGGCCCCCCAGGGCGTCCTCGCAGAAATCGCGACACCGGGCCTGACGCTCGAGAACGACTCACAACCCCTGCGACGCAGGCTCGAGTCCTGCCGCGCCCACTCATCCACGAACCGCTCCTTGTAGCGGCTTGGCCTGGACGCGCTGCGCGGCCCCGCCCTATGCGGTTTCGTCGGCGTCCGGCCGGCGCCTCCTGTCAGAAACAGCCGGCCTAACTCCTGCGCAGCGTTGCCGGCTCCATGCGCTCCGAGACCTCGGGTCCGGTAGCGGCGGACTCGCCTCCCCTGAGCGGCCCTCCGGTAGCCCAGGTCTTGCGTTGACCAACGACGCAAGCCCGCCCTCCGGGACACCCGTACACGCGAAGACACCCAGACCGCCGCCCCCGAACGAAAAGTGCTCCGGCTTACCGTCCGGCGGCGCTGAATCGACGTCGCCGGCGCGGCGCTCTCGCGAAGCTCCGCGAACGCGGCGAGGACGCCCGTTGCTGCGCGGATCAAGACTCGCCCTGCGCGCGGGCCGGCCGCGTGATCTCCAGGAGGCTTGGCCGTCCGCACTGCTCGTCGCCCCCTCGCGCCCATGCGCCTCCCATGCGTGCTCGGAGGCGCCGGCTAGCCACCGCCGACGGTAACACCTCCCGGCGGCGATTCTTGCGCTGCATGGCGCGCTAAGACATCGTCACCGGGCGAGCGCCTCCGCGTGCTCGACGATCGCCTGCGCGATCGGAAGACCAGCTCCAATCTCATACGGCAGGAACGTCGGAACGGGATTCACCTCCAAGCACCACCAACCGCCGTCCGCACCCACCCGGAAGTCAATCCCGCCTATGACCAAGCCAAGCGCACCAACCGCCTTCTCACATTTGCCTGCGATCTCCGGAGGCAGATCCACTCGTGCGTAACTAACCGGGGTCCCGAAGCGATAGTCAATATCCTCCGAGTCAATGCGAGCGGCGAACGAACGCGAGCCGACCGTGTGCACGCGGACGTCATAGCCGGGAACGAACCGCTGCAGAAGCACCGGGGTCGTGCCAGCCCGCAACCGAGTGAACAATTCGTGATCCACTCGGCGCACTTGACACCTGAGGCCCGAGCAAGCCTTGTAGATTGCGCCATCGGCCGAGGCCCTGGCGAATTCAACCGCCTCGGCTGCGTCGTTCGTCACAATCCAGTCAGGTACCTGCAGTCCGAGCGCTTGCAGGTTCCTCATGTGTAACGGTTTGGAGCCGTTGCATCGGCCCGCGCTAGGTCGATTCATAACGACGAATGGGGCAGTATCGAGAAACCATTGTAACCCCGTCCGGCGTTCAAGCACCAAGAACTCCTGCGCTCGGTCGTCGAGGCCGCATAGCTGCGTAGGAAGTCCGGGGTCAGGACTCAAACGGACGAAGGCGGCATCGACAGACGACAGATTCAACCGTCGCCCCCTCACTTCGATCCCGCCACTCGTGCCATTGTTCACTTCGAGGTCGAGCGCCCAAGTCTCGCCCAGCTCCCCCTCCTCGAGCTGCATAACGTCATGCCCTGCGAGGCAAGCCACCTCCTTGAGGTAGACGGAGCAAAGATCCCTCCCGTCACCGACGATCAATAGCCGCATAACCCATCGACCAATCTGCCCGCCGCCGCCTTCGCGGCCGGCTCGGCAAGATAAGGATGCGACGTGCAAGAATGGACGCGGCCATCCTCTATCGTCATGATGGCTGCAATTGCTGCTCCGTCGCCTGCAAGAACACGTGCGGCGCGACGAACGCTCGGGCCATCCACGCCAGCGATGACTTCACCAAGACACACTAGCGACGAGAGAACCTCTTGACCGTCTACTGCTGCCGCCGCAAGCACACGCCGACCGTCGTGATTCGGTACCTCGAAGCGCGTCAGCTGCGTGTACGGCACCCAGGATGAGGTAGGTGTTGCGGCGCCGATGAGCATCGGCGCCAGCGGCACGCCTGCCAGTAGGAAGCGCCGCCGCCACAAGGGCCAGTCGGAGGGTGACTGCCAAAGCTCGGCGGAAGGGCGGATCGGTGCGTGGATGCCAGTGGAGTTCGCGATTGCAAGCCAAGCGGCCTTCGTCTCTGAGACTGCGAAAGCGCGGTCCTGCTCGCGGTAGCTCCGCGCAGACACCTCGTGCGGTCTGTGTCGCAGCAGCAGACCGCTAACTCTACGTCCGTCGACCAGAACCTCATCCCCGCGTAGAGTGATAGAGGTATACGCGAGCTCACGGGGATGGAGGTGCCGATAAGGAATGTTGCGGCCGCGCAATCCCTCGGCGACTGCAATGATCAGCGCGTCCTCCTCATTGCCGACCAAGGCAACGAACATCACTCGTCACCCCTTCAAGCGCGAAGCGACCGCCTCGGCAATCTGCTCGATAATCTCAGGTCGAATCAGGCCCTCGCGCGGGTCCTCGAGCCGCTCAACTCTGAGCTTCTCAAGCTCGACCTTCTTTTTTTCGCCCTTCAGGCGGTCGACGAGGTCCTCGAAATTGAGATCAGGTAGAAGTTCCTCGGCCCAGAGCTCGTACTTCTTCTTGTCTGCCAAGATCGGCTGAAGGTGTTGCAGCTGTGGGCTGGAGAAGGCGCTCAGCAAATCAGCTGCGCTGATATCAGAAAGCGCACGGGGGCCGAGCTCGTCAGGGGGAATACCAGCGTGTCGTCCAGGCATGAGCCCTCCTTTGTTTAGAACTGACTAAGGTCTAACTTTCGGTTGCTGCCGTTCGCCGCGTCAAGAGGGCTCGGCACCAGGGAAATTTCTAGTTCTTGCATCCTGGGCGGGCCGCGCGCGGAGTCGTCTGCCACAGCCCGGATGTGCGTGTCTTCCCTTGCGTATTGCCGACGCCGCGGGCCAGCGAGCTGCCGACCCAAGCGCCCAGATCCGGACGACGCGCGGCGACGTTACGCAGCTCGCGGACGGGGACGCGGCCCCCGAAGTACCCGCGCCGGGCCGCGCCTTCTCCACCCGCAGCGCATCCTCGAAGGCACGGCGGTTGGCTTGTCGGCGTCGACGCCGACGAACACCTTCGCCTCCTCGCATCGCACGTTCACTGCAGAGGCCGGGCTGGCGTGGGCCTGGCTGTGTCGGTGCCGCACTCGGCGCGATTTCGTCTGGCAAATCACCCCGTTTCGCCCGCCCCCTGCTGGCCGACGTGTCGAAGCGCAAGCTAAGGCGGCCTCCGCCCGGCACGCCTCTTGGGTCAGTCAGGCCGGCAGGGCGCGCGAAGAGCCTCGCCGCTCTCCAAGGGGCGCAACCAGCCTCACAAAAGCGTCTCCCCGTTCGCCCCTGGGGAGTAGGGCCGGGCGTAGAGCGCCCCACACGCAACGCGGTTTGGAGCTGACCCGACGATCCGAGCGGGAGGCGCGGCCGTTGTCGGTTTATAACCTGCCGGCAGACGAGCCCAAGCGCGACGAACCGGCTAAGGCGCCGGATGAGAGAGCTGGTGGGCCTCGGCGCCCTGGTCCATCACCTCTCGTAGTAGGCCACCCGGCTGTGGTCGTCCACGCCGACGTGGGTTGGTGCCAGCCCGCACCGAGCGACCGCCACCCGCCGTCGCCTCACGCGCTTATCCGCGGCTGTGGAAGCGTCCCAGGCGCTCCATGTCGGCGTGGAGCACCTCCCTGGGTCGCCGAGGCTCGGATCGCACCACGCTTGCCACACCGCCGCGGAGCGGCGCAGGCCGCGTGAGGACCCAGCACCTGCCACCGCGACGCGGGCCTCATCCAGCGACGGCGCCACCTGCCTCCGGGAGTCCTAAACCAACAATCGTTGCCCGCTCACGCGCCGTTTTACCCCTGCGCGGAGCAATGCACGCGAGGAGTCGTTCCTTGAGGTCGTCAAGGCTATCGTGACGCTCCCCGGGTGCCTTCCGAAGCGCCACGGCGAGCGCTGCCTCGACCCCCGGAAGCGAAGGTAGACCGCGATCCCGGAAGGTTTGCGCGGGAGCATCGGCGATGAGACGGAGCGTCGGTTCGTATAGCAGCGAGAATGACACGTAGTATGTGCCCGTGATGAGGTGGTCGACTAGTGCCGCAACTTCGAATTGCTCGCTCCGCAGATTTGCAGGCTCAGGTGAGGTGCATGCAAGAAGGGCTGCCGCTGCCTGTGGATCGAGAAACGGGACAACCCCTCCCCGTAAGTTACCGCACCTAGGCCACACCCCTGGCGCAGACGAGTGACCGTAGTCGATAAGGCTAACAGACGCGGGCGACTCGACCAGTACATTGCCCGGATGGACGTCGCCATGTACGAACCCAACGCTGTGCAAAGCTGCGAAAGCGCCGCAGATATTTGCCGCCAACTCCACGAGCGGCCGCGAGCAAGGTCCATAGATGCGCCTCAGACGCAGCGCCGCTTCCGAAGCGTGTACGCCAGACCGCCACTCAAGAATTACAGCCACTGCGTCGGCGGTCTCGACAAGATCAAGGAGTGGCGCTTGTTGCGGAAGCCTGCTGTTGAGAAGAACTGCCGCCTCGTTTTCAATCAACGAACAGGCGTGGGCAGAGCGCGACCGCCAGGCTATCTTGAGCGTCGCGCGCGCGCCCCTGTCGTGACTCACTTCGTAGACTTCCGAGTCTTCCCGTATTGCCAGTGGGCGCAAGACTGTGGCGCTGCCAACGCGCGCCCCTCGCTTGAGACTCGGCGCCGCACTCCGTACAGCGTATGTGCCAAGCGGGGCCAGTATCCGCGATTGGATTAGCCGCACCACGGCCGGGAAGGCCGCCTCGAGCACAGGCAGGGGCTGTTGGTTCCGCGCCCTTGCGTATCGAACAACGGCGGCTTCGATGAGGCTTGGAGTACGGAACTCGCTTATAAGAGCGGCGACCTCACCTGAGATGACGACAGTTGGGTTTCGATAACCAGGCCGCGTCAGGAGGACATCATCGCGCCCTGCCTCACATGCCTCCAAAAGATCCGGATGCAACTCCCGTGCGGCAAGCTGGACGACATCGGCGGGTAGAACGAACTCCCTGTCAAGCATCCAGCGCGACCTCGAAGTTTTGTTAGGGGTAGGACAGATCAAGCGAGGCTCGGCGACAGGCAAAGCGGGCAGCACTGGTCGCCGGCAGCCCAAGGCGCTGAGCCCTCACCAGCGCGCGTGCCAATTGCTCTGAAATTCCCTTGCGCCAGCTGTAGGACTGCGGCCCAACGAGAGCTAGCTGGCTAGGGTCAGGATCGTGACCGGAAAACAGTTGAAGGCAACCTGGCACCCTGACAGCGAGCGGCACGTCCTGTGAAGGTAGGGCTGCGAGTCGTGGTGCCAAGCGTGAGGCTGCTTCGGCTCGTGCGGCCGACGTTGGAAAGTATGCCACGAGTCGGTCCGGACGAAGCGAGTCGGTCGGATTGACGCAGACCTTAAATGCTGGGACCCGCTCCTGGGCGAGAGCTAGCACGCTTCTCCAGAGCACGGTCGGGAGGCCGCGCTGAACGCCGATGTATAGCTTGTGGCGCATCGAGGGAGTAACGTGGAGTGCAAAGTATAGCCAGGGTTTCTCAAGCAAGAGTTGGTAACCAGCGGTGAGTAGCAGGTCTAGTCGCTCTGCTATTGGAACTAACTCCTTGGCCGCCGCTGCGACCGCCTCCGGGGTGGGAGTAACGCTGCCGTATGCGTAAAGGAAGGACGCGGCCTCCCTTGCGCTCAGGGCTTCCTTTGCGGCAGCAAGGAGGGCGTGGGAGGTAGCTTGTGAGAATTCGTTGTTCTCGGTGGCTCGCCCCTCGAAGACTGCGTCTTCAGCTAGAGGTCCGCTCAGCCACTTGTGATGCGCATTCACCTCTAGGGCCTCATCGAGTACGAGACGCGCAAACTCCTGATTGAGATGGCGATAGTCCGAGCCGGAGAGACCGTGGATCCGCCAAGGTTCAGGGGTGTCGCGGAATATTGGAGCGAGACTGCGGCCGGCCGCGCCGCTGAGGAGCTTGGGCAGAGCTCCTTCGTCGTCGGTCGGCCAGAGCACCGCGCCCATGAAAGTTGGTGCGTGGGGCGCCTGTAGCACTCGGTGGATTTGGTCCCGAGAATAGAAGCGAAAGCGACCCGTAGCCCGAAACTCGAGATGGAGGAGCGGGCGGGTGGTGGCGCCCCATGCGTACATGGACAGGAAGGAAAGAACCTAAGCGTCTTGCGGCCTGCGACCGAGGCGATCCGCCGCTGCCGCGACGTCCTCGGGCGTTGCTGCGAATGACTGCTCGACGTCGGCGACCGTTTCCAGCATGTGCTGCAGACGCTCTCGCAGCATGGAAAGGTGGTGGAGTTGTAGGGTCGGCTGTCCATGCGCCCAAGGCGAGATCCAGGGCGGCAGATCGGGCCCATCTGGCGTCGGCATGCCGTGCTCGAGGACGGCCGCCTGTACTGCTGCGCCTATAGCTACGCGCCCGACGACCTGACTGGCCCGCTCAAGGGCAGCGTCCGGGGGGCTGGCCATCGGGGCGTCGTTCAAGCCCTCCAAGACTACGCGGCGTGCGCCTTCGAACAAAGCCTCGTGCAGAGCGAGGTGAGCAATCGGTGTTATTGGCGTGAGGGGCGTGGGCGGCGGATCGAGGAAAAGGCCGGTCGAAGGCTTAGCGCCGACCTGGATGAAAAGGTCTCGTACGATGAACCGGTCCTTCATAACGCTCCATCCTCTCTGAGTGTGTCTGGGCGACCTGCTGCCGCCCCGGCTCGTAGCCGGGGGACACTGGACCTAGAGCGTGGGTGCCAGACGCGGTCACGACATGGGGGGATTCCCTCGCTCTGTGTTGAAGGAGGGGCCTGGAGACGCCAGCACCTACATACAGGGGTGGCGCTTGAGCCCTAGCGGGGCCTTCCGCTCCGGCCAAGGCGAGTGGGGCACCGCTGCGCAAGTGCCGCCCTCTGCCGCCGGCTCAGCGTAGATGCCAGCCCAGGCGACGCGGCGACCGGCCTCCGTAATGAGCGCGCATAGGGAGGGGGTGCGGAAGGCTTGGCTGATCAACGACGAGCAGGTGCAGGGGAACGAAAGGCGGTCCCGCCCCAGGGGAGCGCCCGCAGGCTCCCCTCATCGCCTGCGATCTTCCCAGAGGAGGTCACCTGTTGGTCCACCCTCCGCGAGAGGACACTCCCGACGTCTCGGCGATGCGCGCCAAATCGACCGCGGGCCCGGAGGGTAGCCCGGGCAGCCGAGAGGGAGAGTTTTGCTGGCGAGCTGCGCTATCGCCCGACCAGACGCAACGGCAGCAGGGTGCTCGCCGCTCACTAGGTGCTCCTAAAGTGGGACCAAGGGCTTCGCCGAACCGACGCATCGGGTGGGCGCGCCGTCAATTGCGTCGCGGGGGGCGGGCCTCCGCTTGGTACGCACGGGGTCCGCCCCGCCTCCTGCCGCCAGCGCCGCCGGTGACCGGGCTGCTCGCGCCGCTCCAGCGGCCCTCAGGGCCACCCCACCTGCGCTAGGCGCCAGCGCCAATCCGCGGTGCAACCGGTCCTCTGCGTGGGGTGCCAAGCCGGCCGCCACACGACCAGCCCGACACCCCGTCCGGCCGGCCCCGCCGTTCCGAGCGGAAGTGGATAGCGGCGCCTCCCACTGAGCCCGACCGCTTGAAACCGCTAGCCGAGCGACCGGTCCGAGCGCGCCCTTGGTTCGATGGGTTCCCCCGCAAGAGCTGAACGAGCCGCGGCGGTCTATGGGTTTGACCTCCAGGACTGGCCAACTCGCCTCGGCGGCGGTGAGCGGGGCGGATATCTCCGCAACGAACCGACAAAGCTCCTGGACCTCGCCCCTCCCCCGAGGTCATTCAAACTGAAGCCCACAGGGAAGCTCCCGCCCGCCACGGTGGTCGTCTCGATTGTGATCGCACGCCCAGTCGACTCTACGGCGTCGCCGTGACCAGGACTCGTTCGCCGCGATCCGCACCAGCACCGCGCCAACGACGACTTGCGAGCGGTGGGGCGCCTCTCGGCCCTCGGCCTCGCGCTGTGGCAACCGGCTGGCGAGGGGGTCGTTGCAAATAGGGTTCCGCCGCTTAACGCGGGCGGCTAGGTGTAGTTCCTAGGGACGTTGTTTATCAGGGTGGCCCTGGGGGTGAGGCCGCCCAGCGCGGTGTGGGGTCGGCGCCGCTTGTAGGTGTCGACCCACCCGGGCAGGCTCGCCAGCCGCTCGCAGTTGGAGCGGTAGAGCCGCTGGTAGGCCCACTCCTCCAGCAGGGTGCGGTTGAAGCGCTCGACCTTGCCGTTGAGCTGGGGGCGGTACGGCGGGGTGACCACGTGGCGGATCCCCGCCAGCTGCACCAGCTGGGCAAAGGGCCGCGAGCGGGTGTAGGCGAGCGCGCGGTCGGTCATGACCGCCTGCACCCGGACGCGATGCGCGGCAAAGAAGGCGATCGCCCGGGCCACAAAGCCGGCGCAGGTCGCGCCCTGCTCGTCGGGGTGCACCTCCACGTAGGCCAGGCGGGTGCGGTCGTCCACGGCCGCGTGCAGGTAGTCGTAGGGACGGCCCTCGCGCAGCTGGTGGGCGCGACCCGTACGCCGTCCGAGCTTGCGGTGGCCGCCGCCGTCGGGAATCCGCGCCAGTCGCTTGACGTCGACGTGCACCAGCTCGCCCGGATGCTGGCGCTGGTAGCGCACCACCTGCCCGGTGGGGCGGTCGACCTCGGCGAGCCGACCCACCCCGGCCCGCTGCAGCAGTGCGTACACCGTGGAGCGCGCCATGCCCAGACGGCCGGCGATCCGGTGCGGGCCCCAGCGGCGCTCGCTGCGCACCTGCAGCACCGCCGCAAGCTGCGCCGCCGGGGTGCGGCGCGGCGAATGCAGCGGACGCGAGGAGCGGTCCTCAAGTCCTGCCGGACCCTCCTCCAGGTAGCGACGCCGCCACTTGTAGGCGGTCGCCACCGAGACCCCCATCGACTCCGCCGCGGCGGGGACCGGCCAGCCCAGCACCAGGATCCGGTCGACCAACAATCTCCTGCCAAGCGGCGTCAGCTTGGCCATACGATGAGCCACGAGAGCCTCCTACCGTTGGAACCTCAGCAGCTCCAACCGTCCAGGAGGCTCTCGCCCCTCAGCAACCTCGTTGGGAACTACAGCTGATATGGACGTCTGAACTGTCAAGAGCGCAGCCGAAAGGGCCCGCCAAGCGGGCCCTTTCGCTTTCTGGGTCGAGGTCGTCTCGGGGGTCGTCGCGACGGTCGCGGTCAGACTGATATGCCCGGGTTGGCTACCGCATGACCGGGTGTCCGGCGGGGGCGGGGCGCCCTCTAGGGTCGAGCGTGGCCCGGTGAGGGCTGCTCATAGCTGTGTCGCGCATCGCCCCTCGCGGCGTCCTTGGCCGGCCGCCCGGATGACCTGGACCCAGAATCGGTGGCGGGTGCCCTAGTCGTCCATCACGGCAAGGCTCCAGCACCAGCCCGCAAGCTCACGCGCGACGGCGGTGGCCACCAGCGTCGAGCGAAGGCCGCGGCGGCGCTCGAGGTGATCCCAGCGTAGATGCAGCCGCCGCGAGGCCAGCTCGGCGCGGACGCGCACCTCGGGGCGCTGCCCGGCGCGGCGCCGCTCCAGGGGGAGGCTCGTACGAGGCGGGCGCCGGTGGTGCCAGGCGGCCTCCACCAGAAGGCGCCGGGCGTGGCCGTTTCCGGCCTTGGTGATCGCGCCGCGGCTGTGGCGCTGGCCCGATTGGGACTCGGTCGGGACAAGGCCGACGTAGGCGCCGATGGTGCCGCCCGACAGGCGGTGCCAGTCGCCGATCTCCACGCATAGGGCAAAGGCGGTCAGGGTCCCGACCCCGCGCAGGCACTCCAGCCGCCCGACAAGGCGCGCGTACGGGGCGGAGGCCGCCATCTCGGTGTATCTGCCCGTCCAGCCGGTCGCGCCGCAGGCCGGCGGCGAGCACCGCCCCCAGGTAGTCCTCATAGGCCGCCCGCGCGGCGGGCTGGTCGAGTCGGATGCGCCCAAGCCATGTGTGGTGCACCCCCGTCCAGGCGCGCCCGCCCTCGTAGGCGACCCCGTGGCGAAGAAGCAGCTTGGACAGCCGGTGCCGGGCGCGCATCAGGTCCGCGCGGGCGTCCTCGCGGGCCCGCACCAGGTCGCGCGCCGCCTCTGTGTGCGGCTCGGGGACGCGCACCGCCACTAGCTCCCCCGCGCGCAGGGTCCGCGCAAGGAGCTCGGCGTCTGCCGCGTCGCGCTTACGGGTGCGGGCCGCCGGGGCCCGCCGGATCAGGCTCGGGGCCGCCACCAGGCAGCGGACCCCGCCTGCTCAAGGGCCCGTGCCAGCCCGAACCCGGTCGGCCCCGCCTCCTAGGCGACGCGCACGGGAGCTTCATCTGCTGCACCCACCCTGCGAGCGCCGCCGTGTCGGCCGGCGCGCCCGTCACCCGGCACTCGCCGGTCGCCTCGTCTATCAGCGCGGCGACCACGCTTCTGGCATGCACGTCCAAGCCGACCCAGGTACCGTCGCCCATACCGGCGACTCCCATGACTGTGGCTCTACCGCCGGGCCTACTCCCGGCGGCAACCCACGTTCACGCATGAGCGAGGCGCCGGCCGCAAGGGACCTGGCGCTCCATACGGTCTAGGGCCCGTCAGCTAAGGGCAGACCGCGGTCGCTTCGGTTTCGCCCGCGTACGCGACTGTCGGTCGTTTCACCATTTAGGAGCGTACCGACATCGGGCGCGGCGTCGAGTTCACGAAGCACAGAAGTAGGGGCGAGGCGGGCGATCATCGCGGCGCGGGAGTGGACGCCAAGTTTGTCGAAGATGCGCCGGAGATGCGTGCCCACCGTCCACGGGCTGATGTTAAGCACGGCAGCGGCAGCAGCGTTGGTGTGACCGCGGGCGACGAGCCGGATAATCTCGATCTCGCGAGGTGAGAGCGGCGCCAACTCCGGAAACGGCTCTTCCCGAAGCGCCACGCGCGACGGCTCGGCAACCAGCCGATACCGCACGCCGGCGATCTCGACGACGAGTGGGGAGTGATCCTGATGTTGTCCGGGCCTGCTGATGAGCAAGTCCAGCGGTCGCGGTCATTTGCCGTGCTGAGGCCCTGCGTCCGTTCTATTGCAAGCCGCACCGCCCGCTGGGAACAAGAGGCTACGGCGCGACAAAAGGCGGAATCCGCAAGAATGGGACTCGACCGGGGGAAACCCCTCAAGCGCATCGCGATGCTCCCACAGCGGTAGCGGGGACGCCGGCGCAGTGGCCTACGTCGCCAGTTATTGAGCACGTCCGCGAGGCCACACCCGGTGCGGCCAATCGCAGACTCCGCGCCTCCGGCCGCCCGGCTTGCAGCCGTTCGTCCGCGTCCGCCCTCGTACTGCGGCGCCCGCCGCTCCCCCTGCGCTCACCCTCCGAATGATGGCGCGCTCCCACGGCAGGAAGGACTCCAACAGAGCTACCCAGAGGGAGCTCGGAGTCCCCCTCCTGAGCGTCGCACGAACCGGTGACTGGAGCAGCCGGCGTGAGCCGCGGTCCACTCCATGACGTGCATGCGGGTCTTTGGGCGGGCTCCCGAGACTCCGCCCGGTCAGCGATGGAGGACCTGTTGTGAAGCGCCACATCAGAGACAACTACTTTGTCGTCGGCGAGGGCGTCTACCACGAGGAGCCGCAGGAGGGCTTCACGTGCGAGCGCCCGTCGACGGCAGCCGAGTTGCGAAAGTTCCGCTTCTCCCGCATGGGCCCTACCGGCGTCGCGCCCAGCGCTGCCCTGCGCAGGAGGTTGGGGGCGGCGATGGTGGACGTGGAGGACCAGGCCGACGCCGACCTTCCAGCCGGGTTCACCTACCTGGGTCAGTTCCTCGACCACGACCTCACTCAGGACCGGACGGCTCGCCGATTGGGCAGCGAGGTCAGCGTGGACGAGTTGCTCCAGGGGCGCTCGCCGGCACTCGACTTGGACTCGCTGTACGGCGCAGGCCCCGGCGGGTCCGACGACGTGTTCTACGCGGACGGCGTACGGCTGAAGACGGGCCGCACTTCGGCGACGCCCTTCCCAGACAACCGGACGAACGTGGACCTCGAGGGGTTCGACCTGCCTCGCACTGGCTTCGGCTCGCGCGCCTCGGAGCGGCGCAAGGCCTTGATCCCCGACCCGCGCAACGACGAGAACCTCGCCGTGGCCCAGGTGCACCTCGCGTTCATCCGGTTCCACAACAGGGTCGTCGACCACCTGGCGGGTGTCGGCACGCCGAGCGCAGTGCTGTTCGCACAGGCCCGCGACCTGGTCGTGCGCCACTACCAGTGGATGATCCGCACCGACTATCTGCCGGCAATCGTCGATCCACACATCGTTGACGACGTGTTCACCAACGGCCGCCGGTACTTCGAGGTGGTGCAGGCGGGGGGAGAGGGCGGTCGGCGGCGCGACGGCTACATGATTCGCCAGCCGGGCGACACGCCAACGATGCCGGTCGAGTTCTCGGTCGCCGCCTTTCGGCTGGGCCACAGCATGATCCGGTCGGCGTATCAATGGAACCGGGTATTTCGCAGCGACGGCAGCGCCCCGGCAACCCTCGATCAGCTCTTCCGCTTCTCAGGCACCAGCGGGATCCTGTCGCCCGATGGGGATATGGCCGACCCCGATTCCGGCACCTTCGAACGGCTGCCCACCAACTGGATTGCCGACTTCCGGCGCCTGTTCGACTTCGGGCCCTCCGGCCGGCAGAACCTGGCGGTCGCCGGCGACCAGTTCAACGTCGCCAAGCGCATTGACACCGCGCTGGTGAACCCCCTGCGCGGGCTGCCGCTCGGGTCCTTCGGCGACCGCACTGGCGCACCACCGCCTGACACCGACGAATTCAACCTGGCCTTTCGCAACCTGACGCGGGCGCAGATGGTGCGCCTGGCTAGCGGCCAGCAGATGGCAGAGGTGATGCGAGACGTGGTCACGCCCCTCACCGAGAGCCAAATTCTGCAGGGTGACGGCGGCGTCAGCCTGGGCACGCTATCGGACGAGCTGCGCGGTGAACTGGTCGGCAACACGCCGCTGTGGTTCTACGTGCTGCGCGAGGCGGAGCTGAATAACGGCCGGCTCACCGGTGTGGGTGGCCGGATCGTAGCCGAGGTCTTCCACCGCGCCATGGAGGGCAGCGACACCTCGATCGTGCGCGAACCGTCGTGGCGGCCGAGCCTGGGTTCCGACGGGCAGACCTTCCGCATGGCCGACCTGCTGCTGTTCGCCGCCGACGGGCGGGCCGACCTGCTCAATCCGCTGGGCGACTAGGAGGCGGCATGACGACTGGGACCGCCCCCGGTGCCGGAAACGCCGGCGCCACGACCACCGTCAAGACCTGGTGGCCCACCCGCAAGTGGTGGGTCCACTTGGTCACCGCGCTCGGAACCTTCCTCACGGTGCTCACCACGGCGGACTGGAACTGGACCGACGAAGTGCAGATAGCCGCGATCGCGCTGATGGTGTCGCTCCTGACAACCTACCTAGCGCCCAACCAAGACACGCCGGGCGGCGTTCCCGAGCGGGGCGGCCCGCGTCTGTAGCGTGAAGGGACGGACGTTTAGACGCGGCGGCGTTTAGCCCGCGAGGACTTGTTCCACAACCTCGCCGAACGCCAGACGCTTCGCGATCCTGCCCAGAGGATGCAGCACGGCTTGAGGTTCCCGCGACCCGGCGGGCCTCGCAGGATCGAGCGCCCGCCGGCAGCGCCCCGCAACTATTGCGGCGGGCGTCTGCCAGACGTCAGACGCCGGCACAGACGGCCGAAGCCGATGCACGACCCTCTGGGTCGCAGGTTCGAGTCCTGCGGCGCCCATGAGGGCAACGCCGGAATCAGGCGTCGCTGCCGGTCGTGTCGATGAGAGTGGTGCCGACCGAGAGGTGCCGGTCCGGGTAGACGGCGCCAGTGCGGGCCGCCGACTCGGGTTACGGGCCGCTCTTCTCTTCCGGGGTCAAGGCGCTCCGGGCGTCTCGTGGATGTGCGTCGCGTGGCTTCAGCCGCCCGGCAGCGCCCGCTTGCGCGGAAGGGTCCCCCGCCCAGCTACCTCATCCCGCCCATCGGCCCAGGCGCGTCACCGAGCCTCGGGCGGTTACGGTGGCTCACGGCCTCGCGTCGCATCCTCGTCCACTGGAGAAGCCAGCCCATGAGATCTCCCCGTCCGTCCTGCCCCTTCGCCGGCTGCGCCGCGAGACGGGGCGGACGCCGTCGCCGGCGGGGCCTCGCAGGGCTCGCAAGTTTCGCGGTCTGCCTGGTCGCGCCGGCCGCCGCGCAGGCGACCTGGCCGGGTGCCAACGGGGCGATCGCTCTCGTGCGGAACCACGACATCTACATCATCAACGCCGACGGCACCGGCTTCCGCCAACTGACGCAGGGGCCGGACTTCGACCGCGATCCGGCATGGTCGCCCGATGGCAGCGAGCTGATGTTCAGCCGGCGACCGCCCAGCGACGACGCGCCGACGACCTCGCGTTTGATGCGGATGCGCCCCTTCGCCCCCGGGGCGCCGGTGGAGACGGTCCCCACGTACACGGACGAGGATGTCTACGCGCCCACCTACTCCCGGGATGCGCAGCGCATCGTCTACGCGCGCACCGGCGAGAACCCGATGTTCACCGATCTGTGGGTGGCGAACCGCGACGGCACCGGTGCTCGGCGTGTCACCGCCTACGGCTTCGATTCCGAGTGGTCCCCGGCGGGTCCCGTGCAGCTGGCCTTCTCCACCGGGTCCGACAACGGGGACGTCGAGCTGGTCAACCTCGACGGCTCGGCTCGCCGTCGCTTCCCCGGTGCCAACGTCGCCCCCGGCCCTTCGCTCGAACACTCGCCGAGCTGGTCGCCGGACGGCCGAGCGGTCGTGCTCGGGCGCTGGGTGTACGACGAGTCCACCCCGGAGGGCGACGTCGACACGGACCTCATCGTCGCGAACGTCTCGGGACGGACCCGCACCCTGCGCAGCGACGAGAGCGCCGAGACGTTCTGGACCGGGGTGTGGAGCCCGGACTCGCGGCAGATCGCATACACAGAGTCGGGCGCGGTCTGGGTGATGCCCCAGAGCGGAGGTCCGGGCACCCGCGTCAGCCGGCTGGGCGCGGGCGCGGAGGACCTCGCGTGGCAGCCGGTCGTGCCCGCCACTCCCCCGCCGCCGCCTCCCCCGGGCCCCGGCACCGACCCCGGCCCGGATCCAGGGACGTCACCGCCTCCGCCGCCGGACCCGGGCTCGCCCACGGGCCCCGGGCGCCCCGTGGTCACCGTCCCCGGGCTCACCCCCGCGCCCACCCTGGCGCCACCGGTCACCCCGCCCGCGCCGATCCTCCCCGTGGCGACGCCCGCGGCCGTGGTCACTCCGTCCGCACCCGCGCTTCGCCTGGGTACCCGTCGCGCCCGCCGAATCGCCGGGTGCCGGATCGAGCTGCGCGTGCAGCTGCGCCGCCCGGCCGGCGCCGCCCCCCGCGGCCGGCTGCAGGTGGTGGCCCCTGCCCGGGGCACGGGCCGGCCGCGGGTGGTGCGCGTCGTGGCGGTACGCGCGACCGCCGCCCCGGCCCGCGTGGTGCTGCCCGCCTCCGCCGCGCCTGGTCGTCGCGCCGTCCGGCTCCGGCTGCTCCTGCGTTCCGCGGAGACGAATGCGGTCGTGGCCCGCGCGACGCTCACGGTGCCCGGCTGCCGCCTCCGTTAGGACCACACGAGACGACACATCCGGCTGCCGACGCCCCGCGGGCGGCGGCCGATGTCAGTGCGCTGCGCTGTGCTTCCTGATCGGCAGGTGGTGCAGTGCCGCCACCACCGCGGCGCCGACGACGACGCCGAGGATCGCGGACGCGCCGGTGTTCACGAGCCATCCGAGGAGGCCTCCGATCGCGCTGACCGCGTCGGCCGCCCCCTCCTCCAGGTGGTGCACGGCGTCGTAGGGCGCGCTGAGGCCGATGTCGTCGAGGCCCACCAGCAGGATGTGCCCGCCCACCCACAGCATCGCCACGATGCCGACGGTCGAGAGGATGGCCAGCAGCTTTGGCATGCCGCGCACCAGGCCGCGGCCGACCGTCTGCGCGGACGCCGCCGGCTGCTGGGCGAGGCGCAGGCCGATGTCGTCCATCTTCACGATCAGCCCCACCACACCGTAGACCAGCACGGTGATGGCCAGCGCGACGACGACCAGGATCGCGAGCCGGCTGAAGAAGGGCTCCTCCGAGACCTCGTTGAGCGCGATCACCATGATCTCGGCGGAGAGGATGAAGTCGGTGCGTATGGCGCCCTTGACCATCGCCTCCTCCTGCTCCTTGCCGAGCGCGAGGTCCGCGACCTTGGCCTGCGGGTGGTGGCCGCCCAGCTTCTCCCAGACCTTCTCCACCCCCTCGAAGCAGAGGTAGGCGCCGCCCACCATTAGCAGCGGGGTCAGGAGCCAGGGGAGGAACTCGCTGAGCAGCAGCGCCGCGGGCAGGATCAGCAGGAGCTTGTTGCGCAGCGACCCGACCGCGATGCGCCGGACGATCGGGATCTCGCGATCGGCGGTGAAGCCGTGGACGTAGCGGGGCGTGACGGCCGTGTCGTCGACCACGACGCCCGCCGCCTTGGCGCTCGCCCGGCCGGCCGCGGCCCCCACGTCGTCGACCGAGGCGGCCGCGAGCTTGGTCAGCGTGGCGACGTCGTCGAGCAGCGCGACGAGTCCGCCGCTCACCGTGGGTCCACCGAGGTCGGGGTGCGGGCGCCGGCTGGGGCGGAGGGGGTGTGCACGCGCAGAGAGTAGCCCGCGGGGACGTCTAGGAAACCCGGGCGCCCGGGCCGGGGGTCACCGGCAGCGCGTCCTCCGGGAGGGGGCACCGCGGCGGGAACAGGGCGAGCACGGCGCCGCCGAAGCCACCGCCGTGGATCCGCGCGCCGGCGGCGCCGGCGGCCAGGATCCGGTGCCGCGTCGCCTCGACGGCGGGCACGGACACCTCGAGGTCGTCGCGGAGGCTGAGGTGGGAGGCGTCGAGGAGCGCGGCGAGCGCCGGCATGTCCCGGGCGGCCAGGGCCGCAACGGCCGCGTCGACGCGGGCGCACTCGGTGAGCACGTGCCGGGCGCGCCGGGCGTGCGGCTCGGGGAGGCGCGCGATCGCCGCCGGCGGGGCATGCCGCAGGCTCGGGACTCCGAGCATGGCCGCCGCCTCCTCGCACTCGCGCCTGCGCGTGTTGTAGCCGCTCCCCGCGAGCTCCCGGGGCGCGCCGGAATCGACGAGGGCGAGCGTCCAGGCGCCGAGGTCGAGGGGGACGGGCCGCAGAGTGAGGTCGTCGAAGTCGATCCGCAGGGCCTCACCCTGGCGGGCGCAGAGGGAGGCCAACTGGTCGAGCAGCCCCGTCTGCGCGCCCAGCCAGCGGTGCTCGACCCGCTGGAGGAGGCGGGCGGCGGCCAGGGGGTCGGGGTCGCCCCCACCCCTGAGCGCCGACAGCGCAAGGACGAGCCCGACCCCGACCGCGGCCGACGACGCCAGCCCGGCCCCGCGCGGGAGATCGCCCTCGATGGTCAGGGCGACACCGCGTAGGTCCACGCCGTTGCGGGCGAGCTCGGCGACGACCCCCCGTACCAGCGCCCGCCACCCGCCGACCGCGCCGGGCGCGAGGTCGTCGGCGCCGAAGGCGTCCCGCTCCCCCAGGTCGGCCGCGTGCACGTGCACCGCGTCGCCAGCGATCCGCCGGGCGGTGACCGTGACCCCCAGGGTGGTCGCGAACGGGAGCGCGAGCCCGCCGCTGGGGTCCGTGTGCTCGCCGATCAGGTTGACGCGACCCGGGGCGCACGCCACAGCGCGGCGGCGGGCGGAGTCCTCCCGGCGGCGCCTCATGCCCGGACCCTAGAGACGCGCGGTGCCCACGCACGACCGACGGAGCGGGGGCCGCGCCGCCGTGTCCGTCGGGCTCGGCGCTCCGGTGCGAACCGCCCGGCTGCGGGTGGAGACCACCGAGTGCGGCGTGTCCCGGAAGGGCCCGCGCGGCACCGTGCAGGTGGTCGCCGTCCGGTCGCCGGCGCCGTGCCCGCCCCCGGCGCCCTCAGCCCGGGATGGACGGGTGGTAGGTGCCGAGGCTCCAGACGTTGCCGTGGGGGTCGCGCAGGGCGAACTCCCGCGAGCCGTAGGGCTGGTCGGTGAGCGGCATCACGATCTCCGCGCCGGCGTCGCGGGCGCGGTCGTGCAGCGCGTCGGGGTCGTCGACCACCACGTAGACCAGCACCGGCGCGCCCAGCGCGAACGGCGAGTCGTCGGTGCGCTCCGCGTCGTTGATCATCACGAGGCCCCGGCCGACCAGGACCTCGGCGTGCTGCAGCGGCTGGTCGGGCTCCGGCGGGTGCACCACCAGGGCGCGTGCGCCGAGGACGCGCTCCAGCCACGCGATGCCGTCGCGGGGGGCGCGGTAGGGCACGATCGGGAACGCGCCCTGGGGCGGACGACTCACGGCCGGGACCTCCTCGTCGGGTCGGGGCCATGCTCGCACCCCCGGGCGGCGACGGCCTCAGGGGGAGGCGGGCGCCGGGCGTGTGGGGGGCGCAGTGACCCGAGCGCACCCCACGGGAGCCCCGCACGCGACGGCGACGCCGCGGTGACGGCCGGGGACCACCGCGTACCGCCGATGCCGATCCACCCAGGGCGGCGCCATCGACAGGGAGGGCGTGGAATGGCAGGCCGGAGCGCCGTGGGCACCTCCGTCCGGTGGAGGGCGCGCTGGGCGGTCGCCGCGGCGCGCCGGTGCCGCCCAGTATCCGCGGCGGAGGCGCCGATGTGGGCCGGCGCCTCACGACGGCGGGCCGTGGGCGCTCCCCTGCTCACCCCGCCGCCCCCCGGCCCGCCAGGACCCGGTGCCGGTCGCCCGCCCCGTCCCGGTCCGAGGCGCGCAGCAGGTCCGCGACGCCCACGGGGGCCGGGTCGACCGGGGCCGTGAGGTGGCCGTCGCCTGTGATCAGGCGGCCGGCGCGTGCCCGCCCGAGGAGCGCGAACGTCCAGCGGGTGAGCACGACGAGCCGGTTCTGGACGCCGGCCAGCATGTAGAGGTGCAGACCGAGCCACGAGAACCAGGCCGGCCAGCCGCTGAGCCGGACGCCCTTCACATCGGCGACGGCGGAGAGCCGCCCGATCGTGGCCATGGTGCCCCTGTCCCGGTAGCGGAACGGCGGGGGCACCGCCCCGCGCCGGCGTATCGCCAGGGCGCGCGCCGCGTACCGGCCCTGCTGCATGGCGACGGGTGCGAGCCCGGGCAGGGCGCGGGGGCCGTCCTCCCGGCGGATGGCGACCATGTCGCCGATCGCCATCACCTCGGGATGCCCCGCGACGGTGAGGTCCGGCTCCACCACGAGACGGCCGCCGCGGTCGGTGGCCGCGCCCGCCGCCGCCGCCAGCTCGCCCGCCAGGTGCGAGGCCCGGACGCCGGCGGCCCAGACGGTCGTACGCGCCGCGATGTCCCAGAGGTGCCCGTCGTCCGCCGCGCGCACGGTGACGCCACCGGCGTCGACCCGGGTGACCACGTGCGCCAGCAGCGGCGTCACGCCCAGACGTCGCAGCGCCCGCTCGGCCCGGTGCGACAGCGAGGGCCGGAACTCCCGCAGCACGCGGTCGTGGGCCTCCACGAGGAGCACGCGGGCGTCGCTGGTGCGCGCGTCGCGGAACTCGCGCCGGGTGTCGTGGGCCACCTCGGCGATCTGTCCCGCGATCTCCACCCCCGTCGGGCCGCCGCCCACCACGACGAACGTCAGCCACGCCGCCCGCCGGTCGGGATCGGACTCCCACTCGGCCGACTCCAGCGCGCGCAGCACGCGCGAGCGGATGTCGAGCGCGCCCTCCAGCGTCTTCAGGTCGGGTGCGTCGGCGCGCCACTCGTCGTGGCCGAAGTAGTCGTAATGCGACCCACCGGCGACGACGAGCTCGTCGTAGGGCACCTCGGGCGGGACGGGCCCGCCGGAGGCGACGGGGGCCACCCGCACCCGCCGGCCGACCAGGTCGAAGCCCGTGACCTCCGCGAGCATCACCCGCACGTTCGGCCGCCGGCGGAAGGTCCAGCGCAGCGGCTGGGCGATCTCCGCCGCGCTCAGGACGCCCGTGGCGACCTGGTACACCAGCGGGTGGAACAGGTGGAAGTTGCGGCGGTCGATGAGCGTGACGTCGACGGGCTGGCGCGCCAGGCGCATCGCCGCGTACAGGCCGCCGAAACCCCCGCCGACGACGACGACGTGGGGGCGGCGCTCGGCGGCGGCGCTCATCGCGCCACCATCCGCAGCGCCCGCTCGGCGGCCGCGATCGTCTCGTCCACGTCGTCCTCGGTGAAGGCGGCGGCGATCCGCGCGTCCGTGATGACGTACGGCGGCAGCAGGATCCCCGCGTCGAGCATCGCGACCCGGAAGGCCTCGCCGCGGTCGAGGTCGGCGTCCACCGCCTGCGCGAAGGTCACCGGAGGCTCGGCGCGCCAGTTGATGATCCAACCCGACCCGATCCCGGTGACGTTGGCGGTCACGCCGGCGTCGCGGATCGCGCGCCGAAGGCCCTCGCGCAGCCGCTCGCCCAGCCGGTACAGCCGGTCGAGACCCCCCTCCTGCAGCAGCCGGATCGTCTCCATCGACGCCGCCAGCCCGTACGGGTTGGCGTAGTAGGAGCCGTCGATCGTCACCTCGGTGCCCAGCAGGCCCATCAGGTCGCGCCGGCCGACCAGCGCGGCCACGGTCCAGCCGTTGCCCATCGCCTTGCCGAGGGCGGTCAGGTCCGGGGTGACGCCGGCGATGGTCTGGTAGCCGCCCAGTCCGTGCCGGAAGCCGGTCTTGACCTCGTCGAAGACGAGCAGGGCCCCGTGGGCGGTGGTCAGCTCCCGCAGCAGCTCCAGGAACCCCGGGGCCGGCGCCGCGTTGGTGTAGCTGTGCAGGTACGGCTCGGTGAACACCGCCGCGATCTCGCCGCCGTGGGTGCGGAAGGCCTCGCGGACGGCCTCGGCGTCGTTCCAGTCGAGGACGATCACCTGCGCCGCCTCGTCCCCCGCGGAGCCGCCCGAGTTGGGGGCGGTGCGGGCGGGCACCCGCCCGGGCTCGACGTCGAAGTTGGCGCCCACGCCGAGCTCGCCCGCCCACCCGTGGTAGTGGCCGTGGAACTTCAGGATCCGGCTCCGCCCGGTCGCCGCGCGGGCGACGTGCAGCGCGTGCGCCAGGGCGTCGGTGCCCGTGTTCATGAAGGAGGCCATCTCGGCGGACGGGATGAGCTCCACCAGCAGTTCGGCGAGCTCCACCTCGCCCAGCTGCGGGCCCACCCAGTGCAGGTCGGCGACCGCCTGGCTGCGGGTCACCGCCGCGGTCACCCGCGGGTCGGCGTGCCCGATCACGATCGGCCCGTAGCTGAGCAGGTGGTCGATGTAGCGCGTCCCCTCCACGCTCCACAGGTACGCGCCCGACGCCCGGGCGATGACCTCGCCGTACACCGACCGGCCGCCCGCCGACGCGCCCCCCGGGAGCACCGCGGCGGCGCGCGCGAGCATCTCCTGGCGGCCGTCCACCATCGTCACGCTGGACATCAGCCCCTCCTGGTCCGGGGACGGGGTCGGGACCGGCTCGACGCCGAGGACCGGCACGCCGAGGTCGCGGAGGCGATCGAGGATGCCCTCGAGCTCGGCGCCGTCCCGGACGCGCGCGCGCAGCACGCTGCGCGTCTCCGACGGCTCCAGCTCGACGCCGGCGATCGGGGCGACGAAGCGCGTCGTCAGACGCCCCCGCACGACGATCCGATGTGCGCCCTCAGGTCCCATGTCCCACCCGTCCGTTGCGGTTCGGGTCGGACTCTCGGGCGGCCCGGTGCGTCCCCTGTCACCCCGTACGCGGATTCACCCCGGGTGACACCGGGGCGCGCAGCAGGTCCGCCTCGCGGGCGCGGCGCACCGCCTCCGCACGGGTCGACACGCCGAGCTTGCGGAAGATGCGGCGTGTGTGGGTCTTGAGCGTGTTGGGCGACATGTGCAGCGACGCCGCGATCTCGCGCTGGCTCAGGGACCCAGCGAGCAGGCGGAGCACCTCCCGCTCCCGCGCGGACAGGTCGTCGAGAGGTCCCTCGGTGCGCCGGCGCAGCCGCGTCAGGGCGGCGCTGAGCCGGGCGGGCAGGTTCCCGGCGTCCGGGCAGGCGGCCAGCGCGCGCTCGGCGTCGAGCAGCGCCTCGCGCGCGGCGTCCCCCTCGCCCAGCTGCGCGCGGGCGTCCGCGGCGGCCAGCAGCGCCACCGCCTCCTCCAGGCGCCCGCTGCCGCGGCGCGACAGCTCGAGCCCCCGCGCGGCCGCGGCGGCGCCGGCCTCGGCCCGGCCCGCGGCGTTCAGCACGATCGCCTGCGCGATGTGGGCCGCGGACGCGACCCAGTACTCGTCGAGGCCATGGCGGGCGCTCGCCTCGCGCGCCTCGGCGGCGACGTCGCCCGCCTCCTCCGTGCGCCCGGCCTCCGCGAGCACCAGCGCCTCGTGCGACAGCGACCACACCTCCCCGGTCGTGAAGCGGCCCTCGCGCGCCAGCTCCGCGGCGGCGCGGAGCTCGGCGAGCGTCGGGGCGATGGGCGCGCCCCGCCAGTGCCGGGCCATGGCGAGCACGCCCGTCACGACGGGGAGCCACGAGCTGTCGCGGGGGACCAGGTCGACGAGCCGTCGCGAGGCCGCCGCCGCGCCGCCGAGGTCGCCGGTCTGCCAGCGGGCGATCGCCCGCACCAGGGTGCCGGCGCCCCCCGGCCCCAGGCCGTCGGCGAAGGGTCCCGCCGCCGGCAGCTCGTCGGCCCGCGCCCCCCACTCCTCGGCCTCCCGCAGCCGGCCGCCGTAGAGCAGGTTCAGGGCCCGTGCGAACGCCAGCCGGGCGTCCCCCGGCACGGCGCCGGCGGGCAGGGCGTCCAGCCAGCGGGTGACGAGCGCGTCGCGGCCGGACATCACCGCGCCGTACCAGTGCCGCGCGACCAACTCGACCGCGCCCTCGGGCCGCTCGGCGGCCAGGGCGTGGCCGACGGCCTCGAACGGCAGGCCCGCGGCGGTGAACCACTCCGCGGCGCGCGTATGCAGGGCGGGAGCGGTCCCCGGGGCGCGCAGCTCCAGCTCGTGGCGCAGCAGGTCGCGGAACAGATGGTGGTACCGGTACCACTCCCGGCGGCCGTCGAGTGCGAGCAGGAACGCGTTGGTGCGCTCCAGCGCGGCGAGGGCACCCGCCGCCCCGCCGTCGCCGGTCACCGCGTCACACAGGGGTGCGCAGAGGCGGTCGAGCACCGACGTCTTGAGCAGGAAGTCGCGGAGGGCGGGCTCCTGCTGGTCGACCACCTCGGCGCTCAGGTACTCGACGATGGTGCGGTCGTCGCCGGCGAGGTCGGTGACGAACGCCGACGCGTCCGGCACCGACCGCGCGCGCAGGCCCGCGAGGCAGAGCCCCGCCGCCCACCCCTCGGTGCGCGCCCGCAGCACGCGGACGTCGTCGGGCCCGAGCCGGAGCTCCAGGCTCTCGGCGAGCATCCGGCCGGCCTCGGCGTCCGAGAAGGCCAGGTCGGCCGCCCGGATCTCGGCCAGCTCGCCGCTGGCCCGCATGCGCGCGAGCGGCAGCGGCGGGTCGGCTCGCGTGGCGATCACGATGCGCAGGTGCGCCGGCGCGTGCGCGATCAGGAACCCGAGCGCCTCGTGCACCTCGCCCTCCCGCACCAGGTGCAGGTCGTCCAGCACGAGGTTGACGGGGACGGCGAGCTCCTCCAGCTCGTTCACCAGCGCGGGCAACACGTGCCGCACCACGGTCGTGCCCGGCGCGTGCAGGAGAGCCGCCGGACGGCTGCTGAGCCCGGGCGCGGCGGCCGCCAGGGCCCCGACGACGTGCGCCCAGAACCGGGTGGGCTCGTCGTCCTCGCGGTCCAGCGACACCCAGGCCACCGCCTCCCGGTCGGCTCGCCGCGCGCACCAGGAGGCCGCCACCGTCGACTTCCCCCACCCTGCGGGCGCGGCGATCAGCACGAGGCGGGCGGCGGCGGCGTCGAGCCGGCCGAGCAGGGCCGTGCGCTCCACCAGCGGGCGGCGCGACTGGGGCGGCCTCAGCTTCGTCGCGACGAGGACCGGCTCGGAGGACACGGCCAACCCTAAAACGGGGCGGGGGCCCGCTGCACCAGGGCGATCACCCGGGGTGAACCACGGCGCCGGGTGACGGCGGCACCCGGGGACGGACCCAGGCTCGGCGCCACCGGAGACGCCGCCGCTGCGGCCGATCCGCCGACGACTCCCAAGGAGGACACCGTGACCGTCGCCGTCCGCGACGCCGCCCGCCCGACGCCGTTCCCCAGGCGCTGGCGGACCCTCGCCGTGCTGGGCCTGAGCCTGGTCATCATCGGGCTGGACAACACGATCCTGAACGTCGCCCTGCCGACGATGCAGGAGGAGCTCGACGCCTCGGGCTCGACGCTCCAGTGGATCGTCGACGCCTATCTGCTCGTCTTCGCCGGGCTGCTGCTCACCTTCGGCACCCTCGGCGACCGCTTCGGCCGCAAGCTGGCGCTGCAGGCCGGCGTGGCGATCTTCGGCCTCGCCAGCCTGTCCGCCGCCGTGGTCGACTCGGCCGACGGGCTGATCGGGGTGCGGGCGGCGATGGGCGTGGGCGCGGCGCTGATCATGCCGGCCACGCTGTCCATCATCACCAACGTCTTCCCGCGCGAGGAGCAGGCGAAGGCGATCGGCATCTGGGCCGGGATGGCGTCCGTGGGCGTCGGCCTCGGGCCGCTGCTCGGTGGCGCCCTGCTGGAGTTCTTCTCGTGGCAGTCGGTGTTCATGGTGAACGTGCCGATCGCGCTGGTCGCGTTCGCGGCGGGCGTGCGGCTGGTGCCCGAGAGCCGTGACCCACGGCCCGGCGCCTTCGACCTGCCCGGCGCCGCGCTGTCGATCGCCTCGCTGGGCGTGCTGGTGTGGGGGATCATCGAGGCGCCGTCCCGCGGCTGGACCGACGAGGCCGTGCTGGGTGCGTTCGGGCTCGCCCTCGTCGCGGCCGTCGCCTTCGTCGTGCGCGAGCGCACCGCCGCGCAGCCGATGCTCGACCTCGGCTACTTCCGCAACCCGCGGTTCAGCGTGGCGTCGGTCGCCGTCGCGCTCTCGTTCTTCGCGCTCTTCGGGGCCGTCTTCGCGCTGACGCAGTACCTGCAGTACGCCAAGGGCTTCAGCCCCCTGGAGGCGGGAGCGGCGATGGTGCCGGTCGCGGCCGGCCTGATGGGGGGCGCCGTCACGAGCCCGCGCCTCACCGCGCGGCTCGGCACCACCCGCGTGGTCGCCATGGCGCTGGTGGGCGTGGGCGTCCTGCTCGCCACCGCCCTCCTGTGGACGCCCGACACGCACGTGGTCGTGGTCGGCGGATGGCTGCTCGTCACCGCCGCGGCCATGGGGTGGGTGATGGGCCCCACGACGGACGCGGTCATGGGCGCCGTCCCCAAGGACCGGGCCGGGGTGGCCTCGGCGATGAGCGACGTCACCCGCCAGGTGGGCGGGGCCCTCGGCGTCGCGGTGATCGGGTCGCTGGTGTCCACCTTCTACGGCCACCGGCTGTCCGACGCGGCCCCGCTGGCCGACCCCGCCGCCCAGGAGGCGGCCGAGGAGTCGATCGGCGCGGCCGTGATGGTCGCCGGGGCGCTGGGCGGCGACGCCGGCGCCCGTGTCGCGGACGCCGCCGCGACGGCCTACACGGAGGCGATGGGCCTGGGCTTCCTCGCCGCGGGCGCCGTCGCCGTCGCCGCCGCCGTGCTGACCTGGCGCCGCCTCCCGGCGACCGACCTCGCCGCGCCGCCGGAGCCCGCCGTCCCCGTCGACGACGCCCTGCTGCCGCCGGCGCCGCAGCCGACCGGCGTCGCCGGGTGAGCCGGGCGTGACGCGGCGACGGGGCGACCCGGGCGTGACCCACGCGCCCGGGCCGCCCCGCGTCGCGACCGCGGCGGGGCGGGTGGCGGCCCGGACCCCGCCGCTCATGTCGCCGCCCCGCCGCGCCGTAGCATGGGACGGATGCGGTCCCTGCCGGCCGCGCGCCCCCCTCCCCCACCCCGGCGATGATCGAGACCGTCAACCACCTGCTCGGCGCGCTGGGCATCCTGGCGCAGATCGCCATCGTCGCGATCGTGGTGCTGGCCGTCGTCGCCCGCCTGCGACCGGGCCCGGTCGGCCGCGTGCTGGGGACGCCGGCGGCGCTGATGCGGCAGGCGCTGTGGACGGCGTGGATCGTCGCCGCCGTGGCGACGGCCTCCTCGCTGTACCTGTCGGAGATCGCCGACTACGTGCCCTGCCGGCTGTGCTGGTTCCAGCGGATCGCGATGTACCCGCTCGCGGTGGTGCTGCTGGTGGGCGCCGTCCGTCGCGACCGGCGGGTGGTGGCCTACGCCGCCGCGTTTCCCGTGGTCGGCGCGGCGATCGCCGCGTACCACATCTACATCGAGCGCAACCCGGAGGCAGAGAGCCAGGCCTGCCGCCTCTCCGGCGCGCCGTGCTCCACCAAGTGGATCGAGGAGTTCGGCTACCTCACGATCCCGACGCTCGCCCTGACCGGGTTCGTGCTGATCGGCCTCCTGCTGGCGGTCGTGCACGTCGCCGGGCGACGCGCCGAGGCCTGAGGGCGGGCCCCGGTGGAGGCCGGAGGTCCATGATCCGGGGCAGGTGTCCCCGGCGCCAGGGGACGGCCGTGCCCGCGCACCGAGGAGCCGCATGACCCCGCCCGCCCCCCTCTCCGTCCTGGACCTGGCCTCGGTCGGCGAGGGCGAGTCGATCCGCGAGGCCCTCGAGGGGAGCGTCCGGCTGGCGCAGCGGGCCGAGGAACTGGGCTACCGGCGCGTCTGGTACGCAGAGCACCACAACATCGAGTCGATTTCGTCCTCGGCGACCGCGGTGCTCATCGCACACGTCGCGGCCCACACCGAGCGCATCCGGCTGGGCGCCGGCGGGGTGATGCTGCCCAACCACCCGCCGCTGGTGATCGCGGAGCAGTTCGGGACCCTCGCGGAGCTGCACCCCGGCCGGATCGACCTCGGCCTGGGACGCGCGCCGGGGACCGACGGGAACACGATGCGCGCGCTGCGCCGGGACCCGGCGGCCGCGGACACCTTCCCCCAGGACGTCGTGGAGCTGCAGGGGTACCTGAGCGGCGACACGGCCATCCCGGACGTCCACGCGATCCCCGGGCGGGGCACCCTCGTGCCCCTGTACATCCTCGGGTCGTCGCTGTTCGGCGCGCAGCTCGCGGCCGCGCTCGGTCTGCCCTACGGGTTCGCCTCGCACTTCGCGCCGGCCGCGCTGCACGACGCGGTCGCGATCTACCGCGAGCGGTTCCGCCCGTCGGCGCAGCTCGAGCGGCCGTACGTGATCGCCGGCGTGAACGTGGTGGCGGCGGACACCGAGGAGGAGGCGCGGCGGCAGCTGGAGCTGCGGCGGCGCGTGGTGGCGCGCGCCATCTTCAGCCGGCCGGGTCACCGGCTCGACGCGCGGGAGGTGGAGGCGGTGCTCCGCATGCCGCAGGGGCGGCACGTCGACGAGATGCTCACCTACACGGCCGTGGGCACGGCGGACGCGGTACGGCGGTACCTGGACGCGTTCCGGGACGACGTCGGCGCCGACGAGCTGATGACCGTGCACCAGGCCGAGGGCGTGGAGGGCCGGCTGCGGTCGCTGGAGCTGGTCGCCGGGGCGCTCGCGCACCGGTGAACGGGGGCCGCGAGGGGGGCCGGCGCCCGTCGTGACACTCCACGTCGCGCACACCGCGGACCTGCCCCGCGCCGACCTCGCGGCGGCCCGCGCGCTGCTGTTCGAGGTCTTCGACGACATGACGGACGACGACTGGGAGCACTGCCTGGGCGGCGTGCACGCCCTCGTGCGCGAGGGGGACGCCGTCGTGGGCCACGCGGCGGTGGTGATGCGCCGCCTGCTGCACGGCGGGCGGGCGCTGCGCACGGGGTACGTCGAGGGCGTGGCGGTGCGGCGCGACCGGCGCGGGCGGGGCCACGGCGGCCGCCTGATGAGCGCGATCGAGGCGGTGATCCGCGGCGCGTACGAGGTCGGCGCGCTGGGCGCGACCGACGAGGCCGTGACGTTCTACGCGCGCCGCGGGTGGGCGCGCTGGCGGGGGCCGACGCACGCGCTGACGCCGCAGGGCGCCGTCCGCACGCCGGAGGACGACGACGCCGTCTTCGTGCTGCCGGTGGGGACCGCCCTCGACCTGGACGGGTTCCTCATGTGCGACTGGCGCGACGGCAGCCCCTGGTAGGGGCCGTCCCCACGCCGCCGGGCCGCGGCCCGGGCTGCACCACTCCGCGATCGGGTCGCGGCCGCGCGCCCTCAGTCCGCCCCGTCGAACGCGGCGTCCAGGGGCATCGCCGCCGACAGCAGGGGCGACGCGGTGGCCGGGTCGTCCTGGTCGCAGACGAACAGCAGGTCCATCACGCCGGTGTCGATCGACGCGTGCAGGCCCTCCACCTTCCAGCGGCGGTCGACCGTGCGCAGCCGGTGCACCTCCCCCCGCGGCGACAGCGTCCCGACGACGGAGCCGTGGATCGCGCCGTCCGCGCCCGCGCCGGGGTCGGGGGGCGCCTCGGCCGACGCCGTGAACACCACGAGCTCGTTGCCGAGCGGGGTGGCGTCGCTGAACGCCAGGGCGACGCCGTCCAGGGTCCCCAGCTCGTACCGCCGCACGTCCGCGAGGTCGCCCGGGTCCAGTGCGCCGTCGCCGGTGACGGCGTCGATGACCCGCTCCAGGTCGAGCTCCGCCACCGCGTTGCGCGCCTGCGGGTCGTTGCCGCGGTTGAACAGCCACACCCGTCCCCGCATCACCGCGGCGCCCTCGACGTTGAGGTGATGGATGCGCTCGGCCAGCCGCGCGTAGAGCCGTGACAGGTCGATCGTGCGGGGGGCGCCCACCAGCTCGCCGTCCGCCGCCAGCGGCCACGCGAACCCGCGGTCGCGGCCCGGCTCCGATCCCGAGCCCAGGCCGAGCAGCGCCCCGAACGGCGCGCCGTGGAAGGGCGGCAGCACCGTGAGGGCCTCGAGGTCGGGCTTGCCGCCGCCCCCGTGGCCCTCCCCCTCCGTCCGCTCGGGCAGCGCGCGCACGAGCCGGCCGGGCCCGGGGTCGGAGAGGTGGAACACGCCGAGCTGCGGCATCTCGTCGCCGATCACGTAGACGACGTCCCCGCGCCGGACGACGCCGCTGGCGCTGGTGATCCGCGGCGAGTGCTGCGGGCCCGCGGGGGCGTCCAGGTCCAGATCGCGCAGGGGCCGCAGCGCGAGCGGCGGGAGCTCCTCGAGGTGCGCGCGACGGACGTCCACGCCCCCTCCCTACCCGCCGGGGTCGCATTAGGCTCGCGGGCATGGGACACCGCACGGCCTACCCCCCCGGCACGTTCTCCTGGGTGGAGCTCGCCACCAGCGATGCCGCCGCCGCGGCCGACTTCTACCGGGGCCTGTTCGGCTGGCGCCTCGAGAGGCCCGACGACGCCGGCCGCGCGCTGTTCCGCCTGGACGGGGACGTGGTGTGCGGCATGTGCGAGCTGCCCGAGGACATGCGCGCGCGGGGCGTGCTGCCGGCCTGGACGAGCCACGTCACCGTGGCGGACGCCGACGGGGCCGCCGCGCGGGCGGCGGAGGCGGGCGGGGCGGTGGTGGCCGCGCCCTCCGAGGCGGGGGACGACGGGCGGACCGCCCTGCTGCGCGACCCGCAGGGGGCGGTGCTCGGCGTGTGGCAGCCGCGGGGACGCTCCGGCGCGGACCGGGTCAACGACCCGGGCTGCCTGTGCATGAACGAGCTGGTGACCACCGACCCGGCGTCGGCGCGGGGCTTCTACGGCCGCGTGTTCGGGTGGACCTCGGAGGACGTGGACGCCGGCGACGGCGCGCCGGTCGCGTTCCTGTTCAACGACGGGGCGATGAACGGCAGCGTGTTCGCCGCCGCGGGCGCGACGCCGGCCCACTGGCGCCCCTGCATCACCGTGGAGTCCACGGAGGCGGCGACCGGTCGCGTCCGCGCGCTGGGCGGCGTCGTCGTGCACCCGGGGCTGCCCCTGCCGGACGGCAGCCTCGCCCTGGTGCGTGATCCCCAGGGCGCGGTGCTGTCGCTGTTCGCGGGCGAGACGGACCCGTAGCGCGCCGGGCGCGCCCCCGCGGCCATGGGCGAGAGGGGCGCGCGGCGCGTGCCGGGTCAGCCGCGCGCGGCGAGGTCGGCCGACTGCATCTGCACGTCGAACTCCTGCCGGCGCAGGTGCGTGCCGTCGACGCCCGCCTCCCGGAACGCGCGGGGGAGCCGCGCGGTCACGAAGCGCTCCAGCGACTCCCGGGTGTCCCAGACGCTGACCATCCGCCAGCCGCCGTCCAGGGCGCCGCCCATCACGTGCAGGGCGCCGGTCGGGGGCACGGGGCCCGTCTCCCGCAGCGCCGCCAGGATGCGCTCGGTGTCGTCGCGCGTCTGGCCGGGGTTGTCGATGACCATGCAGATCGCCATGTCCGCTCCTCGTGTCGATGCCGTGCGGGTGGCACCGACGCTACGGCGGGGTCCCGGCGCCGCCCTCCGTGGTGCTGCGCAATCGCCACGGAGGAACGGACCGGTCAGTGGGCGCGGCCCCGTGCCCAGGTGGCGAGCTGGGTGCGGTTGCCCGCGCCCGTCTTCCGCAGGGCGCTGCGCACGTGGCTCTCCACCGTGCGCACCGACAGATGGAGGCGCGCGGCGATCGCCCTGTTGGCGAGGCCGGCGGCCACCAGCTCGGCCACCTCGCGCTCGCGGGCGCTGAGGCCGGCGTCGCCGGCGGCGGCCACGGAGGCCGGCCGCGGCGTGCCGCCGCCGCCGCCGCCGCCGCCGAAGGCCAGCGCGGCGGCCTCGGCGACGGGCAGTCGCGCGCCCTCGCGCCAGAGGTCCGCGACGCGGGCCCCGACGACCCCCTCCGCGCGGCGCCGTACCCGCTCCACCCGGTCGACGACGTGCGGTGGGAAGCGCCCTCCGACGCGCTCGCGCAGCGCCGTGGCCGCGGCGGCGACGCGGATGGCGCGGGCCGGGTCGGACGCGGCGAGGACGGCCGCCTGGCCGCAGAGCGCCATCGGCAGCAGGGTGGTGTCGCGGGAGGGCGTCAGCAGCTCCACGGCACGGCGCAGGTGCCGGGTCGCCCCCGCGGGATCGCCGGACTGCTCGGCGATCAGGCCGAGCCAGGTGTGCGCCGCGCCCTGCCCCCACCCGTCGCCGGAGGCGGCGCCCAGCGCCCGCGCCTCCTCGCCCCGCCGCCGCGCGGCGAGGAGGTCGCCCGAGGTCGCCGCCACCGCGCACAGGCCCACCGCGGCGCGCGTCTCCCCGAACCGGTTGCCCGTCGCGCGGTGCCCCTCGCGGGCGGCGAGGAACCGGTCGTGGGCCTCCTCGCCCCGCCCGAGGAACAACCGCGACAGGCCGGCGAAGAAGTGGGCCCAGGCGACGATGCCGGGCTCGCCCACCCGCTCGCCCAGGGTGACGGCCTCCTCCAGGTGCGCGCGGGCCGCCTCGGGCTCCATCCGCAGCGCGGCGAGCTGACCGGCCGCCACCAGCCCCGCGGCGCGGTCGCGGCCCCCCTCCGGGCACCGCTCCAGCAGCAGGCGCGCCAGGCGCAGGCCGTCCTCCTGCGCGAACCGGAAGAACAGGTCGCGCAGCCCCGCGAGCAGCCGCAGCCCCGCGCACGGGTCGAGCGCGACGGCGCGCTCGACGGCCGCGCGGACGTTGTCGACGTCGTCGTCGAGCGCGTTGACGCCGCGCTGGTCGCCCGTCCGGATCCAGTCGTCGAGCGCGCGGGCGGCGAGCGCCTCCAGGTGCCGCAGGTGCCGCAGGCGCGCGGCGTCCAGCTCCCCCGACTCCAGCAGCAGCTCGGCGGCGCGCTCCCGGACCGCCTCAAGCAGCCGGTACCGCGTCCGCCCGCCGGCGACCGGCGTCGCCTGCACCAGCGAGCGGTCGACCAGGCGCGCCAGCACGTCCAGGTCCTCGGTGCCCGCCACCGCCAGCGCGGCCGCGGCGTCGAACGTGCCCGCGAACACGGACAGGGCGGCGAGCGCCGCCCGGTCGCCCTCGCCGAGCAGCGCGAGGCTCCAGTCGACCGTCGCCCGCAGGGTGCGGTGACGGCCCGGGGCGAGCCTGCTCCCGCCGCCCAGGACACCGCCACCGGAGCCCAGGCGCTCCAGGATCTCCGCGGGCGTCAGCACGCCCACCCGGGCCGCCGCCAGCTCGATCGCCAGCGGGAGCCGGTCGAGGCGCTCGCAGAGCCGCCGCACGAGGTCCTCGTCCGGTCCGGCGGGCAGGAACCCCGGATCGCGCAGCCGCGCGCGCTCGGCGAACAGCCGCGCGGCGTCCGCGGGCGGCAGCGGCTCCAGTCGGTGCACCGCCTCGCCCTCCACGCCCAGCGGCTCGCGGCTGGTGGCGAGCACGCGCACCCCCGGGCACGCCGGCAGCAGGGCCGCCACCAGCCGGGCGGCGCCGTCCACCACGTGCTCGCAGCCGTCGAGGACCAGCAGCATCCGGCGGTCGGCGAGGGCGCGCGCCAGCGCGGCGGCCGGCGGGTCCCCGGGTGGCGCGGTCACCGCGAGGGCGCGGGCGGCCTCCGCGGCGACGCCGCCCGGCGCGGCCACCGGCGACAGGTCCACCCACCGGACGCCCTCCGGCCAGCGGGCCGGGCGGTCGCGCGCCGCCTCCCGGGCGAGGCGCGTCTTGCCGACGCCGCCCGGACCGGCGAGCGTCACCAGCCGCCGGCGGCCGAGCGCCTCGTCGAGCGCGGCGCGCTCCCGGGCACGGCCGACGAGCGCCGTGAGGGGGACTCCCGGGACGGCCGTGCCCGAGTCCGCGCCCTCGCCCCGGTCCGTCACCACGTCCCCGCCGTCGTCGGCCATCCGATGCCGTGATCCTCGCGCCGGCGCGCGCGCGGGCGCAACGCGCGCGTGCCCGGTCATGCGGCGTCGTCGCCGCGCGGACGCCCGCGCCGCCCGATCGGGAGGACGCCCCGCGGCCGCCGCCGGCTGCGGTAGCGTCGCCCCGATGCCCCGCGCACGCGACCAGCTGGAGCTCGACGCCGGCGGCCGGACGATCACCATCACCAGCCCGGGCAAGGTGATGTTCCCGGAGCACGGGGAGACCAAGGCCGACCTGGCGCGGTACTACCTGGCGGTCGCCGAGCCGCTGATGCGCACCGTGCGGGACAGGCCCACCCTGCTGCAGCGCTTCCCCAACGGCGCCACCGGGCCGTCGTTCTTCCAGAAGCGCATCCCCGACACGGCGCCCGAGTGGCTGCGCACCACGATCGTGTCCACGCCCAACGGCACGACCTCCCGCGCGATCGTGATGGCCGACGTCGCGCACGTGCTGTGGGCGGCCAACCAGGGCTGCCTGGGGTTCCACCCGTGGCCGTACCGGGCGTCGGCGCCCGAGGTCACGGACGAGCTGCGGCTCGACCTCGACCCCTCGCCGGGCGTCACCTTCCCGATGGTGCAGGAGGCCGCGTCCGAGGTGCGGGAGTTCCTGCGGGAGGTGGGCATCACGGCGTGGCCGAAGACCACCGGCAACCGCGGGCTGCACCTGTACGTGCGCGTGGCGCCGGGGTGGGACTCGTTCGCCGTGCGGCAGGCGGCGGTGTCCGTGGCCCGTGAGATGGAGCGGCGGCGGCCCGATCTGATCACGGGCGCGTGGTGGAAGGAGGAGCGCGGCCGGCGTGTGTTCGTCGACTTCAACCAGAACGCACCGCACAAGACGGTGTTCGGCGCCTGGTGCGTCCGGGCCCGGCCCGGGGCGCAGGTGTCGGCGCCCTTCCGGTGGGACGAGCTGCCGGGCATCGATCCGGACGCCCTCTCGGTGCGCACCGTGCCCGCGCGCCTGGAGCGCCTCGGTGATCCGTGGGACGGGATCGACGACGCCGCCGCCTCGATCGCCCCGCTGGTGGAGCGCTACCGGGCCGACCTCGCGGCCGGGATCCCCGACGCGCCCTGGCCCCCCGTCTACCCGAAGATGCCGGACGAGGCCCCACGGGTGGCGCCCAGCCGCGCCCGCCGCCGGCCCGACGGGGAGTAGGTGGCGCGCCGCAGCGCCGGGCTGCTGCTGTTCCGGCGGCGCCCCGGGGGCCCGGAGCTGCTGATCGCGCACATGGGCGGTCCCTTCTGGCGCAGCCGGGACGCCGGGGCCTGGTCGATCCCCAAGGGGGAGCACGGCGACGACGAGGACCCGCTGGAGGCCGCCCTGCGGGAGTTCACCGAGGAGATCGGGCGCCCGCCGCCGGACGGGCCCACCCTGACGCTCGGCGAGTTCCGGCAGCGCGGGGGCAAGCGCGTCACGGTCTTCGCGCGCGAGGGCGACATGGACGTGGCGGAGATCCACAGCGCCACCTTCGAGGTGGAGCTGCCGCGCGGCTCCGGCCGGATGGTGTCGTTCCCCGAGGTCGACCGCGCGGAGTGGGTCGACCCCGACCGCGCGCGCGTGCTGCTCGTGGGCGGGCAGGTGCCGGCCGTGGACGCCCTGCTGGCGGTGCTCGCGGGGGGGTGAGCCGGGCCGGGGCCGCCCGGGCCTCAGCCGAGGCCTGTGCCGCAGCGTGCGGCGGCGGCGTGTGTACCGGCCATCACGGTGCCGGGACGGTTCGCCGCTCGTCGCCGGCCGCGACCCGCAGCGTCGCGGCCCGCCCGGCGACCGGGACGCGCAGCCGGACCACGCCGGGGCCGCCGACCGCCCGGCGCGTCCGCCCGCCCCGCCGCCCGTCCGCCCGCACGACGACCGCCGCGCGGCGGGCCAGGCAGACGTCCACGGTGAGGCCCGCGGGATGGCGCCGCGCACGCACGTCGCCGAGCAGGGCGCCCCCGGACTCCACCCGGGTGGCGAAGGTGCGCCGGCCGACGTTGCCCGCCCGGTCGCGGACCGTGACCTCGCCGCAGAACACGCCGCGACGCGTGAAGACGTGGGTGGCCGCGGGCGTGATGGCGCCCGGTAGGCCGTCCCCGAACCGCCACCGGAAGGAGGTGGGGCGCAGGCCCGCCGAGGACCCGTCGGCCGCCACGCGGTCCGCGCTCGTGCCCGCGTCGAACGCGGCGAGGGCGCCGCGCCGCACGCGGGGCGCGGCCTGGCGCAGGACCACGCGGGGGGGCGTGCGATCGAGGACCACCTCGTCACGCACCGTGGTCACGTGGCCCACCCGGTCCCGCGCCGCGACCACGACCGATTTCACGCCGTCGGCACCCCCGAGGCGCACCGGGTGGCGGGCGCCGGCGACGGCCGGCCGGGGGACGCCGTCCACGGTGACGCCGGCGATGCCGCTGGCGGCTCCCGGCACGCCCGGCGGGTCGGGATCGGTGAGGGTGCGCAGGTGCACCGAGGTCGCCCGCGTGCCCACCGCCCCGGCGCCGCCCGCCACGACGGCCACCACGACGGGGTCGCGGGCGTCGTGGCGCGCGGGGGAGGAGGGTGCCCCGTACGGACCGGGCTCGGGAGGGCCGGTGTCGACGCCCCGGCAGTTCTCGAAGGGGCCGCTGATCCAGGGGGCGGGGGCGCTGCCCGGTGCCCGCTCCACCCCGCGGACGCGAAAGCGGTACACGTGCCCGTCCGTCAGGTCGGCGAAATCGGTCGCGTCCCGCGGGGCGTACGGCCGCGGCCCGAACCGCAGGTGTGCCGGTGGCGCCACGTCCGGGCCGTAGGGCCCCGAGCCGTCCACCGCCGGCAGCACCTCGTGCAGTCGGACGGCGCCGGTCGTCAGGTCGCTGATCTCCACCTGGTACGACCGGCACCGGGTCATCGCGGGCGCCGTCCACGTGATCCGCTGGGCGGGATCGAGCACCGCCTCGGGACGCAGGTCGGGCGCGCTGCCGATGAACTCCGGCACGGGGGCGAGCACCGGGGGGTCCACGGGTGCGGGGGTCGCGACCGGCGCGAGCAGGAGCGCCACCAGCGCGCACACCGTCGCCGTGCATGGAACCCGAGCGCCGATCATCGCCCCCTCGCCGTGCGTCGTACGGCAGTCTCCCCGCCCGGCTCGGCCGCCGTAGGTCTCTCGGCCGATCCTCACCGAGGCTTTACCGCCGGCCCCCGCCGGCCTCATGGCGAGGGCGGGACGCGGCGAACCTCCCGCGTGACCGGGGTGCCGGGGGGCGGCCCGGGGAGGAAGGCGCCGGATCCGCCGTCGTCGCCGCGCGTTGACCCCCTCCGGGGCAGGGCCATAGGGTCGGCGCATGGGGAGCCGCCGCTGGCCAGGGGGTGCGGGGACGGGCGTCGTCGCGGGCGCGCTGCTGATGCTCGCCGGCGCCGCGCAGGGCGTCGCCCAGGTGCCCGGGTCGGACGCGTTCATCGAGCAGACCACGTTCACCCTGCCGGCCGGGCACTCGGGGGACGCCGTTGCGCGGTGCCCCGCCGGGACCCGCGTCACCGGGGGCGGGGTCAACACCACCAACGGACCCGCCCCGTCGTCGGGGCGGCACTACGTCATCCAGATGTCGAACCCGCTCGACGAGACCGGTCAGATCGCGCTGACCGGCGACGGTGACGTTGCGCGCCTCTGGTACGCGTACGTCCGGAACGAGTCCGACGAGCCGCGCGACTTCCGGGTGTTCGCGCTCTGCTCGGCCACGTCCGACGCGACGCTGCAGGTGGACGTCGGCGGGCCCACCACGTTCATCGCCTTCGGCGCCGTCTGCCCGAGGGGCACGCGCGTGACGGGAGGCGGCGCGGGCAGCACGGGCCCCGCGCCCGGCGGCCCGGGGGAGGCGCGGTACGTCCTGCGCGCCAGCGGTCCGGGCGGGATCGGGAACGAGACGTCCCGCGACGGCATGCCCGCCACCGACTGGAGCGCCTACTTCACGAGCCCCGCCCCGCAGACCTTCGTGGCGATGGCGCTCTGCTCGCCGACCAGCGACGCCCTCATCCGCGAGAGCAGGTACGACCTCCCGGCCACCCCCGCCTCCGGCGCCACGACGGCCAGCTGCACCGCGGGCCGGCGGATCGTGGGGGGTGGCGTGACCAGCGGTGCCGGCATCCTCCAGCTGAGCGGACCGCAGGACGAGACGGGGCTGACGGCCAACACCGAGGACGGGGACGTCGCGCGGCACTGGTACGGCTACGTGCACAGCACATTCGCCTCGCCGGAGCCCTTCCAGGTCCGTGCCCTCTGCGCGAGCGACCCTCCGGCACCGCCACCCCCGGCCGGCGGTGGCGCGACCCCGGGCCCGGGCACCGGCGGCACGCCGACGGGCACGCCCACGCCGGCGGGGACGCCCGCGCCGGCGCGCTGCGCGGGTCGCCCCGCGACGATCCGCGGCACGGCGGGGCCCGACGCCCTGCGCGGCACCGCGCGCCGTGACGTCATCTCCGCCGGCGCCGGCGCGGACCGGGTCTTCGCCCTCGGCGGGGACGACCTCGTGTGCGGCGGGGCGGGGGCCGACACCCTGGCGGGCGGCCCCGGCGCGGACCGGATGCTCGGCGAGGGCGGCGCCGACGTGCTGACCGGCGGGGCCGGACGCGACCTCCTGCTGGGCGGTGCGGGTGCGGACCGGCTCCTCGGCGGCGCGGGCCGCGACGCGCTGCTCGGCGGGGCCGGGCGCAACGTGGTGCGCCAGTAGGCACCCGGCCCCGGCCGGCCCGGCCCCTAGCGCAGCAGGTCGTGCTCCCGGTCGGCGATGGACGCGCGCAGGCCCGGCAGCTCCAGCAGGTGCTCCAGTCGGGCGCGGATGCGGTCGACCGCGTCCGGGGCGTTCGCGCCGTCACCGCGACCCGCATGCGCCTCGGTGGCGACGCGGCCGAGCCCGCGCACGATCTGCGCCACGTGGGACGCCCGGAAGCGGACCGAGACGGACGCCTCGTGGCGGGCCCGTGGGGACGCCTCCTCCACCTCCGCGTCGCCCCGCAGCAGCGATGCGGCCCGCGCAGCGACGTCCACGCGGTCGGCGATGACGCCCTCCGCCAGCCGGCAGCGACCCCGGGCCGCCGCGACGTCCTCGCCGAGGACGTCCTCGGCGGCGTACAGGCCGATGAGCATGAGCCGCAGCTCCGCGCCGGTCAGCGTGACGGGGTCGAGCAGTTGGTCGGTCACGAGCCTCCTCCGGGGTCACCGTGCTCTCGGCGCCCCCGTACCCCGTCCTGAGCGGCGCAGCGCGCGGCGCCGCCGGCGCCGGCGGTCACCCCCGGTCGGCGGCCTCCGTGAGCGCCGCCACGTCGAGCTTGCCCATCCCCAGCATGGCGGCCATCGCGCGCTGCGCGCGCGCCGGGTCGGGGTCGGCGATGAGCTCGGGAAGCACCTCGGGGATGATCTGCCACGACAGCCCGAAGCGGTCCGTCAGCCAGCCGCACGGGCCGTGGCGACCGCCCTCGCCGAGGGCGTCCCAGTAGCGGTCGACCTCCTCCTGGTCCCGGCAGAACACCTGGAACGACACCGCCTCGTTGAAGGTGAACTGCGGACCGCCGTTGAGGGCCAGGAAGGGACGCCCGCGCAGCCGGAACAGCACCGTCATCACCGCGCCGGCGGGGCCCGGGCCCGCGTCGCCGTAGCGGGTGGTCTGCAGGATCTCCGCGTCGTCGAACAGCCCCGTGTAGAAGCGCGCCGCCTCCTCGGCCCGGGTGTCGAACCACAGGCACGGTGTGATGTCGCTCATGTCGCCCCCTGGCGTGGTGTCCCGTCAAAGGGGGGACGGCGCGCGCCGCGGGGAATCATCGCCTGCGCGTGGCCGTGTGCGCGGGCCGGTGCGGGGGTACGCCCCGGCACCGCCCGCCGGGCGGGACCGGCACGGGACCAGGGGGACGACATGGCGACCGAGACGAGCGGTCTGCGGGACATGAAGGTGGACGACCTTCGCAAGCGCGCGCGGGAGATGGACGTCAGCGGCGCGTCGTCGATGAAGAAGGACGAGCTGATCGCGGCGATCGAGAAGGCCGGCGGCGCGGGCGGGCGGGGCACCGGGTCCGCGGGTGGGCAGGGCAGCGGGACCGCGGCCCGGCGGGCCGGCGGTGCCGGGGACATGAAGGCGGCGATCGAGCAGGCGACGGAGCTCCACCGGGAGGAGGAGCGCCTCGTCAAGGAGCTGCACACGCGCGAGCGGGAGCAGCTGAAGCAGGCGCCGGTGAGCGGCGACGTGCGCAAGAAGGTCGAGGAGCTGATCGCCCAGGAGGAGCGGGCGATCAAGGACATGCACGCCCAGATCCGGGCGCTGATGAAGGACGGCGCCTAGCCCCACGGGGCGGGGGGGCGGCCGCGGGGCCGCCCCCTCCACGACGCTCAGGCCGCCGCCGGGGCCCTGACGTGCAGGTCGGTGGCGATCGCGATCGCCGGCGACACGCTGCGCGCGTTGGGGCAGCGGGCCGCGTGCACCGCGTGCACGTCCTCCGCGGCACCGCGGTGCTCCTCGTCGAGCGCGAGGTCGTATGCCACGTGGACACGGCGGAGCACCAGGACGCCGTCGTCGTCGGGCTCCACGGTGCCCGTGGCGGTGCCCGAGAGGGCGTCCGGCGACACGGGCACGCGCGCGCGCAGCAGGGACCCGGCGAACGTGCCGATGAGGCACCCCCCGATGGAGGCCACCAGGTAGTCGAGGGTCGACGGCAGCGGCCGAGGGGGCGCCGCCCGGTAGTGCGCGGCGACCGCGCCGTGCATGCCGAAGCGGATCGTGGTCTCGTCCGGGGGCAGATCCGCCTCGCGGTCGAGGCTCTTCGAGCCGGGGATCATGCGCAGGGGCACCGAGACGTCGAAGGCGGGCATGGCGTGTCTCCTGAGGATCCGGTGGGCGTCGCCGGCGTCGGCGTGGCGGGGATCATGCCGGGTCGGCGGCGGGTAACCACGGGGGCACAACGAGCGGGGGGTGCGGGATGGGACGCTGCGAGGTGTGCGGCAACGAGTACGACATGGCGTTCGAGGTCGTCACCGCCGGCCACCGTCACGTGTTCGACAGCTTCGAGTGCGCGATCCATCGCCTGGCGCCCCGCTGCGAGCACTGCGGGTGCACCGTCATCGGGCACGGCACGCAGGTGCGCGGCCGCTTCTTCTGCTGCGCGCACTGCGCGTCGATGGCCGAGGGCACGGGCGCCGTCGCCGACCGCGCGGACTGATCGGCGGCCGGTCGCGCCGGCGCCCTACGGGGCCGCGCGCGCCCCGCCGGAGACGTCCGTGAGCGCCCACCCCGCGGCGGCCGGCGCCAGGTGCAGCAGGGCGTAGGGCCGCCGGAGCACGGCCCGTGCCACGTTGCGCACCGGCACCCCGCCCGGCGTCACCCCCGCCGGCGCCCCGAGGTGCGCGTGGCCGTGCAGCACCACGTCGGCGCCGGCGGCGTCGACCGCATCGGCCAGCAGGTGGCTCCCGAGGAACGGGAACAGCGCGGGCGGCTCGCCACGCAACGTGTCCTCCACGGGCGCGTAGTGCAGCAGCGCGACCCGCGCGTCGCCGTCGATGCCCGCGAGCGCCCTGCCCGCCGCGGCGGCGGCCTCGCGCCCGTGCCGCACGAAGTCCTTCATCTCGGGCTCGCCAAAGTCGGCCGCGCAGGCGCCGCGGAAGCCTCCGCCGAACCCCTTCGCCCCGCCCACCGCCAGGCGCCGGCCGGCGACGGGGAGCACGACCCCCTCGCCCTCCAGCACGGCGACCCCGCCGTCCTCCAGGATCGCGCGCACCTCGTCGGGGCGCCCGGCGTCGTGGTCGTGGTTGCCCAGCACGGCGACCACCGGGAGGGCGAGCCCGCCCAGCACGGAGGCGAGCGCCCGGGCCTCCGAGGGACGCCCGCGATCGGTCAGGTCGCCCGCCAGCAGCAGCACGTCCGCCCGGTCCGCAAGCCCCGCGAGCTCGGCCGCGAGCGCCCCGCCCCCGCGGCCCACGTGGATGTCGCCGACCGCGGCGATGCGGATGACGCCGTCGGGCACGCCGCCGGGTTCCCGCCACCGGCCGCCGCGCAAACGGCGGTGCGGGGCCCGCTACGCGGAGGGCGTGCGCGCCCGGTCGCGCCGGCTCCCGGCGGGCGTGCCGCGCACGAAGCCGCGCAGCACGTCGCAGAACTCGTCCGGGGCGGTGAACAGCGGCAGGTGCCCCTTGTCCTCGAAGGCCACCAGGCGCGCGTCGGGGAGCGACGCGGCCAGGTACTCGGCGCCGGCGAACGGCACGATCAGGTCGGCGCGCCCGTGGGTGACGAGGGTGGGCACGGCCACCCGCCCCAGCACCGGGCCCACGTCGATGTCCGGGTCGGGGTCGTAGAAGCTCAGCACGGTCTCCGGGGGCAGCCGCATGCCGCGCGCCAGCAGATCGCGCTGCAGCTCGCCGGCGCCGGGCTCGGTGAAGATGTAGGTGGCGAGCACACGCAGCAGCTCCTCGACGTCACCGCGCTCGTGCGCCCGCGGGCACTCCACCCAGTAGCCCGAGAACGACTCCAGGCCCTCGAAGCCGCCCTCCAGCAGGGGGCAGCCCACGGTGACCAGGCGGGTGAGCAGTTCCGGCCGCTCGGCGGCGAGGTGGATCAGCAGGTTGCTGCCGCGCGAGAGCCCGACGCCCACCACGGGGCCGCCCAGGTCCTCGATGACCGCGGCCACGTCGCGCGCGTGCTCCCGCAGGGGGAAGGGGCGCATCAGCGGGTCCGAGTCGCCCGTGCCGCGGCAGTCGACGGTCACCACCCGGAACTCCTGGCACAGCCGGTCGAGCAGCGGCTGGAACATCTCCAACCCGTAGACGAGCGGGTTCACCAGCAGCAGGGTCTGATCGCCCCCGCCGTGTCGGTAGTAGGCGATGCGCGCCCCGTCGCGCACCACCATGCACTGGTGGTGGACCTTGTGGGCGATCGACGCCGCCCGGGCGGGGTCCGCCGTGGCCTCCAGGGCGCGCGCGTAGAGCCGGTTGGCCTCCTTCAGGTCGCCGCCGGTGCCCGCCAGGTCGCCCAGCAGGGTGAGGGCGGCCACCTCGGTCTCCTCGCGCGCCGCCGGGTCGGCGGTGCCGTCCGACTGGGCGAGGGCCTCGAGGCAGCGCCGCAGATGGGACGCCGCCTCCCGGTTGGCGTGGCCGGCCGCGGCCCGCGCGCCCGCCCGCAGCCAGAGGGTCGCGGCGCGCTCCCACAGCCCCGCGCGGTGCAGGTGCTCGGCCACCACCTCCGGGGAGCCCTCGATGTTCCCCCCCTCGCCGGCCAGCGCCTCGGCGATGCGGGCGTGCAGCTGCCGGCGCCGCGCGCGCAGCATCGACTCGTAGGCCGCGTCCTGCACCAGGGCGTGCTTGAAGGTGTACCGCGCGTCGGGCGCGACCCCGCGGCGGAACACCAGCCCCGCCTCCACCAGCTGGTCCAGGGCCTCGCGCAGGTCGGCCTCGGGGCGCGCGGCGACGGCCGCCAGGAGGCGGTGGGAGAACTCCCGGCCGATGGCGGCGCCGACCTGGGCGACGTCCTTGACGGGCGCCAGCCGGTCGAGCCGGGCCATCAGGGAGTCCTGCAGCGTGGCCGGGATCGCGAGCGGCGGCAGGGGGCCCGCCAGCGGCCCGTCCGCGGCGGCCGACTCGATCACCACCTTCGTGAGCTCCTCCACGAACAGCGGGATGCCGTCGGTCTTGTCGAGGATCTGCGCGACCAGCTCCGGGGGTATGGGGCGGCCGTCGGCGATCATCTCCACCATGGCCGCGGCCCGGCGCTGGGGGAGCCGGTTCAGGGTGAGGGTCGTGACGTGCCCGTGGCCGGTCCAGGGCGGGGTGAACGCGGGCCGGTAGCTGATCACCAGCAGCACGGGCAGGTTCTGCACCCGGTCGATCAGCGCGCCCAGCAGCTGCAGGGTCGTCGGGTCGGCCCAGTGGACGTCCTCGTACACCGACAGCACCGGCTGGTCGGCCGCCAGGGCCGCGAGTTGCTCGTTGAGCACCTCGAGGGTGCGCTCCTTCTGCCGCTGCGGCGGGAGGTCGGCGATGGCGTCGCCGGGCCCGGGGGGGATGCCCAGCAGCGACCCCAGGACGGGGACGGCCTCGTCCAGCCGCAGGTCGGCGGTCGCCAGCAGGCGCGTGAGCTTGGCGCGCCGCTCGGCCGCGGACTCGCCGGGCACGAGGCGCGCGGCCCGCTCCAGCCGGCTGACCACGGGGTAGAGCACCGTGTTCGTGTAGTACGGCGAGCAGTAGTGCGGCATCGCCAGATGGGGCTCGCCGGCGACGTGCTCACGCAGGGCGCGCAGCAGGCGCGACTTGCCCATGCCGGGCTCGCCCGTGACCAGCACCACCTGGCCCTCGCCCTCGCGCGCCTGCTCCCACCGGTCGAGGAGGAGCCCCAGCTCGTGCTCGCGCCCCAGCAGGGGCAGCATGCTGCCGGCGCGCAGCGCGTCGAAGCGCTCGGCGCGACCCGGACCGACCACGCGCCACGCGGGCACGGGCGCGGCGAAGCCGCGCATGGGGTGGGCGCCGAGGTCGGCGAACTCGAAGAGGCCGCCCAGCAGGCGGCGCGTGGCGTCGCTCACCACCACCGTGCCGGGGTCGGCCAGCCCCTGCAGCCGCGCGGCCAGGTTCGGCGTCTCCCCCGTCGCCACCTCGCCCTCGGCGGCCACCCCGTCCGCCATCAGCTCGCCCACCACCGCGAGGCCCGTGGCGATGCCCACCCGCACCGCCAGCGGCGGCCCGTCCCCGGGCGCCAGCGAGCGCACCTCCGCGATCAGCTCGAGCGCCGCCAGCACCGCGCGCTCGGGCTCGTTCTCGTGGGCGTGCGGGTAGCCGAAGTAGGCCAGCACCCCGTCGCCGAGGTACTGCGCCACGTGCCCCTCCAGGCGCGTCACCACCTCGGCCGCGCGGCGGTGGTAGCCGCCGATGACGGCGCGCAGGTCCTCCGGGTCGAGCCGCGTCGAGAGGGCCGTCGACCCCACGAGGTCGCAGAACATCACGGTCAGCTGCCGGCGCTCGCCGGCGGTGCGGCGGAGGTCGGCGCCGTCGTCGGCCGGCGCGCCGCCGGCGCGACGGGGCGCGGGGGCCCCGGGGGGCTCCGCTGGATCGGGGGCCGCGGGCGGGGCGGGTTCGAGCGCCGCGATCGCATCCAGCAGCCGGCGACGGTGCCCGATCACGGTCACGCCCAGGTCGCGCAGGTCGTCCAGGGTGAGCCGGGGCAGCACGTCGGGATCGATCTCGTTCTCCCGGAAGGCGGCGGCGTACCGCCCGAGGCCGAGGCCCTCCAGCCAGTCGCCGACGTCGCGGACGCCGCCGGCCACTAGGCCGTCCCGCCGCCGAGGGCCGTGGTGCCGGTGACGACCGCGGCGAGCTTGTCGCCGTGCCGCACCTCGGCGGTGCCGATCGCCAGCCGGCGGCCGCGGTGCAGCACCGTGCCCGTCGCCACGAGCGGACGGCCGTCGGGCTCGACCGGCCGCAGCAGGTTGACCTTCATGTCCAGCGCGGCGAAGGAGGCGCCCCGCGGCGCGGTGGACTGGACCGCGGCCGAGGAGGCCGACATCCCCAGCATCGCGATGGCGCCGCCGAACACCGCCCCGAACTCCTGGCAGAGCCAGCCGTGGGCGGTGGTGGCGAACACCACCCGCCCCTCCTCGGCCTCGCGGAGCCGGATCCCCATGAGCCGGTCCACCGGCGGGGGCGGGCGCTCGCCGCGCGCCACGGCCCGCAGCACCTCGAGCCCGGACATGCCGGCCGCCGGCGCGGGGGCCTCGGGCAGCGGGCGCTGCCAGGGATCGGGCGTCGACCACTCAGGCTCGGGCGTCCGCGCGCCGGGGGGCGGGGGGATCTCCCCCTCGACGGGCGGGAACACCAGGCAGCGCGCGGTGCCGTGGGCGACGAGGCGGCCGTCCGGCCCGCGCACGCCCACCTCGGCGAGGCCGGTGTCGCCCTCGATCGCGATCAGGCGGCCGGCCGCGGTGAGCTCGCCGTGCCCGGCGGGAGGCGCCCCCAGGAACGTCATGGAGAGCTCGGCGGTCGTGCACGACGTGCGCGGCGGCAGGGCCGACTGCACCGAGCCGAACAGCGGGGCCCCGGCCAGGAACGCCATGACGCCGGGGTGGACCCGCCCCCGGGGACCGAGCAGCCAGGGGGAGATCGGCAGGGCGTACGTGACCGCGCCGAACTCCGCCGCGAGCAGCCGGCGACCCGTGAGGTGGGCGATCGGGGGCCGCGGCGAGGTGCCGTCCAGCCAGGTCCGCAGGGCCTCCACCCCGGGCAGCGCGGCCAGGGAGGGATGGCCCGTGCCGCCGCGCACCGGCTCGGCGGCGATGCCGCCCGGGTCGGTGCCCTCCAGGGTCTGCGTCACCGGCGTCTCCCGTCCCCGCGGCTGTCGGCCGAACCTACCTCACCCCCCCGGCGGGACGCGACCGCGCGCCACGGGGCCGGAGGTGATGGGATGGGGCCCGACCGCGACACGGAGGGGGGCAACGTGGACATCCCGGGGATCGACCCTCAGGCGCCGCCCAGCGGCACGGGCTGCGTGGAGTGCCTGGCGGGCGAGGGTGCCGGCTGGTGGTTCCACCTGCGCCGCTGCGCCCAGTGCGGCCACGTGGGGTGCTGCGACTCCTCGCCGAGCGGGCACGCCCGGGCCCACGCCGAGGCCAGCGGCCACCCGGTGGTGCGGAGCTTCGAGCCCGGCGAGGACTGGTTCTGGTCGTTCACCCAGGAGCGCTACCTGGCCGGCCCGGCGCTCGCGCCGCCCGACGCCCACCCCCCGGACCAGCCCGCCCCGGGCCCGGCCGGCCGCGTGCCGCCGGACTGGCGCGCGCGCCTGCGCTGAGCCCGTGCGTGGGCGGCGTCGCCTCCGGGAATGAGGCGGCCGGGACGCGCCCGCGTCACACCCCCCGGCCAGGAGGACACCGAATGACGGAACCCCCGACGGTCGTCGGCATCAACCGCACGCAGGACGCGTCGATCGCCGTCGCCCACGACGGCACCGTGTACAGCCTGCAGAAGGAGCGGGTGAGCCGCCGCAAGCACCACTGGGGGCGGCTGGGCGACGTGCCGGACCTGTACGTGCCACGGATGCCGGCCCTCGCCGCGCCCGTGGACCTGGTCGTGGAGTGCTACTCGTCCGACACGGAGGCCGAGAACCGGGAGGCGTACCACGAGGAGCTGCGGCGCAGCCTGCGCCTCGCCCCCGACGCGCGGGTGGTGCTGGTGTCGCACCACCTCACCCACGTCTACAGCGCCTTCTACCCCTCCCCCTTCGCGCGGGCCGCGGCGATGGTGATCGACGCCCAGGGCAGCCGGGTGCGCGACCTCACCGAGGACGCGCCCATCCCGCCGGGCACCCCCGGGGACATGCTGGAGATCGCGTCCTTCTACCGCTGCGACCGGGAGGGCGGGGGCGTCACGTGCGTCGCCAAGCAGCTGTGGGACGGCGACTGGGAGCGCCCGGAGGGCCTGGGCTGCTTCTACTCGCTGCTCACCAAGATGCTCTGGCCCCAGGGTGAGGGCAACGAGGGCAAGGTGATGGGGCTCGCGCCCTTCGGGGACCCCGACGCCCACGGGCTGCCGCCGCTCGACGTGGACCGGCACGAGGTGCACATCCCGGCCGCGTGGATGGAGGCCTTCGCCGAGCGCGACCGGTACACGCACTTCACGGGCGGCGGGGGCGGCTTCGCCGACTGCGCGAACCTGGCCGCCGCCGGGCAGCGGGCCTTCGAGGACGCCCTGATGCGCGTCGCCGAGTGGCTCCACGGCGAGACCGGCGAGGAGTACGTGGTGTTCGCCGGCGGCACCGGCCTCAACTGCTCCGCCAACGGGGAGCTGCTGCGCCGAGCGCCGTTCCGCGACCTGTTCATCCCGCCCAGCCCCCACGACGGGGGCACGGCGGTCGGCTGCGCCCTGTACGGCCTCATCTCCTGCCTCGGGCGCGACACGGACTTCCGGTGGAGCAACGACTTCCTGGGCCCGGACACCGACCCCGCGGCCGTCGAGGCCGCCGTGGCCGCCCTGCCGGAGGGCCTCGTGGCCGAGCGGCCCGACGACCTGGCCGAGGCCATGGTCGACCTGCTGGAGACCGGGCGCGTGGTGGCGATCCACCAGGGCCGCAGCGAGTCCGGCCCGCGCGCCCTGGGCAACCGCAGCATCATCGGCGACCCCCGCCTGCCCGAGATGCAGGACTACATCAACTACGAGGTCAAGGGGCGCGAGTGGTTCCGGCCGCTGGCGCCGCTGGTGCTGGCCGAGCACGCCGAGCGGATCTTCGACGTCGACCGCCCGGCGCCGTTCATGCAGTACGCCGCCGATGTCCGCCCGGAGTTCCGGGACGCCTACCCCGGCATCACCCACGTGGACGGCACCGCGCGGCTGCAGACGGTGGAGCCCGTGAACACCCCGTTCCTGCACGCGCTGATGACGGCGTGGCACCGGCGCACGGGCTCCCCCGTGCTGATCAACACGTCGCTGAACGGCCCGGGCGACCCGCTCACCGAGACCCCCGAGCACTCGATCGCGACGCTGCGCAGCACCGGGATGCACGCCCTGGCGCTGCCGCCGTACCTGATCCGCAAGCGCGAGGAGCCGCCGGTGCCGGGCGCGGGGTGGGAGCGGCCCGCCCGGCCCGGGGTCTAACCCCCGTCGCGGGCGGCCCGCGCCGGCGGGCCGCCCAGGCGACGCACGACGTTGCGGGTCACCCGCTCCAGCGCCGGGCACCGGCCGTCCGTCAGCACGCGGGGCCAGTCGGTGGTGGCGCCCGTGAACACCCAGCCCCCCGGGCGGTGGAGCCCCATCGTGGCCGCCCCGTTGCCCATCCCCCACCCGCCGGCGCGCGTGTCGCCGATCCCCAGGATGGTGAAGTCCGGCGGGGTCCCGTCGGCGCCCGTGGGCCGGGCCGTCCCCGCGGCATCGGGGGCGGCGCGGTCGAACGCGGCGCCGTCGCACTCGTAGCCCACCAGGTACTCCTCGGCGCCGCCGCCCAGCACGTCCCCGTCGCGCAGGCCCGTGCCCGCGAACACCCAGTGGCCGGCGTGCTGCACGCGGAACCCGACCGGGTCGGGGTGGTCGTCGCGGTCGCGCTCGCCGCCGTTGCGGAAGCTCACGCCGGTCATGGCGTTCTCGGGCCGCCCCGCCTCGTGCCAGAACTCCTCCCGGGAGAAGGCGAGCGGGCCGTGGAACACGACACGCCACCAGCAGGTGTTGCCGCCCAGGAACACGGCGTTGCCGCCGCCCGCCGTCCATCCCTCCACGGCGTCGCGCATCTCGGCCGTCCAGTACTCGTCGTGCCCGGCGCTCACCAGCAGGCGGTGCCCCCGCAGCAGGCCGGCGCCCTCGCGGTGCAGGTCGAGGTCGGTGCACAGGTCCACCTCGTGGCCCTCGCGCTCGAGCCATCCCACCATGCGGTGGTCCCAGTGCACGTACGTCTGCCGGGGGGTGGCGTCGAAGGGGTCGAAGTTCGCGATGTCGTACGGGTGCGCGCCGGTGCCGCCGCCCGGGCGGTGCAGGTTCACCGCGGGCGGGAACGCGACCGGCACCTCGCGTGCGCGCGGCATGTTGTAGAGGCACCAGTGGCCGCTCGCCTCGTCCGGGTCGTACGGGCGCCCGTCGATCAGGTCGTAGGCCATGTAGGTGAACAGCGGCAGCTTGTAGAGCAGCGGCGCGCGCGGGCCCTCGGGATGCGGCCGCACGGTGAACAGCGCGCGCGCCTCGCGGCCGTCGGGCGTGGTGCGGTCGGGGTCGGTGCGGTCGCCCCCCGCGCCGTCGCCCTCCACGAGCAGCGCCAGGTACACGCCCGACCGCCATCCCTCCGGCACCGGCACCCGGTGCCCGGGCCAGGGCGCCAGCGGCTCGCCGCGCAGCCCCGTGTTCGGCACCGTCCAGTCGTGGAAGGGCAGGTGCGCCGGGGCCTCGGCGCCCGGCAGCCACCCCGTGCCGCCGCAGGGCGTGAGCCCGTCCCCGCAGCGCAGGAACTCGACGCGGAACGCGGGCGCGTCGGTGGACACGTGCAGCACCACCTCGCCGCCCGGCACCGGGCTGGGCTGCGCGGCGAACCCCCGGATCACGGGCGGCCGTCCCCCCGCGCGCCCGGGCCCTCCCCCGGCAGGTCGCCCGCCGCGCGCCGCAGCGGCCGCAGGGCCGCGGCGACGGCCCGCACCTCGCCGTCGTCCACCCCGTGCAGCCCGAACCGGATGGCGGCGAGCGCGGCCGCGGCGCGCGGCACGGTCTCGCGTCCGCGCTCCGTGATCTGGGCCAGCACCGAGCGGCGGTCGCCCTCCGCCGGGACCCGGCGCACCAGGCCGTCGCGCTCCAGGCGGTCGACGAGGGTGGTGACGCTGGTGGCGTGCACCTGCAGCCGCGCCCCGATGCGCCCCATGGGCAGGGCGCCGCGCCGGCTGAAGTGCAGCAGCGCCAGCGCCTCGAAGCGGGAGAACGTGAGCCCGAACGGGGCGAGCGCCCGGTCGGCGGCGCCGATCACGATCTGGTGCGCGCGGGCGATGGAGGTGGCCGCCGTCATCGCGTCGCCCTCCCCGAAGGCGTGCGCCTCCCAGTTGCGGCGGGCCTCGGCGATCAGGTCGAGGTCGCGCGGCACGTGCACAGGCTAGTGGCCCCGGATCCCTGGACGTCCTACTATCGGAGGACCGAGGGGAGACGGGGGGGCGATGACGGGCGACGCAGGCACCGGGGACGCCCACGCGCGCTGGCGGGAGGCCTACGACGCCTCGCCCCTGCGCGACGCGGCGTTCGAGACGCTGTCGGGCGTACCGCTCGACCCCGTGCACGGCGATCCGCCCTACCCCGGCCAGTATCCGTTCACGCGGGGCGTGTACGCGTCCATGTACCGGTCGCGCCTCTGGACCATGCGCATGTTCGCGGGCTTCGGCACCGCCGCCGACACCAACGCCCGCTTCCGGGAGCTGCTCGCGGCCGGTGGCACGGGCCTGTCCACCGCCTTCGACATGCCGACGCTGATGGGACGCGACTCCGACGACCCGGTGGCGGAGGGGGAGGTCGGCCGGGCCGGCGTCGCCGTGGACGCGCTCCCGGACGTGCGGGACCTGTTCGCCGGGATCGACCTGTCGGCGGTCTCCACCTCCATGACGGTCAACGGGCCGGCCGCGATCCTGCTGGCCATGTACGTCGCCGCCGCGGAGGACACCGGCGTCGCCCGGCGCGACCTCGCCGGCACGATCCAGAACGACATCCTCAAGGAGTACCAGGCGCAGAAGGAGTACCTGTTCCCGCCGCGCCCCTCCGTGCGGCTGGTGACGGACGTGATCGCCTTCACCAGCGCCGAGATGCCCCGCTGGCACCCGGTGTCGGTCTCCGGGTACCACATCCGCGAGGCGGGCAGCACCGCCGCCCAGGAGCTGGCCTTCACGCTGGCCAACGGCTTCGCCTACGTGGAGGCGGCCATGGCCGCCGGGCTCGACGTGGACGCCTTCGCCCCGCGGCTGAGCTTCTTCTTCAACTGCCACATCGACCTCTTCGAGGAGATCGGCAAGCTGCGGGCGGCCCGCCGCATCTGGGCGCGGTGGATGCGCGAGCGCTACGGCGCCCGCGACGAGCGCAGCCTGCTGTGCCGCTTCCACGTCCAGACCGCCGGCGTCTCGCTGACGGCGGCGCAGCCGGAGGTGAACATCGCGCGCGTCGCGCTGCAGGCGCTCGCGGCCGCCCTCGGGGGCACGCAGAGCCTCCACACCGACGCCTACGACGAGGCGCTGGCCCTCCCGAGCGCCCGCGCCGCGCGGATCGCGCTGCGCACGCAGCAGGTGGTGGCGCACGAGACCGGCGTCGCCCACGTGGCCGACCCGCTGGGCGGCGCGCCGTTCGTGGAGTGGATGACCGACGAGATGGAGCGGCGGGCGGAGGAGGTGTTCGCCCACCTGCACGACCTGGGCGGCGGCTCGATGCTGGAGGGGGTGCACGCCGGCATCGAGGAGGGGTGGTTCGTGGGCGAGATCGCCGACGCGGCGTACCGCTTCGCGCGGGACGTGGAGGAGGGCCGGCGCGTGGTCGTCGGCGTGAACGCGTTCACCGAGGGCGGGGACGACGTCGGTCACGCCGGGACGCTGCGGGTGGACCCGGCGGTGGAGCGCACCCAGCGGCGGCGCCTCGCGGAGGTGCGCGCGGCGCGGGACGGACGGCGGGTGGACGCGACGCTCGCGGCGGTGTCGGCGTGCGCCGCGGATCCGGTGCGCAACGTGATGCCCGCGCTCATCGACGCGGTCCGCGCCCACGCCACCCTGGGCGAGATCGTGGGGGCGCTGGAGGCGGTCTTCGGCACGTACGTCGAGCCGGTGGTGGTGTGAGCGGGGCTCCCCCCGTCCGCGTGGTGCTGGCGAAGCTCGGGCTGGACGGCCACGACCGGGGCCTGAAGGTGGTGGCGCGCATCCTGCGGGACGCGGGCATGGAGGTGGTGTACCTGGGGCTGCGGTGGTCGCCGGAGGGCGTGGCCGGCGTCGCCGACGACGAGGACGCCGACGTGGTGGGCATCTCCATGCACAACGCCAGCCACCTGACGCTCGCGCCCCGGATGGTGCGTGCCCTGCGCGCCGTGGGCCGCGACACCGCGGTGGTCGTGGGCGGCATCATTCCCCCCGACGACGTCGCGGAGCTCCGGTCGGCGGGCGTGGCCGAGGTGCTGGGGCCGGCGGCGTCGGCGGCGGAGGTGGTGGACGCCGTGCGGCGCGCGGCCGCCCCGGCATGACCGGCGCCGGCGACGCCACCGCCCTGCTCGCGCGGGCGTCGGAGGGGGACCGTGGCGCCCTGGGGCGCCTGATCACGCGCCTCGAACGCGGCGGGCCGGACGGCGACGCCGTCGCCCGTGCTCTGCCGGCCCCCGCGCGCCCGGCCCACGTCGTGGGCGTCACCGGTCCCCCCGGGGCCGGCAAGTCGTCGCTCACCGGGGCTCTGCTGGCCGCGCTCACCGCCGCGGGGAGATCGCCCGCGGTGCTCGCGGTGGACCCCTCCTCGCCCGTGACCGGCGGCGCCATCCTGGGCGACCGCCTCCGCATGGACGCGCGCGCGCCCGGCGCCTACGTGCGGTCGATGGCGACGCGGGGGCACGGCGGGGGCCTCGCGCTGGCCGTGCCCGCGGCGCTGCGGTTGCTGGAGGCGGTGGGGCGCGACCCCCTCGTGGTGGAGACGACGGGCGTCGGGCAGGTGGAGCTGGACATCGCGGCCGCCGCCGACACCACGGTGCTGGTGCTCGCCCCCGGCTGGGGCGACGCGGTGCAGGCCAACAAGGCCGGGCTGCTGGAGGTGGCCGACCTGCTGGTGGTCAACAAGGCCGACCGGCCCGGGGCGGGCGACCTGCGGCGCGACCTGGAGCTGATGCGCGATCTCGGTCGGATCAGCGGCCTGGAGTCGCGGTCGGGCAGGCGCCCGCCGATCCTGATGACGACCGCGACGACCGGCGAGGGCACGGACGCCCTGCTGGCGGCCGTCGACGCGCACGGGGCCGGACCGGCGCCGGGGGGCGCGGGACACGCCCGGCAGCGGCGCGCGCGGCTGGAGGTGGCCGCGCGGGTCCGGAGCGCCCTCGCCGCCCGGATCGAGGAGCTGCTCGAGGACCCGGGCGGCGCGGCGGCGGTGGCGGCCGTGGCCGAGGGGCGCCTGGGCGCGGAGGAGGCGGCCCGCCGGATCGTCGCCGCGCTCGCCGCGCGCGGCTGACGCCCCTACGGACCCGCCAGGGGGTGGCCCCGGCCGCCGACGGGGCTGGTCCGGGCCTCGCGGCGGTCGTCGCGCGGGATGACGCTGAGCTCGCCGTCGCCCTCGAAATAGGCGCGGTGCACGTCGGCGATGTCGGTGACGCCCTGCTCGCGCAGCTTGCTCATCAGCTCGTCGCGGGTCACCAGCTCGCGGCGCAGGTTGCGCTCGTTGGGGCGCCCGTCGCGCACCAGCTCCAGGGGCCCCGGATGCACCACGCGCTCCACCACGGGGAAGCGGAAACCCGCCCAGTCCACGATCCATGCCCAGGCGACGACCACGGCGATGAGCAGCACGCCGTCAGTGATCGTGGCGGTGTCACCGAGCAGGGCGTTCTCCGACGCGGCGACGATCAGCACCACCATCAGCACGTCGGTGAGCCCGATGCCCGCGCCGTGGCGGCGCAGCACCAGCCGCAGCACCAGGAAGAGGATCAGGTAGACGACGGTCCCCCGGATCACGGTCTCGAGGACGGGCGACGCGGGGATGAAGAGCGCACCCCAGTCCGGCAGCTCCATGCCCGCGGTCTACCCGGGGCGTCCGCGCCCGGAAACGGGGACCGTCCGCGGCCCCCCGGGGGGCGCGACGGGCGCGCGCCGAGGGCGGCCCGTGGTACACAGACGTCGTCCCGCACGCCCCGGAGGTGAGCCATGTGCCGCAACATCCGCACCCTGCACAACTTCGCCCCGCCGGCCTCGCCGGACGAGATCCACGCGGCGGCGCTGCAGTACGTGCGCAAGATCAGCGGCACCACCCGTCCCTCGCGGGCGAACGCCGAGGCCTTCGAGCGGGCCGTCGCGGCGGTGAACGAGGCCTCCACGCGCCTGCTGTCGGAGCTCACCACGGTCGCCCCGCCGCGGAACCGCGAGGCGGAGGCCCTGAAGGCCAAGGTGCGCGCCGCCCGCCGCCGGGCGGCCGTCGCCGGCTAGGCCGGCACCACGCGGTCCCGGCCCGCGCGCTTGGCGGCGTAGAGGGCGGCGTCCGCCCGCTCCACGAGGCGGTCGCCGTTGCCGGCGTACGCCGCCGCCCCCGCGGAGATCGTGACCGCCAGGCCCTCGATCGGCGTGGCCCCGATGGCCGCACGGCCGCGCTCCGCGGCGGCGAGCGCGGCCGCCGCGTCCGTGTCGGGGAGGATCCACGCGAACTCCTCGCCGCCCACCCGGGCCACCAGCTCGTGACCGCGCGCCGCGCCGTCCAGCCGCCGCCCCACCTCGCGCAGCACGCGGTCGCCGCAGGCGTGGCCGTGGTCGTCGTTGACGCCCTTGAAGCGGTCGATGTCGAAGATCACCAGCGACAGGGGCTGCCCCGTGCGGAGGGTCCGCGCCTTCTCCACCCGCAGCGCCTCCTCGAAGGCACGGCGGTTGGCGAGCCCCGTGAGGGGGTCGGTGCGGGTGAGGTCCTCGAGGTCCTCCGTCGCCCCGGCCATCTCGTGCAGCGCCCGCTTGGTCGCGCGGTCGAGCACGAACCAGGTCCCGACGGCGATCAGGATCAGCGCCCCCGTGCCGCCCAGCAGTCCGATGGCCACCTGACCGGCGACCTCCTCCTGACGGCGGGCGGCCGCCCGCGCCTGCCCGGTCTCGGCGTCCACCCAGTCGTCGGCGATTCCGCCGAGCGCGTCGATGCTGCGCTCGTTGGCGGCGCTCTGGAGGTCGTAGGCGGCGGTGCCGACCTCCAGCCGATCGAGTCTCGCCACCCCCTCCTCCAGCTGGGCCAGATAGCGGTCGGCCTCGCGGCCCAGCGCGGGCACCTCGGGGGCCGTGCTGTCCTGCGCCAGCTGGGTCACCTGGCCGCGCGTGAGCCGGATCAGCAGCACGAGCCCCGGGCGGACGGTGTCCCGGCGCTCGGCGCGCCGCTGCCAGTGCTCGCGGTGCTCGAAACGCAGGCGGTCCCGCAGTTCGATGATGGTGGTCCGGTTGGCCTCGGCACGCTCGCGGGTGTCGCGCGCGTCGGACACCTGATCGGTGAACCACGCGGTTGACGCCACCAGCACCAGCGCCAGCGCGACCAGCGCCCCCGCCTGCAGGGTGCGCAGCCGCCCGAGCCGCCGGAACGCCGGGCGCCAGCTGCCGTCGTCCAGGATGTACCGTCGGCCGGCGGAGGCGGGCGGCGGGTCGTTACGGGGGTCGTCGGTCAGGGCGTCACGTGTCTGCACCGGTGGTGGAGGCGGCGTGTGCGGAATCGTACGTCCCGTATCCCATGGAGGCACCCGGCGCGGATGAGGCGTGTTGATTTTGGCACCTGGGTCTTCGCGTACGGCTCCCTCATGGCCCCGGCGGAGGCTGCGCGCACCCTCGGCCGGGTCCCGGAGGCCCGCCCGGCGCTCGTGGAGGGCCTCGCCCGCGCGTGGATGGTCGGCACGGCGGGCCGGGCGTATGGGTGCGAGGCCTGCGGCGGACGTCTCCCCGTCGCCGTGGTGCTGGGGTGCGTGGCCGAGCCCGGGGCGCGGACGCAGGGAGTGGTGCTGCGCGTCTCCGCGGAGGAGCGCGGCCTGCTGGACCGTCGCGAGGCGAGCTACGCCCCGCGCGCACTCGACCCCGCCGCGGTGCACGCGCGGCCCCCGCTGCCGCCGGGGGCGCGGGTGATCGTGTACGAACCGCTCGCCGCGCGCCGTGCCGACGCCGCGCGCCCCGGTGCCGCCGTGCCCGACGTGTACGCCCGCACCGCCTCCGCCGCGCTCCGCGCCCGGTGGGGGCCGGACGCGCCGCTCGTGACCGCATCCGGGGCGGGCCGCGCGCCGCTGCGCACCGGTCTGCGCTTCGCGGGCCCCGATCCGTCGGCGCGGGTACCGGACTGCCGCTGCACGCACACCGCCCCGCCGCCGGGGGATCCCTAGCCGGGACCTCCCGCCGCGGCGTCCGGGGCGTCCTCGCCGCGGGCCCGCGCGAGGCTGGCGCGCAGGGCGGCCATGAGATCCGCGACGGGTGCGGCCTCCGGGGCGGGGGGCGCGGGGACGGCCCCGGGGGCCTGCGCCGCCAGGTGCGCGCGCAGGCGGGCACGGGCCGCGTCGCGGTGCTCCGTGGCGTCCCACTCCCGCTCCAGGTGCCCGATGAGCTGGCGCGCCAGCGCGACCTCCTCGGCGGCCAGCGGCGTGGCGGACACCGCCCCGGCGATGCGGTCGCGGTCCGCCGCGCGCAGGTCCTCGGGCCAGAAGAGGGTGTGCAGCACCAGCAGGCCGTCGGCCGCGCGGATCAGCGCCAGGCGCTCCCGCTCGCGCAGCACGACCCGGCAGACCGCCGCCTGGCCGGCCTCCCCCAGGGCCGCGTGCAGCAGCCGGTACGGGCGCTCGCCGTTGCGCCCCGGCGCCAGCCAGTAGGCGCGGTCGAACAGCTCGGGCGGGACGGCGTCCAGGGCCGTGAAGCTGTCGACCGCGATCGTCTGCGGATCGGGCGCGCGGCGGTCGAGCAGCGGGTCGCCGTGCGGCGGCGTGGCCGATCCGGCCGGCGGCGCCGGCGCCTCCACCGGGGCGTCCTCCTCCTCGTCGTCGCCCCCGTCGTCGTCCCACACGGGGGCGGCCGACGCCGCCCGGGCGGCGACCGCGGCCCACCCCGGCTCGGCGGGGTCCGCGGCCGGGGCGGCGCCTGCGGGCGGCGGGACGTCGCCCCGGGGCCCGGGCGGGGGCGGTGCGGCGGGGTCCGGGGCGGGGCGGGCGGGCGGCGCGGGCGGCGGCGGCACGGGGCCCGTGCGGAGGGCGCGCAGGGTGGCGGGGTCGACCGTGGCCATGTGCCCCGGAGCCACCTCGTACCCGGACACCGTCTCCTCGTGCCGGAGTTCCCGCTCCTCCACCGGATCCCAGCGCCGCTGCCGCACCCGGGCCCCGGACGAGCGCGACACGCGGTGCATCGGCAGCCGGCCCTGGTCCTGCGCGACGACGACGCCGACGGGCACGGTGACCAACCCGAAGCTGATCGTGCCCCGCCAGATCGTGCGCATGCCCGCGGTTTCCCGGCGTGGACGTGCGCGAACCGGACCCCCGGGACCGAGGCCGCCTGCGGGCCGCTCACGGGCCGGCCATGGATGCGCACGCCAGGCCGTCCCTCGCCGTGGTGGGTGCCTTCCGCCGGGCCTTCCCGAGGCGGCGGGACCCGTCACCGGCATCCGTCCGGGGCCGGGCGGGAACCGGGGACCGGAGACGGCGAGGGGGGGGTCGGGATGCGGGTGGTCATCGTGGGCGGCGGGATGGCGGGCCTGGTGCTCGCCCGGGGCCTGATGAAGTGGGGTCAGAGCCCGGTGGTGATCGAGCGGATGCCGCAGGGCACGCCCACAGAGGGGCCGATCATGCTGCCGTTCCAGGCCTACCCCGCCCTCGACGACCTCGACGCGCTGGCGCCGATCGCCGCGGCGGGCATCCCGATCCCGCCCGAGCGCGACGGGCGGCCGATCGCGATGTCGGTCCCCCGCGAGACCGTGCTCGGGATCCTGCGCGAGGGGCTCCCCATCCGCTGGAGCACGACCGTGGTGGACCTGCTCCGCGCGGACGGCGACGGATCCCAGGGCCGGGTGACGGGGGTGCGGGTGCGCGACGCCGCGGGCGCCGAGGAGGACGTGGCCGCCGACCTCGTCGTCGGGGCGGACGGCACCTCGTCACCCGTGCGCACGATGGCGGGCTTCCCCGCCGAGACGCG
>Ga0164290_1000441_pt1 | contig 134012 bp, 106 predicted proteins | sample Micstemetagenome_FD_108782 | JGI IMG/M metagenome (GOLD analysis project Ga0164290, IMG submission 108782) | Contaminated culture microbial community from soil near Moab, Utah, USA - Microcoleus steenstrupii SON62 (Illumina Assembly) | ecosystem: Environmental > Terrestrial > Soil > Soil crust... | reverse complement strand
CGACCGCATCTTTCAGATCTTCCAGCGGCTGCACGGCAAGACCAGCTACAGCGGAACGGGCATCGGCCTGGCCATCTGCAAAAAGGTGGTCGAAAACCACCACGGAATGCTCACCGCCCGCAGCCAGCCCGGTAAAGGCAGCACCTTTACGATTGTGTTACCGGCTTGATTAATAGTGTGGTTCACGTAACTTAGCGGTTGTATCTGTCAAAATGTCGTTATGGCCGCGGAATTGTTGCAGAGTGTACTTGACTGCTCCCTGAACGGGGTCGTAGTCTACGAGAGCCTCCGGGATGAGCAGGGGATGATCGTGGACTTCCGGCTGGTCAAGCTCAACAAAACGGCCGAAGCGGATATAGGCCAACCGGCCCTGGCCATCATCGGCCGGACGCTGCGGGATCTCTACCCGTACGCCTTTAGAGTCGGCGTATTTGAGCGCTACAAAGCCGTCGTCGACTCCGGACAAGCCTCCAAATTCGAAGTCCATTACCCCCTGCCCGGCGAAAAACGCGCCGGCTGGCTGGACATATCCGCTGTCAAGCTCGAAGACGGCCTGGTGATGTCCTACATCGACATCAGCGCCCGAAAAGAAGCCGTAAAGTTGCTGCAGGAGCAGCACGCGCTCATTGATCAGGTGCTCAACACGGCCCAGAGCGGCATTCTTTTCTTTACGGCCATCCGGGACGGAGGGGAGGCGATAACCGCCTTTCAGGTGGATTACAGTAACCAGAAAGCCCTCGAACTGACCGGCTTTGCGGAAGGGATGGTCCTGTCGCCGACGCTGCTTGGGGCCAGCCAGGGCCAGGAGCATTCGGGGGTGTTCGGGCAGTTGATCGAGGTGGCCCGGACCGGCCTTCCCCTGCGCCGGGAACATTACGATCGCCACCAGAATCGCTGGTTTGACCTGTCTGCTTCGCGCCTGGCCAATGGCGTGGTGGCCTCGTATACCGACATCACCCGCATCAAAGAAAGCCAGCAGCAACTGGCCGAACAGAACGAACTGCTGCTGGGTGTGCTGAATGGTTCGCTAAACTGCATCATCGTCTACGAAGCCGTCCGCGATACTGGGGGTGCCATCACCGACCTGCGGGTCAATCTCTTCAACGACGCCGCCCTGGTGTTTTTTGACCTGGCCGCGGATGAACTGCAGGGGCATCACTTCCGCCAGCTTTACCCAGCCGAGGTTGAACAGCGCCTCTTTCAGCACTGCGTCCAGGTGATTGAGACGGGTCGCCCCTACCGCACCGTGCTCGATTATCCCGATCAGTCGGTTTCGGTCGAACTCGCCATCAGCCGGTTCGGCGACGGCATCATCGTAGGCTCCAGCAACATCACCCGCCTGCGCGCCTCTCAGCGGGCGCTGGAGCGGAAAAACAAGGAATTATCGCTTTCCAACGAAAACCTCCAGCAGTTTGCCTACGTAGCCAGCCATGATCTGCAGGAGCCCCTGCGCAAGATTCAGTCGTTCGGCGATATTCTGGTCGACCAGTACAGCCACCAGCTCGGCGAACACCCCCTGGACCTGCTGCGCCGCATGCAGCTATCTTCCCGGCGCATGGCCAACCTCATCCAGGACCTGCTGACTTATTCCCGGATCTCCACCCACCGGGAGCCGTTTCAACCCGTATCGTTCCAGGAGGTGATCGACGATGTTCTGTTTGACCTCGAACTGACCATCCGGGAGAAAAGCGCGAAGGTGGAGACCGACCCGCTGCCGACCCTTTCGGGTAACCGGCTACAACTCCGGCAGCTCTTTCAGAATCTCATTTCCAACGCGCTGAAATTCAGCCAGCCGAATGAGCCCCCTCGGGTGGTCATCCGCGCTCAGCCCATCCTGTACCAGGCCAGCCCGGACCCTGCCGCCGCAGAACAGCCCTACTGGCAGATCGACATTACCGATAACGGGATCGGCTTTGACGAAAAGTACCTCGACCGTATCTTCCAGATTTTCCAGCGGCTGCACGGCAAAGCCAGCTTCAGCGGTACGGGTATTGGTCTGGCCATCTGCAAAAAGGTGGTCGAAAACCACCACGGAACCCTGTTGGCCCGCAGCCAGCCCGGCCAGGGGAGCACCTTCACCATCCTCCTGCCTTCCGAAGCTGAGCAAAGTCAGTCGGCTTGAGACCCAACTATTTTACCGTTTACTAAAATCTATAGGGGCACTGGTATATCTTTTGTTAAGTTATCGGCAAATACACCGTAACGAAACATGAGGAAAGCTGTACTTCGCTGGCTCGTCAGCCTGCTGCTCGTTGGCAGTGCCCTGACGGGGATTTCCTTCGCCCAGAACGAACCCGTTCGGTTCGGCCAGGTTACCAAAGCGGATTTTGACCTGATTCAGTCGCTGGCCGATACCTCGGCGGAGGCCTACGTGCTGCATGACTTTGGGGAAACCATCTTTTTCATCAAGGGAGACGACCTGTGGATGGAGCAACTGGTCCACGAGCGGATATACATCCGGAAGAAGTCTGCCTACAGCCGGGCCACCGTTCAGCGTCCCATCTACGCCGGCCGAACCGGTCAGGAACTCCTGCTCGACATTCGGGGCGTCACCCACAACCTGGTGAACGGGGAAATCGTATCGGACAAGATGAGTCGGGATGCCATCTTTACCGAAAAACTGTGCGATAACGTCCAGCAGAAAAAGTTTACCCTGCCCAATGTCCGCGAAGGCTCCATCATCGAGTATTCGTACAAAAAGCAGACGCCGTTTTCCCTTGAACACAATCCCTCCACCTGGTTTTTTCAGAGCTCCGTTCCCGTCCGCTGGAGCGAATACCGCATCAGCATTCCCACGTATTATTACTACAAAATGATCATGGGCGGCTACCTGCCGCTTCATCTGCAGGAATCCAAACCAACGCGTATCGGGCTGAGTGCGGGCCTTTCGGTGGAAGGAACCCAGTACCGGTTTGTGGTAAAGGACGCTCCCGCCTTCCGGGATGAGCCATATATTACCACCGAACTGGACTATCTCTCGCGCGTTGAGTTTGAGCTGGCTAACATCAACATACCCGGCCAGCTCACCCGCGACTTTTCCCTCAGCTGGCAGGCCCTCGACAAAACGCTGCTGGATAACGAGAATTTCGGGGGTCAGCTCGGCCGGATCAGCTTCATGAAGGAGGTCGTTGCCCGGGCTAAAGCCAAGCCAGACACCTTCGAACGCCTGACGTCCATCTATTCGTTTGTCCGGAGCAGCCTGAAGTGGAACGGGCGGGCCCAGCTTTATTCCGGTGGATCGAAGAAAGTATGGGATGCCGGAGAAGGCGATGCGGCCGATATCAACCTGATCCTGGTGGCCGCGCTTCGGGAGGCGGGCTTTGAGGCCAATCCGGTCATTTTAAGTACCCGCACCCACGGAAAAATCAACGAAGCCTTTGCCCGGATCAACAAGTTCAACTACGTAGTTGCCCACGTGGAAGTGAACGGCCGGGAAATGCTGCTGGACGCTACCGACCGCTCCCTGAAGCCCGGCATGCTGCCTTTTCACTGCCTGAACGGGGACGGCCGGCTTATCCACCCCTCGGCCGGCCGCTTCGTCAGCCTGAATCCCAGCGAGCGGGACACGGAGCTGGAAACCATTAAGATGGAACTGGCTTCCGACGGGGAATTGACCGGTAGCTTTACCAAATCCCATGGCGGCTACAGTGCCTGGCGCCAGCGCAACGAAATCGCCGCGGAAGGCCAGGATAAATACCTGGAAGCCGTTCGCAAGGATCATAAGGGCTGGCAGATTTCGAAATCGGAGGTCCGGAACCTGGCGGAGATCGAGCAGTCCGTCATCGTGGAACACACGGTAACGATCCCTGATGCCGGGCAGGTAGCCGGCGACCGGATTTACTTCCGTCCGCTGCTGTCGGAAGCCTATACCGAAAACCCCTTCAAAGCAACGGAGCGTAGTTTTCCCGTTGACTTTGGGGCGCCCATGGACGAAACCTTCATGGCCGAGTACAAGCTGCCGGCGGGCTACGAAGCCGAGCAGCTCCCCAGCGCCCTGGCATTGACCCTACCCAATAATGGCGGCCGCTATAATTTCCAGGCGTCCGTTCGCAGCGGGACGCTGGTTATTATCAGTCGCCTGAACCTGCGCCTGCCCCAGTATTCGGCGGAGGAATACCACAACCTTCGGGAATTTTTTGCGCGGATTGTTGCCAAGCAGGCTGAACAGGTCGTGCTAAAAAAACAACTGACCGCCAGCAAGTAAGGCCCGGGCAGAACTCTATTTCGCATTTCGTTTCGTTTACATACACCATTTACCCCGCCGGCGATTCCTCGAATCGCTGGCACACCGTAACTCAACATGATTATGAATTATCTGCAACGCGCAGCCTGCCTTTGGCTGCTGATGGGCGTGTTCACCCTCGCCGCCAACGCCCAAAACGCCCCGCTGCGATTCGGCCAGCTCGATAAAGCCGAGTTTGATGCCGTCAAGACCCTGGCCGATACCTCGGCAGAAGCCTACGTCCTGTACGATTTCGGCGAAACGACCTTTTTCATTAAAGGCGAAGAACTCTGGATGGAGCAGCTGATCCACGAACGAATCTACATCCGCAAAAAATCGGCCTACGACCGGGCGACCGTCCGGCAAACCATCCGGAGCGCCAAAACCGGGGGTGAACTGCTGCTCGACATTCGGGGCATGACCCATAACCTGGTGGACGGCAAGCTGGTGTCCGACAAAATGGGCAAAGACGCCATCTTTGTCAGCCGCCTCGATGAGCAGACGGAGGAAAAAAAGTTTACCCTGCCCAACGTTCGGGAAGGGTCCATCATCGAGTATACCTACAAACGGCAAACCCCCTTTTCCGTCGACTACAATCCGTCGGTCTGGACGTTTCAAAACTTCGTACCCGTTCGCTGGAGCGAATACCGGATCACGATTCCGGATGCGTACTACTACAAAATCGTCCTGGGCGGGTACCTGTCGCTCTACCAGCGGGAAATGAAGCCGACCCGGGTCGGACTGAGTGCCGAACTGGCCATCAGCGGCATGGCTTACCGCTTCGTGGTTAAGGATGCCCCGGCCTTCCGGAACGAACCTTACCTCGCTACCGAACGGGATCACCTCTCGCGGATTGAGTTTGACCTGGCCAACATCAACATCCCCGACCAGTTCACCCGGGATTATTCGCTGACCTGGGAAGCACTGGACAAAACCCTCCTGGATAACGAGTTTTTCGGGAAACAGCTGAACCGCAGCGGCCTGCCGAAGGAGGTCCTCGCTCCCGCCCTCGCCAAGGCCGATTCGCTGGAACGGCTGACCGCCGTTTACGATCTGGTGCGGCGGACCATCCGCTGGAATGGGCAGTATTCCCTGTTTTCGGCGGGTTCCAAAAAGGTCTATGATAAACGGGAAGGCGATGCCGCCGACATCAACCTGATCCTCATTGGGGCGCTTCGCGAGGCCGGCTTCGACGCCCAGCCGCTCATTCTCAGCACCCGCTCCCACGGTAAGGTAAACGAGACGCTTCCCCTGATCCGAAAATTCAACTATGTCGTTGCCTATGTCGCCCTGAAAGGCCAGCCCCTGCTGCTGGATGCGACCGATCCATTCCGGAAACCAGGCATGCTGCCAATTCATTGCCTGAACGGTTCCGGCCGACTGGTCCGGCCAACCGGCGGTCGCTTCGTTCCCCTGGCCCCGACCGAACGGGATACCGAAACGGATGTCGCCCGCCTGACGCTCACGCCCGAAGGAACCTTAACAGGCAGTTACACCAAAACGTACGGTGGCTACAGCGGCTGGAGCGTTCGCCGGAAGCTCGCCGAGCAGGGGAAAGATAAATTCCTGGGAACCCTGTACCAGTCCAAGAAAACCTGGCAGGTCGAACGCACGGAGCTTCGTAACCTCGATGACAGCCAGCAACCCATCATCCTGGAACACCAGCTGCGGGTCAGCGATGTGTGTCAGGTGGCCGGTGACCGGATGTACCTCCAGCCCATGATCGCTCAGGCTAAGCGCGAAAACCCCTTCAAGGCCACCGAACGCAAGTACCCGGTTGATCTGGCTACGCCCATCGAGGAATCGTTCACGGGCGAGTACAAGCTGCCGGCCGGCTACGAAGTAGAGCAGGTCCCAGCCTCGGCCAGCCTGACGCTCCCCAACAATAGCGGCCGCTTCAGCTACCAGGTCAGCGTGCAGAACGGCACCTTAACCGTAAACAGCCGCCTCAGCCTGCGCCAGCCGCAGTACAGCGTAGGGGATTACGCTGCCCTGCGCGAATTCTTTGCGCAACTCGTCGCGAAACAGGCCGAACAGGTCGTCCTCAGAAAACAACTTACTGCTTCTGGCAAATGAAAATCCTCCTGCTGCTACTAAGCGGCCTGCCCCTTCTGGCGGCCCGGGCCGGTGATGATCGCCTCAAGGCCGCGACCCTGCCCGCCGAACTGCGGGCAGGCGCCCACGCGGTAATTCGCCAGCAACGCACCGTCTTCACGGTTCGGTCGGCGGGCGAAGCGGTGCTGGAAGAAGAGTCGGTGATTACCCTGCTCGACGACAAAGCCGAAAAAATGGCCGTTCTGCAGGTGCCCTACGACAAGCTTTCGAAGGTCAACGAGGTGGAAGCGGCCCTGTACGATGAGGCGGGCAAGCTCATCAAGCGGCTCAAAAAGAGTGAGCTGGAGGATGTGAGTACCGACGATGAAAGCTTTGCCAGCGACAACCGGGCCCGAATCGCCCGCTTCTCCCGCCTGAGCTATCCTTGTACGGTGGTGTTCCGCTACAGCCTGACCACGCGCAATCTGATGTTTTATCCGAGCTGGACCCCGCTGGAATCGACGGATCTGGCCGTGGAAGAAGCCAGTTTTACCGTCCGGACTCCGCCCAGCCTCCCCCTGCGTTACGCGGAGAAAAACCTGCCGCAACCGGCTGCGCTGGGCGAAGAAGGCGGGCTTAAATCCTATACCTGGCAGGTTCGGGCGCTGAAGGCCATCGACCAGGTCGAACCGTATTCCCCACCGTTCCGGGAACGCCTCCCTGTGGTTTTCACCGCCCCGACTTCCTTTGAAGTGCAGGGCTACCAGGGCTATCTCCGCAACTGGGCCGATATGGGTGCCTTTTACCACGCCCTGAACCAGGACCGCTCCTACCTGCCGGACAACGTCAAGGAGCAGGCCCGGCAACTGGTTGCGGGCGAAAGCAGCACCGTCGGCAAAGTGCGGAAGCTGTATGAACACCTGCAGGCGACGACCCGCTACATTAGCATTCAGCTCGGCATTGGCGGCTGGCAGTCGATGGAGGCGGCGGCCGTAGCCCGGACCAGCTACGGAGATTGCAAGGCGCTGACCAACTACATGAAGGCCTTACTGAGCGCGGTAGACGTTCCGGCGCATGAGGCGCTGGTCCGGGCCGGCGATGATGTCGATGATCTCCTGACCAGCTTTCCAAGCTACCAGTTCAACCACGTCATTCTCTGCGTCCCGGCCGAAAAAGACACCATCTGGCTGGAATGCACCAGCCAAACCGTTCCCCCCGGCTACCTGGGCGCCTTCACGGGCAACCGGCACGCGCTGCTGGTGCTACCGGGTGGTGGGCGGCTCATCCGGACACCCGGCTACAAGGCCGAACAGAACCGACAGGTTCGCCGGGCCAGCGTTACCATCGAGGCCGACGGCAATGCGCAGGCGACCATAACGACCCTGTACTCCGGTCTGCAGCAGGAAACCCGCTCGGCCGTTTTACACCAGCTGAACACCGACCAGCAGAAAGAATGGCTCCTGAAAAATCTGGATATCCCGGCCTCCTTCGAGCTCAAAAACTTTCGCCTGAGTCAGGCCCGGAACACCTTGCCGACCGTTAGCGAAACCCTGGCGCTGGCCATCCGGCAGGGCGCTACCCGCAGCGGTAACCGCCTGTTTCTGAATCCAAACCTGATGACGACCCTCAGCGCCCCGGCGCCGCTGAGCAAACCTCGCCGCGAAGCCCTTTACTTTGACGCCAGCTTTGAGTACGAGGACATTGACACCATCCGGTACCAGTTGCCGGCCGGCTACAGCCCCGAATTCATTCCGTCTCCCGTGACAATAACTACCGCTTTCGGCACCTACGAAGCGACGGTTACCGTTCAGCAACAAACCCTCACCTACGTACGTCGGATGGTTCAGCGCCAGGGCCGCCACCCGGCGGAGGCCTATGCCGCCTGGCTGGACTTCCGGAAGAAGATCGCCAAAGCCGATAAGACCCAGGCAGTATTTGTTAAATCTATATAGTAACTGGGGAATTACATACACGTCGCGGGGATGCCGGACTACAGAGCCGCCCTTACAACTAACTGACTATTAACTATCTAATGTCTGGTATGATTTTTCGTGGATGGTAGCGTTGTTTATCAGTAACCTCAAACCACACCAAATCGTATGGCATCTTTCACGGATCAACTTGCCAAGTTCTTTGGCATGAACGACACGGACACTTCCCTGCGCGAGCTGTTCATCAGCGAGCTGAAAGGAATCTATTACGCGGAAAAGCAGTTTGCCGATGCCCAGCCGCAAATGGCCGAGGCGGCCACGACGGATGTGGTGCGTGACGCTTTCGAGCAGCACCGCCAGGAAACCAAAAATCAGATCAACCGCCTGGAGCAGATTTTCCACTCGCTCGGGGTTTCGGTCGACGAAAAGACTTGTCAGGCTGCCGATGGCCTCGTCGACGACGGGCAGGTAGTCATTGCGGAAACCGATTCAGGTTCACTGACCCGGGACGCAGGCCTGATCATCGCTGGTCAGAAAGTAGAACACCACGAAATTGCGGCCTACGGCTCGCTGCATTCGCTGGCCCGCCTGCTGGGCTACCATGATGCGGCCCGGCTGCTGGAAGAAAGCCTGCAGGAGGAGAAAAACACCGACCGCAAGCTGACCGAAATCGCCGAATCGTTCATCAACGAACGCGCCAAGATGGAATCAGACAACGATGGCTCCGGCGACATGCGTTCGGGCATGCGCGACACCGTCCGCAGCGGCGACTACGGCACGGCCGGCAGCAGCTACAGCGGCACGATGAGCGATGCGGATTCGGATTACGCCAGCACGGTCGGCGGCAGCACCAGCGGCATGAACCGGGGAACGTCCGGGAACATGATGGACGACGACATGAACTACAACCGGAACGTGGGCTCAACCGGAAACACCGGCTACGACACGGGCATGTCCAGCACGGATATGGACGATCTGGATTCGACGCGTCGCTCTGGTTCAGGTACGGGTTCAGGTATGGGCAGCCAATCCTCCGGTTTGTCATCCGACGATGACTTCGACGGCGGCAACGATTACACGCGTCGGACTGGCTCGGGTGGTACCGGCGGTTCGAGCAGCGGAATCTAAAGGTTTATAGTTTAGCGTTTATGGTTTATGGTTGGCTCCGCCGGAGCGATAGTGTTTCGCGAAGCCAACTATAAACCATAAACTATAAACCCTAAACTACCCAAAAGTTTGTTCCAGCGGGGCACCTTCGTTTAGAGGGTGCCCCGGCTTTTTTTCGGCCCGGACCAGTTGCAGACCGATGCAGCAGGAAAGGCAATGCCGGGCTTCACAGTACTGCCGGTGGAGTTCCAGCGCTCCCTGGGAGTCGAAGGCGTTTCGGATGGCCAGCCCCAGCGACCGCCATCGGCGGGTTCGCCGGTTCGTTTCGGCGGGAAGCGCTTCCAGAAGGGCTATGGCCCGGTCCTGGAGAGCGGGCTGGCCCCGGTGACGGGCGCAGGCGAGCAGCAGCGGAGCGATGGCGTTGATGATCAGGGTATCGGCGGCCTGTTCACCCAGGCCGGTCAGCGCGGCCCCGGTGGAACTGCCGAAGCGGTAGTGCGTCTGCCAGTAAGCCGAAAGCGGGGCCATCAATAGCTGTCGAAGCTCGGGAACCGTTTCGGCCGACAGCAGCACCGAGGAAAGACTGCCGTGGCGGACCAGGACCTGCACCAGCTGGGCCAGCCGGACCGTCGGGAAGTTAGCCGGACGCAGTCTGGACCATTTCCAGGTATGCGCCGGAAGCTGCCGGTCCACCAACTGGTATTTAGCCGCCAGGAACCGGTATTCCCGCAGCAGCGCGGATTCGTATGGGTCGACGGGGCTATCCGCCGGCAGCAGACCGGCTACGCCAAACAGCAGCGCCTCTACCTGCAGAGACTGGTTGCGATGTTTTTGCAGCACCCGCAGCGGTACCTGCCGGGACAGGCGGGCCATAGGCTCGTTGTTGACCCCAAACCCAAACGAAGCAGCCAGCAGGCGATAGGCGGTTTCGTCCCAATCCTGACCGGCGGCTCCGTACAGGTCGTTTACCGCTTCGGCCTTGCGCGCCAGTCGTTCGAGGACGGTCCGGTCCAGCATCGCCCGGTGGTGAATCGGTGCTACGGTCGGTAGCTGACTGGCGCAGGGAATGTCCGAAGGCTGCTGGCAAAGGTGGCGGTACCGACGGAGCAGTTCCGGATCGACCCAGTCCCGCAGGCAAAGCGTCGGGATGGCGGTACCGTCCGAGCGCCGTTCGGGCTCGGCCCGGTCGTTTTCCCAGACGATATGCAGAATGACCGAATCGTAAGCCCGGTCGTGCTGGTGGCGGTGCGTTCGCCAGTCGGAAGTCTTCAGGTGGGCTTCTACCGTCCCGACCCATTCGACCCCGTCGATCAGCAGCCGGGCATTGGTAAAATCAGGCCCGGAATCGGCATTACGCAGGCCGGGATACCGAACCTGCAGGACTTTCCCCTCCGTCGTACGCAGATCCGTCGACGACAGGTACTGGTGCTGCCAGAGGAAATACAGAAACGCTTCGGACATAGCGGGCGAAGAGGCTTTTCTGTATTAGATGCGGGTGGGGTGGGAAGGTAACCAAGGATTGAAGGATTGAAGGATCGAAGGGAGCTTCGCCAGTAAAGACAAGAATGGGTATAGACAATCCCGCAGCGGCAGACCGCTTCAATCCTTCAATCCTTCAATCCATCGATCCTTAAAGATATCCCCTCATCTCCCCCTGCAGCTTCCGGGCCTCATCGGCGGCGCGGAGGGCAAAGTCCGGCCCATCGGAGGCGTACAGGATGCTGCGGGAGGCGTTGACGAGGAGGCCGCCCCGGCTGTTGAGGCCGTACTGGGAAACCTCTGCCAGGCTTCCCCCCTGGGCGCCTACGCCCGGCACGAGCAGGAAGTGATCCGGCACGATCGTCCGGATATGGGCCAGTTGGTCAGCGCGGGTGGCACCGACGACGTACATGAGCCGGTCGACACTGTCCTCACCGGCCGGTACCCAGGTCTGGGCCGTCCGCATGACCGTTTCGTAGAGTGGCCCGGCCGGGGTTTCCAGCCGCTGAAAGTCGGCGCTGCCGGGGTTGGAGGTCAGCGCCAGGAGGATGACCCATTTGTTTTCGTAGGCCAGGAAAGGCTCTACCGAATCGCGGCCCATGTAGGGAGCAACGGTGACGGAATCAAAATCAAGGCCGGCAGCCTGGGGATCGAAGAACGTCCGCGCGTAGAGATCGGAGGTGTTCCCGATATCCCCGCGCTTGGCGTCGGCGATGGTGAAGCAATCCTTCGGAATGGCCTCCAGCGTTCGCTGCAGACTTTCCCAGCCGCGCGGCCCCTGGGCTTCGTAAAACGCGATATTGGGTTTGTAGGCAACGGCGTATTCGGCGGTGGCCTCAATAATCTGGCGATTGAAGGCGGCTACCGGATCGGGTTCCCGGAGCAAATGGGCCGGCAGGCGGCGAATATCGGTATCGAGACCCACGCAGAGATACGATTGTTTCCGGCGGATCTGGGCGTATAATTCGTTGGCGGTCATGCGGTGCTTGGCAGGCGGGAAGGAGCTTTTATCGAAAAAGCTGCGCGTCAAAAATACGGTAACTACGTAGAGTTTCCTAAATTTGCCCCATTACAGGCCGGCAACGCCCGGCTTAATCCATCCGATTTTCATGCAAATCAGAGAAACGTCGTTACCAGGACTGGTTGAAATTTTTCCGCGGGTGTTTGAGGATGAGCGCGGCGCTTTTTTCGAATCGTATAACCAGGACATCTTTGCTTCGCTAGGTCTTCCAACGAACTTCTGCCATGATAATCAGTCCTTCTCGACCAAGGGCGTACTGCGGGGACTGCATTTTCAGAATGCCCCATTCGCGCAGGGTAAACTCGTCCGGGTGATTTCGGGTAAAGTCCTCGATATCGCCGTCGATATCCGCCCCGACTCCCCTACCTTCGGCCGGTACGAATCGTTTCTGCTCGATGCGAAAAAAAATAACATGGCTTATATTCCGGAGGGCTTTGCCCACGGGTTTGTTGCCCTGGAAGACTCCATTTTCAGCTATAAGTGCACCAACCTGTACCATAAAGCCTCCGAGTCCGGCATTATCTGGAATGATCCCGATCTGAACATCGACTGGGGCATCAGCGATCCCCTGGTATCGGCCAAAGACCAGCAGCTTGCCTCTTTCCGGTCGCTTTTTCCAAATGGTACCGTTTGAGTAACTCCAATAAAATGGTTTGATTATCAGCCCTGTACTGCGGTACGGGGCTTTTTTGTTGCCGTCCCCCAATTTTAATGACGTATATGGACCGTTAGGCTTCGTCAGTCATGAATTGGCATGATTCATGCAACTGGTTTAAAGATCCCTGCCTCCATTTTATGCCAGGGAAAGCCTTTTTTACCTGTCCGTAATTTGTCTGTTTTCGTTTATTTAGCCAGCAAGCGCGTCCGATGACCTTTCCGTTTCTTTCTCTGGGGAGTAAGCCGACCCGTCGACGGCCCTTTGCTCCGCTGATGCCGGTTGATGTGAATGCCCACCTCCTTCCCGGCAGACATGATGGCACCGACTCCGTCGAACACAGCATCAGCCTCCTTCGGGAGTGGTCGGCTTCGGGAGTCCGCAAGATCATTGCGTCGCTCCACATCATGAGCAGTTATTACGACAATACCGCCGACACCATCCGGGCTTCTGCCTCCCTGTTGAACTACCACCTGCAGCGCGACCACATCCCCATCGAAGTAGAGCCTGCCGCCGAATACTACATCGACCGCGGCTTTATGGGTATGCTGTACCGCCAGGAGGAGTTATTGACCTTTTTTGACAACCAGTACCGCCGCTATCTTTTCTTCGAAACCGGTCTGATTGCCCCGCCTAACCAGTTGTAGGACGCCATTGACGCCATTCGTCACCAGGGCATTCGTCCGGTCATGGCGCACCCCACATCGTGCGTTTACCTGCAGAAAGACCCCGATCGGCTGCTGGCCATGCATGAACAGGGCGTTCTTTTTCAGATCGATCTGCTGTCGCTGGCGGGTCAGCCTTCCCGCGAAGCCCGTACCTTAGCCGAATGGATGATCGACCAGGGCCTGGTTTCCTTCATCGGCAGCAGCCTCAACCAGGATTATCAGATACCGTTCCTGCTTCACGCCCTGAACCTGCCCTCCTACCGCAAGGCGGTGGAACGGGGGTTACTGAATAAGGCGTTTGTGTAAAGAAAAAGGCCGTCTATAGTCGTTCTGTTCAGAATCACTATAGACAGCCTTTCAGCTTTATTGCCTTATACCTACTTCTCAAACATCTCCTCCATCACCTTCTTTCCCACCTTCCGGGCAGAGAGGGGATTCTGGCCGGTAACGAGCCGTTCGTCGACCTCAATGTAGGGCAGGAACGGAATAAAGCCGCGGCTGTAGATCGCGTTTTGCTTGCGGAGTTCTTCTTCCAGCAGGAACGGGACTTCGTCGTCCAGGCGAACCAGCTTTTCCTCCATATTGGAGAAACCGGTAATCTGCCGCCCTTCGATCAGCCGGGTCCCGTCCGACAGCCGGACGTTCAGCAGGCCGCAGACGCCGTGGCAAACGGCCGCCACCATGCCGCCGTTCTCGTAAATCGTCTGCGTAATCCGCTGCAGGGCTTCGTTCTGGGGAAAATCCCACATCGTACCGTGCCCCCCGGTAAAGTAAATCAACTGGTAATCATCCGGATTGACCGCATCGGGGCGGAGTGATTGCTCCAGCTTCTGCCGGAATTCCGGATGGTGGTACCACTTATCGTTCGTATTGTCTTTCAGATCCAGGCTGCGCTCGTCGATGGGCACCGGCCCGCCGAGCGGGCTTACGATGTCGAAGGGAATGTTCCGGTCCGACAGTTCGTCGTAAAAGTGCGTCGCCTCACTCAGCCAGAGCCCCGTCTTCTGCGGCTTGGTTTTGTAAGCCGTGTGGTTGGTACAAACGATGAGCGCACGAATGGAAGGATTCATAAATAAATTATGAATTAAGAATGTAGAATTAAGAATATCCGGTGAGGTAGCGTCCTGCAAGATAAGCGGAAAGCCATTTATTCTTAATTCTTCATTCTTAATTCTTCATTCTTATTTTTTCATTTAACCCGTCGTGACTCAACCGGCCCAAGCTCCAGGTTGAGCACGCCCCGCGGGCAGACCGCCGAGCAGATACCGCAGCCCACGCAGGAGGAACGCACCACGTCCTGGCCGCGCTGAGCGTACCAGCGGACATCAATGCCCATTTCGCAATAGGCCGAACAATTCCCGCAGGAAATGCACTGCCCCCCGTTGGTCGTGATCCGGAAGCGGGATTTAAAGCGCTGCACCAGGCCCAGGTAAGCCGCCAGCGGGCAGCCGAAGCGGCACCAGACCCGGTTGCCCATCAGGGGATAAAAGCCCGTCCCGACCACCCCGGCAAAGATCGACCCGATCAGGAAAGCATACGTCTGCCGGACACCGTAGGAATCCAGGAAACCCAGGACCGTCGACTGTCCCGTAAAGTAGGTGTACAACACCAGCAGCGTCATGACGACCACAAACACCAGCACCCCGTGAACGAGCCAGCGCTCGATCTTCCAGGCGACCAGCCGCTTGTCGGACAGGTGCCGATAGGGATCGCCCAGCGTTTCAGCCAGGCCACCGCAGCCGCAGACCCAGGAACAGTACCAGCGCTTTCCCAGGAAATAGGTCAGGACCGGCACCGCGATAAAGGCCAGGGCAATGCCCCAGACCAGCATAAAGATCCCGAAGCTGCCCGATTGGATTTTTTCCTCGATCCGGTAATCGAAGAAAAACGAGTAATCCAGCGGCCAGATATTTTTCAGATCCTGGTACGGCTGGTTAAGCCTCACCATGATTTCCGGGATCAGGAAAGCAAAGGCCGTCTGGAAGAACATCACCGACACCGTCCGCACCTGCTGGTAGGGGTTGCCCCGGTAGCGAATCAGCATCCGGATGCCCATGACCAAAATGGCCACCGTGTACAGAAAGCCGTAGAAAAACCATTGGGAGGGCTCCTTGCCGTTCACCAGCCGGCTGACGGGCTCCACCAGCAGTACCCAGTTGGTAAGGTATTCCGGATAGAAATACAGGACGATATAAAACCCGATCAGAAACGTACCGACCAGGATTCCGATCCAGCCCCGGTCGGTGGCCGGATGGCGATACAGATCGTTGTTATGAATCCCGGGCAGCCGATTCAGCCGGCTGCTGTGGTAAACCAGCGCACCAAGAATCATCATTCCCAGGCTCAGCCAGAACCAGAGCGTGACCGACCCAGGCTGAAGGCCCAGCGAGGCGCCCTGCGTGATGGGATATACGTAATTGTCGTATATGACCTTATCCCACTGCTGCTGTGCCTTGTAACCGGCATTGAGCGTTTCGATCGCCCCGCGCAGGTCAGCCACAAAAGCCCGGTTGGAAGTATATTCCCGGCCCAGCATGAAGTTCAGCTGCTGCCCAAGCACTTCCCGGTGCTCGGGTTTGAGGGCAGCGTCCAGCACCGACTCGCTCAGCTGGTACCGGCCCAAACTCAGGGTACCGATCCAAACCAGAAAACCAACCAGAAACAAACCCAAACCAAAATAACGTACTCTATTCATGCGTTCGATTATGCCTAGCCATGCTGAGGCGGTTAATTATCAGTTAAATAGGATGAAGCAAAAGCCGACAGCGGGATAAAAAACAAATTAAAATTGGCCAAGTCGCTTACAGACCCGTAGGATCTTTCGACTAAACCTATATTTTTGGTACATTCTTTCCGTAACTTGTCAAGCACCCATCTATGAAGACCGTAACGTACGCGTCCATTAAAGCGGACGAAGCCTGGGGTACCGTTTCGCAGCATCTGCAACGCCGGAACGATCTGTTGACCGAAGCTACAAATTTTCTGGAAAACCACCCGTCGGATCACGTCCTTGCCGGCCGCATCGTCGTCCTGCAGTACCACCTGCGCTCCACGGTCCGGCAACTGGTTCGTCAGTCGACGACTTTTCCGCCCGCTACCTCGGTTGATCAGCAGTTGAACCGGCAGTGGATGGTTGTCCACCAGATGCACTACCTGCTGCGGCAGATCGACGACCAGTTGCTGGCTTTCGGACGACAGAGCCCGGCCCTGCGGAACTGGCGCGAAGCCCGTTCCCTGCGGAAACGCGTCCGCCCGGTTTCGAAGCTTTCGCTGAATTAAGCGAGATCATCGGGCTGGCTGATCCTCCTCATACCGGCCCAGGCCGGTTGGGACGAACTTTGTGATCAACAAGCCGGTTTTTCAACGACTTATTTTTCCATTAACCATATACAAAGCCCGGTAGTGCCGGGCTTCTGTTTTATATGCCTATGAACACCCCCAAACCCGACATCAGCGCGCCAGAGGATATCCGCCGGTTTGTCGATGCCTTCTACGAGCGGGTTCGGCAGGACGATCCGCTTCGCTACCTCTTCGATGAAGTCGCGGGTCTGGATTGGCCCAGCCACCTACCCCGTATGTACGATTTCTGGAACGCTCTGGTTTTCGGTACGGGAGAATATAAAGGAAATCCGATGCAGCCGCACCTCAACCTGGCGCGCCTCGCCCCGGTTCGCCCCGAACACTTTCAGCGCTGGCTGCGGCTCTTCGAGGCCACGATCGACGCCCATTTCGCGGGGGAGGTCGCCGACCAGACCAAGATGCGGGCGCGGTCCATCGCTACCGTCATCGAGTCGAAACTGTTCCAGACGGGCCTTTTGGCCGATTCACTGGAGTCCGCCTAACGAAAAAAGCGGCCCGTGAAGGCCGCTTTTTCCTATTGGACTGATGGTTGCTTATTTCCCGCTAAACTGGGCCACCTGCTGGTTGAGCGCTGCGTCATCGGCCGTACCGGAAGTAATGACCACCCGGTAGCGGAAGGTCACCGACTTCCCCGCCGGAAGCTGGTAGTTGAGGGCCTTTTCCTTGCCTTCGCTCAGCACGCTGACTCCCAGCGGGTTGGCCGCATACAGGCCATACCCCCGGGCGTGCCAGTAGGTCGGGTAGCCGACGTTCTGCGGGTGATCGCTCAGGGCCACCGAAATGGCTTCCGAACCGATGGTCCCCGTCAGGTTCATCCACTTGGCGCGCTTGCCCCAAACGGCCTCCCCTTCTACGCCTTCGCTGCTGTGGTATTTACCGGTAACGCCAGAATTGTCCATCTGCGGCACTTTGGTAGCTACGCCACTGGCGTCGGTAAAGACTTCCGGCTTGTTGGACGGATGTTCTAGCTGCCGGGCCATCCGAATGGCGATCATGCCTTCTTTATTGTCCTTGAAGGTCACGTCTTTGTCGGTAGCCGTCAGAGTGGTGATCCGGTCGATGCTCCGTTCGTTAGCCTTACCGCGGAAGACGAAGGTCGTCGTTTCGCGGAGCATGGGTTTCCCGTCCTTGTCGAGCCAGTCGGCCGTAACGGTCAGTTCCCCCTGGTCTTTCCCGTTCTTCATCGACTTGACGCCCGTGTGGACGATCGTGCCAAAGGGTCCCTTGTGGCTTTTGTCGATATCGGTCGAGTTGTTCCAGAAATCGTGGCCATTGACGTCGCCGTAGTTGAACCACATCCCGACATGGTGCGGATGGTCGACCCGCTCGCCCGGGCGGGGGTCCATGGGCCAGCCGCGGGTGATGGGCGTTCCCTTGGCCGTCCGGATGGGATACAGCACCGCCTTTTTGAGCACGTCCGGCCCCGGATAGATATAAGCGGTGAACGGCTGCCCGTCGATGCTTACGTCAACGCGCTTTTTAGCCTCGTCATGGGTGATTTTAACCCCTTTCTGAGCATGAACGGTGCCGACGATAAGACTAAGCAAAATCAATTTCTTCATACGCTACACCTTATAGACTTTTCCGCTGGCCAGCACTTCCTGTTTCACCCGGTCGAAGGTCACGCGCTCGCCCGTATGCAGGGCGATGGTCGACATGATGGTTGCCACCGAGTGGTTAAACCCGGCCCGGGCGGGTGCATTCGGCTCCTTCCGGCTGCGGACGCATTCCATCCAGTTCAGCATGTGGCGCGAAGTCATTTCGTCGGCGCCGGTATTGGCGCCGGTTTCCATCTTGGCGCCGGTTTTGAGCTGGGTCGCCTCGATCAGGTTCGCCTGCATGCCCATTTCCTGGGCCATGTTGGCCGAAAGTCCACCTTCTGAAGTTACCTGGTTCGTATCCAGGTTAATCATCCCGCCGTTTGAGTAGTACAGTTCCTTGGTTCCGCCCGCCGAGTTGTGCATGCGGGAGTGGTAAACCACCTGGAAGCCTTTGGCCTTATCGTTATCCGGGCCGTAGTCAAAGACCGCGGTGAAGGTATCGGGGTTGACCCGGCCGTCTTTCCAGGCGTAGACACCGCCGTTGGCCACCACCGACCGCGGGTGATCCAGGCCGCTGAACCAGTGTACGGTATCGATCTGGTGCGACATCCACTGGCCCGGGATCCCGGACGAATACGGATAGAACAGACGGAACTCCAGGTATTTACGCGGATCCCATTCGACCTTCGGGCGGTTCATCAGGAAGCGGTTCCAGTCGGTATCTTCCTTGCGGATTTCCGACACCAGCTTCGTGCGCCGCCAGCGGCCCGGCTGGTTTACGTTCCAGGTCATTTCGACCATGGAGATATCGCCGAACTTACCGGATTTGATGTAGTCACTGGCCGAGTGGTAGTTCGGGGCGCTCCGCCGCTGGGAGCCGACCTGCACAATCCGCTTCGAGCTTTCAACGGCCCGCAGCGCCTTCCGGGCGTCGTCCATCGATTCGGCGAAGGGCTTCTCAACGTACACATCCCGGCCGGATTCCACCGCCGCTACGCAGTGCAGGGCGTGCTGGAAGTCGGCCGTTGAGATGATCACTGCATCGATGTCCTTGCGGTCGAGCAATTCCTCGTTGTTGCGGCACTTGGCGAAATTATTATCGATCCAGCCTTTGCCGCTGAGGTACTGCTGGGCTTCGTCGCGGCGACGGTTCCAGATGTCCGATACGGCCACGAAGGCGAAGTTCTGCTTCTGGGCGTGGTCGGCGAAGGAAGGCGCCAGCGACTGCCGGAAGCGGTCCGAGAAGCCGATGATGCCGACCCGTACGCGGTCAGCCGATCCCAGAATCCGGCCATAGCTGGCGGCCGAAAAACTCATTCCCAGCCCGGCGAGGGCGGATTTCTTTATAAAGTCTCTGCGAGTTTCCATTTTTTTGAGGGTTGACGGTTGACTCCTGACGATTGACTCTTGACGGTTGACTTTTGACGTTGGACATGGCTGGTTAAGCGTCCAATGTCAAACGTCCAACGGCATTACTACAAAGGCTTGATCTTGATGTTCCGGAAATAAACCCGGTCGCCGTGGTCCTGGAGCAGGATGTGCCCTTTGGGGGCTTCGCCGAAGCGGCCGTTTTTGTTGTAATCGGGGGCTTTGTACTTGCTCTGGGCGACCAGTTCGCGGAAGGCTTCGCTGCCGCGTTCGTACTCGACTACTTTCTTACCGTTCAGCCAGTGCTCCACGTGCGTACCTCTCACCAGTACCCGCCCCTGGTTCCACTCACCGATGGGCCGGACCGGCTTATCTCTGGCCGGAATCAGGTCGTAGAGCGAACCGATGGTCCGGTTTCCGTTGCGTCCCATTTTGGCGTCCGGATGCTTGTCGTCGTCCAGCACCTGAAACTCCAGTCCAAAGGCCGAGCCCGCCGGTTTGGGCTGGTGTTCGACCACGAAGTACTTCAAGCCGCTGTTGGCTCCTTCGGTCAGTTTGAACTCGAAGGTCAGGTCAAATTCGCTGAACTCCTCGTCGGTAACGATATCACCCGCGTTGCGTGACTCGCTGCCGTCGGTTTTGGCGATGGTCAGGGTTCCGTCCTCGACCGACCAGCCCGCCTGGGGGAACTGGTCCTTGTAGGCGCCCCGCCAGCCCTTGTTCGACTTCCCGTCGAACAGCAGTTTCCAGCCTTCCTTCTTTTCCTTCGCCGTCAGCGTATTCGGCGCCTGGGGCTTTTCGAAGGCAAGCAGGGAGACTAGGAGAAATAGGGTGGATAGGATTGGGATTTTCATTTTCGATTGAGTAATTGAGTGATTGAGCGATTGAGTGAGCAGTGCCCTTGTTCACTCAATCGCTCAATCACTCAATCGCCATTAAATACTAAAGTTGAGATTGTTCGTAATATAGTTCTTACTAATCTCCGCGCACTGCAGCGGGGTTTTGTTCGGATCGGGGACGCCGTCTAGCTCGACGATTCCCCAGCCGTTGAACTTGATGTCCTTGAGGGCCGCAAATACGGCCGGCATGTTTACATTGCCCTGGCCCAGCTCCACAAACTTGTAGGCTTTCGGATCGTTGGGCTTGTCGGGAAGGGGGCTTTTGGTGTCTTTCAGGTGCAGGGCGTAGAGCATGTCCTTGTACTGCTTGACCGCCTTTTCGGGCTCGCCGCCGCCCTGCTTGTAATGCGCAATATCGAGCAGCAGCTTCATGTACTTGGGGTTCATCTCCTGCACGATGATGTCCACTTCTTCGGGTGTTTCGCCGAGCTGGTGCATGTGGTTGTGCTAGGCAGCCTGGATACCCATGTCGGCGGTCTGCTTCCCGATTTCGTTCATCACCTGGGACAGCCGCTTGAGCTCGTCGGTAGTCGGCATCCGTCCTTTCGGCCGGGCGCTGTTGGTCAGCTGGATGGAGCTGCCACCGAGGGCCTTGACAAAGCTGGCGTGGGCCACGTGCTGGTCGATAGTACTTTGCTCCTTAGCCGGGTCAATCTCCACGTTGCCGCTGGAAAACATCGCCAGCGTCAATTTGTACTGATCCAGCAAGGCTTTGAGTTCGGACGGTTTGTTGCGGTAGGGCCCGAAGGTGTTGGCCCGCAACTGAATGCCTTTGTAGCCAAGGGAGGCAATGTCCCGGATGGCCTGGTCGTCCTTCCCGCCCCAGGTAATGGCCGAGTAGGCAATGCGCAGGCCGGATTTTTTCAGCAGCTCCGACGAGCCGGCCAGCAGGGGCTTGGCGCCCGCCAGGGCCAGGGCCGACAAACCGGCGGATTGAAGAAATTGTCGTCTATTCAGGTGCTCCAGCATAATGATTCAGAAAAATGGGCCGGACCAGAAATCCGACCAGGGGTTTGAGCTACATTTCCAAAGCCTGGCAGGCGGGAAATCTACTAAAAAGGTCAGTCCATAGTCGTCAGTCCTCAGTCGTCAGTCATCAGCCGGCTCCGCCTTGTGGTCACCCAGAGGGCGGAGCCGGCTGACGACTGATGACTGATGACTGATGACTGACGACTGACTCCTAAATCAATACCCCGGGTTCTGCGGGTACGACTGGGCCCCACCGGCCGTGCGGTCGATCTGATCCTGGGGGATCGGACGCAGGTTGTGGAAGTCCTTGACGTTGGGCGCACCGTCGGGGTTGTGCAGCTTCACGCGCTCGACGAGGTTACCCCAGCGCTTCAGGTCGAACCAGCGGAACATTTCCCCGGCCAGTTCCCGCTCCCGCTCTTCCATGATGAAGTCCATCGTGGCTTCGGCCGCGGTGATTTCCATTTCTTTCTCCCGACCCGGCCAGGCAGCCCGGCGACGTACGGCGTTGATAAACGGTACGGCTTCGGCGGCTTTGCCCTGCTTAATGAGCGCTTCGGCGGCGATCAGGTAAGTTTCCGAGAGACGGAACATCAGGAAGTCGCGGCTCCCCTGCTCGTAGGTACGGTCCGGACGCAGCGGGTCAAAGAACTTCTGCAGGGCCGGGAAGAGCGTCGGGCGGTACATGCTCGGCGTCAGCACCTGGTAGGGTCGCTTGGCGCGTTCGGCCAGCGGCATTTCGTAGCCCGGGATAAAGATGGCCGTATCGCCAGCCTTAAAGGTCAGGCGAGTTTTGGAGTTGTCGAAGACGTTGGTAAACGTGCCCGGGCGGTTGCTCAGGTAGGTATCCTTAAAGGTCTTCTTGTAACGGGAGTCCTTCGTACGATCCTTTTCGGCAAAGACCACATCCAGCATGTACTTCGTGGGCATAAACCGCTTGAACGGACGGCCGTTGAGGACGTCACGCTGCATCCCGGCCTGGACGTCATATTCCATTCCGAAATACAGGTGAGTCCGGTTCCCGATCCCGTTGGTCAGCGGATCCGAGGTGTACTGGGTAGCGAAGATGACCTCGCTGTTGATTTCCCCACCACCCTGTTCGAATACTTTCGCGAAATCCGGCAGCAGCGCGTAGTTGTAATTCTTGATCACGTTCTGCGCGTGGGTAGCCGCCTTCTGAAAATCGTCGGGCGTACCGGCAGTCTTGTGGGTAGCGCGGGTCAGGTACACGCGGGCCAGCAGGTGCTCAGCCGCTCCCTTGGTCGCCCGGCCATATTCCGAGGTCGGGATGGCCAGGTCGGTCAGCGATGATTCCAGATCCGAGATAATCAGAGCGTACACATCTTTTTCCGGAGCGCGGGTGAATTCCTTGGTCGGTACCAGGTTCCCCTTGGTCAGGAGCGATAGCGGTCCAAACATCTGCACCAGAACAAAGTAGTGGTGCGCCCGCAGGAATTTCAGCTCGGCAATCCGGCGCTTCTTGATGTTGGGATCAATGCCCTGGATGTTTTCGACGCCGTCGAGCGCTACGTTCATCCCGTTGATGGCCCGGTAGAAGTTGTTCCAGATGTTGTTGGTCACGCCCAGCCGCCCGTCGATCTGCGAGGTGTACTGGTTGACAAACTTGAAGCTGCCATCGGCGCCCATCGTATACGTGTCCGTGCCGAATACCGTCAGCGTCATGGCGTCTTCGGTACCGTAAAAGTCGCGCAGGGAAGAGTACGCCGCTTTCACCGACGACTCAAAGCCGTTGGGTGTGTTCAGGTACTGAATCCCTACCTGGGAGATGGGCACTTCGTCCAGCAGGTTCTTACAGCCCGAGGTGCTGAAAAGAAACCCTAAGGCCGCCAGTGCCAGCGCTTTACGCTTGAGTTGGGGAAAAGAACGATATGATTTCATCCTACTGAATGTCGTTTGATTACTGTGAATGGGTTTTGCAATCAGCATGATTACAGTTTCAGGTTGATACCGAACGTGATCTGACGAACCGCAGGGGTCTGGCTGGCGTTGACGTCGCCATCCGTCTCGCTGTCGATCCCCTTGTACCGGCTGCGGTATTCGGAGAAGATGAACGGCTGCTGGATGCTGGTAAAGACGCGCAGGGAACCGATACCCATCTTCTGGGTCAGCCTCGACGGGAAGTTGTAGCCGAAGTTGATGTTACGCACTTTCAGGAACGTACCATCGAAATACAGCAGCGTCGAGCGGAAGGGCGGGAACTCCTGGTTCTGGTTCGGCCGCGGGAAGTCGTTGGTCGGGTTGTTCGGCGTCCAGTAGTCGATGTCCAGGTTGTTGTACCGGCCCGCCAGAGTCATGAAGTCCTGGTGGAACAGCGAACGGAACATGGAACCTACGCGGGCGAAGAGGAAGAACGACAGGTCGAAGCCCTTGTACTCGAAGCGGTTGGTCATACCGGCGCTCCAGTCAGGAACCTGCGACCCCAGAATCACGCGGTCGAACGGATCGATTTTTCCGTCGCCGTTGGTATCCTGAATCTTGATCTGGCCCGGGGCGCTCTGGTACTTCTTGGCTTCTTCGGCCTCGCTGGTCTGCCAGATGCCGACTTTCTTGTAATCGAAGTAGGCCGTCAGCGGCTGACCAATGAAGCGGGCGTTCCCCACGTCATCCTGCTTGCCGTTGAAGAGTTCCAGAATCTGCTCGCGGTTGCGGGTAAACTGCATGTCGGTCGTCCAGCGCAGGCCGTTGGTAGCGTCAACGTTGACCGTCGACAGCGTCAGTTCTATACCCTGGTTCCGGGTCTTACCGACGTTCCGCAGTACCTGGTTGAAGCCGCTCGTCAGGGGCAGCTGGTCGAAGAGCAGCAGGTCGCGGGTATCGGCCTTATAATATTCGGCCGAGCCGCTGATCCGGCCCTGGAAGAAGCTGAAGTCCACCCCTACGTTGGTCGTCGTCGTGGATTCCCAGCGCAGATCCGGGTTGCCGATGGAGTTGGGCCGGAAGCCGAAGGCACCCAGCGTACCGAAGGCGTAGGAAGTCTGGGTAGCCTGGGCCTGGGTCTGGTAAGGGTTGATGGCCGTGTTCCCGATCGAACCCATGCTGCCGCGCAGCCGGAGGTCATCCACCCAGGTCAGCGACCGCATGAACGGTTCCTTGATGATGTTCCAGCCGACAGCGACCGACGGGAAGAAACCGTACTTGGTGCTGGCCCCAAACCGTGATGAACCATCGTAACGACCGGTTAAGGTCAGCAGGTACTTCTCTTTCAGACCGTAGTTGACCCGGGCCATGTAGGAGTTCAGCACCCAGCGGCTTACTTCCGAGCCCACGTTGTTGATCAGCGTGGCCTGTCCCAGGTTGTAGAACTGCTGCGTCTCGGCCGGGATACCCGTTACGTTGATCTGGTTTCTTTCCAAATCATCCTCCTGGATCGAGTGCAGGGCCGTGACGTTGATGCTGTGGATATCCTTCAGCGTCTTGTCGTAGGTCAGGATGTTTTCCAGCGTCCAGTTGAACTGGTATTCGTTGAACTGGAAAGCCGTCGGATCGGCCCCGCGCCGGGCGTTGGTCAGGCTGTTGGTAAACCGGCCGATGCGGCGGTTGGTCAGGTCCGGACCGAAGTTCACGCGGTATTTGAGGCCGTCGAGGATATTCCATTCCCCATAGATGCTGTTGAAAATCCGCATCCGCTTGGTCAGGTCGATCTGGGCGTTGGGCAATACCTCGGCGATCGGGTTCGTCCGCAGACCGTCGGAGGTCGGCAGGAAGATCATGTTCCCGTTTTCGTCGAAGGGTTTCCCCAGCGGGTTTTCCTGCAGAGCACCACCGTAGGGGTTGAAGTTTTCACCGTTGCGCAGGCTGTACACCCCTACGCTCGACATCCCGAGCTTCACCCGGTTGCTGATCTGGTGATCGAGGTTGATCCGGAAGGTATAGCGGGTGAAGTCCTGGTTGTAGATGATCCCCACGTCCTTGAAGTAGTTGCCCGATACGGCGAACTGGGTTTTCTCGCTACCGCCCTGCACGCCGATCTGGTGGCTCTGAATATTGCCCTGGCGCAGCAGGTACGACTGGTAGTCAGTCGAGCGGTTGTTCTTGATGCCGTCGAGTTCTACCGGTTCGAAAAGTTTCGAATCCGCGAATTCGTCGACGGTCCCTGAAGGCACCGGGTTGCCATTGGCGTCCCGGTAGGTATTCACGGCCCGCCGCGATTCCCGCTTGTATTCGGCAAACTGGGCCCCATCCATCACATCGATCTGGCCCAGGCGGTCAGACAGGCCATAATACCCGTCGTAGGCGACCGTCGTCTTGCCCGGTTTTCCGCGCTTGGTCGTAATCAGCACGACGCCGTTGGAGCCCCGCGAACCGTAAATGGCCGTGGCCGAGGCATCCTTGAGGACCTCCATCGACTGGATGTCGTTGGGGTTGATGTCGTCGATATTGCCCGCCAGCGGAATACCGTCCACAACGTAAAGAGGGTCGTTGGAGGCGTTGATGGAGCGGCGACCCCGAATCCGGACCGTAGGACCCGACCCCGGCTTACTGTTGTTCTGCACGACGTCTACCCCGGCTGCCCGGCCCTGCAGGGCCTGACGGGCGTTGGTAATCGGCAGTTCGGCGATTTCTTTGGAGCCGACCGACGAGATAGCGCCCGTCACCTGGCTCTTTTTCTGCACCCCATACCCTACGACCACGACCTCATTCAGCGTACGAAGGTCAGGGACTAACTTGACGTCCAGTGAGCTACGATTGCCCACCGGGAACTCCTGGGAGATAAAGCCTACCGACGAAAACACCAGCACGGCTCCCTGGTCGGGTACGCCGATCCGGTATTTACCCTCGGCATCGGTGTTGGTCCCGCGGGTCGTCCCTTTGACGGCCACGTTTACGCCCGGCAGCGCTGAACCATCGTCGGCGGTAATCCGGCCCGTAACGATCCGTTCCTGCTGAACATCACCGGTGGTCACTACACGGACCGGAGGGGCGGCCAGGCCTGCCGCCTGGGAAGGCAAGGAACACAGCAGCATACCGCTTAAACCCAGCGTCATGGCCAGAGCGGGCTGTAATCGGGATAAAGTTTTGTTCATAATAAATAGAAAAACAGGTTATAAAGGAAACTAGGAAAATAAGCAAGCTCAGTATGGTACACGATTCCCATCTACCGTTCCGATGCCAGAAAGCCTTCGAAAGGGTAGTTCAAGCCCGCTGGGCTGGGTGTTCAGGCCCGGAGAACCAGCTGAAAAAAGCCCATGAATCGGTTACGTGGATACGTATATGAAATAAATTCCGCTGTACAATCGCCCGGCTTACCAGGACTTGAGGCGGGCCATGGATGCCTGGCCCGGGGCAATCTCCACACATTCGCCCGGCTTCATTTCGATTATGTCCGGTCGGTCATTCAGCATCAGCCGTACCTTACCCGACGCGAGCGTTACCCGGGTGGCTTCCAGCCAGTGCGATACTTTAAACTCTGTTCCTTCTGCCTCGACCGTCAGGTTAGGCGTATGAACCCGAAACCGCCGATCGGCTCCCGCGTCCGGCCGGTGGGCCACCGTAAACGATGCGTCACCTTCCAGCCAGACGGCCCGGGGCATGTCATCGGCCCAGACCCGGGCGTACCGCAGCTCGCTGTTGCCGTTAAGCACGACCGTCGAGCCATCCGGCAATCGAACCGTCCGGGCGGCGCCCTTTGGGGCAATCACCGTTTCCATGGACTGCATCCAGAACATCCAGATCACAAACAGCAGCACCCCGGATAAAGCGGCCGCCCAGCGAAAAAGGTACCAGCGGGTCGCCAGGCTCTGCACATCGGGCTCCAGGGGTTTCAGCTCAGGCATTTCCTGGATCGACCACCGGATCCGCCCCCAGACCGAACGAACCTCATCCGAATCCAGCGATCCGGCCGGCGGCTGTGAGGCTACCCCCACGAGCTGACGCGCCAGTTCGACGGCGTCCTCGCGGTCCGGGTGGCGCGCCAGCCAGTTTTCCCAGAACAGCGAAACCTCCGAATCGTCGGGGTGCTGAACCCAGCGGATAAACAGGGCGTCGGCGGCCAACTCCTCAGCGGTATAGGCAGAGAAGTGCCTCATTCGGTTTAGTTTGCGGATACAATTTGGAAATGTACAGCCATAAGCGGTGTGCCTGTAACTTCTACTTACAGCCTATGGAAATTAGCCGCTATGGCCCGCTGAGCTCGACGGGAAGCGGGAAAGTCATGCGAAAATCTTCCACGGCGAGGACCAGCCGGGGTTGAATGCCGCTCCAGTCGGGGAACCGGGCTGGGTTGATGTGGATATCCCGGAGCGAAACCAGGCGAGCCTTGCCCTCCGCTTCCGGGCTGGTCATCAGCAGTTTATTGCGCCGCTGCTGGATCACCTTGAAGCCGGGGAGCAGGCGCGTGGTGATGGGGAAACGGGGCCCGCGGGGCCGGGCGCGGAGTTCAAGAAAGTTGGCGCCATCCCGGCTGACTCGGTACCAGGTCCAGCCGTCGCGCTGGGGAATAAGGCTGAAATCGGCTTCTTCCTTCGGGATGCCCCAGTTCTCCACGCCATTCCAGACGCTTTCCCGGGTGGACACGTAAATTTTGGAAATGGAAAACCCCCATTTCCAGCCCAGGCGAAAAAAACCGGGTATAAATAACAGTTCCCGGTAGGGTCCCACGCCGGACGTGTGGTAGTCGACCAGCATGACGGCGCCCAGCCAGCCCCGGTAGGCAGGCCGCTGGTAGTCGGCCAGGAAGCCCTGCTGGCGCACAAAGGATTCCGGAAAATGCGCGACCAGGATCAGACCGTTGCCCGTCAGATTCCAGGGAGGAGGCGCAACCAGCGAAGGCGTCATAAAACGAATCAGCAAAAAGTGAAACCATTAGCAGGCAATCAATCGCGTAACTCCGCTGGCTTTAGGAAGTTTATACAGCGGGAGAAAAGAAGAAAGCGGATAGACGAAAGAATAAGTAGTTGTTTAGCAGAAGAAAAGCTTACTTCTTTTCCCTGCCCGGCTTACATCGAAACGAGACTACAGGCTTTGGCAGACTGATATCCGTCATCCCGTTCCTTCGCATCCTTCTCCGGCTGCTCATTACTACCGAACTGAGCCTAGGGGCCACCCGGGTCAGGGCCACCCGGGTCAGGGCGGCCCACGTCAGGGCGGCCCATTACGAACCCGCTCGCCAGGAGCGCCGCTACCGCAGCCGGTTTATTCCGGCGGGGGCTGGACGGTCATTTTCGCTCAAACTGCCCGCGCTGCGGCGCTTCCGCCCTTTGCCCTGGTTCGGTCTGAACTTCATGGGCGGCCACCGCTACGTCCTGGATCATTCCTTCCCCGACGACCAGATCGGCAACAACGGTTTCTTTTATTCGGTCAGCCCGGCTTTCTTTCTGGACCGCTTTACCGCTGATGTCAAACCCTGGCAGCGCCGACGCTTCGCCCGAAAATAAAGCGGATTTTTCCCAAGAGAGTAATAATTTTTATGGAAAATTTTATAAAAGTCGAGAAGCTTGTTTACTTTGAGGAATCCTTAGGCCCTTGACAACCAAACTGATCCCTACTTATGAACCCTTCTGCAACGCCATCGGCCGCCCTTCGGGCCGACCTGCACCCGCTGCAGACGCTCGTTGATTTTTTCTATTACTGGGAAAAACAGCAGCCTGACAAGGTTTTTTTACGGCAGCCTATCGGCGACCGGTTCATCGACCTCAGCTGGGGTGAAGTAGGTCGTCAGGCCCGCATCCTGGCCAACTACCTGCAATCAATCGGGCTACCGCCCCGGAGCAATATCGGTCTGGTGTCCAAAAACTGCGCCCACTGGCTCATCGCCGACATCGCCATCCTCATCAGCGGCCACGTTTCGGTTCCTTTTTACCCCACCCTGACCGGAGATCAGCTGCGGCAGGTCCTGGACCATAGCGGCTGCCAGCTGTTGTTTGTGGGTAAGCTCGACGACTGGAACAGCATGAAGACCGGAGTGCCCGACGATCTGCCGTGCGTGGCCTTTCCGCCCTACAAAGCCAGTTCGCCTCCGGACCCGCGCCATACCCAGTGGCATGACATCCTGGCGCAGTACGAGCCCTTGACGTCCAACCCGCGCCCGCATCCCGAGGACATCTTTACGATCGTTTATACCTCCGGGACAACGGGCAATCCCAAAGGCGTGGTGATGGATTACCGGGCCATGGCCGCCGCCATCGAGCGAACCAAGCCGATGATGCACCACGACCTGCCCGAAACGCGCTTTTTTTCCTACCTGCCCCTATGCCATGTCGCGGAACGAAACCTGGTGGAGGCCACGGCCCTGGCGACGGGCGGTACGGTCTACTTTGCCGAATCCCTCGATACCTTTGGCAAAAACCTGGCCGCCGCCCGGCCGACGCACTTTTTGGCGGTACCCCGGATCTGGACCAAATTTCAGCTGGGTATCCTGGCCAAAATGCCCCAGGCCAAGCTCGACCGCCTGCTGCGAATTCCGATCATCAACGAGCTGGTTAAGAGCAAGATCCGCAAGAGCCTGGGACTCAACGACGCTAAGCTGATCCTGACCGGAGCCGCGCCGATGCCGACTTCGCTGATCCGCTGGTTCCGGCGGCTGGGCATTGTCATTCAGGAGGCCTACGGGATGACTGAGAACATGGGCGCCGTCTCGATGATGCCCGCCGACCAGATCAAGGACGGAACCGTCGGGAAGCTGTACCCGGGCATGGAGGTGCGGATCGATCCGGCGACGGGCGAGGTACTGACCAAAGCCGACTGGCTCATGCGAGGCTACTACCGCGAGCCGGCCCAGACCGAAGCCACGCTCCGCGACGGCTGGCTCCATACCGGCGATGTCGGGGAACTCGACGAGGAAGGATTCCTGCGCATTACCGGGCGAGTCAAAGAGATGTACAAGACGGCCAAGGGAGAATACGTCGCCCCGGCCCAGATCGAATTCGGTTTTGCCGACAACAACTTCATCGAACAGATCTGCGTGGCGGGTCAGAACCTGCCCCAGCCCATTGCCCTGGTCGTCCTGTCCGAACTTGGCCGGCAGTCCGATCGTTCGGCGGTTGCCCAGAGCCTCAGCGATACGGTAGCGAGTCTGAATCCGACCCTGCACGCCTATGAGCGGGTACGGAAGGTGGTCGTTGTCCGGGAATCCTGGACGGTCGACAACAACATGATGACGCCCACGATGAAGATTAAACGAAACATCATCGAGGCGCGCTACGAGCCGCACATGCCCGTCTGGTACGAGCGCGACGAGGCGGTGATTTGGGAAGTATAGCTCGTCCTATAGCTCGTCCGCGTATGAACGCGGATGCCCGAATGGCGCGTCTCAGACGCGCTTCCCCTGCATCCGCGTTTATACGCGGACGAACTGGACGAGCGGAACAAAAAAGCCCGCGCATTCCTGCGCGGGCTTCAGACAAAGGGTGAACGGTCCGTTAATGCTTCATACGGGTAGTCGAGCCTCGGGAATTAGTTCCGTGCGAGCAGCACACGACTTACCTGCGTTTGGATCGCGAAGGGATGGGTGATGCGATCTTTCCCGATCTGCACTTCAATTTTGTATTTGCCGTCGGCGAGCTGGGACAGATCGAAGACCTTACCGGCCAGCTCTTTTTTCGACAGGATTCCCTTGTAGAGTACATTGCCGGCTTCATCGGTAATGAACACCAGCCCCGCTTCGGCAGTCGCTTCTTCCAGGGCTACCTGGAATTTGAAGTTACCGACCTGGCGGATCACCGCGGCCTGAGCGGCCTTCGGATCGTCGTTACCGGCCAGTACGGTCATCGGAGCGGCTAGCATGGCGGCGATTGCCAGCCCAGCCAGCCCCCGCTTTACATTCGTATACACTTGATTGTTCGTTTTCATCTTGTTTCAGGTTGTATTCAGACTTGGTAAATTACAATTACGCTAACAGCCTTTCGGCCTGTCCCCGTCCGAGCCTTTGTTCACTACAAATGTACACGCCCCTGTAAACAAGTCAATTACCCCAATATTACGGAGGCAAAAGTTATTCTTATTGTATCTTCTTACCTTACCAGAATCCTATAAATATTACCAGATTACCACAAGTACTTTAAATAATGAAACGTCCATCATAACGGTCGGTTCAGGTTTCCTACCGGTATACTGCAATTAATCCTGCGAAAAAAGAAAAACGGCGATTGGGCCGTTCGTTCGTGCCTGCCGCTTTGGCGCCGAAACGGTACGTCCAGGTGGCCTTGCGGACTGGAAGGGATCAACGTTGAGCGGGGAGAAACAAAAAAAGCGCGTTTGGAAACGCGCTTTTCCTGCATCCGCGACTGAATCGCGGACGAACGTTGTCGCGGACGAACGGTGTCGCGGACGAACGGTGTCGCGGACGACCGGTTTACCACATCTCCTCCGGATAGCTCCCTTCGTCCTCCAGGCGGCGGAGTGAGGCCTGTACCAGGGGTTTGTCTTCGGGATAGGTCACGCCAAACCATTCGGAGCGGCTGCGAAAGACCCGGCAGGCCCCCTGCCCTGTCTGGATCAGGTGCGTCATTACGGTCGGAATGTAAAATTCGGCTTTAGGAAGGTGGATGTTGACCCGGGCGTAGGCTTCGAAGAGGTCCCGGGTGATGGGAAAGACTGAGGGCTTGAAACCCCAGAAGTTCATCGAAACCGGCGTCTCGGGGGCCAGGGGCGTGAGGCCTTCGGCCTCTTCAAAGACGATCTCCCCGCCTTCCTGGCGGTAAATCTTCGTCCGCTCGATCACCGACGTCAGGTTGCCATTATCCCCGACGGCGCAGACTCCACGGGAAACCGAACCGTGCTCTGAAAGCGTCCGCTGCACTTCGTAGCCGACCATGGCGTGCAGGTTTTCGTCCGTGTCGTGGGTCAGAAAGTCGGCCATCAGCTTGAAGGCTTCGAGCCCGTAGAAATCGTCGGCATTAATGACCGCAAACGGCGTCTGGGTCTGTTCCCAGGCGCAGAGCATGGCGTGGCCCGTTCCCCAGGGCTTGGTCCGCTCCACCGGCCCGAGATCTGCCGGAACGTACGAACCCAGCCCCTGAATGGCGTAGTCGTACTCAATTTTGCCCCGCAGCTTGGGGCCAAAAATCTCTTCGAAATCGTCGCGCAGCTCTTCCCGGATGATAAAAACGATCTTCCCGAATCCCGCCCGGATGGCGTCGTACAGGGAATAATCGATGATGGTTTCACCCTGGGGACCAAACTGGTCGAGTTGCTTGATGCCACCGTAGCGGCTGCCCATGCCGGCGGCTAAGATTAAGAGCGTTGGTTGCATTCGATGTTCTGTGAATAGCGTCTGACGTCCAAAGGTAACTAGTTTTCCAAACCGCAAAGACGCAAAGTTGACGCAATGGACACAAGACCAAGGTGGCCCCATAGCGGCCTCAGCCATTCGATCACTCTTTCAGAAAATTTATTCCCTAAAATGTTATACAATTAGAATTTGTCGTTATAATTGTACGCAAAACAATAGTTAGCACAACAACTATTAAGATTGCACTTCATCAACGGTTAACCTTGTCCAGTCGAAGGCTCCGCCGGTAATTGGCGGAGTTCTTCCTACTAACCGCTTACCCGCCATGCCGTTCTACCACGCCTTAGGAACGATCCCCCAAAAACGCCATACGCAGTTTGAAAAGCCGGCCGTCGACGGCAAGCCCGGCGGGCTCTACTACGAGCAGCTGTTCGGGACCATCGGCTTCGACGGTATGTCCTCGCTCCTTTACCACATTCACCGCCCGACCATGGTCAAAGCCGTGGGCGAAAGCGTGGATTTGACGCCGAAAGTGGCCGTCGAAAAGAACATGCTGTCGCGGAAGCTGATCGGTTTTAACGTACCGCCCGCCGACGACTACCTGCAAAGCCGCACGCCGCTGCTGGTCAACCGGGATCTGCTTTTCGGCCTTGCGGCGCCGCGGCAGTCGATGACCGATTATTTCTACAAAAACGCCGATGCCGACGAGCTTTTGTTCGTTCATAAAGGTTCGGGACGGCTGCGGACGCTGCTCGGCACGCTCCCCTTCGGCTACGGCGATTACCTGGTCATTCCCCGGGGCATGATCTACCAGATTGAGTTCGACAGCGACGATAACCGGTTGCTGTACGTCGAATCCCACTCGCCCATTTACACGCCCAAACGCTACCGCAACCACTTCGGGCAGATGCTCGAACACGCGCCCTTCTGCGAACGCGACATCCGCCGCCCGCAGGACCTGGAGACGCACGACGAGGTGGGTGAGTTTGTCATGAAAATCAAAAAGCAGGAAGCCCTGCATACGCTGGTCTACGCCTCGCACCCGTTCGATGTGGTGGGCTGGGACGGCTACAATTTCCCCTACGCCTTTTCCATCTTCAATTTCGAACCGATTACGGGCCGGGTCCACCAGCCGCCGCCGGTGCACCAAACCTTCCAGACCGATACGTTCGTGGTCTGCTCGTTCTGCCCGCGGCTGTACGACTACCACCCGAAGGCCATTCCGGCCCCGTACAACCACTCGAATATCGATTCCGACGAGGTGATTTATTACGTGGACGGGGATTTCATGAGCCGCAACGACATCGCCCAGGGCCATATCACCCTCCACCCGGGCGGGATTCCCCACGGACCGCATCCCGGCGCCATGGAACGCAGTATCGGCAAGAAAGAAACGCAGGAATACGCCGTCATGGTCGATACCTTCCGCCCGCTGATGCTGACGGAGCAGGCTGTTGCCCTGGACGACAGGAAATACTACCAATCCTGGCTTGAATAACCTCCGTTTAACGCTTTGCCTCGCTGTGTGTAGAGTCGTTTACCACTGATTTTCACAGCGTATTAGCACCGCAGCGGCGGACCGCAGAGTTTCGCAGAGGCATCAACAACTAGAAACATGGAAACGCTAACACTAGAACCATCAACCGGCCTAACGGATTTCCTGCCGCTGAACGGGACGGATTACCTCGAACTCTACGTCAGCAATGCCCGCCAGGCGGCGCATTACTTCCAGACGGCCTTCGGCTTTCAACCCCTGGCCCATGCCGGGCTGGAAACGGGCCTGCGCGACCGGGAATCCTATGTTGTCGTGCAGGACAAGATCCGGCTCGTGCTGACTTCGCCCCTTCAGGGCGGTACCGACATCGGCAAACACATTGACAAACACGGCGACGGCGTGCGCGTGGTGGCGCTATGGGTCGACGATGCCACCCAGGCCTATAACGAAACGACCCGCCGCGGTGCTGTCCCGTTTATGGCGCCGGTCAGGGAGGAAGACCAGCACGGCTCCGTCGTCCGCTCCGGCATCCATACCTACGGCGATACGGTCCACATTTTCGTAGAGCGCCGCGCCTACAATGGCGTTTTCCTGCCCGGTTTCAAGCCCTGGCAGCCAGAATATCAGCCCGAGCCCATCGGCCTGCGGTTTGTCGACCACATGGTCGGAAACGTCGGCTGGAACGAGATGAACACCTGGGTCAATTTCTACGCGAAGGTGATGGGCTTTGCCCAGCTGGTGTCCTTCGACGACAAGGATATTTCGACGGATTACACGGCCCTGATGAGCAAGGTGATGAGCAACGGCAACGGCCGGATCAAGTTCCCGATCAACGAGCCGGCGGAAGGCCGGAAAAAGTCGCAGGTGGAAGAATACCTCGACTTCTACGGCGGGCCGGGCGTGCAGCACATTGCGGTGGCGACCGATAATATCGTAGAAACCGTCATGGCCCTGCGGAGCCGGGGCGTGGAGTTTCTAAAAGTACCGGAAACCTACTACGACGACCTGCGGGAGCGCGTCGGCACCATCGACGAGGAAATCGACACGCTCCGTCCGCTTGGCATTCTCGTCGACCGCGACGAAGAAGGCTACCTGCTCCAGATTTTCACCAAACCCATCTGCCCGCGCCCGACGCTCTTCTTCGAAATCATCCAGCGCAAAGGCGCCAAATCCTTCGGAAAAGGCAACTTCAAAGCGCTCTTTGAGGCGCTTGAGCGGGAGCAGGAGTTGCGAGGGACGTTGTAATGTAATGAGTGAAAGAGCGAAAGAGAGAAAGAGTGGCTTCGCCAATTCATTAAGATTGGGCGAAGCTTCTTTCACCCTTTCCCTCTTTCCCGCTTTCACTCTTTCGCTCTTTCGCTCATTAACTCTTTCCACCCATGACCCAAGACTATTCAAAATACACCGAAGAAGAACAGGAAACCTGGCGGATCCTGTTTGAGCGGCAGATGGAGCGCCTGCCGGGGCGGGCGAGCCAGGCCTATATGGATGGCATCGTGGCGACGGGCTTTCCCAACGCGCGCATTCCGGACTTTCAACGGGATCTGAACCCGCGGCTGCTGCCCGTGACGGGCTGGCAGGTGTTTGCCGTGCCGGGCCTGATACCGAACCGCGATTTTTTTGAGCTGATGGCCGACCGGAAGTTTCCGGCCACCACCTGGGTGCGCCGCCGCGACCAGCTCGATTACCTGCCGGAGCCGGATATGTTCCACGATACCTTCGGCCACGTGCCGGTGCTGACCAATCAGCACTTCTGCGATTTTCTGGCGGCGCTGAGCCGGATCGCGCTGAATCATGTCGATCATTCGGAAGCGATCGAAATGATTGCGCGGCTGTACTGGTATACGGTCGAGTTCGGGCTGATTCAGGAAGCCGATGGCTTACGGATTTACGGGGGCGGCATCCTGTCGTCGCCGGGCGAAACGGTCTATGCGCTGGAAAGCGACGTTCCCGATCGCATTCCGTACGATGTGGAAACCTTACTGAAAACGCCCTACATCATCGACCATTTTCAGGATCGGTACTTTGTCATCCAGTCGTACGAGCAGTTATTCCATTCGGTATCCGAAATCGAGGCGAAGCTGGAAGAATTGCTGGTAAGTTAGTCGTTTGGATGCCTATTTTTGCCGGGCCGCCCTGATACCCACGGGCCGTAGACGCCCATGACTCACCCATCCGACCAGCGTGCGTACTTTTTTAAGATTGACACTACCATCAAAAAAATTCGCAATGCGCTGCAGAAACGGTTTAATGAGGAAGGCTTTGACCTGACCGTCGACCAGTGGGTGCTCATCGACCATGTCGCGCGGAATCCGGGCATTCATCAGAACACCCTGGCCGAGCTGACCACCAAGGACGCCCCCACCGTCACGCGGATCATCGACCTGCTCTGCAAGAAGAACCTGGCCGAACGCCGCATGGCCGAAGACGACCGCCGGAAATTTCAGATCTTCCTGACCGCCAATGGGCAGCAGACCTACGAAACCGTCCTGCCCGTCGTGGTCGAAATCCGCCGCAAAGGCTGGGGCGGCCTCAGCGAGGAAGACTATCAGCACCTGGTGCGGATTATGGATTCGATTTATCAGAATTTTAATGAATAATGAAGAATGAATAATGAATCGCTGCGGCAAGATGCGATGAGGGAAATCAACCATGAAGCTACTTCCAAATCGACCTCGGGGCGAAGCCAATTTTTCATTTTTCATTTTTCATTCTTAACTCTCGCATGACCCTCCCCTACGGCATCTTCAGCTACGACATCGCCAGCCCGCGGCTGGGTGTACTGGTCGATGAGTATATTCTGGACCTGGAACTGGTCGGACTCCTCGGCTTCTTCAACGACCTCCCGCTGGACCCGGCGGTCTTTGCCCGCCCGACGCTGAACGACTTTATGGCTCTTGGCCGGGCGGTCCACCGCGACGTCCGGGCGCATCTGGTCGAACTGCTGACGCATCCGGACGCTAAGCTGGAAGCGGTTCACGATCAGGTGTTTATCCACCGCTCCCGCGTCCGGATGCACCTGCCGGTCCAGATTGGCGACTATACCGATTTTTATGCCGGGATTCACCACGCGCCGAACGTGGGCAAAATGTTCCGGCCCGATGGCGATCCCCTGCTGGCCAACTACCAGCACCTGCCCGTCGGCTACCACGGCCGCTCTTCGTCCATCGTCGTAACCGGCACACCCATCCGCCGGCCTGGCGGCCAGTTTCTTGGCCCGGACCAGCAGCCCGTCTTTGGTCCTTCAAAAGCGCTGGACTTTGAACTGGAACTGGGCCTGGTGATCGGCAAAGCCTCGCCCCTGGGGGAGCCGGTACCGATCGAAAACGCGGAAGAATACATCTTTGGTCTGGTGCTGTTCAACGACTGGTCGGCCCGCGACATCCAGCGCTGGGAATACCAGCCGCTGGGGCCGTTCCTGGGGAAAAATTTCGGCTCGACGATCTCCGCCTGGGTCGTACCACTGGAAGCGCTGGAGCCTTTCCGGATCGACAGCCCGGCCCAGGAGCCTCAGCCGCTGCCATACCTGCAGCATAGCGGAATAAATCATTTCGACCTTCAGCTGGAAGTAGTTTTACAGCCGGCCAACGGTACCGAAACGGTCATCAGCCGCTCCAACGCCCGGCATCTGTACTGGAGCTTCGCCCAGTTGGTGGCCCACCATACGGTCAACGGCTGCAACCTCAACGTGGGGGATATTCTGGCCACGGGCACCATTTCGGGACCGGAACCCGGCACCTACGGCTCCCTGCTGGAACTAAGCTGGGGCGGAAAACAGCCGCTCAGTCTGCCGGACGGCGCCACCCGAACCTACCTGCAGGACGGAGATACGGTGATCCTGCGGGGCTGGGCGGAAGGCATAGCCGGACGCGTGGAACTGGGTGAAGCTTCCGGAATGATTATTGGGTAAACCCGGGAAGCGGCGTTTTTTCTGAAACAGGTGGGAAACGCCACTGCGCCTCCTGCGTTCCATAGCTTGTATCCCCGCGTAAAAAATCGCTCCTGATGAAAACCATCAACCCCCAGGACCTCTCCCAACCCGAGTTTCACCGGCTGCTCATAGGCTCCGTCGGGCCTCGGCCGATCGCTTTCGCCAGTACGATTGACCGGGAAGGCCAGGTGAACCTGAGCCCGTTCAGTTTCTTCAACGTCTTCGGCTCCAACCCACCTACGCTGGTGTTTGCCCCCAACCACAACCGGCACGGACAGAAGAAACATTCGCTGATGAACGTCGAGGAGGTGCCGGAGGCCGTGATCAACGTGGTCAACTATGCCATGGTCGAGCAGATGTCGCTGGCCAGTGCTGAATTTGACCGGGGCGTAAACGAGTTTGTCAAAGCGGGCTTTACGGCCGTACCCTCCGTGAAGGTCAAACCGCCCCGCGTAGCCGAATCTCCGGCCAGTTTCGAGTGCCTCGTCCGCAGCGTCATCCCGATCGGGGAAGGTCCGGGAGCGGCCAACCTGGTGGTTTGCGAAGTGGTCCTGGCCCATTTTCACGAAGCCATCTTCAACGAGAAAGGCGCCATCGATCCGCAGCGAATCGATCTGGTCGGGCGTTTGGGAGGTGAGTGGTACAGCCGGGCGCAGGGTGAAGCGCTCTTTGAGGTGGCCCGGCCCCAGAAAGGCGTGGGCGTGGATGCGCTCCCAGAGGCAGTCCGGTTAAGCCCCATCCTAACGGGCAACGAGCTGGGTAAGCTCGGCAGCCATACGCGACGTCCCGACCCGGAAGCCGTGCTGGCTTACCGCTCCACCGGCGTCCTCAACGAGCTTTTCGAGCAGGCCCGCAACGGCTGTCTGTACCTGCCGGACCTGCTCCACCAGCGCGCCAAGGAATTGCTGGCCCAAAACCAGGTAGAAGAAGCCTGGCTGGTTCTCTTACAAACAGAAATTTTGGGCAAACCTGGGCAATAGTTGCATTATTCTGGGAAACCCTATATTTTCCCAACGACTAACCCCTTTGCCCATGAATAATGTTGACACGTTCCTGGACGACTTCAACCCGGAAGTTCGTACCATTGCCCTGCGTGCCCGGCAGCTGGTGCGGACGATTTTTCCCGAAGCCCACGAAGCCCTGCGACCGACCTACCGCACCATCGCCTATGGCTTCAGCCCGAAAATGTCCGACGAGGTGTGTTACATCGCTCCGCTCGCCAACGGCGTTCACCTGGGCTTTCATTACGGCACCCAGCTTCCCGACCCGCAGGGTCTTCTGAAAGGAACCGGTAAACTCCTTCGTCACATCCGCCTGGAATCCCCCGAAGACCTCAACAACCCCGCCCTCAAAACGCTGCTGGAAGCGGCGAAGACGCATGCCAATTTTTGAAATGAAAAGTGAAAAATTAAAAATGAAAAGTAAGCTCCGCGGATCAGCCAGTTAGTGGGCGAAGCCTACTTTTAATTTTTCATTTTTAACTTTTCATTTTTCATTCCTTACGCCCATCCGCTTCAAATAAGCCTCAATCGGCTCGAGGTCCATGGCTTTTCGGCGCTCGTTGAGGCTGGCCATGTCTTCGACGGGGTACAATTCTTTTTCGCCGGCATTGTTGACCCGGATCTGGGTGCCGTATACCTGCGGCTCGCCCTTCTGGATTTTTACCTGGTCGGTGAGGATGGCCGCGCTGGCCTTATCGAGTTCCCCTTTCTGGGCGGCTTCGGTCACAATCGGCAGGTATTTTTCGTGCACCGACCGGTCCGTGGCGTGCTGGATGATCAGGAAGGCCACCTGATCCAGCGGCTGCCCTACGAGGCTCCGGCCCGGATAGCCACCCATCTGCTGAATAATCTGGTCGATCTGCGCCAGATGCTCCCGGTCCATTTCCTGCACCTTGCGCCGGGCATCCTGGGTTTCCTTGGCGCCCCAGCCAAACTGGCGTTCGATCTGGTCATAGTTGGCCCGCTCCTGCTGGTCCATGTCGTAGATCTTCGTCAGCTTCGTCCGTACCTCAGTGGTCGAGGCGGAAGCCTTGCCCGTACGCTGCGCCCGTTGGGCCAGCCCGGTGCTCACCGTGAACAGCACCATGAGCGCCGAAAACACTATTTTTTTCATAGGGTTTATCTGAATTGCTGTGGATATTAACCGGGGAAACGGGGATTTGTTGGCCGGTGGCTGGGGGCAAGATAGCAAAGTTTCACAGTGGCAGAGCGGCAAAATGACGGAGTGGCAACGGATCAAAGCCATTCAGACCCTTTGTCCCGTTGCCACTCTGTCTCTGGGTTGCCAGGCTCAGCCTCAATACCCCAGCGCCGTATTATCCGCCCGGGGGTCGGAGGCGCCTTCCAGCGAACCGTCGGGCAGGACCCGGATGCAGTCCATGCGGCCAATGGAATTGGTCAGCCGTTCGAGCGTGTAGCCGCGGGCCTGCAGTTTCTGGATGGTTGCATCCGAGAAAGCACCGGCTTCAAAGATCGTTTTGTCCGGTAGCCACTGGTGGTGGAACTTCAGGGCGTTGACGGACTGAGCCATGGTCATGTTGTGTTCCAGAACGTTCAGGATCGTCTGGTACACGGCCGTAATGATGGTCGAGCCGCCGGGCGTTCCCACCACCAGGTACAACTGACCGTCTTTTTCAACAATGGTGGGCGTCATTGAGGAGAGCATCCGTTTGCCCGGGGCGATGGCGTTGGCCGTGTTACCGATCAGGCCGAACATGTTGGGTACGCCCGGTTTGATGCTGAAATCATCCATCTCGTTGTTCATCAGGAAGCCCGCTCCACCCACGACCACCTTGCTGCCGTAACCTCCGTTGAGGGTGGTGGTAATCGATACGGCATTGCCGTCTTTATCCACCACCGAAAAATGGGTCGTTTCCAGGCTTTCGTACCCCGGAATCATGCCACCCTGAATGGCCTTGCTGTCGGTGGCCCTGGCCCAGGAAAAATCCGACCAGCGCTGTTTGAGGTAGGTACGGTCGATGAGGCGGTCGACGGGCACCTTCACAAAGTCGGGATCGCCCAGGAATTTGGCCCGGTCGGCATAAACCCGCCGTTCGGCTTCGATCATTACCTGCACGGTCGAGTCGCTGTTCCAGCCCCAGCGGCCCAGCGGGAAAGGCTCCGTCAGGCGCAGCAGCTGCAGCAGGGCCACGCCACCGCTGGAGGTCGGCGGCATGGTAATAATCCGGAAGTTCTTGTAATCACCCACCAGCGGATCCCGCCAGACGGAGCGGTAGGCTTTCAGGTCTTCGGCCGTGATCAGCCCGCCGCCCCAGCGCATTCCCTCTTCCAGGAGCCGGGCCGTTTCGCCCTCGTAAAAGCCCGCCCGCCCCTGCTCCTGAATCCGCCGCAGTGTTTTGGCCAGGTCCGGCTGCAGGAACCGTTCGCCGGCTTTCCAGTCGGTGGTATCGGGCTTCATGAAATAAGCCTTTCCGGGATTGACTTTTTTGAGCGAAGGCCGGAGTCGGTTCAGGCCCAGCGCCTCGCGTTCGGTCAGGATCACGCCCTGCGCGGCCAGTTCGATGGCGGGCTGCAGAACCCGGGCCCAGGGTAGTTTGCCGAACCGCCGGTGTGCCTCGACCATGCCGTCGACCGAGCCCGGTACGCCCGAAGCCAGGTGGCCCAGCGTGCTCAGGTTAGGAACGGGGTTACCGGCTGCGTCGAGGTACATGTCCTTATGCGCTTTCAGGGGCGCTTTTTCGCGGAAGTCGAGCGTGTAGGCGCGGCCCGAGCGGTCGCGATAGACCATAAAACCGCCGCCGCCGATATTACCCGCGCCGGGATACACCACCGCCAGGGCAAACTGCACGGCCACGGCCGCGTCGACGGCGTTACCGCCCGCTTTCAGGATCTCGACGCCCACGCGGGAAGCGTCCGGATGCGCCGAAGCAACCATGCCGTTGCGGCCCATGACCCCGGGGCGGTCGGCGTAGAAAGGACCGGCTTTCCGCTCGGTCGATGTTTCGTTGTCGTAGCGGTAGACGCCCGTGCTTTCGCGGATTCCGGCGGGTGGGTTGGTCCGGCAGGCGTAGATACTGAGCAGGAGTAAACCGAGGAAGGCGGTATACGATCGTTTCATGGCAGGTTGATTCAGCAAGCCGTTAATCTACGAAAATAGACCAAACATCCCTTCGATCGGTCGGTCTCTCCCATTCGTTTCGGTTCCTATTGCGGAAAGCGCTATCTTCCAACCGTCAAATCACCCAATCCTCCGGCCTTGAAATTTTTACGTCAGACCTACGAAAGCCTGCGGTTTGCCTGGCAGGCGCTGCGGTCGAACCTGCTCCGGACGACGCTCTCGCTCCTGGGCGTTACGATCGGTATCTTCGCCATCATTGCCGTCTTTACCATCGTCGACTCTCTCGAGCGGAACATCCGTGACAGCCTGGCCGGTATCGGCGATAAGGTGCTCTACGTGCAGAAATGGCCCTGGGGGTTCGGCGGCGAATACCAGTGGTGGAAATACTTCCAGCGCCCCGAACCCAACAGCAAGGAGTACCGATTCCTGGCCGAAAAGCTGGAAAACGCCGAGGCGGTTGTGGCCATGGATTTCAAGGGGCAGGTGACGGTCAAGAACGGCAACAACAGCCTGCGAGCCCTGATCCAGGGAACGACCTACCAATACAATCTCATTTCGGAAGTACCCATCGAGCAGGGTCGCTACTTCTCCAGCCAGGAAATCGACGCCGCCCGGCCCGTCTCCATCATCGGGGCGGATATCGCCGAAACCCTGTTCCCCGATCAGAACCCTGTCGGTAAGGAGTTCAAGCTAAACGGCCTGAAATTCATCGTTATTGGCGTTCAGGAGCGAAAAGGCGCCAGCCTGCTCAATTTCGGGGGCAATCCCGACACCAAGTGCCTCATTCCGCTGGGCGCTTTTGCCAAGATGTTTCACTCGGTCAATCCCAGCATCGACATTGCTGTCAAGGGTTTCGACCGGGACGAAGGCCAGGTGGAGCTGGAGAGCGAGATCCGGGGCCTGCTGCGGACCCGGCGCGGACTGCGACCGGCCCAGGATGATAACTTTGCTATCAACCGTCCGGAAGCCGCTGCCAAGGCCATTTCGGGGATTTTCGGCGTACTTACCCTGGCCGGCTGGGTGATCGGCAGCTTTTCGATCCTCGTCGGCGGTTTCGGAATTGCCAACATTATGTTCGTGTCCGTGAAGGAACGGACGAACATCATCGGAATCCAGAAGTCGCTGGGCGCCAAGAATTACGTCATCCTCTTCCAGTTCCTGTTTGAAGCCGTATTCCTGAGCCTCATTGGCGGTTTGGTTGGCATTACCCTGGTGTACCTGTTATCCTTTATGCAGTTGGGGAGCCTCGATATTGTCCTGACCGCCGGAAACATCACCCTCGGCCTGGGCGTGGCCAGCATCATCGGCGTTATCTCCGGCATTCTCCCCGCGCTTTCCGCCTCGCGGCTGGATCCGGTTATTGCGATACGGGCGAAATGATTTTGCGAAATGAGTGAAAGAGCGAAAGAGTGAAAGAGTGGTTTGCCGCTTCGGTTTATAGCTTTTTCGATCAACCTGCATACGGGCGGAGCCATTCGCTCTTTCACTCTTTCACTCTTTCGCTCTTTCATTCAATTTTCTCATCTTCACGCATCCTAACCACAACGGTCATTATGCGTTTTCTTCCATTCCTACTGATCATCCTGCTCCTGGCTTTTGGCGTTTTTTACTACCTCACCGTCTGGAGTTACAGCGACGGGGAGCGGGCGGGTACGATATCCAAGTTCAGCCGCCGGGGTTATCTGTTTAAAACCCACGAAGGCATCCTGAACGTGGGCGGTTTTTCCGGCGAGACAGGCTCGCTGGTGCCGCAGAACTTTGAATTTTCGGTGAAAGACCCGCTGGTGGCCGAAAAAATCAACGAAGCCGTCCGGACCGGCCAGCGTGTAACGCTGCATTACGAGGAGAAACTGGCCCGTCTGCCCTGGAATGGGGATACCAAATACTTCGTGACCAAGGTCGAAATTATCGATACGGGCAATCGCTACGGATTCCCGAACCAGGGCTACCCCAATCAGCCGGCACCCCAGCCAACGCCGGTGGAACCTCAGCCCGTACCCCAGGGGGAAGCGTTCGATACCACCAACGCGCTTTAGGCTTTCCAGTGGCGTTTTTAGCTAAACTAAAGCCCGGAACGGCGCGTTGTAGAGGCAGGGAATTGATCTGCCTTTATGCCCAAACTTGTTAAAGCCGGCCGCACGTTTTCGGATGCCTTACTGAGCCAGTATCGCCAGGTCGGCGACCCGGCCGCCGATGCCGTCATCGACCGGCTGGCTGCCGAAGGAGGCCGCGAGGCGCTGGGCGAACTCATGCGCTGGCTGGGCGATACCAGGCGCCACCTGGCCCATAGTCCGGAACTGCCGCCGGTGGTGCAGGGCTTCTTCATGCGGCACAACCAGCTCCCGGCCTGGGCCAATATCCGGCAGATGGAACAGGGCATGCGCTTTTTTCAGCAGCACACCTCGGCCATTGCGCTGACCCTGGGCTGCTACTCGCTTCCGTACTGCTACGCCGGAGCCGATGGGGCGCGGGTCCTCTGGCTGTCCGAACGCATCCACCGGGATACCCGCAAGCGCCTGGAAGAAACCGGGGAATGGATTTTTACCGTCACTAAAAAAAGCGCCTGGGAAAGCGGTGAGGCTGTCGAACGTACGCTGCGGGTCCGGCTCATGCACGCAGCCATCCGCTACTTTACCCTCCATAGCGGCCAGTGGGACATGGCCTGGGGCTATCCGGTCAACCAGGAAGACATGTGTGGGACCAGCGGCGCCTTTTCCTACATCGTTATCCGGGGCCTCAGGAAGGCCGGCATTCCGGCCACCGAAGCCGAAGAAGAGGCTTATTTGCACCTCATCAACGTGGTCGGTTCCCTCATGGGCGTAGCCGACGAGCTGCTGCCCCGAAACCTGCGGGAAGCCTTTCACCTCGACCGGGCCATCGCTCAGCGGCAGTTCCGGCCGTCGGAACCGGGGCAGGGACTGACGCGTTCCCTGCTGGCCGCGCTGGAAGAAGCCGCCCCGGCGCCCCTGCGGAACCTCCCCGCCGCCCAGATGCGTTTCTTCCTCGGCGATGAACTGGCCGACGACCTGGGCATTCCGGCGGTACCGCTGGAAAAGCGGCTGGTGGGCTTGGCGAGTGCGTTGCCGGTTTTTCGGTTTCTTTAAGGCGTTGATTGATGCAGGAAAAAAAGACTAACCGCAAAGATCGTCGGGGCCCCTTCCTTCTTTGCGCTTAACTTTGCGCCTTTCCGTCTATTCTTACCAACTTATCGCTTTGCAGATTCTCCAGCAGGAACCCATCGCCGCCCTGGCGACGGCCCCGGGTGTCGGAGCCATTGCCGTGATCCGGGTCTCCGGCGAAGGCGCCATCGACCGCACCAACCGGATTTTCCGGGGCAAAGACCTGCGCCAGCAGGCTTCGCACACGGTTCATTTCGGCACCATCCGCGACGGCGAGACGCTGATTGACGAGGTGCTGATCACCGTTTTCCGCACGCCAAGCTCCTTTACGAAAGAGGATGCCGTGGAGATTTCCTGCCACGGTTCCGACTACATCATCCGGCAGATTCTGCGGCTGTTGCTGCGGGAGGGCGTCCGTATGGCCAGGCCCGGCGAGTTCACCCAGCGGGCTTTCCTCAATGGGCAGTTCGATCTGGTGCAGGCCGAGGCCGTCGCCGATCTGATTGCCGCCGACTCCGAAGCCACCCACCGGGCCGCCCTGAGCCAGCTGCGGGGTGGGTTTTCGAAGCAGCTTAAGGCCCTGCGGCAGCAGCTGATCGACTTTGCCGCGCTGATCGAACTCGAACTGGATTTTGGGGAGGAAGATGTCGAATTCGCCCGCCGCGATGAACTGCGGGCGCTGGTCCTGGATCTGCAGCGGGTCCTAAGGCCGCTGATTGAGTCGTTTTCGGTTGGGAACGCCATTAAGAACGGCATTCCGACGGTCATAGTCGGCAAGCCCAATGCCGGAAAATCGACTCTGCTCAACGCGCTTCTAAACGAGGAGAAAGCCATAGTTTCCGATATACCGGGAACGACCCGCGACGTTATCGAAGACGAACTCTTCATCGAAGGCGTTCGCTTCCGGCTCATTGATACCGCCGGGCTGCGGCACACCACGGATACCATCGAAGCCATCGGCGTCGAGCGGACGCAGCAGAAAATGCGGGAAGCTTCGCTGATCGTGTACCTCTTCGACGGCGGCCGGATTACCGACACAGAATTTCGCACGGCCCTGGACGAGCTGCGGGCGTACGAGAAGCCCTATGTCCTGGTTGGCAATAAACTCGATACGGTCTCGGAGGCGCAGCGGGCGGGTCTGGAAGCCCTGGCCGGAGATCCGATCGCCTGGATAGCCGCCGCCAGCGGTACGGGACTGGACCCGCTCCGGCAGTCGCTGGTGCGGCGCGTCCTAACCGACCGGCAGGTAACGACCGGCAGCGCCGTGGTGACCAACCTCCGCCATTACGAACACCTTACCCAGACCGAAGCCGCCCTGGGCCGCGTCCTCGACCGCCTCGACACCGGCGTCTCCCCCGACTGGCTGGCTATGGACATCCGCGATGCGCTTCGGCATCTGGGGGAACTGACGGGTGAGATTACGACGGATGATTTGCTGGGGACAATTTTTGGGAAGTTTTGTATTGGGAAGTAACCCCAGCCCGTAAACCTGCGCCATCCTGTCAGCATTGCTGCCTAGTTATCTGGTGTGACTGGGTAGAAGAATACGGCCCTTTGCGGAAGCTGGAAGTAATGATTCACCGGTGGCTACCCAGCGCGCTTGAGGCTTTTGAAAACAATCTTCAGTAAAGGCTCTCTTGCCCGTAACCACCAGAACCGACTTTCATTAGAATAACCAGGGTCATATCGCCCGTTCAGCTGGGGAATCAAACCGTTGGGGCCATTTAAACTATCAGATCGATAGAAATTGTTTTTGTAACTTGACAGCGGATTCGATAACTTACGCCGTTTTTACCCAAAGTAGCACGTACCTGACTCTTATCCTAAATGACGGTTACCCACCAAATCTTTGTCTCTGACGATGACGAAGATGACCTTTTCCTGTTTCAAGAAATCTTCAAGGCCCTTCACCTGCCTACGGTCAAGGTGACCTGCTTCAAGTCACCCTACCAGTTGCTGGAGGCCATTGATCCTCGGCAAGCCCCCGACATCATCATCACCGATTACCGCCAGCCTCAGATGAGCGGTTTGGAACTGATACAGTTAGTACGCGAGGTCCCGATTTCGCCAAAGCCCAGGATCCTGGTCTGGAGTTCCGTTCTATCCCTGGAGGACGTCACCCTGTGCCTGGCCGCAGGCGCTGACCGATGTGTGGAAAAGCCCACAGGTTACCTGGACATGGTGTGCATCCTTCAGGCAGTGGCCGGGCACTGGCTCAGTCAAGCCAGGCAGGTCTTTAGTGCTCCCTAACTTTTGGACAGGTCGGTGGTCAAGCCAGGACCAGGTAAGCAGGAAAGAAGTCCCTTCATGAGCGCTCAACGGACAGTGCTGGCTCATTTCCGCTAGGAAGCATTTGGGGCTGAAGCCACCTATTTGTCTGGCGATCCACCACCCAATCGACAGGTCGAGCTCAGACCCAGGTCCCGGGCTGCCCCATTTCCCCCTTTACGTAAATTCTCCGGCAAGACTGCCATTCATTGACAGGCCTCTGTGGCAGGGTGAAGGATCATAAATTAGGTGGTTAACCCCCTCTCCGGAAAAGTACTTATTTACCCTGTGGATTAACCCGACAATTAAGTATTTTTGATGACATTCCGTACTTGCCGATGAAAGCTCCCCTTATTTTTGTGGACGACGACCCCGACCAGTTGTTTCTCTACAGGACCGTCGGTTGCATCTGCCGACTCGAATACCCTGTAGAGACGGTCAGCAGCTACCAGGAGTTGTTTACCTTACTGGATAGCCTTTCCCGCCCCCCGGTCGTTATCTTTCTGGACGTACATATGCCCGGACAGGATGGTTTTGCCACCCTGGAAGCGCTTCGCCGTTTGCCTCAATACAGGCATATTCCCGTGATTATGCTCACCGCCAGTGCTGACAGCCAAACCATCGAGAGAGCCTACCAGGCCGGGGCCAATGCCTACCTGGTTAAGCCCGCGACCGGGGTGGAGGCCATGGTTGCCATGGTTCAGCAGATTCGGGCGTACTGGCTTACCTACAACGTTACGGTCGATCCCTACGACACCAGTATGTACTGGTCAAAGTAAAAAAGGCTCACCATCGACCGGTGAGGTGTCTGTTTAACACCGATTCAACAAAAGGTTAATCCCTTTTTCATCTAAGGCGACCAGGCGCGCTGTACTTTTACTTACAAACTTGTTTGTAAAATCAATGAGCGATGAAACTGCCGCCGGCCGTGGTCCCTGGTTATACCTGGTTGACGATGACCAGGATGACCGAGAGTCCTTTCAAATTGCCTTAAGCCTGACGTTTCCTTCCTATCAGCTTCGCTCGTACGACAATGGTCAGGATTTACTCAACGATCTCCGAGCGCCGGTCTGTCCGGTGCCGGCCCTGATTTTTATCGACCTAAAGATGCCGGTCATGGATGGGTACCAATTGCTGACGGCGCTGAAGTTAAGACAGGATTCGGATTCGATTCCGGTCATCATGCTCAGCGGCTGTGACGATCCCTATGAAATAAAGATCGGTTACCAGTTAGGGGTTCAGTCGTGGCTTGTGAAGCCAAATTCGCTGGGGGAGTTGTCGGATAAACTAGCGGACATACAGCGGTACTGGTTCAAGACCGTGGAAAACCCGCATGCCTGAAAGTCCGGCAAAGTCGGTTTTCGCATTTTCCGGAAACAGCCGGCGGAAATCAGGAAGGTACCTCAGATGACTTGGGTATCATCCCTGAGAATCAGGCACGCTTAACCACTGGTGGTAAATCGAAGTCAGTAATTGCCGCAGCGGCTGCAGCTCCAGGGGCTTGGTCCAATACGAGGCTGCACCCGCCCGGTGAAGGTCTTGCACTTCCAGAGGTGTGGACCCATTGCTCACCACGACAACCGGAACCTTCTGCCAGTCGGCTTGCTCCTGGATCGCCAGTAGCGTTTCCAGGCCCGTACGACCCGGCATATGCTGATCGAGCAGGATCAGATCCGGTGGTGCCAGCCCCTGCCCGAGGTGGTCGAGCAGGTCGTCGCCACTCTCAAAATAGCAGCGCTTACAGGCGGGCAGATCCAGGCTGAACACCAATTCGACCAGCAGTCGGTAATCGGCCATATCGTCAACAACGTACACAGTGCCAGGGGGAAGGCTCATGACTTTAATGGCTTAAGGACTTATCCGATAACGCCTTAGACGGACCAGGGTTTTGGGGCTCGTCCCCAGGTGAGCCAACGGTTCACGCCCCATACGTCGCCAATAAATTAAGTTTCCTTAGTCATTACCGAATTTAAGGCCTACCTTACCGGCGTCCTTCCTTCCCGCAGACTTTCCCTCCTCCCTCTAGAAGACCGAGGTCCTGTCCAGTTTCTTTTTTTCCAGCGGATAGCTTCAGGATCTCGTCTCAATGAAACCTTACATCGTCTTCGTCGATCCAGACCCCACCGCCTTTACTTTTTCCGAAAGGCCTGTGAACTGAGTACCCTTCCCTGCCGGGTAGAAACCGTGTTGACCCCTGAGGAGCTTTTCGCCCTTCTGGACAGCCTGAATACGCCGCCCAGGCTGGTGCTGCTCGACCATCAACTGCCTGGCGCCGATGCACTTAATACCTTAAAGCAGATCCGCAACCACCCACGTTACCGGCGTATACCCGTTGTCCTGCTGGTCGAATTCAGTGACCCCGTTACCATCGAAAGGGCTTACTTTGGCGGGGCAAACTCGGTCATCTTCAAACCCGCCAGCAACCTGGAGACGATCCAGCGCCTTGTGGAGGGAGTCGGTACTTACTGGCTGATTCACAACCGTACCCTAAAGCACTACGAATAGGCCGGTCGCTTGTAACCCTGATGCCTATACGTTAACTTGGCGATCAGTTCCTTATTCACACCCCATGGTTAATTTCGGTCAGATCTTCGTCCTCGACGATGATGAGGAAGATTTATTTCTCCTTCAGGCAGCCTTCCATGCTGCCGCCCTCGACGCCGTCAGGCTGGCATGCTTTACGACCCTGGAAGATCTGGAGGCCGCCATTGACGCTCATCAGGTTCCGGATATCATCATCACCGATTACCGGCTGCCCCGGAGCAGTGGTCTTGAAGTGATCAGCCGGGTGCGTAGTAAGCCCATTCCTTCCCAACCTAAAATTCTGGTCTGGAGTAGCGAGGTGGCCCCCGAAGAGCTCGATTCCTGCCTTCAGGCTGGCGCTGACGGAGCCCTGCCAAAGCCGGCCACTTACCCGGACCTGGTGCAAACGGTGGCAGCTCTGACCGGACAGTGGTTGTAGCCTTGGCTTTGGCCTGAAGTAGGGCAAATTTGCGTATTGGGCGATCCGTCAAGGTACTTCCCGCCGGAATGGGCCAGGATTACCAGGGTAAAGGGCGGCGTAACGAAGGCTTAAACCGGCTGCGTTCGGCTCGAAACCAAATTAGTGGAGACGTTGCCGGAGGTCGGCATAGGCTGGCTGTAGCCCCGCTTCCTGTTTGATGTCTTTGCGGTAACTCTGACAGCAGTCGTCTTCAAGGAGGATTCCCGCCACCCGGTGAAAGCCTATTTCTTCGGTCATGTGATAGCCTGGCTCATCAATGGGTCCTTTTTCGATGGCATTGTTACCTACCGTAAATCCGGCCGAGCCCTCATCCAGGTAGATGCCCCGGATTATTTCGCGCTGGATAAAGCGGGATGGTTTAATGGCATGAATGTAGTTGCCGAAAATCCGGCTACCGGGCTGGTTGGATAAGGTATAAATCGCCGCGCCGTCTTCCATCAACTGCATCACCTTCCAAAGGTGATTGTGGCGTATCTGGTTGCTCCGCATCGCGTTTAGCTCCTTGCTCCAGCCCCAACCAACGCTGATGCCCAGGTAGGGCACTTCGAAGACTTCGTTGTGGTGAATGTCTGTACCTGCCACGTAGCCACAGCTAATACCAATACTCCCCGAATAATCCTGGCCGACCTGGGTAACCAGGTTGTTGGCAATCTCGATGTCTTCGCAGGTTTCCAGCGGATTTTTGTAGAAGCCCTTCTCCATGGCGGCAGGCTCATGGTAGCGGCCTACCGAAATGCCGTTGCCAGCCATGTCCTGCACGATATTGCCAATTACCTTTGTTTTGGAGACGCCAAAATGCAAATCCAGGCCTGATGCACCAAAATGAACCAGGGTATTGCGCTCGAACGTCAGGTTTTTCCCCCAGGTCACATAGACTCCTGCCACCGGGTGACCGCTGAAGGCTGTGCCTGACGGCTTGGGTATGTAGTGCCCTCCCTGCACGGGGACGTGCCCTGCCTGGCCGGGGTAATTCCAGTTGGTATGCATCAGCGTAAGCCCGGCGATGCGTAGATGGTGAACAGGCTGCTGGGCAGTACCCTGGATGGTCAGCAGTCGCTCAAGGGCCGGGGCTATCACCTCGGCGGTCGACAGGTTTACCCCAGCCGGGGGCTTTAGGTAAACTACGCCCTCGGTTTCATCCAAATACCATTCCCCTGCCTGATCAATAAATTCATAGGCATTTTCGAAATGGTAGGCCTGGCCGCTGACCCGGCTGGGGTGAACCCGGCTGAAGACCGTTGACCGCTCGGGTTCCTGAACGGTCAGGCGAGCAAAGTTACCCGGCACCCAGCCGCTGGAGGCGACACTGGCCTCAAACGTATCCAGACGCATTCTGGCATCAGACCATTGAATCCCGGCCACCATCTCAATCTGCCTGAAGTGCTTCCAGCGGTTTATGTCGGCCAGTTCCACCCCGATCTGACGATTCTTTACGTCCCAGAATAGAATGCGATGCTGGCCTTCTCCATTGGGCGTGCGAGCCCGTACCAGGCGCTTTCCGTTCAGATACAGCTGCCGAAACCGCACGTCCGGACCAACGGTGGCTTTGTAAATCCCTTTTTCGTGTAATGTCCAGCCGGTAAGGGGCCGACCGCCGCTTAAAATGGGTGTTTCGTTCTCAAATGCCTGGTAGCTGACCGTAAAACCGTTTTGACCCGAATCTTCAGCCCCTAGGGCAAAAGGCTCAGTTAGTGGATAAACCCCACCTCGCAGATAAATAACCAGGTCGCCCCCCTGCTGCCGGGTCAGTTCCCGGGCCCTGTTGCGAGCCTGGATGAGCGAGCATGGCGACTTCAGGGAGCAGGCCGTGCCTTTTCCACCGGGAGCGTCGTAAAGGTGTTTGGTGAGGGAACGATCTGGCTGAGCCAGCAGCGAAGCGGTCGACAGCAGCAACCAACTCAGGGAACGCCCAAAAAAAACTAAATGATGAGCCATACTGCTAGAGGGTGTCCTTATGCTTCAGGTATGATTGATGTCTGGAGGCGGGGATTGCTTTGTACCCAGGGACTCGCCGGTTAGTCCAAGAAGCCACGCTGAGCTTTCCTTAAAATAGGGATCGAACAAAGGCGCAACCGTTGCGGGCAATTTCTTCCCGAGTCGGCTCAATTTTTCGCCAAATAGCGGCGGCCTTGGCAATGGCCAGGACATCGGTGGTGAAGGATTCAATAACCAGCGAGCCGGTATAACCCGTCGACAAAAGGGCCCCGGCAATACCCAGCCAATCGGTATGGTCACGACCGGGCGTTCCCCGATCTGAACCACAAACGTGCAGGTGAAATAAAGACCGACCCGCCAGGTGAATGGCTCCAGGCAAACTTTTTTCTTCGATGTTCATGTGAAACGTATCCAGGTGGAGCCCCAGGGCTGGGTGAGCAACCGATTCAACCAGCGAAAGCCCCTGGGCGGTTGTATTGACCAGGTCCGTCTCAAACCGGTTCAGCGGTTCGATGGCCAGGCGAAGGGCGTTTGCCTGGGCATAGGTTGCCAAATGCTGCAGGTGCCCGATTACCGTCATCAGCTGAGCAGCCTTATCGCTGGGCGACTCCAGCCTGGCTCTGCCAACGGCTGAATACAGGGGACCAACCAATAGCGTTGCACCCAGCGTCGGCATCAGGTCCAAAAGGCCCTTGATGTACGCCAGGGCGGTCTTTTGCTGCTCAGGCGTTCCTCGCAGATCACGCTCTGGACTCATGGCCGCGCAGATGGTTGGGCAGCGGAGGCCATGCCGGTCGAGTTCAGACCGGACATAAGCGGGATCGATGTTAGCCGGGTCTTCAAGGGCTATTTCCACGGCATCAAAACCCCAGGCCCGAAACTGGGCAAACCACTGGGTGTCCGCGTTGGTAAAGGGCGAGGCGAATAAAAACGTGTTGATGCCTACGGTCATGACCACAGGAGGTTAAGGGCGAATGCCTTCGTTGAAAAAGACCGATAAACCATCTTTGCCAGCCACGGCGATGTCGACCCGTCCGTCGCCGTTCAGATCGGTCACGTCCAGGTGAATGCCCGTCCCTTTGGTATGACCAACCGATCCGTAACAGATCACCTGTTTGACAAACGCCTCGCCGGTCCATTGGTAATAATACAGCCCGTAGTCATCGTGGGAGCCCGGGTCGCTGTCGTTGTGGGCTCGGTACCGTTTACCCGTCAGCAGCTCAGGCACCTGATCCCCATCTAAGTCTACCCACTTCATTTCGTGAAATTGCGAGTGGTTGGGATCGATGGGGTGCTTCTTCCAACCTTGCGGTGTCTGCTCATACCAATCCAACCCGTAGCTGTGCGCCTGGCCGGCAATGAGGTCGGCCCGGCCATCCCCGTTGACGTCAGCCACAATAATGGGCACACTCACGGTGCCTAACTTAAAATCAGGGTGCCAAACCCAGTTGCCAGCTAACGGACGAGGTGGCCCTTCCAGCCAGCCATCCGGCAGGATAAAATCCTTTCGCCCATCTCCGTTTAAGTCACCATACCCCAGGCCATGTCCTTGTTTGCCGGAAAAGACCGGGTGCTCGCTGAAGGTTCCCAGCGGCTTTCCGTCAGGGCTGCGGTTAAGCCGGTAAAACTTAAGCGGAAAGCCAGGATTGTTGGGCGTAAACTCCGGAAATCCGTCCCCATCAATGTCCCATGAACGGGTAGTTTCTACGTTTCCGCATTCGGCGATGCGGTGCTGGGTCCATTCCCCCACCTGGGAGGTCTGCGCCGGGCGCTCGCCCGGCGCTTGTACCGGGTTCTCTAGCCACCGAAGCGTTTGCCCCCACCAACCCCCGGTGATAAAGTCAAGCCGTCCGTCACCGTTGACATCAACCGGCAAGGTTGAAAAATCGTCATAGTACTCCCCCACCCGGCGTACCTCCCCCACCGTGTGTTTCTTTATAAAGTCCGGCCCTTCGTACCAAAATGCCCCTGAGACTAAGTCCGGCAGGCGGTCTCCGTTGACATCAAAGGCACCGACCGATTCGTAGGTTTCCAGGGAGATCCGCTGGTGCCGAAAGTGCAGGGGTGGCCGGCTGGGGTTTTCCTTTTGCTGGCCTTTGGGAGCCAGACCCGTCAAAAGCAGCAACCCGCCTCCCAGCAGTATTGCCTTGTTCGATGAAAAAAAGGGCATAAAGTTATGGGGAAAACTCCGTTTAAGTAAGCGAATACAGGCGGTTAGTGGCTGGAGGCGGTGGTCGACGGCTGGTCGTCAAAGGATACCCAATGCCAGGTCACGTTGCCAAAGAATCGGTCGTTTTCACAGCGGTTTTTGATGTACACATCGTGCAGCCCGGTGGTAGGCTGCAAGGGAATGATATGCGTACGCGGCTCTTTATCCCTGGCTTGCATCGGCGTCATGCCGATCATTGGCCCCTCGGGACTGCCCAGGTGAATTTCCATTCGTCCTTTGAAATTTCCCAGGAACCTTAGCTGCCGGATGCCCGTCAGATCCACTTGTTTGATCATGGCCCAGGACTCGTGGCGCCCTCCGGTCAGCAGATCATTTTTAAAACTGGCATCGTAGACCTGGTCAAACTCGTAGGCATTAATCACCGGTGAGCGCAGCACTTTTGTTACTTCAGACCGCAGGGGCTTCAGGCCCCGTCCGCCCCGGTCAGTGTAAGCGGCCTGAATGAGGTAGCGACCCTTTCGTTCGTCAGGCGTCTCCTGACGGTCAATGATGGTAGCGGCCGGGCCCGATGCCAGCGGCATAACGGGTTGCTCCAGAGAAAGGATGTAACGGACCATGTCACGGGCCTGCTCTTCGCTTAACTGCGGATGGGCGCTCATCTGATGCGTACTGCCCCATACGCCCCCGCCTCCCTTCAAAATTTTCTGGGCCAGGGGACCCAGCTTGGTTTCATCCGTTCCGTACCGCCGGGCAATCTGTTTGAAGCTGGGGCCAACGGAGGCATCACTAAGCTGGTGGCAGGCTTTACAATCGCTTTCGTTGACTAACACCTCGCCGCGCACCAGCTGGAGACTACCCACGCTCTGACCACGGGGAATCAGACTAACCCTGGCTGACACCCGCTTGGGATCGATTCCCTTGCCCAGGCGACCATCCTCCGCATCGACAACCTCGATGCTGTAGCTCGTTGTTTGCTGATAAAACGTCTGGTTTGCCAGCTTAAGCTTCACCGTCGGCTGGCTGTTGCCGGCCAGAATGGTCAGCGACTCAGCAGTTGTAGCGCCGGCGGCATCGGTTACCACCAGGGTCAGAACATGCCTGCCCGGCCGGGTGAATGTCCGCACCGAACTCAGCCCCCGGGCGAAACCCCGGCCAGCGGCATCCCGCCACTCATACTGGAGTGAATCGCGATCGTAATCAAACGAAGCCGCAGCCGATAAGGTAACTCTCAGTGGCAGGGGACCGTCGTAGCGGGAGGCCTTGGCCACAGCTACCGGCGGACGGTTACCAGCAACGTATTCAATGCGCGACAAGCGGGCGTTGCTGTTTTTCGACCAATTGGATCCAAACTCCAGCAGGTAGAGGGCACCGTCGGGGCCAAAAGCCATGTCAATGGGTTTGCGAAGACGCTCCATTGTCCCAAACGCTTCGATCTCAGGAATGGAGGCCTGGCCGTCGACATGAACAACCTTGATCCAGTCGCGCATCCAGTCGGCAATGAACCAGCAGCCGTCATAGTAGGCCGGAAATTTGATGGGTGATTTAGAGGCTGGATTGTAGCGGTATACAGGCCCACCGATGGCCGTCCGGCCTCCTACCCCCAGGGAGGGAAACTCGGGCGAGGCATCGTAGGGATACCAGATAAAGGCCCCCTGGGCAGGCGGCAGCTCGCGTAACCCGGTGTTATTTGCCGAACCGTTGAGGGGCCGGGCTGGGTCAAAGCCTGCACCAATTTGCTGGTTTTGTCGAAAATCAACCTGGTTGTAGGCTTTGTTATTCCCAATAAATAAAGGCCAGCCAAAGTTACCTGCCTTCCGGGCCCGGTTAAACTCGTCGTACCCCCGGGGGCCACGGGTACTGTCCCGGTCGGCATCGGGCCCCACCTCTCCCCAGTACAAGTAACCGGTTTGCCCATCGACCGAGATGCGGTAGGGATTCCGGCATCCCATAACGTAAATCTCCGGCCGGGTCGGCTGGCTGCTGCTACCCGGCGACCCAACCGGGAACAGGTTTCCCTCCGGAATGGTATAACTGCCATCGGGCTCGGGATGGATGCGCAGGATTTTGCCTCGCAAGTCATTGGTATTGCCCGCAGAGCGAAGGGCATCGTGGGTTAAAAAGTTTTCCCCGGGGCGATCATCGATTAAGGCATATTGGGTAAAGAACGGGTTCGCGTTATCCCCCGTGGCGGCGTAGAGATTGCCCTTAGCGTCAAAACAAAGGGATCCGGCCGTGTGCCCGCCGTTATCCTGATAAGCGTATTCCAGATAAACTTTTTCTGAATTTAGCTGAAGCGAGTCGGCCCGGACGGTGAAACGGGAAAGCCGGGCTATTTTAGGTTTTCCGGGCTTGAAATACTGCAGATAGAGCCAGCCGGTCTGGATAAAGTTTGGGTCCAGGGCCATGCCAATCAAACCGTATTCTCCCCCGTCGTGGGTGGCAATGAAGCCCAGGGTGCGCACCTGATTGTCGGCAGGGTCCATGAAGTGGATCGCTCCTCCTCCGTCAATCCAGTAAATTCGTCCATCGGCGGCTACTTCCATTTCAACCGGAAAAGCGGGTCCTTCAAAAAGGGTTACTCGCCGGAATCGGTTGTCGTCGGGCTTTGCCAGGCGGTTTTGGGCAGGCGACCAAAGGGGCAGGGCTAACCAAAACGTGATAAAACCTACTATTTGGCGAAAGGAAGCGGTACGCATAAAGCCAGCGTCTTTAGATGGGTTCAGGTTTGCGCTTAATGGTTCGTGAGGCCTTTCCAGGTATTGGGCCAAAAAGAAGCTGGCGGCTAACCTTCCTGGTTAGCTGCTCATCAATACGGTACCACGTCCTGAATTAAAACTTTTTTTCTATCTGGCACCAGCCCAACCCCTTCTAAATTGTATTACAAGGCCTTAGCCCCCTATTATTTGGTCCGTTCTCCTGACATGGCGGCCGCCGCTGCGGTTGCTGTCCCTGGACCTGCAGCGGAAAAACGGGACGAATCGGTTGACGCTGGTGGGGTTATTGGGGCGCTACATCCTAAAGCCGCCGTATACGCCTTACCCCGGTCTGATGCCATGGAGGATTGTTGCCAGTTGGCCGAAAAGCTCACCGCCGGCAAGGACAAAGGCTCGATGGAACTCGTTAGCCGGTTGGCTGGCGCTATCCCCTACCCCACCAACCCATACCGCTCAATCAACTCCCCCCGCTTCTCAGGAAACCGCACCAGACCGTATTGATGGTACAGCTCGTTGTAAAGCGCCTGGATCTCCGGTGCGTTCAGGGGCAGGCCGCGGGCTTGGGCGAGTTCGGGAAGGGTGCGGGTGGTGGCAACGAGGTATTCTTCGAAAGGCTGCTCAAAATAACAGTCGAGGGCTACCACCGGCTGGTCAGTAGCATTCCAGAAGGCATGGAGGATGCCGCGCGGGCGCAGGTGCCAGCTACCGGCTGATACTTCGTAGACCTGTTCCCCGATCAGGACACTGATGGTCCCTTCGAGCACGTACATCAACTCGTCGAGGTCCCGGTGCAGGTGCGGCTCCGGACCCATCTTTCTGGGCGCCAGGGCATATTCCACGCAGGAAAACTGTCCGTTGGTCTGGCTGCGGTCGATCCGTATCCGGTTACTGATTCCCCTGGGTCCCGGCAGGAGCGGTTCCATCGGGGGAAGCTCCAAACGGGGCAATCGGTCCGCCGAAACGGGTTGGGCCAGGGCCTCAGCCCGGATCCCCGACAACAAGCTCATCGCCTCAAGGGCCGCTAAATAGGCAGGATGCTCCATGCAGAGAAATATAGGGATCACGCTCGGCTGAACGGTGGCTCAGCGACGCGTATCAGTAGGCTTCAATCGCCCGGAAGACCGCCCGAAGCCGGCCCGCTGGTTAAGCAAAAACCTAAAGCTATCATTTTTTTGCATTCGCACCGGGGCGTTCTACCAAGCTAAAAACGGGTTTGAACCCGGATACAGGGCAGCATTGAAGTAATGAAGCTGGTACTTCCCTGAACCAAAACGCATTGGCTGCGGCATTCACCAAGGCTTGATGTTCGCTTTTTTGCCAATCAGGGTAATCGACGCCACCCGGCTTTGGGCTAAACCAAAGCCGGGTGGCAGACGCTATCGGGTCCGGTAAAGGGTACCGTCCTCAATGGTAAACAGATAACCGTTCAGCGCGGCCAGGTGCGACATGGCATGGTAGGAGCCCGATTCACCGACCTGCTGGTAGTTGCCCGAGGCGTTGGTCTTGAAGAGGGTACCGTCCTTTTCGAGGCTCCACAAAAAACCCTGGTCGCTGGTCCAGCCCACCGTATCCGCCCAGTCGCCGGCTTTCCCGACCTGCGTCCAGCGCAGGGAATTCGGGTTGGTGCGGTAGAGGGTCCCGTCCTCCACGGTCCACAACGCCCCGTTCAGCGCCGCCAGCATACTGGCGTGTTTGAAGGAACCGGCTTCCCCGATTTGCTTCCACTTGCCGTTCTTATCGGTCTGGTACAGCGTTCCGTCGTCTTCAATGCTGTACAGGTAGCCATTAAGGCCCACCATGGCGGCCGTATTTTTCCAATCACCACCGAGCTTTACCCAGCGCAGCGACTGCACATCGGTTCGGTACAGCTCGCCATCGCCTTCCAGGGTAAACAGGTAACCGTCGAGGGCTACCAGAAACTGGACATCCTGGAAGCTGCCCTTACCCGCCAGTTGCTCGTAATGGCCGTCCTGGTCGGTTCGCCACAGCGTACCGTCCGTCTCGATGCTGTAAAGCGACCCGTTCAGGGCGACCAGATCGACAGTATTCTTCCAGTCGCCGGCCTTGCCGAGCTGCGTCCAGCGGCTCCGCTGCCCTAAACTGTCCGGATGAACTAAAAAAAGGGCTGCCATCACCAGGCACCCCACCCAAACGTTTTTCATGGATTGTCTACGATTAAGGTAGTTGAAGAACCCCAAGGTAGGCAATTCGGTTAGTATATACGTCAATGCGTTCATGTTTAAGTGACTGAGCCAGTATATTTCGATTGCGCCATTGGCAGGTAGGTTTAGGCAGGAAGCGGAAAGGGAAAAGCGGAGGCGATACGCATTTTTCCGATACCTTATCCGAATCGGTGCTATCTTCCCTGTTTGCATCGGCTCCCCAAATTTCCGACCTTTCTACGCCCTATGAAAGCCTCCCTCTCCTTCCTGCTTGCGCTGCTGCTCACGGTTTCGGCCCTGGCCCAGCGCCCCATCCGCTTCTACATCGGTTCGCTGACGCCGGGCCCAACCTCCCTGATTTCGCTCTGTACGCTGGATCCGAAGACGGGAGCCATTACCCGACTGGATACCTTTAACCAGTGCAAAGGCCCCGGTTACCTGGCACTTTCTCCGGATCAGCGGCATCTCTACGCCGCCACGCAAAGCCACGAACTGGCCGCTTTCGCCGTCGACGCCCAGGGCCGGTTAACCTACCTCAACAGCCAGGCCGTCGAAGGCACCAACCCCTGCCACGTTTCCGTGCATCCGGGCGGAAAACTGGCCTTTGTGGCCAATTACACCAGCGGCAGTTTTACGGCTTTGCCCTTGGGCCCCGACGGTCGGGTGCAGCCCGCTGCCTTTACCGAACCCTACACGGGCGAAGGACCCAGCAAACCGAGGCAGGACAAGCCCCACGCCCACTGTTCCCTTTCCACCCCTAACGGCAATTACCTGTACGTCACCGACCTGGGCACCGACCGGATCATGAACTATACCGTCGACGCCCGATCCGGAAAGGTTTCCGCCAATCCGGCTCAGGCTTCGTTTTCGGTCCATGCCGGGGCGGGGCCGCGCCACCTGGTCGCTCATCCGTCGGGCCGGTTTGTGTACGTGCTTAACGAGCTGGACGCGACCCTGACTACCCTGGCTGTTGGCAAAGACGGAGTCCTCTCGCCTTTGGACCGCGTTCCGACCCTGCCAGCCTCCTTCAGTGGCAACAATACGGCCGCCGCCATCCGCCTGCACCCCAACGGTAACTTTCTTTACGTCTCGAACCGGGGGTATAACGGCCTGACCGCCTTCCGGATCCAGCCCGGCGGAAAGCTGACGCAGGTGGATACCCAGACCGAGCAGATTTCGATGCCCCGCGACTTCAACATCGACCCCAGCGGTCGGTATCTGATCGTGGCAAACATGGACCAGGACAACCTGACCGTCTACCAGCTCGACCCGTCCACCGGCCGGATGCGCTTTCAGGGCCGGAGCCTGTCTGTTTCCCGCCCTACCTGCATCGTCTTTCTTGAAAAGGATTAATTTGGCTCCCAGCAGCTTATTGATACTCTCATTTCAACGGAGTCGTAATCTGCCTGATCCGGCACCAGTTTCTCAGGCCTTCCAACCGTACCTTTATTCCTAACCCCTTTTTTGAATCCATGCGTCCCTTTTACCGCAACGTGCTTTTGGCCGGCCTTCTGGGCCTGGGGTGCTTCGTACCGCCCGTGGGCGTTTACGGACCAGCCGACCAGCAGGACTGGCCCTTCTACGGCGGAAACGCCGCCGGGAACCGCTATTCTCCCCTGACCCAGATCAACCTCAGTAACGTCCGGAACCTGCAGGTGGCCTGGAGCTACAATGCCGCCGAACCGCCCAGCGAAAACAAAGGCGGCCAGCAGGAAATCCAGTGCCAGCCTATCGTCGTACGGGGCATTCTCTACGGCACCACGCCCATGCTGAAGGTCTTCGCCCTGAAGGCCGATACCGGCGAGGAACTCTGGAAGTTCAACCCCTACCAGGGGAAAGAAGCCCGCGGGGGCGGTAGCCGGGGCGTGATGTACTGGGAAAGCGGAGCCGACAAGCGCATTTTGTTCGTGGCCGGACCGACACTCTACGCCATCAACGCCCTGACCGGCCAGCGGGTGAAGGAATTTGGTACGAACGGGGAAGTGGACCTGCACGTCGGCCTGGGCACGGGGCTCGACCACGACATTCAGAACCTGTCCATTGGGGCCAGCAGCCCGGGTGTGATCTACAAAGACATGCTGGTTATCGGTTCACGGGTCTCCGAAGTGGGCGACGCCCTGCCGGGGCATATCCGGGGCTTCGACGTCCGGACAGGCCAGCTCCGGTGGGTCTTCCATACCATTCCGCAGCCCGGCGAACCCGGTTACGAGACCTGGCCCAAAAACGCCTACAAGCGCTTCGGCGGGGCCAACAACTGGGCCGGGATGGTGCTGGACGAAAAACGGGGCGTGGTGTACCTCGGTACCGGCTCGCCTTCGGTCGATTTCTACGGCGGGGCGCGGGCCGGGCAGAACCTCTACGGCAACTGCATCCTGGCGCTGGACGCCCTGACGGGAAAAAAGAAGTGGCATTTCCAGACGATCTACCACGACCTCTGGGACCGCGACATTCCCTGTCCGCCCAACCTGGTGACCGTTACCCATCAGGGGAAAAAGATCGATGCCGTCGTGCAGACGACCAAGGACGGACTGGTGTACGTCCTCAACCGGGATACGGGCGAGTCGCTCTTCCCGGTTGAGGACCGGAAGGTACCCGTCGACGGGGCCCTGCCCGGGGAGCAGCCCTGGCCCGTGCAGCGCTACCCGCTCAAGCCCGCTCCCTTCGCCCGGCAGGTGCTGACCGAAGCCGACATTACCGACCTGACGCCCGAAGCCCACGCCTACGTCCTGGACCGCTTCCGCAAGAGCCGGTCGGGTCATAAATTCCTCCCGCCCAGCGAAGCCGGAACGCTCATCTTTGGCATCGGCGGCGGGGCCGAATGGGGCGGAAACGCCGTCGACCCCGCGGGCATTCTTTACCAGAACTCGCACGATCAGCTCTGGGACCTGAAAATGACCAGGCTGGCGACCCAGACCCTCGCCTCCCGCGGCAAGACGGTTTACCTCAACAACTGCGCCGCCTGCCACGGTGCCGAACGCCGGGGTAACGGAGCCGAATTTCCCTCGCTGGTCGACATTGGTAAACGACTCAGCACGCCGAAGATCACGACCGTGATTCGGCAGGGCCGCGGCCGTATGCCCTCGTTTCAGCACATTCCGAATGCCGACATCAACGCCCTGGTCCGCTTTCTGACCAATACCGAAACGGCCGAAAAAGGAGCGAACGACGGACACGAAGCCTCCGCTGCGCTGGAAAAAAAGGCTAATGCCGACTTTCCGTACGTCCCGCCCTACATCAATAATGGCTACACCAAGTTTCTGGATCCCAACGGCTACCCAGCCGTCAAACCGCCCTGGGGCACGCTAAATGCCATCGACCTGAACACGGGTGAATACCTCTGGACCGTGCCGCTGGGCGAATTTCCGGAACTGACCAGGAAAGGGATTCCCATCACCGGGACGGAGAATTACGGCGGACCGGTCGTCACGGCGGGGGGGCTGGTGTTCATCGCCGGCACCAAGGACGAACGCATCCGGGCCTTCGACAAACAAACCGGTAAGGTTGTCTGGGAGTACCAACTGCCCGCGGGCGGCTTTGCTACCCCGGCAACCTATATGCTCAACGGCAAACAGTACGTCGTCATCGCCGCGGGTGGGGTCAAGAATGGCCACAAACCCGGTGGACAATACATCGCCTTTGCGCTGCCCTAAACCGACTTGAATCAGGCCTTCCCGAAAATTTACCGATGGCGAGGCCTGATTCTGTTATTTTTACAGTAACTACCTTCTTTCCGATTCTTTTTTCCCTGAAAGTGGCTGTCATTCATGCGTACGTTTTTCTTTCTGATTCTGATTGTCGGGGCATTAATCGTGGGTAAACTGTATTTGTTTCCCAAATCCGAAACCGCGTCGAAAGGTGGCGGGGCAGCGGAGAAAAAGGGGGATGCCGGTAAGGGTGGCGACAAACAACCCACTATTCCGGTCGATGTCTACCTGGCCCGAACCGAACGGGTCGATAATGTGCTGGCGGTATCGGGGACTATCCAGGCCAACGACATGGTCGAGCTCAAGGCCGAGCTTTCCGGCCGGCTGATGAAACTTAACGCCAAGGAAGGCGCCTACGTGCAGAAAGGAGAACTGATCGCCAAGATCAACGACGAAGAACTGAAGGCCCAGCTGGTCAAACTGGGCTACCTGGAAAAGCGGGCCAAAGACGCCGAAGCGCGGCAGAAGCGTTTGCTGGCCATCGAAGGCATCAGCCGGGAGGAATACGACATGGCCGAGAACAACGTCAACACCACCCGGGCCGATAAGGAACTGCTCCTGGTCCAGCTGGCCAAAACCGAGATCCGCGCGCCCTTCAGCGGCAAGCTGGGCCTCAAAGCCATCAGCGAAGGAGCCTTCCTCACGCCGGGCACGCTGATTACTACCCTGGTGCAAACCAACCCGGTCAGGATCGATTTCTCCATTCCCGAAAAATACACCGGCCAGATCCGGGTCGGCAGCAGCGTCCGGTTCACGACCGAAGGCAACGCCGCCAGCCGGACCGCCCGCATTACGGCCGTCAGTCCGCTGATCGACGAGTCCCTCCGGACCCTGCGCGTGCGGGCCTACGCGGCTAATCCCGACGGTCGGCTGGTGCCGGGCATGTTCGTGCGGCTGGAAGTACCGCTCTCGGGCGAAAACCAGTCGATTCAGATCCCGACTCAGGCGGTGGTCCCAGTGCTGAAAGGCAAGAAAGTGTACGTGGTGCGGAACGGCAAGGCCCAGGAGGCCTTTATTAAGACGGGCGTCCGCACCGACCAGCAGGTGCAGGTTACCGAAGGGCTGACGCCGGGCGATTCGGTCATTACCAGCAGCATCATGGCCCTTAAAAACGGTACCGCCGTGCAGATCCGAAGCAAGCCCCAAACCCCGGTAAACCAGACCTTATGAGCCTCTCTACCCTTTCTATCCGGCGGCCTGTGCTGGCCATCGTGATGAACCTGCTCATCCTGTTTTTCGGCATCCTGGGCTTTCAGTACCTGGGTGTGCGGGAATTTCCCTCCATTGATCCACCGGTCATCTCCATCCGCACCAACTATGCCGGGGCCAATGCCGACATCATCGAATCCCAGATCACCGAACCCCTCGAAAAGCAGCTCAACAGCATCGAAGGCATAAAATCCATCAATTCCTCCAGCAGCCAGGGCCGGAGCGAAATTACGGTGGAATTCGGGCTGGAGGTAGACATGGAACGGGCGGCCAACGACGTGCGCGACAAGGTATCGGCCTCGGCCCGCACGCTGCCCCAGGACATCGACAGCCCGCCCATCGTCAGCAAGGCCGACGCCAATTCCGACCAGATCATGATCCTGACGCTCCAGAGCGACACGCGTTCGCACCTGGAAGTCAACGAGTTTGCCGAGAACGTGATCGTCCAGCGCCTGCAGACCATCGAGGGCGTGAGCGAGGTCATGATCATGGGCCAGAAAAAATACGCCATGCGGATCTGGATGGATCCTGATAAGATGGCGGCTTTCAGCATCACGGCCCAGGACGTCAAGGCCGCCCTTGACCGGGAAAACGTCGAACTGCCCAGCGGGAAGGTCACCAGCAACACCACCGAACTGACGGTCAAGACCCTGGGCCGCTTCCGCACCGAAGAAGACTTCAACAACCTCATCGTCAAAACGCTCGGGGATAATATCGTCCACCTCCGCGATATCGGCCAGGCGGAGCTAGGGCCGGAAAACGAGGAGACCCTGCTGCGCCTGAACGGCCAGCCCATGATCGGCCTCGGCATTGTGCCCCAGCCCGGCTCCAACCACCTCGACATTTCGACGGAAGTCAACCAGCGCCTGCTCGAAATCCGGAAAGACCTCCCGGAGGATTATAAGCTCGATGTCCTCTTCGATACGACGATTTTCGTCCGGCGCTCGGTGGAGGAAGTGGGCGAAACCCTGCTGATTGCCATTGGCCTGGTGGTCATCATTATTTTCTTGTTTTTCCGCGACTGGCTGGTGGCCTTCCGGCCGCTGATCGACATTCCCGTTTCGCTGGTCGGGACGTTCTTCGTCATGTACCTGATGGGCTATTCCATCAACGTGCTGACCCTGCTGGCGATCGTAATGGCGACGGGGCTGGTGGTCGACGACGGCATAGTCGTGACCGAAAACATCTTCAAGAAGATTGAAGAAGGCATGAAGCCCGTCGAGGCGGCCATTAAAGGCGCCAACGAGATCCTGTTTGCGGTCCTGTCGACCTCCATCACGCTGGCGGCGGTCTTTCTGCCGGTCATTTTCATGGAAGGTTTTGTGGGGAAGCTGTTCCGGGAATTCGGCGTGGTCATTTCCGTGGCCGTCCTGATCTCGGCATTTGTCTCGCTGACGCTCACGCCCATGCTCAACGCCTACCTGAACCGGAAAACCCACAAGAAAACCCGCTTTTACCACGCCACCGAGCCTTTCTTTGAGGGCATGACCAACCGCTACCACGCGCAGCTGGTCTCTTTTTTCCGCTACCGCTGGGCCGCCCTGCCGATCATCCTGGCCACGCTGGGCATGGTCTGGTTTTTCGGGAAAGACCTGCCGTCCGAGCTGGCTCCCCTCGACGATCGCAACTGGTTCCGCCTCAACATGACCGCCCCGGAGGGTACTTCCTTTGAGGCTATGGACGAGTACATGCAGCGCGTCCAGCAGCTGCTCACCGATTCTATGCCGGGCAAGCAGAACATCATGCTCGTGACGGCGCCCGGGCGAGTCGGTTCCGGCAGCCCCAATACCGGCAGCGGCCGGGCCTTTCTGGTCGACCGTATGGAGCGCAAAAACCTGAGCCAGCAGCAGATCGCCGACAAAACCACGAAGCTGCTCAAAAAGCTGCCAGACGCCAAGTCGGTAGTGGTGCAGCAGCAGACCATCTCCGTCGATACCCGCGGCGGACTGCCGGTCCAGTACGTCATCCAGGCGCCCGACTTTGAGAAGCTCCGCGAGTACCTGCCCCGCTTCCTGGAAGAGGCCCAGAAAGATCCCACCTTTACCTCGGTGGACGCCAATCTGAAGTTCAACAAGCCCGAGGTAAACGTGGTCATCGACCGGGCCAAGGCCAAGGCCATCGGCGTTTCGCTGGCCGATGTGGCCCAGACCGTGCAGCTGGCCCTGGCGGGGCAGCGCTTTGGCTACTTTACCATGTCGGGGCGGCAGTACCAGGTCATCGGGCAGTTCGACCGGGCCAACCGCGACGAGCCCCTGGATGTGTCGAAGATGTACGTCAAGACCAGCCGGGGCGAGGTGGTGCAGCTGGATAATATGGTCCGGATGGACGAGGAAAGCAGCCCGCCACAGCTTTTCCATTTCAACCGCTACATGAGCGCGACGGTGCAGGCGGCGCTGGCCCCGGACAAGACCATCGGCGACGGCATTGCCGCCATGGACGAGATTCGGAAGAAACTGGATGATCCGGTTATCCGCACGGCCCTCAGCGGCGCTTCCCGCGACTATGCCGAAAGCCAGTCGAATACCCTCTTTTCGTTCGGGCTGGCGCTGGTGCTGGTGTATTTCATCCTGGCTGCGCAGTTCGAGAGCTTTGTCGATCCCTTCATCATCATGCTGACCGTGCCGCTGGCCATTGGCGGGGCAGTTTTTTCGCTCTGGTTCTTCGACCAGACGCTGAATATCTTTTCGCAAATCGGTATCATCATGCTCATCGGGCTGGTGACCAAGAACGGAATCCTGATCGTGGAATTCGCCAACCAGCTCCGCGAACAGGGCCGGACCGTCCGGGAAGCGGCCCTGGAAGCCGCCACGCTCCGGCTTCGGCCCATCCTGATGACCAGCCTGGCGACCATGCTCGGGGCCCTGCCCATTGCCCTGGCGCTGGGTTCGGCCGGACGAAGCCGGATGGCCATGGGCATCGTCATCATCGGCGGACTGCTTTTTTCGCTCGTCCTGACCCTGTTTGTCATTCCGGCCATGTATACGTTCCTGTCGCGGAAAAAGCATACAGCGCCTGAACCTGAAACGCCTTATCGTGAACCTACAGTGAGTACCGTGTAAGGTTTAAAGTGTAAGGTGTAACGCGGCTTCGCCCGATACTAAGCTACCAGGCGAAACCGCGTTACACGTTAAACCTTACACGTTAAACGTTAAACTTTAAACCCTAACCATGAAACCTTCCAGACGAAATTTCCTCCAATCGCTCGGCGTCAGCGTGGCTGGCCTGAGCGTTGCCCAGACGACGGCCGTGGCCAGCGTTGCTCCGCCCAAAGTCGTCAAACCGGCGGCCGACGACCAGGTCCTGTTTGTAGGCGACAACATCGCCATTGCCAATACCGAATACGGCAAGGTCCGGGGCTTTATCCTGCGCGGCGTTCATAACTTTCTGGGCATTCCCTACGGGGCCGATACGGGCGGCAAAAACCGGTTCATGCCGCCGCAGAAGCCGACGCCCTGGACCGACATTCGCCCGGTCCTCTGGTGGGGCAACTCCGCTCCCCAGATCATGGAAAAACGCTACGCCAACGTGTACGCTTCCTTTGTCGATCACTGGAACTACGACGATGTATCGGAAGACTGCCTGCGGATCAACGTCTGGACCCCCGCCCTGGATACCCAGAAGCGGCCGGTGGTCGTCTGGCTGCACGGCGGGGGCTTTACCAACGGCAACGGCATTGAGCAGGATGGCTACCACGGCGAAAACCTGGCCCGCCTAGGCAACCTCGTTTTCTGTTCGCTCAACCACCGCCTCGGGCCCTTTGGTTACTCCAACCTGAAAGCCGCCGGCGGACATGCCGCTTCGGGCAATGTCGGGAACCTCGACATGGTGGCGGCTCTGGAATGGGTGAAAAACAACATCGCCAATTTCGGCGGCGATCCGGGTAACGTGACCATCATCGGTCAGTCGGGCGGCGGGGCCAAGGTAACGACCCTGATGAACATGCCCGCCGCCAAAGGGCTGTTCCATAAGGCGGTAGCCCTCAGCGGCAGCTCGCTCTCGGGAGCAAATAAGGAATATTCCGAGAAACTGGGCCTGAAGATCCTGGAAGAAGCGGGTCTGAAACCCGGCGAGATTGATAAACTCCAGCAGGTACCCTGGCGGCAATACATCGACATTGCCAACCGGGCGGCGGAGAAAATGGCCGACGAAGCCCGGCGGATGGGTGTGCAGCGAATGGGCTATTCCCCGGTGAGCGATGGCGTGCATCTGAACGATCAGCCGTTTTTCAGCGACCCGAACCACTTTTCGGCGGGTATCCCGATGATGATCTGCTCGACCTTTCACGAGTTCAGCCCAAGCCGGACGGACGCGGCCCTGGAGCAGATTACGCTGGCGGAAGTGAAGGAGAAAGTAAAGCTCCGCTTCGGGGAAAAGTCCGGGGAAATCGTCGATGCCTACGCTAAAAACTTCCCGAAGGCGCGGCCGGTGGAAATCTGGGCGCTCATTCTGTCGAACCGGAAGAATGCCGTGGCCGCCGCCGATGCCAAGGCTTCCCAGCAGAAAGCCCCGGTCTACGTAGCCTGGTTTGGCTGGCAGCCGCCGCTGTTCGACGGCCGGATGCGGGCCTTTCACTGCGACGACATCTGCTTCTGGTTCTACAATACCGATCTGATGCTGACCCACACGGGCGGCGGAAAGCGGCCCCGGGCCCTGTCGGAGAAGATGGCCAGGTCGTTCATCAATTTCGTCAAAACCGGCAACCCCAACGGCGGCGGCCTGCCCAACTGGAAGCCCTACAGCCCCCAGAACGGCGAGACGATGGTCCTGGATGACGCCCCCGCCCTGGTGAATGATCCGGACCGGGAGGCGCGGAAGGCTTTAGTGTGACGTTTGACAATTGACGCTTGACGTTTGAGCTTCGCCAGGGATACTGAACTGGCGAAGCCCTATGTTGAGCGTAGACTCCAGTCTACGCTCTTGCGAATGCCGGCCTCAGACCGGCAAACGCGGCGACATAGTCCGAAGACTATGCCGAACCGCTGTTAAGCATCCCAGGCGAAGCTCAAACGTCAAACGTCAAGCGTCAAATGTCACAATGCAACACTCACCCACTCCATCGCCGCCGGGCTGCCCGGCTTGGCCACTTCGTAGGCGACGACCAGCTGGTTTCCGACAACTACGCCCGTCACGTTGACGGCGTTCTTGGCGGTCGGGATGAATTTCGTTTCGGGCGTACCGTTGCCTTTGATCACTTTGTAGGCGACCGTCGAGAACGGCTCGGCTTCGCTGCCACCCATTTGCTCCCAGACCAGGACGGGTGTTGCACCCGGGGTCAGCCAGGCGTTCTTGGCCGTGTTTTCGTCGATGACGAAAGGCCGCTGACCGGCCGCGTTTACCATCCGGATGCCGCGGGACCCTTCCGGACCGGAGAACCAGGCCACCAGCGGGCCGTTGGCTGTGGCTACCGAAGTCGGACCAGAATGCGGGCAGCCATTGATCTTCCAGTTATCGGCGAATAGTGTCCGGGGATTGGTAAAGGTCTTGCCGTTGTCGGTGCTGACCTTGGTCGCCATATCGCGGATATTGTCGTTGTTGGCGCGGTAGAACAGGTGGAAGGCTCCTTTCCCATCGACCAGCAGGCTAACAGGGCAGCAGTCGCAGACGAAGGGATCGATGACGCGCTCCTCGCCGAACTGGCTCCCAGAGGAGATGACCATCCGCAGGTCGCGGGCGTGGGCCTTGCCCGGAATGTCTTTCAGGTAGGCGACGGCGATTTCGTCGTTGGCCAGAACCGTCGCGTCGAAGAAGCCGCGCATGACACCGGCAGTGCGGTCGGCGTGGACGGGTACCGGAGCGGACCAGGTCTTACCCCCGTCTTTGGAGGTAGCGAAAACGATGTGCTGATCGCGCGGACGGCCACCCTGGGGCGCCGCGGCGGGCTTAGCGGCCGGAGCCGCACCATGACCGGCATGCGCGTCGCCGTGGCCGGCGTGGGCATCATGCCCCGCGTTGGCCGTCGAGGCTGCGGCCGGAAGCGCATCTCCCCGCAGGCCGAAGACTGCTACCAGCGTACCGTCTTTTTTGAACAGCAGTTTCGGACGCATCAGCCGCCCGGCGTTCAGGCCGGCCGAAGCGAAGATCAGGCGTTTTTCGGCGAAAGTCTTGCCCTGGTCGGTCGACGGAGCCCAGTAGAAGGACACGATACCGGCGGCGTCTTTCTCCGTCCAGGACATGGCCACCTGACCCTTCGGACTCAGGCTCAGCGTAGGAACACCGTAAATAAGTTTGGGGTCGTTGAAGGAGCCGTTGGCGTAACTCGGTACCATCAGGCCCAGCAGCAGGCAGGCAAGGAGGAATAGCCGGAAAGTATGGCGCATGGAAAGGTTGGTTTGCGTTCGCAGAACTGGCCACAAAGGTAGATGGCCGGAAGGGTGAATACAAGCGCTATTTAGAATAATTCTTAATTAAAATTGCTGATTTTCGTCAGCTTTTGGCTAGCAGGCACGGCGCTTTTTGCTTATTATTCAGCCACTTCCTGCACAATCATCCTGCTGTATGCCTCGTACCCGCCTGCAAACGTTGCTGATAGGGCTGATTTTCCTGACCCTTACCCCGTCTTTGGCCCAGTCTCCTGCCTCCCGATCACGTGTTCGCTGGGCGGAGGTTCCGGCCGTCGACCGCTTTGATGCCTTCGTCCGGCAGGCCTTCCGCGACTGGCAGGTACCGGGGCTCACGGTTACGGTGGTGCGCGACGGACAAGTTCTGTACAAAAAAGCCTACGGGGTGCGGCAGACCGAAGGCCCCGGCGCGGGCGAGCCTGTCAACACCCAGACCCTGTTTGCCATGGCCTCCACGACCAAGGCCATGACGGCGGCCTGCCTGGGGATGCTGGTCGACGAAGGGAAGCTGCAGTGGGACGATCCGGTAACGAACTACCTGCCCGACTTTCAGCTTTCGGATCCCTTCGTGACGCGTCAGCTTCGGGTGAGGGATCTGCTGATTCACAATTCGGGCGTTGGCAATGCTGATTTTCTCTGGACGTCCATGCGCATATCGTCCGAGGAAGTCCTGCGGCGGATGCGGTACCTGCCGCCCGCCTATTCACTTCGCTCGGGCTTCATTTACCAGAACATCATGTACCTGGCCGCCGGGAAAGTGATCGAGAAGGTCAGCGGGCAGCCCTGGGAAGTTTTCATTCGCCAGCGGATTTTCGAGCCGCTCGGCATGCGCCGCACCCGCGCCCTGTTCGGACAGGTGACCGACCCCAACCGGGCCCGGCCCCACGTCTCCATCCGGGATTCCGTAAGGCTGATGCCCGACCGCAACGAGGAAAGCGCCGTCGACGCCATCGGCCCGGCGGGCTCGGTCTGGACCTGCGCCGATGAGGTGGTGGCCTGGATGCAGTGCATGCTCGATTCGGGCCGTTACCAGGGGCGTCAGTTGCTCAAACCAGCGACCTGGATCGAACTCTTCAGGCCCCAGACCATCGTCCCCGACGCTCAGTTTTACCCCACCCAGCAGCTGACCAAGCCGAGCTGGAAGACCTACGGCCTGGGCTGGTTCCAGCACGACTACCGCGGGCAGCGTGTCAACTTCCACACGGGCAGCCTGACGGGCATGGTCGCTATTCACGGCCAGCTTCCGGCCAGCCGGCTGGCGGTCTACGTCCAGGCGAACGTGAGCGGAGCCGAGCTGCGGCACGCCATTCTCTACAAAGCCTTTGATGTGTTTGGCGCGGACGTCCTCCTACCCGCCCCCGAACGCGACTGGAGCACCGAGTTCCAGCAGTTATACGGCCGGATACGGGCCCAGGCCACCGCCGCCGAGCGCCGCACGGACAGCCTGCGTGTGGCCAATACGCGGCCGTCCCTCCCGGTTACTGCCTACCCGGGAACCTACGAGGACCCGCTCTCCGGCACCATCCGGATTTCGGACCGGCAGGGACGGCTCCGGCTGGTGGTCAACGAAACGCTGCGCGGTACACTCACGCACTGGCATTACGACACCTTCCGGCTGACCTTCGACAACGCCTGGGAGGGTACGGAGATGATCACCTTTGGTCTCGACCCGGACGGAACCATCAGCCGGCTGACCGTCGGAGCGGACGGGCCTTCGTTTAGCCGGAAGGCGGGCAGTCAGGCGGTCGTGGTGGAGCGGCGGTAACGCGGCTGCGTTTTATTCCGGGTCAGCCGGGTAGTTTCGGTTCCTCGACCGTTTGTCTCCGTGGGTGCCGACCCGCTTTTTTCCGCCGTAACTGCGGTGAAGAAATGCCGTAAAGCGCAAAACCGGAGAGGATGGTTACCAGGCCCAGGATAGAGAATGCCCGCAGGATACCGTTGTTAATATCATCCCGGCCCTGGTAATCCATCGTATGCACCATCCAGAGCCAGTCGAAAACCCGCCAGGGGTCAGTACGCACGCTCTGCACGGTACCCAGAGCCGCCGCTACGTATACAGTAGCATGGGCGGGCTGCTTGAACGTAATGGCCCAGGCAGGAAGAGGTTTCTCCCGGTATTCGTGGTGGCTATCCGTTTTGGTAAGGTAATCAACCTGTTCGATGTCGGCCGGGCCGTTGAAGCGCTGGCGGGCGAGTGCAATCGCTTCTTCCCGGCTCAGGTCAGGCCGTAAAGCTCCGGTCTCGGCATCAACCAGCCTGGTGTGGGCCATCCGGTGGTTATTTCCATGCGCGAGCCTATAGTTTAGCTGGTAGAGCGGCTTTCCCAGGACCTGAATCAGCTGGACTCCGGTCAGTTCGTCCTGGCCCGGACGCAGACCCAGTGCCCGAATTGCGTCGGCCGGAGAGGCAAGCGACGGATTGACGGGCAGGGCCTCCCCTGGCCGTTTGAGATGATCGCCGTGAATCTCATTGAGGTTCGACCAGCTGAAATACAGCCCACCGATTGTCCAGCCCAGAAACTGAATGCCGATCAGGAGACCGAGGTATCGATGCGTTTTTCGAATGTACCAGTGCCAGTTACGGGTCATAGTTTAAGTGTTGGGGCTTACCTGCGAGTTACAGCGATCCAGTCGAGGGTCAGTCTTTTCGAATGATATTGGGGTAACCGTCAAAAATAACCAAACTGAGGTCTCCAGCTAGCCCGGATAGCCGCGACGGCCTAACTTTTTTGTTGAAAAAATTTTCAAAACTGAGGCGGTCGGGGATTCAATCCGGTAACCCAATGGTCTCACCTGCTCTACCCCCCAACCAGGGCTATCCGAGCCTGGGCGGGGACAAAATCCTGGAGACGGACACCGTACTTAGCCGGGTTATGTCGGCAGCGATACCCGCAAGCTGAGGTGTTTGGTGACACATTTGGCCACACTTAAATCCATTGTAGCTTTTTTGGGGAAGGCGGACCGGGGAATGCAGGGATAAGTGCAGCCAAGACACTCCTAATCCCTAAAGAACGCCGCCGTATTCAACAAAAACTTAGCCAGCCGCTCATGCCTGTACAGCTCGGGCATTAAGGTAATCGGCTGCTGGTACAGGCGATCGCTTTGGAAAATAGCCTGCCACTGGGCATCGGTGAAATCGGCAATGCCGACGTTAGCTTCCTTTCGCATGACCTGAATGAATTCGTGGGCGATCAGGCCATGGCCGATGGCGGTCGGGTGTACGCCGTCCAGGCTAAAGACACCGCCCTGCTTCATCGTCCCTTTTTCGTTGACGTGGTAGAACTTGGTGTCGATCTGCGGGTAAACGAACTTGAAAAAAGGCGGAAACTGATACTTGGGCTTGGCGTCGTTGCGCTTCCAGGCCATATCGTGCAGGACTTTGGCGAAGTTCACGACGTAGTATCGGTCCTCGCCCGCCAGCTTTTGAGGGTTATCCAGTAGATTCAGTTTCGCTACCTCCTGATCGATGGTCTGATTATAGTCCCGGATGCAGTTATCAATGTGCAGCACCTGGTTAATGTTCAGATTAAGATCATGGCGGTAGGCAAATTTTTCGGAAAAGGGGAAGTAGGTGTAGTACTTAAAGTAAACATCCTCGCCATCCGTTGTCAGAATTTTGGTCTCTGGGCCAACCCCCTTCAACAGCGGCGCAATGGAGACATAAGGAACGTTCCCGACGAACACTTTCCAGTTTAAGCCAGACGGGTTTTTGCGCATGATCTGGTGCACCCGCCGCATCAACTCCTGGTAATCAGTTTTGAAATCCTCGGGATGGTAAAGGTTCCATTTTTTGCAGACGCGCTGGTTATGGTCCAAACCGGCCACGCTGCCGTCAGCCGGGGTTTGTTTAATCCTCAATTGGACGACCGTTCCGAGCGCATTGTTGGCCCCCAGCCACAGGCACAGATGCTCGACTCCACCGTTGGTCACCTGATACTCCAGCCAATCCATGGCTGAGAATTCCATGAACTCAGGTTTGAGGCCTGGATTGAGGACTTTTTGCGCGGTGCGGTAGAACGAGGCATTAGGCGTCCCGAAAAGTATCGTATCCAGGCCCCCTTTCCGTTTATTTTTCTGAATATTCTCGAGCGCTATTTTGGCATTCATCAGCCAGGCGTCCGCCACTTCAAAGCCGCGTACGGCGACGTTATGGTAAAACGCCCGATTGTCCGGCGTGGGAACAGTTTCCCTGCCTTCGCCCCGCTCGTAATAGTCTTCCGCCCGGTCGAGCACCTGATTGATTGTCCAGGCCGCCTCCAGCCATTCAGCACCCCGCAGCTTCGTACCGTACTTCTCGTTCAGCGTCCGCAGCACTACTTCCAGGTTGATCGGAAGCCCCCCCTCCTTCCAGCTGTCAGGATACCAGTAGTCCTGCCCAGGCGTCAGGCCCAACTGCCGCGCCAGCAGAGTCGAATAACTGAGGTCCGTCCGGGCCGCCGCTCCCGACATAAACCCTTGCGAAATGCTGTCGCCAATTGTGAAAAGCTTTGTTACCATCAATTATTAAACGCTAAGCAATGTCAACTCTCCTACTAATTCGCATTTCCACCCGCGTATCTAGGGGCACGAAACCCTTTTGTGAATAAATGCCGAAACCGATTAGGAAGATAAACTGCCCCTGTTTGCCGGTCAAGATGAATGTCTGACCGCAGAACGAAGGAAGCGGTCAAGCCCATTCATCGGGTGTTCCTAGGACGGCGAAGAAGTCAATAGCCTGAAAGGAAATGGGAAACGAAGCGGGGCTTCCCCGATTGCTGTGTTATAGGCCGAAGAACGATAGCTACTGGTTAAGGTACTGAGTGAATCAAGCCGGGGGCGTAGATGCTGCAGAACAACCTTCGTTAGGGCAATATTCAGCCAGCGAGTCGGGGACCGGAATCTCGGACGCCCCCAGCCAACCATTAGTAAGGGACGTTTGCGTAATGTAGCTACAAACCCGATCACCACTACCAATACTACTCACTCAACCTCCCAATCCCCCGCAGCTCCACCTTCCGAAACTCCACCTCCGCCCCCTCCGCCTGAAGCGCAATTTGTCCTTGACGGACCGTAGCCCCCGTCCCGTAATTGACCAGATCGCCGTTGAGCCAGACTTTAATGGCGTCGCCCAGGCATTCGATGATCAGGGTGTTCCACTCGCCCAGGGGCTTCTCGGAGCCATCGGTCAAGTTGACGATGCGGCGCTCCTTGCCTTCGGTCACGCCCCAGTTTTCCCTGGGGCCGCGGCGCTTCTCCATCTCGGGCACGCTAATGTCCTCGACGATGCACCAGAAATCACCCGCGTTCTGGTGCATCAGCTGCACCTCAATGGACTTGGGGAACATCTTGTAGAGCGCCCGGGGGGTGGAGGCGTGAACCAGCACCCCGCAATTGCCGGGCTTCCCGGCGAAACGGTACTGCACCTCCAGCCGGTAATCCTGGTACCGGGCATCGGTAATGAGGTGGCCGTTGGGCTCCCCCATACTCACCAGCAGGCCGTTGCGGACGAGAAAGGGGCTTTTAACGGCTGGATTGTTGTCCATGGCCGGGACGTCGACATGCCAGCCGCTGAGATCCCGGCCGTTGAAAAGGCGTTTCACCTGGGCCTGGGTGAGCAGGGGAAGCCCCGCCAGCAGGCCAGTCGCCAGCAGACTGACGAATACACGGTATACCGGGTATGAATGGAAAGAAAACATAGAGGCAGGTTAAGTCGCTAACAATCGTTTACAATCAGCGAAGATTCTCGCTATGGTCATTCGGGACATCTTCCCCGCTCCAGACCCGCTGGGCGGTCCACTTCACCGGGGGATCGGACCAGAAGGGATCCGACTCGGGCAGGCCCAGGGGCAGGAAAATGACCGAAGCCAGGTAGAGGCTGCCCTGGTTGTTGTAGACGTCGGCAATGTCCGGCTGCGCGCCGTAAAGACCGATGGTCAGCCAGCCCCGCTCGTAGGTAGAAGGCGCCTCCAGGGTCTTGCGAACGACCGCCGTCAGCGCCCCCCGCACCTGGGCGGGCTTCAGTTCCTTCGGCAGGGCCTTCCGCCAGGCCATATCCGCCAGGTGCTGGAAAGCGGCCCCGCGGTAGACCAGGGAGCGGCCTGTGGCCGGAAAGGAGCCGTCGGCATTGATCAGCCGTTCCTGAATGAGGGCGTAACGCTCGCTCCGCTGGCGGATCTTGGTAAACATCGGTCCGTAGCCGTTCGTCTTTTTTCCGATCACATCGGCAATCGCCGCCAGGTAGGGATGAATGACGTAACTGTTGTAGTAATCGAAGGCAAAATGCGGTCCGTCCTGGTAGATGCCGTCGCCTATGTACCACTGTTCGTGCTGGCGCAGGGCGTAATCCACCCGCATGGGGTCCCAGTCGTAGCCGAAGCGGGCGAGAAAGGTCTCGTTCAGGGCCGAAAACAGGAGCCAGTTGTTGAAAGCGGGGCGGTAGCGGCGGGTGGAGCGGATGGCCGTCACGAGCCGGTCGCGGTCAACGGGCGGCAGGTTTTCCCAGAGCCAGGGCGCCCGAAGGAAGGCCAGGGCCAGAAACGAAGCGTCGACGAGCTGCTGGCCCGCCAGATCGAAACGCAGGTAATCTTTTTTGGTCGAATCCAGGGCGTTGGCGAGGCCTTTCAGCACCCACTGGCGGTACTGCTGCCGCAGGGCCACCTCCCCGGGGCTTCCGCCTTCCCCCTGCAGCCAGGGCGCGATCCCGCAGAGGATGCGCCCGACGCCTTCCAGGTACTGGACCTGAATGCGCTGCTCCCGGTTGTCGGACCGCCGGGACACGACCTGGGGCATGACAATCCGGAGGCTGTCCCCGGCCAAGGCCTGCACCAGCGGGCGGGCCATCTTATCCAGCTGCGCCAGCCAGTAGGCCCGGTCCGAAACCGGCGGTGCCTGCGGGGTACGATTCGCTTTTTTCTGGGCAAACAGGCCGGTGCTGGCCAGCACGAGCAGCAGCAGGGCCCGGCATACTAAGGAGTAAAGGACGTTCATGGCAAGGGGAAATGCGGGCAGAAGCCGGACCAAGATAACGCAAATCCCCATCAACAAAAACCCCGGCCGTTCCAACAGCCGGGGTTTTCGGGTAGACGCACCTGCCTTTACAGGCCGCGGGTGGTCCGGTAGTCATCCACGTCGTTCATGCCGCTATTGGCATCGTCGGCCAGTTCGTCAATGCCGCTATTGGTAATGCCGCTGTTGTAGGCCTGCTCGGTACCGGTGGAGCCTACGGAGGCGTTGGTCCCGAAGCTACCAGCACCCATGCCGGAGTCGCCCGTCATGTTCCCGGACTCATACCCACCGGAAAAACCCGATGCATTGTACGCACCCGTGGTAGCCCCGACGTTACCGGCATTACCCGAATCCGTACCGCCCTGGTTGCCGGCTTTGTTCTGGACCTGGGATACCACCTGGTTAACCGCGGATTTCACCTGGTCGACCACCTGGTTGATTTTTTCACCCCAGTTTCCACCACCCTCGCCATTGCCTTTCAGCGCCTGTTCAACCTGGTCGCGGAGTTCCTTGCCCGAACGCGGGGCCAGCAGCATGCCGGCACCGACGCCCAGCAACAGACCCGTCAGAAAATTGGATGTACTTTTCATAACTGTGTTGTGTGGATTGGTATACCAAGCGTTAACAGCCCCCCGCCCCGATTGTTTCGGGTGGTTAGCGCCCAGCCGACAGGGCCAAAGTGCCGCTTTCCGTTGTTACCAAGCGGGAAAATTATTATATGGACTTAGGTTCCGTTGTAATTACTGTTTTTTTGGCGTGTATTCGGTATAAGTGGCTTATTTTGGATTTTGTAGGCCGGTTCGCTTCATACTTGCTCGATCTTCTGGAATGTTTGACGACACGCTGCTACTACTGCCGCCCAACAGCGGATGCAATCTATGACACAACATTTACCCTTTACACCCACAAACGGACTATTGCCCACCGGAGCGCGCGACCCACGCCGATTCCAGCGGAGGGTTTGGGGTGTACTCTGCCTCAGCCTGCTCCTGCCGTACCGGGGATTACCCCAGGCCGTGGAACCGGCTTCTCCCACCCAATTGAAGAAATTAAGCATCGAGCAGTTGATGGATCTGGAGGTGACGCTGGTATCGCGCACCCCCCAGAAACTTTCGGAAGTGGCATCGGCCATTCAGGTGCTGACCGGGGCGGATATCCGGCGGTCCGGGGCGACCAACATTCCGGAAGCGCTCCGATTATTCCCCAACCTGCAGGTCGCCCAACTCAACGCCAGCGCCTGGATCATCAGCGCCCGGGGCTTTAACACCATCTTTGCCAATAAACTGCTGGTGATGATCGACGGCCGGACGGTCTACACACCGTTCTTTGGCGGGGTGCTCTGGGAAATGCAGAACGTTCTGCTGGAAGACGTGGACCGCATCGAAGTGGTCAGCGGACCGGGCGGAACGCTCTGGGGGGCCAACGCGGTCAACGGGGTAATCAACATTATCACTAAAAATACGTCGGAAACGCAGGGCGTCTACGCCACCGCCAGCGTCGGTGACTTTATCAAGAACCAGGTAGGGCTGCGCTATGGCGGGCGGCTGGCCCAGAACCTGACCTTCCGGGTATTTGGTCAGGCTTATGAGCGCAATGCCACGCTGCTGCCTACGGGTGAGCGGAACCAGGATCGCTGGAACCTTCGGCAGGGAGGGCTTCGGTTTGACTGGACGCCCAGTTCCAATGACCACCTGCTCCTGCAGACCCATTTTTACGGGGGCACCCGTTTTACCACCGGAGGCAATTCGGGCCTGGACGGCCAGCACCTGCTGGGTCGCTGGACCCGAACGATTTCCGACCGGTCGGGGCTGGCCGTGCAATTTTACGTGGACCGGTATTACCGGGACGACGCCCCCTCCCGCGTCTTTGACCAGCTGACGACCTACGACCTTGATTTTCAGCACCGTTTTCCGGTAAAGAACCGGCATAATGTGCTCTGGGGCCTGGGTTACCGCATGGCCCGGGATTTAACGCTGTCCGAAGGCTTTTTTGGCGTCCTGCCGCCCCGCCGGAACATGCCGCTGTATACGGGGTTCATCCAGGACGAAATCAGCCTAACCAGCGCCCTGAAGCTAACGCTCGGTACCAAACTGCTGCATAACGTTTTTACGGGTTTTGAATGGCAGCCGAGCGCCCGGATGGCCTGGTCGGTGAAGCCCAACAACCTCCTGTGGGCAGCCGTTTCGCGCGCGGTTCGTACCCCGAGTCGCTTCGATGTCGACTACTTCCTGCCTACCACGCCCCAGCCGCCGACTAAGGCCAGCGTGGCCGGCGGGCCTAACTTCCAGTCCGAGCACCTGGTCGCCTACGAAGTGGGCTACCGCTGGCAGCCGGATCCCCGGGTCTCCTTGTCCCTGGCCGGATTCTACAATGTGTACCGGGATGTGTACAGCGTAGAGGCCCTGCCGGGAACGCTCACCTACCAGATTCAGAATGGCTCGGAAGGGGAAGCCTGGGGCGCAGAACTGTCGGGACAAGTTCAGCTGCTGCCTGTCTGGCGGATCCGGGGAGGCTACACCTTTTTCGATAAAGAGCTCCGCGCCAAACCCGGCCGTAACTTCAACCCCGACTACCTCGGGAATGACGCCAAACACCGGGTGTTGCTGCAGTCGATTCTGGATCTGCCCGGCAATTTCCAGCTGGACGTTACCGGACGCTACCTGGACGCCCTGCCCAAGACCCTGGCCACACCGGCGGTGCCTTCCTACCTGACCTACGATGCCCGCCTGGCCTGGCTGTACCGGTGGCTGGAGGTATCCGTCGTCGGGCAGAACCTGGGCCAGCGCCAGCATGTAGAATTTGGTAACTTACAACTGCCCCGCAGCGTGTTTGGCCGATTAACCGTTCGCTTCTAGCCGGTCCTGGCCTCCGGGCCAGGCTGCTTCCTGACTTTTAGAATGAAACATATTTTAACATGGCTGCTGGTTGGATTCCTTGGCCTGGCCCGCGCGCAACCTGCGCCGGAAGCCAGTGTCAAAGCCGTGTTTTTGTATAACTTTACCCGATTCGTGGAATGGCCCGAAACGGCCTTCGCTTCACCCGACGCTCCCTTTGTCATCGGCATTATCGGGCCTGATCCGTTCGGGTCCGCCCTGCAGGAGGCCGTAGCGGGCGAACGGGTCGGCGGACACCCTATCCGGGTCCACCGCTATCAACTCCCCGCAGAGGCCCGGGACTGTCACCTGTTGTATATTGTCGACCGGGACCCGGAAAAAGTGCGCGAGATGCTGGCCCAGTTGCCGCGGCGGGCGCTGCTGACGGTTGGCGAGTCGGCCCAGTTTGCCCGGCAGGGTGGGATGATTCGCTTCCTGACCCGAAATAACAAGATCCGGCTGGAGATTAATCCGGCAACGGTGCGGGCAGCCCAGCTGAGCATCAGCGCAAAATTACTCCAGGTGGCCGAAATCGTTGACCAAGCCCCATGAACGACCTGACTCCCAAGGCGGCCCCCATTCAGCAGCAACTCATGCGCACCATCCTGCTCACCAGCGGGCTGGCCCTGCTGCTGACGGGAGTGGCGTTCTTCATTTATGAGTATCTATCGTTCCGGCAGACGCTCAAAAACCAGCTGACCATGCTGGGCGAAATCATCGCCGCCAACAGTACCGCTGCGCTGGCCTTCGATAGCCAGGACGATGCGCAGGAGATTCTGGGCGCTTTGCGGGCTAACCGGCATGTCGTAGCCGCCGGATTGTACGATAAGCAGGGGCAGCTATTTGCCATCTATCCGGCCAATACGCCCCGGTCGGCCCTGCCGCCTTCCCCCGTATCGTCGGGTTATCAATTCAAAGGCAGCTACCTGGAAGGCTTTCAGCCGGTGGTCCAGGGCCGGACGACGCTGGGCAGCCTGTACCTGAAATCGGACATGAACGAGATGTACCAGCGGTTTGGCCAGTACAGCCTGATTGTGGCGCTGGTACTGGGGCTTTCCCTGGCCCTGGCCATCCTGCTCTCGCGCCGGCTGCAGGAACGCATCACCCAGCCGATTCAGGACCTGGCGCAGACGGCCACCCTCGTGTCGCGGGAGCATACCTATACGGTACGGGCGACCAAGTACCAGGACGACGAAATCGGGGTGCTTACCGACGCCTTTAACCACATGCTGACCGAAATCGACCGGCAGAACTCGGAAATTCTAGCCTGGAATCAGCAGCTGGAAGATAAAATCAAAGCCCGGACGTCGGAACTGGAGCGGATCAATACCGAGCTGACCAGCGTGAACAGCAAGCTGGTGAAATCGAACCACGATCTGGAGCAATTTGCCTACGTCGCTTCCCACGACCTGCAGGAACCCCTGCGGAAAATCCAGACCTTCGCCGAGCTGGCTGACCTGAACCTCAGCGATCCCGTCAACGCCCGCCAGCACCTGCGGAAAATTTTCCAGGCGGCCGAGCGGATGTCGTCCCTGATCAAATCGGTCTTGCACTACAGCCGCCTCTCCAACGTAACCGACGGCTATACGACGGTCGATCTCAACGAAATCATCGGGCACATCCGGGCTGATTTCGAATTGTTGCTGATGGAGAAAAACGCGTCCCTGACGACCAGCTCCCTGCCAATCGTTCCGGGCATCCCCACCCAGCTCCACCAACTCTTTTCCAACCTGATCCACAACGCTATCAAGTTCAGCGACCGTCCGCCGCAGATCAGTATCCAGGCCATCACCCATGCCGCCGGTTCACCGAAGCTGCCTTCCGACCTGGGAGCCAGCCAGCCCTATGTCGAGCTGCTGGTGCAGGATAACGGCATCGGCTTCAACACCCACTATGCCGGTAAGATCTTTACGATTTTTCAGCGGCTGCACCATCAGAAAGATTACCCCGGAACCGGGATCGGGCTGGCGCTGGTCAAGAAGATTGTGGAGAATCACCAGGGTTCCATCCAGGTGCAGAGTGAGCTCGGTCAGGGAACGACTTTCCAAATTTACCTGCCCCTGAACTGAGGCCGACGATCAGGCCCGGGCGGTTGCTTCTGCTTCGAGGAGTTCGTCCGAGGAAAGCGGTTGCCGGTAGGTTCGCCAGCCGCCGAGCAGGGCGCCCACCGAGGCCCCCACAATGAGGTCTTTTCCCCCGTCGATGAGGGTGATGCCCAAGGGGCGAAGCTCGAAGTTGTTGTGCGTCCAGAGATCGAGAAACGAGAAGAAGAAGGCCATTCCGGCCCCCAGCAGACCTCCCCGGACGACCGATTCCACCCCCAGCGAACGAAAGAGGTAGGCCACAAAAAGGACCGTGCCGACGGAACTGCTGATGGAGATGAGGTAAACATGCGACGGAATCACCTCAATGTCGCGGGCGGAGAGATCGTTGTATTCCAGCCAGGTTTCAAACCAAAGGCCATCGTACCAGAGAATGGGGACCAGCTGTGCGACCAGGATGCTGGCCACGATGGCGTAGGGATTCAGCGTCAGTGTCTTCACAAATGCAGGAGCGAAGGCCCCGGTTAAGTACAGGATGATGGTCCAGGCGGTGGGTGTTACGGTATATCGGGGCAAGTAACCGACTAATCGGTCTTAAGCGCAAAAGGCTCAACGGCCGTAATGGCGTAGGCAAAAAAACGGCGACGATTGGTCACTGACACAAAAGCCATCAGGGATGCATCATACTGGAAGGGCTCTTCCTGCCAGGTAGGAATCGTTACGGTTTGTCCGGCTATTGCGGCTTCCGCATCATGCAGATCTACAGAAATCCGGTACAGCTTCTTGTCTGTAAGCAAGGTTGGATCAATCATGTTAGAAGGAACGGTAAGTACCTGTAAATCTAGTGATCTGGATTACTTTGCACAATAAACGTTTATAAATATTTTCATATTCTATGTTATCTTTTGATTCAACGGAAAGCGGTAACTGTGTCCGTGCGTTGGTACTGGGCCAGCACACAACAACCACCCGCCAGTCCGGTTGGGACCGAGGGGTGGTTGCTGATTAGACGCAGAAGCCGCGCCGATGGTTACAGACTTTTCAAATAGGCAATGCTCTGCGGCAACTGGATGTTCACCTGGTTGCTTTCGTCCTCGATAAAGTAATGCTGAATACCGGCCTTCTTGGCTTCCTTCAGTATGGACGGAATGTCGATCTGGCCCGTTCCCAGGGCTACGTCGTTCTCCAGGGGCGTTCCACCGGTCAGATCACCTTTAACGCCCTTCTTGAGGTCTTTCAGGTGCATCAGCTTCCAGCGATTCCCGTACTTCTTCAGCAGCTTCACCGGATCGGCGCCGCCATGCTGGGCCCAGAGAATGTCCATTTCGAAGGAGACGTATTCCGGATTGGTATTTTCGACGATGTAGTCGAAGAGGGTGCCCTTCCCGTAGGGCTGGAACTCGAAGCCGTGGTTGTGGTAGCAGAACGTCAGGCCGTTCTCTTTCAGCACCTTACCGGCTCGGTTAAAGACCTCCACCGCCTGCTTGGCTTCTTCGAAGGTGAAATTACCCTTCTGCTTGTGCGGAATCCAGGCGCACATGACGTACTGGGCTCCCAGGGCTTTGGCATTCTTAACCACCTCCTCCGGGGCTTTTACCAGCTGGTCGTAGCCCGCGCCCGTACCGACGAGCTTGATATTCCGGTCGGCCAGCATTTTCAGAAACTGCTCGGCCGTAAGTCCTTTGGGTACACCGCCTTCCATTTCGGTAATGCCCAGGCGCTGGATCGTATCCAGGGTTGCTTCAATGCCGCGGGGAAAGCTGTTTCGGTAGGTATACGACTGGATGCCCACCGGGAAGCTGTACAGGCCCGTCCGTTTCTGGGCAGAAACTTCAGTCAATCCCAGCAGGCCGGAAATCGCCAGAGCCAGGAGGGTAATTTGGGTTTTCATGGGTTGGGTTAGTTGGTAAAGGTTGGTTATGTCGTGCTTGCAACGTACTTAGTCACTGAGGCACCTGGCTACTTTATTACTCTTTCCTCCCTACAAATTCCGCTTCTTCAGTTCATCCACGGCATGATTCGCCGCCCGGGCGGTGAGGGCCTTGTAAGTCAGGGAGGGATTCTGGGTGGAGGTAGAGGTCATGCAGGCGCCGTCGGTGACAAAGACGTTCTTGCAGGCGTGCAGCTGGTTCCAGGCGTTAAGCAGCGAGGTTTTGGGGTCACGGCCCATCCGAACGCCGCCCATCTCGTGGATGTCGGAGCCCGGCGCAGCGTGGGAATCCGTCGCGCGGATGTTCTTAAAGCCCGCCAGGGTAAACATTTCCGTCATCTGTTCCTGGTAGTCTTTAATCATCTTGTTGTCGTTCTCGTCCCAATCGGCCGAAATCCGCAGCTGCGGAATGCCGTAGGGGTCTTTCCGGTCGGGATCGAGGCGCAGGTGGTTCTGTTCCTTCGGAATTGTCTCGCCCATCATCCAGGCGCTGACGTTCCAGTTGCCCAGTTTGGGGTTCAGCAGGTTTTCCTTCAGCGAAACGCCCATGCCTTCCCGGTTGGTGCCCGTTCCCCGCCCCCCGCCGAAGCCCACGGCATAGCCCCGCAGGAAATCGGTCTCCTGCTTAAATACATTCCGGAAACGGGGAATATAACTGTGGTTGGGCGTGCGTCCGTCGGTTTTTTTGTCCTGAAAGCCGTCGTACTCGGCCGACATCCGGCCGCGGTAGTTGTGCCAGGCGATGTATTTACCGAGCGGGCCGCTGTCGTTGCCCAGGCCGTTAGGGAACCGGCGGGAAATCGAGTTGAGCAGGATCAGGTTGCTGTTGAGGGCGGAGGCGTTGACGAAGATGACGCGGGCGTAGTACTCGATCGGCTGCTTCGTGTTGGCGTCGATCACCCGTACGCCCGTGGCCTTGTTTTTCTTCTCGTCGAAAATAAGGCTGTGTACCACCGAATGCGGCCTGAGCGTCATTCGGCCCGTCCGCTCGGCCCAGGGCAGGGTCGAGGCGTTGGAACTGAAGTAGCCACCGAACGGACACCCCCGTACGCAGAGCGCGCGGTTCTGGCATTTGGCCCGGCCCTGCTGGTTATGGATGGGCTGCGGATCGGTAATATGGGCGCACCGGCCCTGGATCAGGTGCCGGTCGCGGTAGTTCTGGGCGATCACCTGCTGAAAGTGCGTCTCCACGCAGTTCATCTCAAAAGCGGGCAGAAACTCGCCATCGGGCAGGTTCGGCAGGCAATCCTTATTGCCCGAAATCCCGACGAACTTCTCCACGTAGCTGTACCAGGGCGCCAGGTCGGCGTACCGGATGGGCCAGTCGACGGCGAAACCGTCGCGGGCGGGTCCTTCGAAATCGAACTCGCTCCAGCGCTGGGTCTGCCGGGCCCAGAGCAGGGATTTTCCCCCGACATGGTAGCCGCGGGTCCAGTTGAAGGGCTTTTCCTCGATATACGGCTGTTCGCCGTCCTTCACCACCCAGTGCAGGGTCGCCTCGTTGAAGAGACCGCGTTTGCTGGCGATGGGGTTCTGCTCTCGGATGGCCAGCGGCACCTGCCCGCGGTGCTCGAGTTCCCAGGGATGGAGGTTGGCCGTCGGGTAATCGGTGACGTGCCGGACGTCGCGGCCCCGTTCCAGCACCAGCGTCCGCAGGCCTTTTTCGGTCAGTTCCTTCGCCGCCCAGCCCCCGCTGATGCCCGAACCAATCACAATGGCGTCGAAGGTGCGGGCTTTGATGGTATCGATGTTTAGGTATGCCATGTTTTTTGACGTTGGACGTTGGACGCTTGACGTTGGACCGTTGATTTATTTGTCAAACGTCAAACGTCAAGCGTCATCTCCTGGCCTGGTAATCCGCCGGTACGCAGCCGTGGTAGCGGCCGGGGACCAGTTCGTAGTGGTAATGGTTGGTCATGACGTATTCCGAGGTGGTATAGCCCTGAATCGTCAGGTTTTTCACCAGGGAGAAAAACGAACGGGTAGGTTCGTCGGGGGCCGTCCGAACGGCTTCCAGCAGGGCGAGCCGCTGGGCGGTATCGCAGGCGGGAAAGGATTGGCCGGCCGTTTCGCGGGCCCGGGCTTCGAGGGCGTTCAGCCCGGCCCGGACGTTGGCCTGTACGGCGGGGTCGTAGCAATCGGCCAGCATCTTCTGCACGAAGGCCGGAACGCCCAGGGCTTTGGCCCCGGGAGTGTCCGTTGCCGGAATCAGCGTTTCGGTCAGTTCGGCCAGCAGCGATTCTTCGGCGGTCGACAAAAAAGGCTGGGTGACCCGGGCCGTTTCCGGTGTCCAGCGGTTGGCCCAGGCCGGCAGGGCCAGCAGGCTACCCGCGCTGAGCGCCAGTTGTTTCAGGGCAAGGCGTCGTTCCATAGGGTTAGGCGTTCGTCCGTATGCCTAAATGCATTTTATAGACTTGTTTCTACTCCCATTAGCCCAACTTTTTACTCGGCGTTTTCTTCGTATGATACTATTTCTCCAAAAGGCAGCTTTCTGGTCTTCCCGCTACAACCAGCTTACCACCACACGAAAAAAGCCCGGCCGCCGGTGAACCACCAGCAGCCGGGCCTTTTCCTGGCTTCGCCAGACGGCTTACATCGCCGACGGCATCAGGCGGAAAATGTAGCCGGGGTTTTCGACCGAGACATACAGATAGCCATCCGGACCGAGGCGGACGTCGCGCATCCGGCCCAGGTTCGGCAGCAGGTTCTCCTGCTTCACTACTTTCCCGTTCTTGAGCACGCAGCGGTTCAGGTACTGGAAGCGCAGGGAGCCCATCATCAGGTTGCCTTTCCAGCCCGGGTACTTATCGCTGGTCACGAACGCCATCCCGCTGGGGCCGATTGAAGGAATCCAGTAGGTTTCGGGCTGTTCCATACCTTCCTTGGCCGTCAGATTAGTGAAGGTCGTTCCGTCGTAGTTAATGCCGTAGGAAATGACCGGCCAGCCGTAGTTCTTGCCTTTGCGGACAATATTGAGCTCATCCCCACCGCGCGGGCCGTGTTCGTGGGCCCAGAGTTCGCCGGTACCGGGGAAGATGGCGATGCCCTGCGGGTTGCGGTGTCCCCAGGAGAAGATCGTCGGGCGGGCGCCTGCCTTGCCGATGAACGGGTTGTCGGTCGGGGCGGTACCGTCGTCCTTCATCCGGTGTACCTTGCCGCAGTCGCTTTCCAGGGACTGAGGGTTTACTTTTTCGGCGCCGCGGTCGCCCACCGACAGGTAGAGGAATCCTTTGCGGTCGAATTCGATCCGGCCGCCGTAGTGGTGGCGCGTCCGTGACCAGGGCTGGGCCTCGAAAATCACTTTCTGGTCGGCCAGGCCCGTTTCCGTCAGCCGCGCCCGCATCAGGGCCGTCGTCGACAGCTTCTGGCCGTTTTCGGTTTTACCGGCCGAATAGGAGATGTACAGGATGTTGTTTTTCGCAAAATCCGGATGCAGTTCCAGGTCGAGCATGCCGCCCTGGCCTTCGGCCACCACCTCGGGTACGCCGGTCAGTTTGGTTTTCTTCCCGGTCGCGTTCAGGCGGTAGATGGATCCGGCCCGGTCGCTAACCACCATATCACCACCCGGCAGAAACACCAGCCCCCAGGGGCTTTCCAGACCGGCGGCCACCGTATCGAGCCGGATCGTCATGCCTTCCGAGGAGAAGGTATTCGACTTGGGCTTGCTGGCGAACTTGTACTGATCCAGCGTTTCCATGCTGACCAGGATCAGATCCGCCAGGTCGTCGATTTCCTGGGGCTTCAGCGAAGGCCCCCAGGCGGGCAGGCCCAGATCCGGGTAACCGTGGGTAATGCTTTTGACCAGATCCGCTTTGGCGATGCCGTGTTTCCACCGGCGGTCCACAAAGGCCTCCACTTTTTCGCCGTGGCAGGACGAGCAATAGGTGGTATAATTCTTACGGGCCGCTTCGGTCGGCGGCGTGGTCGGCAGGGTCACGGCATTCAGAAAAAGGACCGATGCCAGCCCCGCGGGTAACAGTAGCTTCAACATGAGCAATAGCGTTCAGAAGTCTTATGGTTTCCAAAGGTACTCATCCCGGCGGTATACTGAAAATGGACGGCCACCCCTCTTAATGCCGGTGCTGCGGTATTTCGCCGGGCCGACAGTAGGTGCCAATCGACCCGGTCTTTTCCCGCCAGAACGTATTGCTCCTTAACCTCCAAAAAAACGCATGCAGAAACGTATTCCTGCCCCGCTCCTGGCACTTCTGGCCTGGCTGCTGACCATGGCCCCGCTCCTGGCCCAGCCGCCCCAGCGAATCATCCAAGTCATTGTGGCCCCCGACCGGGCCGACTGGACCTATAAAACCGGTGAGGCCGTCCGCTTTTCGGTTTCCGTCCTGCGTAACGGCGTACCCGTCCCGGGCGCCCGGGTGAAGTACGAACTGGGACCGGAAAAAATGGAACCCACCCGCCGGGAAGCCGTCACCCTGGCCAACGGTAATGCCACCATCGACGGCGGGACCCTGAAAACCCCGGGTTTTCTGCGTCTGGTAGCTACTACGGAAGTGGACGGCAAGGAGTACCGCCAGATCGGCACGGCGGCCTTCGATCCCCTGACGCTGCAGCCGACGGTCGAAAATCCCGCCGATTTTGATACCTACTGGAGCACGGCCCGCGCTGAGCTGGCGAAAATTCCGCTGGACGCCCGGATGACGCTGCTGCCCGAGCGCTGCACCGAGACAGTCAACGTCTACCACCTCAACCTGCAGAACTGGGGTAACTCCCGCCTGTACGGGATTCTGAGTATGCCTAAGAAGGAAGGCCGCTACCCGGCGCTGCTGCGGGTACCCGGCGCGGGCATCCGGCCCTATAACGGGGACATCGCCACGGCCGAAAAAGGGGTCATTACGCTGGAAATCGGCATTCACGGCATTCCGGTCAATATGGACCCGCAGGTGTACGGCAACCTGTCGGCGGGCGCGCTGGCCGGGTACTGGCAGTTTAACCTCGACGACCGCGATCGCTACTACTACAAGCGGGTCTACCTGGGCTGCGTGCGAGCGAACGACTTCCTGACGAGCCTGCCGCAGTTTGACGGTACTAATCTGGCCGTCACGGGTGGCAGTCAGGGCGGTGCCCTGTCCGTCGTCACAGCCGGGCTCGATCCGCGGGTCAAGGCGCTGGGGGCCTTCTATCCGGCCCTGTCGGACATGACAGGTTACCTCAAAGGCCGGGCGGGCGGCTGGCCGCACCTGTTTTCCGGCAACAATCTGGCGTTTAACAACAAGCCGGAGAGAATCCGGACGGTCGGCTATTACGACGTAGTCAACTTTGCGCGGCGGGTCAAGGCTCCGGGGTATTACTCCTGGGGCTTCAACGACGAAACCTGCCCGCCGACCTCCATGTACCCGGCCTATAACGTCATTACCGCCCAGAAATCCCTGCTGCTGGCGCAGGATACCGGACACTGGACTTATCCCGAGCAAAACGAGAAGATGCTGAACTGGCTCCTGGAGCGGCTTAACGCCCGACCCCAGGCGCAGAAGTAAGGACATGAAAAAGCCCGGCCGATCAGCCGGGCTTTTTTGCGGGTAAACCGCTTCAGAGTCGTTGAGTAAACCAGAAAGCCCCTTTCATCAAATTCATCCGTTTTATCAGATTCATAGAGTCAGGCATCGGCTTCAATGCTTTATGGGTTAACAATCAAGAGGTCGTGATACATCGCCTGTAGCCTCGCTGCCCACCGCGCGACAAACCGCCGGATTGGGTTGCTTAATTCAGCGAAGGAAGAAGGACGAATACCGCCGGATGGTTGCCAGCTACGCAGCGAGCGTGCGGCCAGGCCAGGACGGAAGCGGTCGGGGGGCGACAGGGCGGTGGGGGCCAACCAGCCTGCCGGGGGCAGGGGTACAGCCAGGGCCACACTCACCCATCGGGTGGTTGCAGCCGGGTTGATTCTGTTCATAGTGCGCAAGTATGTAGTAATGGGTTAATGTATGATAGTACATATTCCCGGTTCAATAATGCAAAAATTTTACCAGTAATCATATGAGGCGAAATAATTATCGGACCACTTAAAAAGTTTTGCAAAAAATGGTGGTCCAAAGGGTAGGCTGGCGGGTTTAAACCCCAAACAACGAAGGGCTGCGGCCTTTTTTCCGTATGGGTAAAAATCTGATCTATCTGGGCGTGCTGCTGGTGCTGGTGGTGGTAGATGCTTCACTGCTGGCCAATACGCAGCCTAAACAGGATGTAACGCTGTTTGTGCTCAATTCGAAGGCACTCAACACCTTTGGCTCAGCGCTGCTGACCGTTGCGGGTACGGTAGCCGTCTGCCTGCTGCTGGGCTATCTCGTCCGGCGGTTTCTCAGCCGACGCATCGCCTACGCGGTGCTGCTGGCGCTGTTCGCTTTCTCGGCTTATATCGCCCTGCAGGTTTATGTGTATTTCACCTACTCGGAACGGGAAGAATTACTCACCAGCGGTTTTGTCACGGGTTCTACCCTGCTGGGGGTCCTGATGATGATCATCTTCGCCAAGGAAGCCTGGGGGGTAACCCGCAGCCGGAATCCGCGGCCCAGCCCGGAACGGATATAATTGGTAATGAAAAATGAATAATGAAGGGGGAGGGCACCTTAATGGGAAGAACCTCCCTTCCTGTTCATTATTCATTTTTAATTATTCATTTCTCATTCCCAATCACTTGCAGCGCTTCCCGGTATTTCTGCACCGAAAGCTCTTTCATCTTCGTTTCCAGGACAATATCGACGTCCTTTCCGTAGGTGTTGATCGACCGGTAGACCCAGTCAGAATGGGCTTCGCGTTTGCAGCTGGGGTCTTCAAATTCCTGGCGGGAGTCGGAATAATGCACGACGGGCCGCACGTCCCAGGTGGAATAAGCCAACTCAAAGGCCTCCTGCTCGGTCTGGTGGCCGGGGTATAGCTTGTGGTGGAAATAATCAAAAACGAGCGGAATGCCGATGGCCTCGTGGAGCGGGTAGAGTTCGGCAATGGTGTATAGGCCTCCCTTATCGTCGTTTTCGACCGTCAGGCGCTTGCGGAGGTTTTCCGACAGCAGTTCGAAATTACGGGCAAACTTCTGCAGGGTGGCTGCTTTGTCGCCGTATGCCCCGCCCACGTGGATGTTGATTTTGTTCCAGTGGGAGGCGGTAAGACCCATCAGGTCAAAAAATTCTGAGTGAATTTCCAGGTCGGTGATGGTATTGGCAAGGGTTTTGCCTTCACCCGCGAGTTTGTTAAATGGCCCGGGATGCACCGTCAGCCGGATGGGTCGTTTGCCGATTTCTTCCAGGTAGCCCCGGATTTCGGTAAAGTCCGGCAGGCTGGCCAGCTTGTATTCCGAAGCCCAGGGAAAGACGTCGGACGAAACCCTGAAGATCCGGAAGCCGTGCTCGATATTCCAGTTGACGATGCGCAGCAGGTCCTGCACGTTCTTCAGCGCCAGCTGCGAGGCATACTGGATGCCTTTTTCCTGGAAGGTACGCTTGATCATTCCCCGGTTCGTAACAATCCCCTCCTCGTGCAGCGTCAGGTTGATGCAGGCGTAGCCTAGATTCATACCAGTTTATCCAAGTTAGTCACTGGGATAAAAACTGAATTGGTGGGGGTTTGTTAGTCGACAGTCATCAGTCATCAGTCAACAGTCATCTGTCATCAGTCGTCAGTCGGGTACGTTTCCTTACAGGCGGTAGATGCGGGCTTCGTAGGGCTGGAGGGAGAAGCTTAGGTCGGGCGAGCCGTCATCCTCGGCGGCGTAATTCGCCATCAGCAGCGCCTTTCGGTTGGTGACCAGCACCCCGGACAGGTCTGCGCTGACGGGTTCCCTGGTAAAATTGACCACCACCAGAATGATTTCCTCGTCCAGCGTCCGGGTGTAGGCAAATACCGCATCGCTGGTCGGGTTCAGATCGGTATAGTCGCCGTAAAGCAGGGCCGGATGCTGCTTGCGGAGGCGAATCAGGCTCTGGTAGTAATGCCAGACGGAATCCGGGTCGGCCAGGGCCTTCCTGACGTTGATGTCGGTATAGGTGGGGTTGATTTTGAGCCAGGTTTTCGGCCCGCTGGTAAAACCGGCACCCGGCCCGTCATCCCAGGGCATGGGCGTGCGGGCGTGGTCGCGGGCGATGCGGTTGGATGCGGCCAGAAACTGCTCCGGGCTACCTCCCCCCCGCTCGACCAGGGCTTTCCAGGCATTTTTCACCTGCACATCATCGTACTCGTCGATGGACCGGAAGTCGGTGTTAATCATCCCGATTTCGTCTCCCTGAAAGATATAGGGCGTCCCGCGCTGGGTCAGCAGGATGGTCGCCAGCATTTTGGCCGATACTTCCCGCAAGGGGCCTTCATCCCCGAAGCGGCTGATGACGCGCGGATTGTCGTGGTTACCGAAATAAACGCTGTTCCACCCTTTTCGGCCTACGGCTTTATCCCAGCGGTCGAAGATCCGCCGCAGCTCCGACAGCCGGAATTCGGGCGCCGGGTCCAGAAAGCGTTCTTCCTCCCGCGGCACGGCATGGTCGAAATGAAAAATCATGTTCAGCTCGCCGCGGTCGCTGCCGACATAGTCGTTGGCCTCCCCGGCCGAAACGCCGAACGCCTCCCCGACCGTCATGCAGTCGTAGGCCGACAGCACTTCCCGGTACATCTCCTGCAGAAACTCGTGCACGCGCGGGCCGCTGGCGTACACGCTCAGATCGCCGTAGCGCCCGGCCCGAAAGTCCGGGAAGCGCTGGTCCTTGGAAATAAAGGCGATCACGTCCATCCTAAAGCCGTCGACGCCCTTGTCCAGCCAGAAGCGCATCATGCGGTAGATTTCCTGCCGCAGGGCCGGGTTTTCCCAGTCGAGATCGGGTTGTTTCCGGGTAAACAGGTGCAGGTAGTACTCGCCCGTGGCCGGATCGAGCTCCCAGGCCGGGCCGGAGAAAAACGAGACCCAGTCGTTGGGCGGTCCGTCCGCTTTCCCGGGTCGCCAGATGTAGTAATCGCGGTAGGGATTGTCCTGGCTCGACCGCGAGGCCTGAAACCAGCGGTGTTCGTCGGAGGAATGGTTCACCACCAGGTCGATCACCAGCTTCATGCCCCGGGCGTGGATGCCGGCCAGGAGCTCGTCGAAGTCGGCCATCGTCCCAAATTCCGGCTGGATGGCTTCGTAGTCGGAGATGTCGTAGCCGTTATCGTCGTTGGGCGATTGGTAGTGCGGGCTGAGCCAGATAACGTCGATGCCCAGGTCCTGCAGATAATCCAGCCGCTGGAGAATGCCGCGCAAATCGCCAATGCCGTCGCCGTTGGCATCCTGAAAGCTGCGGGGGTAAATTTGGTAGACGACGGCTTCTTTCCACCAGTGTTTCATAGGGATTTTTTTAACCACAGAGTTGCGCGGAGTTACGCACGGAGTTTCACAGAGAAAAAATCAACTTAAATAACCTCTGTGTAACTCTGTGCAGACCCTCTGTGCAACTCTGTGGTTAATTAAACGTCAAACAATCTCCGCCGATTTCCGGAACCACTCAATCTCCGCGTGGTACTCCTGAACGGCCTGCGCGCGCTGTTCGTCGCTCCAGCTCAGTTCGGCCGCCATCAGATCGGCGACGGTTTCGGTGATCCGGTAGGTCGTGTGCCAGTCGGTAAACTCCAGCCCGAAGCGGCGGGCCAGGACGTCCTTGAGCGTCTGGGCCATTTCCTCCCGGACGGCAAAGACCACCTCGGCTTTCGTGTGCGGCGTCTCCTCGGTCAGGGTTTCGGACCAGTTCGGGTTCTGCTGCATCAGCCGGGCGATGGCCAGGCTTTCGCTGCCGTACTGGCGATTGAGGTGACGGGCCACGGATTCGGACAGGCCGTACTGGCGCACGAGCACCTGCCAGAAGTCCTCGGCGAAGCCCTCGCCCCCGACGAGCCGGATGTGGTCCGTGATGCAGGGGATTGCCGCTTTGCCCATCAGCTCGCAGCAGGCATCGATCGTATCCTGGGCCATCAGTCGGTAGGTTGTCCATTTACCGCCCAGAATACTGACCAGCCCACTCGCCCGGTCGATTTCCACTTCGTGGTCCCGGACCAGTTCCTTCGACTCGGCATTGGGGTTGGCCTGCAGCAGCGGCCTGAGGCCCGCAAAGCCAGCGATGACCTGTTCGCGCCGGATCGGCTGCTCGAAATAGCGGTTGACGTAGCCGATGAGGTAATCAACTTCCGAGCTTTCCACCACCGGCTGGGAATCGCCCAGTTCGGTTTCGGTCTCGGTAGTACCGATCATCAGCTTGCCGTTATAGGGAATGATAAAAACGACGCGACCGTCGTCGGTCTTCGGAACCAGAATGGCCGTATCCGACGGCATGGCATCGGCGGGCACAATGATATGAACCCCTTTGCTGACCCGCATCCGGCGGGGAATCTCGGGATTAGCCATCACGCGAATCCGGTCGGAAAAGGGTCCCGTGGCGTTGATGAACCGCCGGGCCCGCACGCGCAGCAGGCGGCCCGTCAGCCGGTCCCGGACGTGGAGAACGACCAGCTGGCCCGCGCTATCTTTCTCGAATTGCAGCGCTTCGGTATGGTTCAGGGCGATGCCGCCCCGCTGGACGGCCGTACGGACCAGGGCCAGGTTGTAGCGGGCGTCGTTCAGCTGACCGTCGTAGTAGAGCACCGTGCTGTGGATTTTCCGGGTCAGGGCCGGGTTCCGCTCCAGGCTCTCCTCCTTCGTCAGCCACTCACTCTTGCCCAGGCTCAGGTCCCCCGAAAGGGCATCATACATCTTCAGCCCGGCCGTGTAGTAAATGCCTTCCATCCAGCTCATGCAGGGCGTCAGCAGCGGCAGCGGATGGGCCAGGTGCGGGGCGTTCCGGATCAGGGTGAGTCGCTCCCGCAGCGCCTTCTTTACCATGTGGTACTGGTTAAGATCCGCCTGCTTGACGGCCTGTTCCAGGTAGCGCACGCCGCCGTGGATGAGCTTGGTCGATTTGCTGGAGGTCTCCGAGGCGAAGTCGTGCTTTTCGATCAGGATGGCGCGCAGGCCGCGGCTCTGGGCGTCGAGCAGACAACCGGCGCCGGTAGCGCCCCCGCCGATGATGCAGAGGTCGAAGTCCTGGCTCTCGGCCTGCTGAAGTTGGGTGGATCGGGTCATGAGCACGGTAGTAAACGCGGAGGTCGCGAAGGATTTCGCAAAGTACGCAAAGAATTCTTTGTGTACTCCGCGATGCCCTCCGCGACCTCCGCGTTTAACGCTATTTTTACAAACGCCCCAACTCGTCAAAGGTCAGGGACACATAGTACAGCCCCCCGATTCGGGCCAGGCCGTAACCCTGCGAGTAGTACTGATTGAGGATGTTCGCGCCGCCGACTTTCACGATCGACTTGATTTTCGGCAGGCGGTACGACACCTGGGCGTCGAGGCTCGTCCAGGAAGGCAGCCAGATATCGCCGGCCGTCGTCCCTTGTTCGACCCACATCCGGTCCGTCCAGCGGTAGGTCACGTTGAAGCCCAGGCTGGTCCCACGCAGCCGCGGATTCCCGAAGCTCAGGTTGTAGCGGTTTTCGGGGGAGATAAAGAAGTTACGCCCGGCATCGGCTACGTCCGGATCGCTCATTCTCCGCTTCACGATATCCTCGCCCGCCCGGTTCTTGATGACGTTGCCCCGGGCGTCGCGCAGCGTAATGCGCCCGACCTGGTTGGCATAGTTACCGCCCAGCGTAAAGCCGCCCGGCAGAGCGTAGTCCACCCCGAGGCCAAAGCCGTCGACGAAGATCTCGTTGAAGTTGTTATAGTTCACCTGAAGCTGGCGGAAGGAGCCCGGCGTCCGCAGGTCCGCAATCTGCCCGTTCAGCGGCTGGCGCATGTTCTGGGCGGCGATGAAATCCGTGTAGCGGCTGCTGAAGTAGAAGGCGTCGACGAACAGCTTGTTTCGCACCAGGGTCTTGTAGCCGACCTCCCAGGTCCGGATTTTCTCGGTCGTAAACTGGTTCGGCTGGGCGACATAAGCCCGCGAACGGAGCTGGTCTTCCGTAATCCGGCCCGCAATGAAATCCTGCACGTCGTTCTCGAAGTACGGCCGGTTGGCGATCAGGTTGGCGCCGGTGACGGCCGCTTCGCTACCCCCTACTTCGCCGGCATCGGTCGCCCGGGCCGGGAAGGCCAGCAGCTGGCCCGGTGAAGGGTTGCGGAAGGCGCTCTGCCAGGAAGCCCGGAAATTGTGCTCACCCAGGCTCAGGACGGCCGAAGCCCGGGGCGTGAAGCCGCCCTTGAAGTACTGGTTTTTGTCGTAGCGAACGGCAACGGTCGGCTTCAGGGTCACCAGGCTCGACAGCTTCAGTTCCTTGGAAGCCTGGGCGTAGGCGCCGTATTCGTTGATGGTGAATTCCGAGCCATCCGGTTGCCGCGGGAAGGCCGTCCCGCCCGATTCGAGCAGGAAGCGCCGCAGGCTGGCCCCGACAATCACCTCCGCAAACCGGATTTCGTTTTTGAAATTGTACATCCCCTCATAGTGGAACATCTGGGAATTGTCACGGAAGCGACGGCCCGGTGCCCGTACGCCCGGGGCGATTTCCACCGTTTCGTTGGCCCAGGTTCCGGCGATCAGGTCGCGCACCCGGTTAAACTCGGGCGAGCCGGGCAGGAAACGGCCCTGGTTGGCCGTATTCCGGGCAGCCGCGATGTTACCACCGTTGGCTCCGTAAGCCGTCGCAAAATCTGCCGCCCAGGTATTGAGCGGTTTCCAGGCATTGTTGATGGCTACGGCCGTCTGGCCAAGGTTCCAGCCCTCGGCCTGCTGCTGGGTCGTATAGGCCCGCAGGAAGAAATTATCGCCGCGGAGTTCGGCCTTAAACTGGTGCCGGTTATAGTTCGGAAAGTATTCGCGGAAGCCGGCCGTCCGGATGAAATTTCCGTTGCCGTAGTACCAGCCGATGGAAGCTTCGATCTTGTCCGTTACCCGGTAGTGCAGGGCGGCATTGGCGCGGGTGTTGAACACGCGGCCGTTATTGCCCAGCAGGTCGAGTTCGGTATAGCCCGTACGGGTCACGAGCTGGCCGCGCAGGGCCGCCACCGGGTGGTTGGCCGGGAAGCGGAAGCCGCTGGCGTTGTTGAAATCATCACCGTAGATGTTAACCCCGTCGTACTGGAAGTTCGAATTGGGATCGTTATTGCCCGCGTAGCCAACGCCGGTGGCGAGGTTGTTGCGGCTGGCGTCGCGGGTGAAGAAATTATCCCGGCCCCGGTGGTAACGGTCGCTGTAGTCGTCGGCCACGAAGTCCGTTCCATCCAGCCGCTGGAGGTTCACTTTGAACGCGAAGCGCTCCCCGAGCTGTTTGGCGTAGCGGATGGCTACGTCCGTGTAGAGCTTGGGACCGAAATCCTTGCCGAAGTTATTGGCGCCTACTTTCACCTGGGCGCTGAGTCCCTGGTGGGTGAAGGGGTTTTTGCTGGTGGTCAGCATCAGACCCTGGAGAGCGTCCGGGCCGTAGAGGGCCGAGGAGGCACCCGGAATCAGTTCGATGCTTTCAACGTCGAGGTCCGAAATGCCCGCCACCGTTCCGAAGCCGAAGCCCAGGCCCGGGGAGCGGTTATCCATGCCGTCGGTGAGTTGCAGGAAACGGTTGTTGTTGTTGGCCCCGAAGCCCCGGAGGTTGACCGACTTAAAGCTCAGGCTCTGGGTCAGCAGGTCTACGCCTTTGATGTTCTGCAGGGCGTCGAAGGGCGTGGCGGCGGGCGACTGCTGGAACTGGCGCGCTCCCAGCCGCTCGACCGTGACCGGCGCCCGGGTGATGCTTTCCTCCACCCGGCTGGCCGAAATCACGACCTCATCGGTGAGGATCGGAGCTTCCATCAGCGTGATGGTGACGTCGCCGGCATTATTGACTATTTTTTCGACGGTAGAAAAACCGACCGAACTGACCACCAGCGTCAGCGGCAGCGGAGCGGTCGTAGACAGCCGGAAGCGGCCGCGGGAGTCGGTAATGGTGCCGCTCGGGCGGCCTTTTAGCTGAACGCTGGCGCCGGGTAGGACAGCCCGGTTAGCGTCGGTTACCAGACCCGTCAGGTCGGTCTGCGCCCAGGCCGTGGTCACCGTCAGCAGGAGCCAGAGCCAGCTTAAGTGGGTAATCGTGCGTTTCATAGATTCGAATGGTAAGCGAGATGGAGTGTTAAACGGAGGGCAATATTATAGTTAGTATATAAGAAATGTAAACTAGTCAGTCGACCGCCTGAGTGGAGTGATCCCTAATCCATACGAATTATATAGGAAATGATCAATTATTTATTGGTTTAGTTAAACGCAAAAGTGGGACTTTTTTCGATCCGATAACAAATTGTTATAAAGTTTTTTCGAGTATTGCAGCGCCGCCGGGCAGCTGCCGGCGGGTACCCGACCGACATGGAAGATTTTCGCCTTAAAGTTTTCTACAGCGTGGCGCGTAACCGGAGCTTTACCAAGGCTTCCGGGGAGCTCTTCATTACCCAACCGGCCGTCACCAAGCACATCAAAGCCCTGGAAGACGGGCTGGGGCTACGGCTCTTCGACCGGCGGGGCAATACCATCCTGCTCACCCGGCCGGGCGAGGTGCTGTTTCAGTACGCGGCCCAGATTTTCCGGCTTTACCAGGAAGCCCAGGCGGAACTCAACACCTTCAAAACGCAGTTAACGGGTTCCTTTCGCCTGGGGGCCAGTACCACCATCGCGCAGTATCTGATTTCTCCCCTGCTGGCGGCTTTTTACGAAAAATATCCGCCGGTTTCGCTTAGTTTGCTGAACGGAAACACGGAACAGATCGAAACGGCCGTGCTCAGTCAGGAAATCGATCTCGGCATAGTGGAAGGAAAGAAGCACAGCTCGGGCCTGAAATACGTGGATTTTATGGAGGATGAACTGGTCGCGGTAGTCCACACCAAAAGCCGGTTCGCGCACCTGACCGACATCACGCTGGCCGATCTGATGAGCATTCCGCTCGTGCTCCGGGAGCGGGGTTCCGGCACGCTGGAAGTCATCGAAAGCACGCTGCGGGAGCGGGGCATCCGCCCTTCTTCCCTGCCGGTGGTGATGCACCTGGGCAGTTCCGAGAGCATCAAATCCTTCCTCGAACACGCCAACTGCCTGTCGTTTCTCTCGCTCTGGGCCGTACGGAAGGAAGTCGACGCCAAACAGTTAAAGATCGTCCGCATCCGGGATTTCAGCATTCCGCGGACGTTTAGTTTCGTTCATTTACAGGGACAACCGGAAGGGCTGGCGGCCACGTTTATGTCGTTTGCGCGGCGCCAGTATAACCAGTCGTAATACATTACGTTATGCTTACCAATCCCATCCAATCCGTCGCCATCCGCACCTCGGACCGGCTGGCCGAAGTGGCCTGGTTCGACGACCTCTGCGGGGGCGATACCGAGTTTCTGGGCGTGCTGGACCCCGACCGCCGGTCCAGTTACGAACACTGCCGCGATATCATGCAGACGGCCGACCGCCTCGGCTTTGGCAATATTCTGCTGCCGACCTCCTACATCGTCGGCCAGGAAGTGATTCCCTTTGCCGGCGCCATGGGGCCGCAGACGGAGCAGATCCACCTGCTGACGGCCATCCGCACGGGCGAGTACTGGCCGCCCATGCTGGCCCGGCATATCGCTACCCTGGACCATATCCTGAAAGGCCGGCTGACGATCAACATCATCAATTCCGACCTGCCGGGCCTGAAGGAACATCCCGACCTGCGCTACAAGCGCTGCGAGGAAACGATCGAAATCCTGAAGCAGGCCTGGACCCAGGAGCGCATCGACTTCGACGGTGAGATCTACCCGGCCCACCTGCCGTCGACCGACCCGGTGAAGCCCTACCAGCAGAACGGGGGCCCGCTGCTGTATTTCGGCGGCATCTCCGACGGCTCCAAGGAAGTCTGCGCCAAGTACTGCGACGTTTTCCTGATGTGGCCCGAGCCCGAGGAAAGCATTTACGCCACCATGCAGGACATGAGTGCCCGGGCGGCTAAATACGGTCGGACCATCGATTTTGGCTTTCGGGCGCACGTCATCGTGCGGGAAACCGAGGAGGAAGCCCGCTACTGGGCCCAGCACATCATGTCGAAGTTCGATCCGGAGCGCTTTAACCTCAAAGACCGGACCCAGGACAGCAAATCGCTGGGCGTGCTGCGGCAGGATGCCTTCCGGGAGCAGTCGCAGGACGACTACCTGGAGCCCCTGCTCTGGGGCGGCATTGGCCGGGCACGGTCGGGCTGCGGGGCGGCCATCGTCGGTACGCCGGAGCAGGTGCTGGAAAAGCTCAACCGCTACATGGACATGGGCATCCGGGCCTTTATCCTATCGGGCTATCCGCTGATTGAGGAATGTGAACAGTTCGGCAAACTCGTGCTGCCGCACCTGCCCACGGCCCAGCTCTCGGTCATCCAGGGCCGCCGCCCGGCCGAGGAGCCGGTTACGCCGCTGACTACGGGAGTTTTAAAATAGTCGTCAGTCGACAGTCGCGGTCCGCCTCTGCGGTCAGTTATCAGCCGGCTCCGCCGATTAGCTCAATAAAGGGCGAAGCCGACTGATGACTGACAGACTGTTGACTGACGACTTCAAATAGAAACCATGCTACAAAACAAAACCATCCTCCTAACCGGCGCCTCGAAAGGCATTGGCCGGGCGCTGGCGCTGCAACTGGCGGCGCAGGGCGCGAATCTGGGCCTGGTGGCCCGTTCGGAAAACGAACTGCTGTCCCTGAAAGAAGAAATTGCCGTTAAGGGCGCCCAGGCGGAAATTTTCGCCGGGAGCGTGGCCGACGAAGCCCTCGCCAACCAGGCGGTTCAGACGCTCACCGAGCGGTTCGGACGCCTGGATGTGGTGATCAACAATGCCGGCTATGGCGTCTTCGGCCCCACCGAAAGCTACACGGCTGAGCAGTGGTCCGAGCTATACGATACGAACGTAAAAGGGACCTTCCTCTTTAGTAAAGCCGCCCTGCCCCCGATGAAAGCGCAGGGCGAAGGGCATATCATCAACATTGCCTCCGACGTAGCCAAGCGGGTTTTCGACGGTGGAGCCCTGTACTGCTCGTCAAAATTCGCCCAGGATGCCTTTTCGGCGGCGCTGCGCAAGGAAGTGAGGCGGCACGGCATCAAGGTATCGGTCGTGTATTCCGGCCTGGTCGACACCATGTTCCATACCGACCCGCAGGGCAGCGAAAAGCACGCCGACTGGCTCAAAGCGGAGGACATGGCCAATACGATTATCTACATCATGACCCAGCCGAAGCACGTCGTGATCGATGAGCTGATGATTCATCCGCTCTCCCAGGAATACTAATTTAGGTATGAGGTATGAGGTATGAAGTATGAGGTGACGCTATCGGGTGGTTCTGGTGGTATCGTGAAGCAAAAGAGCTTTGCGTTTGCGGTGCGGGTGGTGCGGCTTTGTCAGTATCTCCAGCGAGAGCGAAAGGAATGGGTAATTAGTGGGCAACTGGTCAGAGCCGGGACGTCCATTGGTGCGAACGTGCGGGAGGCCTACAATGCCGAGTCGACCCCTGATTTTCTCCATAAATTAGGCGTCGCCCAAAAGGAATGCGATGAATCCCTGTACTGGCTGGAATTACTCCATGCCACCGATTACTTATCCGAAAAAGAATTCCACTCCATTCAGAGCGACAATACCGAATTATTAAAAATTATCCGGAGCATCATCCTGACAAAAAAGAAAGGATCCAAGTCCAACCAAGGCAAATAACCTCATACCTCATACCTCATACCTCATACCTAATACCTCATACCTAATACCTCATACCTAATACCTCATACCTCATACTTCCCACCGGAAATGCTAAACCAACTAAAACCCTTCGACCTCCTGGTTCTCGTCGGCTGCCTGCTGTTTCTGGTGGGTGCCAGCGCCTGGGCGGGGCGAAAAAAGAAGAATTCGGAAGAGTACTTCATGGCCGGTCGCTCGCTGCGGTGGTGGTCGGTAGCGGGCTCGATCTTCGGGACGAACATCCACGCCCAGCAGATCATCGGCATGATGGGCATCGGTTACTCGATTGGTTTCGCCCAGAGCCATTACGAGGTCCTGGCCGTACCGGCGATCCTCATCCTCTGTTACTTTTTCATTCCGATTTACCGCAAGCGGGAAGTCTTCACGCTTTCGCAGTTCCTGGAAAATCGCTACAACGAGAACGCCCGGCTGGTGTATACCATCCTGATTATCATCTTCATCATCGTCCAGCTCGTGGCGGGCTTTTACATCGGCAGCCGCACGCTCGGGCTCCTCTTCCAGGGCAGTTCGTTTGAGATTACCTACCTCCAGGGAATTCTGCTGATTGCCGCCACAACGGTCGCCTTTACGGTCTTCGGCGGCATGGAATCGGTGGTGATTGCCGATAACATCCTAACGATCCTGATGATCGTTACGGTCGTGATCGTCGGGGTACTGACCCTTTCCCAGCCCGAAATTGGTGGTCTGGGCGGTCTGCTCAAGCTGGATTACAGCCAGCCGGCGGCCAGCCAGAAAATGCACCTCTACCTGCCGTCGGATCACCCGAAACTACCCTGGACCGGCATTTTTACGGGCCTCTTCATCCAGCACCTCTTCTACTGGACCACCAACCAGTACCAGGTGCAGCGCGTCCTGGCCGCGGCCACCGACCGCGACGCCCAGCTGGGTACCATCGCAGCCGGCTTTCTGAAGCTGTGCATCCCCTTCTTTTCTATCGCCAGCGGAGTCGCCGCCTTTTACATTTTCGAAAACCGCTTCGGGGCCGACAGCGTCAAGCCCGACGACGCCTTCCTGAAGCTGATGGAAACGGTCGTGCCTTCCGGTTACGGCATCATCGGCCTGGCCCTGGCGGGGCTGACCTGCGCCATCTTCTCGGCGATCTATTCCATGATGAATTCGGCCACGACGCTGCTGGCCTTCGACGTGTACCGGAAGTACATCAACCAGCGAGCTACGGACCGGCAAACGGTCATGTTCGGGCGCCTGTCCGTGGTGCTGATGTGTGCCGTGGCGATTCTTTTTACGCTGTGGACCTACGACCCGAACTCCCGGGAAAACTTCTTCCTGAAGCTGGCTGATCAGTCATCCTACATCAAACCCAGCCTGGTAGCGGTCTTTTTCATCGGGATAGTCTGGCGCAAAGCCAACGCCCGGGCGGCGGTGATAACGATGGGCTCTGGACCCGTTTTCGGGCTGCTGGCTGATCTGCTTTACAATAAGGTGCTGGCCCAGATACCCTTCTGGCGGGATTTGTTCGGTACCGAACTCAACTTCCTCCACCGCGTCTTTATTATCTGCACCTGCTGTTCGCTGCTGTTGGTGACGCTGAGCCGCGCCTGGAACCGGCGCGATGTACCGCAGCGGGGCGGGGATCTGGTGCTGGACCTGCCGGGTCTGGGGAAGTGGATCGGCACGTTTGTCGTCCTGATAAGCCTCCTCATCGCCGCGACCCTGCTGGGCTTCCTGAGCCCGCAGGCGGCCGCCTGGCCGGGAGGGCTGATTGCACTGGGCATCTTCCTGCTCGGTTACCAGCGCCACCAGCGGGAGCTGCCGATCCTCCAGTCGGATCTGTTCTGGGCGGGGGTCCTGTCGGGGGTGTCGACCTGGATTCTGTTTTATTTCGCCTAACTGGGAGGTTTGGCTCACGCGGATTCACGCAGATTTTTCTAATCAGCGATTAAAATCCGCGCAAATCCGCGTGAACCAAACCCTATTTCCCCAAATCCTTAACACACCGGAACCCCACGTGCATCAGGGCCGTCTCCGGCGAGGAGAACGACCGGCCGGAGACCCGGTAGCCGTGGCACCATCCCGGCTCGCAGAGGAAAGAGCCCCCGCGCTGGACTTTTTCGGTCGGGTGTTCGGGGGAGCGGCCGTACTGCACCTCGGCATAGTCCTGCCGCCAGTCTTCGCACCATTCCCAGACATTGCCGCTCATGTCGGTCAGGCCCAGGGGCGATTTACCAAACTGACCTACCGGTGAGGTATAGTGGTACCCGTCGGCCACGGCATCGTGGTCGGGGAAGCGACCGTTCCAGGTGTTGGCCAGGTGTTTGCCGCCGGCCTGCAGTTCATTTCCAAAGGGGTATTTCGTCCGGCTGTTGGTACCGTTTCGGGCGGCATGCTCCCACTCGAATTCGTACGGTAGCCGCTTTCCCGCCCAGCTGGCGTAATTCTTGGCGTCGTTCCACGACACCTGGGTAACGGGGTGATTATCCGGGGCTTTGGGCTGATCCGGCCCCTGCGGGAATTGCCAGTTGGCGCCTTTGATGAGCGTCCATTGCTTGGTGGCCTCGTCGAGTACGCCCCCGTCGCCAAACCGTTCAGCCTCTGTCTTGTAGTCGGTGGCCTCCACAAACCGCCGGAATTCCGCTACGGTAACCGGGTGTTCATCAATGAGAAAGGGCTTCACCCGGACCCAGAGAACCGGTTTTTCCCAATCCATCCCCTCCTCTGAACCGATCTGCACGGCTCCGCCCGGAACATAGACCATCCCCGGCGGCGTTTCTACGGGCGGTTTCGCTTCCGTCGGCACCACCGGCGCTTCGGTCGCTCCTTCATAGACCGTAAGCCCGGGCGTCAATTCGTGCGCCTTGGGCTCGGTCTTACAGGCGGCTGTCAGGCCGGCAACGAACAGGCCGGAAGCAAAGACAATCAAATGACGATAGACCAAGGGAATCAGCTATTATGCGAATCTAAAGTTACTCCGGAAGCCTGGAAAAAGCATCCGTACGATTTAGAAAAAACCAGCCTCGTGGCTTCCTGTTGGCAAAGGACGGATGCCATGAAATTTTTTCAAAAAATTATCCAATTTTTGTTGTGCTTAACCGATTAACTAATACATTTACGCTTACCTACCGCTATGAAGCCGAAAAAAATCTCCCTAAGTGACATTGCCAGAGCGGCGGGAGTTTCAACGGCTTTGGTGTCCTACGTGCTGAGTGGAAAAGAAAAAGAAAGTCGCGTAGGACCCGAGATTGCCCAAAAAGTCCGGGATATTGCCCGGGAACTGAACTACCAGCCAAACCTCCTGGCGAAGAGTTTACGCAATGGGCGAACATACACCATCGGTTTAATCATTGCCGATATATCCAATCCGTTTTTCGCCAACATTGCCCGAGAAGTCGAAGATGAGTCCCGCCGAAATGGCTATACGGTCATCATCGGCAGCTCGGACGAGAATGCAGAGAAAGCCTGGGACCTGATGAATGTCCTGCTGAACCGGCAGGTCGATGGTTTCATCATCGTCTCGACGGAGCGTTCCGAAAAACTGATTACGCAGTTACAGCGCCTGGGTATACCCTTTGTGCTGCTGGATCGCCACTTTCCCGAGTTCGATACCGACTTTGTGGTGACCAACAATGCCGGGGCATCCTACGAAGCCTGTACGCACCTGATTCAGAACGGTTACCGGCGGATCGGGTTTGTTGCTTACCGTTCCGCGATGTTCCACGTTAAGGAACGGATTCGCGGCTACCGGGAGGCACTGGCGGATCAGGGCATCCAGGCCGAGGCAAACTGGATCAGGGAAGTACGGTTTGAGGCCATGGCGACCGAAATCCGTACGGCCATTGATGAACTGAGGAGCACCGAGGCGCCGATTGATGCCATTATTTTTTCCACCTATGGTCTGGCCGTCAATGGCCTGAAATACATCAACGAACTACAACTACGCGTACCCGACGATATCGGCATTGTCAGTTTCGGACAGGCCGAAGTATTTGACCTGTATTACTGCCCGATTTCCTTCATGCAGCAACCCATCGAGGTGCTGGGAAAAAAGGCGGTGGAACTCCTGATTGATCAATTGAAAAACCCGGATCGTTCGTCACAACAGATTACCATCGATGCCCGGCTGATCGCTCAGCAGTCGTCCCGTAAAAAATAAATTGGCCCGATTACCTTTTTTTGACCCTTTGCTTAAACGATTAAGCGCACCAATTTCCTACACCCTCAACCTTTTTCTATGCAACGAAGACGTTTCCTGCAATCCCTTGCCGTAGGCTCGGCGGCAACCCTGGCCGGGCTCCCCGCGCTGAAGGCGGCTACCCCACCTGCCCGGGTAGCGCCGCCCAAACTGAAGATTACCAAAATCCGCTACTACGCCGCTCCCGGCTACAACAAACCCCTCTTCAACCAGGCTCGGGGGATAGTCGAGGTGGAAACCGACGGCGGGATCATCGGCATTGGCGAAGGCGGTGCCAAAGACACCATCGAGCAATGCGCCCAGATGCTCATCGGCGAGAATCCGTTCCGGACCGAGCATCTCTGGCAGTACCTCTACCGGGGCATGTTCTACCCGCCGGGCCGGGAGAAACTGCACGCGCTGGGGGCCATTGAGATGGCGCTCTGGGACATTAAAGGGAAGGCGCTGGGTGTGCCGGTCTACGAACTACTGGGCGGAGCCACCCGGGATTATGTGGAATGCTACGCCACCGGCTTCTCTCCTTCCAAAGCCAAAACCGACGAAGAGCGGGCGCGCGACTGCATCGAGGCCGGTTTCCGGTCGTACCGCATTGGCCCCACCGGCGGGAACGGTGATGCACCGTTCGACTTTTACCAGAACGCCAAAAAGACCATTGAGTACTGCCGGCGGATCAACGAGGCGGTTGGCGGCGGCGGCAAATGGGCCATCGACCTGCACACCCGCTTCGATACGCAGGAGGCGATCAAAATCTGCCAGGCGCTGGAAGAACTGGAACCCTATTTCGTCGAAGACATCGTCCGCTCGGAAAATCCCGGCATCTACCGCACCCTGCGGCCGATGGTCAAAGTTCCCCTGGCCGTAGGCGAACAGTTCGGCGACCGCTGGGACTCCAACGAACTCATTGAGAATCACCTGATCGACTATACCCGTTTCACCCTGCCCAATACGGGTGGCATTCACGAATTCCAGAAGCTGGCCGCCATCTGCGAGACGCATTACGTGGGCATGATCCCGCACTTTACCGGTCCGCTCTCGGTTGCGGCCCTGGTCCACGTCCTGGGGGCTACCAGCCCGGTTCGCTGCCTGATGGAACTGGCCGGCGGGGTAGCCGAGCGACCGGCCTATTTCAACGAAGACCTGCTCAACTTCCGAAACGGTAAGCTCTACCTGAACCCCAATCCCGGACTGGGGGTAACCTTCGATCCTAAAAAGGCCACCTTCCTGCTGGAAGTCAAGGAAAACACCAAATTCCCGCACCCCATCCTGCGGGCCCCTGACGGTTCTATCCACAACTGGTAATCAACCCTAACCTTTTCCTTTCCATGAAAACATGTCTAAAAGTACTACTGCTGTACGTTGGGTTATGGCAGGGGTCTGTATTCGCCCAAAGTGACCGGATCACCGGCAGGATTACCGGCGAGAATAACGAGCCCATTCCGGGGGCCAACATCATTGTTAAAGGTAGCGCCCAGGGTACCAGTTCGGACGCTGCCGGCAACTTCAGCATCACGGCGGGCCCCAGAGCCACGCTGGTGATTTCCTACATTGGTTACCTCACCCAAACCATCGAGGTCAACAACCGGAGCGTCATCAACGTCCAGCTGGCCGTCGATGCCCAGAACCTGAACGAAGTCGTGGTCACGGCCCTGGGTATCAAGCGGGAAGCCAAAACGCTGGGGTACGCCACGGCCACGGTGAACTCCGAGCAGATCAACGTGAACCGGACGCCCAACTTTGTCAGCGGTTTACAGGGTAAAATGGCCGGGGTGAACATTACCTCCATGGGCACCGGCCCGGCTGGAACGGCCAAGATCCGGATCCGGGGACAGTCGTCCTTCGCCGGGCAGAACAACCCCCTCATTGTGGTCAACGGCGTTCCGATTGACAACTCCAACTTCTCCCTTGGGGGCGATTTTGGCAACCGGGCCTCCAACAGTTCGGACGGCGGCGACGGACTGAGCAGTATCAACCCCGACGATATCGAGGAAATGACCGTCCTGAAAGGAGCCACCGCCGCGGCCCTCTACGGCTCCCGGGCCAAAGACGGCGTGGTGATGATCACCACCAAGAGCAGAGGCGTCGGTAAGGGGCTCGGCCTGACCTACAATGCCAACTATACGACCGATACGCCGCTTGATTTCACGGACTTCCAGTACGAGTACGGGCAGGGCGAAGGTGGCCGTCGGCCCACCGCTCCTAACCCCACCTCCGGGGTCTGGAGTTTCGGGGAGAAATTTCAGCCGGGCATGACGCAGGTGTTGTTTGACAACGAAACCTGGCCCTACGAGCCGGTACGGAACCGCGTCCGGAAGTTTTACCGCGTGGGCACCAACCTTACCAATACCATCACCGTTTCCAACAACGGGGCCAACGGCGGTTTTAACCTTTCCTTCGGCAATACCGACAACCGGGGCATCATGCCCAACAACACCTTCAACCGGAAGGTCATCAACCTCGGCTTCTCCCAGAACATCACCAGCAAGCTGACCGCCAGCGGGAACATCAACTACTCGCTGGAACGCAATACGAACCCGCCCCAGTCCAATACCCAGGACCTGACCGTTTCCACGGTCATTTTCACCCTGGCCAACTCCATGCCGTTCGAGGCGCTGCAGCAGAACCAGACGCTGCCCAACGGCGACGAGTTCGTGTTTTCGCGCTTCCTGGTACGGAACAACCCGTACTATTCGATGAGTCAGAAGTTTGAGAACATCAAACGGAACCGGATCTTCGGGAACGTCGCGCTGAAGTACCAGTTCACCCCCTGGCTGTACGCCCAGGCCCGTCTGGCCGAAGACTACTGGTCCCGGAACCAGGATTACAACATTCCGAACGGCTACGCCCCCATTCCGCGGGCACCGGTGGGCTTCGTCAACGGCGCGTACACCCAGGACGTGCGGCAGAACCTGGAACGCAACCTGGACCTGATCATCGGGGCGAACCGGACCTTCGGGGATTTCGGCGTAGACCTGACCCTGGGCGGCAACGCCCGGTACGCCCGCAACGATTACAACAGCGTGACGGTGCAGGATTTCGTGCAGCCGGGTCTGTATACGGTCATGAACGGCCGCATCAAAGACCCGTTCTACGCGCTGGCCGAGAAAAAAATCAACTCGCTGTTTGGCGCGGCTACGATCGCTTACAAAGAAGTGCTGTTCCTCAACGCCACGGCCCGCAATGACTGGTTCTCTACCCTCGCCCCGTCGAATCGCAGCATCCTCTACCCGTCCGTCGGGGCCAGCTTCATCTTCTCGCAGGCGTTCGATGGCCTGCCGACCTGGCTTTCGTTCGGGAAACTGCGTGCGACTTACGCCCAGGTGGGGTCCGATAACGTAGATCCGTATTCCAACGCGCTTTACTTCTCGGTGGACAATAACCCCTTCCCCAACCCAACCGGGCAGCTCGTTCCGGTGGGCGGCATTAACGCCACCATCGTTCCCAACAAGAACCTGCGTCCGCTCCGCATCCAGGAAACCGAAGTTGGTCTGGAACTGAAGCTCTGGCAGAACCGCGTAGGGCTGGACCTGACCTACTACCACAAACTCACCGACGACCAGATCCTGGCCGCGCAGGTATCCGACGCTTCCTCCTATACGAGCCGCCTCATCAACGTGGGCCGCAGCATGAACCAGGGTATCGAAATGCTGCTGAACTTCTCGCCCGTCAATACCAGTGCCTTCCGCTGGGATGTCAGCGCGAACGTATCGTACAACACCTCGAAAGTGCTGCGGCTGGGTAACTCCCCCAAGGACACCATCATTACGGTCAGCAGCGGTGGCGGCCGGGTGCTGCAGCAGGTGGTGGGTAAGCCCATCGGGCAGCTCTATACCTTCACCTACCTCCGCGACGCCCAGGGCCGTAAGGTGTTTGACCGCAATAGCGGGATGCCGCTGCGGAATAACGTGCTGCAGAACGTAGGCGGGGCCCTGCCGCTGTACTTCGGCGGGATTACGAACACCTTTACCTACCGGGGCATCACCCTCTCGGCCCTGGTCGATTTCAAGCTGGGCCACAAGATGATCGCCGGCCGGAACATCAACTACATGCGCCACGGGCTGTCGAAGCGCACCCTGCCGGGCCGCGACGTCGGCTTCGTGATCGGCGATGGCGTTAACCCCAACGGGGAAGTCAACCAGACCCGGACGGCCGTTCAGCCCTTCTACGAATCCCTGAATCCCCTGGGCATTAACGAGGACTTTGTCTTCAACGCGGGCTTCTGGAAGCTGCGCCAGCTCACGCTCGGCTACGATTTCGGCAAGTTGCTGCCCCAGCGCTTTTTCGTGAAAGGCCTGCGCCTGAGCGCCGTGGCCAACAACGTGGCGGTGATCAAGAAATGGACCGAAAACATGGATCCGGAAGAAGTGATGGTATCGTCGGATAACGCCATCGGCCTGGATTTCTGGCCCGGCCTGCCCCCGACGCGGAGCATTGGCTTTAACCTCAACCTGCGATTTTAAACCTGTTTAAGGTGTAGCGTTTTGGGTTTATTGTTGGCTTTGCCCGATGAACCAGAAACGCTAAACCATAGACCATAAACCTTTCCTGTCATGAAACTCAAGCTGAAATATTTAATAGCCCCGCTGCTGTCGTTCAGCCTGCTGACCAGCTGCGATGAAGGTTTTACCGAACTGAACGTCAACCGCGTCAACCCAACCTCGCTGGCTCCTTCGCTGGTGCTCAACAAGGCCTTCATCAGCACCACGTACAATGACGGTTTTGCCACGCTGGGGATGCTGACGTACAACTTCGGGATTGTCCAGCAGATCATTACGCCCTACGGCAGTTCGCTGTCGGGAGCCAATTACGACCAGGTCAACAACAGCAACACGCCCCTGGTGTGGGTCAATTTTTACCGGAACGTGCTCAAACAGCTGGTGGCCGTCATTGACCAGACCAAGAGCGATCCCATGCAGGTCAACACCTATAACGCGGCCCGGATCTGGCGCGCCTACACCTTTATGATCCTGACCGACACCTACGGCGATATTCCGTATTCAGAGGCGGGACAGGGGTATACCAACGAGATTATTTCGCCCAAGTACGACCCGCAGCAGGCCATTTACAAGGATCTCCTGAAGGAGCTCGACGAAGCCTCGGCGGCCCTGACGACAACCCAGGCGCCCGTGACGACCGACATTCTGTACGGTGGCGACGTAACACGCTGGAAGCGGCTGGGTTATTCGTTCATGCTGCGGGCGGCGATGCGCCTAACCAAGGTCGAACCGGCCACGGCCCAGCAGTACGTGCAGAAGGCCTTCACGGGCGGGGTGTTCCAGTCGAACGCCGACAACTCCATCATCCGGCACACGGCGATCTATACCAACCCAATCGCCAACCACCTGGCGGCCCGGGAGCGGACCAACTTCTACCTGGCCGCGCCGTTTGTGAATTACCTGAAGGAGAACAATGACCCGCGGCTGCCTATTTTCGCCGTCCGCTACGTCGGGGCCCGGGGCGGGCAGGAACAGACGGCCTCCCGCGCCACCAACGACCCCAAACAGCAGATCGGTATGCCGATGGGTTATAACGACGTGACGATCAGCTCGGTCCTGCAGCAGAACGGGGTGGCCAGCCTGTGGGATTTTTCGCAGGTGAACCTCAATACGGTGCTGCGGCTGGACGCGCCCCAGTTCCACATCACCCACGCCCAGACGCAGCTGCTGCTGGCCGAAGCCGCCCTGCGCGGCTGGGTGACCGGCTCCCCTGCCGACTATTACAACCGGGGCGTCCGGGCCCACCTGGAGCAGATGGCCGCCTACGGCGCAACCATTCCCGAAGCCACGATCAAGACCTATCTTGACACTCAGACGCTGAGTACGGACCAGACGACCGCCCTGAACCAGATCAACACCCAGTACTGGGTTGCCAGCTTCCTCGACGGTACGGAAGCTTTCGCTAACTTCCGCCGCAGCGGGTACCCGGCCCTGAAGAAAAATCCCTACCCCGGCTCCGAGGTAAAAGGCGACTTCATCCGCCGAATGCCTTATCCGGACAGCGAAATTGTCGTTAATTCCGGCAACCTCAACGAAGCCGTCAAGCGGCAGGGAGCCAACGACCTGGACACCCGTGTGTGGTGGGATAAGAAATAGGTTTAACGTTTATGGTTTAAGGTTTATGGTGGCTTCGCCAGGGAGCGCTCATCGGGGCGAAGCCACCTTACACCTTAACCTTACACGTTAAACGATAAACCATAAACCCTTAACCAAAACCAAATGCAACCAACAAATGTAAGCCGGCGCGATGCGTTCCGGCTGATGGGGGCCGGTACGGCCGCCGCTGGACTGGGCGGCCTGCTCAGCCCGGATCTGCAGGCGCAGTCACGGACCAACAAAGCCACACCCGCCTACGCCAATGGCATGGCTCCTGTAAAAATCAAGAGCGTAAAAGCCATCGCGACCGCGCCCCAGGGCTCCAACCTGATCGTGGTCAAGATCGAAACGACGGAACCGGGCCTGTACGGCCTCGGCTGCGCCACCTTTACGCAGCGGGCCGTGGCGGTGGTAACGGCCATCAATTCCTACCTCAACGATTTCTGTGTCGGACGCGATGTCGACAATATCGAAGACCTCTGGCAGGCCGCTTACGTCAGCTCTTACTGGCGCAACGGTCCGGTGCTGAACAACGCCCTGAGCGGGGTGGATCAGGCCCTTTGGGACATCAAAGGCAAACGGGCCGGAATGCCGGTCTACAAACTCCTGGGCGGAAAGGTGCGCTTTGCGATTCCCTGCTACAGCCACGCGGGGGGAACCACGCCCGAAGCGGTAGCGGACGATGTGCAGCGGCTCATGGGCCTGGGCTTCAAGCACATCCGCATCCAGCAGGGCGGATACGGGGCGGTCGGCAGCCTCAACCAGCAGCCGGACTTCAAGGCGGCGGGCTTCGGGATGGAAACAGACCAGTTCATGAACGAACGGGTTTACCTGAAGTCGGTCCCCAAGATGTTTGATCTGGTCCGCAAACGCTGCGGGGAGGAAATCGAACTGCTCCACGACATCCACGAGCGGGTGCAGCCGATGGACGCCATCAACCTGATCAAGGCCGTCGAGGATTACCGGCCCTTCTTCATTGAGGACCCCTTTTCGCCCGAGAACATGAAATGGTTCGCCCAGCTGCGGCAGAGCACCTCGGTACCCATTGCCATGGGCGAGCTGTTCAACAACATCAACGAGTTCAAGGAGCCGATGGCCAACCAGTGGTTCGACTTCATCCGGATTCACGTCTCGCAGATCGGCGGCATTTCGCCGGCCATGAAGGTAGCCCGGCTCGGGGAGTGGTTTAATATCCGCACAGCCTGGCACGGCCCGGGTGATGTCTCGCCGGTAGGACACGCCGCCCACGCGCACATCGACCTGGCCGTCTGGAACTTCGGGATTCAGGAGGCCGTCAACTTCTCCGACAAAATGAAGGAGGTGTTCACCGGCTGCCCGACGATGAAAGACGGCTATATGTCGGTCAACGAAGTGCCGGGCCTGGGGGTGGACATTGACGAAAAGGCCGCGGCCAAATATCCCATTTCCACCAAATCGAACTGGCAGGTTCGCAAAGCCGACGGTACCATCATCCGACCTTAACCTCTGAATGTATGAAAGCCAATTCGCAATCCGCCAGGGTTTCGCGCCGGTCGGCGATTCAGTCGGTCCTGGGCGTTACCGGGGCCACCGGCCTGGGTCTTACGCTGCCCGAATCGTCCTACGCCTCCAGGCCCGAGCCTTTCCGCGACTACGGTAAGGTGAAAATTACCCGGCTGGAAACCTTCCTGGTCAAACCCCGCTGGATTTTTCTGAAAATTCATACCGATGCCGGGGTAGTCGGCCTGGGCGAGCCGCTGCTGGAAGGGCGAGCCCTGACGGTGCAGACGGCCATCAAGGAGGTGGAGCCTTACCTGATCGGGAAAGACCCCCGGCAGGTCGTTCACCACTGGCAGGCCATTTACCGCCACGCCTTCTACCGGGGCGGACCCATCCTGACCTCGGCCCTCAGTGGCATCGACCAGGCGCTGTGGGACATTAAAGGGAAACTGCTGAACGTACCCGTCTACGAGCTGCTGGGTGGCCCTACCCGCGACCGCGTCCGCGTCTACGGGCGGGCCAGTACCCCGGCCGATATGAAGCAGCGGATGAAGGAAGGCTTTACGGTCATCAAGACGGGCGTGGCCAGGAAAAACCCGGCCAATATTGTCGAGAACCCCCGGTTCGTCTCCTACGCCATCGACAACTTTGCGGCCCTGCGCGAGGCCGGAGGGCCGGATATGGATATCGCCATTGACTTCCACGGAGCAATTTCGCCCCAGCTGGCCAAAGTGCTCATCAAGGAGCTGGAGCCGTACAAACCCATGTTCATCGAAGAGCCCTGTCAGGCCCAGAACGTGGACGTCATGGCGGCCATCGCGAAAGGCACCCACCTGCCCATCGCGACCGGCGAACGGATCTTTACCAAGTGGGGCTTCCGGGAGATTCTGGAAAAAGGCGCGGCCAGTATCCTCCAGCCCGACCTCTGCCATGCCGGTGGGATCACCGAAGGCCGGCTGATTGCGGGCATGGCCGAAGCTTACTACGCCCCGATCGCCCCGCACAACCCCATGGGACCGATTTCGCTGGCCACCGGGCTGCAACTGGCCGCCAGCGTCCCGAACTTCCTGGTGCAGGAGCAGGTCACCCTCGGCGAGGGCTATCTAAAGAATCCGTTTAAATTGCAGAAAGATGGTACCGTGCTGATTCCCAAGGGACCCGGTTTGGGGATCGAACTCGACGACGCCCAGATGGCCGACAAAATTGGTCACGACTGGAAGAATCCCGAAACCTACAATGCCCTCGACGGCTCGGTAGTAGACTGGTAACCACCGTACCTTATGATGAACAGACAATTGCTCAGTTGCGATTGGGGAACTTCTTCGTTCCGGCTCCGGCTGGTCGACCCGCTGAGCGGCGACGTGCTGGGCGAAGTACTTTCCCCGACAGGCGTGGCGGCGACCTTCGATGCTTGGAAAACTGAGCAAGAACGTTCGGGCGTACAGCGAATCGACTTTTTCTGTCATTTTCTGCAACAACGGATTGACGAACTGGAACGCTTGCTGGCGCTACCGCTGGATGGTTTACCGGTGGTGCTTTCGGGCATGGCCTCTTCCTCCATCGGCATGGCCGAACTGCCGTACGCTTCCCTGCCCTTTCCCCTCGACGGGGGGCAGGTGAAGGTACGGTGGCTGGCCGCCCGGCCTGGTTTTCCCCACCGGCTGCTGCTGATTTCCGGCGTTCGAAGCCTCCAGGACGTTATGCGGGGCGAAGAAACCCAGCTCATCGGCCTCAGCGAACAGCTTCCGCCGGGTAAACCCTGCGTCCTGGTTTTCCCCGGTACGCATTCCAAGCATATGTATGTCGAACAGGGCCAGATGACGGACTTCCGGACCTTCATGACGGGAGAGGTCTTCAGCGCGCTTGTCCACCATACGATTCTGAAGGAATCAACGAATCCGACCGACCTGGCGCTTCGGCTGGGCCAGGACCCGCTATCCTTCCAAAAGGGGGTCCTGGCCTCCGAATCGGCCAACCTGCTGGGGAATTTATTCACGATCCGGACCAACCAATTGTTCGAACGCCTGGACCGATCGCAAAATGCTCTGTATCTCAGTGGCTTACTGATCGGAACCGAACTTCAGGAACTCCGGCGGAAACCCGACTGGCAACTGGTCCTCTGCTGCGATAACAACCTGGTCGACTTTTACACCCAGGCTATTGACTTCCTGGACCTTACGGAACGGACCATCACCATTGCACCGGCGCAAATCCGGCACGCGGCCATTACCGGGCATCTCCGGATCATCAACTATCAGCTGGCTTTAACCGACGCGACCCAATGAGTCCTGTTTTCTCCTGGGACCTTTTTCGAAAAATGCCCGTGGTCGGCATTATCCGGCACCTGGACCCGGAGGCGGTAGCGACCCTGCTGCCCCTTTACCTCGAATGCGGCCTGACGACCCTCGAAATAACCCTGAACACGCCCGGAGCCAGTTCGATGATCCGGGAGGCGCTTGATCAGTACGGGGGCCAGCTCAACATCGGGGCCGGGACCGTCCGGACGATGGCGGGGCTGGACGAAGCCCTGGAGGCCGGTGCGCAGTTTGTGGTCATGCCGGGGCTGGACGAGGACATCGTGACCCGTTGCGTGGCCCTGGGCGTACCGGTCTTTCCGGGCGCATTCACTCCCACGGAGATCCAGCGCGCCTGGAACCTCGGGGCTTCGATGGTCAAGGTTTACCCTGCGGGGCGGATCGGGCCGGAGTACATCCGGGACCTCAAAGCACCGCTGGACGACATCCTGTTGCTGCCCACGGGTGGCATCGACCTGCAAAACGTGAAGGAATTCATGCAGGCCGGGGCTGATGGCGTCGGTATGGGCAGTCAGTTGTTCGACAAAACCCTGATTAAACACCAGAACTGGGAGGGGCTGAAAGCCCATTTCCGGGCCGTAGGGGACGCCGTTCGCGGTGAATCCCAACCCGTGCCGCTTCCATCCTAACCATCCCTGGACGTATCCGCAACCCCTTTCCTTTCCCTTTCATGAGCGCAGCCCGTACTTCAAATTACCGTTGGTTTATTGTCTTTCTGGTGTTTGTCGCCACCACGATCAACTACCTGGACCGGCAGCTCATTGGCCTGCTGAAGCCCATTCTGGAAAAAGAATTCGACTGGTCGGAAACCGATTTCGCCCGTATCGTCATGGCCTTTACGGCGGCTTACGCGGTAGGGCTGCTGGTATCCGGCTGGTTTATCGACCGGGTGGGCACCAAAATCGGGTATGCCGTTACCATTGCGGTCTGGAGCCTGGCGGGCATGCTCCATGCCCTGGCCCGCAGCGCCTTCGGGTTTGGGCTGGCCCGGGTGGGGCTGGGACTGGGGGAAGCCGGTAATTACCCGGCCGCCATGAAGACGGTCGCCGAATGGTTTCCCCAGAAAGAACGGGGGCTGGCGACCGGGCTTTTCAACGCCGGTACCAGCATCGGGGTCGTCGTGGCCGTGCTGCTCGTGCCGCTGCTGCTCCGCTCCTACGGCTGGCCCGAGGTGTTCTGGATCACAGGAGCGCTGGGATTTGTCTGGCTTATCTTCTGGTGGATTTACTACGAAGTACCAACCCGGCAGAAGCGCCTGTCCGAAGCCGAACGGGCCTATATCCAGGCGGGGCAGGATGCGGACGGACAAACGGTTACCGAATCCGTAAGCTGGGGGAGCCTCTTTGGGTATCCGCAAACCTGGGTACTGATCGTCGGCAAGGGCCTGATCGACCCCATTTATTGGTTTTTCCTCTTCTGGCTGCCGTCCTATTTTTCGGCCATGTTTGCCCTGGACCTGAAAAAACCCAGCTGGGAGCTGATGCTGATTTACACCGCCACAACCGTGGGCAGCATCGGGGGCGGGTATTTCTCCTCCCGCCTGATCAAAAGCGGCTGGTCGACACTACGGGCACGCAAAACGGCCCTGCTGGTGTTCGCGATCGTAGAACTATCGGTCATCCTGCTGCAATACGCAACCAACGTCTGGGTAGCGGTAGGATTACTGAGTCTGGCGGTGGCCGTACACCAGGCCTGGGCGACCAACGTCTTCACGCTGGGCTCCGATCTGTTCCCCCGGCAGGCCGTCAGCTCAGCTGTCGGTATCGGCGGTATGGCCGGAGCCGTGGGCGGCATTCTGTTTCCGATCCTGGTCGGAAGCCTGCTCGATACTTACAAGGCAGCCGGCAACTTATCCGGCGGGTATAATGTGATCTTTACCATCTGCGGCTTCACTTACCTGCTGGCCTGGGGCATCATCCACCTGCTCACCCGCCGCATCGGTACGAAAACGATTCAGTTGACGGACAAAGTGGCCGTTTCGGGCCCACACGAATAAAGGCCTGTCCGGTCTATCATTTCTGGAACGGGAGACTTACTTTGCGGCGTCTTCCGTTCCAACCCATGCGCCCCAACCTGTTCTATTACCTGCTGCTGGCCATCCTGACGCTGACCGACGCCTGGCTACTGGCCCATCCCAACCTCATTGGCCGTTTCGGTATCTTTTTTTACGATTACAGCATGCTGGAAACCCTGCCGAAAGCCATGCTGACGGTCGTTGGTACGGTGCTGGTCGCCCTGCTGCTCGCCGGGGCGCTGGTCCGGTTCACGCGCCGGCCGCTGTCGGTGCTGCTCACCGGCCTGCTGCTGGCCATCTGCCTCTACGCCATTGTCGATACCTACCTGAAATTCAATTCCGGCACCTACCGCCTGACCGGGGCAGGTTTCCGCACGGGCGCCATCCTGCTGCCGATCATCCTGGCGCTGGTCTTTGGGCGGGCAACGGCGGAGGCGGTGCGGAAAAAATATTGACGTTTGACATTTGACGCTTGACGTTGGATGCTTCGCCTGCGTCAAGCAAACCGCCAATGGTCAAACGTCAAGCGTCAAACGTCAAGAGTCAACTGACAGGATTTGCCAACCAAGAAAAGCATGAAATACGTACTCACCGCCTGGATCAGCCTGCTGGTCCAGCTTTCCCTTTTTGCGCAGACGGCGCTGCTGCTCCGGCCGGACCGGGTGTTCGACGGCGAAGCGGTGCACGAGGGCTGGGGTGTTCTGGTTCGTGGCGAGCGAATCGCCGCCGTTGGGCCTATGGGTAGTCTCAGCGCCGCGGGGGCCGAGGTGATCGAGCTTAAAGGCACCACCCTGCTGCCGGGCCTGATCGAAGGCCATTCCCACCTGCTGCTGCATCCTTACAACGAAACGCCCTGGGACGATCAGGTGCTCAAGGAAGCCCGTTCGCTGCGGACCGCCCGAGCAACCATCCACGCCCGGAAAACCCTGCTGGCCGGCTTTACGACGGTGCGCGATCTGGGCACGGAAGGGGCTGAGTACGATGACGTAGGGCTGAAACAGGCCATCGACCAGGGCATCATTCCCGGCCCGCGCATGGTCGTCGCCACCCGAGCCCTCATCGCTACGGGAAGCTACGCGCCCAAGGGCTTCAGCACCGACATTGAGGTGCCCCAGGGAGCCGAGGAGGCCGACGGCCACGACCGGCTGATTCAGGCCGTGCGGCGGCAGATCGGGAAGGGCGCCGACGTGGTGAAGGTGTATGCGGACTACCGCTGGGGCCTGATGGGCGAGGCGAAACCGACCTACACCCTGGACGAACTGAAGCTGATCGTCGAAACAGCCGCCAGCAGCGGACGGCCCGTCATCGCCCACGCCGCCACGGCTGAAGGCATGCGCAGGGCCATTCTGGCCGGCTGCAGGACGCTCGAACACGGTGATGCCGGCACGCCCGAAATCTTTTCCCTCATGAAGCAGCACGGCACGGCCCTCTGCCCCACCCTGGCCGCTACCGACGCCATCAGCCAGTACCGCGGCTGGAAGAAAGGCAGCGAACCCGAGCCCGAACGGGTGCAGACCAAACGCCGCACCTTTCAGCAGGCCCTGGCGGCGGGCGTGACCATCTGCGCGGGGGGCGATGTCGGGGTGTTTGCCCACGGCGACAACGCCCGGGAACTGGAAATGATGGTGCAGTACGGCATGAAACCCCTGGACGTGCTGCGCTCGGCCACCTCAGTCAACGCCGACGTCTTCGGCCTGCCCGACCGCGGCCGCCTCCGCCCCGGCCTCCTGGCCGACCTCCTCGCCGTCGACGGCCGCCCCGAACAGACCATCGCGGATGTGCGCCGGGTTCGGCTGGTGGTTAAGGGAGGGAAGGTTTACAAGGATTGAAGGAGTGAAGGGTTGACGGATTGAAGGGGTGGCTAAAGTCGTTCCTGGCTGTACTGGTGGAGCCCCTCCTTCAATCCATCAATCCCTCAATCCTTCAATCCCTGCTTCAACGAAGGATCCAAACCAACTATGTTTTTTTACCAAATCTTTCGCACGGCGTTACGGCTTTTTACCTAATTTCGCCGGATACACCGCTTCAACCCATTCGGTGGTTCGTTAACCGCTTTTACTACTACCCTGAATACGTATGTCGAACACTGCTGAACTGTCTATTGATGGCAAAACTTACCAGTTTCCGGTAACCGTCGGAAGCGAAAACGAGAAAGCCATCGATATTTCCAACCTCCGTGATCAGACGGGCTACATTACGTTAGATAAAGGCTATAAGAATACCGGTGCCACCCAGAGCGCCATTACCTTCCTCGACGGCGAAGAAGGCATTCTGCGCTACCGGGGTTATTCCATTGAAGAACTGGCCGAAAAAGCCTCCTTTCTGGAAGTCGCCTACCTGCTGATTTACGGAGAGCTGCCCACCCAGGCCCAGTTTGACGAGTTCGAGTACGCCATCCGGACCCACACCATCGTGAACGAGGACATGCGGAAGATCTTCGAAGGCTTCCCGGTGAATGCCCACCCCATGGGCGTCCTTTCTTCCCTGGTCAGCGCCATGAGCGCTTTCTACCCGGATTCGTACGACGATAAAGCCCCGGATAATACCGAACTGCACATCATCCGCCTCCTGGCTAAACTGCCGACGATCGCCACCTGGTCGTACAAGAAATCCCAGGGCCACCCCATCAACTACCCCAGAAACGACCTCGACTACTGCTCGAACTTCCTGCACATGATGTTCGCCCTGCCGGTCGAAGCGTACACGGTGGATCCGGTGGTTTCGACCGCCCTGAACAAGCTGCTGATCCTGCACGCTGACCATGAGCAGAACTGCTCGACCTCAACGGTTCGCCTGGTCGGTTCGTCGCGGGCCAATATTTACTCCTCGATTTCGGCCGGCATCAACGCCCTCTGGGGTCCGCTGCACGGCGGCGCCAACCAGGAGGTGATCGAGATGCTGGAAGAAATCAAGGCCGACGGCGGCGACGTGGCCAAGTACGTTGACATGGCCAAGAACGCCAAAACGACCGGCTTCCGCCTCTTCGGTTTCGGCCACCGCGTCTACAAAAACTTCGACCCGCGCGCCAAGATCATCAAAAAAGCGGCCGACGACGTGCTGACGAAACTGGGCGTCAACGACCCCGTCCTGGAAATCGCCAAGGGGCTGGAGGAAGCCGCCCTGAACGATCCCTACTTCGTCCAGCGTAAACTCTACCCGAACGTCGATTTCTACTCCGGCATCATCTACCGCGCCCTGGGCATCCCGACCAACATGTTTACGGTGATGTTTGCCATCGGCCGTCTGCCGGGCTGGATCGCCCAGTGGAAGGAAATGCGCGCCACGAAAGAGCCCATCGGCCGCCCGCGGCAGGTCTACACGGGTTCCGTCCTGCGCGAGTTCGTGCCTATCGAAAACCGGTGACTATTGACGTTTGACTATTGACGCTTGAGCTTCGCCAAAGATCAGAAACTGGCGAAGCTCTTTTGTCTTTTGTCTTTTGTCAAGCGTCAAATGTCAAAAGTCTAGCGTCAATCTTCTATTCTCGCTCCCCCCGCCGCAACGCGTTAACCAGCCCGTGCGCCCGCCGCGTCGGTTCCGGTAGTCGGTAGCCGCCGTCGCAGCGCAGCGTCAGATCGATTGCCCCGGGCAGGTCGATCAGGTGACCAGGGGAAACATAGACGGGATTGACCTTGGTTTTGGTCCGCACCGCCGCCCCGACTACTTCCCGGCGGTGGACCATCGGCGACCAGCTTCCCCGCTCCAGCGCGGGCTCCTCATACTTCCCAACCAGCACCGATTTGCCGCAGCCAAAGGTCGGCACCTCCAGCCACAGCCCCGCGTGTGAGGCGATGCCGATCCGCCGCGGGTGGGCGATGCCGTGGCCGTCGAACATCACTACGTCGGGCTTCGTCCTCAGCTCCGCCCAGGCTTTCAGCAGGGAGGGAATCTCCCGGAACGACAGCAGCCCCGGCACGTAGGGGAAGTCTGTCTCGCTCACCCCCGCCGCTTCCTCGACCGTCTCCATTGTATCGAGCCGGATCACCACAATCCCCGCATAGACCGTAGTTTCGAACTTGTTGAAGGAGATATCACAGCCCCCGATCAGCGTCACAGGCTGTTCCAGCGGCTCAATCCGGATCTGGGTTCGGAGTTCCTGCTGGATGGCAACGGCGGCTTCGGGAGTGACGGTCCAGGGATGGAGCATAACAATTAAAAATTAAGAATGAAAAATTAAGAATGGGCTTCGCCGACTAATCATTCATTTTGGCGGAGCCAACTCATAATTCTTAACGCATAATTCTTAATTCCTCTTTACTCCTGGTATCTCCAGAATAAGATTTGCCCCGTAAAGCCCCGCCGGGGTCTGGTAGCCGGATTTTAGCTGGCCGTCCAGTACCTTGTGGGTGATCAGCAGGGCGGCCTGGGCGGTGAGGGTGTAGCCTTCCGGTCCTTCCAGGCGCGTTTCGACCGTTTTTCCGGCGGCGTTGCGGGCGCGGCCCCAGACGAGGGTTCGGGCGTTCTGCCGGGTGGCTGCATCCGGGCCGGTCAGCGACTGGTCGAGGCGTTTGCGGAGGAAGTTCTGGACCGTCGGATGGCGCAGCAGACCACCCAGGTAATTCATGGCCTTCGCGCCCAGGATCTGACCCTGGGGAGCAGCCATGTAGGTTTCGATGTTGGGAATTCCGGTGGTGCGGTAGGCCGTCGCCAGGTCGCCCCAGGGGATGGTCATGCAAAGGCGTTTTCGGTTACCCGCAAAGTCTACTTCCATGACCTTATGGGCGTTGGGAACCGCCTTCAGCTTCCCGTTCTCCCGGACGAAACCGCCTCCTCCCGCGTTTTCCAGCGCCGTGAGGGCCGTCCCGTGGGAAAGCGAGCCGCCGACATTCGCGAAGGCCAGTTCGAGGTGGGTGGCGTCGGGAAGCTGGTCTTTCAGGTAGCGGGCCGTGCAGTCGGTCGGTACGACGTCAAAGCCTACGCCGGACATGATCATGATACCCCGCTCTTTCGCCCGCTGGTCGAGCGCCGCCCCTGCTTCAAAGACGGCTACCTCGCCCGTAATGTCCAGGTAGTGCGTTCCCTGGCGCAGGCAGGCCTCCTGCATTGGCCTGGCGGTACGCGAAAACGGCCCCGCGCAGTGCAGCACGACCGGAAGGTCTGCCAGCGCCCGATCGAGCGCGGCAGCATCGCCTAAATCCGCGATTCGGTAGGCCAGGCCGTGCCGCTCGGCCAACGGGCGGATTTTCGCCTCCGAACGGCCAGCCAGTACGGGCGTCAGCCCATAAGCGGCGGCTTGTTCGATGATCAGGCCGGCGGTATAGCCGCTGGCTCCGTATAGCAAAAAGGTCGACATGGCGGTAGCAGATAGGGAAAGCAAAGCTAACCATCCAGGCCAGAATTCCACCCGGTGACCTGATTGCTACAGGAAAGGCAGAAACCATTCTTTACGGCACCATCCCTGGCTGGATCAATTTTTTAAGAATAGGCAACATGTTGTCGGTATGCTCCAGCAGATTCTGCACCGTCACCGGTGCCGGGTAGTCCGGTAGCGTTCCCCGTCCCTTAGCGGCCGGCTCGGGTACCGCGTTCCGGTAATACACCAGGGGCGTACTGACCTGGATCCCCGACCGCGGCAGGGTCAGGTTGATGAAGCTGCTGCCATTGCCGCCTTCGTAGGCTCCGCCCGATTCCTCTCCGATAAACACCCCTACCCGGTTGGCGTGGGCGACGGCCAGGAATTCTGAGGCCGTCGAGACACTTTCCCCGTTCATCAGGATGTACACCTGGCCCCGAAAACGGTTCGGCTTGGGTCCGTACCGCTTCGGCTCGCGGGTATCGCTGCCCTGTTTCAGGGTGAAGGTCCCGTCCGGCTCCGGGATCAGTTCATTCTTTACATTCTTCCGATCCGCTTCGGACAGGTCCGAAAAGCGGAGGAATTCTGAACTGTCGGTCACGCTATGCTGCCGGGCGTAGTACGGTACGGCGGAATCGCCTTTCATCAGGTAGGTGAAGAGTTCGATGCCCTGGCTGTCCCAGCCCCCGCGGTTGCTCCGCAAATCAACGACCAGATGCTGAACGTTCTTTTTCGTCAGCTGGGCCATGGTTTTATCCATGAATTTCCGGAAGACGGTGATGGCCTGCTCCCCGTTTTTGGCGCCTTCTCCGCCAAATTCGTCCAGCCGAAGGTAGGCTGTGTTGGGCAGTTCCTCCGGAAAGCTGAGCCGCCAGGGGTGCCTGGCCTTTTTGCCATTATACCAGGCCATCATTTGTTTGTTGATTGGGTTTTTCACCATTTGCTGAATGGAGGTACCGAAGGGTTTACCGGGTGCTTCCAGTTGCAGAGTATCCCCGTTCGGACTTCGAAACGTCAGGGCATAAACCTCGGGCTGACCGATGTACCAGTAGTAAAAGAGCGAAAAGAGTTCGCCCCGCATGGCGGGTGCATGCGCGGTTTCGATATAGCCGTCCGTCCAGTGGTACCGGAAGACCTGCTGCCGGATCGCATCCATGGACTGTCCGTTGATGCTCAGCAATTCAGAACCCGGCAGAATCCGGGCATCCTCCGTGCCGTTAAAGATGACGTACGACCGGTTTTCGAACGGTACCAGAAAAAACGGGATTGTTTTCAGGTTGCTTCGGAACTGTTCCCGCCATTTCCCGTGGGGCAAAGCGTGGGTGTGGGCACAGCGGATGTCGGCCAGCAGGCCTGAGACCGTTTTGAAAAACTGGTAAAAAGGCTGCGGCTGGTTCAGGCTCTTCTCAATGCTGTCGAGTCGGGCCTGCATGACCACCCGGGGCGTATACCGGTACAGGCCCGGATGGGTCTCCTCCAGCAGTCGGCGCAGGTAGCGGAAGTCGGACTGGAGGTCGGCCGGCGGCAGGCCTTTCGTCACAAGGGAGTCGGTGCCGGCCTGGGCCCGGGCCAGCCACGGCAGGATACAGAGCAGGAGGCTGAGGCGCAGTGTTTTCATGGGGCAAAGGTGTTTTTTGCCCAAAACTGGCGGCTTTTCGGCCTTCTGTCTGCTCAAATCCGGATTTGAGTGGTCTTTTCCTCGCTCGTTGCGGCAAATTCTTTCGGGGAGAGGCCGGTCAGCTGCCGGAACACGCGCTGAAAAGTCGCCTGGGAATTGAAGCCGCTTTCGAAGGCCAGGCCGGTCAGGGTTAAATGGGTGCTCCCGGGAGCCTTCAGTCGCTGTTTGAAACTGGCGATCCGGTACTCGTTGACAAAGGTATTGAAGCTCTTGTTCAGGTGCTGGTTCAGGACCAGGGAAACCGTTTTCGGGGTTAGTTGCAGGTGCCGAGCCACTTTGTCGACGGTCAGTTCCGGATCCAGGTAAAGCTGATCCGCTTCCATGGCTGTCGTCAGCGCTTTGCTGACGGATTCAAGGGCGTCGCTTGGCATCGCAACCGGCCGTTTCCGCGGGGCCGACACTTGGGTATGGCTCCGGGTAAACAGGTAGCCCCTAAGCCCGATCCAGTAAATCAGGACCGCCAGCGGCACGTAGATCGGGTACCAGCCAAAGGCATCCAGCACAGCCGAGCGGGTGGCTGGCAGGATGTAGGGCAACAGGTGCAGCAGCCAGATCAGCTGAAACCCGGCCATGACCAGCAGCAGTTGCCGAAGCCAGCGGACAGTCGGCCGGAGGCTCTCGGCTACTGGCTCCCCGGCTTCTGACGTCGCCTGCTGCAGCCAGCGCCAGGTCAGGCCCAGGTAAGCCGTCAGCGACAGCCAGCGAGGAATGTCGACATAGGTATTATACTCGTCCATCACCCGGCCCCAGGAAGGGCCCTCCTGCGGCGGAAATACGCCCAGAATCGCGCCCAGCACGAACACCCAGCCCATCACCTTGGCGCCCCAATCGAGCGCCACCGGGTAAAAGTGCCGGCGTTCGGACCGGCCGAGCCGGAAGGCCGGATCCAGCATGGACTGGGTATAAAAATAAAGCAGCGGCCCCAGGGGCATGACGTTGATCAGCGGGGCCATGTCCATGAAAAAGCTCACCAGGGGCCGGTCGGCCGGAAGCACCAGCGACAGACAGGTCAGCGCCAGCAAGCCGAGAAAAGCACCCAGCAGCCGGTTGGCCAGGCGGTTTTCCTGGCGGCGAAACCACAACAGCGCAGCCACGATGAAGCCCTGCAGCGCGCCCAGCAACACAATTAAATCCAGAAAACCGATCGTCATAAGTCCGAAGATAATCGTTTCGCGGGGGATGTATTCAAGGTGGCCGGGCTTTTATTTTCCCACCACCAGCCGGCCCAGCTGCACGATAACCAGCGGCACCACCCCGGCCGCGATAATGAGCTCCAGGGCCGTCCGGTTCAGCGGCTGAATCGACAGCACGTCCCGGAGCACGGGTACATAATACGTCAGCAGCAGAATCCCGATGCAAAGCAGCAGCGCCCCCCAGATGTAGCCGTTCCGGGTGATTTCGTTGCGGAAAAACGAACGTTCCGAATGGAGGTTGAAGACGTGCAGGAGCTGCGCCAGCGAAAGGGCGTAGAAGGTGATGGCGTTCCCCGTGGCGTTGTCCATCCCCAGTTCTCGCGTGGCGTACCAGAAGGCCGCAAGGACCGAGGCTGTCATCACCAGCGCATACCCACCGACCCGCTGCCAGTCGTGGCCGGACAGAATCGGGCGTTTGGGATCGCGGGGCGGGCGGTGCATCAGCGTCTCGTTTTCCCGGCCAACGCCCAGGGCCAGGGCCGGGAAAACGTCGGTGACGATGTTGATGAACAGAATCTGGAGCGGCAGTAGCGGCGTCCCCACGTTCAGAAAGCCCGCAAAAGTGACCACGAAGACTTCGCTGAGGTTGCAGGACAGCAGAAAGAGGATGAATTTCCGGATGTTTTCGAAAATCACCCGACCCTGGCCGATGGCCCGGACGATGGAGGTAAACGAATCGTCTTTCAGCACCATGTCGGCCGTTTCGGCGGCCACCTGCGTCCCGCGCAGGCCCATGGCGATGCCGATGTCCGATTTTTTGAGGGCCGGGGCGTCGTTCACCCCGTCGCCGGTCATGCCCACGATATGGCCTTCCTGCTGGTAGAGGTCGATCATATCCAGTTTCTGGCCCGGACTGACCCGAGCGAAGACCCGGCAGGCCAGAATAGTTTGCTTTTCTGCCTCGCTGAGCTGGTCGAGGGGTTTCAGGTCGCGGCCCGTCAGCACCCGTTCCTCCCCCGCTTCGATCAGTTTCACCTTGGAGGCGATGGTCAGGGCCGTGGCCGGATGGTCGCCCGTCACCATAATCACTTTAATTCCGGCCTCCCGGCAGGCCTCCAGGGCGGGCGTAACCTCCGTCCGGGGCGGATCCAGAAAGCCGATCAGGCCCAGGTAAGTCAGGTCGCGGTCGGCAAAGTCGTCGCCCGGCCGTTCCGCCGTTTCCCGAACGGCAAAGGCCAGCGTCCGCAATCCTTCGGCGGCCAGTTCCTCCGAAATGCGCTGCTGCCCGGTCCGGACCGATTCGTCCAGATTCGTGCAGCGCTCCATCACTTCCTCCGCCGCCCCTTTGACCGCCACCCAGTACCGCCCGTCAGCCTGGTGCAGGGTTCCCATGATCCGGGTATCGGAGCTGAAGGCTTTCTCGGCTTTCCGCGGAAACTGCTGAACCCACTGCCGGGGATCAAAGCCCGCCGCGTGGGCAAATTTGAGCAGAGAAACCTCGACGGGATCACCGACTTCCTTTTCGTCGGCCGGGTCGTAGGCCGCGTTATTGCACAGGGCCCCTACCTGAACCAGTTGGCGGAAGGCATCGCGTTCTTTCAGCTGTTCATCGCCCCGGACGAAAGCCAGCACTCCTTCCTGGGTGCGAACTTCCGCGCTGCCATCGGGCAGTTGAATGGTGTTGACCTCAATACGGTTCTGGGTCAGCGTGCCGGTTTTATCGGTGAAAATCACGTTGGTCCCGCCCAGCGTTTCCACGGCCGACAGCCGCTTGACGATGACCTTTTTGCGGGCCAGCCGCAGCATCCCGTAGGCGAGCGCAATGGTTGCCACCACCGACATCCCTTCCGGTATGGCCGCGATCGCCAGGGCGACGGAGGTTTCGATCAGCCGCCGGATTTCCTCGCCCCGGATCAGCCCCACGACCAGAAACAGGACGGCCAGCCCCAGCGTGATCCAGATCAGCCGTTTGGCCAGGGCATCGAGTTTTTCCTCCAGGGGCGTGGCCGTCCGCTGGGCCTCGCCGACCAGGGTGGCGATTTTGCCCAGTTCGGTTTCCTGGCCGATGCCCGTTACCACGGCCCGGCCGTTACCAGCCGTGATGGCGGTTCCCTTGAAAAGCCGGTTATGCTGGTCGGCCAGGGGGGCATCGACCGCGACCGGTTCCGTCTGCTTGCCGACGGGCAGGGAATCGCCCGTCAGGGCCGACTCATCGACCTCCAGCTGGTTGGCGTCGAACAGGCTGGCATCGGCCGCAACCAGATCCCCCGCTTCGACCACCAGCACATCGCCCAGGGTCAGCTCTTCCGACGAAATTTCCTGGATCCGGCCGTCGCGAAGCACCCGGGCCGGTGCCGTATCCATCTTGCGCAGCGCCTCCATCGACTGGCTGGCGTTCCACTCCAGGATGAAACCCGTAGCGGCATTGATCAGCAGCACCGCGATAATGGCAAACCCTTCGACCGTATCACCCAGCAGAAAGGCCACGACAGCTGCCGCAGCCAGGATGTAGACGATTACGCCCGTAAACTGGCGCAGCAGAATGCGCAGGGGGCTTTCTTTTTCGGCTTCCTGCAGGGCATTGGGGCCGTAGGTGGCCAGGCGGCGGGCGGCTTCTTCGGCCGACAATCCCGTTTGGGCGTCGGTCGACAGCGTTTGGAGCAGTTCTTCCGTCCGGTACTGGTGAGGGTGTTCGGGCAAAGGCTGCATGGAGGATGGCGTGAGTTCGGGCCGTAAATAACAGCACAACTCGGCAAATCGAGCTTAAAAAAGCGTTTTTTATCCAGCGAAAACAGCCGTCATAATCCCAGTTCGGCAAAAAAGTAAGCGGGCGCGTAGGGGTATTTACCTGGCATCCGTGTCTATTGCTCAGTGAAAGCGGAAAATCAATCCGTAATTTTCTTACCTTACCAAGGACACTCTAAATCCTCCAAGACCCCTATGCAATCCGCACTCCCCTCCTCCTACTCGTCCGCCCCGGAGCGGTCGGCGGAGCAGGCTGTCGACTGGCGGCTCGGCATCCCGACCTACATTTACGCCATCGTCTTTTCGTCCCTCTGCATTGTCTGGGGGCTGCTCTGGGACATTATGTGGCACATGAGCATCGGCCGCGACGGCCTGTTTTCACCGCCCCACCTGCTCATTTACGTAGGGGCGGTGGTGGCCGGCCTGTTCTCCGGCTTCAAAATTCTGCAGTTAACCTTTGTGAAGCAGCACCCGGGCCGGCAGGAGTCCGTTCGTTTCTGGGGTGTCTTTTACGGCTCGCTGGGGGCGCTCTTCTGCGTCTGGGGTGCCATCGCCATGCTGACTTCGGCTCCGTTCGACGACTGGTGGCACAATACCTACGGCCTTGACGTCCAGATCCTGACGCCGCCCCACACGGTCCTGGTGCTGGGCATGATGATGGCCCAGTTCGGGGCGATGAGCGGGGTCCTGGCCCTGCAAAACCGAACCCGGGGCGTGGAGCCCGCGACCAGGGGAGAAAAGCGCCAGGCAGCGCGGCTCCGGCTGCTCTTTCTGATTTCGGCGGGTCTGCTGCTGAGCGTGCTGTTTACGCTGGTTGCGGAGGAACTGGGGGAATGGCGCTCGCATCACTCCCGCTACTACACGACGGCGGCCATTGCCTTTCCGTTCTTCCTGCTGGCCGTTGGCCGGGCATCCCTGCTTCGGTACCCGATCACCACTGTCACGGCGGTCTACATGCTGACCATGCTGATTCCGAACTGGATTCTGCCGCTGTTTCCGGCGACCCCGCGACTGGGTCCGGTCCTCAACCCCATCACCCACTACCAGGCCTTTATTTTTCCGCACCTGATGATCATCCCCGGCTTTGCGCTGGATAAACTGCTGCACCGCTACGACGGCAAGCTCAATGACTGGGCGCTGGCGGCCCTTGCCGCGGTGGTTTTCGTGGGGCTTCACCTGCTTACCCAATGGTATTTTGGCGCCTTCCTGCATACCTCGCCCTACGCCCGCAACTGGTTCTTTCTGGCCGATTCCTGGGGATATTCCGATCCCCCCGACTGGGCCTATCGGTTCGCCTTTCACCCCCGCCTGATTCAGGAACCGCTGGTTTTCTGGCAAGGCATCGGCACGGCCGTTCTCTGCGCCTTCGCCTCCGCCCGGGTGGGCCTGGCGTGGGGGAACTGGATGAAGCGGATACAACGGTAGAGGACTATTGAATTAAAAATTAAAAGTTAAAAATTAAAAGTAGAGCGGATATGCGGTGGACTGCGCGTTTCTTTACCTCAATCCTTCAATCCTTCATTCTATCAATCCTTGCCCTCCTGCCTGCCTTCGCCCACGTGGGTTCGCCGGGAGTGCTGGTGCAGAAGGAGGCGGGGAAGTACCGGGTGCTGGTCAGCGTAACGCCGCCGGATGTGGTGCCCGGTACGGCCAAGGTTACCCTGCTCGTTCAGGAAGGGCGCGTCCGGCAGGTCCTGGCCCGGCCGGTCTATTTTCAGTCGGGCGACGAAGGTTCCCCCGTACACGATGAACTGACGGAGGTGGAGCCGGGCCGCTTTGAAGGCGTGGTCTGGCTCATGGACAGCGGTTCGTCCAGCGTCCAGCTGGAATTCGACGGCCCCGACGGCAAGGCGACGATGATCGCGCCGGTGGTGGCCATGGCGACGGCCGTACGCACCATGCCGGAAAGCACCGGGGCGATCCTGCTGGCGCTGGGGGCCCTTTTGGTTGTTCTGATGATCACCATCGTTGGGGCCAGCCTCTCCGACGGTACGCTTCGGCCGGGCGATACGCCTTCGCCCGCTTTTCGCCGCAAACGGTTTGTGGGGATGGGGATAGGAACCGTCCTGATGGCCCTGGCGCTGGTTGGCTGGCGTTCCTGGTGGGATTCCGAAGCCCAAAACTACCTGAATTACAATCTATACCGGCCACTGCCGATGAAAGGCGCGGCCAGCGTTGGCGATAACGGCCCGGTGCTGGATCTGCGGCTGGATACGACCGGCTTTGCCCAGAACTGGGGCAGACGCCGCAACCTGAGCTACATCCTGCCGGATCACGGCAAGCTGATGCACGTCTTTCTGGTCCGCACGCCGGGCCTCGACGCCTTTGCGCACCTGCACCCCGACCGGCGCGATACCACCTGGTTCCAGGCGCCGCTCCCGAATTTGCCCGGCGGGAAGTACCTGGTTTACGCTGATGTTGTCTACCGCACCGGCTTTACCGAAACCCTGACGGATACGGTAGAACTGCCGGCCATCAAGCAGTCGGCCGTTCAGGCCGCTGCGCGTCGCCTCGATCCCGACGATAGTTACCTGATCGCCCCGCCCATGGGTGTCAAGGCCGAAGCCGTGGGCGTTCCCCACCTGGACGATGACATGGTCCTCTGCGGGGTGCCCAGTGCCAGCTTCCGCCTGGCCGATGGTGCGACGATGTTCTGGAACGACAAGCCCGCTTCGGTGCTGACGGCCGGTAAGCTGTATACGTTGAAGTTCTCCGTCGCCGACCCGCAGGGAAAAGCCGCGCCGCTGGAGCCTTACCTGGGCATGGGCGGCCACGCGGCCGTGGTTCGTTCCGACGGCTCGGTCTACATCCACCTTCACCCGGTCGGAACCTACTCGATGGCGGCGGAGGAGTCCCTCTCCGGGCGCATCGCCGATACGGCCCGCACGTTCCGCTACCCCGACCCAAAACGCTTCCGCGACAGCGTCGATACCTTCGTGGCCAGCCTCAAAACCATGCCCGAAGCCCAGAAGAACAAGCTGCTCATGGCCGCCATGCCCAGCATGCAGCATGCCGGCAAGCCCATGGCGGTCAACAACATGGTCGAGTTCCCCTACGCCTTCCCCCGCCCCGGCCACTCCCGGATCTGGGTCCAGGTCAAGCGGAACGGCGTTGTGCAGACGGGGGTGTTTGATGCGCAGGTTAAGGAGTGAAGGGGTGAGGGATTGAAGGATTGAGGGGCTATGCCTTGGGGTTGTGGCGAACGGTTTGAACTTCAACTGGATGACTACTGGTGTAAATCCTGTACCGTCTTTCGGGCCTTCGCTGCGATTTTTACGATTTGCTCGGCTTCATTGGTCAGGCCTTGCAGTTTAATTTCAGGGAAGACCTGTGCTTCGGTTAATAACTCCAGCCAAAAAAGGGCTTCATCAGCTTCCTCCACCACGATGGATATTTTGCTGTAAAACTCAGCTCTGGACCGGGCCCGGCAGGCAGCCCGGTAGTTTGCCGCAACGGAAGTTGAAGCGCGTAGCAATTGTTTACCAATTATGCGTGCTTCATCTTTCTGCGGCAATGCCCTATATAGCGAAATGACCCTTAACGCAAAGGATTTTGTCCGCTCCCTAAATTGAACCCGGTGGCTTAGTGGCTTCATAACCCAGCGCTGCTTTGTGTTTGCAACTAATCAGACGCATCTATCGCCAGTAGGTAACTGCCAACCACATCCGCGAAGCCACCATCCCGGATTAATTTCCCCTTCCTTCATTAATCCGTATTCTCCCTCAATCCTTCACTCCTTCAATCCCTCAATCCTTCAATCCTCGGCACATACATCCGCCGAAGCCACTGACTAAGCCCATCCAGCCCGGGGAAAAGCACGCGTTCGTTGACGTTGGCCTGGTCGAGTTTATCGCGGATTTCCCATTTAAGTTCGGCCGGGACCAGGACGCGGCGGCAGTAGTCGGGGTGATTGGCCAGCCAGTCGTCCATGCAGATGGTGGGATCGGACAGGACGGAAAACAGGGCGTACTGGTTGACGATGCGGTCGTCGATGGACGGCGGCTCGAAGAACAGCGCAAAAGGAGTATCGGAGAGCTGATCAAAGGCCTCCATCGACTCTAACCCGTTCAGCATCTGAACCGTAAAGACGTCGGCCCCCTCACAGGTGAGCCGTTCCCGGAGCATCTCAGGCAGGTGTTCGTGGGCTTTTCGGTAGGATACGCACCAGACGACCCCGTCGCTGTCGAAGGTATCAATAAAGGCCGTCATGAAATGCAGGGCCACCAGGGGCGAAAAGGTCCAGTCCAGCAGGCGGGTCGGCAGGCCGTGGTGCTGGGCCACCGACAGCCAGTGCCAGAACGAATCCCGCTGCACCACGTCCCGGTGCGCGTACTTCTTGAAATTCCGGATCAGGTGCCCCTCCAGCTCGGGATAATTACCGCCCAGCCGCATCAGGGAAGTAGCCAGGTTGTAATTTACGTCGGCCAGCCCCCGGAAGGCGCAGGGGGAGCGGAAACGGCGAATGTCCGGCATCCACGCATCCTGGTAGAGGCAGTCCATCAGTTCATTCCAGCTTGTTACCCGAATCTCTTCCATGCGCTTAATCAACCCGGGAGGTCTTATTTTGTTAAGGAGATCCGGGGAGCGGGCGGAAGAAACCGGCAGGGTGGTATGGACTTATTTCCCTCCGCTGTTATTTTTACGGCAAGCTGAACCGTATGGTATGAAGAAATGGCTGTTATCCGGCTTAGCCTGCCTGCTCACCTTGTTAACAACTGCCCAGGCCCCGCGAAATGGCGGAAACCGATCGGGCAAGAGTAGCCTGACGGAAGGGCAGAAAGTATACGAACAATATTGCCAGACTTGCCACCAGGCTAACGGTGCCGGCGTTCCGGGCCTGAATCCACCGCTTAAGGAGAACGAATGGGTCAACGGAAACAAGGCCCGCCTGATTAACGTCATTCTGCGGGGGCTCCAGGAACCCATTGAAATCAACGGAGAAACCTATAACAACGTCATGCCCGCCCACGACTTCCTGACCGATCAGGAGGTTGCCGACGTTCTGACCTATATTCGAAGCAGCTT
>Ga0164290_1000440_pt1 | contig 134388 bp, 146 predicted proteins | sample Micstemetagenome_FD_108782 | JGI IMG/M metagenome (GOLD analysis project Ga0164290, IMG submission 108782) | Contaminated culture microbial community from soil near Moab, Utah, USA - Microcoleus steenstrupii SON62 (Illumina Assembly) | ecosystem: Environmental > Terrestrial > Soil > Soil crust... | reverse complement strand
GCCGGCCGGCGCCCGGTCGATGATCATCTTGGCAAGCGTGATCGAGGCTTCCGTGCCGTGGCCGACATAGGAGTGGTAGTAGGCGAGCTCCTTCGCCTGCGCGGCGATCGCATCGGCGATCTTCTGGCGGCCATAACCGACATTGACGCAATAGAGGCCGGCGAAGGCGTCGAGGCTGGTCTTGCCGTTCCTGTCGGTGATGTAGACGCCTTCGCCGCCGCTGACGATGCGGGTTGGTGTCTCGCCGCGCGCATGCATGCCCATATGGGTCGACGGATGGAAGAAGTGGTCGCGGTCCCAGGCGGTGAGTTCGTTCGAACGGTCGAGCATCGGGCAACTCCAGACAGCTTGAATTCGCTTGGCGCACTGGCGCCGTGGTTTCAGTAGACCTGCTCGTAAAGGGCGCAGATCTCGGGGGTCTCCTTGCCCTTAAGATAGGCCAGCTCACCCTGCTTGTGCTTGACGTAGACATCGGCGAAGCCTTGCGGGAACCAGCCGGTCACGGTCGAATTGGCGGCAAAACGCTCGAGCGCCTCGGGCAGCGATTGCGGCAGCCGCACATAGCCGCGCTCGCCGAGCGCCCTGGCGTCGAGCAGCGACAGATCGTCCGTCGTGGCGTCAGGCGTGGCAAGCCCTTCCTCTATGCCCTGCACGCCGGCATGCACGATGGCCGCAAGCTGGAGATGCGGGCTTGCGGCGGCATCGGCCGCACGGAATTCGAAGTTGAACTGCGCCGCCTTGGCGACGTCGCTGATGTCGGACACCGGACAGATGCGCACCGCCGCCTCGCGGTCGCGGTAGCCGAGATTGTTGAAGGCCGCGCTCCAGCGGTGCGGTGTCAGCCGGATGTACGACACCTGGCTTGGCGCCGTGATCGCAACGATCGACTCCAGATATTTGAGAACGCCGGCGACGAAGCTGCCGGCCTTGGCCGTCAGCTCGTTCTTTCCCTTCGGGTCCCATGTGGCGGGCTTGTCGCCGTCGAGGAAACTCAAATGGATGTGCACGCCGTTGCCGACGCCGGCCGGATCGCGGATCGGGGTGAAGGTCACCTTGTTGCCGGAGCGGTAAGCGACAGCGCGCAGCAGCTCGCGCAGGATGGCCGCATTGTCGGCGATGCGTGTGCTCCGCGCCGGCCCCATCGTGACCTCATACTGGCCAGCGCCGAACTCGCGCATGAAGGTGTCGGGCTCGATGCCGGCGGCGCGCATGGCCGGGATCAACGTCTCGGCAAAACGGCGTTCGCTGCGAAAACCGTCGGTCGAAAAGCAGTCGCCGAGCAGCGGTGCGCGGCCGCGAAACTGGAACTCCTGCTCGAATGCGCCCTGCAGGGTGAGGCCGGCTACGCGGTTGAGCCGCTCCAGCGCCGCCGACAGGATCGAGCGCGTGCACATCTCCCAGGCGCGACCGTCGGTGTGGCGGATGTTGCCCAGGGCAAAATGCTCGACCGGCCCGCCATCCTCGAAATCGATGCGCACGCGCGCGGCCTCGTCGGGAATGAGCACCAGGTCGCCGAGCGAGCCGTAAGGGCTGTCGGCGATCGTGTCGAAGCAGGTGATCTGCACGTTGGTCGGGGTCCAGCCGATGCCTCGCTTCGTCCGCTTGTCGAACTGCACCGCCGGAAACGCCTTGCCCTTGACCTTGCCGGCAATGTCCGTGCAGCAGGCGATGATCATCTCCTCATGCATCATTGTCGTCCCCGCTTTTCATCGTTGGCGGCGAAAGCCGCAGCGTATCCCAGGTCTCGATGCGGCCGCGCGTTGCCGGCCAGTCGGCCTGCGAGACTTTCACGATCACCGCCTCGATGAAGGCCACGGCGCAGATCGCCGTGTCCCAGGCCGTGTCGTTCTCGATCGGCAGCGCCACGACATGATCGGCGTGGCGCGCGATCGGCGACAGCCACTTGTCCGTGATCAGCACGATGCTCGGATGCCGCATCAGCGAGATGCGCTCCGCCAGCCGCGCGAGGTCGGGCTGGTAGCGGCGAAAGTCGAACAGGATGACGACATCCTGCTTGCGCATCGACAGAACCTGGTCGGGCCAATCCTCCTGCGCCGGCGGCAAATGGTGGATGCGCGGACGGATCTGCCGCAGGTGCTGCGAAAGCAGGCGGGCGATGCTGTCGCTGATGCGCCCGCCGAGCAGGAAGACGGCGCGACCAGGGTCGGAGAGCAGCTCGACGATGCGGTCGAACTGCTGCTGCGACACGGCCCCCGCCATGTCGGAGAGCAGGGCGGCGGCACGGCGCGCATAGTCGGCGACGAAATCGCCGTCGCCGAGCTTCTCGGTCGCCTTCAGGTCGAGCGGCGAGCGGCTGCCTTCCCGCAGCTCGCCTATGAGCTGGCGCTGGAATTCCTGGTATCCTGCAAAGCCGATCTTGCTGACGAAGCGGGTGATGGACGGCGCGCTGACACCGGTCTTCTCGGCAAGCTCCTGGATCGTCTGCAGCGCCCCGAACGGATAATCCGCCAGCACCGCATTGGCGATCTTGCGCTCGCTGGCGGTCAGCTTTGCCGTCTCTCGCCGGATCGTCTCACGCACGGTCATCGGAAGCCGTCGCTCAAATTGGCTAAGGGCGCTGGATAGCGCTGCCGCCTCACTATCCACTTTGAAAAAAATTAGTCAAATGGGGAATGTTGATTGACTCTGATCAAAAAGTTTCCTTTTCTTTGAGGGACCGGGTCAGCGGGCCAGCGAGCCTCCGAGGGATGTTGCAGTATTCCGACATGGCAATGAAGGTGCTGTCGCCGCGCGATCCCGAGCCGGTCGAGCTGGTCAATGCCGGCGGCGTTTCGCCCTTCGTGCTGTCCTGCGAGCACGCCGGCCGCGCCATTCCCGAAAACCTCGGCGACCTCGGCGTTCAAGCAGCCGATATGGAGCGGCACATTGCGTACGACATCGGCGCCGAAGGTGTTTCACGGCGTCTCTCGGCCGCACTCGACGCACCGCTGGTGCTGCAGCGCTACAGCCGGCTGGTGATCGACTGCAATCGCCCCTTCGACGCGCCTGACTGCATGCCGGCGGTGAGCGACGGGACCGCGGTGCCGGCCAATGCCGGCCTCGCCGAGGAAGCACGCCGCCAGCGCTTTGCCGCAATCCACGAACCCTTCCACGACACGCTTGCCGGCCTGCTCGACCGCCGGGGCGAAGCCGGGCAGCCGGCCGTGCTCGTCTCCGTGCATTCCTTTACGCCGCGCCTCAAGGGCGGACCGCAGCGGCCCTGGGCGCTGGGCGTTCTGTCGAACCGCGACGACAGCTTTGCCGACGCTTTCCTCTCAGCCTTCCAGGCCGCAAACCCGAACATCATCTCGGCGCACAACGAGCCCTATGTCGTCGACGATCTCTCCGACTACACCATCCCCGTGCATGGCGAGCGCCGCGGCCTGCCGCATCTGCTGCTGGAGATCCGCAATGATCTGATCGCCGACGAGGCCGGTCAGTCGCGCTGGGCAAAGCTCGTGGCGGAGGCTCTGGTCGCCGCCCATCGAAAAGGCAGGAACGATGGCCGCTGACTTCCCGACCACGCGCGAGATTGCGCTCAATCCGAAAGAATCGGCGCTGCTTTTCATCGACGTGCAGAATTTCTCGGTGCGGCGCGACGGCGGCGAGTTCAAGGATTTGCCCGACAGCGAGATCGCCGGCAAATACGGCTATTATTTCGAGCGCCTGAAGGCGTCGGTCATCCCCAACATGCAGCGCCTGCAGAAGGCGTTCCGCGGCGCCGGCATCGAGGTGCTCTATACCACCATCGAAAGCCTGACCAAGGACGGCCGCGACCGCAGCCTCGACTACAAGATCACCGGCTTCCACGTGCCGAAGGGCGCATGGGACGGCAAGGTGATCGACGAGATCGCGCCTGGCGACGACGAGATCGTCTTGCCGAAGACGTCGTCGAGCGTCTTCGTCTCGACCCACATCGACTACCTCCTGCGCAATCTCGGCGTGAAGCAGCTCGTGCTCTCGGGCCTGGTCACCGACCAGTGCGTGGAATCGGCGATCCGCGACGCCTGCGATCTCGGCTATCTGGTGACACTCGTGCCTGATGCCTGCGCCACCTACACCCAGGAGCGCCACGACAACACGCTGCGCGCCATCAAGGGTTATTGCCGGCAGGTCAACACCGATGCGCTGATCGAGGAGATCGCAAAGCGAGGCGTCGGATGACGCCGCCGAAATAAAAGAGCTGGGCAGGTTCGAAAGAAAAAAACAGGGGAACTTGGGACATGGCCAAATCGGAAGACGCCGTCAAAGCAGCCTGGAAGGCGCTCGACGCCGATAGCGGCTATGCGACCGAGCTGACCCAAAAGCTCGTGCGTGTTCCCACCGTGAACCCGAAATTCATCCAGGATCCGGCGCAGAACCAGGAGCCCAAGGCGCAGGATCTGGTCGAGGCCGAGCTGAAATCGATCGGCATGTCGATCGAGCGCTGGGACGTTTTCAAGGACCGCCCGAACGTCATCGGCCAGATCGCCGGCGAGGAGAAGCAGAGCCTGCTGCTGTGCGGCCATATCGACGTGGTGCCGGTCGGCGAGCGCAGCACCTGGAGCGTCGATCCGTTCGGCGGCGAGATCAGGAACGGCAGGCTCTACGGCCGCGGCGCCGTCGACATGAAAAGCGGCGTCGCTGCCGCGATCGGCGCGATCCGCGCCATCCGCAAGGCCGGCATCGAGCTCAAGGGCCGGGTCGCGATGCATTCCGTCGTCGACGAGGAGACCGGCGGTTTCGGCGCCATCGACGCGGTGAAGCGCGGTCACCTCGCCGAGGCCGCGATCATCACCGAGCCGAGCTGGGGCGAGATCCAGGTCTGCGAAGGCGGGCTGGAATGGATCCGCATCACCATCACCGGCCGCCAGGGCCATTCCGCCTGGCGCTACAACGAGATCTGGCCGCAGCGCGACGAGCCGGGCCGCCTGCGCCCGGCCGTCAACGCCATCGATATCGCGGCGCGCTTCCTCGACGCACTGCGCAATTTCGAGAGCTCGCGCTGCCGCAACCGGCAGCACCCGCTGCTCCCGGTCGGCATGAACACGATCAATGTCGGCGTCATGCGGGCCGGCGCAGGCCTGGGCCCCGACGGCCTGCCGCTGATCATGACCAATCCGGCGATCATTCCTGACGTGGCGGTGATCGACCTCGACTACAAATTCCTGCCGAGCCAGACCAAGGAAGAGATCCGCGCCGAGTTCGAGGAGTTCGTGCACCATTTCTGCCAGCAGGACCTCTGGCTGCGGGAGCATCCGATCAAGGTCGAGTGGGAACTTGGTGGGCTGCATTTCCCGCCGATGAACACCTCGCCGGACCATCCGCTGGCGCAGTCGCTGTTCAGGCGCCGCTCCGAGCTCGGCGGCAAGCCGAAGATCGCCGGCTTCATCGCCGTGGCCGACTGCGCGCATTACGCCGGCGCCGGCGTGGACGCCATGATCTGCGGGGCGACCGGCGACGGGTTCCACGGCACCGACGAATACGTGGATATCGCCTCCCTCGAGGAGACGACCAAGACGCTTGCTGCCGCCATCATCGACTGGTGCGGCGTCCGCTAAGCATGTCTCCCAAAAGTGTGCAGCGGTTTTGGGACAAAGACATGCGCAAATAAGTGAACCATTTTGCAGGAAGAAACAGGGGAACGATCATGAGACTGACACTACTCAGAAATGCGCTTCTGGCGGCCGCAATGGTCGCCGCGCTGCCGGTTATGGCCCAGGACAAGCTCGCCAAGATCGGCGTTCTGGCGCCGCTCACCGGCGGCTCGGCAGCGGACGGCAACGAGATGGTCAACGGCGCCAAGCTTGCCGTGGACGAGATCAACGCCGCCGGCGGCGTTGCCGGCTACAAGCTGGAGATCGTGGTCGGCGACACGCAGAACCAGGAAGCCGATGCCGTCACCAGCGCCTTCGAGCGGCTGGCCGGCGATCCGGACGTCAACGCCATGATGACCGGCTATGCCAGCGGCTCGAATTTCGAGATCGAGCTGATGGCCGAGCAGGAGATGCCGTACCTGCTCTCCGCCAATTCGGGGCAGACGCGCGACATCATCTCGCCGGCGCCGGACAAGTTCCCGACCGTCTGGTCGCTGACGCCGTCTTACGACGCCTATGAGACGGCCATGGTGCCGGTGATCACCGAGCTCGAGAAATCGGGCATCAAGCTGCCGAACAAGAAGGCCGCGCTGATCTCCTCCGACAACCCGTACTCCAAGACCATCATGGACGGGCTGAAGAAGAATTTCGAAGCCGCCGGATGGACGGTCACGTCGGCCGACCTGCTGCCCTTCGGCGAGATCAACGACTGGCGCGCTTTCCTCGCCCGCGTGCGCGCGGACGAGCCGGCAATCATCATCAACACCGACTACCTGCCGGGCAACGCCGCCAAGTTCGTGACCCAGTTCCTGGAGACGCCGACCAACAGCCTGGTGTTCATCCAGTACGCGCCGTCGGTGCCGGAGTTCCTCGAGCTCACCAAGGAGCATTCGACCGGCATCATGTACAACATGCTGGGCGGGCCGCTCGACACGCCGAAGAACCCGCGTGCGGCCGAAGTGATGAAGAAGTTCCAGGACAAGTATGGGGTTGCGTCCGGAGCTTACGGCGTCATCCTCTACGAGCAGGTCTATGTCTACGCCGAGGCGCTGGCCAAGGTGGGTGACCCGACCAAGCGGCTCGAGATCGGCCAGGCCATCGGCGCCACCGAGAAGCAGATCGCCTCGGGCAAGCTGAAATTCGACCCGGCCACGCATCTGGCGGTGCAGGGCGAAGACGCCATTCCGATCCAGTTCTTCCAGATCTGGGACGGCCAGCGTTTCCTGTTCTACCCGTCGGCCTACGCGAGCGGCCAGTTCCAGTCGCCGCCGTGGATCAAGCAGTGATCCACGCATAACTGGGACCGCGAGAGCGAACAAACGCTCGCGCGGCTATTAGCAGCCGAGCGCAGATGGAAGCAAAGCACCCCCACTCCGTCACCCCCGGGAAATCCGGGGGTGCCACCTCTCCCCCTGCCCGGGGGAGAGGAAGGGCGCCAAGCTTGCCTGCCTTCCTCTCCCCCGTCGATCGGGGGAGAGGTGGCGCGCGTAGCGCGACGGAGTGGGGGTCGACTGCGCCGCCATCCGCGATTGCCATGCCTTTGGGCGGTAGCACGACATGAGCGACGTTCCGCTTCTTGAAGCACGCAACCTGACGCGCCGCTTCGGCGCGCTGATGGCCGTCGACGACGTGTCCTTCAGCGTGCCGGCGGGCCAAGTGTTCGGCATTGCCGGCCCGAACGGCAGCGGCAAGAGCACGCTGTTCAACATCATCACCGGCATTCCCTTCCCGCCCTCGAGCGGCGAGGTGCTGCTGTCGGGCGAGGCGGTGCAGCGCATGCGGCCGCACCAGATCAGCCGGGCCGGCGTGCTGCGCACCTTCCAGAAGGATGCCGAGTTCGCCACGCTCTCGGCCTTCGAGAACGTCTACACCAGCGCTGTCTATTGCGCCGACATGCATGGCGGCGATGCACGCGCGGCGGCCTCGCAGGCGCTCGACGACGTCGAACTGCCGGCGCTGCGCCGCGGCAAGGCCGCGTCCGAGCTTTCCGTGTTCGAGCGCAAGCAGCTGATGATCGCATCGGCGATCGCCAGCCGGCCGAAGGTGCTGCTGCTGGACGAGCCGGCCGCGGGCCTGACCAAGCCCGAGGTCAAGGGCCTGTCGGCGCTGATCCGCACGGTTCGCGCGCGCGGCATCACCGTCGTGCTGATCGAGCATGTGCTCGCTTTGCTGCTCGACGTGTCGGAGCATCTGATGGTTCTCAACTACGGTCGCGTCATCGCTTCGGGCAGCCCGAACGAGGTCGTGCGCGACCCCAAAGTGGTCGAAGCCTATCTCGGCACGCGGGAGATCGCGCGATGACCGCGGCAAGTCTCGCCCTCGATGTCAGAGACATGCGCGCCGGCTACGATGCCTACGACGTGCTGCACGGCATGAGCCTCAATGTCGGCACGAACGAGCGCATCGGGCTGTTCGGGCCGAACGGCCACGGCAAGACGACGCTGCTCAACGCCATCTCGAAGGTGATCCGGCCGAGCGGCGGAAGCGCCAGCTTCATGGGCGAGCCGCTGGCCAACCTCTCCTCGCGCGGCATCGTCGAGCGCGGGCTGATCCATGTGCCGCAGGCCAATCGCCTGTTCCCCGACATGGAGATCATGGAGACGCTGGAGCTTGCCGCCTTCACAAAACGCGCACGCGCCGAGCGCAAGCAAAATCTCGACTATGTGCTGAACCTCTTCCCGCGCCTGGCGGAACGCAAGAAGCAGCAATGCAAGACGCTGTCGGGCGGCGAAAGGCAGATGCTGTCGATCGGTGTCGGCCTGATGTGCGCGCCGCTCATGCTGATGCTCGACGAGCCGACGCTCGGCCTCTCGCCCAAGCTGAAGGAGGAGCTTGCCAACGCCATTGCCGGCATCGGCCAGCGCGGCACCCCGATGCTCATCGTCGAGCAGGACATCGCCTTCGTGCTCTCGCTCGTCGACCGCATGTATTTCGTCGACCACGGCGAGATCGCGCGTGAGATCCACCGCGGCAGCGACGTCGATCACCAGGAGATCATGGACATGTATTTCGGGGAGCGCGCCGCATCATGACGCTCGACGCGCTGAGCACCGTCTTCGTGTCGGGCATCGTGCTCGCCTCGGTCTATGCGCTCATCGCCAGCGGCCTGTCGCTGGTGTGGACGACCTTGGGCATCTTCAATTTCGCGCATGGCGCGCTGATGACGCTCGCCGCCTATCTCGCCTGGACCGTGTCGGACGCGGCCGGGCTCGGCCTGTGGCTCGCAGCCGGCATCGCGATTGCCGTCGCCGGTGTCGTGGCGGCGGGTATCATGATCGAGCGCCTGGTCGTGCGGCCCTTCTACGACCAGCGCGACATATTGCTGATCACCGTGATGACCACGCTCGCCGCGATGATCTTCATCGAGAAGGGCTCGCAGATGATCTGGGGCGCGCGGCTGAAGCAGCTGCGGCCCGTCGTGCCCGGCCAGGTGAATTTCCTCGGCACCAACATCTCCGCGCAGGAGATGCTGATCATCGTGCTGGCGCCTTTGCTGCTCGGTGCGCTTTTCCTCTTCCTGCGCAATTCGCGCATCGGCCGCGGCATCCGCGCCGTCGGCCAGAATCCGAACGCGGCAAAGCTGATCGGCATCGACGTGTCGCGCCTGTTCATCATCACTTTCGCGCTGTCGGCGGCACTTGCCGGGCTGACCGGCATCCTGCTCGGCTCGGTGCGCATGGTGACGCCGGCCTTCGGTGCCGAGCCGCTGGTGAAGGCGCTGATCATCGTGATCTTCGGCGGCCTCGGCTCGCTCGGCGGCACTATCGTCGCCGCCTACCTGCTCGGGCTGCTCGAGGCCTTCCTGATCTTCTTCATCGGCATCTACTGGGCCCCGTCGATGATCTTCATCCTGCTCATCGTCATCCTTTTGATCAGGCCGCAGGGGCTGCTCGGCAAGGTGGTGCGCTGATGCCGTTCAAGCTCGACGCCCGCTCTATCGGCCTCGCCGCGCTGATCGTCATCGGACTGATCGTGCCGTTCGTGGCGACGGACACCTATCTCCGCCACCTCTTCATCATGGCCTTCATCTACGCCGTGCTGGCGTCGAGCTGGGATCTCAGCCTCGGTTATGCCGGCATCTTCAATTTCGGCCATGTCGCCTTCTTCGGCATCGGCGTCTACGCCACCGGATTGACGGCAAAGCTGCTCGGGCTCGACCCCTGGCTGGCGCTGCTGGTCGGCGGGTTCGCGGCGTCTGCCGCCGCCGCGCTTGTCGCCCTTCCGGTCGTGCGGCTGCAGGGGGTCTACGTGGTGCTGGTCACCTTCGCCTTCAGCCAGCTCGTGCTGCAGGTCGTCATCAGCCAGTCGGACTGGACCGGTGGCACCCAGGGCCTGGTGCGCGTGCCGACGATCGAGCTCTTCGGTTACAATTTCCTGCGCGACTTCAAGTTCGGCTACTATTACGTCGCCTTCGCCATCATGGTGGTTTCCGTCGCTTGCCTCAGATGGCTGGCGCGGTCCGATTTCGGCCTGTCGATCGTGGCCATGCGCGACAATGAGGACTACGCCGCATCGCGCGGCATCCCGATCGCGCTGCAGCGGCTGAAGGTGCTGGTGTTCAGCGCCTTCTTCGCCGGCATCGCCGGTGGCTTCTTCGTGATCTATCTGCGCGTTGCCTCGCCGGAAGTGTTCAGCTTCTCGACCACGTCGCTGATCCTGTCCATGGTGCTCGTCGGCGGCACGTCCACCATCTACGGGCCGGTGCTCGCTGCGCTGGCGCTGACCTTCGTCTCGGAGGGCCTCGCCAATGTCGATGGCCTCGCCGAGGGCCGCTTCATCCTGGTCGCCCTGGCGATGATCGTCGTGCTGGTCTTCCTGCCGAAAGGACTGGCATCGGCGCTGCCCAAACGCTGGGCAGAACGGGCAGCCAGGTGACACGCGGCCGGGACGGGGAAGCCAGACGCCGGCAGACGTTCGGCCAGCAAGCATGAACCGAATTGTGGCAGCCGGAATTCGGGGCTAGCCTACGCTTCAAAGACAGATGTCAGAGCAACAAGCAAAGGGGAAGCAAAGATGCAGATCACGACCAGAAGCCTCATCGGCCTGACGGCCCTTCTCCTGGCAACCGGCGCGGCCGGTGCGCAGGACGACAAGATCATCATTGGCGGCGCCATGTGCCTGACTGGTGTCCAGGCGCCGCTCGACACGCCCGGCGTCAAGGGCGCCGAGGTCGCCGTCAAATATCTGAACGACAATGGCGGCCTGCTCGGCAAGCAGGTCGAGTTCATCAACATCGACGGCAAATCCGACCCGGTGACCGTCGGCAACGCCGCCGTCGAGCTGATCGACAAGGGCGCCGACCTGATCATCGCGCCGTGCGACTTCGATTTCGGCAGCCCGGCCGGCCGCGAGGCCCAGGAAGCCGGCATCGTCGGCATTTCGGCCTGCGCGTCGGACCCGCTCTATTCGTCCTGGTCGCTCGGCGACAAGCAGTTCACGCTGTCGATGTGGAACACGACGATGGGCGCCACCGCCGCCGACTTCGCCTTCAAGGAGAAGGGCTGGAAGACGGCCTATGTGGTGACCGACTAGTTCATCGCCTACACAAAGTCGCTGTCGAAATATTTCATCGCCCAGTTCACGGCGAATGGCGGCGAGATCCTGCTCGAAGACACCTACACGAACGGCGACAACAACTTTTCCGCCCAGCTCGCCCGTCTGCAGGCGCTCGGCAAGAAGCCGGACGTGATCTTCCTCTCCTCCTACGGGCAGGATATCGGCGTCATCATCCGTGCGCTGCGTGAGGTCGGCTACGATGCGCCCGTGCTCGGCGGCGACGCCTATGACGATCCGGGCATGCATGCCGCGCTTGGCGAGAGCCTGGGCAACGACGTGTTCTTCGTCACCCACACCTTCATGACGCCGGACGCGCACCCGGACATGCAGAAATTCCTCGACCTCTACCAGGCGCAGCATGGTGCCGCACCCGACACGGCCTTCGTCGCGACCGGCTGGGACTCGGTCATGCTGCTGGCGGAGGCCGTGAAGGCAGCGGGCAGCACGGATGGTGCCGCCGTCGCCAAGGCGCTCGAGGACGGCAAGTTCAAGCTGCTGACCGGCGACCTCGACTACGGCACGGCGGAAGAAGGCCACGTGCCCAACAAGGCGGCGGTGATGGTCGAGCTCAAGGCCGGCAAGCCGACCTTCCTCGGCTGGCGCACCCCGGAGACGCTGCCGGCTCCGTGAGCAAGAAATGCTGGGGCGCTTTCGCGACCATCAAGCGCGAAGGCGCCCCAATACGTGCTGTGCATATCGGAATTGGTTGGTGCGAGGCGCCCCCCTCTGGCCTGCCGGCCATCTCCCCCACAGGGGGGGAGATTGGCTGTCACGACGACCTTCGCCAATCGTCAAAGTTGCCGGTTGGCGAAAATAGAGCGGCAGTCCGATCTCCCCCCTTGTGGGGGAGATGTCCGGCAGGACAGAGGGGGGCGCGAAGGATCGCTGCGCCAACCGTAAGTTGGGAAATTTCGAACGACCCCATGCCGGAATCCTCCCTCAACGCGCTCGACGTTTCGGTCGAGTTCGCCGGCCTGAAGGCGCTGGCCGGCGTTTCGCTGTCGCTGGCGCGCGGCGAGATCGTCGGGCTGATCGGCCCCAACGGCTCGGGCAAGACGACGCTGATCAACGCCATCACCGGCCAGGTGAAGCTGGCGGGCGGGCGTGTCACGCTCGGCGACGAACTGATCTCCGGCCTGAAGCCGCGCCAGATCGCGCTGAAGGGCATATCCCGCTCATTCCAGATCGTTCGCCTCTTCAACAACATGACCGTGGCCGAGAACATCGAGTCGGCGGCACTCGCCCGCGGCGACGGCCTGCGCGCCGCACGCGCCAAGGCCGAAGCCCTGCTGGCTGAGTTCGGCCTTGCCGCACGGGCCGACGAGCTTGGCGCGGCACTGAGCTACGGCGACAAGCGCCGCGTCGAGGTCGCCCGTGCGCTTGCTGCCGATCCGGCCTTCCTGCTGCTCGACGAGCCCGCGGCCGGCATGAACGAGGCCGAGACCGAGACGCTGCTGCACACGCTTTCCGCGCTGCCCAAGGCGCGCGGCCTCGGCCTGCTGATCATCGACCACGACATGGGGCTGATCATGCGGCTCTGCCAGCGCCTGCATGTGCTCGCCTCCGGCCGCACCATCGCCGCCGGCACGGCCGACGAGGTGCGCCGCAACCCGGCGGTGATCGAGGCCTATCTCGGCTCCGAGGCCGCCCATGCTTGAGGTCGCGGACCTGGAGGTTCGCTACGGCGCGATCCGCGCGGTGCGCGGCATTTCGCTCAGCGTGCGCCAGGGCGAGCTGGTCGCGCTGATCGGCGCGAACGGCGCCGGCAAGTCCTCCGCGATCATGTGCATTGCCGGAGCGCTGAAGGCCGCCGGCGGCTCCGTGCGGCTCGACGGCGAGGACATCACGTCGGGCAAGCCGGAATCGATCGTGCGGCGCGGCATCGCCACCGTGCCCGAGACGCGCGACGTGTTTCCTGATCTCACGGTCGACGAGAATCTGATGCTGGGCGGCTACACAAGACGCAGCGACGCGGCCGGCTTCGCCGAGGATCGCGCAAAAATGCTGGCGCTCTTCCCACGCCTTGCTGAGCGTGGCGGCCAGCCCGCCGGCACCTTGTCGGGCGGCGAGCAGCAGATGCTGGTGATCGCGCGCGCAATGATGTCGCGGCCGAAGATGCTGCTGCTCGACGAGCCGTCGCTCGGCCTTGCGCCTGTCATCGTCGACCAGATCTTTGGCATGATCGCGCAGCTCAAGGCCGCGGGAACGACGATCCTTCTGGTCGAGCAGAATGTCGCCAAGGCGCTGTCGGTCGCCGACCGCGCCTATGTCATGCGCCTCGGCAGGATCGCCGCGGCGGGCACCGCTGCCGAGATCGGCGCCGCCACCGACCTTTCCGCCCTCTATCTGGGGGCCGAGTCGTGACCTTTGCGATCCAGTTCCTGATCGACGTGTTGAGCCTCGGCGGCGCCTACGCGCTGATGGCGCTCGGGCTGGTCATCGTCTACGGCATCCTGCGGCTGGTGAATTTTGCTTATGGCGAGCTGATCATGGTCACCGGCTACGCCATGTTCCTGTTCGGCGGCTCCGGCCTGCCATGGCTGGTCATGGCCGCGGTTGCCGTGATCATGGCGATCTTCGCCGGCATCGCCACCGACTATGTCGCCTTCCGGCCGGTGCGCGCCAAGTCGGTGACGGCGGTTCTGATCACCTCCTTCGCCTTTTCGACGCTGCTGCAGAACGCGGCGCTGCTGTTCATCTCGCCGCGCCCGCAGACCGTGCCGCTGCCCGGCCTGTTCTCGCAGACCGTCACCATCGGCGGCGCCATCACGCCGCTGCGCAATCTGATCACCATCGCCGCCGCGGTGATACTGCTCGCGCTGTTCGCGCTGCTCATGCGGCGGACCGTGCTCGGCATCGCCATGCGCGCCGCGGCAACGAATTTCACCATGGCGCGTATGCTCGGCGTGCCTGCCAACCTCATCATTTCGTCCGCCTTCGCGATCTCCGGTTTCCTCGCCGGCGTGGTCGGGCTGCTGTGGATCGGCCGCATCGGCACCGTCGTCCCGGCAATCGGGTTGGAGCCGCTGCTTGTCGCTTTCATCGCCACGGTGATCGGCGGCATGCGCAGCCTCTCGGGCGCAGTCATCGGCGGTTTTCTGCTGGCCTTGATCGACACCACGCTCAACTACACGCTGTCGCAGGATCTTCTCAAATTCCGCGATGCGTTCACCTTCAGCCTGGTGATCCTGATCCTGCTCTGGCGGCCGGAGGGTCTGGTCAAAGGCCCGGCGACGGGGCAGCGCACATGAAGCGCCATTTCATCACCGCCGCGATCCTCATCGGTCTCGTCGTGGTCGCGGTCGTCGCCAGCCAGCTGCTCGGCATCCGCCTCTACGATCGTGTCGTCACCAATCTCTGCATCTCGCTGGTGCTGGTGCTCGGCCTGCAGCTTTTCATGGGCAATTCGGGCATCCTTTCTTTCGCCCATATCGGTTTCATGGGGGTCGGCGCCTACACCTCCGCCGTGCTCACCATCCCGGCGCAGATGAAGGGCATGGCTCTGCCCGACCTTTATCCCTTCCTGCAGGGCGTCGAGCTTTCGCCCTATCTGTCGATCGCGATCGCCGGCGTCGTCGCAGCGCTGGTGGCGGCCGCCGTGTCATATCCGCTGATGCGGCTGTCGGATGCCGCAGCGGTGATCACCTCCTTCGCGCTGCTGGTCGTGCTCTACACGATCATGACGAACTGGAGCGCGCTCACCAACGGACCGCGCACGCTCTTCGGCCTGCCCAAGGCGACCGACATCTATCTCTCGGCGCTGGTGGCGATCCTTGCCGTGATCGGCGCTCTGCTGTTCAAGGAATCGCGCACCGGACGCTTGCTGCGCGCCAGCCGCGACGACGAGCGCGCGGCAGCCGCGATGGGCGTGAACATACCGGCGCTGCGCTGGCGGGCCTTCATCCTCGGCGCGCTCTTCGCCGGCGTCGGCGGAGCGCTCTGGGGGCATTTCATCACCTCCTTCTCGCCGAAAGCCTTCTATCTGAAGGAGACGTTCGTCATCCTGTCGATGCTGGTGATCGGCGGCGCCAGCACGGTGACCGGCGCGGTGATCGGCACCTTCATCGTCACCATCGCTTATGAAGGCCTGCGCGGCCTCGAAGGTTTCCTCAACGAGGCGAAAGCCACCAACGAGCCTGTTATCGGCCTGACCGAGATCGTGCTGGCGCTGGCCATGATCGCAGTGCTGATCCTGCGGCCCGGCGGATTGTTCCCCTCCCGCGAAATCGGCGCGCTCCTGAGACGGCGCAAGGAGACCCGGAAATGAGCTGGAAGACCGCGTACCGTTCCTTCTATTACGCCCATGCGGAAGCGCCGGCCGATATCGAGCTCGACCCGGCGACGACCGCCCTGCTGGTCATCGACGTACAGGACGTCTACCTCGCGCCGAAGGACACGCCGGCCGAGACGGCCCGCTGGCAGCCTTTCTACGAGCGGATGCGCCAGACCGTCATTCCCAACATCGCCAGGCTGATCGAGGACTGCCGCGGCCGTGACGTCGAGGTGATCTATGCGCGCATCGCTTGCCACAAGAAGGACGGCCGCGACCGTTCGCTCAGCCAGAAGAAGCCGGGCTTCAACTATCTGCTGCTGCCGAAGGACCTGCCTGAAGGCCAGATCGTGAAGGAGCTTGCGCCGCAGGGCGACGAGATCGTCGTCACCAAAACCACCGACAGCGCGCTGACCGGCACCAATCTCCGGCTCCTGCTTCGCAACATGGACATCAAGGACGTGGTCTGCGTCGGCATCTTCACCGACCAGTGCGTTTCCTCGACCGTGCGCAGCCTGGTGGACGAAAGTTTCGGCGTGATCGTGGTCGACGATTGCTGTGCGGCCGCGACCATGGAACTGCACCGGCATGAGCTCGAGATCATCAACATGATCTACTGCCACGTCGTGCAGCTCGACGAGGTCGTCGGCTTCTTCAAATGAGCGGCGGGCCGAGCCTCTACGAGCGCGACCGCAACGCGCTGTCAAAGATGTCGTTCCTGCGTTTCTATCCGCTGGCGGTGATCGGCGGCGAGGGCGCCTGGCTCATCGGCGACGACGGCCGCCGGCTGCTCGACTTCTCGGCCTCCTGGGGCGCGGCAGCACTCGGCCACGCGCATCCGGCAGTGCGCGAGGCGGTGAACCGCGCGCTCACCAGCCAGGCCGCGGCGAGCCATCTCTCCAGCGCCAATCTGCCTGCCGTCGAGCTCGCCGAGCGATTGCTCGACAGCGTGCCTGAGCGGGCGAGGGGCCGCGTCTGGCTCGGCCATTCCGGCTCCGACGCCAACGAGACAGTCGCGCGTGCGGTTTTAGCCGCCACGGGCAGGCCGCGCATCGTCTCCTTCAAGGGCGCCTATCACGGCGGCACCTCCGGCTCGATGGCGATCTCCGGCCATCCGGTTCAGCAGGGCGTGCCGAAGGCGCCCGGCCTGAGCCTTGCAGCCTACCCCAACACCTATCGCGACGGCGGCGCCGAGGCCGCCGGCAAGGCAGCACTCGCCGAGCTCGAAGCGCTCTTTGCCGGCCCGGTTCGGCCGAACGAGGTGGCCGCCCTGTTCCTCGAGCCGATCCAGTCCGACGGCGGCATGCTGGTGCCGCCCGATGCCTACTTTCCGGCCGTCGAAGCGCTTTGCCGCAAGCACGGCATCCTGATCGTCTCGGACGAGGTGAAGGTCGGCATCGGCCGCACCGGCCGCTTCAACGCATTCGAGCATCTCGGCATCGAGCCGGACATCGTCGTCTTCGGCAAAGGCCTCGGCGGCGGCCTGCCTCTTTCGGCGGCGGTTGGGCCAGAAGTCATCATGAACCACGCCGCCGCCTTCTCCTTCCAGACCGTGCATGGCAACGCCGTCTCGGCCGCCGCCGGCTGCGCCGTGCTCGATACGATCAAGGCCGACGGGCTCGCCACGAACGCTGCCGCAACGGGCGCGCATTTGGCCAAACGGCTGGAAGTCTTGAAGCAGAAGCATGCTCTGATCGGCGATGTTCGCGGCCGCGGCCTGGCACTCGGGGTTGAGCTGGTCGCCGACCGGGTCACCAGAGCACCCGCAAAAACCGAGACAGCGCTGACGGTGTTTCGCGCCTTCGAGCTGGGACTCGTTCTCTACTACGTCGGTGTCGGCTCGAACGTGCTCGAATTCACGCCGCCGCTGACTTTGACTGCGGCCGAGGTCGATGTCGGCGTTGACCTGTTGGATCGGGCACTGACTGACGTTGCCGCCGGCCGAGTGGATGCTGCCAGGGTTGCGGAGTTTGCAGGCTGGTGAGGCGCTGGCAGCCTATAGCTCTACGGTGCGGTCTCTAACCCGCTTTGCCAATTGGGGTCAGCTTCTGACTGCTCAGCATGTGGATGAAATCCGCAGCGGAGATTTGGCTCCTTTTCAAATTCCGACGGGCATTGGCGAGGGAGCCGACGATCAGGTCCGGGACCTCGTCGTAGAGGCTTGAGAGCAGTGCATCAGGAGTCTCCGCCCGCAACCCAAACTTCTTGAGCTCCCTGGCAGGAAAGTGGCGGAGGTTCCATGTAAGAATGACCGAAGCATTGGCTTCTATCCCTGCTGCCGCGACATGGCGGTCGTTCGGATCGGGCAGCTTCACAGTCGGGACATGATGCTCGTACTCGCTGACCATTGCCATTGGCAAAGCCTCGTTCATGAGTCGGCGTGTGGCCTGTAAGCGGTCGCTGGGAATGGCCGGCGCACCGGCCACCAGATTGCGAATCCATTCGTCGTGGATCGCGTCCGTCCATCGCGCTTCGACAAGGCGATCAACAGCGGCCTGCACAACGATGTTCCTGAGATGGAAAGGGTAGAGGATGCAGGCGTCGAAAACTGCGACGGTAGGCCTAAACGCCATAGCGCGCTCTAAGATCCTCGGCGTCGTCCGCAAGCGCCTCCATTGCTGCCTGATGGGTATCCATCTTCGCCTTAAGCGCCAGCACGTCTCTTAACTTCGTCCGGCGATGCTTGCCGACATAACGGAACGGCAGCTCGCCCAAATCCATCCGATGCACCACGAGCGGGCGGGACATTCCCAGAATGTCAGCGGCATCGTTCGGGCTGAGTTCTTGATCTTCGGCGAGCACAGCAACTCGCTCGCCTTGCAGGAGCCGACCAATAGCGGCCTCCAGCAAGGCGGCAGCCTTCGGCGGAAGTCTAACGACCTGATCCTCTCCCGACTTGCGCCGGACTCGAACCTCGAGTTGATCGCCCTTGTCGAGCTTGCCAAGCGGTTTGGCCGCCTTGCGGTCGTTCTCTGAGAGCTCGACAAATTGCAGCACATGGGTGGTCATGGCCGGTTCCTTTCCACACTCCATGCAAAATATAGGGCAGGCCACCTATCTGCAACATCTGAAATCAGAGTGGCCGGTGCTTCGTTATTCGGTATCAGCTTGAACGGACCCAAGGGGTTTTCAAGCTGCCGCGTTTTCGGCAGTGTGAGAGGCAGACCGCCGACAAGAGCGATGACAATTTCCTGGGGAGATCGCAGCTTGTCGACAGTTCGGAGGCCGCAATCTCATGGCGGTTGGATGGGCAGGCATGACTGAAGCGGCGAAATGGCTGGAACAGCACGCGATCACGGAGGTCGAGTGCATCGTTCCGGACCTCAACGGCATTCCACGCGGCAAGATCGTGCCCGCGGCGAAGTTGCTGGCCGGTGGCGAGACGGCAATCATGCTGCCGAGCAGCGCGCTGGTCGTCACCGTCACCGGCAACTATTCCGGCCGGGCCGACGACGAGAGCGCCTACCAGGACGCCGACATGCGGCTGGCGCCTGATTTTTCCACGCTCTGCCGGGGACACGCCGGCAGGGCGTACGTGTTCGCCGACGCTTTTGCGCAGGACGGCACGCCATGGCCGAGCGCGCCGCGGCAGGTGCTGCGCTCGGTCCTGGACCTGTACCGGACGCGCGGCTGGCGCGCGGTGATGGCGCCGGAGCTGGAATTTTATCTCACGGCGCCGAATCCGGATCCGAACCTCCCGCCGGGGCCGCCGGTCGGGCGCTCGGGCCGACCCGAAACCTCGCAAGACCCTTACGGGCTGGAATCGCTCGGCGAGTTCCAGCCGGTGATCGACCGGATCTATGCGACCGCCGAGGCGATGGGGCTGCCGCTCGAGACGCTGATCCACGAGACCGGTGCTGGCCAGCTCGAGATCAATTTTCGCCATGGCGACCCGCTTCGCCTCGCCGACCAGGTGCTGCTGTTCAAGCGGGCCGTGCGCCTCGCGGCTCGCGATCACGGCCTGGCCGCGACCTTCATGGCAAAGCCGATCGCCGAGCAGGCGAGCAGCTCGATGCACCTGCACATGTCGGTCGTCGACGCCGCGAGCGGGGCAAACCTCTTTGCCGATGAAGATGAGGCCGACAGCGCGCTGTTCGATCACTTCATCGGCGGCTTGCAGAAATACATCCCGCAGGCAATGCCGCTGTTTGCACCGAATGTGAATTCGTTCCGCCGGCTGCGCCCGTCGCTGAGCGCGCCGACCAACGTCGAATGGGCCCGCGACAACCGCTCCTGCGGCCTGCGCGTTCCGGCCTCCAAGCGCCCCGGCCGCAGGGTCGAGAACCGACTGCCCGGCGCCGACGCCAACCCGTATCTGGCGATGGCCGGGTCGCTCGTCTGCGGTTATCTCGGCATGCAGGAGCGGCTCGCGCGCGGGCCGGAAGCGCCCGGCAACGCCTACAAACAGGCGAGCACGCTGCCGCGCACCCTGGAGGATGCGCTGGCGCGCCTGGCCGCATGCCAGCCGGTGCTCGACCTGCTCGGCGGGCCGTTCGCGGCCACCTTCCTTCGCTTGAAGGAGGTCGAGCTCGAGAATTTTCAGAGCGTGATCACAGCCTGGGAGCGCGATCACCTTTTTCCCAAGATCTGACGATGGGCTTCAATTCGGGTCTCGACATCGAGCGCTCCTATTATGTGGCGACGGCCAATCCGGCCCCGCGCCACCCGCCGCTTGCCGGCGAAACGGACGCCGACCTGGTCGTGGTGGGCGGTGGCTGCACCGGCCTGTCCGCAGCGCTCCACGCTGCCGAGCGCGGGCTGAAGGTCGTCCTGCTCGAAGGCGGACGGGTCGGCTGGGGCGCGTCCGGCCGCAATGGCGGACAGATGATCGTCGGCTTGCGCAAGGGTGCCGCCGAACTGGTCAGGCTCTACGGCCGCGAGCGGGCGCGGGCGCTGTTCGATCTCGCCTTCGAGGCATGGGGCCTGGTGCTCGACATGATCGAGCGTCACGCGATCGAATGCGACCTGCGCAAGACCGGGCACCTGGTCTGTGCCGTCAGCGACGGCGACATGGCCTGGGCCGAACGCGAGCTCGAATGCCTGACCGGCGTGATGAACTATCCGCATATGCGCCTCATGTCGGCGGCAGAAGCACGCGCGGCGGTGAACACGCCCTACCACGGCGCTCTGTTCGATGCGCTCGGCGGTCACATGCATCCTCTGAACTATACGCTCGGCCTGGCGCGGGCGGCCGTCGCCGCGGGCGTCATCATCCACGAGGACTCGGCAGCGCTGAAGCTTGACCGCAGGAGTGGCATCCGGGTCGAGACGGCGGGCGGTGCGGTCCGCGCACGCCACGCCGTGCTTGCCGGCGATGCGTTGCTGCACGGCATCGATACACGCATCGAAAGCCGCATCATGCCGGTCGGCAACTACATCGCCGCGACCGAGCCGCTGGCCGACGCTGCCGCCGTGATCCCCAGCAATGCTGCGGTCTCCGACACCCGTTTCGTCGTCAACTACTATCGGCTTTCGGCGGACGGACGGCTGCTGTTCGGCGGCGGCGAACGTTATACGCCGCGGCCGCCCGCGGACATTCCGGGCTTCGTGCGGCCGCATATGGAAAAGACCTTTCCGCAGTTGAAGGGCCGCCGCATCGACTACGCCTGGGGCGGGCTGGTCTCGGTGACGACGTCGCGCTTTCCGCATGTCGGGCGTGACGGCGAGGTCTATTTCGCGCACGGCTATTCCGGCAAGGGCGTGATTCTCTCCACGCTGGCCGGCAAGCTGCTGGCCGAAGCCATCGCCGGCGAGACGTCGAAATTCGCGCTGTTCGAAGGGCTGAACCCGATGCCGTTTCCGGGTGGCGCCGCGTTGCGCGGGCCGCTCTACGTGCTCGGCATGCTCTGGTACGCCATGCGCGATCGTCTGAAGCACTGATCCGAGCCGCCTCGGCCATTTCCGCAGCGTATCATCGGCCGCAAAAAATCCGGGTTCTCAAGCCCGTAGCTTTTCGGCAGTGTGCAGGCTCGAAAAAAGCATGGGAGGTAACAATGAAGATCAAAACCGCTGCAGCCGCGCTGGCGCTTGCCCTCGCCGTTCCGGGCGCGGCCATGGCCGAACCGCTCAAGGTCGGCGTGATCACGACGCTCTCCGGCGGCGGCGCCGGCCTCGGTGTCGACGCGCGTGACGGCTTCCTGCTGGCGCTGAAGCTTTCGGGCACCAAGGACATCGAGGTGGTCGTGGAAGACGACGCCATGAAACCCGAGCTCGCAGTGCAGATCGCCGACAAGATGATCCAGAGCGACAAGGTCGATGTGCTCACCGGCATCATCTGGTCGAACCTTGCCATGGCGGTCGTTCCGAACGCCGTCGCGCAGGGCAAGTTTTATCTGTCGCCGAATGCCGGGCCGTCGCCGCTGGCGGGCGCGAAATGCGACAAGAACTATTTCAACGTCGCCTACCAGAACGACAATTTCCACGAGGCCGCCGGCAACTACGCGCAGTCCGAAGGCATCAAGAAGATGTTCATCCTCGCGCCGAACTATCCGGCCGGCACCGATGCGCTGAACGGCTTCAAGCGCTTCTACAAGGGCGAGCTGGTCGGCGAGGTCTACACCAAGCTCGGCGCCACCGACTATGCCGCCGAGATCGCGCAGATCCGCGCTTCGGGCGCCGATTCCGTCTTCTTCTTCCTGCCGGGAGGCATGGGCATCGCCTTCATGAAGCAATACGCCCAGTCGGGCGTGAACATCCCGGTGATGGGCCCGGGCTTCTCCTTCAGCCAGGACGTGCTCGGCGCCATCGGCGACGCCGCGCTCGGCGCGAAGAACACGGCGTCCTGGTCGCCGGACCTCGACAACCCGAAGAACAAGGAGTTCGTCGCGGCTTTCAAGGCGGAGTACAACCGCCTGCCGTCGATCTACGCGGCGCAGGCCTTCGACACGGGCAGCCTGCTTGTGGCGGCGGCCGCGAAAGCGAGCGTGACCGATGCGGACGCCTTCCGGGCCGCGCTCGCGGCAGCGGATTTCCAGTCGGTGCGTGGAAAATTCCGCTTCAACACCAACCACCACCCGATCCAGGATTTTTATGTGCGTGAGGTCGTGAAGAACGACGAGGGCGTCCTGACCAACAGGATCCTGGCAAAGACCTTCACCGACCACGCCGACGCCTACGCCAAGGACTGCAAGCTCTGACGGCGGAACCGGAAAACGGCGGCGAAGCTCGCCGCCGTTTTCCTTTGCGGGGAACATCCATTTGACCGGCCTGCTCTGGTAGCAACCGTGCCGACAGCGCTCATCGTCGAACAGCTCCTGAACGGCCTGCAGTTCGGGATCATGCTGTTTCTCATGGCGGCCGGCCTGACGTTGATCTTCGGCGTCATGGGGCTGATCAACCTCGCGCACGGCTCCTTCTTCATGATCGGCGCTTTCGCCTGCGCCGGCGTGGCCGCCGCGACGGGCTCGTTCTGGCTTGGCCTTGTCGCCAGCCTCGCCGCGGCGGCGGCACTCGGCGCGCTGGTCGAGATCGTCGTGGTGCGCAGGCTCTACGGCCGCGATCATCTCGACCAGGTGCTCGCCACCTTTGCGCTGATCCTCATTCTCTCGGAAGCGACACGCTGGGTGTTCGGCTCCTTTCCGCTCTACCTCAACATCCCGCCGCTGTTCGAGGGCGCGGTGTCGCTGCCGGGCGGCGTGCAGTACCCGATCTATCGGCTGGCCATCATCGTCGTCGGCCTTGCAGTCGGGCTGGGGCTGTACGTTCTCATCGGCAGGACGCGGCTTGGCATGCGCATCCGGGCAGGGGAATCCGATCGCGAGATGATCGGCGCGCTCGGCGTCGATATCCGCACCCTCTACACCGTCCTGTTCGCGCTCGGAGCAGCGCTTGCCGGCCTTGCCGGCGCGATGGTCGGCGCGCTGCAATCGGTGCAGGTGGGCATGGGCGAGCCGGTGCTGATCCTCGCCTTCGTGGTCATCGTCATCGGCGGCATCGGCTCGATCAAGGGCGCCTTCGTCGGCGCGCTGGTTGTCGGCATCACCGATACGATGGGGCGCGTGCTGCTGCCGCCGCTGCTTGCGGCAACGATCGGCGCCTCCCAGGCAGCAAGCATCGGTGCGGCGCTGGCGTCGATGCTGATCTACATCGTCATGGCGCTGATCCTGGCGTTCAGGCCGCGCGGCCTGTTTTCGGCGCAAGGCTGAAGATGCGGCGCGAAACCGGCCTCAACGCCTGCCTTGCCCTCATCCTGCTCGCCGCGCCGTTTGTCGCCTTGCTGCTCGACGAACCTTTCTACATCACGCTCGCCACGCGCATCGCCATCCTGGCGCTGGCCGCGGCCGGGCTCAACCTGGCGCTGGGGTTTGGCGGGCTCGTCTCGTTCGGCCACGCCGCCTTCTTCGGCATCGGCGGTTATGTCGCCGGCATCTTTGCCAGCCACGCCTTCAACGCCGAGCCGCTGCTTTTCGGCGCCGTAGCGGCGACCGACCTCATGCCCGTCATCTGGATCGTTGCCGCAATCCTCTGCGCCCTGGTGGCCTTGCCGATCGGCGCCATCAGCCTGCGCACCAGTGGCGTCTATTTCATCATGATCACGCTGGCTTTCGCCCAGATGATCTACTACTTCGCCATCTCCTGGCCGGCCTATGGCGGCGAGGACGGCCTGTCGATCACGGTGCGCAACGCCTTTCCGGGCCTGAACACAGCGGATCCGCTGAGCTTCTTCCTCGTCTGCTATGTCCTGCTCATGGTTGCGCTGGCCTTGACCTGGCGGCTGCGCGATTCACGCTTCGGCGCCGCCCTCCAGGTCTCGCGCCAGAATGCGGTGCGGGTCGCCGCCGTCGGCATCAGGCCGTTTCGCGTCCGCCTCGTCGCCTTCATGCTTTCGGCCCTGGTCACCGGCGTGGCCGGCGCGCTGTTTGCCGATCTCAACCGCTTCGTCAGTCCCTCCATGCTGTCGTGGCAGATGTCGGGAGAGCTCATCGTGCTGGTGATCCTGGGCGGCACCGGCCGGCTGTTCGGCCCCGTCGCCGGCGCGATCCTCTACGTGCTGCTCGAATTCGTGCTCGGCGGCATCACCGAGCGCTGGCAGTTCTTCCTCGGCTTCATCCTGCTCGGCGTCGTGCTGTTTGCGCGCGGCGGCATCGTCGGGCTGATCGCGGGCAGGGCGCGCCATGACTGAGCCGGTGCTTTCCATCCGCGATCTGTCGAAAAGTTTCGGCGGTTTGAAGGCCACCGACAATGTCAGCCTGGATCTGCGGGCGGGCGAGATCCATGCGCTGATCGGCCCCAACGGCGCCGGCAAGACGACGCTGATCCATCAGGTCTGCGGCACGCTCAAACCAAGTGCCGGTTCGCTTCGATTCCTCGGTGAGGACATCACCGGCCTCGATGTCGCCGCACGGGCGCGTCTTGGTCTCGGCCGCACGTTCCAGATATCGTCGCTGGCGCTCGAGTTTTCGGCGCTGCGCAACGTCATGCTCGCGGTGCAGGGGCGGCAGGGATCGAGCTTCCGCTTCCTGCGCAATGTGATGGCCGACAGCAGCCTGACCGAGCCGGCCATGGCCGCCCTCTCCAGGGTCGGCCTGGCAGGCCGCGCGGCGGTTGCGGCGTCGGAGCTCTCGCACGGCGAACGGCGTCAGCTCGAGGTGGCGATCGCGCTTGCGCTCGGCGCCAAGGCGCTGCTGCTCGATGAGCCGATGGCAGGCATGGGGCAGGAAGGCTCGCGCGCCTTGACGCGCCTGCTTGGCGAGCTTCGGAGTGAAGCGCCGATCCTGCTGGTGGAGCATGATATGGATGCGGTCTTCGCGCTGGCCGACCGCATTTCCGTTCTCGTCTATGGACGCATCATCGCCAGCGGTACGGTGGCGGAAATCCGCAACAGTCCGGAAGTGCGCAGCGCCTATCTGGGAACGAAGCCATGACCCTGCTTCGCGTTTCCGGGATCGAGACGTTCTACGGCCCGAGCCAGGCTCTGTTCGGTGTGGACCTCGAGGTCGGCGAGGGCGAACTCGTCATGCTGATGGGCCGCAACGGCATGGGCAAGTCGACGACCATACGATCTATCTGCGGCCTGACGGCGCCGCAGGCCGGACAGATCGCCTTCGCCGGCGAGGAGATCGCCGGGCTGCCGCCGCATCGCATCGCGCGCAAGGGCATCGGCCTCGTGCCGGAGGGGCGGCGCTGCTTTCCCAACCTCACCGTGCGCGAGAACCTCATCGCCTCCGCCAGGCCGGGCCGCTGGACGGTGGAGGCTGCGCAAGAGCTCTTTCCGCGCCTGGGCGAGCGCATGGGGCAATATGCCAACACGCTTTCGGGCGGCGAGCAGCAGATGCTGGCGATCGGGCGCGCGCTGCTGACCAACCCGCGCCTGCTGATCCTCGACGAGGCGACCGAGGGGCTGGCGCCGATCATCCGCGACGACATCTGGGCGGCGATCCGGGGGCTGAAGGCCGACGGCCAGTCGATCTTGCTGGTCGACAAGACCATGGACGAGGTGCTGGCGGTCGCCGATTGCTGCGTCGTGCTCGAAAAGGGCCGCACCGCATGGACCGGCGTTCCGGCACAGCTGACGGTCGAGCTGCAGAACCGCTTGCTCGGGGTGTAGCACGACCTTCTCCCACAAGCGGGGAGAAGGAAGGGCGCGCGCGGCCGGTTGTATGTTGCCGTTGAAATCGTTAGGCCCTGAGGACAGGGCAACCGAGGCAGACGCATGGTGCAGGTGAAGAAGGCGCAGGTGCGCGAGGCGATCCTCGAGGCGGCGTCGAAACTCTTCGTCGAGAAAGGTTATGTCGGCACCTCGACCAATGAGATCGGGCAGCGCGCCGGTGTCGCTCCTTCGGCCATCTACACTTATTTCGGCTCCAAGCTGGAGCTTTTCTACATGGTCTTCAGCCCCTGGCTGAAAGCGCGGATTGCGCAGCTCGAAGCCGAGCTCGGTTCCGTCGAGGGCTTCAGGGCAAAGGTGCGCCGCGTCGTCGAGGCGATCTGGCGCGACATCCCCGAAGAGCAGAATTTCTTCGCCAACAATCTGATGCAGGCCGTGTCCACGGCAACGCCGGCCGACCACTACAGCGGCGAGTTGCTCGAATGGTGCGAGCAGCATGTGGCGCGCATGCTGAAGGCTGCCGAGCCGAAGCCGCTGCACAGCAGCCATCACTACGCCAGCGTCGCGCACGTCCTGTTCATGTCGTTCAACGGCTTTGTCGTCGGGGCCTATCTCGGCGTGCGCGGCGACAAGCTCGCCCCGGCGATCGAAGCGATGACCGACCTGATCGTCGGCGCCCCGGCGCCGAACCTGAAGCCGGTGAAGGGCTGAGTCTGACGTATCGCCGCCAGCCGTGCAGGTCGGTGCGAGGCGCCCCCCTCTGTCCTGCCGGACATCTCCCCCACGAGGGGGGAGATTGGCTGTCATCGCGGCTTTCGCCAATCGCCAATATTGCAAGTTGGCGAAATCGGCGCGGACGTCCAATCTCTCCACCTGTGGGGGAGATGGCCGGCAGGCCAGAGGGGGGCGCGAAGGATCGCTGCCTCGACCAAGAATGGAACCCGTTTGCTTTAGAAACAGATCTCCTCAAAGTTCTTCACCTCGGCCAGCATCGCCATTGCCGCGAACGCCGCCGCCGCCGCCGCGGCATTCGCCGAGCCGCAGCAGTCACGCACCATCGTCACCGCATAACCGAGATCGGCCGCGTGCCGTACCGTGTGCTCCACCGAATATTGCGTCGCCAGTCCCGCAACCACGACATCCGTCACCGCGCGCTCGCGCAGGATTTCCTCGAGCCCCGTGCCTTGAAACGCGTTGTTGCAAGCATGGATCAACGCCACATCGCCGGCCGCCGGCTCGAATCCCTCCATCGCCGCTGCACCCCACGACCCGCGCCGGACCGCACCGAGCGACTGCGCGGCGCGGAACAGTTTCGGATGCCGCGGCAGGTCGGAATAGTCCGGCTGGAAGGCGATATGCACATGCACCACGAGCCATTTCGCGTCACGCGCTGACGCGATCAGCCTGCGGCAGCGATCGAGAAAAAGCTCCGGCGCCGGCCCCGAGCGGTCCACCGCGAATGGGATCGCCCCGTCCGGATGGCAGACGTCATTCTGGAAGTGCAGGGCGATCAGCGCCTTCGTCATTCCATCACGCCTTCGACGCGAAGTAGCGGATGGCGAAATCGATCCATTCGGGCGCTTCCCAGTCGGGATGCTCGGCGCGTACCTTCGGGCCGAGCCCCGCGACGATCTCGTCGGCGCTCTTGCCGGCCTTGCGCTCCGCGGCGACGCGCGGTCCGAGGTCCAGGATGTAGTTGCGCACGGCCGAAAGGATCTCGACACCGCCGACCGAGCCATGGCCAGGCACGACGATCTTCGGTTTCGCCGCTTCCAGCGTTGCGAGCACGCGCGCCCAATTGTCGGCGTCGAGGTCGGCGTCGTCCGGCGGGAACCAAGGGAAGATCGGGAAGATGCGCTCTTCCGCCAAATCGCCGACGAAGACGACCCCGGCGTCGGGAACGCTCACGACCTGATCGCCCCTGGTGTGGGCGAGGCCGTAGGTGCTGAGCTCCACGGTGCGGCCACCGAGGTCGATGGTCGTCGAGGAACCGCTGTAGGTTATGTCCGGCATCACCAGCTGGGTGCCCTCCAGCGCCGCCGCGACACCGGGACCGAACCCGCGGAACATGTCGAGATATGCCGCTCCCTTTGCCGCGAGCTCCTCGCCCTGGCCGGCATTGTAGATGATCTTGGCTGCGCCGCGGAAAGCCTGGGCGCCGAAACCGTGCTCGGGATGGAAATGTGTGAGCGTGAGCGTCAGCCGGCGGTTGCCCGCGAGCCGCTTCGCCACCTCGAGCACGGTCTTGCCATTGGCCGGCCCCATGCCGGTGTCCACGACGAGCGCTGCGCTGTTGCCGAGCACGATGCCGATGTTGGGCACGAGCGGCACGCGGCGATCGCCGATCACATGAATGCCGGGCGCGATTTCTTTGGCCGCGCTCGCGTCGACGGTCGGGGGCGGAGGCGTATCGGTCATTCCACTGTCCTCGATTGAGATTCTGGGTTCGTAGCCCGGAACGGCCAGGCGATCTCGCGGCCGCCGGCGATGCCGTTCGGACGAAACAGGATGATGAGCAGCATCAGCAGGGCCAGCACGGCGTCGCCGAGCCCGCCGGGTGCAGCAAAAACCGTCGTGCCGACTGTCACGCCGATCTCGGCCTGGCGCAGCAGCTCGGTGAGCAGCGTGATGACGATGGCGCCGGCGACAGCGCCCGTCAGGCTGCGCATGCCGCCGATCACCAGCATGGCGATGATCAGGAAGGTGAGGTCGAGGTAGAAGGTCTCGACTCGCACCGTGCCGAGGAAATGCGCAAGCAGCACCCCTGCAATGCCGGACAGGAAGGCGCTGATGACGAAGGCTGCAAGCCGGTGCGAGACCATGTGCACGCCCGAGGCCGCCGCTGCGACCTCGTCCTCGCGCGAGGCCCTGAGCAGCAGCGCAGAGCGCGATTCCTGGTGCAGGAAGGCGATCAGCATGGCGAGCACCGCCCAGCCGGCGGCGGTCCAGAGATCGACATAGATGGGCAGGCCCATCAGCGAGTTCTGGCCTCCGGTGACGGCGGTCCAGTTGCCGAGCACGACATAGACGACGACCAGGATCGCGAAGGTCGCGATGCTGGCCGAAATGCCCGAGAGCCGCATCAGCGGATAGCCGGCCACGAGGCCGACCAGCGCCGCGGCAAATCCGCCGGCCAGCGCCCCGGCGATCGTCGGCCATTCGGCGGCGGCGAGGAAGATCGGCAGGTCGGGCAGGAACACGCCCTTCGCCGCCGCCGGCATGGTGAGCAATGCCGAAACATAGGCGCCGACCGCCATGAAGGCGACGTTGCCGAAGGAAAGGACGCCCGAATTGCCGACGAAAACATAGAGGCCGACGACGGCGACCAGATTGATCAGGCCCTGGGTGATGCGCCGCTGGACGACGGTCGGCGCCAGTTCCGCCGCGCCGGCAAGGGCGAGCACGACGAGCACGAGCATGAGCAGGGGCAGCCAGCGCCGCGCCGTGCTCTCGGGCTTGTCGGGCACGGTTGCCATCAGACCCGCTCCTTCAGGCCGCGCGCCGGGATCAGGCCTTGCGGCCGGAAGAGCAGCACGGCGGTGACGGCCAGGAACAGAAAAGCCTCGCGAAACACGCGCAGCTCCGGCGGCAGCAACGCCTGCAGCAGGATCGTCACGACGCCGACGAGGAAGCCACCGAAGGCCGCGCCCGGCAGGCTGCCGAGCCCGCCGATGACGGTTCCGACGAAGGCGATGATCACCAGCTGCAGGCCCATGCGCGGCTGCACCACCCCGGTCTGCGCCACGTAGAGGCAGGCGACCGCGGCAGCCAGCAGGCCGCTGATGGCGAATGCAGCGGCAATGACCCGGTTGGCGCGGATGCCGAGCACCTCGGCCATGCGGAAATTCTCGGCCGCCGCGCGCATCTCCAGCCCCAGCTTGGTCGCTTTCAGGAACCAGGTCGTTCCGGCAAGCAGCACGGCGCTAACGACAATGGTGACGATCTGCAGCAGTTGCAGCCGGATGCCCGCGAAATCCAGCTGGCCGGCAAGTGCGGGCAGGAAGTCCACGCCCTTCGGGCGCGAGCCGACGGCCAGGATCATCGTCTTCTCGATGAAGAAGCTGACGGCGAAGGAAGCGATCAGCAGCATGGCCGGATCGGCGCCGCGCAGCGGACGAAAGGCGGAGCGCTCGATCGCGAGAGCGAGCAGAACTGCGCCGGCGATCGCGCCCAGAACCGCCAGCGCCGCCGATTCCACGAACAGAAGCAGCGTCGCGTAACCGGCGATCATGATGAGCTGCGCATGCGCAAAGTTGATGAGGCGCATGACGCCGAAGATCAGGCCGATGCCGAGCGCGGTGAGCGCGTAGAGCCCACCGAGGCTGACTGCGTCGACGACGACCTGGACGGTCTGCCCGATCATGCAGCACCCGCTTGCGGCACCATGGCGACGCCGAAATAGGCCGCATCGAAGGCGGCGTCGCGTCCGATCTCGGCCGGCGTTCCGGTGAGCGTGAAGGCGCCGTGGCTGATGACGCAGGCCCGGTCGGCAAGCGCGAAGGCGCGGGCCGCGTTCTGTTCCACCACGAGCAGCGCCACGCCCTGCTCGCGTATCTGGCGCAGCAGCTCGTAGACCTTGTCGACGATGGTCGGCGCAAGCCCGAGCGATGGCTCGTCCAGCATCAGCAGGCGCGGCCTGGACAGCATGGCGCGTGCGATCGCCAGCATCTGCTGCTCGCCGCCCGAAAGCTGGCCGGCCGGCTGGTCGCGGCGCTGGCCGAGGATCGGGAAATCGGCAAAGACATTGTCGATGTCGGAGGCGACGGCCGCATCGTTGCGTATCGTGGCGCCGAGCCGAAGGTTCTCCATCACCGTCAGGCTGCCGAAGATGTTGCGCCCTTCCGGCACCAGCGCCACGCCATGGCGCACGACATCGCAGAGCGGCAGGCCGGCGAGCGGCTTGCCGCCGATGCTGATCGTCCCGGCCAAGGGCCGGACGATGCCGGCAATCGCCGACAGCAGCGACGTCTTGCCGGCCCCGTTCGGACCGACGATGGCGACCGCTTCACCCGCCTCGACATGCAGGTCGACGCCCTGCACGGCGGTGATCGCACCGTAGCGGACGACGAGACCGCGCACATCCACCAGGCGCTCGGCAGTCGCGGGCGTCATGCTGCGGCGTTGCCGAGATAGGCGGTGCGCACGGCCGGGTCGGCGCGGATCTCGTGCGGACGGCCGGTCGCGATCGTCCTGCCGCCGCCGAGCACATGGATGCGGTCGCAGAGGCTCATCACCAGCGCCATGTTGTGCTCGATGACGAGTATGCCGCAGCCATGCCTGTCGCGGATCGACAGGATCGCGCGCTTCAGATTCTCGGCTTCCGCCGCTGCCAGTCCCGCGGCCGGCTCGTCGAGCAGCAGGAAGCGCGGCTCGAGCGCCAGCGCCCGCGCCAGGCCGGCGCTGCGCTCCTCGCCATAGCTCAATGCGCTTGCCGGCTGACCGGCACGGTGGCCGAGCCCGAAATCGGACAGGATTGACAGCGCGCGCCGCCGCGCTTGGCTGCGACTGGCGCCTCGTCCCACGAAGCCCACTTCGACGTTCTCGGAAACGGTGAGCCCGCGGAACAGCCGCACCGCCTGGAAGCTGCGCACGATGCCCGCGCGTGCGAAAGCAGATGGGGGGAGCCCGCTCATGTCGCGGCCTGCCAATCGGATCGAGCCCGCATGCGGCCGCTGGAAGCCTGAAAGCACGTTGACCAGCGTGGTCTTGCCGGCGCCGTTCGGGCCGATCAGGCCCAGCACTTCGCCGGGCGCGATGGCGAGCGAGACGTCCTCGTTCGCCACCACGCCGCCGAAGCGCACAGACACCCGCTCGGTCGCGAGCTCCAAGCTCAAGGCCTCCCGTTACTTGGGAAGCTTGTCAGAATTCCGGGAACTTCTCGACCGAGAAACGCCCTTCCGCGGCGAATTTGCCGCCCTGCACGCCGATGATGGTCATCGGGCGCGTGGTCTCGATGTGGCGCTCGGCCGTCCAGGTCGTCGGCCCGATCACCAGCGGCTCCTTGTCGAATGTGTCGAGCACCGCTGCGACCTTGTCGCCGTCGAGCGAGCCCGCCTTGTTGGCGGCGAGCGCCCAGGCCTGCACCGCCGAATAGCCGCGCAGCCCGTAGGAGACGTCGGCCTTCTTGCCGTACTTCTTCTCGAAACGCTCGAAGAAGGCGTTCACGTCCGCATTCGGGTCGTCACCGTATTTCGAGCCGTAATTCACCACGTAGAAATTGCTCAGGTCCGGCACGCTGCCGATCCAGTAGTCGCCGTCCATGGATTCGCCGGTGAGGATCGCCGCCTCGATGCCGGCCGCGCGCATCTGGCGGATCGCGCTCGGGCCGCCCGGGGCGTAGGAGCAGAGGAAGACGAGGTCCGGCTTTTCGGCCAGTCCGGTGATGCGTGTCACCTGCGCCGCGATCGAGGCGTCGCCATTGAGGAAGGTGTCCTCGCCGAGCAGCCCTTCCGCACCCGCCACTTCCTTCCAGCGCTCGGCAAAGCTGCCGCACAGCGATTTTGTGTAGGAGATGGTGTTGTCGAGCAGCACGTAGGCCTTCTTCCAGCCCTTCTTATTGTAGGCCCATTCGGCCATCAGCGCGCCCTGCGCCTGGCCGGCATTGGAGACGGAATAGGCAAGCGGCCCGACACCCTGCACGCCGAATTTCGGGTCGGAGGCGGCCGAAAAGGCGATGACGTTCTTCTGCATCGCCACGAATGCGCCCGGCGCGCCGAAGTCGAAATCGGACGGGAACAGGATCGCCTTGGCGCCCTTGTCGATGACGTCGATGGCGCCATCGGCGCCGAGCGGCGGCTCCGACTTGTTGTCGAACTCGACGATCTCGATCGGCTGGCCGAGCACGCCACCGGCGGCGTTGATGTCGTCGACGGCCAGCTTCGCTCCGGCGATCGTGTCGGCATCGATCGGCTGGAACCAGCCGCTGAACGACATGACCAATCCGAAAACGGGCTTCTCCTGGGCCAATGCGGCGGACGCAGCAAGACCGGCGGCCGCGGCGATGAACCCTGCCACCAGCAGATCACGCTTCAACATGATGAAAGCTCCCTTTTTTTTGTTCCCCTGCCAGGAAGCCGGCTGCCCTCACCGGCATCGGCTTCCGGTCAAAAAAGAATGGTATTCGATTTTGAGCGGACTGCAAGCGGGATGCTTGTCGAGCGCACGTCTTGCAGCTTAGCTCTTCCTTTCGGTTGACGTTTCGAGGGAGCACGTCGATGCCGGGGTCGAGCTTGCCGTCTCGTTCAAGGGCAGGGTGGTCCCTGCTTTTCATCCTTGCCTTTTCGTTGCTTTCCGGCCCGAGCTCCGCAGAGACGACGAACGACTACAGCGGTGAGGTGCCGGCAAACCTGCGCGGGCCCTTTGTGTTCGAGCCCGACGTGATCGTGGCTCTCGACTGCGCCGACAATGACCCCTGCGACGGTCCGCTCAACTTTCGCAGGCTGATCGAGGCCAAGGCCAGGGAACACGAGGACGTGGCCCACAAGAACCCGTTCCTGCTCGGCATCGCCGCGCCGATCGAGCGCGTGCTCACGGCCGATCTGAAGGAGCTGACCAAAAAAGCCGGCGCCTCAGGTTTTCAGCTTCACACCGAATTTCTGACCGACCCCGGATCGAGGATCGAGCTTGTCGGGGTCGTCAACCGCATGGACCGCCAGTTCATCACCGACGTATCGCTGTTTCCGGCGCAGCGGGATTGCGGCGAGATATCCGTCATCTACCGCTTTTCCTACGACCTTGCCGATGGGCGGAAATCCAGGCTGCCGGTGACCATGAACATCGTTTTCCCGGCGCTGCCGGCCGACACGCTGGACGGCGCAATCACCTGCCAGGGCGTCGCCGACCGTTGGGTGAAGGAACTCGACCGGCCGGTCGGCAGGGCGCCGCAGCAGAAGGTGAAGGATCTTCTCGACGCCGGCCATGGCCCGCTTGCCCTGATCAGGGGCGAGGACATGCTGCGCATCGAGATCAATGCGCAGGTCTATCGCAAGCCGGCAGCCAAGGTCGAAGATTTCGGCTCCGAGGCTGAGTACCTCATTCGCGTGTTCCATTGGCAGGAAGAGGCCCAGGAATTTCAACCCATCGGGCTCACCAACCAGATCGACCGCGAGCGGCTGCTCTGCGTCGAGGGCGACAGCAACGCGTTATGCAAGAAGAAGAAGGCCCTGCGGCAGGAGCTCGTAGCCTATCTGCAGACGCCTGCGGCGGTGGCGGACATCGATGCGGGCACGCTCGAGCTTCCGCTGAAATATCTCTCCATGCGCGCCGTCTCCGTGTCGCCGGGCGGCGTTCACCGCGCGCGAAACCAGCCCTTCTGGAGGCCGACGCAGGAAAGCAGGAAGGCGGGCGGGCCCGACCAGGAGGTCATTTCCGACGACGAGATCTGGGCCGCGTTGAAGCTGTTTGCCGAGACCGGCCAGGAGCTCAGCTTCATCAAGTCCGCCGATGATTTCCGCACGCGGCTGAATGACAGCACCTGCACCGGCTGTCATCAGACGCGAGCCATTGCCGGCTTTCACTTTCCCGGCGCCGACCGCCGCGGAACCCCGCCGGCCAACGCGGTGTTTTTGCCTGGATCGCCGCTGTTTTATGGCGACCAGCCGCGGCGCACGCAAATCGTCAGCGAAATCGCCGGTCGCCCCTCCGGCAGGCTGACGACATATGAGCTGGCGATCGGCTACGCGGCGCGTCCCTTGAACAAGCTGAAGCAGGAGCTTGCGGGCACGGAGCTGCTCGGCGGCTGGGGAGGGGCCTGCATCATGCCCGAATTCCTCGCTTCCACGCAGCGCCAGTGGACATGCCGGGATGGGCTGATCTGCAAGCAATTCTACAAGTCGTCAAACGAGCCGATGGTCGGCGCCTGCGTTCCGAAGGAGCATGCCGAGATAGGAGATCCGCTGCAGGTCGGCACCATCGTCTCGCGCTCCTTTCGGCGCGACGCCTACAGCCGTGAATTTCCAAAACCCTATCCGGCGGGCAACGACAGGAACAAGCTGATCGACGGCGAGGCTCTCAAGAAATTCGCGCTTCTGCCGGTGGCAGGCAATTCATACTATGGAGCGCACCAGGAATGGTACACCGGCAAGAACTGCAAGGCAGTGCCGTGCAGCAGGGACGAGGCGCGCGATGCACAGACCGGCGGATTTCCGGCAGGCATGCTGCGGCTGTCGGAATGCGTGGGTCTTGGGCCGGACAGCACCTGCGGACTGATCGCGTCGACCGGTTTCAATGGCTGCCTGGACCGGATCGACGATGCAGGCAGCATCTATTCGCTGGACGTCTGCTTCCTGAACTTCACGTCCTTCGGCGGCATGCGCGCCTGCGACGCGGCCAATCCGTGCCGTGACGATTACATCTGCGTCAGCCCCGTCGCCACCAACGCGGACGATTTCGAGGCCTACTTCAGCAGGCGCGCCGAGAGCCTCGCGAGCGAGCCGTACTTCAACGACATCGTCGGGGAGCCTTATTCAGCCGACGACTATTACGGCCAGACCTTTCCCGACAAGGCGTGGCTGGACCGGCACGACCGCCGGGGCCTTTGCATCCCCCCGTATTTCGTTTTTCAGTTCCGGTCGGACAAGCATCCGAAACCGTAGATCAACCGGTGCGCCGGCGTCGAGCGGCGCGCCGCGGCACCGCCGGCGCGGGTCGAGGACCAGGGCCGCCCGCGGCGTCGCCCGCTCCGAAGTCGGGGCCGTTCATGGTGAACGGCTCTTCCTCGCCTTCGTCCGAATCTGATGGGTCGGCGGCAGCAAGGTAAGCCGCGTGCACGTGGCCGTCGATGAGGCCGTCATCCTCGAGGCCGACCCGCGCCCATTCGCCATCGAACCCGAGGACCGTCAGCACGGTTCCCGCCTCCAGCAGCCGGGCGCGGTCGAATGCGAGCCCCGGTCCGCGGCGCAGCCATAACCCCGGGCGCGCCTTGACGACCGAAGCGGCAGGCGCGCGGCCTGTCGGCCCGGCCGCAGTCATGGCCATGGCCATCATGCTCATGGTGGGGCCGTTCCAGCCGGCCGCGGCCGCCAGCCCGAGCCATGACGGCGCGGGAACCCCTTTGACGCCCCAGACAACCTTTTCGAAATCCGAGGTCGACGTCCCGAACCCTACATGGATCCTGTGCTGCCCCATGTAGCCGACGGCGGCGCCGATGCCGATCGCACCGCGGGCTGCCGCAGCCGTCACGAACGGCGCGACCTGCGACCCGTTGCCGTCGCTGAAGCTGAGCTTGACCCCGTCCTTGATGAGCTCGATGTCGGCCGCCCGGCCGTTGTCGTGCCGGCGCGAGCCGGTCCAGCCTCCCACCTTGTCCTTGAGGTGCGGGGCATGATTGTCGGTCTGCCCGCCGGAGACGATGATGATCTTCTGGATTCCCGTGGCCGCGGCCGCCCCGTCGAGCAAAGCGCGAAGCTCTGCGGTGATCGGCCTGTTGCGGATGGCAGTGGCAGGCGGTCCGACGATCTCGGTCATGGCTGGTTGTCTCCCCCCTTTCAGCTCACTTGAGCTTGCGACATCAGGAAAAGATTTGCAATCTGAAGTGTAGTGGAAAGACGCAGAAAAAAGTGATCCGAATTTATCTTGATATTTGCGTTGGCTCCACTTCGCAGGCCCAGGTCGGGCAGCAGGCAAGGGGAGCTCACCGGGCCGGCGGCCCGCCATCCACAGCCTCCGGATGTCGCCGGTGCACATCCCAAAGGCGGGAATGCAGCGCATCTGCTATGGTAAGATGCCGGTTTTTGAGGCACATGCAGTTTGGCGTCGAAGATCGCGAGCGCGCGGTCCCAGGCCCGAGTCTGCGCGGTACCGCCGGCGGGATGTCCGCGCCAGGATACCGTCGCTGGCAGCCGGTCGGACGGCGGCGGAAAACTATCCAGCGAGGCCCGCCGCGGCCGAAGCGAGGCGCCGGGCCAGGTCTTCACACCAGGCAGGAATTTGATGATGCAGGGAACCATGCTCGACCTTCTCGTCGCCGGGGACAAGGCGCGTGCGGCGATCACTGCGCCCGACCGCGATCCTTTGAGCTACGCGGCGCTCGACGCGCTCGCCCGCGACGTCGCGGACCAGCTCAACCGGCTGGGCATCGGGCCTGGCGACCGGGTCGCCATCGTGCTGCCGAACGGCCCGGAGATGGCGACCGCCTTCGTTTCGATCGCCGCGACGGCGACCGCCGCGCCGCTCAACCCGGCCTACCGGGCCGAGGAGTTCGAGTTCTATCTGTCGGACCTCAAGCCGCGCGCCCTCGTCGTGATGAAGGACGATCCGTCTCCGTCGCGGGCCGTTGCCGCGCAGCACGGGATTGCGGTCATCGATCTCGTCCCCGACCGCGCCGCCGGCGCGGGGAGTTTTGCGCTCGATCCGGGCGGCTTCCCGGCCCCGCGGGAAGCCCGCACCGATCTGCCGCGCCCGCAAGATATTGCCCTGGTGCTGCATACGTCCGGCACCACGTCGCGGCCGAAGATCGTGCCGCTTTCCATGGCCAATCTCGCCGCATCGGCCCGCAACATCGGCGGCACGCTGTCTCTGTCGCAGGCCGATATCTGCCTGAACGTGATGCCGCTCTTCCATATTCACGGTCTCATTGCCGCGGTGCTGTCGTCGCTTGCCGCCGGCGCATCGATCCACTGCACGCCCGGCTTCAACGCGCACGCCTTCCCCGGCTGCCTGGAGACGGCGCGGCCGACCTGGTACACGGCCGTGCCGACCATGCATCAGATGATCCTCGGCCGCGCCGAGCGCAACGCGGAGAAATACGCTGCCGCCGGGCTGCGTTTCATCCGCTCGTCGTCGGCGTCGCTGCCGCCGCAAGTCATGCAGGGCCTGGAGAACGCCTTCGGCTGTCCCGTGATCGAGGCCTACGGCATGACCGAAGCCACGCACCAGATGACGTCCAACCCGCTGCCGCCGGCCGCCCGCAAGGCAGGCTCGGTCGGCCGCGCCGCAGGGCCCGAAGTGGCGATCATGGACGAGACCGGCACGCTGCTTCCCGGCGGCAGCATCGGCGAGATCGTCATCCGCGGCGGCAATGTCACGCAGGGCTACGCCGGCAACCCGACGGCCAACGCGACGGCGTTCACCAACGGCTGGTTCCGCACCGGCGACCAGGGGCGCTTCGACGCGGAGGGATATCTCTACCTCGTCGGCCGGCTGAAGGAGATCATCAATCGCGGCGGCGAAAAGATCGGCCCGCTCGAGGTGGACAATGCGCTGATGGACCATCCGGCCGTGGCGCAGGTCGTCGCCTTCGCAATCCCGCACGACGTGCTTGGCGAGGAGGTGGCCGCGGCGGTCGTGCTGCGGGAGGGGGCGACGGCGACCGAGCGGGAGCTGCGCGACTTTGCCGCGACACGGCTCGCCGCCTTCAAGGTGCCGCGGCGCATCCTGTTCCTGGCCGAGATTCCGAAGGGCGCGACCGGCAAGCTGCAGCGCATCGGACTGGCCAAAACGCTCGGCATCGAGAGCAAGGCGTGACAAGCGTCTGCGTCTTCGGCGCCGGTGCGATCGGCGGGCTGCTCGCTGCCCGCCTGTCCGCCGCTGGCGTCGATGTGTCGATCGTCGCGCGCGGCCCGCATCTCCAGGCGATGCGCGAGAAGGGGCTGACGCTCCTCGGCGAAAGCGGGACGATCACCGCGCGACCGCTGATCATCGAGAATCCGGGCGAAGCTGCGCCGCCCGATTTCCTCGTGCTCAGCCTCAAGGCGCACGCATTGCAGGCAGCGCTTCCGGCCATCCTGCCGCTGGTCGGGCCGGACACCGCGATCGTGGCCGCCGTGAACGGCATCCCCTGGTGGTATTGTCACGGGATCGGCGGCGCGCTCGAGGGCCGCATCGTTCGCTCGGTCGATCCCGACGGCGCGCTGTGGGCGAGCCTGCCGCCCGCCCAGGTGATCGGCTGCGTGGTGCATCCGGCCGCCGAGATCGTCGAGCCGGGGATCATCCGCCACAGCTACGGCGACCGCTTTTCGCTCGGCGCGACCGCTGCCGAGAGCAGGCTGCCGGTCGAGGCACTCGCCCGCATGCTGATCGAGGCCGGCCTGAAGGCCCCGGTCAGGCGCAACATCCGCGACGAGCTCTGGATCAAGCTATGGGGCAACATGGCCTTCAATCCGGTCAGCGCGCTGACCGGCGCGACGCTCGACGTGCTCCTGTCCGACCCAGGCACCCATGCAGTCGTGCGCGCCATCATGCTGGAAGGGCAGGCGGTGGCCGAAAAGCTCGGCGTGCGCATGGCGATCGACGTCGATCGCCGCATCGAAGGCGGCCGCTCGGTCGGCGCGCACAAGACCTCGATGCTGCAGGACATCGAGCTCAACCGCCCGACCGAGATCGAGGCCTTGCTCGGCGCCGCGGTCGAGTTCTCCGAATGGATCGACGTTCCGATGCCCATGTCGCGCGCCGTGCTGGCGCTGGTGCGGCAGAAGACGGGCAAGCGTGCCGCACCTCGTTGAACAGGCAAGCCCGGGGTGATCAGCCTTTGGCTTGGGCCGCCAGTCGGAACGAGTTGCGCGAGGCGCCCTCCTCTGTCCTGTCGGACATCTCTCCCGTAAGAGGGGGAGCGGGAAGGATCGCCGCGTCAACCTGAAAGCAGAACGCCGACGCGCCGCCTATTGAATGCCTTGGGCAAAAGGATCCTTGCCGGCCTTGAGGTCGGCAATCCATCGGCGTCGCGTCTCGGCAGCGGCGGAGTCGGGATCCTCTGCCGTCTCGGCCGCGACGAAAAATTCCAGATCGCTGATCGCCTTTTCTGTTTCTCCCACCAGCGCATAGGCGACGCCGCGCGTATCGCGATAGGACGGATCGTCGGGCAGGTGCGACAACGCGCATGACACCGCATCCAAGGCGCGCCGGCCGTCCTTTCGGAGCGCGAAGGCCCACCCTATGCCGTTGCAGGTATTCGCCTCATCGAGCTGACGCGTCCAACTTACGATGTTGTCCGCCAACGCCTCGGCAGCGTCCGGATCACCGACAACAAGCCGGCCTGCCGTGTCGATGAGCGCTTCGAGTGACACCGCATCCACCACAAAATCGGAAAATGTCGGCCTGTACACTTCGCCGATCTCGGTTTGATTCCATTCATCCAGAGACATGTTCCGACCCAGGGTCAGCTTGGCATCTGCAATCATCGCCGCAGGCTCGACGAGCTCGATCCTGAGTTCGTTGCCGAAAGATACCAAAACCACGCCGGGGCCTTCTCTGTAGGAAAAATCCTGAAGCACGCTCGGCCATTCACCGATGTGGTAAAGACTGTTCTCGCCCGGAAAAGTCTGAAGGTCGACGGCAGTAATTCGTGAATTGCCGTCACCTCCATTTTGGATGAACATCTTGCTGTTGTCGGCTGAGAACAGCGTTTTGCCAATCTTGCCGTCAATATTGCCGATCGGGATGCCGCCTTCAGGCACCTTTGCCGCATCGAGACGCCACAGGTAAGGTGTCGGATTGTCCGGGTTTACGACAACGAGAACCGTGCTCTTTTCGTCAAAGTCGATACCCCAGCCCCAGTAGTGTGTCTGACGCGGAACCGTCAGCCTCGAAACGAGCATCGGCTCGCCGCCGTCCAGCCGCCACAATTGCGCTGTCGGACCTCCCCCGCTTATCGTCACCAGATAGCGTCCGTCTGGACTGAACTGGGCGCTGTGCAGGTACGTCCGGATGTTCGGCAGAACGAACATCTTCGGAGGGGTGTCCCGGCTGTCTATTCGCCACAAACGCGCGAGCGTTCTTGCACCTTGCAGCAGGTCGTCGAAAGACGCCGTGAGCAGCCAGCGGCCGTCCTTGCTGGAGCGCACGTTTGGCGCAAACTCATGCCCGGTGAGATCGATGGGAGAGCCAAGCGCGTCAAGCCAGTACAACCGGACGACGTGCTCCTGGTTTGGCTTCGAGTCTAGCAACGGCCGCTGGTCCGCAAGCGCCATCCACCGTCCGTCATGCGAGAACTGAACGTCACCAATCTCGGTGGCGAAGCCGTCGATCTCGAGCGCGCGCCTGAGGTTACCCGAATAGCCAAGCGGCCAGACGAAGCCGACCGTCTCGGACCTGCCGACCGGGTCGTCCCTGTCCAAGAATTTCCTATATAGGACGAACTGGCGGGACAAGACTATGTCGCGATAATACGAGCCGTCCGGAAGACCTGCGACTACTCTCCGTGGTGAATGCCACTCGTCCCCAGCCAAATCATATATGACTTCTTTGTTGCCTTCTTCAACAAACAGCCATCGTTCATCATCACTGAATTCTAGCTCACTGGTCCATCTCCAGGTCCGCGAAGGCACTTCGAAAACACGGCCGTCCTCCTTCAGCTCAACGATAGTGCTCTCGTTGTCTTGAGTGCCCTGGATTGCTGCCCAGGAAAATTTTGACGATGTGATGACCATGCATGAGAAGCATCTTTGCATGCTCTCGACCTGAGAGGGCGTCAGCTGCCAGCGGCGCCGCAAGCTGGGACTGCGCGGGTCGTGCAGATCCCAAAACTCGACCTGTTGATCGAGCAAGATCGCTGCCGTCAGGCCGTCAGCCGAAAGGCTGGTCGCAAGCGATTTCTTGTAAGGCGATGGCTTTGCGCCCTCGCCAGCCTCCGTGGCTGACAGATCCCAGAGTCGCCCCTTGCCGTCATTGCTGCCGGCAAACAGAAATCTGTTTCTTGGGCTGAACCGCACGACACTTGGCCCACTATCAAGCCCCGTGAACGCGAGCGGCGTTACCGTTGAGCTGCCGGCTAGCCCGCAAACAGGAATCAAGCGCAGCTCGATCCCCAGGCTGAACGCCAGCAAGCAGCTGTCGTCGCTGACGGATACGTCGGATACGAATTTGCCGACCTTGTATTCCGCGGAGGCGATGGCCTCGATGCCATCGCCTTTCACATCCAGTTTCCAGGAGCGGAACCAACCGTCGAGAGACAACGAATAGACGCGGTCGCCTGGATTTGCGAAGCCTGCGGCCTGGATCGCGCTGCTGTTCGATGCTCCTCGATGCGACAGCACGACCTTTTCGCCCGTCGGGGCCAGCCCACCGATCCTCCAAAGTTTGAGGTCGAAGTCGGCCTGGGTCGAGATGAAAAGCCAATCTGAGCTTGCAGTCAGGGTAACCGTTCGGTCGGTATTCATTCCGCAGATGTCGACGGCTAGCGCATCGGATGGTTCTTCCACCCGATGATGACCCGCTGCTATGACCGAGACCGGTGCTTCTGCATCCGATCGAAGATCCCAAGTCCACACCCTTGATGAGCGCGTGCAAGCAAGCAGCACACCATTGTCGGGCGAAAAGGCCAAGCGCGCGATTCGGTCATTCGCGGGAATTTGAAGTCTTTTCTCGACACGGGTTTCCGAAAGATCGTCCAGGCCAACGAGCAGGATGGTTCCTGTCGCGTTTGCCACCGCCAGGTACTCATGGCCCGGCGACTCCGCAACGAGATCTGGTTCAAACTGATCTGTCAGGAGGGGTCGGGATACGGGATACTGCTGTCCTGCGACCAGCGGCCATACCAGTGCTTCCGTTGTCGACTCGTCACTGCCGATCATCCGATGCGTCTGGACGGTGACCAAATGTGCCGCGACCCGATCGAACGAGACGTGCACGAGGCGCTCTCTGGATCGGGCGATGTGAGTGAGCTTTGGCTGTTCAGGCGCAGAAATGTCCCAGACGCGAACCTCGTTCAGTTGGGCCGTGCTCGGATCCAGTGAGCCGCTGGCGAGAAACCGCTCGTCAGCGCTGAAGGCCGCAACGCTCACTTCGTACCGATGGCCGTTGACCGCAAACCCCGTTACCCGTTGAAGTGCGTTGTGAAGGGCAGTGCGTGCCGCCGATGTCACCTCGCCTTCCGAGGTGGACTGCGCCGCTTCGACGGCCAGGAGGAGTGAACGCTGGTCGTTTGTTCCAAGCACTTCCCGTGACTGCGATGCAAGCAGCAGCGATCGGTTGCGGGCCGACTGCGAATCGGCGCGCGAGGCGTTTTCGTCGGCGATCCAGGCAAATGCGGCCGCGCCGATGGTAAGCAGGAGAAGCACCGCGGCGATTGACCACCAGGCTATTGTGTTTCTCTTGCTGCGCCGCAGGCTGGCCGCGGCAAACTCCGCCTCTGTCGCGTTCAAGCCGGGCGACTTGCTGCGTTTCAACTCGCGGATGAGACCAACGCGCGCAGCGTCGTCCCACAGGAAGCCTGCGTCTCTGGTAGCAGCCCATTGTTCGGCGTCGGGTGTCAGGCGGCGCAGCGCCACGATTCGATTGAGGTCGTCCTTTAGCCAGCCGACGAGCAGATCCCAGCCGAGGATGAGTGTGTCGTGGGCGAGCTCGACGTGGCGCTCATGCTCTACTTCGTCCGTGATGATCAGGAGTGCCTCATCGAGCTTGCCGAGGACATGCTCGATGCGCTTCCTTTCCGTCTCGTCCGCAGCATCGAGCTCACTGCGCGGCACACGACGGCGTGCAAACTCGCCGCTTTCGATCGACACCAGCCGCTCGAGGGCACGCCTTGCCGTGAGCTGGTGGTCCTCGTTAAAGGAATCGATGAGGCGCGTTGCCCGAACGCGCAGTGAGCCGGCAACTCCGCCCTGCAGCGCGCCGTAGTGTTTCCCGGTCAAGGTCCGGTCATGCATCGGCGACTTCAGGTAGCTCAGATACATCTCGCTCAGCGCAAACGACAGGAGCGGCAGCGCGCCCGGCATCTGCACGACCTCATTGACAAGGGTATCCACCAGGTCGGTCGACTCGAACCGCATCACCTTGGCCGTCGCCGGCCCCTCGATCACGCGCCGCAACTCGTCCTGTGTCATTGGCGGTATGAAGTAGCGTGACGAGCGCCAGTGATCCTTCAGCGGCAGCTCTGCAAACTGTGACTCGAACTCGGAGCGGATCGTGAAGACGACACGCAACGGTCGTTTCGCAATATTGAGAACCGCCTGAACCCTCTCTCCGTCGGCCGTCGCCGTGGCATGCCAGGCGCCGTCTGTCTCGAGATGAAGGCCGCTGACGTCGGCATAGCCGAGCGACGACAGCATGGTCGTTGCCTCGGCCTCGTTGAGCGCGATGTGTTGCCTTGGGCCCGAGCTGGTCTGGTCGAGTGCGATCTCCAGAAGCTCGAGGAAGCGCTTCATCGCCTGTGAGCCGCGGGCCTGGGTTACCAGTTCCTCCGCCTGGTCGACCACGAGCAGCATCTCGCGGCCGGCAAGCTGCTGCTGCTTCACCCAGCCCGCGAGCGCACCGGAATTCTTTTCGAACTCCGCTGCATCCGGTGTGCTCGCCGAGACCGCTCGCAACGCTGCCGCGAGGCTGGCAAGCGGCTGAGGGCCCGGCTTGACGACGATGGGAAGGATTGATCGGGGCAGGCGAGGCAGGAGCCCCGCGCGCACCAGGCTCGACTTTCCCGTACCGGATGGTCCGGTAACGACGACCAGCGGGTCGCGAAGGACCTGCGCCAGCAGCTGCTCGCTGGCGCGCTTTCGACCGAAGAAAAGATTTGAATCGGAACTGTCGTAAGGTTTGAGGCCGCGCCAGGGGTTCGATGTTTCGTCCAGCGGCGGAGCCGGGGGGAGATCAAGCTCAACCCCCGGCGCCAGGAACACGAACTCGCCCTTGCGGTGGTTCTCCAGGGGCCAGAATATCGGCGTCTGCCGGAAACTCCAGTCGTCGACCGGCAGCAGCGCGTCCATGAGATGCAGGTAGAGTTCCGTCACGGTGATGACGCCGTCGCCTTGAGCCTCGCCCTTGGGAGGCCGATCGGCAGTACCGGACAGCCCCTCGATCAAGGCCGCTGCAAATGGCGAGTGCGCCTGCCTCTCGTCTCTTTTGCCGAGCGGGCGCTCGTCGGCGACATCGAGCGCGCGCTGGTCATGCGCGGCGGACGCCAGGGCCTGCCAGGCGGGATAGTCCACGAACCATCTGTATCGCTGCTGGTGCACCCGCTCCGGCGCCAGTGCCAGATCACGCGTGCTTGCCCATCTGAACGCTCCGGCAAAGCAGCAGTCCAGGATCACCAGCATGTGCCGGCAAGGGAGAGCCGCGAGAGCGTTTGCGAGGTCCTGCATCGGCAGGTAGCTGGACGAGGAGTCTGCCTTCGCATCTTGCGGGAGCAGGTAACCGACCGGCCCGGTCTTGCTGTCGATCGCGGTGCCGTGCCCTGCGAAGTAGAAGACCACGCGATCGTCAGCCTGCACGCTTTGCTTCAAGTCTTCCAGGAGCGTTCGGATGTCGGCGAGGGTGGCGGCCCCGTTCTTCAGGATCTTCGTCGTGAACTGGTGCTGCCCCTGGAGCACGTTCGCGATCGCAGTCGCATCGGCTACGGGGGTGCTCAGCTTCCGAACGCCGTTGGTGTAGTCGTCGATCGCCACGAAGAACGCCAGGTTGTGGGCGAACTCCTCCATTGCGGCGCGCCTCCCCCTCGACCGATCCAGATCAAAGCCTGGCCGCGCCGGCCAGGCTCTGGTCCGCAGGTTTCGTCGCCCTTCCCTACAGGTTCACAAAAAAGCCCGGCGCCGACCCTGCCACCCTCTTCACGTCGACTTTGACTTTAGCCGCGCCGTTTTTTGAGGCAACGAATTTATATTGGAGTATCTTTGGAATCGACGCTGAATTCTTGGAGGCCAAGCGTCTGTTCCCTCGGTCGGATGAAAGCGAGGCGACGATGAGGCCTTCGTTGGCACTGTCCTGCGGGTTGCCCAAAGGGCGACCGCGCAATTCGTCAGCATGCGTTACGCATCTTCGGTCGTGGCTACCGGCCGCCGTGGCAAGGCAAGATGACGTTTCGCCTTCGCCACCTCGTGGCGTAAGCGTCACCGGATACGGCCAGGTCTGTCGGAACGGCGGCTGCACCGAATGCCCTGCACGCCGCCCTTGCCGTCGTCAGGGTCAGATCGCCGTCGCCAGGATCATGTCGGCGGCCTTCTCGCCGATCATCAGCGACGCGGCATTCGTGTTCGAGGCCGGCATGGTCGGCATGACCGAGGCGTCCGCAACGCGCAGGCGTTCGATGCCGTGCACCCTGAGCTGCGGGTCGACCACGGCCATCGCGTCGGTTCCCATGCGGCAGGTGCCGATGGGATGATAGGAGGTCTGCCCGCTGTCGCGGATATATTCGAGCAGATCGTGGTCGGATGCAGCCTTCGGGCCGGGCCGCAGCTCCTGCACGACATAGTTTGAAAGCGCCGGTTGCGCAGCCACTCGCCGCGCGAGCTTCAGCCCTTCGGTCAGCACGCGCACATCCTCCGGATGCGAGAGCTGGTTCGGCACGATCGCCGGCGGCCTGGTCGGGTCGGCGCTGGCGACATGCAGGCTGCCGCGCGATTGCGGCGAGAGCTGCACCACGCCGAAGGTCAGGCCCGGATGCGGGTCGATGCCCAGCTCCTTCGAATAGGCCATGCGGTCCTTGCCGCTGAAATGATGCAGTTGCAGCTTTACGTCCGGCCGCGGCATATCCGGCGTCGTTCGCGCCAGCGCCTGCGCGGTGGCAAGCGGCGTGGTCATCAGGCCTTTGCCGAAGAACAGGAACTGCGCCCCGATCCAGTATTTGAACCAGCGGCTGCCGACGATCTCGTTCAGGCCTTTGGTGTTCTTCGCCTCGAAGCTCAGGCGTGTCTGCAGATGGTCGATGAGATTCTCGCCGACACCCTTGAGCGCGACGCGCGGCTGGATGCCGTGGCGCTTGAGGAGCTCGGGGTCGCCGATGCCGGAGAGCTCGAGCAACTGCGGGCTGGCGATTGCGCCGGCCGAGACGATGACTTCGCGCCCGGCCGTCGCGGAATGGGTGACGCCGTCGACCGTATAGGTGACGCCGTCGGCGCGGTTGCCCGAAAGGTCGATACCTGTGACGAGCGCTTCGGTGACGATCTTCAGATTGGTGCGGCCGCGCGCCGGCCTGAGATAGCCGACAGCCGCGCTCTGACGCCGGCCGAAGCGGGTGTTGTATTGCAGGTAGCTGGCGCCGTCGCAGTCGGCCGCGTTGTAGTCTTCGTTCTCGGGCAGGCCGGCTTCAGTGCAGGCCTTGATGAAGGCTTGCGTTGCCGCAACCTTTGCATTCAGCCGTTCGACCGAGATCGGGCCGTTGCTGCCGCGCCAGCGCGGATCGCCGCCGGGAAAGGCTTCCAGCTTCTTGAAGTAGGGCAGCACCTCGGCAAAACTCCAGCCGGCGGCGCCGTGTGCAGCCCAGTCGTCGTAGTGCCAGTGATCGCCGCGAACGAAAAGCGTGCCGTTGACGGAGCTCGATCCGCCGAGCGTCTTGCCGCGCGGCCAGCGCAGCCGCCGGTTGCGCAGTTCCGGCACCGGCTCGGTCTCGTACTGCCAGATCACGTCGGTGCGGCGAAGCATCTGCCCGGTGCCGAGCGGCGCCCGCATCCAGAAGAGCCGGTCCGGCCCGCCGGCTTCGAGCAGCAGCACGCGATGGCGGCCCGATTCGGATAGCCGTGCCGCAATGACCGACCCGGAAGAACCGGCCCCGACGACGATGTAGTCGAACTGCTCTGGCTGCGAGGCATTGCTCATGCCCGACACCTATCGCGGGTGTCGCCCGACCGGTAGCGGAGTGCGCGTCGAAACGGCCCCGGCGCGACCCTTATTGCATACGCGTTTGTGCCCGGCTCGCCTGCCCGATGCGGTTGCGCCGGCCGGCGATAGAAAGCATTTGCGATCGGGCGAGACACGATGTCTGGCAGCCCGCAGGAACGAGCCCCACCCGCGCATGTCGATGACGAACAGCCTGGATCCGCAACCGGTCGAACGCTTCCTCAAGCAGCGCATCGAGGGCCTCGAAGGCCGGCTCGAAATCATGCCGGTGTCGGGCGGGCAATCGAACCCGACCTTCGTCCTGGGTTTTGGCGATCGCAAGCTGGTCCTGCGCAAGCGGCCGCCCGGCGAATTGCTGCCTTCGGCGCACGCGGTCGACCGCGAATACCGGGTGCAGAAGGCGCTCGCCGGGAGCGGCGTGCCGGTTGCGAAGATGCTGCTGCTGCACATGGAGCCGGATATTGTCGGCACGGCCTTCTACGTGATGGAACACGTCGAGGGGCGCGTGTTCCACGATTGCTCGCTGCCTGGCGTTCCCCTCGAGCAGCGGGCAGAAATGTATCGCTCGGCCGCGCACACGCTCGCACGCCTGCACGCTGTCGACGTCTGTGCGGTCGGCCTGTCCGATTTCGGTCGGCCGGGCGGCTATTTCGAGCGGCAGATCGCGCGCTGGCACCGGCAGTGGGAATTGTCGGCCATTGCCGCCAATCCTGACATCGACGCGCTTGCCGAATGGCTGCCGCGCCACGCTCCGGCCGAGAGCGCCGGCGCCGCGATCGCCCACGGCGACTACCGCATCGGCAATCTGATGTTCCACCCGACTGAGCCGCATGTCGTGGCCGTCCTCGATTGGGAGCTGGCGACGCTCGGCGAACCGCTGGCCGACCTCGCCCATTGCTGCGCCTTCACCTGGCATATGGGCGCTGACGAGTATGGCGGGCTGATGGGGCTCAACCTCGCCGCCCGCGGCCTGCCGGGCCAGGCGCAGTTCTGCGAGGAGTATTATTCCGTCGCGCCGTCGAATCGGCACATCGGCCCGTTCCACATCGCCTTCGCGCTGTTTCGCAACGCCATCATCTTCGAAGGCATCGCTGCGCGCGCACGTTCCGGCAACGCTGCGGCCGCCAACGCCAGAACCGTGGGACAGCTCGCCGGCGTGCTGGCGCGACGCGGCGTGGAATCGTTGGAGGCGGCATGACTGTTTCCGCGCCGGCATCGTGGTTGCCCCATTGCAAACCGATCACCTGTCGGGGGGTTATCACATTCGCAATAGTCCCTATGCGGCCGGCGCGCGCCTTCCGCCGCCGGGCAAATGATTGCACGTTGAACGCACTGCTCCGCCGCGACCCGGCTGGCAGGGGAGGAATTATGGTCATTCGGATGAAGGGCGGTGACCGCGCGCAAGCCGGGCTTGCCTGCCAGGCTGCGGCGGCGAGACGCTGACGATGCCGCGCTTCGATACCCGCAAGATCTGTCTCGTCACCGGCGGCGCGTCCGGCCTCGGCCGCGCCACCGCGCTCGAGCTGGCGCGCCACGGCAACTGCGTCGCCATCGGCGACCTGCAGGACGATGCCGGGCACGAGGCGGTGGCCGAGATCAGGGCCGCAGGCGGCGACGCAATGTTCGCGCGTCTCGACGTGACCGATCGTCGATCCGTGCAGCAATTCGTCGCCGACGTCGTCAGCCGATATGGCCGGCTTGATTGCGCGGTGAACAATGCCGGCATCGAAGGCTCGCGCCAGAAGCTGCACGTCTATCCGGACGATGACTGGCAAAAGGTCATCGACGTAAACCTCACCGGCGTCTTCAGCTGCATGAAGCACGAGCTGGCGGTGATGGCGGCGCAAGGCAGCGGTTCGATCGTCAATGTGGGGTCGACCGGCTCGCTCCGGGGTATCGGTCTGATGTCGGCCTACATCGCGTCCAAGCACGGCCTGGTCGGTCTCACCAAGACCGCGGCGCTGGAATACGCCGCGCAGGGCGTGCGCATAAACGTGCTCTGCCCCGGCGGTTTCCGCACGCCGATGAGCGATCGCCTCTACAAGGGCGATTTCAGCGGCATCGTTTCGGGCACGCCCATGCGCCGCATGGCTTCAGCCGAAGAGATCTCCCCGATGATCGCCTGGCTCTGTTCCGATGAGGCGAGCTGGGTGACCGGCGCCGAATATCAGGTCGATGGCGGCCGCATGGCGGGGCCTGTCCTTGCCTCCTGAACCCACAGCCGCCGAAGCGATCGCGACGGTCGAAGGCGGTAGCCCCGCATGGCGGCAGCCTGTGTACGCGCTGACGCGGCCGCTCTTTGCCCTGACCGAGCGGGTCACGCGGCTAAGCTCGCTTTCGCTGGTGCTGCTTGCCTTGATCGTGATCGTCGACGTGGTCGGGCGCGCCTTTTCCGCCCCTTTGTCGAGCGGCTCCGACATCGGTGCGATGCTGATGGTCGGTCTCATCTTCTTTGCCGTGGCCGGCACCCAGGTCGACAAGGACCACGTTTCGATGGATGCGCTGGTAGCGCTTTTCCCGCCGCGCCTGCGGCGCATCACCGATCGGATCAACCTGGCGTTCTGCCTCGTCCTGGCCCTGTTCCTCACCTACGGAACCATCAAGGCCGCGATCAAGAGCTTCGTCGTCGGAGAGATGGCCCTCGGCGCGCTGATGCTGCCGCTGTGGCCTGCCAAGGTCGTCATCGCTTTCGGCTTCGCTCTCTACACCCTCATCGTGCTTGCCCAGCTGCTCGGCGCCAATCCGTCCGGCAGGGAGCAGGACTCCATTCCCCCTGCGGGCTCGGAGTGACCTGAATGGACGCTTCGATCGCCTCGGCCCTGGTCGTCTGCTTCACCTTCATGCTGGCACTCTGCCTCGGCATGCCGATCGCGGTGACGCTGCTTTTGTCCTCGGCCGTCGGCATCTTCATGCTGCGCGGCTGGAGCGTGATGTCGAACGCGATGTTCGGCATGCCCTATTCAACCACCGCCGATTTCGGTTTCATCGTCATCCCGCTGTTCATCCTGATGGGGCATCTCGCCGAGCGATCGGGCGTGAGCGAAGGCGCCTTCAAGCTTGCCTATCGCTGGGTCGGCGGATTGCGCGGCGGGCTCGGCATCACCACCATCGCGGCGAGCGCCATCTTCTCGGCGACCTCGGGCTCGAGCGTCGCGACGTCGGCCACCGTCGGGCGCATCGCGCTCAAGGAAATGCGCCGCTACAAATATTCCGACGTGATCAGTTCGGGCACGATCGGCGCCGGCGGCCTGCTCGGCATCATGATCCCGCCGAGCACCATGATGGTGATCTACGGCCTGGTGACGCAGGTCGACATCATCAAGCTTTTCATCGCCGGCATCCTCCCTGGCCTGCTCACCACGCTCATCTTTGCCGTCGGCCTCTACGTCGTGGCCCTGGTGCGTCCCGACCTGATGCCGACGGCGCCGGTGCGGTTCACCTTCCGCGAGAAGGTCGCCGGCCTGAAGGACGGATGGGGCATCGTCGTCCTGTTCGGCGTGCTCATGGGCGGCATCTATGGCGGCTTCTTCACCGTGACGGAGGCCGCCGCCGCCGGCGTAGCCACCGCCGCGGCCCTGCTCTTCCTGCGCAAGGGTTTTGCCTGGCGCGAGGTGTTCGACGGCGGCACCGCCGCCGCCAAGGCCACCGCGATGATCTTCTTCATCCTGATCGGTGCCGGGCTCTTCGGCCGCTACGTGGCGCTCTCCGGGCTCGCGAATGACCTGTCCGAGTTTCTGGTCGGCCTGGAGGTTTCGCGGTGGTGGATTCTGATCATCATCATCGCCGTCTACATCCCGCTCGGCACATTTCTCGAGCCGATCTCGCTGGTCCTGATCACGATGCCGATCGTCTTTCCGGTGATCGTCGACCTCGGCTTCGATCCGGTCTGGTTCGGCATCCTCATCGTCAAGGTCTGCGAGCTGGCGAACATCTCGCCTCCGGTGGGCGTCAACATATTCGTCATCCGCACCGTCGACCGAACCATGCCGCTCTCGACGATCTTCAAGGGAACCTTCCTGTTCATGGTTCTGGAGACGATCGCTCTCGCCCTTCTCGTCGCCTTCCCGCAGATCTCGCTGTTCCTGGTCGATCGGATGTGGGCGCCTTGAAAATCTCGAAACTCACCCTTGGGAGGAAGTGAAAATGACCATGCATTCGAAGTTGAGCAAGCTGCTGGGCGCGTCCCTGCTGGCAAGCGGCATCGCACTGTCTTTCGTGCCGCAGGCACTGGCGCAGGAAGGCATCATCTATTCGACCTACGCGCACCAGGGCGCCATCTCCACGCGCGGCAATCTCTGGTTCCTCGAAGAGGTGGCCAAGCGCTCGAACGGCAAGTTCACGATCAAGGACACCTTCTTCAGCGGCGCGCTGCTGAAGGGCGCCGAGCAGATCGAGGGTCTGGGGCAGGGCATCGCCGACGCGGGTTATGTCTGCTCGGGCTACGACATCAGCCGCTTCCCGCTCGCCTCGACCGCCGAGATGCCCTACCTGACCGAGAAGGGCGATGCGCTCGCCGCGGCGATGAACGAGCTCTACGAGACCTACCCGCCGCTGAAGGAAGAGTTCAACCGCAACAACCTCGAGCTGCTCGGCACCGAGTCCCCGTCGCCGATGATCATCGGCATCGGCAAGAAGATGGAAGTGACCAAGGCCGCCGATCTGAACGGCTTGAAGATCCGCGCTTTCGGCGCCTACGGCGAGCTGCTCAAGAATGGCGGCGGCATCGTTCCCGTCTTCGTCGAGGTTTCGGAAATCGGCACGGCGCTGCAGACCGGCCTGGTCGACGGCTATTCGACGCTGCCGCTCTGGTATCCGGCTGCCGCGAACTTCATTCCGCTCACCACAAACATCGTCTCGCCGGGCGTCGGCACGTATTATTCGTGCAACATCTCGATGAACCTCGACACCTATAACGGGCTCGACGAGGAGGTGAAGAAGATCATCTCGGACGTGCGCAGGGAGTTCCCCAAGAAGACGATCGAGCTGACCGTCGAGGGCGACAAGGCGACGCTCGAGCAGGGCGCTGCGGCCGGCGTCAAGTTCTACAAATTCACGCCGGACGAGGTCGACGGCTGGAAGAAGACGCTCGATGTCGATGCGCTGCGTGCCAGCTGGATCGCCGAGCGCCAGAAACACACGACGGCGAACGTCAAGGAATTCGCCGACAAGCTTATCGAGCTCGTCGCGAAATACGAAAGGCAGTCGACCTACACCCAGGACTTCCCGAAATAGGCTGGCGGCCCACCTGACCGAGCGCCCGCCTCCGGCGGGCGCTCGCACTTGGAGGAAGCCTCATGGATCTGCAGCTTGCCGGCCGCCTGGCGCTGGTCACCGGGGCGAGCAGCGGCATCGGACAAGGCATCGCGGTTGCGCTTGCGGCCGAAGGTGTCCGCATCGCGATCAGCGCCCGTTCGATCGAAGCCCTCGCCGAGACGGCAAGGCTGATCGAGGCGGCCGGCGGGCCGCCGCCGGTCCTTCTGGCAGCGGACCTCACGATCGCATCCGAGGTCGATCGCCTGGCGCGTGCAGCGCGCCAAGCGCTCCCCGGCCTCGACATCCTGGTCTCGAACGCCGGCGGTTCGCGCCCGATGCAGGACTGGAACGACGAGGACATCTGGGACGAGGCGTTCGAGTTCAATTTCACCGCGTCGCGGCGGCTGACCCATGCGCTGATCGACGACGTGAAGGCGTCCGGACGCGGGCGCGTGCTGGTCGTCACCGGCGCGCTGACGACGAGGCTGGTCAATGCCGCGTCGCCGGCCAAGGCGGCGCTGGCGAGCTGGGCGCGCGCGCTGTCCTTCGACATCGCGCCGCATGGCGCGACGATCAACTGCCTGTCGCCCGGCAAGATCGAGAGCCGGCAGATCCTGGAGCGCATTCACCCGACCGAAGAGTCGCGCGCCAAGGTCATCGCGGAAAGCATCCCGATCGGCCGCTTCGGCACGCCGCAGGAGTTCGGTTTCATCGCGGCGTGCCTGGTTTCGCCGCGCGCATCCTATGTGAACGGCGCCACGATCCCGATCGATGGCGGCATGGCCCGTCTCGCCTGAACGAGCAGCAAGGAGATACGCAAAATGGATCTCGGTATTGCCGGAAAGATCGCGCTGGTGACCGGCGGCAGCCGCGGCCTCGGGCTCGCCTGCGCCGAGCGCCTCGGGCAGGAAGGCTGCCGTGTCGTCATCGCGGCGCGCGATCCCGAACGCCTCGACCGCGCGGTTGCGCGGCTGCGCGAGCAAGGCTCCGAGGCGCACGGCTTCTCGGCCGACATCACCACCAGCGAGGGGATAGAGGCGCTGTCCAGGCAGCTCAGGCAGGGCGGCCTCGAGCCCGATATCCTGGTCTTCAACAACAGCGGTCCGCCCAATTCGAACTTTCAGGACGCCACCGACGAAGAATATCTGATCGCTTACCGGCGCATGGTCATGGCCTTCAACTGGGCGGCGAAAGCGACGCTGGAAACGATGAAGCAGCGGCGCTGGGGCCGTATCGTCACGCTCGGGTCCTATTGCGTGAAGGAGCCGCATTCCGAATTGAAGATGGTGCTGCACAACCTGATCCGCCCTGCGGCGGTGGGCCTGTCGAAAACGATCGCCGACGAGGTCGGCGAGTTCGGCATCACCGTCAACACGATCGGCACGGGCACGATCGATGGCGGAGACGAAGAGAGCACCTTCCGCATCAATTACCGCAAGCGGGCGGCCGAGCGCGGCATCACCTTCGAGGAGATGAAAGCGATCCGCGTCGAGCCGATTCCGGTCAAACGCGCCGGCGAGCCCAAGGAAGTCGCGGGCCTTTGCGCCTATCTCTGCTCCGACCTCGCCGGCTTCCTCACCGGCCAGACGATCCTGCTCGACGGAGGCAAGGCGCGCTCGTTCCTGTGACGCGGGCTGTTCTTGAAGCCATGGAACGACGGAATCGGTGGCGCGCCTGTCACCGATCGGCGCCAATCCAGAGGCAACGCCGTTACACCGTGCCGATCGGCGTGAGCGGCGATCCCACCGCCCCGGGATAGCGCAGCGGCGGCGCCGTCAGCAGGAAGCGGTTGCGGCCGTTTGCTTTCAGCCAGGCGTTCAAATCGCCGAGGTGCCAGAGCTCGCCCAGATTGACCCCGAGGCGGAACAGGCAGTGCTCGTGCAGCGGCAGTTTCGAGCAATTGTGGCCATGCTCGTCGCCGCGCGAGGGCAGGAATTCGACGGCGAGATTGTCTGCGATCATCGCGACCACGCCCGCATCCGTGATCCAGTTGTGGATGCGCCTGTCGCGCCCGTCGAGCGCGGCGCAGGCATTGTGGATCAGATGCGGGTCCGGATTGCCGGCACCCTCGATCAGGATCTCGGCCAGGCCGGTATGCATGCAGAAGAAGTCGCCCTTCTCGACCTCGACTCCGTCCGTCTCGAGCATGCGCATCAGGTCGTCATAGCTCACCGGATGGTGCTTGCGCCCGTAATGCGCCTCGAAGTCGATCATCACCGCGCGGCCCTGGACGCCGGCCTCGGCCATGTTCTCGATGCCGAGGCGCCTGGCGCCGAGGGTGGCGCCTTCCGGCAGGTGCTTGCCCGCTTCGAAGTCATACGGGCCGATCACATCCACGCCGGCGCGGAAGCCGTTGTAGTAGACCCGCTCGGGCTTGCCGTCGCCGTCCACGTCGAAAAGCTGGCCGACATGGGCGAGGCTGTCCCACTGCGTCGAGTACTGCATGGTCAGCTCGATCATGTCGTCGCAGATGAGGTCGGTGTATTTCGGGTCCTCCAGGCTCGCGGGGAAATTCATCGCCGGGTAGCCGTCGCGGTCGATGGGTTTCAGCCGCGGCGGCTGGCGGCGCGGATTGAGCGCTGTGCCGCCCGGCAAGGTCAGCGGCAGGCTGAGGCAGAAGCTGATGCCTTGTTTCACCTCGGCGACGCCCTGCAGCACCTTCTCCCTGGTGACGAGGTTCAGGCGGCCGCGCTGATCGTCGGGGCCGAAATCACCCCAGGTCGAACCTTCCGGCCGTATCTTCCAGCGTGGCGAGGCATTCATTTCTTCACTCCCCTCACGCCGTCGGTGAAGGCCTTGCCGTAGGAGGCGAGCCAGCTGCCGATCGGGGTGAACAACATGGTCGCGCCGCGCTCGATGCTGCGCCGTGCCGTGTCCAGATTGCCGCCGGCGAGGCAGATGGGCATGTCGACCGCCTTGCAGGCGGCGATGACACGATCGATCGCCGCCTCGACCTCCGGCGCCGACGGATCGCCCGGAAAACCCATCGCGGTGCAAAGGTCCATCGTGCCGATGATGATGGCCGAGATGCCCTCGACTTTAACGATCGCCTCGATGTTCTCGACCGCCTCCGGCTCCTCGATGATCATCATCGGCATGAGCAGCGTGTTGGCGTGCTGCATGTACTGCTTGTAGGGCATGCGCGCGCCGAAGCCGGAGGCGTTGGTGCTCGGCGCCACGCCGCGCTTGCCGAGCGGCGGGAAGCGCACGGCAGCCGCAGCTTCGCGGGCCTGCTGCGCGGTATTGATGTGTGGAAACACGATGCCCGTCGCGCCGAGGTCGAGATAACGCAGCGCCACATCAGCCTGGCTCGAGGGGACCCGCACGATCGGTGCGATCCGCGCGATCTCGCAGGCGCGGATCATCGGCTCGGCTTCGGCCGGACCGATCGGGCCGTGCTCGCCGTCGATCAGGATGAAGTCGAAGCCCATCAGGCTGCCGATCTCGACCAGCGGCGGGCAGGCCATATTGAGGATCAGCCCGAGCGACGGCTTGCGCGCGTCGAGAAGGTCGTGGAAGGGGTACCGGTCGAGCAATGTCGTCTCCTCCGCATCGTCGGCTTGCAGGGGGACGTTCTCGCACCGCCTTCCACAGTGGAAAAGCAGAAGCGGCCGCGACGGCGGGCAGTGGCCCGTTTATTTCATTTGCGAATTTGCAGCGCCGGGCTTTGTGCGCCCGCAAGGTCGAGCGCCACGTCGACGATCATGTCTTCCTGCCCGCCGACCATGCGGCGGCGGCCGAGCTCCTCGCGTTCTTCGAGGCCGGCGTCACCTTGATCATCAGGTCGGTGCCGAGGTTGCCGGAGCCGGTGATCGCGCAAGGCACCTTGCCCATGGTCAGGCCACCGCCCATTTCCAGAAGTCGCGGCCTTCGCCGACGAGATTGCGGTTCAGGACCATGCGATGCACCTCGTCGGCGCCGTCGACGAGCCGCGCCTGCCGCGCATAGCGGTAGATCCACTCCAGCACCGTGTCCTTGGAGTAGCCGCGCGCGCCGTTGATCTGGATCGCCGTGTCGGCCGCGTCGTGCAGCAGGTTGGCGACGTGGATCTTCGCCATCGACACTTCCTTGCGGGCGAGGCCGCCGCGATCGAGCTCCCAGGCCGCCTTCATGACCAGCAGCCGGCCGATCTCGATGCGCATGGCGAGCCCGCCCAGCATCAGCTGGATGCTTTCACGGTCGGCGAGGCGCACGCCGAAACCCTCGCGCTTCTCCGCATATTCGCGTGCGATCTCGACCGAGCGCTTGGCCAGCCCCAGCCAGCGCATGCAGTGGGTGAGCCGCGCCGGGCCAAGGCGGACCTGCGTCACCTTCAGGCCGCGACCGACGCCGCCGAGAATGTCGTCGTCGGAAACTTCCAGTCCGTCGAACTCCAGCTCGCAATGGCCGCCATGCTCTTCCGGGCCCATGATGCCGATGCGCCGGACGATCCGCCAGCCCGGCTGGTCGCGGTGAAAGAGGAAGGCGGTCAGGCCCGAGCGCGGATCGTCCGACGTGCGCGCCATCAGGATGAAATGCGCCGCTTCCCCGGCGCCCGTGATGAACCATTTGTGGCCGCTGATCACCCATTTGCCGCCGCGCTTTTCCGCCCTGGTGCCGATCATCGACGGATCGGAGCCGCCGCCGGGATGCGGCTCGGTCATCGCGAAGGCCGAGCGGACCTTGCCGTCCACGACCGGCGCCAGCCAGCGCTCCTTCTGCGCCGGCGTGCCGAGCGCTTCCATCACCATCATGTTGCCGTCGTCGGGAGCGGCCGAGTTGAAGACGGCCGGGCCGAAGATCGACCGGTTCATCTCCTCGTAGCAGACCGCCATGCCCATCTTGCCGAGGCCGGCTCCGCCGGTCTCGCGGCGAAGCTGCAGGCACCAGAGGCCGGCTTCGCGCGCCTTGGTGCGCATGCGGCCAAGCAAATCGAGCCGGATGTTCTCATGCTCGTCGTATGAGGCCGGATCGGCCTCGAGCGGCAGGATCTCCTCCTCCACCGTCCGCGCAATCCTGGCGCGGAAGCTCTCGATCTCGGGGGTAATGGCGAAATCCATGTGCAGGCTCTCAGAGGCTGGAGACGAGATGGCCGCCATCGACGGGGAGTGCGGCGCCGGTGATGTAGCGGCTGGCGTCCGAGGCAAGCAGCAGCAGGGCTCCGTCGAGATCGTCGGGTTGGCCGACCCGCCGTTGCGGAATGCGTTTCACCAACGCCGCTCCGCCGGGCGACGCGAAGAATTCGGCATTGAGATCGGTGACGATGTAGCCGGGGCATAGCGCGTTGACGCGGATGCCGTGGCGAGCCCATTCGAGCGCCAGCGCCTTGGTGAGTTGCACCAGACCTGCCTTCGATGCGGCATAGGCTGCGAGGTCGCCTGCCACGCGCAGGCCGAGGATCGATGCGACGTTGACGATTGAGCCGCCCTTGCGTTCCGCCATGCTTTGCGCCGCCGCCTGAGCGACCAGGAACGCACCCCTGAGATTGGTCGCCATAACCGCGTCCCAATCGGAGGCGGCATAGCTCATCGCCTTGCCGGGCGAACTGATGCCGGCATTGTTGACGAGGATGTCGACGGGCGCCGCGGCGAACGCCGCGGCGATTGAGGCCTCGTCGGTAACGTCGAGCGCAATCGCCCGGGCAGCGCCGCCTTTCGATCTGATCTCGTCGACGGCTGCCTCCAGCCGATCGGTCCGCCGCGCCGCGAGCACGACGCATGCGCCGGCATCGGCAAGCAGATCGGCAAAGTGCCGTCCGAGCCCGCTGGATGCTCCGGTGACCAGTGCCGTCCGGCCGGCAAGCGAGAAGCGGTCTGTCGATGCGGCGGTCATGTGCGCTTGTCCGGTCGGGTTTCCAGATCCTGCCGCAGCATGAATTTCTGGATCTTGCCGGTCGCCGTTTTCGGCAATTCGCGGAAGACGAAACGGCGCGGCACCTTGAATCCGGCGAGCTTCTCGCGGCAGAATGCAAGCAGCTCTTCCGGCGTCGGCGCCGCCTGTCCGGCCTTCAGCTCGATGCAGGCGCAGGGCACTTCGCCCCATTTTGCGTCCGGCGCCGCCACCACGGCCGCCAGCAGCACGGCAGGGTGCTGGTGCAGCACGTTCTCCACTTCGAGCGAGGAGATGTTCTCGCCGCCGGAGATGATGATGTCCTTGGCGCGGTCCTTGATCTCGATGTAGCCGTCGGCGTGGCGAACGGCGAGGTCGCCGGTGTGGAAGACGCCGCCCGCGAACGCCTTTTCGGTCGCCTCGCGATCCTTGTAATAGCCGGCCATCAGCGTGTTGGACTTGAGCACGATCTCGCCGACCGTCTCGCCGTCGTTGGGCACTCGGCTGCCGGCTCTGTCCACCACGTCGGCGCCCTGGCAGAGCGGATGGCGCACGCCCTGCCGTGCCAGGAGTGCAGCGCGCTCCGCCGGGCCGGGATCGCCCCAGTCTTCGCGCAGCAGGCTGCCGGTGGCAGGTCCGTAGGATTCGGTGAGGCCATAGAGGTGAACCAGCTCGATGCCGAGCTCGTCGAGGCCTGCGATCAATGTCGTTGTCGGCGCCGCACCACCGGTTGCGACGCGGATCGGCGAGGGCGCCCGGCGGCGGATGCCGGCTGCCGCGTCGAGCAGCATGTAGAGCACCACCGGCGCGCAGCAGAAATGCGTCAGCGACCGGCTCGCGATTTCCTCGAAGATCAGCTTCGGATCGACCTGCGCCAGGCAGACATGGGTTCCGCCGACGGCAGTGACCGCCCAGGTATGGCTCCAGCCGTTGCAGTGGAACATCGGCAGGATCCAGAGATAGCGGGTGCGGTCGTTGAACCCGAGCGACACCACATTGCCGATCGCATTCAGGAAGGCGCCGCGATGGGTATAGGCGACACCCTTCGGTTTGCCTGTCGTGCCTGAGGTGTAGTTCAGGCAGATCGGCGACCACTCGTCGGCGATCGCATCGACGCCGATCGCGAGCGGCTCGACGCCGGACAGGAATTCCTCCAGCGATGTTGCGGCCCTGCCGGCGCCGCCAACCGCGACGATGCGCACGTCGAGCTTCGATGCAGCGGCGGCGACCGTGTCGAGCAGCGCGTCGTCGGCGAAGACGATCCTGCTCTCGGAATGCTCCAGAATGTAGCCGACGGTCGACGCGTCGAGCCGGGTGTTGATCGTGTTCAGCACCGCGCCGAGCATCGGGACGGCGTAGTGCATGGCGAGCATTTCGGGGCGGTTGGCCATCAGCGCCGACACCACGCTGCCGCGCTCGACGCCGGCGCGGGAAAGCGCACCGGCGATCCGGCCGACAAGCTGGCCGAATCCCCGGTAGGTAAGGGTCTCGCTGCCGAAGATGACAGCCGCCTTGTCCGGATAGACGTCGATGCTGCGCCTCAGGAAATCGACCGGCGTAAGCGGCCGATGGTTCGCTTCGCGCGGCGCCAGGAAATCGCTCAGATCCAAATCCGGCCTCCTCAAACCGGCGCGCCGCACCCGGCTGCCCGGGGAGTCTGGCTCCCTGCGGCATCCGAACGGACTGCCTCATGCCCGGAGAGTGCCCGCCGCGAGGACGGGACTCCCAAACTCGTAATGGCGGTGCTAAGACGCGTCAACGGATTATCCGACATTCCGACAATCGATTGCGATTGCAGCGGAAACAGGATTGCGGCACTGCAAACGGAAGCATCGCCAGGCAGAGGACGAGGATGGCCAGGTCGCCCGAACGGAATGACGGCATCAGCCTTCCCGTCCTCGACACCGCGCCCGGCTACAAGCGGGTCGCCAACCTGCTCGAGAAGGAGATCGTCAGCGGGCGCATAAAGCCCGGCGACATGCTGCCGACCGAAGGCGAGCTGGCAGCGCAGCTTGGCGTCCATCGCTCGACGGTGCGCGAAGGCATCCGCGCGCTGGAGAATTCCGGCCTGATCAAGCGGGTCGGCGGCAAGCGGCTGATCGCCTCCATCCCCGAATCCGGGGCCGTGGCCTGGTACAACACCCGCGCCATGGCGCTGCGCCGCATCAGCTTCCTGGAATTGTGGGAAGTGCAGATGGAGATCGAGCCATTCTGCGCCGATCTCGCCGCCAGCCGCATCACCGACGAGCTCGCCGAGGAGATGATGGAGAGCATCCGTCGGCTCGAGAAGAACATCGAGAAGGACGAGGCCGTGATCGCGCACGACATCGAGTTCCACCGCATCGTCGCGCGGGCCTCGCGCAACACGGCGCTGGAGCTCTCCGTCGATCCGATCGGCGTGCTGCTGTTCTCGGCGACGCTCGATCTCTACCAGAAGGTGCCGCCGGCCAGGCAGCGGCTGCTGCATGCGCACAAGATGATTGCCGACGCGATCTGCCGCCGCGACCGGGACACGGCGCGCGAATGGATGGCAAAACACATCCGTGATTTTCGCCGCGGCTATCTCGTTGCCGGCCTGAGCCTTGACGCTCCGATCACTCTCGACCAGCGCGCGATGCGGCTCTGACATCGGCTCAGGCCCTTACGATCCCTACGTGATACCCGCCGTCGACCGCAAACTCCTGCGCGTTCACGTAGCTCGCCTCGTGCGAGAGCAGGAAGATGACGGGGTAGGCGACTTCCCAGCCGGTGCCCTGGCGGCCGAACGGCATCACCCGTGCCCGGTCGGTCCTGCGGCGGCCTTCGAGCCGGCCGAGCGGCGTGTCGATCAGCCCCGGCACGATGCAATTGGCGCGGATGCCGCGCGGCTCGCCGGCTTTTGCGACGCTGCGCGAAAGCGTCAGGATACCCGCTTTGGAGACTTCGTAGGCCGGCTGGTTGACGACCACCCGGTGGGCGGCCAGCGAGGAGATGAAGACGATCGCACTGCCCTCGTCCATCACCTCCAGCGCCTTCTGCGCGTAGAGCATGTGGCTGCGCAGGTTGACCGCGAAATCATCGTCCCAGCGATCGACGGTGATCTGCGAGAGGGGCAGGCCGGAGGTGATGCCGACATTGAGGACCAGGCCGTCCAGACCGCCCGCCTTGGCCAGGAATTCCTCCACCGAGGCCGCGACAGCCGCTGGCTCGCGCACGTCCGCAACGACCGGGAATGCGGTTCCGCCGGTCCGGGTTATGGAGCGGCAGACATCCTGCGCGGCCTCGGCGGAGCGATCGATGCAGCCGACGACAGCGCCTTCGCGTGCGGCGAGCTCGCAGATCGCGCGGCCGTTGCCGATCGGTGCATCGGTGTCATCGATGTGCTGCTGGCCGCCGCCCACCACCAGGACGCGGCGGCCGGTCAGCCGGCCCCTGCCTGGCGCCTTGCCGCTGGCTTCGGCGAAGACCTGTCGGTTCGGATCGTCCTGGCCGCTCATCCTGTCTCCACATCGGCCCGGGGTGGCGCACTGCGCGCGAAGCGACCCTCTCCGATGATGGTTCCAAAGACCGGCAGAGGGCCTTCGCGTCAACGCGAAGGCCCCAGAATTGCACTCGAAATGAACGTCCCGCGCCCCGTCGGGCCGGCCCTCGGGTAGCGCCGCGGATGCCTCAGGCCGCGATCGGGAGGGGGCCTGCTTCGGCGAAGGTCGAAATCAGGTCGGGTGTGTATTCGGCCAGCGTCTCCGACAGGCTCCGCATCATCTCCTCGCGCCTGGGTCCGACATGGGCAGCATCGCCGCCGACGCCGATCGCGACATTGCGGTCGGCGATGCGGACCGGAAGCAGCGTGGCGAAAGCGGCGGCATCGTTGAGGCGCCGGTTCACCATGTAGACGATGCTGGTCGAGCGGATTTCGCGCAGCATGGCGGTGGTGCGGGCGACGTTCACCTTCTGCGTCGAGTCCGGTTCGCGTGCATTGATCAGCCGGACGACGCGGTCGATCTGCGCGTCGCTCTCGCGGCTGAGCAGCACGCAGCCATAGGGCGACCAGATGAGGGGAAACGATGCCCCTTCCTGCACGCGCTGCGTGGGCGGCAGATCGTCGCCGACGATGCGATGCCATTGCACATAGATGTCGTTCTGGGTGGTGAGCGAGACGGTCTGGCCGGTGCGCCCGCGCAGATCGTCCAGCAGCGCCGTCAGCACGCCCTGGCGGAACATCTGCTCGTAGCCGAGGTCCTCCAGCCACTCGCCGATGCGGTAGACCTCCGGAGCCGGCAAATAGGTGCGCCGCTTGCGGTCGAAGGAGAGGAATCCGGCATTGACCATGCTCTTCAAAAGGAAGGTTGCGCTCGACTGCGGATAGTGGAGGCGGCCGATGATCTCCTTCTGGTTCAGCTCGCGCCGCTCTTCCGAGAAGAGCTTCAGGATCTCGAGCGCCCGTACGGCGGATTTGACCGGCTCACGCGTCATGACGATGTCCTCCCTAGACCGTCTGACTATGATCCCTATTGATTGTTATGGCAAGCGATCTGAAGGATCATAGGGTTGTCCGACAATGGTATTTTGGGCATGATTCGCTGGCCCGAACCGGGCCCGCTCCCGCTGGTTCAATAAAGATCGTTGTTCTGGCCGCCGTCGCACATGATGAGCTGGCCGGTGATGAAGCCGGCCAGGTGCGAGCACAGGAATGCGCAGAGCGCGCCGGCCTCCTCCGGTCGGCCGGCGCGGCCGACGGGCATGCCCTTCAGCATCTGCCCGATCAGCTCTTCTGCCGGCACGCCGCGTTCGGCCGCGGCCGCACGATAGGTCCGGCGGAAAGAGCCGCTCTCGCCGCTGTCGATGCGGCCGGTGCCGATCGTGTTGATCGTGATGCCGAAGCGGCCCAGTTCGTTGGCGAGCGTCCGCGCCGCACCGAGCGCGGCGGGGCGGATGATGTTGTGCACGATCATCGGCACTTCCTTGTGCGGATGCTTGGCGCACATCGAGCCGAGCGTGACGATGCGGCCCCAGCCTTGCGTCTTCATATGCGCGGCGACCTCTTCGACCGCGCGGATGAAACCGACGACCGCCATGTCGTAACCGGCGAGGTAGTCGGCCGTGGTCGCCTGGCCGACCTGCGCGTCCGGCGGGCCGCCATTGCTGTAGACGAGGATGTCGGGATTGCCGTGCTCCTCGCGAATGCGTGCGAACAGCGGCGCGATGCTCTCGTTCCGGCTGACGTCGCCGGTCATGGCGGAGACGCGATGACCCTCCGCGGCCATTGCCTGCACGACCTCGTTCGCGTCCTGCAAGCCGCGGGCGACGAGCACGACATGGCAGCCGTCGCGGGCGAGAGCTTCCACGGCGGCGCGCCCCACATTGCGGCTTCCGCCCGTCACCACCGCCAGCCTACCGCTTATGCCGAGATCCATCTTGCCTCCCCCTGCTGCTTTCAGTGGCGTTCACGGCGCCCGCTCCATGTCGTCAGGCGACAGGGCCGACATCGCCGAATGCCGGCGCTGCATCCATCCGCGGTACTCATCCGGCCAGGCGTCGTAGCTTTCGCGCAGCGTGCGGTGCGCGTGCAAAACCCAGTGAGGATCGGAAAGCGCCTCGCGCCCGATGCCGACGATATCGGCCTTGCCGGCGCGCAGCACGAACTCGGCCTGCCGGTGGTCGACGATCAGGCCGACGGCCACGGTTGCGATATCCGCCCGCTTGCGGACCGCGTCCGAAAACGGAACCTGGAAGCCCCAGACGCGCGGGACGACACGCGTCGGCGTCACCGAGGTCATGCCGCCGGAAGAGCAGTCGACGACATCCACGCCGACACGTTTCAGCTCCGCCGCCAGCGTGACGGAGTCGTCCAGCGACCAGCCGCCGCCGGTGCCGTCGAGCGCCGAAATGCGGAAGAAGAGCGGCCGGTCCGCCGGCATTGCCGCGCGCGCGGCCTGCGCCACCTCGATCGCGAAGCGCATGCGGTTCGGCAGCGAGCCGCCATACTCGTCGCTGCGGAAGTTGGAGGCCGGCGAGAGGAACTGGTGGATGAGATAGCCGTGCGCGCCATGGATCTCGACGATGTCGAATCCCGCCTCGACCGCCCGCCTGGTTGCGGCGCCCCAGGCGGCCACGTTCCACGCGATGTCCGGCCGGCTCATGGCGCGCGGCGGCTCCGGCCAGCCTTCCGCGGCGACAGCGCTTGCCGAGAGCGTCGGCCAGGGTGGGAAGCCGCCGGCCGCATCTTCGGCGGTCAGCGGCGTCCCGCCCTGCGCGCCCTTGCGCGTGGCGCCCTTGCGGCCGGCATGTGCGATCTGGATCGCCGGGACCGCTCCACGCGCACGGATGAAGCTCGATACCCGTCGCAGCGGCTCGATATGGGCGTCGTCCCAGAGCCCCAGGTCCCACGGCGAGATGCGGCCGTCGGGCGTCACCGCGGTTGCCTCGGCCATGACGATGCCGGCACCGCCGATCGCAAACTTGCCGAGATGAACGAGATGGTAGTCCGTCGCCTTGCCGTCCGGCGCCGATGCGTACTGGCACATCGGCGAGATCATCACCCGGTTCGGCGCCGTCACGCCGCGCAGCGTGATCGGCGACAGCAGCAGGAACGCTTCGTCCTTGCGGCTGGCAATCCTGGATGCGGTGATCGGCATGTCAGACATTGCGGAAGCGCGCCAGGGCGTTCTCGGCGGCGATCTGGCCGAAGCAGAAAGCCTCGCAGAGATTGGCGCCGTCGGCCGGGTAAAGCTGCCCGCTGACCTGGCCGAGCTCGCCGGCGCCGAACAGGCCCGGAATCGGATTGCCGCGCACGTCGAGGATGCGGCCGCCGGCATCGCGCCGCGGCCCGCCCGTAGTGTTGGGCCCACCCGGCCAGAGCTTGACGCAGTAGTACGGGCCGGTGTCGATCGGCACGAGCGTGTCGGCCGGCCGGCCGAATGCATCCGTGCCGCTGGCGCACCCTTCATTGTATGCATGGATGCTTGCTGCGACCGCTTCCGGCGCATCGAGGCCGGCGGCCTGCGCCGCCGCCTCCGGCGTATCGCCCTTGGTGATCCAGCCGCGCTCGATCTCGCGCGAATTGTCCTCGCTCCACTCGTAGAGTCCGACCGAGCAGGCGCCGACATTGATCAGGGTGGCGGGTCCTTTCAGGCGGCGCTTCTCGTCGAAGATCCAGTAGCACGGCATGCGTGGGTTGATGCCGCGATGCGTGTCGAAATGGACGAGGTCGTAATAGAAATCGTGCTTGTTCATCGCCTGGTCGTGCTCGTTGGCGAAGCGTTTGCCGTCGCCGTCGAGGATCACGTAGCCGGGCGGGTTGATGGCGATGAAGAAGGCCTGCCGGCTGCCGTCGTCCATGTCGAAATAGCCGACGCCGCGGCCGACGATCTGCGACATGTGCCAGAGGTCGGCGCCGACTTCCTGAGCCATGCGCAGCCCATCGCCGGTGTTGCCGGGATTGCCGTAGAAATACATCGGATAGGCGCGCAGGAAGCTGAGCTTCGCCGCCTCGTCGTATTCGAACCCGCCGGTGGACAGGATGATGCCGGAGCGCGCCCTGATGCGCTTTTCGACGCCGTCGTCGACCAGCACGCCGACGACACGTCCGTCCTCGTCCCGCAGCAGTTTCTTGGCGGCCGTGCCCCAGAGAATGTCGGCGCTGCCGGTCTCGACGGTCTCGCGCAGCGAGGCGAACAGGCTGGCGCCGTTGCCGGCCTGCGGGTCCTGCTTGAACCGCGGCCGTCCCTGCTGGAAGACCTCGCAGGCATCGGCGCCCTCGAACTCGGGATGCTCCGCCTTGTTGACCTGGGTGAAGGGCGTTCCGCGGCAATGCGCATCGAGCCAGGCGCGCAGCGTCGTCGCCCGTTCGGCCAGCGCCCGGATCTCAGGCCGGCCGACCATCGGGCCGGCGCAGCGCGCCAAGTAGGTCTCCGCCTTGTCGGCATCGGTGAAGGTCATCACCAGCCCGCCGGACATGCGAAAATTCGGCGTGTGAGCATCGCGCTTCTGCTTCTCGACCAGCAGCACCTTGGCGCCGGTCTTCGCCGCAGTGATCGCGGCGGCTGCGCCGGCCGCGCCGAAGCCGAGAATGACGAGGTCGGCCTCGATGTCCCAATGCTCGCGCGCCATCCTGCCGATCTCCGTGTCCAGCTTCTCGAATGTTCAGGCGGCGGTGTTCGGGATCGCCGCGCCGGCAAGATTGCCGAGGTAGTAGGTGACCACCTGCGGGTCGGCGGCGATCTCGGCCGCCGGCCCGGCGCGCGCCACCTTGCCGCCTTCGAGGATGTAGGCGCGCGAGGCGACGGAGAGCGCACGGCGCGCATTCTGCTCCACCAGCAGGATCGTCAGGCCGGCCTGGTTGAGCCGTGTCAGCGCTGCAAACACCTGGTCGACGATTTTAGGCGCAAGGCCGAGGCTGGGCTCGTCGAGCAGCAGCATGCGCGGGGCGCCCATCAGAGCGCGCCCGATCGCCAGCATCTGCTGCTCGCCGCCGCTGAGCGACCCGGCGCGCTGGTGACGCCGCGCGCCGAGCACCGGGAAAAGCTCGACCACCTGCTCGTAGCTCCAGGTCGCGCGGCGGCCGCCGAGCGCCAAAACGCCGAGCTGCAGATTTTCCTGCACCGAGAGGTCGCTCAGGATCTGGCGGCCCTCGGGAACCTGCAGCAGCCCCATCCGGGCGATGGCAGCGGGCCGTCGGCCGCGCAATTGCGTGCCTTCGAAGGCGATCTCGCCGCTGGACGCTGGCACGATGCCGCTGATGCAGTTGAGCAGCGTGGATTTGCCGGCGCCGTTTGCGCCGATGAGCGCGATCATCTCGCCGGCGAAGACCTGCAGGCCGACGCCGTGCAGCGCGGTGATCCCGCCATAGGAAGCCGTGAGGTTTGCGAGGTTCAGCACGTCACGCCCCGAGATACGCCGAAACGACAGCGGCATCGCGACCGATCTCGGCCGGACTGCCCTCAGCGATGACGCGTCCGGTGTTGAGCACGTAGATGTGCCCGCAGAGCGCATTCACGAACCGCATATTGTGCTCGATCAGCAGCAGGCCGATGCCGCGCTCGGCGAAGCTGCGAAACAGTCGGCCGAGCTCCTCCGCCTCGACGTCGTTCATTCCGGCCACGGGCTCGTCGAGCAGGATGTATCTCGGCTTGACGGCCATCGCGCGCGCGATCTCGACGCGCCGCTGATGCCCGTAGGCAAGGCCGGACGCGGTGTGGCGGGCATAGGCGCTCATGCCGACTGCGGCGAGGATGCGCATGCCCTCTTCCTCGATGGCGCGATGCTCGCGACGCGCTGAGGGCAGGCCGAGCACACAGGCGAGCAGCGAGCTGCTGCCGCCCCGCGTCAGCCCGAGCGTGACGTTCTCCAGCACGGTCGAGTCGGGCAGCAGCCTTACGTTCTGGAAGGTGCGGCTGACGCCGGCGCGGGAGACGCCGACGATCGTCCTGGTGCTCACATTCTCGCCGTCGACGGTGACGCTGCCCTCGTCGAGGCGCAGCACGCCGGTGATGAGATTGACGATCGTCGTCTTGCCGGCGCCGTTCGGGCCGATTAAGCCCACGATCTTGCCCGGATCGACGCGCAGGTTGACGTCCTGCGCCGCCCTCACCCCGCCGAAGCTGCGGCTGACGCCGGATAGATCGAGGCTCATGCCTGCACCTGCCGCGGCCTGGTTGCCGGCTCCGTGCGCTCAGCCGCGACCGGCCGCCGGCTTCGACGATTGCGCACCACATCGATCAGGCCGTCCACGACCCCGCGCGGCAGGAAGATGATCACCACCACCAGCAACGCGCCGTTGAGCAGCAGCCTGTTTTCCGCGAGCGGGCGTGCGATCTCCGGCAGGAAGGTCATGATCGCGGCGCCGACGATCGGCCCCCAGATCGAGCGCCGGCCGCCGAGGATCACCGCCGCCAGCGTCATCGTCAGCAGCGCGAAGCCGTACTGGTGCGGCTCGATCGAATAGACATAGCCCGCCTGCAGCGCACCGAAGAGCCCGGCGATGGCGCCGCTCAGCGCAAAGGCCAGCGCGTGGTGGAAGGTGATGGAAAGGCCGAGCGAACCGGCTACGGCTTCGTCCTGCCGCAGCGCATCGAAGATCTGGCCGACGCGCGTGGCGCTGATGGCGGCGAGCACGTAGACGACGATGGCCAGGCAGAGCAGCAAGCCGAGCGTGGACACCTGCTTGGGGATGTCGTTGATGCCGAGCGCGCCCCCCGTGATGCCTTCTGCATAGAGCGCGATCGCCGCAACGATCTGCACGAAAGCGAGCGTCGCGATCGCCTGGTAGGGGCCGCGCAGCCGCGCCAGCGGGATCGACAGCAGCAGCCCGACGCCAAGTCCGATGATTGCGGCTGCCGGTGCCACCAGCCAGATGCTGAGCCCCAGCGTCTTCATCGCGATCGCGGCGAAATAGGCGCCGACCGACACCATGCCGACGGTCGCGATCGAGAAGACGCCGGCGCGCAGCACGATGTACTGACTGAGCGCGAAGCCCGCATTGAGCAGGAAGAAATCGAGCAGCGGCTGGTAGGCGTAGAAGAAGCCGATCATCGCCGCGCCACCCGGGCGTCGGTGATCGCCTGTCCGAACAGGCCGTTCGGCCTGACGAGCAGCACGATGAAGAGCAGCGAATAGACGATGATCTCGGTCAGTCCGGTCGGGAAATAGGCGACCGACATGGTCTGGATGATGCCGAGCGCAAGCCCGGCGACGACGGCGCCGCTGAGGCTGCCGAGCCCGCCCAGGATCAGCACGACGAAGCCGCGCAGCAGATAAGGTTCGCCCATGGTGAAGCTTATCGAGTTGAAAGCGAGGCCGATCAGCACGCCGGCCACGCCGGCCAGCGCGCCCGAAATGAAGAAGGTCTGGAAGTAGATCGCGCGCGGCTCGACGCCGAGCAGCGTCGCCGCCCGCTCGTTGCTGCTGACGGCGCGCACCTGCCGGCCGAAGCTGGTGCGATAGAGATAGAAGGCGAGCAGCGCCACGCAGAGGATTGCCGCGACTGCGATGACCATCTGCAGCGGGCTGACCCGCAGTCCGAAGACGAGGAACGGTTCGACCGGCACGATGCCGAAGGGGAAACGCAGGGTCCGCGCCTCGGAGGCGCGCAGCGCCAGGTTCACCAGGATCATGTCGGCGCCGATGCTGGCGATGAGCACCGCGAACTCGGCCTCCCTCGTCTTGCGCAGCGGGCGGAAGGCGACGAAATCGATCGCCACCGACAACAGCCCGGTAAAGACCATGGCGATGAGGAACGCGGCCCAGAGCGGCAGGCCGGCCGTCACCGAATAGAGGCCGACGAAGGCGCCGACCATGAAGATGGCCCCATGGGCCAAATTCATGATCTTGTGCACCCCGAAGACGAGGTTGAAGCCAAGTGCGAAGAGGGCGTAGACCGCCCCCAACACAAGGCCGTTCAGCAGCTGCTGCGCAAGCATCGACCGTCCCGCTGCGGATTACTGGCCCGGAGCGCGGACCAGCTTGCCGTCCTTCACGGTCAGCACGTTCATCTGGTACTGCGCCATCTGGTCGACCATCGAGAGCTTGCCGCTGCCGATGATGGTGTCGACGTCCTTCAGGCCGGCCATCGCGTCGCGGATCGCCTGGCGCGAGGGGTTCGGGCCGGCAGCCTTGATCGCCTGGCCGATGAGCAGCGCTTCGGCGAAGCCGACGGCGGAGAAATTGTCCGGCTTCTCGCCATATTTGGCTTCATAGGCCGCCTCGAAGGTCGCGCCGAGCTCGTTGACGCCGCCGGGCGAATAGTCGGCCAGCGAATAGGTGCCTTCGGCGGCTTCGCCGGCGGCCTTCAGGAAGAAGCCGGTCGCCATGGTCGTGCCGCCGATGATCTTGGTGGCGGGATCGAGCCCGGCGCTCTTCACCTGGATGACGAAGTTGGCCGACGTCTCCGGCGTCATCGCCAGGTGCAGGCATTCGGGCTTCAGGTCGACGATGCGCGTGGCGACGGCGGTGAAGTCCGTGTCGGAGAGCAGGATGGAGGCCTCGTCGATGATCTCTACGCCTTTTTCCTTGACCGCATTCGCCCAGACGTTGCTCTGGTCGACATAGGCTTCGTTGTCGCGTGCAAAGACGCGCACGCAGGTCTTCGGCTTCAGCACGTCGGCCGTGTAGGCGGCGATCGACTGGAACATGCGGGCGGGGATGTCGGATGCCTTGAACACCCAGGTGCGGCCCTGCGCCACGCCAGGCGCGAAGGCACTGGTGATCATCGGCACCTGCAGCTCTTCCGCCCGCGGCGCGATCGACAAGGCAAGGATGCTCGACGAGGTGCCGACGACGATGTGGACATTGTCGCTCAGCGCGAACTTGTTGAGCAGCGTCATCGACTGCGCCTTGTCGGTGGCGTTGTCTTCCACCGTCAGCTTGATCTTGTCGCCGTTCATGTCGAGATTGGCGTTGATCCACTCGACGCCGACCTCGATGCCGCGCGCCGTCTGCGTGCCGACATTGGCGTTGAGGCCGGTCAGCTCGGCTGCGACGCCGACTGCGATGTCGGCCGCATTCGCACCGGCCGTAAAGGCCGCAATCATCGCCGCCGAAGCGGCGATCCCAAAGTTCAGCTTCCTCACCGTTACCTCCCTTGGCGCCCTCGACATTCTGGACAGGCCGCAAGACCTGCCGGGCGCATCTCCGTTGATCTCTCCCGGGCGCAGTTGCAGCTGTGCGGCGAGCATTCCGGGTGGCGGATTGGATGTTTGAGGAGCCCCAGGTGTCAATGAACGCGGGGGATATTTACGGATGCAATATTCCGCCGCCGGCTGCTGCAAGCAGGGTCGAGGCGGGGCAGGGAGCCTGACAGCGGCGATTTGTTAGCCGAGAGCCGGGTGCTATGGTTCCCGCTGGGCAGGGAGCCCCGCGCCGGGGCGGCGGGACGCCGCCCCTCCAGCCTGGGGAGAGCGAGGGAGGTTTGTCATGGCTCAGCGGGAGGTGAAGTCGGCCGTCAGGTCGCTCGACGTACTCTACATGTTCGCCGTCGAGCGTCGTGCGCTGTCGCAGCGCGAAATCGTGAAGCTGCTCGGCTATCCGCAATCGAGCACGACCTTCCTGCTGAAGACGATGGTGTCGTCAGGCTACCTGATCTACGATCCGAACGACCGCACCTATTTCCCGACCCCGAAAGTGCTGAGCGTCGGCGACTGGCTGCGCGAGACCGATTATGGCCGCATGGACGGCGACACGCCGCTGGCCGACCTGATCCGGGAACTGGAGGAGTTCGGCGAGACCGTCTGCCTGTCGACGCAGAACGACACCAACGTCTATTGGCACCGGGTGATCGCGCGCAACCTGCCGCGCGAGCTCTATTATCCCGAAGGCCACATGTACGCGCTGACCTACTCCAGTCATGGCTGGGTGCTGCTCAGCCGGCTCGAGGCCGAGCGCGTCGACCGCACCTGCCGGCTGGTCAATTCGCGCGAGCCAAACCTCAGGCTGCGCGTCAAGCCCGACGATGCCTTGCGGCGCGTCGAGCACATCCGCAATCGCGGCTATTTCTATCATCGCAACACGTTTCTCGTCGGCGGCGCCAGCGTTTCCATGCTGCTGCCCGGCAAGGTTGCCGGCCGCGCCGTGGCGGTGGGTGTCGGCGGCATGGTCGATCGCGTCGAGAAGAAGCTGGACGAAATCATACCGCGCCTCGAGAAGGTTGTGCGCAGCTATGGCGAGCGGATCGGAGCGCTGGCCGCGGCGGTCTGAGCTGAAGCATGTCTCCCAGAGATGTGCAGCGGTTCTGGGGCATAGACATGCTCAAGAAGGCAGCGCGACGGCGCACCCTTCGCTCACGCTTGTGCGCAGCTCACCTGCGGTAGATGCGGGCGCACGCCTGCGGCACGCGCAGCCGCAAGGCCTTGTCGACAGGCGGGGTGGGTTCGCCGCTCGAGAACTGGATCAGCACATCGCCCCAGCCTTGCGTGCGCGCGACGACCCGCCGGTTTGCGCCCATGAAAACGAGATCGGCCCGCTCGACCGCCCATTCGTTCGCGCCCGCGGCCGCTGCGGCAGGCACGAGCTGGCATTTCTCCGGACGTACGATCACGCTGACCTCGTCGCCGGTCGCCAGGCCTTTTTCGCTCCTCAGGCCGATCACCGGGCCGGCATCGGTGGAAACCGTGGCCGTGCCGTCGCCGGCGACCGACGCTATGCGGCCCAAAATCTCGTTGGTGGCGCCGATGAACTTGGCCACGTAGCGATCGGCCGGCGTATCGTAGATTTCCTGCGCCGGTCCGAGCTGGGCGATCTTGCCCCGGTTGAGCACGGCGATGCGGTCGGCGAGCTCCATCGCCTCCTCCTGGTCGTGCGTCACGTAAATTGCGGCAAAGCCGATCTGCTGCTGCATCCGCCGGATCTCGTAGCGAAGCTGCTCCCGCACCTTGGCGTCGACATTGGAAAGCGGCTCGTCGAACAGGAGCAGCCCGTCGCTCGACACGAGCGCGCGCGCCAGCGCCACGCGCTGCTGCTGCCCGCCGGAAAGCTGGCCGGGATATTGCTCCGTCAGCTCGCCGACCCCGACGGTGCGCAGCACCGCGCTCACGCGCTCCTGGATCTGCGGCCTGGGCACGCCCTTGACCTGCAGCGGATAGGCCACGTTCGAAAAGACCTTCATGTGCGGCCACAGCGCATAGGACTGGAACACCATGCCGAGCTTGCGTTTGTTGGGCGGAGAATCGATGCCTTGCGCGGAGCAGTAGTGCTGCTCGCCGCGGATCGCGATCGTGCCTTCGTCGGGCGATTCGAGGCCGGCGATGCAGCGCAGCAAGGTTGTCTTGCCGCAACCCGAGGGGCCGAGCAGGACCACGAACTCGCCCTGCGAGACCTGGAGATCGATGCCATCCACGGCGGGGACCCGTGTCCCATCGCGGCGGGTGAAATGCTTGCGGATGCCGCTCAGCGTCACCGCTTCGCTGCGGTCCTTGCCGGGCGCGGAGGCTGTCGAGGACGCGTTCATGGGTGGCTCCCCCGTGGCTGGGCAATCGCGGACGGCGGCGCCGTCGACCCCCACTCCGCCCCGCAAAGCGGGGCACCTCTCCCCCCTGAGCCTGTCGAAGGGGCGACGGGGGAGAGGAAGTTCGGCAAGTTTGGCGCCTTTCCTCTCCCGCGGGCAGGGGGAGAGGCGGCTCCCCCGTGCTTTACGGAGGAGACGGAGCGGGGGTGCTTTGCTTCCATCTGCGATAGCTCTTCCGCCGGTGGGGTGCGCGATCTCCTCATGCGCGGGCCCGCCCGATCATTCCGTCGCCGATCCACCGCTCGAACAGGTGCGCCGCCGACAGGACCACGATGTTGATCGTGGTCAGGATCAGGGCGAGCGACGCCAGCACCGGAAATCCGCCGGTCTGGAAGATTTGCAGGATCTGGAAGCCGATCACCGGAACGCGTGTGCCCGACAGCATGATCGAGGCGTTGAGCTCGCCGGTGATCCAGACGAAGAGCAGCCCCCAACCGGCGATCAGCCCGGGGATCATCAGCGGCAGGCTGATGCGCAGGAAGGTGCGGCCGCCGCCGGCGCCGGCAACGGCCGACGCTTCCGTGAGCTGCCGGTCGATCTGCGCCGCCGCCGCGTCGGCAGAGATCGTCGCCTGCGGCAGGAACAGGGTGACGTAGCACAGAAGCAGGATGGCGAAGGTGTTGCCGAGCTGGAAGGGCGGCCCTGCGAAGGCGAGCACGAAGCCGAGCCCGATGACGATCGCCGAGAGCGTGGAGGGCAGCTTGACGATGCCGTCGAGCCCGCGTGCGTAGCGCGAGTTGGAGCTGCGCAGATAGAGCGAGAAGACGGCCGCGATCAGCATGGCGATGGTAGCGCCGAGCACGGCGAGGCTGAGGCTGTTAGCGAGCGACCGCGCCGCCGCGCGGTTTTCCCACGCGCCGGTCAACAGCTTCGTGACGTCGAGCTCGGCCCAATCGATGTTCGGCGTCCAGTAGCCGTTGAGCGCCACCAGGATGAGGGCGCCGAGCGGCAGGACGAAAGTCAGCATCGCATAGAGCAGCAGCGACGCCTGCGCCCATCGCCGGAACCTGCCCAGGCGGATCGTCGCCCGGCGCTGCCCCTTGCCGCCGATCGATGCATGCCGGTTCTCGCGCAGGATGCGCCCCTGGAAATACCAGGCCGTGCCGAGCGCGATGACGAGGAAGACGCTCAAGCCGATGGCGACCGCGATGTCGGACGGATAGGTGAAGGTGACGAGCCGCACGATCTCGACCGCGAGCACGTCGACCTTGAGCTCGGTGCCGATGACCACCGGAACCGAGAAGAACGAGAACCCGAACCAGATGATGTAGAGCGCGGCCGCGCCGAGGCTCGGCCGCAGCACCGGAATGGTGACGTGCAGGATGGTCTGCCAGAGCGAGGCGCCGCTGATGCGCGCGGCCTCCTCCATGGCCGGGTCGCTGTTCTTCAGCCCGGTCGAGATCATCAGGAAGGCAAAGGGGATCTTGTAGGCGGTGTAGAGCAGGATCAATCCCGGCCAGCTGTAGATGTTGAGCGGGCCGGAAGCGACGGGGATGCCGAGCCATTCCAGCATGCCGCGCAGGAGCGCATTGATGAAGCCGGCCTGGGGTGCCAGCAGGAACACCCAGCCGATGGCGCCAGCGATCGGCAGCAGCATCATCGAGAACATCGGCAGCAGCCCGGCCAGCCAGCCGATGCGGGCATCGGTGCGCTCCATCAGCCAGGCGAAGAAGGCGCCGATGAGAAGCGCCAGCGCCATGCTGGTGAAGACCACGAACACGGTGTTCAGGAGCACCGTGGCGAGGCCCTCATAGGCCAGTACGCGGCCGAAGATGCCGGCGTCGAAATGGCCGTCGACGAAGAACAGGCGCATGCCGAGGCGCACGACCACGTAGATGACGATCGCCGCGCAGATGGCGCCGATGCCGCCGCTGACGAAGCCGAACCAGCCGCCGCGGAACAGCCGCCGGCTGCCGAGCGAACGGCGTGCGGCCGGACGAGGCCGGCCAACGTCGCCCGGCCCGGTCGGCTGGGGGATGGACAGGGGTGCTGAGCTCACGGGCGGTTCGCCACCATCAGAAGCGCGAGGCCCGGCGCGACGGCGGTCGCGCCGGGCCCGGGCCGGATCATTTGCGACCGAGCAGCTTCAGGATCTGGTCTTTGCGGTCGGCGGCGTCGGCCGCGGCCTTCAGCGCCGTCTTCTGCTCAGGCGTCTTGGACGGATCGAGAACCCAGATGTTGTTGCCGATGATCGCCTGCTGCTCGTTGCCTTCCGGCGTGAGCACGTATTGCGCGAACAGTTTCGCGGCGTTCGGATGCGCGACCTTTTCGGGGTTGATGAAGCCGAGCTCCATCTGCGTCCCGGTCGTGACCGCGGGCGTCAGCGCCTTGACCGGCGCCTTCTCCGGCAGCGCGGCGACGGCCGGTCCCGAAACCGGTCCCGCGATCGCGCACTCGCCGGCGCCCAGCGCCGACGACGCGGCCGCGGCACTCTCGTAGATCTTCGGGTTGTTCGCGGCGATTGCGGCAAGCGTCTCTTCGCCGTACTCGGCGCGGACGCGGTCCCAGATCTCGATATACGCCAAGGCGATCTCGGGGTTCGGCATGCAGACGAGATCCTTGTATCTGGGGTCCGCCATGTCCTTGAACGTCGTCGGCGCTTCGCCTTTCACCAGATCGGTGTTGTAGGCGATGATCCAGGGATTGTAGGCGACCGTCGCCGTGCTCTTGTTGAGGAATTCGGCCGGATATTCGCCGGCATCGAGCGCCGGGATGCCGGCATCCTTGATCGGGATCATCCAGCCCTTCGGGGCGTAGTCCTCGGTCACGACCTTGTCGAAGCCGGCGCCGAGAATGATGTCGGCGTTGAACGAGCCTGCTTCGAGCTCCGAGGCGAAACGCTGCAGCAGCGTGCCGGCGGGCAGGCCGAGCGGCTCGACCGTGATGCCGTATTTCTCCTCGAACGCCTTGGCGAGATGCTCGGTGCCCGGCACCGGATTGGCGCTGTAGAAGACGAGCGTGCCTTCGGCCTTGGCGGCCTCGACAAGCTCCGCCGACGGCTCGCTGGCGCTACCGATGTTCGGATAGATGCCGGCCACGGCCGCCGCGAGCCCGAAGGCCGCCGCCGCACCCAGGCGTGCTGGTGTGTTTTTCATTCCTCCCTCCTTCCCAAGGGTCTTCTTTGCCGTGCGAATGGATGGCCAACGCGCCTCGGCCTGTGAAGCGTCGAGGGGCCTGCCGAGGCCAGAAACGCATATGCGTTTTGCGCGCTGCCTGGCTCGCGCGCACCGGCGGGCTCGTCGGGCATCCGCGCCGTATTGCCCATGCAATTCCGTCAGGCGATCTGCACAGCAGCCTCCAGCAGCGGGACGGACTTCGGTAGTTTCGCGCAACGAACTGCATTCGTGAGCGACGCTTCGCGGATCGACCCAGGAGAAAGCGGCACATGAGCGACGTCTTCAACGGAACCTGGACGATTGACGCAGCCGAGTCCTGGGTCTGGGACGACAAGCTGAAGAAGCACGTCGCCGACGAGATCGGCGAAGAGATCATCACGCTTCGCATCGAGGACCGTGTGCAGGATTACGAGGTTCTCTACGGCGACCGCCCGAAGATCCGCATCGGTTACACGGCGCCCTATGACGGCACCGAATGGGTCTCCTATGCGGTGCGCGAGATCATCAGCGCCGCCGCCGATCCGGCGGCCGAGCTCGCGGATTTCAAGCGGCGCATCAAGGCGAGCGGCGGCGAGCGCGAGCGGCAGTTCGAGGTCGGAAAATCCTATGGGCTGGTGCGCCTGGTCTATGCCGACGAGCGCACGCATTATCGCGTCAGCCGCAACCCGATCGACGGCAAGGGCCAGCACATCATGCTGCGGCGCATGGCCGAAGACGGCAAATCCTACCTCGCCACCGTGCTCGACGTGCACGGCATCACCTACCGCATCCGCAAATTCGTTCGGGTGGATTGACAGCTGGAGCGCCCCCTCCACCATGCTTCGCATGGTCCCCCTCCCCCGCTTCGCGGGGGAGGATCCAGCGCAGCGCCCAGCCGCGACCTTGATCCTCCCCCGTCCTGAGCTTGTCGAAGGAACGAGGGAGGGGGTCGCCGAAGGCGGTGGAGGGGCGCTCTGTAGCTCCGCTACTTCTGGATAAACTCCGGGAAGCCGTTGGCGATCGCGGCTTCCGACCTTTCCCGGTAGATGAAGGCGCCGCCGCGATACTGCACCACGCGACGCTCGGTGCGGCCGTCGCGGTTGGTGTTGACGCCGGTGAACCAGGAATCGATCTCCGAGGTCAGCAGGCGCGACTGCACCTCGCGCGCGTGCTCGGTCCACTCCTCTTCCACCTCGGGCTTCGGCTCGATGTAGGTCAGGCCATGCGCGTTCATGTGCCGGACGAGCTCGGCGACCCACACGGCGTTATATTCGCAGGTGCGCGGGATGTTTCCTTGCGCGCTCAGCGGACCGGCGGACATGAAGAAGTTCGGGAAGCCCGTTGTCATCAGACCGAGATACGTGGTCGGGCCGTCCCTCCATTTGTCGCTCAGCTTCAGGCCGTCCACCCCGACGATGTCCATGGCCTCGAAGGCGCCGGTCACGGCGTCGAAGCCGGTCGCGTAGATCAGCATGTCGAGCTCGTGGAAGGCGTCGGTCGTCTCGACGCCGGTCGGCGTGATGCGCTTGAACGGCGTCGCCTTGAGATCGACCAGCGTCACATTGGGCTGGTTGTAGACCTCGTAATAATTGGTCTCGTGCGGAACGCGGCGCGTGCCGAAGCCGTGGTCCCTCGGCGTAAGCTTCTCGGCCGTCGCCGGGTCCTTGACGCGCTCCCGGATCTTGCGGTGCACGAACTCCGAGATCAGCTGGTTGGCGCGCCTGTCGGTCAGAACGTCGCGGAAATTGCCCTGCCAGAGTGCCATGCCTCGCGCATGATAACCCTTCTCGAAAAAGGCCTCGCGCTCCTCCGGCGTGACGTCGAAGGTGCTGCGCTGGTCCGGCGTGTGCAGGAACCAGGCATAGGTGGAGTTGACCCGTTTCTTCAGGTCTTCGTAGCTTGCCTTGATCTGCTTCTGCTCGTCGGGCGTCACCGGCCCGTTCATCAGCGGAACCGTGTAATTGGCGGTGCGCTGGAACACGGTCAGGTGTTTCGCGGTCTTGGCCACCTCCTGGATGGTCTGGACGCCGGATGCGCCGGTGCCGACCACGCCGACGCGCTTGCCCTCGAAGCTCACCGCATGTTTTGGCCAGCGGGCCGTGTGGTAGGCTTCGCCGGCGAACGTTTCGATACCCGCGATCCGGGGCAGCTGCGGCGTGGTGAGCGGCCCTATCGCCGCAACCACCCAGCGCGCCCGGTGACGCGTGCCGTCTTCGAGCGTGATTTCCCAGACATTGGCGCGCTGATCGAAACGCGCCGCCGTCACGCGCGCCGAGAACTGCATGTCCTTGCGCAGGTCGAAGCGGTCGATGACGTAGTTGAAGTATTTTTCCGTCTCGGGCTGGCCGGAGAAATGCTCGCGCCAGTCCCATTCGTCGAACAGCTCCGGGGAAAAGAAGAAACCGTAGGAATAGCTTTCGGAATCGAAACGGGCGCCCGGGTAGCGGTTCCAGTACCAGGCGCCGCCGGGACCCGACCCGGATTCGAACAGCCGGCAGTTCAGCCCCAGCTCGCGCAGCCGGTAGAGTGCTGAAACGCCGCCCGCACCCGCGCCGATGATGATGGCGTCGTGCATGGTGACGGAAGGCGAGGAGGCGGGCAGGGATTTTTCAGGTGCGTTCATCTGATGATCGAAGGCTATTTCGGAATTGCTCAGTGGATATCCCGGGCGCCGTCCCGCGGCACTGCAATAAGCGCCGGCTGCTGCTTTATTTCATATGCGAATGGTCGGCTGCCGCGCGGCGATTACTGCTGGAAGTTGAGCTTCAGGCCGGGGCGCGGCCAATCGAGGCTGACGAGCGTGCCGCCATGCGACAGCGTCACATAGGCCGTGCGCATTCCCGGGCCGCCGAAGCAGATGTTGGTGACGTAGCGATCGGGTAGGGGCACCTGCTCGACCGAGGCGCCGTCGGGCGAGACCACCGTGATCGCACCGTCCATGAGCGTGGCGATGCAGATGTTTCCCGCGGCATCGACGGCGAGCGAGTCGAAGAGCTGGTATCCCGGCAGGCCGGCAAGCAGCCGCCCGCCATGCGGCGAGGGGAAGGGCCGTTTGCGCACCGTCCCCGGCCCGGTGATCTCGAATTCCCAGAGCCGGCCTGTCACCGTCTCAGCGACGTAGAGACGATCTTCGGCAGGCGACAGGCCGATGCCGTTCGCCTGCCACATCGGGTAGACGACTTCGACCAGCGGTGAGCCGTCGATGCGCCCGTAATAGACCCCGCCGCGGTGCACGAGCCGCGGATTGACCTTGCCCGCATCGGTGAACCAGAAGCCGCCGGAGCGGTCGAAAACGATGTCGTTCGGCCCGCGGAACCTGACCGCGCCGTTCCCGTCATAGAGCCGCTCGACTTTCCCGGTGGCGATGTCGACACGCTCGATCCAGCCGACCGGATCGCCCTGCGGCGCGCCGGCCGGCCGCAACCCCTCTTCATCCTCATGCCAGGCAAAGCCGCCATTGTTGCAGATGTAGACCTTGCCGTCCGGCCCGAGCGCGGCGCCGTTCGGCCCGCCTTCGAGCTGGGCGACGACGCTGCGGGCGCCGTCGGGACCAATTCGTGTCAGCGTGCGGGCCTCGATCTCCACCAGCAGCACCGAGCCGTCGGCGAGCGCGATCGGCCCCTCGGGAAAGCGCAGGCCCCTGGCGATAGTCCTGAATGCGGTCATCTCATGCTTCCGGTGTGGTCGGCCAAAGGCCGAGATGAAACATGAAATGCCTGCGCCCGAGAGAGGGCGGCAGGCTGCCGGGCCGACAATTGCGTATGAGTTATCTGGCCGCGCCGTGCCGAACCGTGCTGCGCCTTTCGTTCGATCGTCGCCTCAGGCACCGGGGCCTGCCACTGCCCCGCTCGGCTGGAACACCAGGATCGGGCGCGACGAGCCTTGCCGCTCGATCTTGGCGGTCACCGGCATGTCCACCTCGAGCTCGCCGAAGCTGCAGCGCACATTGCTGATCAGCCGCGGCCCTTCCTCGAGCTGCACCAGGGCGACGTTGTAGGGCACGTCGGTGAAGCGCTTGTCGAAGCTCGTCATGTACCAGGTGAACGTCTCGACCTTGCCGGCGCCGCTCAGCCGCTTCCAGTCGAATTCTTCGCCGAGGCATTGCGGGCAAATCCAGCGGGCAGGGTAGCGGACATGGCCGCAGGCCCTGCAGCATTGCAGCCGGAAATCGCCCGCCGCCAGGAATTTGCGGTAGTCCGCATCCTGGCTTTCGCCGATCACGGTTACGCTCATCGCCTCAGTCCCTGACATAGATGCTCGACAGGAAGTCTTCGCGCTGCCGGCCGGTCGCCGTGTATTGGCCGATGCGGGCGTCCGCGACCTGGCGCACGCCGCATTCGCCGCGCAATTGCCGCACCAGCTCGGCATGGTGCAGCCAGCCGACCAGGTAGCCCTCTCCAAGCTGCCCGCCATTCGGGTTCATCGGGGTCTTGCCGCCGATCTCCGCACCGCCGCTGCGGATGAAGGTTTCCGCCTCGCCCTCCGCGCAGAACCCGTAATTCTCCAGCGTGTGCACGAAATGTGCGGTGCAGGGGTCGGATGAAACCAGCACGTCTATGTCACCCGGGCCGACGCCGGCTTCGCCGTACACCTCGTCGGCCACCTCGCGCATCGTGTAGCAGAGCAGGTGCTCCTCATTGTCCCAGAGCCGGGCCGCCTGCCTGCGACCGGCGGAGCGCAGATAGACCGGCGCCTTGGCAAGGTCGCGCGCAATGTCGCCGCGCGCCATGATGAGCGCAACGCCGCCGGCGCTCACGCGGCAGATGTCCAGCGAGCGGAACGGCCAGAGCACGAACGGATCGGCAAGATATTGCTCCATCGTGACCGGCTCCGGCCAGGCCGCGATCGGGTTGAGCGCAGCGTTTCGCCGCTGGCTGATCAGGACCAGGCCGAGCAGATCCTCCGACGGCCTGTATCTAGACGCATAGCGGGTCCAGCCCATGGCGAATGCGGCATGCGCGTTCACATAGCCGTGGTCGGCGTCATAGGTGGCTGCGCCGGAGAAATCGATCATGGCGCCGGGCACGTTGCGCGCGAAGACGCAGGCCACCACGTCGCAAATTCCCTGTGCGATCAGCATGGCTGCGTATTGGGTGGAGAAGCCGCCGGTGCCGTAGTCGAGCGCTCCGGTCACCTTCGGGTTGAGGCCGATCTGGCGCGAGAACTCCATCGGATCGACGCCGGACCCGTCGAGCTGCCGGGCCGAGACCAGCCCGTCCAGCCGGTTCTTCGGGAGGCCCGCATCCTCGAGCGCGAGCTTCAGCGCCTCGGCTCCCAATTGATGCGAGGATTTTCCGGGGTGAAGCCCTTGCTTGGTGGTTCCGACGCCGACGATCGCGACCTTGCGACCCCATTCCTGCCTCATCGCGGTCCCCAGGCTGTGCGCTGTGGTGTGGGCGCCTGTCGAGCGGCCGGAGCGTATGTGATGCGCGTCCCTCGCCTTGGCGGGCCTGCGAGCTGTCTCCAGCGCCAATCGTGTAGCGCGCAGGCAGGCAAGGCGTCCAACCGTTTTCCAGGTTTCAGGGGCGCGGGATCGGCACTTTCACGGATGCAATACGCGGCCGGCCATCCGCAGCCATGCTTGATCGAAGGCGCATCATGGACGCTATCTCGTCCGGCGATTTCAGCTTGCGATCCGGCTGCGCCCGAAGCGACCAGCGAGGCTTTCATGCAAAGACACATCATGGTTGTGATGACGAACCCGGCCGAAGGGCAGGACCAGGCCTACAATGACTGGTACGACAACACGCACCTGAAAGACGTGCTCGAGATACCTGGGATCAAGGCCGCGACGCGATACCGCCTGAGCGAGCACCAGCGGGCCGATCCGCCGCATCCCTACAGCTACCTTGCGATCTACGAGATCGAGACCGACGACCTGCCGCGCGTGGTCAGCGAGCTGAAGACGCGCGCCGGGAGCGAATTGATGCCGATCAGCCCGGCCCTGGCGCCAGCCCGCCAAACGCTCATCTTCGAGCCGCGAACCGGTGTCCGCAAATGATATGAACCGCCTGAAACACGGGAAGGGGGCCGCGTCGGCGAGGGGTATTCGAACCCGAAGTGTTCGCAAGGGCGACCGCCCGTCGGCCGGCCAGGCCGCCCCATCGGAGCGGTGAGCGAAGCGAACTCGCGTGAGATATGGAAAATGGTACCTCTCAGGAGCGTTCGAACCCGAAGTGTTCGCAAGGGCGACCGCCCGTCGGCCGGCCAGGCCGCCCCTTCGGGGCGGTGAGCGAAGCGAACTCGCGTGAGATACGGAAAATGGTGCCCAGGGGCGGAATCGAACCACCGACACGCGGATTTTCAGTCCGACGAAAGGGGTTGTATCAAAAGGGCTTGCGATCGCTTTGTTGCGGTTGTGTCGCGTTTAGTCCGGCAGGCCCCAGTCTCGGTCTGGGTCGTTTCGCCGGTTCGGGCCGTCGTCGAAGGCAGTCACGGTCCGCCCGTCCGCGCCATGATAGACGATGCTACGGAGCTGCATCGTCTTGCCAGAATTGGAACGCTCGCGCCTCACCTTTCGAGTCCAGCTTGTGCCGTCGAATTCGAAGGATGGGTGCTCGCGAAACCATGTCCTGGCAGCAGTCGAGTAAGCTGGGTGCGGGCATTGATCGGCGTGCCGGCGCCATGCCTCGTCCAGATCCCGCGGCGGCTGAGAGAGTTCTGCCGCTTTCCTGGCAGCGGCCTTGGCGCGCAAGGTCTCTGATCGCTTCTTATTCGCAATCTCACGCTTTCGAACATCGGCCAGCATGCCTCGCCACTGTTCGCGCGAAATGCCGAGCGGCGGTTCCTCTTCCTCGTCTGCAGACATCGTTGTCGCCTATCCGAGCAGCGCTCGTTCAGCGGCCGCCATCTCGTCGGCGTCATCGCTCGACGGAAAGAGGTGGCCGTAGGTATCCATGGTGATCACGATCGACGAGTGCCCCAGCCGCTCTTGCACGACCTTGGGCAACAGGCCGAGTCCACCGTCCTGTGGACGATTGATCAACCATGACGCGTAGAAATGCCGCAACGCGTGCATGCCGGTGTACTTGGCGGCGAGGATCGGTTGCCCGGACTCATCTCGCTTGCCTGTGTCCGTGGTGACGCCCGCCGCAATCATCGCGGGGATCAGCCCGCGGTTGATGATGTTGGCGAGGCTTTCGATCTTGCCGGCGCCGTTCGGGAACACCAAGTCGATGTCGCTTCGTGGGCACGCCAGCTTCCATTCGCGCAACGCGTTGATCACGATGGGCGGCGCTGGAACTGTTCGCTCGCCCGCTTCTGACTTCGGCCGGCCGATGTCATTGAAGCGGTCGGCCCGCTGATGAACGCGGATCGTCCGGCGATCCAGATCGACGTCGCTCCAGCGCAGCCCGCGTAACTCGGACGCACGAAGGCCTACGAAGATCGCCGTCAGCAGCAATGGCCGCCACCGGCCCATGAGTGCGCCGACGATGGCCTTTGCTTCCACAGGTGTCGGAATATCGATGCCAACCTTCAGCTTGCCCTTCTGCCGCCTTTCCTGGCGCCGCTCCTTGCCTTTGTGGCGGCCGCGACGACGCTCCCGGACAGCGTTGCGGGTAACGAGCCCCCGTTCCTGCGCGTCGGCGATTAGCGATCCGAAGCTGGTCATGATCTTCCTAACCATGGCCACCGATCGGCCTTGCTCTCGCAGATCGTCCTCAAACTTGCGGGCGACCGGCACGGTCAATCGCGACATCAGCGTTGAGCCGATCAGAGGGATGATGTGGAGCTTAAGGTGTTGGCGATACTGAGCCAACGTCGATCGCTCGAGCCCGGCTGCTTCGCACGTGGCCTGCCACATGCGTCCGGCGGTCTCGACGGTGACGCTGTCGCTGTCGGCGACGTGGGTGCCTTCACGAACTTCGATCGACGCCTTTGCGGCGAAGGCATCGGCGTCCTTCTTCTTGGCGAACGTCTTGAGCCGGCGGGCACCCTTCGTGTCGACATAGTCAACGACCCAGGCGGTCCTTTCGACGCCCTTGCCAGAAGTCCATGTACGCTTACGGACCGACATTTCGTCAATCTCGTTTCTGGCGCTTTGCCGCGCCGGAAACCAGCCGTTGGGTCGAGCGGAGTTGATCGATCAACTCGGCCTGCTGTTCCATTAACGCTTGCACCTGGGCTTTCTCAGCGTCGCGGCGATCGAGCAATAACTTCGTGAGCTCGCGGCGCATCCGCTCGATCACGCCACCAAGCTTTTGGTGTTCCGAACCCCCTTCGACGACGTTCGCCGAGGCTTCAGTAACAACATTCGTCCAAAACTCGTGTTGCTCCTTCAGAAACACTGCCTCCTGTTCGAGGCGAGCGCGCTCGGCGTTGGCGAAGGCTAGGAGGGGTTCTAGGCCGGCCAGCTTTGGGTACTTCTCAAGCCGAGCGACAATTTCGGCGTTCATGGACCTGCCGTTTTCGGCTGCGGCTTCGCGAATCCGATCTCGGAGCCCGTCAGGCAGACGCACGACATACTTGTCTTGGGGTTGCAGCGGCTTCTTTGGCACGCTGGCTATTAGCCACACATTTCCTATTGACACAAGGACAGGTGGCAGTCACGTATGATGATGGCTAACAGCCAGTATAGGGCGCCAACACGGAGAAACAGAAACCCATGACGACGCAAACAGACGAGGGACAGGACGATCTTCTCTGGGAGGTTTCGGCAATTGCAAAGGCGATTAGCCGCACCGAAAGGCAGACCTTCAGGCTGCTCGAAACTGGCCAGTTACCGGCTCGGAAGGTGGGTGGTCGCTGGGTCGCGTCTCGGCGCAAGTTGATCGCGGCTATCGTCGGCGAGGCGGCGTAGCTCCGGCCTTCGAATCGACTGCCCCGTGGAGCGCCGCAGATGAGCCGCCCGTGGATGCCGCTCTACATTTCCGATTTCCTCGCCGACACGGGCCACCTGACGGCGCCGGAGGTTGGCGCTTACATGCTCCTGATCATGCACTACTGGCAAAAGGGCGGGCTGCCTGATGACGAGCGCCTGATAGCGAGGATTGCGCGGCTGTCCGCTGCCGAGTGGCAAGAGAGCCGCGACGTTCTCGCGATGCTCTTCAAGGACGGCTGGCGCCATAAGCGCATCGACGCCGAGTTGGCAAAAGCTGAGGAGATCATCAACAAACGCAAAGCAGCTGGATCGCTTCGGGGTAGCAAAAGCTCAGCAAATGCTGATCATGTGCGGAGCGCAGACGCTGCAAGTGCGGATACACGCGCGGGAACACCTTTTACCAGTAACCTACAAAAAGAAGAACCTACCGGTTCTTCCAAAAAGCGGGCTTGTCGCCTTCCCGACAATTTCGTTCCCGATCTTGCTGTCGCCACTGCCGAGGGGCTGACCGAAGCCGACGCGCAGCGAGAGGCTGCCAAGTTCGCCGACTACTTCCGGGGTGCGCCTGGCCAGAAAGGCGTGAAGGCTGATTGGCCCGCCACATGGCGCAACTGGTGCCGGAAGGCGGCGGACGATCGACGCGGTCAGCCGCCGCGATCTACGGCGCCGCCGCGCGGCCGAGAAGATCCCTTCAAAGCCCTCGCCGAAATCCGGGACGCCCGCGATGAACACTCACTCCGAAATGCAAATCGCCAAGATGCTCAACGCCTTCCCGCAGTCGACGGCGAACGTCAAGGTCCTGTTGTTGACCTACAGCGAGGTGCTGGCGGATATTCCTGATCGCGCCATCCAAGAAACAGCGAACCGCTACATCTCCGGTTCCGTCCCCGGGCAGAACAAGACGTTCTGCCCATCGATCGCCGAGTTTCGCGAAGCGGCCGAGCGGCAGGTCAAGTTGATCGAGGTGAGGGAACGTCCGCGCCTCCCTGCGCCTGCGCAGCCCGAACACTTACGCACGGAGTTAGAGCCGACAAAGTGGCGGCCAAGGCCAGCCGATGAACTCGCCCGGCACGTCGAGCAGATGGCCCACTTTCGCCGCTCAATGGGGATCGACCCGAACGCGGTTGAAGGCCCGGCGCACGCCGATCTCGAGGCGAAGTACAGCAAGGAGGCTTTGGCCGGGGTGCCGGACAATCCGAACCGCAGCGAGGTTCCCGGGTACGAGCGCGTTGGCGCTGCCGGGCATCGGGTGGTGCGCAGATGATCGGCGGTCGCACGCGCATGCGTGAGCGCACCTGCACGTGCACGTGCGTGCGTATGCGCGCCACGCGCGCGCTAGAGGCCGAACCTGTCGGAGAGAAATTTGCGAATGATGTCGACAATCGAAATGGCCGCCCGCGCCCTCTGCAAGGCCAGAGGTCACGACCCCGACGAGGTGGTGACGCCAGAGATCCTGCTCAACATCGATGGGCTCACCCGCCTGCCCGTGCACGGCTTCCATGCTGCGGCGTGGACCTTCTACGCGCCGATGGTGCGCACCGTGCTCGAGGCCATCCGCGATCCCGCGCTTGATATGCGCAAGGTCTGCACATTCGAGGCTGCCGAGATCGAATGGCCGAAGATGATCGACGCAGCGCTCGCCCAGCCCGTCACCAGCGAAAAGGCAACCGCATGAAGTTCCCGTCTCCTGATCTCGATTGGTACGTCGCGCGCGTCACGCCGCGGACCGAGGAAACGATCATGGTCCGCGCCATGGTCGCCGGCATCGAAGTGTATTTGCCTCGTCGCCGATATGATCGGTTCAACCGTCGGCAGCGGGTGAACACCGAGCGACAGACGGCGCTGTTGCCGGGCTACATCTTCGCCGGCACACGGCACCGAGCGGCTGCGGACCTGAACGCACGCCTGCGTGGTGATCGGTTCAAGGCCTACGGCAAGCCGATGGTGCTCGGCCTGCTCGGCACAGCAGACGGCCCGCTGCAGATACCATCAAAGATCGTCGTGGACCTTTGCACCGATGAGCAGAATGGCGTCTTCGACGAGACCGCCAGCCGGGCCGAGAAACGCGAAGCCGAGCAGATCGCCGCAGCGCTGGCGGCAGGGCAGGAGGTCCGCAGCTACGACGAGCTCGTCGCCGAGCACTTCGCGCCGGGCGAAGAATTCACGGTACGCGCCGGCCCGTTCACCGGCTTCCTGGCCGAGGTCGAGAAGCTGACCGCGCCGGACAGGCTGCAGGCGCTGGTGTCGATCTTCGGCCGCATGACGCACGTCGAGTTTGCGCTGACCGATCTCGACGACATGCCCTCTCGCGACGTGGTGAACCGGATCAGGCTGCCGGTGCAGTCGTCAGCCGCAGGCCAAGCGCCTTCATGACGCCGATCAGGGTGGACAGCTTCGGGTCGCCTTTCTCGTTCAGCGACTGGTACAGCGCCACGCGCGAAACTCCTGCCTGGCGGGCAATGTCGGTCATGCCTTTGGCGCGGGCGACGTTGCCAAGGGCAAGCGCGATCATGGCGGGGTCGTTGTCTTCGAAGGCGGCTTCAAGATAGGCGGCGATCGTCTCGGGGCTGTCCAGATAGTCGGCCGTGTCGAACGGCGCGGTTTCGGTTTTCATGCTCAAACTCCCTTGGCCAACTGCTTGGCCCTTTCAATGTCCCGCGACTGGCTGGATTTGTCGCCAGCGCAGAGGATCAGCACCACGGTGTTGCCCAGCCGCTTGAAATACACGCGGTAGCCGGGGCCGACGTCGATCCGCAGTTCGCCGATGCCGTCGAAGAACTTGGCATCGCCGAAGTTGCCCAGCCGAACCCGGTCCAAGCGGTTCAGGATGCGACCTTTGCCGGCCTTGTCCTTCATGGCGTCAAGGTAGCGGTTGAATTCGGGGGTGCGGTCAACTCGGATCATGCGTAAACTCTACTTTACAAAATGGCAAGCGGTCAAGCGAATTGTAAAGTCTGCTTTACAAAAATGATGGTGCTGGTGAACAGCGGCGGCCAGAACGCGCGCGAAAAGTTGACAGCGACGCGCGACGCGTCTATGTCGCAATCAGGATGGACGATCCGAGCTGACTGATTGGGGGCCTTTTGAGGCACTGCCAGCGGGCCGGACCCAGCCTCGCCACCCTGATGACGGGCAGCGCGGGGCCTATAGCGAAGCTTTCCCCGAAAACAGGGCGAATGCGCCATGAACCGCAGAGGCTTTCTCGCGTCGATCCTCGCTGCGCCTGCCGCTGCAGCCGTAGTCGGTGATGACGAAATCAAGGTCGTTGCCGATCCCAAGACCGACCCGACCAAGCCTGTCGTGCTCAACGTGTATGCGTCGGCCTTCTACGATCCCAACATGCCGGTGCACACGGGCGTCGATTGGGGCGAGGACGATGACGACTGAGCCGCAGCCGCTCCTGCGCAAGGGGCACGTCTTCCGCGATCCGGAATCGGCGCAGGGCTACCGCATCACGCGCAACGTCATGCCGGGCGAGAAGGTCAAGGCCGATCAGATGGAGGCCTTTGGTGGCGCGCCCGAACCGCAAGACGGCACGCGCATGCCGCAGTGGCTTCTGCACGCGATCGATAGTTTGCGGGCGCGGTGGCAGCAGGGCGAGGCCGGCGCTGGCATGCTTGCATCGGCTTATGACGCTTACGCCGCGACTACAAAAGCCGGACAGGCTTCCCAAGCTCGATCGCCCGCTTGATCGTGTCTTCGGTGCCGCCCTTCCGATCGGGCGCCACCAGCGCGACGACCTGGTCGGCATCCTCGGCGATCAGCTGGTTGCGCTCATAGTAGCGCCTGGCTGCCTCGCCTCGGTTGCGGACGCCTTCAAGGTTCGGCAGGTGCTCGACGATCTTGAGGCCGTGCCGCTTGGCTGCCTCTCGCGCCCATGTGTCCGGGCCTTTCGCGCCGCCTGAAACAATCACGGTCGACGGCGGCAACGTGGCGACGAAAGCGTCGACTGTCGCCGGATCAGTCCGACGACGGGAGCCAACGATTGCAATCCGATTCGCCATTCGCTTTCGACCTGCTGCAGTCACTGGTGACCAAGGCGGCGGTTCGGCATCGTAACAGCGTTGCGTTCCTCACGCTACGCTCCTGGCCGGCCGACGATCGCGCGCGGGCCATGGCCGCCTTCAAGGCGGAAAAGAAGGCGAAGACCGACGAGGTTCTGTCGACTGCCGCCAGCGAGCTCGCCGACGAGCTGCGCAAGATGGTGGGCGGCATCGACAAATGGGCGGTGGCGTCCGTTGCCTGCGGACATAGCCGTGACGCCGAGTGTTGGGGCAAGACCCTCGCTCGCCGCGTCGCCAAGGTGCTCGGCATCCCCTTCGTCCAGGTGTTCGAGGACCGCTTTGTCAGCGGATCGTCGCACCCGAAGGAATTCAAGAAACTGCCGCCGCTGAAGGTGAAGAAAAAGCCTCAGCGCCCGGTGATCGTGGTCGACGATATCGCAACCAGCGGCTGGCACCTCGAGGAGGCCATGCTCAGCCTGCGCGACATCGGCGTGTCGACCTTCGCAGCCGCATGGGTAAGCGGCACTCTCGGCAAGCAGGAATCTGCGGCCGGAGAAGATCCAGCCCAACGCAGTCCCTCAGACGGACAAACCGACATGCCTGCACCCTTGGGCAACCGCTTCTGGGAAGCGCGAAGCTCTCACGGCCGCAATCCGATCTTCGCCACCCCGGACGATCTGTGGGCGGCTGCGGTCGAGTATTTCGAGTGGGTGGATGGCAATCCGCTGCAGGAAGGCGCGCTCGTCACGTACAAGGGTTTCGCCAGCGTGAAGGCCCTGCCGAAGATGCGGGCGATGAGCATCGCGGGGCTCTGCAACTTCCTCGACATCTCGCGCAGCACGTGGGCGGAATACGGGAAGCGCGAAGGTTTTCCGGCAATCGTCTCGCGTATCGAGGATCTGATCTATCAGCAGAAGTTCGAGGGCAGCGCGGCGGACCTGCTGAACGCCAGCATCATCGCCCGCGAACTCGGGCTCCCTGACCGCCAGGAGCACACTGGCAAAGGCGGCGGGCCGATCGAGAAGCGCGTGAGCATCCGCAGCATGTCGGACGAAGACCTTGAGCGTATCGCGGCAGGCGGCAGCGACTGAGGTTCTGCGGCGCCGGCGCGCCCGCTACAACCTCGTCGACTATGCACGGTACATCGAGGTTCCCGGCGCTCCGCTGACCGACGAGCCCGACGATGCGCTCGACGCCTCGTTCAAGCCGGTCGAGACGGTGCTCGCGCGGCACCATGAAATCATCCTGGCCGCGACGCAGCGCTGCATCGAACGGCCGAAGGGCAGGACGATGCTGTTCCTGCCTCCCGGCTCGGCCAAGTCGACCTATGCCACCGTCGTCGGGCCGACATGGGCGATGGGCAAGTGGCCCGGTTTCAAGGTGATCGGGGTAAGCTACGGCTCCGATCTCGCGCGCAAGTTCGGCCGGCGCATGCGGTCGATCGTGCGGCAGTCCGGTTTCTTCGCGCTGCACAGCACGGGGCTCAGTCCGGAGAGCAGCGCGGCCGACGAGTGGGCCTTGCTCAACGGTTCGGAATTCATGGGCGGCGGTATCCTGTCGGGCATCACCGGCAACCGTGCCGACTTCATTCCGATCGACGACCCGGTGAAGGGCAGGCAGGAAGCCGATTCGCCGGTCACGCAGAAGCGGACGATCGATGCCTACGAAGACGACGTGCTGACCCGCCTGAAGCCGAACGGGTCGGTCATGCTGACGCAGACCCGCTGGCAGCTCGGCGACCTGGCTGGCTCGATCCTGCCGGAGAACTACAACGGCGAAAGCGGCATGATCTCGTGCCGCGACGGCAATGTGTGGGAGGTCATCTGCATCCCGGCCCAGGCCGAGCGGGCAGACGATCCCCTCGGCCGCCAGATAGGCGAATACATCTGGCCGGAGTGGTTCCCGGAAGACCATTGGGCGCAGTTCAAACGGAACCCGCGCACCTGGTCGGCGCTCTACCAGCAGCGGCCGGCGCCAGACAGCGGCGATTACTTCGAACGCGACTGGCTGAAGACCTACGATCTCATGCCGCCGTTCGAGACGCTGAACGTCTACGGCGGCAGCGACTACGCCGTGACCGACGAGGGCGGCGATTACACCGTGCATGTCGTCGTCGGCATGGACAGCGAGGGCCGACTCTACGTGCTCGACCTGTGGCGCGCGCAGGCCTCCTCCGACAAGTGGGTCGAGGCGTTCTGCGACCTGGTCGAGAAGTGGAAGCCGATTGGCTGGGCCGAGGAAAGCGGGCAGATCAAGGGCAGCGTCGGGCCGTTCCTGCTGCGCCGCATGATCGAGCGCGGCGTGCACGTGGCCCGCGAGCAGTTCGCGCCGCGCGCCAACAAGGCGATCATGGCGCAGGCGATCCGCGGCCGCATGGCAATGAGCGGGCTGTATCTGCCGGTCGGCAAGCCATGGGTGGCGGACCTGACGACCGAGCTGATGAGCTTCCCCGTCGGCGTGTATGACGACCAGGTCGATGCGCTCGGCAAGATCGGCCAGATACTCGACAAGATGGTGCCGAAGAAGCCGCCGTCTTCCCCGGTCAACATCCAGCCGCCGCCCGGCATGATCAAGCCGCCGCCGCTCACCCCGGTGCGGCGCAACCGCATCAAGCTCTGAAAGGTCAGAGATGAAGGCACCATTCGCCTACGACACGATGACGATCGGCGACGCCATCCGCGGGCTCAGCGAAACCCCGGAAGTGAAGGCGCTGCCGCCGGCGGGCTATCGGACGTGGCGCGCCAATCTCCTGCGCGTCGCCGCGCCGAGCGTGTTCGCGCTGCATAGCGTCGCGTGGGCGGGCGGCTTTCGGGTGAACGGGTTCAACCCGCATGGTTGATGACGTCGCGGTGATCGACGAGGAAGACGAGAAGGCAGCACCCGCCGGTGAGCCGGCTGGATCCTCTACGCGCTTCCTGGCCGACATCAAGCAGGCCGAAAAGGCGTTCCAGACCTACCAGGACAAGTCGGACAGCATCGACAAGCTCTTTGCGAACCTGTCGCGGCTTGCCGGCATCGATCGCGATCGTGAATTCGCGCTGTTCTGGGCGAATATACAGGTGCTGGCACCGGCGACCTATGCGCGGCCGCCCGTCGCGGTGGTGGTGCCGAAGTTCAACAACAACAAGCCCGTGCCGCGCACGGCGTCCGAGATGCTGGAGCGCTGCACCTCGTCGACCTTCGACGCCGAGGATATCGACGAGGTCATGCGGCAGGTGCGCGACGACATGTGCATTGCCAGTCGCGGCGTCGTGTGGGTGCGGTACGAGACTAAGGGTAGGGGCTACGACAAGGAAAAGGCCTGCGTCGATCACCTCGACCGCAAGGACTTCCTGCATGAGCCTTCCCGGAAGTGGAAGGAAGTCGGCTGGGCCGCTCGCCGCGCCTGGCTCACACGCGGTGAGATGCGCAAGCGCTTCAAGAAGCACAGCGGCGACGCCTACAAGAACGCCACCTATTCCGCGCAGAAAGAGGATCGCGATAATGGCGCGGCCGATCAGCGCGCGAAAGCCGGCGTCTGGGAGGTCTGGCACAAGGACTTGAACAAGGTCGTGTGGGTGACGCCCGGTGTCGACGTCGTGCTCGACGAGAACCCGCCGCATCTGACGCTTGAAGGTTTCTTCCCCTGCCCGAAACCCGCCTACGGCACGCTGCAGCGTCGATCGCTGGTGCCGGTGCCGGAGTATGCGTTCATCAAGGATCAGCTCGAGCAGATCAACGAGCTTACCGCCCGCATCGCCTCGCTCACCGATTCGGTGCGCGTGCGCGGCTTCTACCCGGCCGGCGTGGGCGATATCGGCGACGCGATCGAGGCGGCGCTGAAGACGCTCGACGACAACACCGTCATGATCGGCGTCTCGAATTGGGCGCTGCTCGGCAACAACGCCGCGAAGGACATGATCGTCTGGATGCCGATCGAGCAGGTGGTGAAGGCCATCGCTGCGCTCGTCGAAATCCGTCGCACCCAGATCGATGATGTTTACCAGATCAGCGGCCTGTCCGACATCATGCGCGGGGTCGTCGACCCGAACGAAAAGCTCGGCCAGTCCGAGCTGAAAAGCCAGTACGGCACCATCCGCATTCGCGACAAGCAGAACGAACTGGTGCGGGTGGCGCGCGACGTGGCGCGCATCGTCGCCGAGATCATCGCCGAGAACTTCTCGCCGAAGACCATGCTGGCCATGTCGCAGATGGAGTTGCCGACGAACGCCGACATGGCGCGGCAGGAAAAGCAGGTGATGCTGCAGGCCGAGCAGCAGGTGAAGGCGACCCTCGACGACCCGCAGTTTCAGCAGCAGGCCGCCCAGAACCCGAAAGCCGCCAAGCAGCGCGTTATCGGCGGCATGGCCGCCAAGGTCCGCGCCCAGGTCGACAAACTGAAGCGCCAGCCGACGCAGGAGCAGGTGTTTGCCTTGCTTCGCGCAGAGCGTATCCGCCCGTTCGTGCTCGACATCGAGACGGACTCGACGATCCAGGCCGACGAGAACCGGGAAAAGCAGCTGCGCGCGGAATTCATGACCGCGCTCGGCGCCACCATCCAGCAGCTCGTCGCCTTCCTGCAGGTCGAGCCCACGGCGATCGCCTTTGCCGGCGAAGTGCTGAAATTCGCGCTGGCGCCGTTCCGCGGCGGCCGCGCGCTCGACCTGTCGGTCGACGAGCTGATCGAGCAGATGAAGGCCAAGGGCGGCCAGCAGAAGCCGAGCCCGCAGGAGGAAGCCGCAAAGGCCGAGCTCGCGCTCAAGCAGGCCGACGCCAAGGCGAAGCAGGAAGAAGCCGCCTTCAGCCAGAAGCTCCGAATGGATGCCGCCCGTCAGGAGGCCGCCATTCGCGATCAGAAGGCGAAGGAGGAATTGGCCTTTCTCGCCGAGCAGCGGGCGAACGCGGCCGCCAAGCACGCCCAGGAGATGGAAAAGGGCGCGCTCGAAATCGAGAAGCGCCGGGCTGATATCGCCGCGCTGCGCGCAGCACCTGCGGCCGGCGCCGAAGGTGCAAAGCCGCCGTCGGAATCGATCAACTTCAAAGACCTGCCACCCGACGGCCAGGTGCAGATGGCGGCGCAGGCCGGCATCACCATCACGCCGGCGGCCGTGGCTGCAGAGCAGAACCGCCAGCAGGCGGTGAAGCAGGCTGAGCAGGCCGCGAAGGAAGCCGCGAAACCCAAGCCGGAGCGGAAGAAATGAGCCTGACGATCGATCACGCCATTTTCGGCAACGGCTACGGCATCGCCACCCCGTATCACGATGGGCGTTTCTACTGGCTCGTCGACACGTCGAAGGGTCGCAACGCAGGCAAGGGTCGCCTCTACACGTGGATAGGCGGTTTCGGCGCGCAACTGCGCAGCTTCGAATGGCGCATGCCGCGACCGGGCACCGAGCGCGTGCTGTCGGGCTATCGGTTCCGGCCGTTCAACGTCAGCCGGCGCCGGTTTCGCTATGACGTCAGCTGGGCCAGGGTCGACCTGCCGCGGGAAATCGACGCGTCGAACGCAGCGCTGCGCGAAATGCAGGAGAGGATCGGTCGGCTATGAGCGACACGATGCGCGTGCTGTTCGCCAGCACCTCGGCGCTTTTCTACCTGACCGCCATCATCGGCGTGCTCGTCTTCGGCGAGGCCGAGGCGCGGTCTTTCGCACTCTGGTCGGCATTCATTGCGGGCTGGTTGCAGTTCGCTGCGCAGGACCCGCGGCCGATCGTGGTGCGGGGCTCGATCCTGCTCGCCTATGTGGCCATGGCGCTCGGCGCGTGGGCGCTGGTGCTGTTGTGACCTACCAGTGGATCACCCTCGGCGACGGCCGCTCGGTCTTCCGCAAGGTCGAGGAGCCGAAGCGCGCTCGCTCGCACCTGCCGGCGCCGGCCGTTAACACCGACACCATGGAGCCGACGCAGCATATGGCGGACGGCAAATTCTACACCTCCAAGGCGAAGTTTCGGGAGGTGACGCGGGCTCACGGTTGCGTCGAGGTCGGGAACGACCCGGCGCGCCTTCGCCCGAAACCCAAACCGCGGCCGGATAAGCAGGCGATCCGGCAGTCGATCAAGAAGGCGATCGAGCGCCACGCATCCGGCGCGCGTCCGTCCACCACAGCCGCAGCCTGAACGCATCCTCTCAGACAGGAAAAATTTCCCATGATTGATCCAGCCGCTGCGGCCGCTGCCGCGCCGGACGCCTCTGCCACGCCTGCAGCCAACCAGCAGCAGCCGGCGACCCCGCCCACTCCGATCCAGAACAACGGCCCGGAGCCGAAGCCGCAGGATCAGAAGCCGGCCGACGGCAAGACGCCTGACAAGAAGCCCTCGCTGCGCGACACGATCAGGAAGGCCGACAAGGCCGCGACCGCGAAGGCGGCCGAGAAGGCCGATGCAGCGAAGAAGCCGGCCGACGGCAAGACCGACGCCAAGCCGGCAGACAAGGCCGCCGGCGACGAGAAGCCCGGCAAGGCCGCCGATCAGCCGCGCGATCGTGGCCGCTTCGCAGCGAAGGACGGCCAGGGGCAGGATCAGAAGCCGGCCGATGCCGCCCAGCCAGGCGCGCAGCAGCAAAAGACCGCCTTTGCGGAACCGCCGCGCCGGTTCAAGAGCGATCAGAGCATGACCGCCGATTGGGGCAACACCCCGGAAAGCGTGCGCGGCGCGACGCATCGGGCGATCAAGGAGCTTGAGGACGGGTTCGCTCGGCACAAGGCCGATGCCGACAGCTTCGGCGAGCTGAAGGAACTCGACGCGCTGGCGAAGAAGAACAAGACCAGCATCAAGCAGGCGCTGACCAACTACATCGGCGCCGAACAGGCGATCCGCAAAGACCCGATCGGCGGGCTCGAGCAGGTCGTCGCCAATCTCGGCCTGAAGGACAAGGCAGGCAAGGCGATCACCTTCCGCGATCTCGCCGCCTACTACATGGGCCAAAAGCCGGAGCAGACCGCCAGCCGTCAGGATGCCGTGATCCAGTCGCTTCGCAAGGAGCTCGACACGATCAAGGCCCAGATCGGCGGCATCGGCAAATATGTGCAGGGGCAGCAGCAGGCCGGCCTTGCCACTCACATCAACGGCTTCATCAAGGACGCGAAATTCCCGCGCGTCGAGGAGCTGATCGACGACATCGAATTCTTCCTGAACTCGGACAAGGTCGCCAAAGACCTTCCGATCACGGAAGCGCTTCAGGAGGCCTACAAGCTCGCCGAGCGGATGAATCCCGCCGCCGGTGACCAGGCTCCTCCCGCACGGGCTCAGACCCCGGACAAAGCCGCAGTCGCTCAGACCGACAAAGGTTCGAAATCCATCACCGGCGCACCGTCTTCCGGCTCAGACCCGGCTGGCGCGAAGCCAAAATCAACTTCGATCCGGGAATCGCTTCGGCGCGCTGTCGATTCGATTGCCTGATCTCCGTTTAGGAGAAGGCCGACATGGCCAATATCAACACCTCGGTGCATTACCAGCAGGTAATGTCCCTCGCGCTGGAGGATCGTTCCCCCGGCTACCAGGACCTCGCGTCCGCCAGCAACGCGCTCCTCGCGGTGATGAACCGCGACGGGCTTTGGAAGGACTATTCAGGCCCCCGCATCCGTGAGCGCCTGCAGTTCGATAGCCAGGACATCCAGTGGTATTCGAGCTGGGACTTCCTGCTCGCGCCGCCGAAAGACATCTTCAACGACGCCTATTTCACGCCGAAGTCGGCCGTCGTTCCGGTGTCGCTGCCCGGCGACGAGCTGCTCGACAACAGCGGCCAGAATCAGATCCTCGACGTGCTCGAGGAGCAGATCGAGGCGGCCGAGCGCGCCATGAGCGACGGCATGGATGCCGGCCTTCATGGCGACGGCACGGCGAACGGCGGCAAGCAGATCACCGGCTTGCGCGTGGCGGTTCCAACCGTGACGAACTCGGGCTCTTACGGCGGCATCAGCCGCGTCGACCATGCGATCTGGCGCACGACCACGTTCGACGCGCACAGCTTCGCGACCGACATCGGCACCCAGGTGTCGTCGACCACGATTCGCCGCTTCCTCAACCGCATCATGACGCAGCGCTCCCGCAACTCCCGCGGCGCCGACATCCTCCTGATGTCGACCGAGCACTACGAGGCATATGACGCGGCCACCGTCGCGATCCAGCGCATCAACGACGAGACGAAGATCGGCAAGCTCGGTTTCCAGACGCTGAAGTATTACGGCGCCGGGCGCACCGCCGAGATCGTGCTCGACGGCGGTGTCGGGTCGAACATGCCGGCCAATACGACTTACGGTCTGGAGTCGAAGTCGTTCCGCCTGCGCGTCCATCCGGACCGCAAGTTCTCCAAGCTGTTCGAGGGCGACGGCCAGCGGCCGATCAACCAGGACGGCCTGGTCAACTACATCGGTTTCCGTGGCGAGCTCACGCAGGTGAACCCGCTGTTCAATTGGAAATTCTACGACAGCAACCCGGCCGCCTAACGCCGAGTGACCCGCCCGGGCGGCTCACGGGCCGCCCTTCCACCTTTCCCCGAAATAGAAGGAGGCGGCGATGCCCCTCTACGCTGTTACGCCCGTTCTCGGGCTCAACCTCAACGAGTGGGACGACACCCAGCGCGTTCCCCTCGGCACCAAAGTCGCGCTGACCAATGGCGGCGACGCCGTCTATTGCGTCAGCTCTGGCGCGCTCAGCCAGTACGGCCTGGCCGGCATCAACGAAGACTTCGACGTCTACATGATGACGACCGCGCTTGCTGCTCAGTCCGACAAGCTCGGTTTCCCGCAGATCGCGGCCTCTGGCGGTCGCTATCTCTGGGTGCCGACTGGCGGCTCTGACATCAAGGTCCGCACGAAGGCCTCGGCCGCCGCTGATACCCAGCTGTGGACGACTGCTTCGGCGGGCGTGGTCGACGACGCAACCTCGGCCAACGCGCTGAAGCTCGACGGCATCGTGCTCGTCGCGACCGCCGGCTCTGCCGGCAACGGCGCGGCCGGTATCGAGATCAAGGCTTCCTGGCCGGCGATCCGCGAGACCTAAGCACCTTGCTGACGCTCGTTCCCGCCCGCGGCGGGTCCAAGCGATTGCCAAGAAAGAACGTCCGGCTTTTGTCGGGCGTTCCTCTCTTGCTGTGGACGCTGATCCCGTTCCAGCATTTGCGGCCCGTCGTGTCTTCCGACGATGCCGCCATCCTCGCCCTCGCGCGGGAACATGGTTTTCAGACGATCGAGCGCCCCGCCGCTCTCGCCACCGACTCGGCCTCGTCGGTCGACGTCGCCATGCATGCGCTGGAGCAGCGCGGCGAAGATTGCGTGCTGCTGCTCCAGCCGACGACGCCTTTCCGCTCCCTCTCGACGGTAGAGGACGCGGTGCAGGTCTTCGACACCACCGGGCGCGCCACGATCGCGGTCCGGCCGGTTCCGCACGCCATGGTGCGCGGCAAGCCCGTGCGCGACGTCTACGCGCCGACGGGCAGTTGCTATGTCATCAGCCGCGCCGAGCTTGAGCGCAGCGGCACGTTTGCCCCGCCCGGCTTCAAGACCGTGCTCGATACCAGCATCGGCGCGCTCGACATCGACCATATCGACGAGTGGATGCACGCCGAGGCAATCGCTGCCGGCTTCACCACCGGCTGGGTTGAGGAAGCCCGGACCAATCGGAGATTTGCAGCCGCATGAATGCCCCGCTCCGCAAGGTCGAGTTCCAGCACGGGCTCAACGCCCCGCGAGAGCAGTTCGTCGAGAACATCCGGGCGAACATGTCGAAGTATCTGGACAGCCTGCAGATCGGCCGCGCGCTGCTCGTCGCCGGCGGTCCATCGGCGGCCGATCACGTCGAGGATATTCGCAAGCACCAGGCCGACGGTTGGCGGCTATACGCGGTCAACGGCGCGCATGACTGGCTGATCTCGCATCAGATCTTCCCCAACGCGGCCATTGCCATGGACGCGACGCCGATCGTCGACACGTTCTTTCAGGCCCGGAATGTGGGCTGCGTCTACTATCTCGCGTCGCAGTGTCACCCCAGCCTCGTCGAGCGGCTATCGACCCAGAATGTCATGCTCTGGCACGCCATGCTGGACAAGGCGACGAATGACCTAATTGCGGCGGCCGACCCCAAGGCGACGATCCTGATGCCGGCGAACACAGTCAGCCAGCACGCCGCATCGATCCTGTTCACCCGCGGCTATCGCAAGGTGCGCGCCTACGGGCTCGATTCCTCGCATCGGCCTGGGCGTGACCATGCCTACAACAACAGCCAGCAGAAGGCCGTCGACGAGGTCGAAATCGTCTTCAAAGGCACGCCCTACCTCTCGACTGGCACGTGGGCAGCGCAGGCGCAGGCCTTCGCTCACGCGTGGGGTCAATTCTTTCGTCTCGGCATGCGTATCGAAGTGATCGGAGACGGCTTGCTCCCCGCCATGGTTCAGGTGGCGAAGGAGCGTCTTTTCACTGAACTCGCACCCTCTCAGACAGGAAACCCAGAATGACCGAAGTCTCGCTTGAGCAGCCCCAGAAGGCTGCAACGATCAATGTCGAATTCAAGATGCACGCGTGGCCGGATCCGGTGAAAAGCCGGGCCGCCAAGCGCCCGATCTATGACCAGATCGAGGTTTGCGTCATCACCCACCCCGGCGACAAGGACACCGTGAAGGTGTTCCCGGCCAATGAGATTTGGCAGAACCTGCCGGACCCGGAAACCGGCTTCGTCCGACCGCTGACCTACGCCATGCGGTTCAACGAAATCTATCTCGCCTTCAAGCGCGGCGCCGCGCAGGTGGTGTCCGGCACGCCGCTGGAAATGCTGCCGTTCCTCTCGCTCGGCAAGCGCCTCGAGCTGCAGGCGATCCACATCCACACGGCCGAGCAGCTTGCAGGGCTCGAAGGCCACGCGCTCAAGCAACTCGGCATGGGCGGCCATCATCTCAAGGTCCAGGCCGCCAACTACCTCAGCGCGGCCAACAGCAACGCAAGCAACGAGGCCCTGCTCGCCCAGATCGCAGACCTGCGTGCGCAGATCGCGACGCTCACGGGCAGCAGCGCTGCGCCGGCCACTGTTGTCGCGACCGGGGAGGATGACGCCGCGCAGCTGGCAGATCATCTCGCCGGTCAGGTTCTCGGCAGCGTGCTCGGCGTTCCGACCGGCGACATCGGGGAGGGAAGCCCGATCGGCCGTCAGCTGCTCGACCCGCCGCAGGAATTCGCAGGCGACGGCAGCGACTCGGCCTTTGCCGATCACTCTGACGACGACCTCCGGAACTGGCTGCAGGAAGTCACCGGGGCTACGCCTTCGGCCCGTGCCAGCCGCAAGACGCTCATCAAGCTTGCGGAGGAGGCCAACGCCAAGCTCGCGGCTGAGAAGGCAGCGAAGGACAAGGCAGCGGCATGACCGTTCTCACCGCCATCCAGGCGGCGTGCGTCAAGCTCGCCATCGATCCGATCCCGTCGGCTGTCTACAGCGCGACGACTCGCGACATGGTCGAGATGAAGGCTATGGCGAACGAAGTCGCTCGCCAGATCGCCGAGGCGCACGACTGGTCGATGCTGAAGGGCTTCCACACGATCACCGGCGACGGCAGCGACACCGACTTTGCGCTGCCGTCGGACTATGACCGCATGGTCAAGGACGCGCGCCTCTGGTCGTCGACCAACACCGGCATTCCGCTCGAGCAGGTGAAGTCGATGGACGATTGGCTCGCCTACGACCTGCAGAGCTTTTTCCCGTCCTACGGTGCGTGGATCATCTTCGGCGGCCAGATCAATATCAAGCCGGCGCGCGCAGTCGGCGAGACGGTGAAGTTCCCCTATGTCGGCAACAAGATCGTCACGGCGGCCGACACCTCGACGAAGGCGGCGTTCACGGCCGACACCGACGTCTTCCGGCTCCCGGAGCGGCTGCTGACGCTCGGCATCATCTGGAACTGGAAATCGGCCAAGGCGATCGACTACGCCGAGGAGATGGCCAGCTATAACGACGCGCTTTCGGAGGCGGTCAGCAAGGATCGCGGGCCGTCTATCATCGTCGTCGGCCGGCAGCGGGTCAGCGGCGGCAATCCAAGCTATCCCTGGCCGATCACCCCCTGATGCCTTACGCAGCCATGCGCAGGGTGCCTGCCCGCCCGACGCGGCGCGGTGCCCAGAAGTTCAAGCACAAGAGCTTCCCGGCGCCGATCCGCGGATGGATCGCGAACGAGAACCTTGCCAAGTCGAAACCGGGCGGTGCGCTCCGGCTCGACAACTGGTTTCCGACGCAGACCGGCATCCGCCTGCGCGGCGGCAACCGCAAGCATGCCACGATCGGGAGCAACCCGGTCGAGACGCTGTTCACCTATCGGTCGGGCGGCAACCAGAAGTTTTTCGCGGCCGATGCCGGGAACATCTTCAACATCTCGTCGCCGGCCAGTCCTACCGTGGCGCCGACTGCCGACGTGACCGGGCGCACCAGCGGCTACTACTCGACTGCGCCCTTCACCACCGCGGCGGGCGATTTTCTCTATGCGCTCAACGGCACCGACGCGCCGCTGCTCTACGACAACACGTTTTTCTACCCGATCACCAATCAGCAGATTTTCGGTATCGCCTACGATGCCGAAACTGCGCCCTTCGCGCAGACGGGGACGCTGACCGGCGCGACGTCCGGCGCCACCGCAACGATCGTCAAGGCGATCGACAACGGCTCGACCGGAGTGGTTTGGATTAGGGGCATCACTGGCACGTTCCAGGACAACGAGATCATCTTCGGTTCGGTCGCCGGCCAGGCGGACGCCAACATTCCGGCCGGCGTCACCAGTGTGCAGACGGTCACGATCACCAACGTGACGTCTTCGCTGCTCTCGCAGGCGTGGACATACCGCAACCGGCTGTTCTTCGTCGAAAAGAGCACCATGCGGTTCTGGTATCCTGCCGTGAACCAGCTGGGCGGCGCGCTGACGAGCTTCACCCTCGCCGGCGTGTTCACCAAGGGCGGCTCGCTGCTGTTCGGCGCGACCTGGTCGCTCGATGCCGGCGACGGTGTCGACGACAAATGCGTTTTTGTCAGCACGGAAGGCCAGGCGGCGATATATGAGGGCGACAATCCATCGGACGCAAATGCCTGGCGGCTGGTCGGCGTCTACGACATATCGAAGCCGCTCGGCAAAAACGCATGGGCGAGGGTCGGCGGCGACCTGATCATCGAAACCGACGAAGGTATCGTCCCGATATCGCTGGCGATCGGCAAGGACGAGGCGGCGCTGTCGCTGTCGGCCATCAGCCGTCAGATCGAGCCGGCATGGAAGGCTGCCGCTAGGGCTCGCAAAGCCCGGCCGTGGGAGTTCCTGAAGTGGGCCGAGTTCAACATGGGCATCGTGAACGTGCCCCGCTTCTCGGCTTCCGACACGCCCATGTGCTTTGTGGTGAACCTCGAAACCGGCGCATGGGCTCGCTACACCGGATGGGACACCCGCTGCCTCGGCCTGTTCAACGAGTGGGCCTATTTCGGCTGCAATGACGGCACGATCCGTCAGGCCGAGATCGGCGGTAACGACAACGGCGCCCCCTATGAGTGCGTCGCCGTCGGCCTGTTCAGTGATCTGGGCTCGCCGGGCGTCACCAAGTTCGTTCATCAGGGCCGCGCCAACTTCATTGCCTCGTCGCCGTTCAACCCGCTGTTCTCGGTGTCGGTCAACTACGGCATTCAGCTTCCGGTCGCGCCCAACTCGGTCGCGAACTACTCCGAAGACGTCTGGGACGTCGGGCTCTGGGACGTCATGCTCTGGGACGCGGTTTCGGACCCGCTGCCGCGAAGCACCGGCTGGGTGTCGATCGGCAAGACCGGCCACACGATCGCGCCTCAGTTGCAGATCACCTGCGGCGTGACGCCGTATCCGCGTGTCGAGCTGATCACCGACCACGTGACCTATGAGACCGGCGGGCTCGTCGTATGACGCCGGTCTGGCTCAACCGCGGCGCCGACGGTTACGAGCAGGTGGGCGACTACGTCTCGATGCGGACCAAGGGCAGGACCGGCGCCTATCGCGATTACACAGCGATGGGTGTTGCCAACGCCAGCAACACGATCATCGCGGTGATGTTGTTTCACGATTACGACGCAGATGCCGGGATCATCCAGATTTCGGGCGCTTCAGAAGACCCACGCTGGCTCACGCGCCCGGTGCTGCGCGAGATGTTCGCGTTCCCCTTCGACGAAATCGGCTGCCAGGCGGTGGTGATGCGCGTCGACCCTGACGACAAACGCCTCGACCGCATTCTGAAGGCCTACGGCTTCCAGAGGTTCGACCTTCCCCGCATCCGGGGCAGGGACAAGGGCGAGGCGATTTTCCTTCTGTTCGACGACGTCTGGCGATCGAGCAAATTCAACCGTGAAAGGCTGCATTGATGGGCAAGAGCGTCCCTGAGCCGACGCCTCCGAAAGAGACGAGCGCCGCGCAGACCGGCACCTCGATCGCGACGGCGATTGCCAACGCCATGCTCGGCAACCCCTCGGAAAACACGCCGTGGGGATCGACCTCGGTCACGCGCAGCGGTTCCTACGACTTCACCGAGCCCTTCACCGGGATGACCTACGATATCCCGACGTTCACGCGAAACACGGTCCTGTCACCGGAAGGCCAGGCCATCAATTCGCAGAACATGGCCGCGCAGCTCAATCTGTCGAAGATCGCGAACAAGCAGTCGGCGTTCCTCAGCGATTACCTCGGCATGCCGTTCGACCCGGATTACAGCTACACGCTGGACACCTCGGCCGCGACGCCGGAAAGCCGGCGCTGGGTGTCGACCGCAGGCTCGGCCGTGCCTTCCGCAGCGCCCTCGGCAGCCGCTTCCGTTGGCGCCTTCAATGCCGGCACCTTCAAGCCGATGACCCGGCAGGAATGGGACGCCGATTTTCAGAAGAAGTGGCCGGAGTATTCGAAGGGCTTCCCGAACGACGGCGGCGTCTACCTGCCTCAGACGACGCAAGGCATGTACGAAGAGTATGTGCGCGCCGAGCGGGCGAATTTCGAGCGCTCTGAGCGCGACCGCTACACCGATTGGGCGATGCAGCAGGGTGGCGCTGCTGGCGCAGCCGCATCGGCAAGCACGGACGCTGGCGCCGGCGGCTACTGGGAAACGGTGCCCGGCTCGCCCGGCAAATGGGTCGCCACGAAGAAGACCGGCAGCGACGCGCTGCAGCCTTGGTCCGCCATGGGCAACGAGAATTACGAGGAGAGCCGCCGGCGCGTCGAGGACGCGCTTTATTCGCGTATCGAGCCGCAGCTTGGTCGCGATCGGGAATCGCTGGAGACGCGGCTTGCCGGCCAGGGCATCCGCCTCGGCACTGAGGCCTATGACCGCGCGATCGACGAGTTCAATCGCCAGTCGACCGACGCCCGCATGCGGACTGTGCTTGCCGGCGGCAAGGAGCAGTCGCGCCTGTTCGGCATGGACCTGCAGCGCGCCGGCTTCAACAACAATCTCCGGCTCCAGCAGCTTCAGGAGGCGCTTACCCGCCGCAACCAGCCGCTGAACGAGATCATCGGGCTGCTCAGCGGCACGCAGATCACGCCGCCGACGTTCATGGGCGCGAACATGCCTACGATTCCGACGACCGACAACGCCGGCATCATCCAGAATTACGACGCGCAGAAGCTGCAGGCGGCGCAGATGGAAAACCAGATGATGGGGCAGGTGCTCGGCGGCCTGTTCGGCGGCATCGGCAACATCGTGGGCGGCCTGAAGCTGTCGGACGATGACGCCAAGAAGGACATGGAGCCCCTGGCGGAGCTCGACGACGACGGCACGCACCTCTGGGCCTTCCGATATCGCGGTGAAAACGACAACGGGCCGAAGCATATCGGCCTGATGGCCAGCGAGGTCGAGGAGGTCGCGCCGCAGGCCGTTCACATGGGCGCCGATGGCTTCCGCCGTGTCGATTACGGCGAGGCCATGGGCTCGATCCTGAAGGTGGCATGACATGGCCGTTGGCGATCTGACCTTCGCTTTCAATCCTGACACCGACACGCCGGAAACGGTCGAGAAGCGCCGCCGCCTCGCCCAGGCCATCCTGAGCAGCGGCCGCGCGCCGTCGAATGTCGGCGAAGGGCTCTACGCGCTCAGCAACGGCATTCTGGCGGCGATCCTCGGCGGCCAGGCTGACAAGGCCGAGGCGGCGGGCAGGGCTGGCGCAAACGAGGCGTGGGGCGCGGCGTTCAACTTCCCGGCTGCTCCTGCGGCGGCCAGCGATCTCGGCGCTACCACGGCGCTTCCAAACAAGGCCATTCCTGCGGCTGCCGACGCCTCCCTCGGCTCGTCGATCGACTTCGCGCGTGCTGCGCCGGCTTCGCTGCCCGGCGGTACGACCGAGGGCGAGTTCATGAACACGATCGCGGGTAAGGTGAAGAACCCCTATGCGCTCGCGGCCATTGCCTCGACAGGTAAGGCGGAAAGCGGCTGGTCGCCGAAGAATGCAGCCGGCACCTGGGCCGATCCGAGCCAGTCAGGCGTGCCCGGCCGGGCAGGCGGCATCATGTCTTGGCGCGACGGCCGCCTCGATGCATTGCAGGCGTTCGCCGGTGGCGATCTCAGCCCGGCAAAGCAGGCGGAATTCTTCCTTCAGGAGGATCCCGCCCTGCTCGACGCGCTGGCGAAGACCGCCAGCGTCGAGGAAGCGCAGCGGCTGATGAACAACGCCTGGCGCTTCGCGGGCTACGATCAGGCCGGCGGCGCCGAGGTGGGCGAGCGGTTGGCATCGGCGCAGGCCTATCTGCCGCAGTTCCAGCAGAGCGGCACGCCCGTCATGCCGGCGGCGATCGACCCGCGCAATTTCATCCGGTACGCCAACCAGGAAGCGGTGCGCGAAATGCCGCTCGACCCGAAGCTGGTCGAGGCCATGTCGTTCCTACCTGAACTCGGCATCACCATGGAGGTGTTTTCCGGCGGCCAGCACACGGCCGAGGAAGTAGCCGAGGCTGCCGCGCGCGGCGAAACCCTCGATCGCACTGGCTCGGTCCGTCACGACCACGGCGGCGCTGGTGACGTGTTCTTCTACAAGGACGGCCGCAAGCTCGATTGGGCGAACGCAGCCGACGTGCCGCTTTATCAGGACATCGTGCGCCGGGCGAAGGCGCGCGGCGTGACCGGCTTCGGTGCCGGCCCCGGCTATATGCAGCCGGGCAGTATGCATCTCGGCTTCGGCAAGCCTGCGGTGTGGGGCGCTGGCGGCGAGGGCGTCAACGCGCCTGGCTGGCTAACTGAGGCCTACAATGGCGGCGGTGCTCCGGTGCAGGTGGCGAGCCTCGATCCTAACGCCGGCATGCCCGCAATCGCGCCTGCCGCGGCCCCTGCGGCTGGCGGCATTCCTGCCCCGACTGGACCGCAGCCGGCGAACGTGCGGCTTGCGCAGGCGTTGACCGACCGCGGCGGCGCGCCGGAAATGGCTGGCAATTGGACGCCTGAAGCTGGCGGCCAACTGGGCATGCAGCAGCTAATGGACCTGTCCGGCGATCCGTGGCTGTCCGAGGCGCAGCAGCGACTGCTTCAGGCCCTGATGGAACGCCAGATGCAACAGGCGGACCCGGCCTATCAGATGGGACTCCGCAAAGCGCAGCTCGAGCTGCAGGCGCTCGAAAACCCGCAAATGTCGCCGTCCGAGCGCGCCAACTATGAGCTGAACGTTCAGAAGTTCGGTGCCGAGGAAGCGCAGCGCATGTTCGAGCGCGATCAGGCGGCGAAACAGTTCACGCTCGACACCGACAAGTTCAAGAGCGAGGACGCAGACCGCACGGCCGACAACACGCGCGCCGATCAGGAGCTTGATATCAGGAAGCTCGAATATCTGCTTCGGACAGTGCCCGATTTCTACACCGAGTACGCCCGCCAGGAACAGGCCGCTGGCCGGACTCCACTTGGCATCATGGAATATGCGCTGCAGTTCGAGAAGGCGGGGGCAAGCAACACCAACGTCAACGTCGGCGGCAACAATTCGAAGTTCATCGACGAGGCGGACAAGCTGGCAGCGGACCGCCTCGGCAAGATCGTAGAAGGTGGGCAGGGCGCGGCATCGTTCTTGGGCGATATCCAGCAGCTCCGCGATCTCGGCACGCTGTTCAACACCGGCAAGGAAGCCGAGGTGAAAGCGATGCTCGGGCCGTGGGCTGAGTATGTCGGCATCGACATCGCCGGCCTGGGCGAGATGCAGGCCTTCGATGCGATTGCAGCGCGGCTCGCGCCGCAGATGCGACCGGCCGGCTCGGGCGCTGCCTCGGACTTCGACGCGCGGCAGTTCCTCAAGAGCCTGCCGTCGCTCGGCAACACGCCGGAAGGCAACGCGATCCTGACGTCGACCTTTGCCGCTCTGCAGGAACACAAGCTGAAAGCGGCCGAGATTGCCGGCCGTGCATTTGCCGCTGCAGGCGATCCGAACGGCATCACCTGGCAGGAAGCCGAGCGGCTGATCCGCGCTCTGCCGAACCCATACGAGGGTTTCAACCAGTGGCGGAAGAAAGCCATCGTCGAGATCGACGGCTACACGATCGAACCGGTGAGCCCGTAGCATGCCCGAATTTCTCATCACCGGCCCGGACGGCAGGAAATACAAGGTCACCGGCGAAAATCAGGAAGGCGCGCTCAACGCGCTGAAAAAGTCGCTCGGCGGTGCCGCTGCGCCGGCCGCCGGTGATCAGGCGCGTTCGGCCGCCGCAGCTTCTGCGCCGTCGCCAAGTGACGGCCGGCCGACCCCGGCAGATGTCGCCGCTCCTGCGGCCGCAGCGCGCACCGGCATCATGGGTTTCATTGATGCTTTGGGAGAACATGCCACCCGCAATTTTGCGGCGGCCTCGGATAGCTCCCAATCGGAACGTCCGCTCAACGAGCAGGATGTTTTCCTCCCGGCCTTCGGCAGCCTCGACGCCGGCATTGCAATGCCGTCCGGCAGCATCGCCAGCAGCAAGGATTTCGCAGACTGGGCTGAGCGTGCCAGCGATGCAGGGGCCGGTATTTTCGGCGCTGCCGGCCGCGGCGCTTCCGACATCGCGCTTTCAGGCGCCGCGGACGAAGCCTTTGCCGGCGTGGACACGCTGGCAGGGGCAGGCGACTACGGCGCCAATCTTGCCGAGGAGCGAGCCGCGCACGAGAGCGACATGGAGAACTTTCCGCTGTCTCGCCTCACGGGCCAGCTTGGCGCGGGCGTGGTGCTGGCGCGCTTGCTTGGAAAACTGTTCCCAACGCCGGCGACGAATGTCGGCCGCATAGGTGTCAGCACCGGCATCGGCGGCATCGGCGGCGCAGCGCATGGGTTCGGGTCTGGAGAGGGTGGTGTCGAAAACCGGCTGGCCAACGCTTTGTGGGAAGGCGGGTTTGGAACCGCGTTTGGCTTTGGCATCCCGGCAGTCGCTGCCGGGAGCGGCTATGCCCGTCAGAAGCTCGCAGACTGGTTTGCCAACAACCCGACCGCGCGATCGGTTGACGCATCCCCAGAAAGCCTGCGCTTGTTCGGAAAAGTCGCGGATGCTGACGGCACCCTTGGCGAAGCGGGGCAAGCCAACATCGCCGCGGCAGGCCCGCGCGCCATGGCTGCCGATGCAGGTCCAAACGCACGAAAGATTCTCGACACCGCCATTCAACACAGCGGTAAGGGCGGGCGTTTGGCGAGTCAGCGCATTTCGGAACGCGTTGCTGGCGAAAGCGAGGACGTAACCGCCGCGCTCAACCGCTCGCTCGGTGCACCGGAAGGTGTTTACACCGCCAGGAAGGACATTCGCACCGGCACCGCTTCGGCGCGTGGAAGCGCGTACGACGATGCCTATGCGCAGCCGATCGACTATGCGTCGCCGGATGGCATGGCGATTGAGGCCATGGTCAAGACCCGCGTGCCGAAATCGGCCATCGAGGCTGCCAACAACCTGATGCGTGTCGAGGGACATCAGTCCAAACAGATCATCGCCAAAATCAGCGACGATGGTTCCGTGACGTTCGAGACGCTACCCGACGTGATGCAGCTCGATTATATCACCCGCGGCCTCAACGAGGTGGCGGACGCCGCGAACGCAACCGGCAAACTCGGCGGCACCACGGCGACGGGCCGCGCATACGGCAATCTTTCGAACGAAATTCGCGACAAACTCAAGACTTTGGTCCCACAGTACGAAACCGCGCTCGCCACGGCTGCTGACCCTATCCGCAGATCGCAGGCAGTTCTCCTCGGCTCGAAAATGCTCTCCTCAGGCATGGCGCGCGACGAGGTTGCCGACCAGCTTGCCGGCATGACGGTAGCCGAACGCTCGGCTGTCTCGCAGGGCCTGCGATCGCACATCGACGAGCTGATGGCCAACGTGCAGCGAACTGTCATGGACGGCGACGTTCCTGCCCGTGAGGCGATCCTTGCGCTCAAGATGCTGTCCTCACGCGCCAGCAAAGAAAAGCTCGCGCTGCTGCTCGGCGAAGGGTCAGAGGATCTTCTGAAGAGCCTCGACCAAGCAGCGAAAGCCTTCGACCTCCGCGCGGCGGTCGCTGAAAACTCCAAGACGTTCGCTCGGCAGGCAACCGATCGGATGGTCGACGACATGACCGATCCCGGTGCAGTTTCGCTCATGTTTCAGGAGGGCAAGGGGATCAAGGCGTCGCAGCGTCTTCTGCAGTGGGCCACGGGCGCACGCCCAATCGACAAGCTGCTGCGCAAGGAATCGCTTTACGCTGATGTTGCCGATCTTCTCACCCGGCCGGCCGGCTCGGGCGTCTTTGACGCTGCGTCCCAGATCACAGCGCGCGACCAAGCGTCCCAGCTGCTCATAGAGCGGCTTACTTCCGCGCTCGGCGCGCGGAATCTCTATCCACTAACCACCCCACTAGCAGAGCAACTGCTAGACCGACCACAAGAATAGCGGCCGCCCAAATCGGGTTTTCCTTGGCCCACGCCATAATCGACGGCTTGGCGAAGTAGAGCCCGACAACAACAGCGATCGGGATCAAAACAAACCAGGGCAGCAAATAGTCGGTCACCCAGTGGCCTGGCGCTGGCTCCTCTTTCCGTTCGCGATCGTCCGACACGTCTGAACCTCCCCTTGGCCGGCGGACTATGCGCCGCCGCGCCTCAACCTTCAAGCCGATCTCCATGGAGACGCCTAATGCCCCTCGACGGTAGCGACGTCGCGTCGAAACCTGCCGGCACGACTGCGGTCGCTCAAACCCCGGTCGAAAGCGCGAAGTTCAACAGCGTCATCGACGACATCTATGCGATTTTCAACTCGGTGCGCTCGATCGCGAAGGGCTTCACCGGGGCGAACACGGCTGTCGGCGCGCATGACAATCTGTCGACCAAAGGCGCGAACGTCGCCTCGGCGGCCACGACCGACATCGGCGCGGCGACCGGGCAGTTCATTCACATCACCGGCACGGTCGGCATCACGGCTCTCGGCACCAAGACCGCCGGCGTTGTGCGTCGGGTAGTCTTCGACGGCGCGCTGAAGCTCACCCACCATGCCACATCGCTCATCCTGCCCGGCGCGGTCGATATCTACACCGCCGCGAATGACACGGCCGAGCTCGTCTCGGAAGGTGGCGGCAACTGGCGTATGCTCTGGTTTCAGCGTGCCTCGGCAGCGCCCGCCGACGGCCGGCACGCGACATGCGAGGGGCGTCTGACGCTGACCACTGGTGTCGCTGTCACGACATCGGATGTCACTGCCGCCGGAACGGTGTATTTCACGCCGTTCAAGGGCAACAAGGTCTGGCTCTACAACGGCACCTCCGGCTGGTCCCCGTACACATTCACGGAGCGCTCGATCGCGCTTTCCGGCGGATCGGCCAGCAAGCCACACGACCTGTTCCTGTACGACAACGCCGGCACCCTGACGCTCGACCTTGTCGCGTGGACGGATGACACGACGCGCGCGACGACTCTCGCGCTTCAGGATGGCATTCTCGTCAAGAGTGGCGCGACGGCGAGGCGCTATCTCGGCACCATCTATTCCGATGGGTCGAAGCAGTGCGAGGACAGCCTCGCCAAGCGCAATGTGTGGAACGTCGTCAATCGCGTCCTGCGCTCGATGAAGGTGCTCGAGGCCACCAACAGCTGGACCTACACGACGAACAACTATCGGCAGGCCCGCGCCAGCACGGCCAATCAGCTCGAGATGGTGCGCGGGCTCGACGAGGACATGGCAGAGGCCGAAGTCATGGTGTCGTACGGCAACAGCTCGGCTGGCCCGAACGGCATTGCCGCGATCGGTGTCGACGTGACCAACGCGATGTCCGCTGACTGCATCAACGGCATCGCGTCCGTGCCGGTCACCACCTACACCACGTATGTCCTCGCGAAGTACAAAGGCCGCCCCGGCATCGGCCGGCATATCCTCACTTGGCTCGAGCGCTCGACGGCCACCGGTACCGGCACCTGGTACGGGGACAATGGCGGCACCGAATTTCAGTCCGGCATCATGGGAGCTGTATGGGCATGAGGAACACCGCAGCAGAACGCCTCGACGTCGCGGTCAAGGCCGTCGCGCCGATCTACGGCGTGTCGATCGGGCTCATGGAGGACAAGAAAACGTGGGAGATCCAGTTCACGCCTGAGGCGACCGAGCAGCAGCGCGCCAATGCTGCAGCCATACTGGCAGCGTTCGACCCTGCGGAGCCACCGTCGCCGGCCGAGGCAGTCGCTAACGGTGGCGCTCTGATCGAGCGCCAGCGCGCCGAGCGCAAGGCGCATGCCCTTTCCCTGCTCGCGCAGGGGAAAACCGAGGAAGCGATGAAGGAGCTATTGGAGTTGATTTGAAATGGCGCACATTCGATACGACGCATCCACGCCGGGCGGGCAGCTCGCGGCCACCGCCGCGGCGAAACTGCTCAGCGCAATCGAGGATTTCCAGAACCTCCGCGGCATGGTCCGTGAGGTCGGGAACATGACCCAACCGTTTTCGGCCACCAACTTTCAGGCCGGCAACAACGTGGTGTTCGCGGTGAACAACGCCGACTGTCAGGCCTTCAACGACCAGGTCGAGGCGATCACCGAAAACCTTGAGGCTTTCCTTGCCGACGATGGCAATGAGGGCCGCATCTACAGCCTGTTTCAGGCAGGCTGACGCAGCGGACCCAGCCGGAGCCAGGGCTCCAGCCAGGTCCTGACCCTCACGCGCCCGTGAAGCGCGCAAGGGCTCCTCGCACGTTCCAGCGCGGCTCCCTGCATTCGGGTTGAGCTGCAGCCGACAGTTTTAACGATCCCCAACCAGGCCGCTACGGCGGAAGGAAACCCCATGGACACGACCTTCAAGGGCCGCGCGAAGCGGCTCGACGACATCGATTTGCCCCGCATCGGCCACCTGATCGGCGTCGGGGAAGACGAGCTCCACGCCTTCATCGACGTCGAGGCGTCCGGCGCCCCGTTCGACGGGCAGGGCAGGCCGAAGATGCTATTCGAGCCCCACCTGTTCTATGCGCAGCTCGGCAAGGGCGCGAAGCGCGACCGCGCCGTGAAGGAGGGGCTGGCCTACCCGAAGTGGAAGCCGGGTGCCTATCCGGCCGAGAGCTACACGCGCCTGCTGAAGGCGATGAAGATCGACGAGGCCGCGGCCCTCATGTCGTGTTCGTGGGGCGGCTCTCAGATTCTCGGCAAGTGGTTCGCCGACTGCGGCTATGTCAGCGTGCAGGACATGGTGACGGCCTTCATGGACGACGCCGAGAACCACCTGAATTGCAGCGTCCGGCTCATAGTCAAATGGGGCATCGACGACGATCTTCGCCGGCTGCGCGCGCTCTCCCGTCCGACCAGGCCCGCGGACTGCGCGCAGATCGCCGAGACGTGGAACGGCGAGGGCTACGCCGTCCACAATTATCACGGCCGGCTCGCCGATCGGCACAACCACTGGCGCGAGATTCGCGACACACCGTTTGATCCGGCGAAGGACATGCAGCCGGTTCCGCCCGTGCCGCCGGCGACGAACACCAACCTGCCCGACCTGAGCGAGCCCGCCCCGCCGATCGAGCCCGCGCCTGCCCCGGTTCCTGTGGTCGACGACGAGAACGACGCACCCGCGCCACAAGCGCCGGTCGCCAACAAGGGCGGCATCATCGCGGCGATCGTGCTCCTGGCCGGCGCTGCCGCTGTCTACGTCGCCAATCTCCCCTGCAACTGGTTCGGAGTGCTCTGCCAGTGAAAAACTACAACAAGCTGTTCGCGGTGCTCGCCGCGACTCTCCTGTCGCGCTGGTTGCTCCGGGAGTTCGGCCTTGATGCCGCCGCGCTCGGCGTGGCGGCCGATCTCCAGAACCTGGCCACGTGGGGCATCGACGCCGTCGTCGCGGCCTTCTCCGGCTTCTGGGTGTGGCTGGTGCCGAACGGCCGGAACGTCTGGCGCTGGCTGCTTCGCCGCCCTGCAGCGTGATCCGCGCCGGCGGTTCCCGGCAATGCCCAAAGACTGGAAAGGATACAGTCATGGACTCCGTGCAGCTCACCGACAGAATGTCAGCCGAGGTTGCGAAGACGCCGAACCGTGTCTCGCTCGACGACATCAAGGCCAACATCGCAGCCGAGTATTTCATGACCGGCGACAAGGCCCTTGGCGAAGGCGTCCCGGTTCACCCCGATCTCGCCGTGCTGACGATCTGCATCTTGGTGATGAAGAACGGCTTCACCATCATTGGCAAGGCAGCGCCAGCCGATCCGGCGAACTTCAACGCCGAGCTCGGCCGCAACTTCGCTCGCGAAGACGCCATCCGGCAGGTGTGGCCGCTGATGGGCTTCGCCCTGCGCGAAAAGCTCCGCGCCGCCGCCTGACAAGGCACCGCGCCCGGCCGGTTGCCGGGCACCCCCTTTCCCGGAGTGCCGTCATGCTCGGTTGGCTCCTCGACTTCATCCCGTGGTGGATATGGGCTCCGCTGGCCGCAGGAGCCCTTTTCGCTGCATGGCGTTTCCTTGGCCTGCGCGGGCTGCTGGCGGCCGCTGCAGCCGTCGCGCTGGCGTTCGTCTACCGCGCAGGCCGGAAGGCAGGCAGCACGGCCGCTGAGGCTCAGCGCGAGCGTGAGCGGCGTAAGGCCGAACAGGAGCTTCACGAAATGGACCGTGAGGCCAGCGACATCGAAAAGGCGGTCAAGGATCAGTCCGACGCCGCGGCACGTGAGGAGGCCTTGAAATGGGCAAAGCGCTGATCCTGGTCGCGACGCTGGCGGTGCTCGCCGGCTGCGTCACGCCGGCACCTTTCGAAGATCCACGATTGATCTGGTGCCGGCACAACGAGCCGCGCCGGGACGCGACCCCGGAGACACCGCGAGCTGAGATCGACGAAATCAACGCTCACAATCGCAAAGGCGCCGCTTGGTGCGGGTGGAAGCAGTGACCCTCGGCGAATTGCTCCAATCGATCGGCGTCAACCCGGAGGTCTTCGTTGCCGGCGGCCTGGGCGGCGTGCTGCGCTCGCTCTCGCGCAAGCAGTTCAAGTTCCGAGAGGCGATCGCCGCACCGATCTGCGGTGCCCTGGCGGCCGCCTATCTCACCCTGCCGACGATCCACTACGGCAAGCTGCTTGGCCTGCCGATGCCGGACGATGACGCGCAAACCGTGCTCGCCGCCGCCTTCCTGATCGGCACCTGCGCCATGTGGCTCAGCGACTTCGTGTTCGAGCTGATCTGGCGCCGGTTCGCGCCGAAGCGCGAGGAATAGCGAAACCGAGCCCGGCGGCATAACCGGGCGCCTCCCAAGCATCACCTCGTGCCCGCTGGCGGAACGGTCAGCGGGCTTTTTTGTTTTCGGACACCGTGTCCGGTTTCGCGGCACGGCTGGCGCCAGTCTTCCACCAGGCCGCCGGCTCCCGGCTGAGCTTCTGGGACGCGTCGGGTGGCAGGATGCCCTCGTGCTCGTCGAGGCCCGCCATTTCGCTCACGCGGCGCCAGTCATCGTCTCTGCTCATCGCACCAATCTTTGTCGTTTGGCCACGGCACTGCATGCCATTCTTTCAGCAGGATCGTTCCCGCCGGGGTTCTGTCAGAGAGTAGCACCCACACAAGCGGTCGATCGAATTGATCTCGCTTCCCGCTATCAACGACGTATGTGCCGGGGCGGTCGAGCAGCTGTTGGTAGCGATCCCTCGCTGCCTCGCCCAGCATGCGTTCCCGGTCGCACCTTGCCCTCTCGATCTCGGGGGTGTCGAAGCCCGAGACGAAGGGTTTGCCCGGCCCCATGTCGCGCAGCAGAATACCGTCACAGAGCGGCGAATCGCCGTCGTGGGCTACGATGGCCAGGCAGGCGAGGATGATGCCGTTCATCAATCAACTGTCCGCCAGCGCCAAGCTTTGCGTCAACTGGCGGCGAAGCATGCCCGGATCGGTCAGGGCGCGGATGCGGTCTACCAGTTCGGCAAGTTCCTCGGCGAAGGCCTTCACGGCCGCCTCGAGCTTGGCAATAAACGCCTCGTCGCGCACGACCCGCTTCAGCAGCGGCGGCAGCGTCGGCCAGTAGACGAGCAGGTCAACCCACTCCCGTTCCGACACCCATAGCTCGCCCTGGCACTGCGCCTTGTGCTCGAGCGGGAATTGGTCGGCGATCAGCTTCTCGATCAGCACATGCGGCGCGGCGGTCTTGATCTGCAGCACACCCTTCTTGCCAATCCAGCCGTCGGGGCTGCAGCCGGCCGGACCGTTGATGACGAACCCGACAAGCTGAGGATCCACGTTCCGCACCATGGCGTAATAAGCGCGCGCCTCCGGCTCCATTTCCCGGCCGCGCTCCATGTGGCGGTTGGAATACCAGTCGGCCGGCTCGCCCGTCAGGATTTCGCCCGCCAGCTTCAGCATGTAGGTCCGGCGCGTCTTGCCTTCCTCGCCCTTCGCCAGCACCGCCGCGAACTGCGATGCCGTCGGGCGGCCCATGCGGGCGCGTATCCACTCCGGCGAACCTTGCACGCAATCGACGATCTGCATCATTTGCGCGCCTGCTTCAGCTCCCGGCCGGCGTTGTTCAGGGCGTTGATCACCCGCTCATATTGCGAAGCCGGGATATCAGGCAGGGCCTCGACCTTCAGCCAGGTGCAGAGCCGCCCGACGGTCGTTCCCGTCGACTTCAGCAGGGCGCGGATGGCGTTGGCCTGCTCGGCCGAAATCGGGCCGCTCTCGCTGTTTCCGGACACAGTGACCGCCGGCGCCGCTTCCTTCATGGCCACGTCGAAGATCATCAGCTTCAGGTTCCGCCGGCCGTAGCTCACGGTCGACGAGAAGGCATGCGTGGGCGTCTTGTTGGCGTTCCCTCGCAGGCCTGCGGCGTCGATCGGCACGTCGGCGTGATACGCCTTGGCGTGGCCGGCAACATGCAGCACGTCGCAGGTGATCCGGACATGATTCGGCTTCGGCGAATCGGCCTCGCCGAACATCAGCGCGAAACCGTTCTCAGTGATGACCGGCTGCATGGCCTCGCTGATCGCGTCATAGGGCGCATAGAACGACTTGGTGGCCTCGTTCATCAGCGTCTTGAGCACTCGCGGCATGGCCTTCTGCGCGGCCGCCATCGCCCCGTTGAAAGCAACCTTTGCCAGACGGGCAAGCTCGCGTTCGCGCATCTCCAGCAACTGCTTCATCTTCTCGACGTCGACCGTCGTGTCGCGCGCTGCGCGCTCGACCATGGCGAACAGTTCGGCCTCGGCCGAAACGGGCTGCACGTCGACTCGCTCGACGGCGTTGCGGACGGTCTTGTTCATCGGCCGACCTCGTCGGCTTCGAAGCGCTCGATCAGCGCCAGCAGGCTGCGCAGGGAGAACACATCGTTCGGGCTGTAGGACCAATGCGGTTCGCCACCGCGGCAGAGATCGAACGTGCCGTCGCGCTTCGACTCCTCCAGCTTCAGACGCTTCAGGAGCCATTCCTTGGCCTCTCGGACGGACGTCATCGCATCGGCGCGCACGAACGACTGCAGCGCCCAGGCGAAGTGCGGGTAGGGGTTGTCGGGCTGGCGCTGCCGCCAAGCGCATACGTCGCCGATGCGCGGTTCCGGGTTGCCTGAAAGGACCTTCGCCAGGTTGGCAAAGGTGGTGAAGTACGCGTGCGCGGTCATTGCCCTTGCTCCCATAACCGTTATCGCTTACATGTAAGCGTTATCGCTTATACGTGTCAATAACCGGTATCGGTTAATTCGGGAGACGTGTTTTTGACAGCAACCAGCACCGCGGATAATGCTCGGCGGATGGGGCGCCCACCGCTGAGCAAGGATTCAGAAACGAAGATGACCGGCGTCCGGCTGACGAAGGACGTACGCGATCGCATCGAAGCCCTAGTCGGCCCCAACAAGATGGCGATCTTTATCCGCGATGCGATCGAGCACGAACTCGAGCGGCGTGAGGCCGAGGGGACTGGGCAACCGCGTCGGTGACCAATTCACAAATGGGGCGTGGCCATGACAAGTGACTTGAAGAAGCTCGAAGCTAGGCTCGCGGCCAACCAGACAGCGATAAAGCTGATCATCGAGCTGCTGGTAAAGGACGATATCGTCACGCGGAAAAATTGGGATGCGATGATTGAGGAGCTTGCCGCCAGCATGGAGGAAAAGGCCGAAATCCAACCCCAGCTCGTCGAGGTTGCCCTTTGGTTCAGAATGTTCATCGGCGGCTTTGGCCCCGGCGAGCCTGTGGAACCGAATCTGAGTGTAATCCCCGGCGGGAAACAGGACTGATGTGCCCGCTCTCAGTCGGTCGTCAGCTGTAAATTCGCCTACTCCATGTCGGGCACGTCACCTCGAACGTAGAGCGTCTTCGGCGGGCCGTACTCTCCGATCGACGGGTTGGCGTCACGCGACCAGGCAATGGCGCCGGCATGCTTCGATGCCAGCGCCATGGCGGTCCGGATTGCACGTTCCTCGCTGATCGACTCCGCGGGGCCGTACGCGGCCTGCAACTCACCTTCCTCGTCGCGGTCGAAAGCTGCCACGACGATGAGCTTCGGGACGACCTTGCGCTCGGGCAAAAGGCTGACCGTCTTCATGAGAGCAGGGCCGCCGTCCCCACCTCGAGCTGATCGATCGCGTCACGCAGTGCCTGCCTCTTAGGCTCGATCGGCTCGTCGGGATGAAACTGCGACAGCGACAGTGTGGTGTAAGCGATCGTCACGGCCGCGACGAGTTCGAAGGCGACGTCACGGTCTTCGAGGTCGTCAGCAACCACGTCCGCCAACATTGCATGGGTCGGCTCCCCGAATTCCCTTCTACCGGCTTCCGCTCCCGCCAGTGCCCGCAGCCGCGTCAAAGCCGTCGCGCGGTCGACTGTCTGGGCTTCGTGGATGATCACCTGCAGCCGCGCTGAATCGGGTCGCTTGCGGTCAGCGCTCCAATCTCGGCAGACCGCCTCAAGCGCGGCCTCGCCGGCCCGCTGCCAGGCCTCGATAGCTGCCCATTCCGCGTCGCTTGGCGCGTCCGTGGGATCGAAACCGGAGAGGTCATACCCCTCCAGGGCAAAGAGCCCGTCGGCGCCGTCGCGCGGGTCGACGTTTCTTTCCTTGAACACTGCCGCAGCCGCTTCGAGGCCACGCTGAAGCTCTGCCGGGTTGGCCGTTGGCACCGAGATTTTGATCACTGACACACCTACTGACACTCACCGGACCGACAGTGAACAAAAAAGGAACAAATGTGTCAAGGAGCACCTCGACTCCCGGGGCTCGCTCCGGCATAAATCGGCGTCAGGGGCGGCGATCACCATCAACCTCGGGGATGGAGTTTCGCCACGATGCCGCGCACCAAGCGCTATGAAAAAATCAACGCTCGCATCCTCGATGAGATCGAGAACGACGTTTCGCGACTGGAAAGCCACATCGCCCAGGGCGAGGCGTGGCTCGTGCCGTTCAACGCCCATTACGAAGCCCTCGGCGAGTTGCGCGTCGCGCTGAAGCGAGCCGTCAACGTGCTCAACGACCGGTCGCCCGATTGGGAGCGGCCGCGCGGCCAGGTGCTCACCTGACCGACGGTGGCGATCGAGACGCTGCACGATCTGTACCGCGCCGGCGGTCGCATTCATGTGCGCTGCGCATGGGGAGGTCGGGAAGGGCTGAAATCGATCAGAGAGTGCGGTTTTCGGATCGAGCCTGATCTGATGACGCTCATGCTGACACGCGGTCGGCGGTGCGAGCTCGCCGACCTGAAGCGGAAGCTACGGTGCCCGATGTGCGGTTCTTGGCGTGTCACCATAGCGATCACGTTGCCAGGCCAGTCCGATAGCTCGGCATTGCGGGCGGCGTTGGAATGACGCTTGAGGGCTCAGGTCCGCGTGGATCGCCGACGCAAGCCGCTGAGCCTCGCGCGCGCCACTGGGTCCGACCTGACATCGACCACGGTTCCTGTTACATTCGAAGATGACCGTGGGGAGCAAGGTTGACGTTCGAAGGCGTCGACGTCCTCGGTGCGAATTCGCACCAGCTTCGCGCCGAGCCGGAAGGACGGCAGGACGCCGGTGGCAATCAGGTTGTGGACATGCCGCTCGGAGCACTGCCAGCGCTCGGCGAGCATGGCCGGCGTGTAGACGCGAGGCGCGGAGTCGTTCTGCGTCATCGGCGGCGCCTCAAAAATCAGCCAGTGGTGGATCTCTGCCGTCATCGAGGATGCCGAGCTTTCGATCCAGGTCTTGCTTCAGCCAAAGGCGCCTGCGGCCCTTGCCGCTGCCCTCATCGACGACGGGCTGCGGATACTCCGTTCCGACTCGGCGCAGGAAGGCCTCGGCGGTCCGCTCGCCCACGTAGCCGGCGGCGAGCTCCGGCGACATGCGCGCGGGCCAGCTGCCCATTGGGATAACGGCCGGCCTGCTCATAGTTTCGGCTCACGGAACAGAGGTCTCGCATCGCGTGCGCTTTGTCTTGCCTCCCATGCCGCCAACTCGGCATCGAGGTATGCATCGCCATCATTGGAAGGCGGCGAGGCCGGCCCTATCACAACAGACACTCGGTGCCCGTCGAAGACGATGCGGTTGATCGGTAAGCCGAGATCCCGGACGGCCTTCACCATCCGGGTGACTTCGTCGTAAGTGATCCTGGCGGCTTTTCTGCTCATGCCCTATCGAGCCGCGATCAGGCGGCAGTCTGCAACACGCGACGTCCTGCCGTTCCTGTGGATAGCGGTAATCGAGATGCAAGGAGACCCAAGATGTCGAGCAGCCCGCGATCGGACATCATGTGGACGATGACGCCTCGAATGGTTTCGATGAAAAAGATTGCGCGGCGGCTCGGGGTCACGCCGAGCGTGTTCGCTGAGAAGCGCGCCGAACTCGAGGCCGCCGGGTTCCCAAAGCCAGAGCCGATTTTGCAGACCTACCTGCTTGAGGCCGTCGACCGCTGGATCGACCGGAGAACCGGGTACGTGAAACCTGCAGGGCCAGGGGAAGGCTATCAGCGACCCGGCGATCGCCGCAGAGCGAATTCGAAACCGCGCATGGAATCGCGGAGGTCTGTGACCATCAAGAACGCTTTGACGGCTTCAGGCGAACGCCGTCGGCGTCGATGAACTCGACGCCTGCTTCTTCGTAGACCCGTCGCACCGCGTCGACTGTCACCGGCTGCGGCCCCCTCGGGCCTGGCTCGTCCTGTTCAAGCCGGCTGACCGTGTTCGGCGTGACCTTTGCACGCTCTGCGACGTCCCGAACTCCCCACTTCAGCAGCGCGCGCGCCGCCCTTGCTTGCAATGGCGTCATAAATACATTGTACCTTTATCGATACGTGGTATTGACAGATACAAGGCAACGATATAGATACAATGTATTGCCGATTTATGAAAGAGCCAGCCCATGCAAACGCTCAAAGACAGCCGAGAAGCTAGCGACATGGTTACCGCGCCGGCTTTGTCTCGACGCCAGTTTCTCCGCAACACCGCCGCCGGCAGCGCCGTCGCGATCGTCGGCGCCGCGCCGGCAGTTGCCGAGGCTGGCACCGCCCAAGGCGAAAACCCCGATCTGCTCCGCCTTCATGCTGCGATCGTCGAAGCGCAGCGCTCATTTCACGATGCCCTGGCCAGGCGCGTGGAAGCCCGAGAGGCCTACATGCAGATCGCGCCTGAGCCGCCCCCCGACATCGTGCGCAAAGACTTCGGCCCAAGCGTTGACTACGAGGATGGGCCTGAAATGCCGGTCGAGCCCAGCGACCCAGCCAGCCGCCGCGGCCGCTTTGTGCTGACCACCCGCCGGATGGCTGGAACCCATCGCAGGGTCGACGGTGTCCTTCACCCCACCGAATGGCTGCCGATCTACTTCTATGCGGAAGAATACGAGGCAGCGAAGCAAGTCGCACGCGACGCGAGCGGCTTCACCGCAGCCGATAACAAGGTCGGGCATGAAGCCGCGAAGGTAATGGCGGCCGTTCAGGCGCTGGTCGATCAAGCGGCGCGGACCGAGCGAGGTCTCTGGATGAAGGCGCATGCCTTCATAGCGTATCAGGAAGCCGCCGCCGCGAGCGGCCCGTTCTCAAGCCCTGGGTGGTTGGCCGAAGCCATCGCGAAGGACGCCCTTGCTGTGCTGGATGGGGAGAAGCTGGGCTGACGCGCAATATGGGGTGCCCTGGCTGCGGGCAAGGTGGCCAGGTCGTGCATGCGGGCTCACCGAAGCGCCAGCTTGCGGATGTGGTCGAGCAACTCGGTCGCACGTCGATGGAGTTCATCGCCCACATGATCGGACCATTCTGCGCCGAGCTCCCCATATGTTTCCTTCGAAAGCTCGGCATCAACCGCAGTTCGGAGCGAATGGAGTTCCTCTGATCGATACGATCCGCGTTTGATCAGGTCGGCAAACAGCGCTGCTACGACATGCTCGAGTGCTTTCAACCTGAGCTCGAAGTCCAGGGCGTGCTCTTTGTCCATCGTTGATCCTCCTCTTCCGTGCCATGGCGAGTAGATATGGAGCTTGCTTCGATCTAGCCACTTTCGATTGAGGGCATGTTGCGTCTTATGTCGCTTGGAATTGCCGAGCGTCGATAGAAGTCGTTGGAAATCAACGGGAGCCGCTTGCAACAGAGGCGCTACACGCAGACACCGAACTGCACGCTAACTTGTTGAAATAATTGGTGCCCAGGGGCGGAATCGAACCACCGACACGCGGATTTTCAGTCCGCTGCTCTACCAACTGAGCTACCTGGGCAGCGTGCCTTCGTGAACCGCGATGAACGCAGGGCGGTGTTGGTGCGCCGCCGAAAGCGCGCGGTTTATAGCACGTGTTTTCCGCCTGTCCAGCGTCCGTGACAGGATTGCGTCGATGCCGCGAAATCATTGCGGTGAAGCCGGAGGCGGTGTCCTGCCGTGTTCAGCCTGTCGAGGGGTGCGCCAGTCGCGCCCGCTCGCCGTCAATCCTTTTTCTCGCCGCCGTCCGTCTTCTCTTCCTCTTCACTGGCCGGGATGACGTAGGCGCCGGAGAGCCAGCGGTTGAGGTCGATCGCCTTGCAGAGCGGCGAGCAGAACGGATAGCTTTCCCGCGCCGACGGCTTGCCGCATTCGGGGCAGGCGCGGCGGCTTCTGAGCGGAGTGACTTTCGGGTCGGTTGCGCCGGGCATGTCTGGCGTTCGGGTCAGCTTTTCGGCCCGGACAGCCAGTTGAAATGCACCTGGTAGCCTTCGCCGGTGAGCAGCGCGACCGTCTCGTAGAGCGGCAGGCCGACGACGGCGCTGTAGGAGCCGACCAGCTTGACCACGAAGGTGCCGGCCAGCCCCTGCACGGCGTAGCCGCCGGCCTTGCCGCGCCATTCGCCCGACGCGAGGTAGCTTTCGATCTCGTCGCGTGTCAGCCGCTTGAAGCGCACGCGCGTCTCCACCAGCCGCTGCCGCATCTTGCCGCCCGGCGTGATCAGGCAGATGCCGCTGTAAACCCGGTGCGAGCGGCCCGAGAGCAGCCGCAGGCAGTTCGACGCCTCCTCGATCATCTCCGCCTTGGGCAGGATGCGGCGTCCGACCGCCACCACCGTGTCGGCGGCGAGGAAATAGGCGCCGGCCGCGTCCGCATCGCCCTTCAACGCGGCGCGCGCCTTCTCCGCCTTGCCGCGCGACAGGCGTTTTGCCAGCGAGCGCGGATGTTCCGCGCGCTGCGGCGTCTCGTCGATGTCGGCAGGAAACAGCCGCTCCGGCTCGATGCCGGCCTGCTGCAGGAGTTCGATCCTGCGCGGCGAGGCCGAGGCCAGAACGAGCTTCTGCAGGATGCTCATCGTTTTTTCGGAAACACCATCGCCGGGCGCGGCGACTATTTGAAGCGGTAGGTGATGCGGCCCTTGGTCAGGTCATAGGGCGTCATCTCGACCAGCACCTTGTCGCCGGTCAGCACGCGGATGCGATTCTTGCGCATGCGGCCGGCCGTGTGGGCGATGATCTCATGCTGGTTTTCGAGCTTCACGCGGAACATGGCGTTGGGCAGCAGTTCCGTGACGATCCCGGGGAATTCGAGGACCTCTTCCTTCGGCATTCGGTACCTTTTGCTGGATTTCGGTTCTGCCGGCAGGCCGGCAAGGCGCGGAACCTATAAAGCAAATCCAGGAAAAGTGGAAACCGGTTTTCCATCCGGATTTGCGCCAGAACGAGGGCCCAGCGCGTTTTCACGATCAAATCGTGAAAACGCGCTGGGCATTGTGGCTCGATTGTGAACACGCCCGTTTGTACTTGCAGGGGCGGCGTCTCGCCGCCCTTTTTGGCCTGGCGAAGCCGCACCGCCGCGGCCGGCGAAATCCCGAGCCTGTCGAAAGGGGCGCCAGCCACTATCCGCGCCAGTGCAGCACGCAGATCAGCGTGAACAGGCGCCGCGCCGTGTTGAAATCGATGTCGATCTTGCCGTCGAGGCGCTTCTGCAGCGTCTCGGAACCTTCATTGTGGAGGCCGCGCCGGCCCATGTCGATCGCCTCGATCTGGCTCGGCGTCGAGGAGCGGATCGCGGCGTAATAACTTTCGCAGATCAGGTAATAATCCTTCACGATGCGCCGGAACGGCGTCAGCGACAGGATGTGGGTGATCACCGCCTCGCCATTCTCGCGCGCGATCTGGAACACCAGCTTCTGCTCGGCGAGCGAGAGTTTCAGCCGGTACGGCCCACGGCCGGGGTCGTCGACGGGCGCGAAGGAGTTTTCCTCGATCAGGTCGAAGATGGCGACCGCGCGCTCGTGCTCGACGTCCGGCGTCGAGCGGCCGATCGTCTCGTCGAGCTCGACGTCGATCAGCTTGTTCGCGCCTTGCGTCCCCGGCATGGTCGCGAGCTCTAATCCGACATCCGTGGGTCAATCCACGGATGTCCTCTTAGACCCCCTTGCTGGTCGCAGGTCCTGATCGCAAAACCGTGGCACACTTTTGCGGTCCTGCTCAAAGGTTGAGCCTGATCGTAACGGATCGGCCGTGGGCGGCGAGCCCCTCGGCCTCGGCGAGCGCGATCGCCGCCGGCGCCAGCGCGCGCAGCTGCTCCGGCCCGACCTTGAGCACCGAGGTGCGCTTCATGAAGTCGAGCACCGAAAGGCCGGAGGAAAAGCGCGCCGAGCGCGCCGTCGGCAGCACGTGATTCGAGCCGCCGACATAGTCGCCGATCGCCTCCGGCGTGTGCCGGCCGAGAAAGACCGCGCCGGCATTGTTGAGGCGGGCGAGATATGCTTCCGCGTCCTCGATGGCGAGCTCGACATGCTCGGCGGCGATGCGGTCCGCGAGCGGCAGCGAGGCCTCGAAATCCGGCACCAGCATCACCGCCCCGAAATCGCGCCAGCTCGCCGCCGCGGTTTCCGCGCGGGGCAGCGTCTTGATCTGGCGCTCGACGGCTGCCTCGACGGCCCGGCCGAAGCCCGCATCGTCGGTGATCAGGATCGACTGCGCCGCCGCATCATGCTCGGCCTGCGCCAGCAGGTCGGCGGCCACCCATTCGGGATCGTTGGAGCCGTCGGCGATGACCAGCACTTCGGAGGGGCCGGCGATCATGTCGATGCCGACGGTGCCGAACACCTGCCTTTTGGCAGCCGCCACATAGGCATTGCCCGGACCGACGATCTTCGCCACCGGCCTGATCGTCTCCGTGCCGTAGGCAAGGGCTGCGATCGCCTGCGCCCCGCCGACCCGGTAGATCTCCGAAACGCCGGCGAGGTCGGCCGCCACCAGCACCAGCGGGCTGATCGCGCCGTCCGGCGCCGGCACCGTGATCACGATGCGCGGCACGCCGGCCACTTTTGCCGGCACGGCATTCATCAGCACCGAGCTCGGATAGCTTGCCGTGCCGCCCGGCACGTAGAGGCCGACGGCGGGGATCGCTGTCCAGCGCGAGCCGAGCTCGACCCCGAGCGCGTCGACGTAGCGGTCGTCGACCGGCTTCTGCCGCCGGTGATGCGCCTCGATGCGGCCGCGCGCGAATTTGAGCGCCTCGACCGCGCTCGCGTCGGCCTGGGCATAGGCCTGCGCGATGTCGTCCTTCGAGACGGCGAGCCCGAGTCTGCCGAGATCGGCCCTGTCGAACTGGCGCGAAAACTCGACCAGCGCCGCGTCGCCTTCGGCCCGGACCCGGGCGATGATCCCGCGCACCGCCTGCTCGACATCCTCCGACACCTCGCGCTTGGTGGCGAGGAAGGCGGAGAACCGCGCTTCGAAATCCGCGGCCGAGCTGTCGAGCGTGATCGCCATTTCCGCGCGCCGCCGTCAGGGCCTGTGGCTGGGACGGGAGGCAGCCTCCCAGGCGCCGCCGACATCGGCGAGCCGCGCCTCGATGCATTCGACCTCGAGCCGCACTGTCGCATTGCCGGCAAAGACGAGGTCGACCGTGCCCGCCGGCGCCGCGCCGGCCGCGAAGCGGACGGTCAGCAGCGACAGCACATCCTCTTGTCGCTTCGTGTCGATGCCGGCGCTGCGCACCGACAGCACCCGGTCGAAATTGAGGACTGCGCGGCGTCGCTCGTTGCGCCGGCTGAACACGCCGCCCGCCTTTTCCCAGACGAAGCGGTTCATCGCGACGGTGAAATGCTTGCCCTTGGGCGAGAAGTCGAGGTCGGCGACCTTCATCACCGCGTCCTGCACATGGGCTGACACGATCTTCAGGTCGTCTTCGTCGAGCGCGACGAGTTTCAGCGTGTCCATGAACCTTCCCGGCATTTTCATCTGCCGGTTCGCTCTACCGCATGATCCGAAAGGTTGCAGGCTTTTCGGATAAGGGTGCGCAAGGGCGCACCGTTTATGCGGCACAACAAAGCCTTACGGCAGCATGAATGGTTTCATTCATGCTGCTCTAGGCGCTCTTTGTGGGCGGTGCAACATGGGCGCCGCCAGACTTTGGGATCAGCCGGAAATACGCTCGATCGTCGCGCCGCAGCCGGAGAGCTTTTCCTCCAGCCGCTCGAAGCCGCGATCGAGGTGGTAGACGCGGTTGACGAGGGTTTCGCCCTCGGCCGCGAGGCCGGCGATGACCAGCGAGACCGAGGCACGCAGATCGGTTGCCATCACCGGCGCGCCCTTGAGCTTCGCCACGCCTTCCACCATCGCGGTCTGGCCGGACAGCGTGATGTGCGCGCCGAGCCGGGCAAGCTCCTGCACATGCATGAAACGGTTCTCGAAGATCGTCTCGGTGATGTGCGACTTGCCCTTGGCCATGGTCATCAGGCCCATGAACTGCGCCTGCAGGTCGGTGGGGAAACCCGGGAAAGGCTCGGTGGTGATGTCCACCGGCGAGATGCCGGCGCCGTTGCGCTTCACGCGGATGCCGTGGTTGAGCGGCGTGATCTCCGCACCGGTCTGCGCGATCACGTCGAGCGCATTCTGCAGGAGATCGGGCCGGGCGCCTTCCAGCACCACGTCGCCGCCGGCCATGGCGACCGCCATGGCATAGGTGCCGGTCTCGATGCGGTCGGGGATGATCGAGTGGCGCGCGCCTTTCAGCGAATCGACGCCGTCGATGGTGATGGTCGAGGTGCCGGCGCCGTGGATCTTGGCGCCCATTGCGATCAGGCACTCGGCGAGGTTGACGATCTCGGGCTCGCGCGCGGCGTTTTCGAGCACCGTCTCGCCGCGGGCGAGGCTCGCCGCCATCATCAGCACGTGCGTGGCGCCGACCGACACCTTCGGGAACACGTAGCGGTTGCCGCGCAGCCGGTTCTTCGCCCGGGTGACGACATAACCTGCATCGATGTCGATGTCGGCGCCGAGCGCCTGCAGGCCTTCGATGAAGAGATCGACCGGCCGCGTGCCGATGGCGCAGCCGCCGGGCAGCGAGACGCGCGCCTCGCCCATGCGGGCAAGCAGCGGGCCGATCACCCAGAAGGAAGCGCGCATCTTCGAGACGAGCTCATAGGGCGCGGTGGTGTCGACGATGTGCCGGGCGGTGAAATGGATGGTGCGCGAATACCCTTCGCTCTGCCGCTCGCGGCGGCCGTTCACCGAATAGTCGACGCCGTGGTTTCCCAGGATGCGGATCAACTGCTCGACATCGGCCAGATGCGGCACGTTGTCGAGGGTCAGCGTATCGTCGGTGAGCAGGGAGGCGATCATCAGCGGCAGCGCCGCGTTCTTCGCCCCGGAGATCGGAATGCGGCCTTCGAGCTGCTTGCCGCCGACGATCCTGATTCGATCCATGGAAGACACCTTTCCCGGGCGAGCTGCGGCCCGGTCAAACGTTTCGTAGCTGTCCTGGTGGCCCCGCCTCGCGGCGGCTTGCCCGTCCGCCCGCGGCGGCTAGCCCGTCCGCCTCGGGCGTCCTGCTAGACCAATGCCACCCTGGGTTCAAGAAATAGCGTTGCGGAAGGTGAACGGCGATTCGCGTTAACCGTCCTTCTTGTCCTTTGCTGCGGAAATTCCCTCCGGCCGCCGGTCGGCTTCGCCCTGGCGGCGGGCGCGCGCCTGGGCCTTGCGTTTCATGAGATTGGCGCGCAGCGTCTCGGAAAGCCGCGCCTTGCGCGCAGCCGCCTTGCCGCCTCCACCGCCGTCCCTGGCGTCCAAAAGTCGTTCCTCGGCCCACAGCATGACCCCGAAAAGTCCCATACTTTTCGGACCAGGATCATGCGGCAAACAAAAAACAGCCCGTCCGCTGTCAGATGGAGCGGCGATTGTGGCTCCGCAATGGCATCCACGTGGCAGTTCGGCGGCTGGTCATGCCAACTTGCGCTTCGTTGGGCGTTGTGGCATTAGCGCCGCACTTCCGGCACATGGCCCCGATTGCACGCTTTCGGCTCTGCCATGCCACGCCCGGTGCGCTGCGGTAGCTCAGTGGTAGAGCACTCCCTTGGTAAGGGAGAGGTCGAGAGTTCAATCCTCTCTCGCAGCACCATTTTTCGACACTTCGGGCATGAGCGCGCTTGGTCTGTCTGCGTCAGCCATCGCTATTTTCGCGCGTACGAAATGATTTTGCGCCGCTCGCATAATTATCGTACGTACATTATATGATCGTCGTATGGGACGAACCGAAGCGGCTGGCCAACATCGCAAAGCACGGGCTCGACTTTGCCGACCTGTCCTATGAGTTCTTCCTGTCTGCGAAGATTGGTCCGGCACGGGACGGAAGGCTGAAGGCGGTGGGCACGCTCGCTGACGGAACGATCGTCGTGATTTTCGCTACCCTGGGCTCGGAAGCGTTGTCGGTCATTTCCATGCGCCGCGCTCGGAAGGATGAAAGGGAACTGGTCTGATGAACAAGCCGCAGAAGCAGTTCAAACCTGGTCGAGGTTACACCAGGGAAGATTGGGACGCAGTCTCGGACAACCCGCGCGTCACCAAGGCGGAAGCCGCAAGGATGAAGCCGTTCCGCGAAGCTCTGCCTGAGTTGGCGAAAGCCATGGAGGTGGAAATTGCGCGCCGCGGCAGACCGCCCAAGGAAGTCACCAAGCAGCCGGTCACCATCAGGCTGAATCCCGAGACGATCGAGAAGTTCAAAGCTCTGGGAAAAGGCTGGCAGTCCCGTATCTCGGACATACTGGACAGGGCGAAACCGTGAGTTTCGGGCACCAGTCCTGACGCGGAAGCTGCCGGCGACGCTCAACGGATGAGCGTCGGCAAGGGGATTCTTCAGCGGTTCGCAAAATCGGTTGACGAGCCGGGCCGGCGCCAATACGGTGCCTTTCAAATAATAACGCTTCGGGGAACAAATGAAAAATGGTCGAGGCCGGCGCTTGACGCCGGGCGGGCGTCGTTTTGCGCCTTGTATCGCCAGCAAGGGCGTTTCCTACGCCCGTTTGGCTGGCACCGCTCATTTCCTCTGCGCAGAACACCCATGACCCGCAACCACCTCTTCGGCCAAGCCGGCCTGGCGCGCATCGGCCGGCACATCCGCAAGGCCCGCGAGGCCGTTGGCATGAGCCAGAATGAGGCCGCGCTGGCGGCCGGGCTTTCGGGCCGGACCTATCGCGATCTGGAAGCCGGACGCACCAATCCGAGCTTGGCGACCATGGCGGCGGTCGTTTCGGCCCTGGGGCTGCGGCTCGACGATCTGGTCGAGGCGGCGAAGGCTGAGCCGACCGAATGCGATTTCACGCCTGCAGATGAAACGGCGGCAAATGAAACGCTCCTCACCCGCACCCTGGCCGAGCCGCGCATGCACGCGCGGATCGTCAGGCTCGACGGTGAAGGCGACACCACCAGGGTTGCCGATGCAGCCTCCTTCACCTTCGTTCTCGACGGCAGCGTCGCGGTCGATCTCGACGGCGAGGCGGTGACGCTGCGCCAGGGCGACACGCTGCACGCACAGCCGCTTGTGACCGGCGAGTGGCGGGCGCGTGCTGCTCAGACAAGGCTGCTGGTCGTATCCGCCCTCGACAATTCGGCGCCCAGGCAGGAACAGCGGTAGATGACGCAATCGACCTATCTCGTGGCCACCGATGTCGGCGGCACCTGCACCGATACGATCGTGATCGAATCGAATGGCGCCATCCATATCGGTAAGGCGCTGTCGACGCCGCCGGATTTCCAGGAAGGCGTGATCGATTCCGTGCGTTCGGCCGCCGAGATCATGGGCGTCGAGCTCGCCGAGCTGATGTCGCGCACCACGCTTTTCATCCACGGCTCCACCGTCGTCGACAATACGGTGCTGACGCGCGACGGCTCGCGCACCGGCCTGATCGCAACAAAAGGGTTCGAGGAGACGCTGCTGATCACGCGCGGCGCCTATGGCCGCTGGTCGGGGCTGACCGAGGAAGGCATCAAGAACCCGGTCAAGACCAGCCGTGCCCCGGCGCTGACCGAGCCTGGCGCGATCGTCGGCGTGCCCGAGCGTGTCGATTGCGCCGGCCAGGTGGTCACCGAGCTCGACCGAGCGGCGGTCGAGGAGGCGGTGCGCTTTCTCGTCGGTTCCAAGAAGGTGGAGGCGATCGCCGTTTCCTTCCTCTGGTCCTTCTTCAACCCCGCGCACGAGCAGCAGGTGCGCGAGATCGTCAAGCGCGTGGCGCCGGAGGTCTATGTCACGCTCTCCAGCGACATCGCGCCGGTCCCGGGCGAATATGAGCGCACCTCCACCTCAGTGATCAACGCCTATGCCGGCAGCATCGCGCGCGACTATCTGGAAGCGCTGGAGAAGCTGCTGAAGCAGCATGGTTATGCCGGGCAGACCATGATCATGCAGGGTTACGGCGGGCTGCTGCCGGTGGCCGAAGCTGCCGGCCGCGCCGTCGGCATGATCGAATGCGGCCCGGCCGCGGGCGTGATCGGCGCGAAATTCCTCGGCGACATCATGGGCGATGGCGACATCATCGCGGCCGATATGGGCGGCACGACCTTCAAGGTCGGCGTCATCCAGAACGGCGAGCTGGAATTTGCGCGCGAGCCTATGGTGGATCGCTTCCATTACGTGGCGCCGAAGATCGATGTCGTGTCGATCGGCGCCGGCGGCGGCTCAATCATCCAGGTCGACCCCAAGACCAAATTGCCGACCGTCGGCCCGCGCTCGGCCGGCTCGCGTCCCGGCCCGATCTGCTATGGGCTGGGCGGCGCCGAACCGACACTCACCGACGTCATGCTGCTCATCGGCTACATGGATACCTCGCATTTCCTGCGCGGCTCCATGCAGCTCGACATCGAGGCCGCGCGTGCGATCTTCAAGGCAAAGGTCGCCGACCCGCTGGGCCTGAGCGTCGAGGCGGCGGCGATCGGCATCTATCGTATCGCCGCCGCACAGATCACCGATCTGATCCGCACCATCACGGTCGAGCGCGGCCTCGATCCGCGCGACTTCGTGCTGCATTCCTTCGGCGGAACCTGCGGCATGCTGGCTTCCGCCTTCGGCGAAGAGCTCGGCGTGAAGCGGATCGTGATCCCCTACACGGCCTCGGTGAACTGCGCCTTCGGCCTGCTCACCGCCGATGTGCGGCACGAATTCGCCGCCACCGTCACGCTGCCCTCGGACGCACCGGCGCGGGAAGTCGCGGCGATCTTCGCGCCGATGACCGAGCGCGCCAGGGCACAGCTTGCTGCCGAAGGGTTTGCGCCGGGCGACATCCGCATGAGCTGGTCGATCGACATGCGCTACCGGCGCCAGGTGCATGAGGTGACGACGCCGGTCCGCGCGCCGATCCCGCTCGATGATGCGGGGTTGGCCAAGGCGGTCTCCGATTTCGAGGAGCTTTACGAGCGAAAGTTCGGCAAAGGCTCGGCCTATCGCGAGGCGGGCATCGAGATGACCATGTTCCGGCTCACCGCCAGCGGCCTGCTGGCGCGCCCGCGCCTGCCGCTCGAACAGGAGGGCGGCGCCGATGCGCAATCCGCCAGGATCGGCCGGCGAAAGATCTTCGTCGACGCGCGCAATGCGCTGGCCGAAGCCGACATCTACGACTTCGTAAAACTGGCGCCCGGCAACAGGCTGCGTGGTCCCGCGGTCATCCACACGCCGATCACGACCATCGCGGTGCAGGAAGGGCAGACCGCCCGCATGGACGGCTACCGCAACATCGTGCTCGAGATGGAGGCCTGAGCCATGGATCCGATGACCTTTTCCATCATCCGCCATCGCCTCTTCCGCATCATCGACGAGGCGGTGATCACGCTGAAGCACGTGTCGGGCAGTGCCATCACCGTCGAAGGGCACGACCTGATGGTGTCCCTCTATCGCGCCGACGGCACGCTGCTGATGGGTGGCGTTGGCTTCCTGCATCACCTGACGAGCGCTGCCGAAGCCTGCAAGTCGGTCATCCGGCGTTTCGAGGGACGCATCGGCGAGGGCGACGTCTTCCTGCTCAACGATCCTTACACGGCGGCACTCCACACCTCCGACATCTACCTTGTCGCGCCCATCCACTATGAAGGAAGGCTCGTCGCCTGGAGCGCCTGCTTCGTGCATGTCTACGACATCGGCGCGATGAACCCCGGCGGCTTCAGCCCGGAATCGACCGACATCTTCACCGAAGGCTTTTCCTCGCCCGGCATCAAGATCGTCGATCGCGGCGAGATGGTGCAGGACGTGGTCGACACCATGCTCAACATGGTGCGCTCGCCCGAAATGGTGATGCTCGACCTGCGCTCCATGATCGCCTGCAACAACGTCGCGCGCGAGCGCATGCAGGCGCTGATGGACAAATACGGCGCCGCGACGGTGGATGCCGCCGGCGCCGAGCTCATAGAGCAATCCGAGAAGCTGCTGCGCGACCGGCTGCGCGAGCTGCCGGACGGCCGTTGGCAGTCGCGGCAATATCTGGACGTGAAGGGCGAGACGGCGGTGGTTCGCCTCACCATGACCAAGCAGGGCGACCGGCTGATCTTCGATTTCACCGGCTCCAGCGAGCAGAGCCGCCACTCGATCAACTGCACGAAATGGGCCTCGCTCGGCGGGCTCTTCGCCCCGCTCTTTCCGCTGCTTTGCTACGACATCACCTGGAACGAGGGCGTCATTCGTCCGATCGAGATGATCGCGCCGGAAGGCTCGATCGTGAACTGCACGCGCCCGGCCCCGGTGTCGGTGGCCACGGTGGGCGCCATCCAGTCCGTCAACAACGCCGCCTGCGCCACCATCGGCAAGCTGCTCGCGGCCAGCGACAAATACCGTGACCAGGCAACCGCCGTCTGGCACGCCAACCATTTTGCCATCTTCAAGTTCGGCCGCAACCAGCGCGGCGGCTATTCGATCGGCATCCTGACCGAAACTTTCGCCGGCGCCGGCGGCGCTTCGTCCTTCGCCGACGGCGTCGATCTCGGCGGCGAGATCCCCAACCCGATCTCGCGCATGGCCAATGTCGAGACCGTCGAGGGGGCTTTCCCGATCCGCTATCTGTTTCGCCGCCGTATGAAGGATTCGGGCGGCGCGGGTTTCCATCGCGGCGGCGCCGGTGCGGAGATGGCGATCGTTCCGCACAATGCGCCGGACGGCGGCATCCACTACGTCATCTCCGGCAAGGGCTCGCGCCACCCGATGAGCGACGGGCTTGCCGGCGGCCTGCCCGGAGCGCCCAACAGCTATGTCTGGATGAAGGCGGACGGTACCGCCGGCGAGGCGCCCGCGCCGGAACTCAACGGCGAGGCGCAGGCCGTGTCCTGGGGTGTGTTCCCGCTGCTGGGGCAGGATGCGCTCTATGTGCGCTGGAACGGCGGTGGCGGTTACGGCGATCCGCTGCTGCGCGATGCGGCGCGCGTCGCGGCCGACGTCGCCGAAGGCCTGATCAGCGAAGCGGCGGCGCGCACGCTCTATGGCGTGGAGCTGGCGGCCGGCGGCGGGGTCGATGACGGCAGGACGGCGAGCCTGCGCAAAACGATGAAGGCTGGACGGATCGGCAAGGAGGCGCGGGCATGAGCGCGACATCGTCCTTTTCGGCCGCGCTGACGCTGCGCAAGGATGGCGGCCAGTCGACCATCTGCTGCCGTGCCTGCGGTGCGGCGGTCAGTTCGGCGGACCGCAACTGGCGCGACGCGGCGGTCCTGCGCGAAAAGCGCTTGCGCGACCTGGGCGGGCCGTACGGCACCGCGGCCGAGGAATTGCTGGTCCGCCAGTTCTTCTGCGGTCAATGCGCGGCACTGCTCGACACGGAGATCGCCATGCCGGGCGAGCCCTTCCTGGACGACAGGATTACGCCTGATGCTTGATTGGAATCAGTCGGCGCGAGGCGCCCCCCTCTGTCCTGCCGGCCATCTCCCCCCTCGTGGGCAGGGCAATCGCATATGGCGGATTGAGGCGAAGCACCCCCACTCCGTCACGCTTCGCGTGCCACCTCTCCCCCTGCCCGGGGGAGAGGAATGGCGCCAAGCTTGCGGCCGTTCTTCCTCTC